>Ga0307509_10000003_pt1 | contig 577578 bp, 487 predicted proteins | sample 10_EM_MG_FD_202245 | JGI IMG/M metagenome (GOLD analysis project Ga0307509, IMG submission 202245) | Populus trichocarpa ectomycorrhiza microbial communities from riparian zone in the Pacific Northwest, United States - 10_EM | ecosystem: Host-associated > Plants > Roots > Unclassified... | reverse complement strand
CAATGGCATTGGCGATATCGATGTTGTAGTAGTCGACGGAAGTCTGTACGCGGCTGAGCCAGCCATCGCCCGTTGGCTGCAGCACAATGCCTGCCGTCCATGTCTCGGCCACTTCGGGTACCAGGGCGCCGTTCGAGCCTGAAACGATCACAGGATTCGTCTGTGCGCCGGTCTTCGGATCCGTGAGGATGCTGAACGCCGTGGTCTTCGGCCCGAACAGCTCACTTACATTGGGAGCGCGGATGTCGCGCGACTTCGTTGCACGGACACGCAGCATCTCGACCGGCTCCCAGACCAGTCCGTACTTCCAGGTGGTCGTGTTGACGCCCGATGATCCAGACAGGCCGTCACGGTTGTAATGGGTCCGGCGCACGGCTCCATTGAAGTTGAGCTGTTTCGCCAGCGTCACGTCCTGCAATAGCGGCGCCTCTGACTCTATATACCCCTCCGTCACCGCAATCTTGCCGCTGTTATTAGCGGCATTGTTCGTAAAAAACCCGAGATTTTTGGAAATGGGATCGGCAGTGCCATCGACCTTGTCGTTCCGGTATTCCACGCCGCCGGCTACTGACAACGGCCCCGCCCAAAGTGAGAAAGGCTCGCCCTGGACGTTCGCAGCAACGACACTCTCATGAGTAACCGCCGTCTGCACGGAAGTCCCGGTGAGATAGTTGATTGCTGCGGGAGTGACCTGGGTGCCAAACGGGTTGAGCGGGATACAGGCTGGATCATCATTCGCAGCAGCTGCGTCAGCGTTCACCCGGCACACGATCTGGCCGGCGCCGTTGCGCACGGAGTTCAATGCCTTGGCCAAATTCGCATTGATAATGACATTGCCGGTATCGGACTCGAACTTGTTCCGCCCGAATTGATAGTAGGCATCCCAGGTCCAGGACCCGCCCAATTTTCCCTTGAGTGACGCCACCGCCCGCACGAGTGAATTGGATGAGGTGATCACCGGGTTGCCGATATCCGCAAAATTCCGGCCCAAGGCGAATGTGGTGATGTTGTTCGCGGCAATGATCGAAGGAATGTCCAACGCCGGATTGGTCGACGAGGGAATGAACGGATTGTCCGCGTTGATGGTGAGCGCGGTATTGCGGTACTCGGTGCCGGCGTGATGCGCTCGCAAGTGGCCGAAAGAAACGTCGAACCGGCCCTGCAGGTCATCCGTAAAATTGAGCTTCAAGCGCGAATACACGGTGTACCGATCAGTGGGCGTCACGATCGGAATTCCCTCGAAATAGCCGTCCTGCCCTTCACCCTCGCCGCCCACCATGAAGAGGGAGTTCACGAGGCTGCCATAGCCGAACGGCCTGGGCGTGCCATCGGGATTGAATGTGATCCCATGCAGAGGGCTGGTCGCGCCACTGCTCTTGCCGCCCGCCACCGACGAATTGATCACACCGAAGGGCGATATCGTCGAGGGCCGGATGTGCGGCAGGATGTTGTTGGACGGCAAGCCTCCCGATCCCAGCACCGGATTACCGAAATTCAGCCACTCCTCGGCGCACCATTGACGCACTGTACAGGTACCCACCCCGCCGTTATTTTCATACTCCACGGCGCCAATGAGGTGCCCACGCCCGCCCCACAGGTCCGTCCCGCCCGCGATCGAGGCAGCCTTGGTCTTGTTGTCCTGGCGCTGGGATTCGCCGTATTCGATGTTGCTCTTGAGCCCATTGAGGTGCTCGTCGAGGATGAAATTCACCACGCCGGCAACGGCATCCGAGCCGTAGGCGGCCGAGGCACCCCCGGTAACGACCTCGGCTCGTTCCAGCAGGATGCTCGGAATCATGTTGGTATCGACGGTGGCCTGGGGCGTCGAGGGCGTGAACCGCTTACCGTCCACCAGCACCAAAGTGCGCACGGAACCCAGCCCGCGCAGGTCCAGCACACGCCCGCCAAAGTAACCGCCGGTACCAGTGCCGAGGCCTCCGGATGCGGGCGTCTGTGTAGCCCTGAAGGCCGGGAGCTCGTTCAGGAGGTCGCCAATGTTGGTGGCGGCCCGTTGATCCAGGCGTTCTGAACCGATGACACTGACGGGGGTGGGTGCTTCAAATCCGGCGCGAGCGATTCGCGAGCCGGTGACCACGACCTGTTCTAGTTTATCTGCCGGCTCCTGCAGAGCCGGCGTCGCAGGCCCCGCGGCCTCCTCCGCCCAGGCTCCAGCCGCTGCCCCGATCCCTACCACGACGCCACCGAGCACGCGAAAAAATCGAGCCATGAGTCCCCCCGCTCCTCCCGAACTGCAAAAAAGGTAGCACTCGGGAGCGCGCAGCAGAACGCAATGAAATGCGCGATCAGCTTTCGCGCCGACGGGGGTAATCGCCCCCTAGGTCAGCAGCTGTCGCAGGGCCACGGCGGCGGTCGGGGCTTGGGCGCCAATAATGACATGCAGCCAATTCGCGGACGCGAGTGCGGTCCCGCGCATTCCGCCGAGCGACGCGATCGCTTCCTGATTGACCACACCAGCGTCCGCAATGTTAATGCGAAGGCGCGTGGAAGCGGCCTCAACTGCGCGGACGTTGGCCCGACCGCCCAACGCAGCCAGGAGCTCGGTCATGTTCACGTCGTCAGACTTTGAGCGCAGCAGGATCTTCATTTCACCCGCAATCTGATCTGCCTCCGCGCCAACAACAACCTGCAGCGAATTGGCTGATGGCTTGACCATCCCTCGCGCGCCCAAGCGCTTGAGTCCTTCCGCATCCACTGCAGACTGATCGGCAATCACCAAACGCAATCGGGTGGTACATGCATCCAGGGAGACGATGTTGGCAGCCCCACCGAGGGCTTTGATGTACGCGCGCGGCCGGTCCTTTTCCAACGTTAGGTCGCCATCAGCCGCCGCCGGTGCATCCTCGCGCCCCGGCGTCTTCAAATTGAATCTGACAATCACGAACCGAAAGATGCCGTAATACAGTGCAAAATAGGCAGCTCCCACCGGAAGCAGCAGCAGCGGGTGCGTCGCCTTGTTGAAGTTCAGTACGTAATCGAACAGTCCGGCAGAGAAGCCGAATCCCAATCGCACCTGCAGCGCGTTCATGATCACAAAGGCCAAACCGGTCAGCAGCGCATGCACGGCGTACAGTGCCGGCGCAAGAAAGATGAACGTAAACTCAATCGGCTCGGTGACACCAGTGAGCACCGATGTCAAGGCAATGGATACGAGCAGACCCGCTATAGCGCGCCGGCGCTCGGGTTTTGCAGCCTGATACATTGCAAGACACGCCGCGGGCAGGCCGAACATCATGACCGGAAAGAAGCCGGCCATGAAGGCGCCGGCTGTCGGGTCGCCGGCGTAGAATCTCTTCAGGTCGCCCGTTATGCCGTTGTAGTCACCCAGCAGAAACCACGCGATGTTGTTGATGATGTGATGCAGGCCCGTCACGATCAGGATGCGGTTCAGCACGCCAAAGGCGAATAGCCCGAAGGCTCCGGCGTGCAACACGGAGCGGCTGAGCACGTCCATGCCAGCCTCGACGTTCTGCCACTCCCAACCAAACACGGCAGCCAATATCAGGCCCACGAAGCCACTCGCAATGGGCACGAAGCGGCGGCCACCGAAAAACGCCAGATAGCTCGGCAAGCGGATATTGCTGAAACGGTTATACAGCGCCCCGGCAATCAGGCCCGACAAAATCCCCACCGGAACACTCAGCTTGCCGAGCTCATGGGCTTTGTACGCAGCGACCGCCAGATCGTGGGCCTGGCCGGTCAGTCCGGCAATCGCATCGGGCGGCACGGATATCAGTACTTCCGCGCCCTTGGTCGTGACGAGGTAGCCCACGACGCTGGCAAGGCCTGCGGCGCCATGATTCTCGCGGGCCAGGCCGACCGCCACGCCAATCGCGAACAGCAGTCCCAGGTTGGCGAAAATCGCATCGCCCGCGGCGGCCATCGACGGGAAGTTCAACAGGTCCGGTTGGCCCAGGCGAAGCAGGAGGCCTGCGATGGGCAGCACGGCGATCGGTAGCATCAACGCGCCACCGATTCTCTGCAGTTTGGAGAGTATTTGTTTCATTGTGCTACTCCCGCGCTCGTCCGGTTGCGTCGAGGCCCGAAACCGATGTCAGTGTTAGTGCGCGCACGGCTTCGGCGGTTTCCCGCTCCAATGCCTGCTTCGCGAGATTGGTGCAGTCGTCGATGTTCAGGGTTGCGATCAGTGTTTTGAGCTGCGGGATTGCAGCCGGGACCATGGATAGTTCGTGGACGCCCAATCCAATCAGAATCGGCACCGCTACCGGGTCCGACGCCAGTCCACCACAGATGGCAACGGTGCGTCCAAACACGCGCGCAGCCTCAACGGTCTTCCCGATCAACCGCAATACGGCTGGATGTAACGCATCGAGTCGCGCAGCCAGCTCTGGATGGCCACGATCCATCGCGAGGGTGTACTGCGTCAGATCATTGGTGCCCACCGAAAGGAAATCGGCCTCGCGCGCAACACGATCCGCCATTACCGCAGAAGCCGGCGTCTCAATCATTGCGCCGAGCGCAATGGGCTCACGGTACCCCTCCTGGATTCGCAGTTCATCGAGCATCAGACGCACTGCTCGTATCTCGCCGGGGTCCGTGATCATTGGGAGCAGAATGCGGCACTGGCCTACAGGACGTACGCGGAGGATCGCGCGCAACTGAATACGCAACAGATCGGGTCGCCACAGGCTAGTGCGCACGCCCCGAAGACCTAACGCAGGATTGTCCTCATGAGGCAGCGGCAAATACGGGATTGGTTTGTCGCCGCCAATGTCGAGGGTGCGGATTGTGAGCGGCCGGCCATCTAGTGCACGCGCGATCTGCTGATACTGCTCGAGTTGTTCGCCTTCATCCGGCGGCGACTTGCGCTCGAGGAACAGGAATTCGGTTCTGAGGAGACCTGAGCCTTCGGCCCCGTTGCGCACGGCTGCTTGGGCCTCGGCTTCGGAGCCGACGTTTGCGAATACTTCGATTCTTGTGCCATCGGCTGTACGACACTCACGCTGTGCGACCTGTTGTTCCGCTGCGCGTCTGGCGCGCCTCTCTGCAAGCTGGCTGCGCGCCAGCTCTACGTGCATTCTCGGCGGGTCGATATAGAGCCACCCTGCTTCCGCATCCAGCACGACTGGCGCGCCCGTTGGGACACGCAGTGCATTTGCACCGGTGGCGACCAGCGTCGGGATGTCCATCGCGGCTGCAATGATCGCTACATGTGACGTCGCACCGCCCGCTGCCAGGCAGATCCCCGCCAACTTGCTGTTGTCCAGGGCGACCAATTGCGACGGCAGGAGCTCGTTGGCTATGAGTACTGATTCGGCTGGCAATTGCGGTACGGTGGCCGTCTCGCCTGTGAGTGTTTGCAGGACCCGTGACTCCAGATCGAGCAGGTCATCTGCTCGTTCCGCCATGCGGGGGTCGTTGAGCGCCCTCAGGGCGTCAATGGCATGGCGCATGACGGCACGCCAGGCATAGCCGGCGCTTTTGCCGGCCTGGATCAATGTGCGTGCGCCGGTGGCCAGCTCTGGGTCATCGATGAGACCCAGGTGCGCTTCGGCTATCTCGCGCGCGGTGGCGCTGGCCGAACCGCTTGAGGTAACAAGGTCAGCGCGCACTGACGCGAGTGCGCGATCGAGGTTGGTGGCCTCCTGCGTCGCGCCTGCGCCTGCTTCTGACACGCTGATTTCAGCGCGGGAGAATTGGTAGGCGGTGCCTATGCCGAGGCCGCGGCTGGCGACTACGCCTTTGAGGGCTTTGCCGGAGGGTTGGGTAGCGGGTTGTGACGCAGGTGACGCGGGTGACGCGGCGGACCCGGACGGTGTGGCGCGCGGTGTCGTCGCGGTAGGCGCGACGCTGGCGGGTGGCACGCCGTGGCTACCACCCGCATCGGCAATCACCCGCTCCAATGCCCCAATGGCAGCTGCGGCGTCAGGGCCCGACGCCTGAATCACCACCGTGTCGCCCTTGCGAACACCCAACGCCATCAGCCCGACAGGGCTCTTGGCGTTCGCTTTACGGGCGCCGAAGGCGATGCTGATGTCCGCCGACAGCGTCTTTACTGCGGCTGCGAGCGTGGCGGCCGGCCGCGCGTGAATACCGTGCTCGAGTTGAACCAACACGTTTCGTTCAAGCGCGCTGGGCAAAGCACCGGAGGTGGGCGCCTGCGCAACATCCGCCGTCTGCAGCACCTCCATCAGAAAATCACCCACCTTCAGCGAGCAATCCTGACTGCGGCGCGTGATGGAACACCCTGTGGTGTCCGTGAGAATCACCGGGGTCATGAGACTCTTCGCACGCTGCGCCAGCAAATCCAAGTCAAAGCTAATTAGCCGATCGCCTGTTCGCACTCGCTGTCCTTCGCGGACGTGCAACTCAAACCCCTCGCCGCCCAGACTCACGGTATCAATTCCCACGTGCAACAGAATCTCGGTCCCGTTGTCCGCGCGCAGAGTGATAGCGTGTTTGGACGCGGGCACAACAACAAGAGTGCCATCACAGGGCGCATGTAGAGATGCACCTGTGGGATCGATCGCCAACCCGTCACCCATCATTCGTCCAGCAAATACGGCATCGGGCACATCGTCGAGGGGTGCGCTCCAGCCTTGCAACGGCGACAACAAAACAAGCTTTGATGAACCCACGTCTACTCCGCGAGTTGGAACCAGTCGAGCACCCAAATCGGATCGTGTGATCGTTGGGTGAACTTCAGACACAGATCATGCGTACCCTCTCGATGGGCGATCTTCGCCACCGGCAGTGTTGTCACGCCGTTGTTGGCGACGGCTGTCTGCAGCGGCAAGACCGCAATGCGCTCGCCATCACACCCGTCGACCCTGACCTCGAGCTCCCCGTCGGCGGTCTGCGGCGGATTCAACTTGGGCACATGTTCATGGTTGCCAAGCTGAAAATTGAATGGCACCTGGCCAACCGCCGCCTCGATAGTCGTTACGTGACTCAAATCTGCCCCCTGGTAGATCCAGCACGGATTCATGATGTCGACCAGGAAGGCCTCGCGATCACCCACCAAGGGGGCATCGTCTTCCAGGGACAGTAGAATTTCTTTGGTGCAGCTTTGCAATTGGCGGCTCGAACGCCTGGAGGGCGGCCCGACGGCGAGTGCGCTTTGATCGGAGGACGCGGAATACGCGTGGATGCCCAGCATCGAATACCTGTTCATTTGGGCTGGCAGTCGATCGAGGAAGCCACTCCAATCGCGTCTCTCAGGCGCAGACCACCCCACCTCAGCGACGGCAGCGGCGCGCGGAAATGTCATGTACTCAACACGCTGCTCGGTGCGGATGTGCTCGGTCCACACGTTGGCCTGCAGCCCCAGGATGTGATGCCGCTGATCGGCTGGCAATGACGCCGGCAGCGGGTCAAATTTGTAAACGTCCTGGAGGGCAATTACGTTTCCGCGTCCAGGCTGCGTATCGGTAGCACTTTGCCGATTGTCAAAGTACAACGTTGGCGATGGCGATAGCACCGAGTCATGTCCCTTGGCCGCAGCGGCCAACGCGCCGTCGATACCACGCCACGACATCACGGTTGCATCTGGCGCGATACCTCCTTCCATGATCTCGTCCCATCCGATGAGGCGACGATGGTGCGCACCAAGAAACTTGCTCACGCGTCCGACGAAGTAACTCTGTAACGCGTCCTCGCTGGGCACACCCAACTCGCGCATGCGCGCCTGGATGTGCGGCGATGCTTTCCATTGGTTTTTGATTGCTTCGTCGCCGCCAATATGGATGTACTGACCAGGGAAGAGCTTCACGACTTCGGCCAGTACGTTCTCGAGAAACTCGAATGTGCTCTCGTCGGCGTTATACAGATTTGAAAATACCCCCCAGTCGGAAGACACCGCGGCCGGCGCCGGCACGATGCTCGCAAGACGTGGGTACGCGACGATGGCGGCGGTTGCATGCCCCGGCATGTCGATCTCTGGAACGATTGTGATATTGCGCTCCAGTCCGTGCGCGACGATTCTCTTGACGGTGTCCTGTGAATAGAAGCCGCCGTAGAGTCGTGGATGACCGGTAGCAGAATCAATGTCCGCAGCAGCAGCCGCTCCGGCCGGTACACGCCATGCACCCACGCTGGTTAATCGTGGGTACCGTTTGATTTCGAGGCGCCAGGCCTCATCGTCGGTCAGATGCCAGTGCAACACATTCAACTTGTGCAGGGACATCCAGTCGATGAGCTGCATCACGAACTCGGGGGACTGGTAATGGCGCGCGGAATCGAGCATGAGGCCGCGCCATGCGAACCGGGGCGAGTCGACAATTCGCACGGCAGGGATGTCGACAGCAGCTGGATCAGCAGTACACAACTGCCACAGGGTGACAGCGGCGTAAAGCAATCCGCGCGGATCGTGTGCCGACAGCACAGCACGATCTGATGTGATATCGACCGCGTAAGCCTCGGGGTTACCCTTACCCCCATCCGCGGGCGCATCAAGCTTGAATACGATCGAATGAGACGTGTGATCAGGGACGCCTGACGAGTCGATCACCAGCTTGATCCCTCGCGTCTTCTCGAGCAGGTCGACGAAGTAGCGCGCGACGCGTGCAGCGCGAGGATCGCGGGCGACCAGGATCCGCGTGCCGGAGCGAATCGCGAAACTGCCGCTACGTGATTCCACGTGAGCTGGCGCTGGAATGACGTTGACAGCGGCTGGCGCCGTGCCCCCAACCGCCCCCAAGGCCAGCACCACCAACCCAGCAGCCCACCCAATTCGCTTGCTTGCCTTAAACATGCCTAAACAACCGCCCCAGAAGCGTGCACCATAGCGGTTCCTCGCAACCGCACACGCATCCGCCCTCTGAGGTCCAGTCCATGCCCGCAGCGCCCCACCCCCTCGTTCTCCGCGGTCGCGAAGCATTGCAGCGCGGCGACATGCGAGCCGTCGAAGCGGCAGCCGAAGAGCGGCTGAAAACGGCCGGGCGCGACATCAACGCGCTCGAGCTTCGATGCATCGTGCAGCAACGTCGGGGCCAATATGGCCAAGCTGCACGCACGTTGGACACCGTGATTGGAATCGACCCCCGCGCGGACTGGGCCTACAACGAGCTGGTTCAGCTCTTCATGACCCACGGAAAGCCCGAAGACGCTGAAAAGGTAGCCCGGGCGGCCATACGCGCCAACCCGCGCAACGCTCACGCGCACAACCTGTTCGGGACCATCCTCTCCGAGATGAACAACCTCCCGTCCGGTGAATGGCACTTCCGCAGCGCGCTCGAGCTGTCCAGCCCGCAGGCCCCCGTTCTCATGAGCCTCGGCGTCAATCTGATGAGACAAGGTCGAGTAAACGAGGCGGACTCCTTCTTCGCCAAAGCGCACGAGCTCGCACCCCAGGACATGAAAACGCTGGCCTATTGGTCGACGCTGCATGAAAGCCGCGGTGACCTCAAACGAGCCGGAGAGCTGCTCGATCAGGCCGAGGCCGTCTCGTCGCCAGCAGAGATCAATCTGCTGCGCGCCAACTACCTGGTGCGCGCGGGCCGCCCCAAGGAAGCGCTGGCCATTCTCAACGAGGTCGAAACGCTCGCCGGCGAGGGACACCTGGTCCGCGGACGGGTGCAGGACAAGCTCGGCAACTATCCGGCCGCCTGGGACGACTTCGTTGCCGGCAAAACGAAGCTCCTGAAATCCTCGCCTGGAACGGAGTACCGCGCCGACGCTGTTGACTCGCTCTTCGAGCGCTGTAAGCACTTTTTCACGCGCGAGAACATTGACCTGCTGCCGCGCGCGGCACAGCGTCCGGACACGGCGCAACCGGTGTTTATCATTGCCTTCCCGCGCTCGGGAGCGGCCCAGGTGGAACAGATTCTGAGCAGCCACTCCGCGGTGACAGCGGGCGGTGAGCTGCCGTTCGTGGCGGACATGGCCAAGCTTGCGGGCAACCTTTTTCCAGGAGACGAGCGATTCCCGGAAAACCTCGCGCACAGTTGGATGGCCGACTATCACTACGCCGCAACTCTGTTCCGCGACTACTACCTGGCGCGCGCCGAGCAATGCGGGCTGCTCAAGCAGGGCTGTTTCACCGACCGGATGCCATTCAACGAAATCTACCTGCCGCTCATCCGGATGGCTTTCCCGAACGCCAGGATCATCCGGGTCGTGCGCCATCCATTGGATGTCTGCATCTCGATGTTGTCCAACAACATGACGTATGACTTCCATTGCGACTATCGGATCGAGGACATAGCCAATCACCTGGCTGCCGTGTTTGAGCTGGTCGAGCACTATCGCGGGCAACTGGAATTGAATGAGCATGTCGTGCGCTACGAAACGCTCGTGACGGATCCGGCCGGCGAGACGCGCAGGCTGCTCGAGTATCTCGGCCTGCCCTTCGAAGAAGCGTGCCTCAAGAAAAAGCTGAACGGAAACTCCATCGACCGGTACGAGCATTACTACGAGGGGCATCTGAAACCCTACGTGACGCGGCTCGAGCCGCTGATGAAGGCCTACGACTACACGTTGTAGGACGCAGCTTACTTGCATGCCCGCAAACTTTCGGCAAGGTAAGCGCGCAATCGCTCAACATCGGCAGCCGAAATCCTCCCGAGGAGGCCATGCCGATGGGCAGGAATGTGTTCCGTCACTCCTTCCTGGGGTCCGAACACATAATGATCGAACAACCCCCGCCACGCCTCCCGTGTAACGGGCGGCAAAGACCGCAGATTCAGTATGGCGTGAACCAGACTATCGAGCGCCGAGTCCGTCGCTGTCGCCGCAGCCGTTGCAGCACCCCACCAGTAATTGACCAACAGGTTGAAATTCTCCAGCGACTCCACGTGGTGCCACCACAGGGGTGGAATGTAAATCGCGTCCCCGGGCTCGAGCTCACTGCGCAACGCAGCCGCCAATGCCTGCGAAAATCTCGGGAAGCGCTCCAGATCGGGCGCGTGCAACTGCACGAGGCTCATTGGTGCACCGGTGGGCGCAAAGTCGATCGGTCCGATGTACAGGTTTGCGATCTGCTCGGGCGGAAACAAGGTGAAGCGGCGGCGACCGGTGACTACGCACGCGATGTTGTTGGACTCGTCGAAATGCGTCGGCGTTGTGATGGCGTTGCCGAGCCAGATTCGCGGCAGAATGGTCGCTTCGAGGGCGGTCAGGCTGTTCTCCTGCGAGAACTGCGGCAAACAATCGCGCAGCAGCGCACTCTGCACCGCCACCGCGGGCGGACGGGCAAACGCGGAATAACGCAACACCTGCTCGGCGACCGCGGCGAGCGGCAGCCGGTTGCGTACAAAGTTGAATCCGTTCATCGACTCGTTATAGAAGATCCGCCCAGCTGCTTCCGGCGGCGTCATGATTGCGTCAACCGGATTGCCGTTATCGAACCTCCGCAGGTACTCCAACATCGCTGCGGGAGAACGGCGGCCGGCAGCTACGGCAGGCCACGCGGCGATGAGTCCGCGCAGAACGGCGGGCTGCCCGGAGCCAATGACCTCGGATCGTATGGCAACGTCATCCAAAGCCGAGAACTCACGAATCGCGGTCATGACTACCAGAAGTAAATCTGCAGGGCCGGATCGGCCCGGCGCGGCGCGATGCTGGCGAGCGCGCCCCGATGGTCCGGATAATTCACCGCACTGCGATCCAGGAGATTGTCGATCTCGGCCATGTTGTAGCGCGCTTCCTGGGTCGAAGGTGGCCGCAAGTCATGCTCATCCGGGAAGATACCCATGCCGGCCATGATGGAGTACCAGGAGAAGACCGGATACCCCTTGCCAATCACTTGTTGGCTGACGCCGGCCGCAATGCTCTTACCCGACATCCACGTCGAGTATAGCTTTTTCAGATCATCCGACAGATTGAGGTTCGCGGCATTGGCCCGCCAATACTCGGTGTCCTGCCGGGTGTTGGTTTTGTAGTGGGTTACGATGTAGTCGCGAGTCCCCTCGAAATGCTCGTTGACCTGCCGATTGAAGCGCTCGTGCGCTTCCTCACCCAGGTCACCCTGCTCCAGGAACTCCACGAAATTGACCGCCGTTTTCTGGATGAAGTACAACGCGGTGGCCTCCAATGGCTCGATGAAACCCCCGGAAAGGCCGACGGCGAGGCAATTGCGGTTCCAGTGCTGCGTAACCCGGCCCGTCCGCATCTTCAGGTGCCGAGCCGGCACAGCCGAATCCAGCAGACCCAGGCGGTCGCGCAACTCGGTCTCCGCAGCATCGGGCGAGCAGAATTGTGTGCTGTAAACATAGCCGTTGCCATAGCGGCTCGTGAGCGGAATCTTCCACGCCCAACCATGTTTGAGAGCGCTCGACACAGTCTCGGACGGAATGGACTCATCCATCGGGGATGGCAGCGCCACGGCGGCATCATTGAACAGATTGCTGCTGAAACTGACGAACGGCGTCTTCAAGGCCTTGTCGATCAGCAGGCCCGCAAAACCCGTGCAGTCGACGAACAGATCGGCCGTGATCGTCTCACCCTCCTGCGTCTGAATCGAGGCGATTGCGCCATTGGCCCCGAGGGTGGCTCCAGTAACGTGGCAACTCTGGTAGCGCACGCCCCGCTCGAGCGCCTTGCGGTGGAGAAATTGTCCGAGCAAGTTCGCATCGAAGTGGTAGCCATGCCAGATATCGAAAGGAAAGCTCTCCTGCGCCTTGGGCGCCCGGCGTTGGACAGCCAGACGCGCCGCTATGAAGAACCGGTCCGGGTGGGCGTGAAGGTTGGCGCCTTTGACCCGCGCCTCGACGTTGTGGACGAACTGGGTCATCGTGAGATTGTCCAGCATGGATGCGAACGGGTGGAAATACCGCTCGAACCCCGGCTTGGTCGACCAGCCATCGAAGGTGATGCCACATTTGTAGGTGGCGTGGCACGCCGGCATCCACTCGGATTCCTGGATACCCAGACTGTCGAAGAAGCCGCGCAACCAGGGCGTCGAGCCCTCCCCGACGCCAATGATCGGGACGGTTGGCGACTCCAGCAGCGTGATTTCCACGCCCCGTTCAATCAACGACCGCGCCAGGATGAGCGCGGTCATCCAGCCCGCGGTCCCACCTCCCACAATGGCAATCCGACGAACCGCCACCGGCCCGCGACCGGGTTGCTTCCCGGTCGTCGGACCGTAAGAGCCATTAAAGAGCGTGGCGGTGGTCACCCCATTTCAAAACTTGGCCCGCAAGGTCAGATAGTACTGGGCGCCGTTCTTGTAGAAGGCACGCGGCTGATCTTTGTTGAGAGCGTAGTACTTGAGAGTCGGCTTGTTCAAGTTTTCGCCATCGAGCGATACCGAGATCATCTCGCTGAACGCGTACTGTAGCGATGCCGTCAGGCTGCCGATCGCATCCTGCGAGAACGCGGTCTGGCGATCGAGACCGCTGAAGAAAGCCGACCGGTACGTGTACGCGACCCGCGCGCTGAACTCCTTGTTCTCGAAATAGCCGCTGATGTTGTAGGTATTCTTGGAAGTACCCACGAGGCGATCATCGCCGGGACTACCATCGGCGGCGGGTTCCACGCCGGAGGTCTGCTTGCCGTCGGCATAAGTGTAATTGAGGTTGACGCCAAAGTGCTCAGTGAGCGCCTGCTGATACGCGAGCTCGGCACCCTCCACCCGACCCTTGGCGTTGACAGGCACTGTCAACAGGTACGGCACCTGCGCTCCCTGTGGGATCTGGCTGCTGAAGGTCAGATAGCTCTTCGTCGCGGTGCCGAAACCGACGTAGTTGCGCAGATCCATGTAGAACAAGTTGGCAGACAGCAGCGAGCGCTTCGCAAAGTACCATTCGATGCCGGCATCGAAGTTGTTGGAGCGGATGGGCTTGAGGTCCGGGTTGCTGCCCGAGCCGCTGCCGACTCCGCCGACCACCGCTGGTGGTGACAGGTCGGTAAAGCCCGCGAGAGCCGAGTAGTCGGCACGGGTCATGGTTTTCGATGCCGCAAAGCGTGCCACCAGCTCCGGCGTCAAATCGATCTTCAGGTTGGCGCTCGGCAGCACGTCATTGTAAGTGTGGTCAACCCCAATCCCAATGAACGGTCCGAACGCCGAAGTCAGAATTGCACCGGGAGTGGCTTTGTCCACCTGCGTAAAAGTGACAGCGTGCTCCTTCGTCTGAACGTAACGCACACCGAAGTCAGCCGCCCAGTTCGACCCTTTGAACAGAGCCTGGACGTACCCGGCGTAGTTCTTCTCCTTGACCGCAAACAGATTCTGATAGTACTCGCGTGCCAACGGATCGCGGTTCACCTGCCCTGGGCCGTTGTAGGTCGCGAGCTGATCCGGTGTCCAGTACCAGATGCCGTTCGGGATCGCGCCGCCAAAACTGTTGAAGTTGCTGGGGTAGGTGCTGAAGGTGGTTGGATAGGTGGCTGTATTGGAGCCGCCGGTCGGTCCCTGCGCAATTGCATGGTCCGATGAGCGATCATGCGTCTGGTAGCGCACACCAAACTTAAGGTCCGTCCACGCGCTGTCGTGAATCGCGAAATCGCCGTCAATCTTGCCCCAAGTCTCCTTGTCCTTCACGTCGACGTTCTGTGCGCCGAAAATCCAGCCGAACGTGACAGGCTTTCCATTGGGGAAAGGAGTCGTGTTGTTCTCCCGGCCAAGATCGAAGTCGGGAGCGGAACCAACACCGTGCAGCGCATAGGCCGCGCCCGTGCCCGAGCCCGGGTTGGTTTCCGATACGTCTTGGGTGGGCGTCTTGCCGTCGCCCTGTGACGTACCCACCTGTCCGAAAAAGCTCAGAGAGTCATTGACGTGCCAGTCGCCGTCGAAGTTGATGTAGCCGGCAGTGGCACTTTCGTCCGGGCGCGAAATCTGGTCATAGACGCCGTAAAGCGTCGGGTCGACTTTTGGATCCGCCAGGGGATTGCCCACCGCGCACACGGCGGTCGGTGCGCAACTGAACGTGGCCTTGGTCAACGTACCATTGGTCACCACATACCCCGGATCGGGCCCCTGCCCGGCGCCCAGGTTTACGAAGTGGGTGAGCCACTGCAGATAATTGCGGTTGTAGTTGGCGGCATCCAGCTTCGAATAGAAACCGGACAGATCGAATTTCAGGTTATCCGCGGCCTTGAACTCGAAGTCGATGAGGCCGCCCTTGCGCTCGCGCTTTTGTGTGAACAGCGCGGCTCCAATATCCTTCGGATACCACACGTTCGCCAAGTCCGGGTGCGCAGTCGCGACCGCGCTGCCCGGGGCGATCTGCTCGTAACCCAATACTTCGACGCCGTCGCGGCGCAGATGACGGGCTTCATAGAAGCCCTGCACCATCACACCCAAGGTGCGATCGTCATTGCGCCAGTTGCCCAAGGCGCTGAACTGCGGATCGACCTTGGACGGCAGATCCGCATACACCGCACCGCCCGAGGCCTGGAAGGTGAGCGGATTTCTGAAATCCAGAGGCTTGCGGGTGATGATGTCGACCGAGCCGGCCACGCCGCCCTCGACCAGGGACGCCTCCGAACTCTTGTGGACCACAACCTTGTCGACCAGCTCGGAGGGCAGCAGGGTGTAACTCACACTGCGGCCCACCTGTTGGACCTGGTTGAGAACAAACCAGTCGCCGGCTGCAATTCCGTGCCCGTTGACCAGAGTCTGCGTCAAACTGGGGTTGGTGCCACGCATGCTGACACGATCGTTCTCGTCGAAGCCGCCTTCATTGGCGCTCGCCGAACTGGTCGTGATACCCGGGACGCGGGTCAACGAATCGGCGACATTCTTATCCGGCATCTTGCCGATATCTTCGGCAGAGACCACGTCCACGATGCTGAGCGATTCGCGCTTGGCCTCGAGTGACTGCTGTACGGAGGCACGAATGCCGGTAACAACAATCTCCTCGATGTCATTGCTGCTCTGGGCTGGAGCCGCAGGCGCATCGGCCGCGCTGGAATTGCGCCCGAACAGGGCCATGGCGACCGCTGTTCCCACCAAGGTAGACCTTGCGATTCTCATAGATTTCTCACCCCACCTGTTATTTGGTCCCTGGCGCGAAAGTCGCGCCGCTCCCAGTGCCCCGCTACCACTTACGTGCCAATATAGTACCAATTTTTAGAAAATGCCATCTACAATGCATACCACTAGGCTTACTTATACTAATTGGTATGATATTGGTAGTATGATGACGGCGCTGACTATTCACGGGAGAGCCGCTTGACCTTGCTGTCGCAGTCCGTGGGATTGCTCGATGAGACGAGCAGCTTGCCGCTTTACCAGCAACTGCAACGGGCCCTGAGAGAGGCAATGGAACGCCGCCTGCTGGGGCCGGACGATGCATTGCCGGCCGAGCGAGACCTCGCCACCGAGTTCGCGGTCTCGCGAATTACGGTGCGCAAAGCCATCGACGGCCTGGTCAACGAAGGCCTGCTCGTGCGTCGCCAGGGATCCGGCACCTTCGTCGTTGCACGAGTCGAGAAGAACTTCTCCAAGCTGACATCGTTCTCGGAAGACATGCGGGCGCGCGGCCGCACGCCGCGCAGTGTTTGGTTGCAACGCTCTGAAGGAACCGTGTCTCCCGAGGAAGCGTTGGCGCTGCGCTCGAGTCCGGGCACGCCGGTGTATCGATTCCATCGTATCCGGTTTGCCAACGAAGCGCCTATGTCGCTGGAATACGCCACTGTGTTGGCTTCGTCCCTGCCCTCTCTCGATGCGGTCGAGTCGTCACTGTATGAAGCGTTGGAGCACGCGGGAAATCGCCCGGTGCGCGCTTTGCAACGACTGCGCGCCGTATTGTTGACTGGCGAGCAGGCGAAGCTGTTGCAGGCGAAGGAGAAGGACGCCGGCCTGTTGGTCGAGCGCCTCGGATTTCTCAAAGACGGCCGCGCCGCGGAGTTTTCGCAGTCCTACTATCGCGGCGACATCTACGATTTCGTCGCGGAGCTCAGCAGTTCCTCGTGAGTAACCAAACAGTGAACCCTCAGGAAGCAGCGACGCACTTGCTCCGTGAAGCGGCGCAGGCAGCCGACACGGTGCGCTTGCAGATTCAGACCAACACCGAGCGGTTGCAGTTGCTGGGCGAGAGACTGCGGCGGATGGCGCCGCGCGCCGTCGTTACCTGCGCCCGCGGCAGCTCTGATCATGCGGCCACATTCGCCAAATACCTGATCGAGACACGCCTGGGAATTCTCACCTCTTCCGCAGCGCCCTCTGTCAGTTCCGTGTACGCGGCAAAAGGCGATTTGCGTGGCACCGTGTTTCTGGCCATCTCGCAATCGGGGGCCAGCCCGGACCTGCTGGCGGCCGTGGCGAATGCAAAAACCGCCGGCGCAATGGTCGTCGCCCTGGTCAACGTGGAATCCTCCCCGCTGGCGCGGGCAGCCGATTTCACTATTCCACTCTGCGCTGGAACTGAGCAGAGCGTGGCGGCAACGAAGTCGTACATTGGCTCCCTCGCAGCGATCATCCACCTCGTTGCGCTGTGGTCAGAGGATGAGGAGCTGTTGGAGGCGTTGTTGCAATCCCCCAGCCTGCTCGAGCGCGCCTGGACTCTGGATTGGCGTCCGGCTCTGGTTCATCTGCGGTCCGCCCGTGATTTATATGTGGTCGGGCGTGGCTTAGGACTCGGTGTTGCCCAGGAGGCGGCGCTGAAGTTGAAGGAAACCTGCGGCTTGCACGCGGAGGCTCTGAGCGCGGCTGAGCTCAGACACGGTCCCATGGCCCTGGTGCAACGCGGCTTCCCAGTGCTGATATTCGCGCAAAACGACGAGACGCACGAGGGAGTCGAGGCTTTGGCAACGGAGCTCGCTGCGCGGGGTGCGGAAGTGATGCTCGCGGGAGCCTCGGCGCCGCAGTCTGAGATCCTTGCCACTGAAACCGCACACCCTGCAATCCAACCCATGTTGATCATTCAGTCGTTCTACCGGATGGTGAATGCGCTGGCCCTCGCACGCGGATTCGACCCGGATCGCCCCCCTCACCTGCGCAAGGTCACCGAGACCGTTTGATGCCAAATTTGAAAATAACAGCCCTGGTCAACGGGCGTATTCTGACTGACGGTGGATTGGTTGAGGGGCGCAGCGTACTGATAGAGCGCGGCCGCATCATCGATGTCGTTGACTCCTCGGACCCGCGGTGCGGACAGGCCGAGCAACGCGACCTGCGTGGCAACCTGCTGCTGCCGGGTTTCATCGATTCGCAGGTCAATGGCGGCGGCGGTGTGTTGTTCAACGACGCACCGAGTGTCGAAGTCATTCGCGAGATTGGCCGCGCCCATCGCAAGTTTGGCACCACCGGCTTTCTGCCGACGCTCATCAGCGCCGACCTGGATGTCGTGGCGAAAGCCATTGAGGCCGTGCAGAACGCGCTGACCCTGGGGGTGCCCGGGGTGTTGGGAATTCACATCGAGGGTCCGTTCCTCAATGTCGAGCGCAAGGGCATCCATGATCCGGAGAAGATCCGGGAGTTGGATCCTTCGGCGGTCAGCTTGCTGACCTCACTGCGGGGTGGGCGGACACTCGTTACGCTTGCACCGGAGATGACCACGCCCGACATGATCAAGAGATTGGTTGTTGCAGGTGTTGTAGTCTCGGCCGGTCACACGAATGCAACCTACTCGCAGATCCAGGGCGCGCTGCACCAGGGCATGACCGGGTTCACCCACCTGTTCAATGCGATGTCCCAGCTCACCGGCCGTGAACCCGGTGTCGTGGGCGCGGCGCTGGACGATCCGGACAGTTGGTGCGGAATCATCGTGGATGGTGAGCATACTGATCCGGTGGTGCTGCGCATTTCGATGCGCAGCAAACGTCACGACCGTTTCATGCTCGTTACCGATGCCATGCCCAGCGTTGGCACGGACAACAAGTCGTTCGATCTGCAGGGTCGTAAGATCCGGGTGTCGGGTAATTTGTGCCTGGATGAGGATGGCCGCCTGGCCGGATCCAACATCGACATGGCGAGCTGCGTGCGCAACGCGATTTCAATGTTGGGATTGCCGCTGCCCGAGGCTGTTCGCATGGCGAGCCGCTACCCGGCGGAATTTCTCGGCCTGGGTCAGGAGCTGGGGCGAATTGCGCCGGGGTATCGCGCCAATTTCGTGCTGGCGGATGAGCAATTGCAGGTGTTGGATACCTGGATTGATGGGGAAGTCCAGGCCTAGTCGCCTGGCCACCGGGCACGCCTACGCCTAGCCACCGGCGCCTAGCCGCCGGCGGCTAAGGCGCCTGGAAGCCCGCCGCCCTGTACGTCAGTACCAGCGTGTCTCGCACGCCACCCTCACCGTCCGGCTGTATGGGCGTCGTCTCGTGAATAACACGCTCATCGTCCATCAGCAGCAACGACCACGGCTCCTCCATCGTGAAGCGCACGCCTGACGGCCCGTGCGCGTCGAACACGCGGGTCTCTCCACCGCGGACATTTCGACGCCGCACCAACAGCAATGCAACGAAGTCGACACCGTCACGGTGAGCCCCCTCGGGCGTGGGCCGGCCAATTCCGGCTTCCGTGTCAATCCGAAATTGATGTGCCTCAATGAACCACCGGTCAACGGGACGAATCTGCGCAAACACAGATCCAATGGACGTCAGCAGCTGCGTCCACGCGGGAGTTTTGGTCACGCCCGGCTCGATCGGCTCAAACCAGCGTTCGAGGCCTCCGTGCAAAGCGTTGTAGGACGTCGGCTGCCAGTGCGCACGATGAGGGACCTGGCTGAACCCTTTCGCCGCAAAGTCCTGCACAAAGCAGGAATGCCGGCGCGCACGGTAATGCCCGCCATCGCGTAGATACTGATCGCGTGGCAGTGACGCCCACCATTCTTCCAAGGCGCCCAACTGGGCAACGTCGACATGCAGCAGCGGACCTAACTCAGCCGCAGGCACGAAGGCGTAGCCCACCTTCGACAGATTCTCAATCGCGTTCATGGCCCTCTTTTACCACGAGCGCGGTTTACTACGCAGCAGGCCGGCCAACAGCTCAGCCGTCTGCGGATCCGCCGGAAACATCGACTCAATCGCCAGTTCTGCGAGCGTGATGTCCAATGGCGTACCAAAAATGGTCACTGTGCTGAAGAAGGACAGTACCCCGTATTCCGTACGCAGGCGAAGAGGTACCAGCACCCCGCCGTACTCGTCCGCGCGCGCAGCGTGCGCGTCATTCGTGCAGTGGTCACGCGCGCCAGGGTCATGCGCGCGAGCATCATGTGCGCCGACGGCCGATGCGGACCCGGTCACCGGGTAGGCTTCTAGTTCCGCCAATAGCTCCACCAAAAAAGGGTCGGCGGTAGCGTCAATCTGGCGACGCAGTCGCGAAAGAAGGTGGCTACGCCATTCTGCGGCGTTCTCAACTCGCGGTGCCAACCCTTCCGGGTGCAGAGCAAGCCGCAACACGTTCACGGGCGGCTCCAAAAGCCGCGGCGCGACGCCAGCGAGTAACGGAGCGACGACGGAGTTTGCTGCGACCAGCGACCAGTGCCGATCTACGGCCAGCGCCGGATACGGCTCATGCCCGGCGAGCACTAGATCTATCGCCTTACGCGCCTGCATGAGAGCGGGATCATCGAGTTTGCGCTCCGCATACACGGGCGCGAATCCCGCGGACAGCAACAGCGGGTTGCGTTCGCGCAAGGGGATGTCGAGACGCTCTGCCAGACGCAGCAGCATTTCGCGGCTGGGCTGCGACCGGCCGGTTTCCAGGAAGCTCACGTGGCGCGCGGAAATATCGGCCTCGCAGGCCAACTCCAGCTGGCTCAGACGGCGCCGCAAACGCCACATCCGGAGCTGGTCACCGATTGCGCTCGTGGCCTTCATGGACGATGCGTTATTCATCATGCGGCCATCCTACGTGCCACCCTGCGTCGCGACCATTACCTCCAAGGTAATCGACTCTGTCGCCATGCTCGCTGAGGATTGCGCCTGAAGTTCACAGCACATCGCACTCGAGGAAAAGCGCATGAGTACCATTGCCCGTAAAGTCACCACAAGCTTCAACACCCCTTCACTCCTACTGCGTCGAGCGCTGCTTACCGACGCAACGCTTGCAGCCATTTCCGCCTTTGCGCTGGTGGTTGCAGCTGGCCCCCTCGGAGAGCTTTTTAGCCTACCGTCCGTCGCGCTGCGAATCGCCGGGGTGATCTTCATCCCGTTCGCGGCGCTCGCGGGTTGGCTTGGAACCCGTCCGCGGGTTCATCGCACACTAGTCTTCGTGGTCATCGTGCTGAATGCCCTTTGGGCTGTCGACAGCGTTCTGATCCTTCTCACAAGGTGGGTGGAGACGACACCGCTCGGAGAGATGTTCGTGATCGGTCAGGCTCTAGTCATTGCAGTGATTGCGGAGGTGGAATTTCTAGGGCTGCGACGGTCGACATTCGTCGAGTCATACGCACGTCACTGATGCCGTGACCGAGGCTCAGCGGAACCTCCAGCCCCGGTGCGCGTTAATCGCTGTCGAGTACCGCGGGCTGGCATCGCACCGGAGATAATATGAGCCACATCAAGCAGATACAAGAGATTCGTGAGCGCGCTCGGAAGCAGATTACCGAGGGCGCCGTGACGGACGACTACAAGCTCGATCGCAAGCAGGTGATCAGCGTTCTGAATGAGGCGCTCGCGACCGAAATCGTGTGCGTGCTGCGCTACAAGTTCCACTACTTCATGGCCTCGGGGATTCACTCCCAATCCGTCAAGGGCGAGTTCAAGGAGCACGCGGACGAGGAGCAGGAGCACGCCGATTGGATCGCTGAACGCATCAAGCAACTGGGCGGCAAGCCGGAGATGAACCCGGCGATCCTGACGAAGCAGAGCCACAGCGAGTACAAGGAAGGCACGTCGCTCGCCGATATGATTCGCGAAGATCTGATTGCAGAGCGCATCGCCATCGAGTCCTACCGCGAGATCATTCAGTTCCTGGGCGACAAGGACCCCACCTCCAAGCGCCTCATGGAAAAGATTCTCGCGAAGGAAGAGGAACATGCGGACGACATGGCCGACCTGCTGTTCGCCGTCGAGCCAGCCAGCGGCGAAGGCGCACGCAACCTGTACTTCGCGGACGAGGTTCCGGCGAACGCGGGTTCGTCAGCCGCCGCCAAGCCTGCCAAGCCGAGCTGAACCGGGGCTCCTGCGGGCTCAGGCGCCGGGGCTCAGGCGCCGGGGCTCAGGCGCCGGGCTCAGGCCCGGGCCCACGCTTCGGTCTCAGGCCCGCGCCAGCACGGATTTCACCGCCTCGCAGACATGCCCGGCGGTGAGTCCGAAGTGTTTGTACAACTCCGCCGCCGGGGCGGATTCGCCAAATGTGGTCATGCCGATGATCGCACCCCGCCGATCCACATATTTGTACCAACCGTCCGTCGAACCCGCTTCAACCGCAACGCAGGGCAAGCCGGGCGGCAGAACTGAGTCCCGGTAGTCCTGCGGTTGTCGATCAAACACAGTCGTGGCAGCCATGGAAACCACGCGCACCGGTATACCAACCTGGCCGAGGGTTTTCTGGGCTTCCACCGCCAGTCCGACTTCCGAGCCACTCGAAATAATCACCGCGCGGGGCACTTTGTCCGGCTCAACGAGCACATAGCCACCCCGCGCGATGTGGGCCGAGACTTCGGCAGACCGTTTCTGGAACGGCAGGTTCTGGCGGCTGAAAATCAAACTGGTTGGACCGTCACGACGCTCGAGAGCGGCCGTCCAGGCGACGACCGACTCTTCCGTGTCGCACGGTCTCCAGACATCCATGTTGGGAATCAAGCGTAATGAGGCCACGTGCTCGACGGGCTGATGCGTCGGTCCGTCCTCACCCAGGCCTATCGAATCGTGTGTGAATACGAATATTGAGCGGATCCGCATCAGCGCGGCCATGCGCAGCGCGTTGCGGCAGTAGTCGGAGAAGGTCAGGAATGTCCCGCCATACGGGATGAAGCCGCCATGCAAGGCTATGCCGTTCATGATGGCGGTCATGCCGAATTCGCGCACGCCGTAGTGGATGTAGTTGCCCACTTTGGCGGTGTGTGTGCCCGCGCCGCCGATCACCGACCGCGACCCCGACCACATGGTCAGGTTCGATCCGGCCAGGTCCGCCGACCCACCCAACAACTCCGGCAAACCGCCCGCCAGCGCCTCTATCACGTCCTGAGAGGCTTTGCGTGATGCGATGGACTGTGCCTTTTCGCGCACCTTGTCGGTCAACTGTTGCACGCGCTCCGTGAAATCGCCCGGCAGGTCGCCCGCAAGGCGGCGTTGCAACTCGCGCGCTTCGGACGGATAAGCCCGTGCATACTGACCGAGCCTGGTTTTCCAGTTGCTCTCGGCAACAGCGCCCGACTCTCGGGCATCCCACGCCTCGTACACGTCTGCCGGCACAACGAAGGGCGGAGAGGTCCAGCCAAGTTGCGCGCGCGCGGCCGCAATCTCCTTGTCTCCCAGCGGAGCGCCGTGAGATTCGTGCGTGCCCGCCTTTGTGGGAGCTCCCTTCGCGATGACTGTCTTGCAGCAAATCAACGACGGCCGATCGCCCACCGCTTTGGACGCGATGATGGCTCGGTCGATGGCCTCGCTGTCGTGACCATCAACATTGGGCACCACATGCCACCCGTACGCTTCGAACCGTTTCGGCGTGTTGTCTGTGAACCAACCTTTGACATGCCCGTCAATGGAGATCCCATTGTCATCATAAAACGCGATCAGTTTGCCAAGACCCAGGGTGCCCGCCAGCGAGCAGACCTCGTGCGAGATACCTTCCATCAGGCAGCCATCGCCCACGAATACATAAGTGTAGTGTGAGAACAGCTCCAGTCCGGGTCGGTTGAACTCCTCGGCCAGCAGTTTTTCTGCGAGCGCCATACCGACGGCATTGGAGATACCCTGACCCAACGGTCCCGTGGTCGTCTCGGCACCCGGGGTGACTCCATATTCGGGATGCCCGGGTGTCTTCGAACCCATCTGGCGGAAGCGCTGCAACTGCTCCATGGGCAGGTCATACCCTGTCAGGTGCAGGAGCGCATACAACAGCATCGAGCCGTGGCCATTGGAAACTACGAAACGGTCCCTGTCAGCCCACTGCGGATTCGAGGGATTGTGACGCAGGTGGCGGCGCCACAGGACTTCGGCAATCTCGGCCATGCCCATCGGCATGCCGGGGTGTCCGGAGTTGGCCTTTTGCACGGCGTCCATGGCGAGCGCGCGAATGACGTTGATGACATCGCGACGTTCACTGGGGTCTTGCGCAGAGTGGGCTTTGACTTCGGCGCTCATCGATCGGCTCCTGTGGTGCACAGCTTCAAGTACGGCTGCGCACCCGGCGGCTGTAAGTAGTGGGTAACCAACTCGGTCAGCTTGTCGACAAATCCGTCGGGCTCTATGCGCGCGTCCGCATGCTCCTTGCCGTAGCCATAGCTGACGGCCACAACCGGACAACCCGCCGCGCGAGCCGCTGCGATATCCATGCTGGAATCACCGACGTAAAGCATCTCGACCGGGGCAATGCCGAGGCGGGAACAGGCCGCCAGGAGCATGTTGGGGCTGGGCTTGCGATCTTCGGCCCGATCGGCACACAGCGTGAATGCAAAAAACTCACTGAGCTGGGCCTGCTGCAGGAGCGGCTCTGCGAACACGCTGTCCTTGTTGGTGATACAACACAAGGAGATCCCGGCGTCCGCGAGGGACCGCAATCCCTGAGTCACGCCCGGATAGACCGTGCTGCGTTTGAAAAGTCCTTGGCCATAGAGGCGGCGGAAAAGTGCCAGCGCGGCCGATCTTTGCGCCGTGTGCGACGGGACTTTGCCGAGGCTCTCGGTCAACGCGCGCAACACAAGTTGATCGACGCCGTTGCCGACGAGTTGCCGGACGCGCGGCTCTGGAAGCTCCCTTGCACCCAACATGCCGAGCATCAAATTCACGGCGGCCGACAAATCCCCCATCGTGTCAATCAGCGTACCGTCGAGATCAAAGGCCGCTGCGCGTATTCGGTTGGTCAACCGGGGGTTAATGGGTCCGGACATACGAAACTCCTGTTTGGGCGGCAGCGTGCAGCGCTGCCAGCCGTTCGAGACTCAGGAACTTCGCTCCCACGCGTATCTCGTCCGCCTCCGTGAGGGGTTCGTCGGGATCGCCAAGCGACCTCAGCAGCAGGTCGGCTGCCGTGAAATCCTGCGCCTGAGTCCAGATATTCGGTGTGGCTACGGTGAACAATCCGGCCGCCTTGGCCGATTCCACCCCGATCGCGGAATCCTCCACCGCAATGGCGCGCGCTGCCGGTACACCCAATGTCTTCAAGGCGACATTGTATATGTCGGGCGCGGGCTTTTTGTTCGCCACCACGTCTCCGGTGGCAATGGTATCGAACCATTTCATGGCGTGCGGTCCCAATCCCGCCGTCACCAACGGCTCGATATTCTCGGGCGACGTGGTGGAGGCGATGGCCACCCGGATGCCCGCGTCGCGTGCTTCCAGAAGCAGGCGCCGGACCCCGGCCCGGGCCTTGATCTGGCCCACCTCGACCAACTCCCGGTACAGACGGGTCTTGGCACGATGGATTTCCGGGATCAGATCGCTCAGGCAGCGCCGCTCTGTCGCCGGCAACTTCAGCCGCTCAATGAAACTCGCAATCCGCTCCTTGCCGCCCGTGACCCGCAGCAGGTCGCGGTACAGCGGTGCATCCCAGAACCAATCGAGGCGGCACGCCCCAAAAGCCAGATTGAAAGCCTGGCGATGCACCTCCTCCGTATCGGCCAGGGTGCCGTCGACATCGAATATGAGTGCCTCGCAACTCATCATCGACGAACGACCTGGGAGCCTCTGGCCAATGTCTCCTTACGACACTCCATCAACCTCCAGATCATGGGCGTGAAAATCAACTGCAGCGCCAGGTCCATCTTGCCGCCCGGGCAGACGATGGTGTTGGCCCGAGACATGAATGAATCATGCAGCATCGACAACAGGTACGGGAAATCGATGCCGCGCGGATTGGAGAAGTGGATCACCAGGAACGACTCATCCGGCGTCGGGATGAACCGCGCAATGAACGGGTTCGATGTGTCGACCACCGGCACTCGCTGGAAGTTGATATGAGTGCGGGAAAACTGCGGGCAGATGTAATGCACGTAGTCGTGCATCCGGCGCAGAATCACATCGGTGACCGCCTCCGCTGAGTACCCACGTGTTGCCTTGTCGCGGTGGAGCTTCTGTATCCATTCGAGATTGACGACCGGCGTAACACCGATCAGCAGATCCACGTGCTTGGCGATATTGACCTCATCAGTCACGACCGCCCCGTGCAACCCTTCGTAAAACAGCAGGTCGGTAGCGGGCGGTAGTTCTTCCCACTCCGTGAACGTACCCGGCTGCTGCTTGTAGCGCGCCGCCTCCGGCTCGTCGTGCAGATACTTGCGGACCCGGCCCGAGCCGCGTTGTCCATAGTCCCGGAACAGCTCCTCGAGCTCCGCGAACAGGTTGGCTTCCGGCCCGAAGTGACTGAAAACATGATCGCCGCGATCAATCGCACTGGCCAGCCGCTGCTTCATCTCGGCCCGGTCGTAGCGATGGAAACTGTCGCCCTCGATGAATCCGGCCGAAATATTCTCACGGCGGAAGATCTGCTCGAAGGTGCGCATGACTGAAGTCGTACCGGCACCGGAGGATCCGGTGACGGCAATAATCGGATGCTTGGCCGACATTTTAGTTGAATCCCCCGTTAGGCGTGGGTGAACAGACCGCGTGAGCCGAAGAGCGGTGCGTCGTATTCGAAGTCGTTGTGATCGCGGTGATACCGCTCGATACGCTCCACCTCGTTACGCGCTCCGAAGACAAAACCGATACGCTCGTGGGCCGCCTGCGGCTGCACTTCGAGTATGGGCTGATGGCCTGTGCTGGCACGGCCGCCGGCCTGCTCGATCAGAAAGCCGATCGGATTGGCCTCGTACAACAATCGCAATCGCCCGGCCCTGGAGAGGTCCTTGCGATCGCGCGGATACATGAAGACCCCGCCGCGCATCAGGATGCGGTGGGTTTCCGCAACGAGCGAGGCTATCCAGCGCATGTTGAAATCGCGCCCGCGGGGCCCCGCCTGGCCGGCCAGGCACTCATTGACATACCGCTTGATGGCCGGCTCCCAGTAGCGGGAGTTGGACGCATTGATTGCGAACTCGGAGGTGTCCGCCTCAATGGTGATATCCGGATGGGTCAGCATGAACTCGCCAATCTCGCGGTCCAGCGTAAATCCGTTCACGCCGCGGCCGGTCGTCAACACGAGCATCGTCGAGGGGCCGTAGATCGCATATCCCGCACAGACCTGCTGAGTGCCAGGCTGCAGGAAATCCCGCTCGGTGGGCTCCGCAACGCCCTCGGGACAGCGCAGCACCGAAAAGATGCTGCCGACTGACACATTCACGTCGATGTTGGAGGAGCCATCGAGAGGATCGAACAACAACAGGTATTTTCCGCGTGGGTACTCAGCCGGAATCGGATAGGGATCCTCCATCTCCTCGGAGAGCATGCCCATGAGCTGCCCACCCCACTCATTGGTGCGGACGAAGATATCGTTCGCCAGCACATCGAGCTTCATCTGGGTCTCCCCCTGGACGTTGGTCGTCGCAGCGGCGCCCAGAGCATCGGACAAAGCTCCTTTGCCTATAACCCTGGCAATACGTTTGCACGCCAGGCGAACGTCATTGATCAGCCCCGTGAAGCCACCCGTTGCATGGTTGAAGCGGCGTTGCTCCTCGATCAGAAACCGTGTCAAGGTCTTCGTAGTAAAGATCTTTGTGTACGCCATGACCCACTCCCCCGCTCGTTATCGATTATTCGACTGATTTTCGTCGGCAAACACCCGGCTTGCCCGGATGTCGGCCGCTTCGATGGTGATCAGGTCATCCTTGGACAGCACACCGCCGCGGCGCTCGAAGAGCCTGCTGGCCTGACGCAGTCGCGCGCGGTCGAGTGCATTGCGCACCGAGCGCGCATTTGCGAAGTGCGGCTGTTTGATCCGCCGTCCGATGTATTCCAACAGCGCGGCGTCGGCCTCCGGATTCAGGCGATACTGCATTTGTTGCAGCATCAGCCCTGCGATGGCGTGCAGCTCGTTGGGCGAGTAGTCGGGGAAATCGATGTGATGCGCCACACGCGACGACATCCCCGGGTTGCTGCGGAAAAACGTGTCCATACGATCCTTGTAGCCGGCGAAAATGACTACCAGGTCATCGCGCTGGTTCTCCATGACCTGCAACAGGATCTCAATGGCCTCCTGGCCGTAATCGCGCTCGTTCTCCGGCCGGTACAGGTAGTACGCCTCGTCGATGAACAACACGCCGCCCATGGCGCGTTTGAGAATCTCGCGAGTCTTGGGAGCGGTATGTCCGATGTACTGGCCTACAAGGTCATCGCGCGTAACAGCGATAAGATGACCTTTGCGCACATAACCCAACCGGTGGAGGATTTCCGCCATTCGCATGGCCACCGTGGTCTTGCCGGTGCCCGGATTGCCGGTGAAGCTCATGTGCAGCGACGGCGGCCCCGACGACAACCCGAGCGAATGCCGCATCTTGTCCACCAGCAGCAACGCGGCGATGTCACGGATGCGGCTCTTGACCGGCTCCAGACCAATGAGCTCGCGATCCAGCTTGTCCAACACCTCACCGATGTGGGAGTCGCGGAACGCCGCCTCGAGATCGAGCTGCGGAGCGTCCGTTACCGGTGCCTCGTGGCCAGATGTCGGGGACACCTGGCTGTTTGCCTTTGGCACTTGGCCGTTGGTGGTGGCTGCCATGGCGAGACCATCAATACCGCTCGCCCTCTGGGCGATCGACTGCGTACGAGCGTGTCGTGTACTGCACCTTGCGGCCGCCGAGCTCACGGCGCTCCAGCGCAAAGCCCGGCTCCTTGCTCGGCCTGCCGACAATGAATGACAGCCGCAATGACTCGCGTCCGAGCGACGAATCAAACGCATTGATCTTGATGTAGTGTTCCGGAAATGTCTTCCGGCACGACTGCAGCTCCGTCATGATGCCGGCGGCATCACGGATATCGAACATGGGTTGACCGAACATTTCCCAGTACGTGTTGCGCGGGTGCGGATCGTCGGTGTACTCGATCGAAACGGCCCAACCGTTGTTGAGGCAGTACTCGATCTGGCTGCGGACCTGGGCATCCGTCAGGTCGGGTAAAAACGAAAATGCGCCTTGGGTGAGTCTCATTTTGTTGGCTCCGGTTATCAGGCAGGCGTCGGGGTGGGGACGTAGTCCAGAGTGTCGGTGCTCGTATAATTGAAGGTGATCTCACCCCATGTATCGAGCGCTGCTTTCAGCGGAGCACAGTGCTTGGCCGCGTCCGCGAGAATGCTCGGACCCTCGTTCCAGATGTCCTTGCCCTCATTGCGTGCCAACACCATGGCCTCGAGCGCAACGCGGTTGGCTTGGGCACCCGCCTGGATCCCCATCGGGTGGCCGATTGTGCCGCCGCCGAATTGCAACACGACATCTTCACCCAGGTAATGCAACAGCTGGTGCATCTGCCCGGCATGGATACCGCCCGAGGCAACTGGCATGACTCCCGGCAACCCGGCCCAGTCCTGCTCGAAGAAAATGCCGCGCTGCAGGTCGACCGGATTGGTGCCCTCTCGCAGTACGTTGTAGAAACCCTGCACCGAGTTCGGATCGCCTTCCAGCTTACCCACCACGGTACCGGCGTGGATGTGATCGACGCCGGCGAGGCGCATCCACTTGCAGATGACGCGGAAGGAAATGCCGTGATTCTTCTGTCGCGTGTAGGTCGAATGGCCGGCGCGGTGCAGGTGCAGCACCATGTCGTTCTTGCGCGCCCATTTCGACATTGACTGGATGGCCGTGTAGCCGATCACCAGGTCGATCATCACAATGACGGAGCCGAGCTCCTTGGCGAATTCGGCGCGCTCGTACATATCCTCCATGGTGCCGGCCGTCACGTTCAGATAATGGCCCTTGATCTCGCCGGTGGCGGCCTGGGCGCGGTTCACGGCTTCCATACAGTTGAGGAAGCGGTCGCGCCAGTGCATGAACGCCTGCGAGTTGATGTTCTCATCGTCCTTGGTGAAATCCAGGCCGCCTTTCAGGGCCTCGTAGACCACCCGTCCGTAGTTCTTGCCCGACAGACCCAACTTGGGCTTTACGGTCGCTCCCAACAGCGGGCGGCCGAATTTGTCGAGGCGCTCGCGCTCCACCACGATGCCGGTGGCCGGGCCCGCGAAGGTTTTCACATAAGCGGTTGGGAAGCGCATGTCTTCCAGGCGCAGCGCCTTGAGCGGCTTGAAGCCGAACACGTTGCCAATGATGGAGGCAGTGACGTTGGCAATGGAGCCGGGCTCAAACAAGTTCAGATCGTAGGCGATGTAGGCGAAGTACTGGTCCGGTGAGCCCGGCACCGGCTCGACCTTGTAGGCCTTGGCGCGGTAGCGGTCACAGGCGGTCAGACGGTCTGTCCAAACGACGGTCCAGGTGGCCGTGGAGGATTCGCCGGCAACAGCCGCCGCTGCTTCGATCGGATCGACACCCTCCTGCGGGGTGATCCGGAAGAGCGCCAGGATGTCGGTGTCGCGGGGCTGGTAGCCCGAGTCCCAGTAGCCCATCTGGGCGTACTTCATGACTCCCGCCTTGTATCGGGCCGAGCCGGATTTCGGCTTGGCGGCGGCGCCATTGCCATTGCCGTTGGACAGGCTGTTCTGCTGCATGGGGGTCCCCTTCTACTTCGAGTGACTGCGATCGTGGCGCTTGCTTTCCATTAGGTCTAGTTAGATATTGTTCGCCTGATCATAAGTTCGCCTTATGCCTGGGTCCGAACGGCTTTTTGGTTGGATGACACCGCGAGACATTGCATGCGCAACGTGACTTTGAGGCAGATGAAAGTGTTCGCGGCGGTGGCGCGCCATTTGTCTTTTACCCGCGCGGCGCACGAGTTGCACCTGACACAGCCGGCCGTGTCGCAGCAGATAAAGCAGCTGGAGGACGAGGCCGGCCTGCCGCTGTTCGAGAAGATCGGGCGCAAGGTGCAGCTCGCTCCGGCCGGCGCGGAGTTGCTGCGTTATGCCAATCAGACACTCGAGTTGATGCGCGAAGCCACGGAAACCCTCGCGGCCATGCGCGGCCTGAAACGCGGTGTGTTGAAGCTCGGGGCGGTAAGCACCGCGAAATATTTCGCACCTTCACTCCTGTCCGCGTTCACGCCGGCCTACCCGGAAGTGACAATCAAATTCGGTGTCGGCAACCGGGAAGAGATTGTCAAACAGATGGCCGCGAACGAAATTGATCTCGTCATCATGGGACGTCCGCCGCGCGAGCTTGACACGATTGCCGAAGCGTTCGCCAAACATCCCCTGGTCATCATTGCGGCACCGGACCATCCGCTGGCCGCGAAGAAGCGCATCCAGTTGAAGCAGCTTGCAACACAGCAGTTTCTGATCAGGGAAGAAGGCTCCGGCACACGTGCTTCAATGGAACACGTGTTCCGGGAACGACACGTGCCGTTTCGCGTCTCAATGGAGGTGAGCAGCAATGAAACCATCAAACAGGCGGTCATGGCTGGGATGGGCATCAGTTTCATCTCCGCGCACACCGTCGGGCTCGAGCTTGCGGCCGGCAAGCTCGTGTGCCTGGACATTGTCGGCCTGCCGATCGTCCGCGACTGGTTCGTGATGCACTTGCGCGATAAGACGCTTTCGCCCATTGCGGCGGCGTTCCGCGCGTTTCTGCTGGAACGCGGCGGACAGATCATTCACAAGACCATCGGCGATCCACCCGGTGCCCGGAGGTCCTAGTGCCCAGTTTGAAGGGATGCGTTCTGGTCGTTCTGTTGCTGTTGAGCGCGCAAGCCTGCGCCGCCGACACCCGGGATCTGAAACTGCAAGGCGTGAATGTGCACGTCGAGCTCGGTGACGCGAAGTTCACTGGCGGCACCGAACCACTGATGGAATGGATAAGTCGCTCGTTGGGAATCGTCAGCGGCTACTACGGCGGCTTCCCCACCACTTCCCTGCGACTACAGATCGTTCCGGAGGAAGGCGGAGGAGTTCGCAGCGGCAAAACTTGGGGCTACCGGGGTGGTTTCATCCGCATGCAGGTCGGGCGGGAGGTCACTGCGGCGCAACTGATGGATGACTGGGTGTTGGTGCACGAGATGACCCACCTGGCGCTGCCGGACATTGGCGACGCTCAGAGTTGGTTTTCCGAAGGGTTGGCGGTGTACATCGAAGGAATCTCACGCGCGCAGGCCGGCAATCGCACCCAGCAGGATGTGTTCGCCGAGCAGATGAAACAGATGCCCCGCGGCATGCCCCAGGCAGGAGATCGCGGTCTGGATCATACCCACACCTGGGGACGGACCTACTGGGGCGGCGCGATGTTTTGTTTCCTGGCGGATGTCGAGATTCATCGACGGACGCAGAATCGGGCCGGATTGCAGGATGCCATGCGCGCCGTCGCCCGTGCGAGCGGCGGTCTGTCCGCGGATTGGTCCATCAACCGTGTTCTGTCCACAGGCGATGCGGCTACGGGGGCCCACGTGTTGGAGGAGCTTTATGCACAGATGAAGGACAGCCCTGTTGCCCCCGACTTACATGATTTGTGGGCAAAGCTGGGGGTTGCATATGATGGGGGCGCTATCACTCTTCATGATGATGCGCCGCTCGCCGCCATCCGCAAGGCGATCATGGAGCCTCGGGCGAATAAAACGTAGTCAGGATCGCCGTGATAGTCAGCACTGCGCAGATGAGGACATACTCGCAAATCACGGTGCGGCGGAATGCCCCGGCGACCCGCGCATCGCCCGTGCCAATGGCGGGACCGAACGTCCACTTGTTGAAGGCCGCCAGGCCCATCAGGACTGCGAACAGGGCAACTTTGGCAAGCACCAATTGACCGTAGGGCTGTTTGAAGACGGCGAGGTTGGGCACCAGCAATGCGGTGAGCGCCACTCCGGCGACGGCGATGCCCGGCACCAGCCAGACGGCCAGTTTCGAGAATGCATCGATCAAGCGTGCTGCCACTGACGGCGTTTCTTTGCTGGTGCTGATGCAGAGCGGCCATAACGCCCCCAGCCAGAAGGCCACCACGAGCAGGTGAAATATCAGCAATACCGCCAGTGCGGCGCGGTGTGGAGCCACGGACGTGTGGCCGGTCAGGGCAAAGGAGACGACACAAAGGACCACGCCCATGAGCGGAACAGCGACGGCGCCGAGGAGTGAAACGGCGACTGCGCCCCGCCACAGTCCAACAGCCACCAATGTCAAACCGAGCACTCGCAACCCAAAGGCCGCACCCTGCGGCGATCGCATTGCCGTCTCCTGCATCGCAGGGTCCACCATCCCGCCCATCTCACCGGCCATCCGGGCCGCTTCCAACAACTGGTGTCCGGTCACAAAAGCCAAAGCCGCGACGGCGAGCTGCCAGCCGAGTCGATGGATCGCCATGCGGCTGTCCGCCAACCAACGCCCCAAGACCGCAATGAAGATAGCTATGCCTGCTGCATTCAACAGCAGCACAAAGCTGACGGCCCGGAATACGACCGATAGCGCGTCCGTGCTATCTGGCATCGCCTGAGCCGGAGGCGCCCATCGTGAAAGTCAACTTGCCGGGCATGAGGTGGCCGTCATCACCCACCGCTCTCCAACTCAGCACGTACTTTCCGGCGGCCAACTGAGGTGCCGGAACGGAGATCTCAGCGGCGGGAGCCGTCGGCAACGGTCCGATCTTCTTTGCGGGCTCGGCATCCTTCTGCAGCGAAAGGACTGTCATTTTCACCGGCTCCGCGAACGTCAACACGAACTTGGCAGGCGACGTGCTCAGAGTGCTGCCGTCAGCGGGAATCGCCTTGACCAGGTGGGTATGGGCCAGCGCCAATGCACTGCAACCCAACAGCAACAAGGCGCAGGCCACTCGTTTTACTTTCATGCCGAACTCCAATAGTGACTGAATTCAAAACCAGAAATGCAATCCCATCGTCAGCTCGAGATCACTCGCCTCCCCGCCCGCTGCGCGGACGAGGTTCGCCGTGCCCCCGAAGCGGCGCAACCAAACCACGCCAACATAGGGCGCAAGCTCTCGTCGCACCTCGTACCGCAGGCGTGCACTGATTTCCACGTCTGACAGACCGGAGCCGATTTCGTGCTGTCGATCCGAACGACCGTACAGATTCGCTTCCACAAACGGCTGCAATACGAGGCGCTGGGTGAGCAGCAGATCATACTGCGCCTTCAGGCGCGCTGCCGTTCGCCCTGCGTCGCTCACGTAGAAGGCCGCTCCTATTTCAAACCATTGAGGTGCAAGACCCTCGATGCCGACAGACGCCCATGTGCGCGACTGGTCGGGCCCGAGGTCCTGGCGAGCGCCCGCTTGCAGGTTCCACCAGCGGGAAATGACTCGATCCCAGAGGACCTCGACGTCGGCATCCCGCACTCCGGTGTCGTTCCCGCTCGCAACGTATTTCCCTTCGCTCTTCAACCACAGCTTGTTGTAGTCGCCACCGTACCAAGCCTGCGCGTCCCACGTTCCTCGTCCTTCGCCAGTGTCGCCGTTGCGCCATTCAAGTTGGTCGACCATGACTTTGCCGAATCGCGCGGTGTCGTCCATTTGCATGGTGTCGGCCATTTCGCGATAGGACATGGAGTCGTCCGCATGGGCTGTTGCCATTGCGAACCAGACGAACGCAATCAGCCGCTTCATGACACTACCACCTCGCGAAACATGCCCGCTTCCATGTGGTACAGCAGGTGACAGTGATACGCCCACCGACCAAGCGCATCAGCTGTGACCCCGTAGCTCAATTGCTGGCCCGGTTGCACCACCACCGTGTGCTTGCGGACCAGGAACTCCCCTTCGGGTGACTCCACTTCACTCCACATGCCATGGAGGTGGATCGGGTGAGTCATCATGGTGTCGTTGATCAGAACCAACCGCAGGCGCTCGCCGTGGTTGAAGCGGAGGGGCTGGGATTCGGAGAACTTCTGGCCGTCAAAGGACCACACATACCGTTGCATGTGGCCGGTGAGATGGAGGCGGATCTCGCGCGTCGCCTCGCGAGTGTCAATCGAGCCGCCCAGGGTGTGCAGATCGGCGTAGGCGAGTACGCGGCGTCCGTTGTTGCGCAGGCCGACACCGGGGTCGGCTAGATCGGTGGTGGGTTGCGCGGCGATGGAATCCACGTTGGGGCCGAAATTGGGCTGTGTTGGGCTGGCCGTTGTGTTGGACATGTCCATGCCGGGCATGTGGGCGTGGTCCGCCGGTGCGGGGCTGGCCATGTCGGGCATGCTGGCATGGTCCGCCGGCGCGGGGCTGGCCATGCCCGGCATGCTGGCATGGTCCGCCGGTGCGGGGCTGGCCATGCCGGGCATGCTGGCGTGATCCGCCGGCGTGGCGCCGCCCATGTCCATGTTGGCCATGTCATGGGCCGTCGCGCCGCCCGCGCCGTGGTGGCCCATCGATCCCATACCCATGTCCGTCATGTTCAACACAGGACGCGGATCCAGTGGTGGGATCTCCGCTTGCATACCGGTTGCTGGCGCCAGCGTGCCGCGCGCATAACCGGTGCGATCCATTGACTGCGCAAAAATCGTGTACGCACGATCTTGTTTCGGCTCGACGATGACGTCGTAAACTTCCGCCGGCCCAATCCGGAATTCATCCACCGTGACAGGCTCAACGTCTTGTCCGTCTGCGGCTACCACGGTCAACTTCAAACCGGGAACCCGGATATCAAAAAAGCTCATCGACGAGCCGTTGATAACTCTCAACCGAACCCGCTCGCCACTCCGAAACAAACCCGTCCAATTGCCGGCGGGAGTGACGCCATTCATCAGATACGTGTAGGCGTGGCCTGACACGTCGAGCAGGTCCGTGGCATTCATGCGCATTTCACCCCACATGCGCCTGTCTGCCGCCGTGCTGGAAAAGCCGTTTTTGCGCACATCGGCGAAGAAGTCGCCCGCCGTCCGCCGACTGTAGTTGAAGTAGTCGCTTTGGACTTTGAGGAGTCGATAGATGCGTTCCGGCTCGGTGTCTGTCCAGTCCGATAACAACACTACGTGCTCACGATCAGTGGCGTGCCGCTCGCGCTCGCGCGGATCGATGACGATCGGGCCGTATAGCCCGATCTGCTCCTGAAATCTGGAGTGACTGTGATACCAGTAGGTGCCGGCCTGTGTGACCGGGAAGCGATAGGTAAACGTCTCACCCGGATGGATTCCGGCGAAGCTGAGCCCAGGCACGCCATCCATGTTGGCGGGCAAGATCATCCCGTGCCAATGAATAGACGTCGGCGCAGCGAGACGGTTGGTGACGCGAATGGTGACCGTATCACCCTGACGCCAGCGAAGCAGCGGCGCCGGGAGCTGGCCGTTTACGACCGTTGCGGTTCGCGATGCGCCGGTGAAGTTCACCTGGCGTTCGCCCACTTCAAGTTGAAAGTCGGTGCCTCGAAGAACGGCGCCATCCGCCGATGCAACGCCCGCTGACCAGGCGAACTGGCGTCCAACGCCGCCGGCCAGCACAAGAGCGCTACCTGCGAGGCCTTGCACAAAGCGCCGTCGCAAAGGGTCGAATTCGGGAGAGCCGTCGCTTGCGCGAAACGGCCGCGCCCCATGTCGAGATCTAACCATCGCCTTGTCTCCGCGATGCATGTGACTAGGCGGTCCGCATTGGCGGATCACACTCAGGGGATCCGGCCTGGCGAACCATGACTACAGGTCCGCGTAAGCGGACCGATAAATCACGTCAGATCAAGCAATGGGAGGTCGCAGGAACTCGTCGATGCGAGGGCCAAGAAACTGCGCGCTCGCGAGAGATGGGATGGCAACGGAAGTTGTAATGTCGGCTAGTGCGGGCAGGTCGATCGCTACCGGTGGGTTGACGCACTGACACTGGCATGCGCCGGCGTGGCAGCAGGTGTGACCGCCCGTCGGGCCGTGGTGGCCGCCAGCAGAGAGGGGGTTGGCAGCGAGTGCGTCGGTGCTGAGAGCGGGGTTGCCCGCATCAGCATCGCCGGCCGTGGAAACACCGCCGCGTGCGTGCGCGTGCGTTGGGCAATCGTGCTGTGCGGTGGCGACCGTGGCCGGCGCGGCCGTGGTTGCCGTAGCCGTGGTTGCCGTAGCCGTGGTTGCCGTAGCTGTGGCCACAGAGACTGCGGCGGCAGTATCCACCGCTGGCGCCATTGCCCCCAACGCCGACACCGGCTGCCCCGCCTGCAACTGCAGTCCGAAAACCAGCTGCAGCGACAGCAACACAAACAGCGCGAACTTCGCAGAAGCGAACTTCGCAGGCGCGAATTTCACGGGGTAGGTATTTGCTCGGCGGCTTATCACGAGGAACAGCTTACACCGGATCTGCCGATAGGTGACACGTGGTGACGCGCGCTGCGCTCGACACGAGTCGAGGCAGCGCCAAAGGTCGTCACCGCGACACGCGAGTCGCGGTCACCGCGCGACGGTTAGGGTCGGTTACCCGACCGACCGCTGCCGCCCGCACGACTCCGCTGCCCGCCAGCGGATGAACCGCCAGACGGAGAGAATCGACGTGTGGACTGCCCAGGTCGGCCGCGACCGCCGCCGCCGTTGCCATGCGAACCGCCGCGATGGTCGTGACGATGCTGGCCACCCGGCCGCGCTTGGCCACCGCCGCTGCGATTGCCAGAGCCGTGATCGCCACCAGCGTGATTGCCAGACGCATCGTTACCAGGTGCGGAGTTGCCAGCCGTATGGTTGGCGCCCCCATCGCTGTGATTGCCAGCGTGCTGAGGTTGCCCGCCACCATGGGCATGCGCATCGCCGGCACTGCCGCGCGAAACGTCGCCGCCCTGTTGGACACGCGCGCCGCCGCCGGCATAGCCGCGTCCGCCCCCACCGCCTTGACCGCCACGCGCCCCACCACCATAGCCACCGCCATGACGACGCCCGCCGCCATTACCCTGGCCGCGTGCACCACCACCGCTGTGACCGCCGCCGCCGAAGCTGCGCCCGCCACCACCGTGGCGACGTCCACCACCATCACCGCGCGCATCGCGTGACTCACCGTCACCGCGCGAAGCACCAGCAGGTGAAGCAACGATCTTGAACTCAGGCAATGCGCTCACAGGCAGAGTCCGCTTCAACATCCGCTCGATGTCCTTGAGCAGCGGCGCCTCATCCGGCGAAACGAGTGACACAGCCGAACCGGATCCGCCTGCGCGTGCAGTCCGACCGATGCGGTGCACGTAGTCCTCGGGAACATTGGGCAGCTCGTAGTTCACGACGTGCGGCAGCTCCTTGATGTCGAGCCCACGCGCGGCAACTTCGGTAGCAACAAGCGCCGTAACCTTATTAGCCTTGAAATCCGCCAACGCCCGCACCCGAGCGCCTTGGCTCTTGTTGCCATGAATCGCCGCGGAACGAATGCCACTGGACTCGAGCTGCTGCGCCAGCCGGTTGGCGCCATGCTTGGTGCGAGTGAACACCAGGACCTGGTGCCAGCCGCCGTCATCAATCAGGTGCGCGAGCAGGTGCCGCTTGTGGTCTTTCGGTACGCGATAGACCTGTTGGTCCACTCGCTCGGCGGTCGCATTTCGGGGCGACACCTCAACACTGACCGGATTGCGAAGAATTCGGCCCGCCAGCTCGCGAATGTCGTCGGAATAGGTTGCCGAGAACATGAGATTCTGACGTTGCGATGGCAATAGCTTCACGACGCGCCGGATTGCGGGGATGAACCCCATGTCCAGCATGCGATCGGCTTCGTCGAGCACGAAGCATTGGACGCCGCGCAAATCCAAACAGCCCTGCTCGGCCAGATCGAGCAGACGGCCGGGAGTCGCCACCAACAGATCGCAGCCGTCGTACAGGGCATCGATCTGGGGATTGATACTGACCCCACCAAAAACAACGACGGTACGAATTCCAACGTACCGGCCGTAGGTGCGCGCACTCTCGGCAACCTGTGCCGCAAGCTCGCGAGTGGGTGTCAACACGAGCGCGCGCGGAGCGCGACCGCTCGCCTGCCCTAGTTTTTGCAGAATGGGGAGCACGAAAGCTGCGGTCTTTCCGGTTCCCGTCTGGGCGCCGGCGAGTACGTCGCTGCCTGCGAGGACAGCGGGAATGGCCTTGGCTTGAATGGGGGTGGCTTCGGTGTAGCCCTTTTCGTCTACAGCACGCAGCAGCTCGGGCTTCAGCCCGAGATCGGCAAATGACATGAATTAACCTCTCAAATGAACTCGCACGCGACGTCTAGCGCCGCAGCGGTCAGTTGCGAGGGATTGGGTTGGAAGGGACCTGGTTTGCTACTGGAGCGATCCGTGGTCCGGAACGAAGGCGCTGACCGCGCACCCATGAAGAACCGGCACTCTACAGATTTTACGCCGTTGTGTCCATTTGACCCGCGTCCAACCTTTAGAATCTGTGGCATGTCACTCATCACTCTCCTCGATTCGCATCTCGCTTTTGGCGACCGCCCGCTCCTTGATGGTGCACAACTGGCGGTTCGCACCGGCGAGCGGGTTGGCCTCATTGGCCGCAATGGGACTGGAAAATCCACGCTTTTGCGCGTCATCGCCGGACTCACGCAACTCGATGACGGCGAAATCCAACGCCGCGATAGCTTGAGAATCACCTTTGTCGAACAGGAGCCGGAGCTTCCGTTGAGCCCGACGCTTCGCGAGAGCCTCCTCGAGCGCGCCGCGCTCGAGCCCGATGCAGCGCACTTGCACGCGGACGAACGCGAGCGGTGGAGGATGGAAGCTCGCCTGACTGAATTCATGCAGCGCTTCGATCTGGATCCGGACGGTAGTCCGGAAACCAGCTCTGGAGGTGAGCGCAAGCGCGCCGCACTGGCGCTCGCGCTCGCATTGCAACCCGACCTGCTGCTGCTGGACGAGCCAACCAACCACCTGGACATCGCAGGCATCGAGCGTCTCGAGGAGCTTCTACTCAAGGTGCCGGCGTCCATTGTGATCACTCATGACCGCGCGTTTCTTGACCGGATCACCACGCGCATCGTGGAGCTGGATCGCGGAATTTTGCGGTCCTACCCCGGGAATTTCGCAGCCTATGAGGAGCGCAAGGAACAGGAGATCGCTTCCGAGGACGTGGCGCGCCGGCGCTTCGAGAAGTTCTGGGCCCAGGAGGAGGTCTGGATCCGCAGGGGCGTGGAGGCCCGGCGGACTCGCAACGAGGGGCGCGTCAAAAGACTGGAACGCCTGCGTGTCGAGCGGGATGAACGTTTGGATCGTATCGGCAATGTGAAGTTGAGTCTGGATGCCGGGGAGCGCTCCGGTCAGTTGGTGGCCGAGCTGGAGGATGTGAGCAAGAGCTTCGCAGACCGCACCATTATCGACAGCCTCTCCATGAGACTGATGCGCGGTGATCGTGTGGGGCTCATCGGTCCCAACGGCGCCGGCAAGTCGACATTGATTGGCATCCTGTTGGGCACGATTGAGCCGGACAGCGGCAAGGTGCGGCGCGGCACCAACCTGCAGATCGCGTACTTCGACCAACTGCGGGTGCAGCTGGATCCGGAGGCGACAGTGGCGGAAACCATCAGTCCGGGATCGGACTGGGTGGAGATCGGTACCGAGCGCAAGCACATCATGAGTTATCTCACTGACTTCCTATTCCCGTCGCAGCGGGCTAAATCGCCGGTGAAGATGCTGTCGGGCGGTGAGCGCAACCGACTTCTGCTGGCGCGGCTGTTTGCGCGCCCCGCGAACCTCGTGGTGTTGGACGAGCCGACCAACGATCTGGACATCGAGTCGCTGGAGCTGCTGGAGCAGAAGCTGCAGGAGTACTCGGGCACGTTGCTGCTGGTCAGCCATGACCGACGGTTCCTGGACAATGTCGTGACCCAAACGCTCGCGGCCGAGGGCGACGGCGAGTGGCACGAGTACGTGGGCGGATACACGGACTGGCTGCGTCAGCGGCGACAACCGGGGGCGAAGGCGCGAGCCCAAGCGACAACGGGCGGCCAAGGCCCGGCCGCGCAACCCTCGTCCCCCAAACCCCGCGCCAAGCTCAGCTACAAAGACCAACGCGAGCTGGCCGCCCTCCCCGACGAAATCGAAGGCCTCGAACGCGAGCAGGCCGAGCTGCTCGCCCTCATGAGCGGCCCGGACTACCACCGCCGCGGCCCGGAGCAGATCCGCGAAGATCGGCGCAGAAGTGAGCAGATTGAGGCCCTTCTGGCCACCAAATTCGCCCGTTGGGAAGCCCTGGAAGAAGCTCGCAAATAATCACAATTGACGCTCAATTATTCAGCGCCCGGAACGGCGGTCAGCGGCTAAGATACCGCGTGAGTTTGGGGACGCCGGGATGACTTGGATGAGCAGGATGAACGTGAGGCGCTGGAACCCTTGGATCGGCTGCCTCCTCCTGGCGGCTGCCGCGCTGGCGGGATGCACGCCAAAGACCAATGTATCCGCCACAGGGAATGTGCCGGCCGCGTATTCCCACGTCTTCGTTTCGGTCAAGGAAGTCTGGTTCCACACCAGCGCCACGGCCGGGCCCGATGACTCATCCTGGATCAAATATCCATTGACCACGCCGGTCACCGTTGACCTGGCGACCTCGGTCAACGGCACCCTCACGGCAATCACCACCGGACTGTCCGTGCCGATCGGCACCTATGCGCAGGTCAGGCTGCTTCCGGTGGACTCGGGCGCCGCCCTGCTCTCCTCGGCCAGCGCCCTGGGAGCGGTCTACAACACTGAGGTCGACTACACGGACAGCGCCAACACGGTCCACCAGGTTCCGCTCGAGCTGCAGAACCCTGACCAGGGGATCGGGATTGCGACCTCGATATCGGTCAAAGGCAGCGGCGCCGACATTTTCGGGTCATCGAGCTCCTCCAGCTCCAGTTCGTCCAGCGACACGTCAAGCGACTCGTCGTCCAGCAGCTCGTCGAGCTCGACCACCAACACCCCCTTCTCGCTCGCCATCAATATTGATGGTGCGAAGGACCTGGTGCCGTTCACCTACAGCAACGTGAACGGCATGCTCCTCAACCCGCATGTCACCGCCTTCGACGCATCTGAAGTCGGGGCAATTACAGGCACGCTGAACATCGCGAGTCTCACGGGAATAACGAGCCCAAGCACCAGCTCGTACGTCAACATCCAGGTCACCGCTGAATCTCTCAGCACTGACGGGACGCGCCACATTGCGGTGAACAGCGTCCCCGTGCGATCCGATGGAACGTTTACCCTCTATCCGCTGAGTAGCAGCTCGTCTTCACCGACGAGCTACGATCTGGTCATACACGGACCGGCGATTGCCACGGTAATCGTCAAGGGCGTGACGGTGAACGTCGGGGACCCTTCGACAACGACACCAGTAACTATTGGGACCATCACGCCCAGGGCGGCCTCCTCCTTCACTTTCAATCTCACCACGACTACGCCGCTTCAGGCTGGAGCTTTGGTGGGCTTCTACCAGACCATTCCGGGCGACGCCGAAGTGCCCTACCTGATCGGGCAAGAGGCGATTGACCCGTTTAGCCGTGTATTTGCCACCGATCGTGCGATGTCCGCGTCGAGCATCGATTACGGCACTTTCTCGTCGGGTTCGGACGTGTCACTGACAACTGTCGATCCTAGCGAAGGCGCTGGCACTTACCGCGTAGCCGCAACCGCACCCCTATTTGCCGACAGCGTGCTCACGACCACCGTGAAGGGCAACTCGTCTGCCGTAACCTCCGTAGCGGTACCGACACTGACCGCCGCCTCCGGATCGACATTCAATGCGACGACGTTCAGAGTGACCCCAACGACCGCTAAAAAATACGACAGGGGCGATCTGATCATCAGCCACGATGGGGCCATTGTGGCCACGGCGGTACTGGACTCCCTCCTGGCGCAGAGCTCCACCAGCACCTTGACGATTTCCAGTCTGCCGGCGGGTGGCAACGGGTTTGGGACCTTCGATTCCGCGCTGTATTACGTGTCTGTGCGCGTATGGAGCTCCGCGAACCCGAATACGACGCTGGCTCGCGAGGTTTATCCCACGGCGCTAGACCTGCGCAGTGGCAGCATCACGTCGTACTCGCTCAATATCGACTGAACAAAATATAATCCCGCTGAACCGATCGGCGAATAAGACCTCTAATCGACCGATTCCGGGCAATATGCGCCCCCCAGCCAAAGATTTCAGGATTTCTGAAGGGAGACCTATTGATGACAGCTCTTTCCGGTCGCGCCAGTTGCGGCGCGCGCTCAGTGCTGCGCGCCCTGTACGGTACCGTGCTTGCCATCATCGGCCTCACCGCTGCCGGTTGCGGCAACAGCACGTTTACCTATGGTACGCCGGTCATCACGTTCTCGGCGACTCCGGGCCCCTTCACCACCTACCTGGTCCAGGTCTATCAAATAGCCCTCGTACGGGATGACGGCACAGTCCTCTACCCGTTGACGGTTCCTGAGATGGTCGACCTCACCCAGCTGAACGACAGGATCGAGCTGTTCGGTGCCCCGGCCCTCATCGAGGGCAACTACCTCTCGGCCAGCATCACCATCAACTACTCGCTCGCGCAGATCTACACGAACGTCAACGGCACATCGCAGGCCGTTACGATTCTGGATGCAAGCACCGGCGCGGCCGCCACCACGATCAGCTACTCCGTGAAGTTCGACACCGCCCATCCGCTGGTGATCAAAAGAGGCAGCGCCACACCCCTGGATTTCAATTTCGACCTGAGCGCCTCTTCTTCCCTGAATACCGCAACCTCGCCAATGCAGCTATCGGTCCGCCCCGTCATGACGGCGAGCACCCAACCCGTCTACCGGACCGGCATGCGCGCCCGCGGAGAGTACGTAACCACCGACGCGGGGGGTAGCAACTTTACGGTCAACTCCCGCGCGTTCTTCGACATCATCTCGAGCCCCAAAGGCGCAATTCAGATCCAGACGGATGCAAACACCAGCTACAACATCAATGGACTGATCTTCAAGGGAGCCGACGGCCTGACCGCAATGAGCAAGCTGTCCATCAACTCCATGGTGGAGGCGTACGGCACGCTCGACCTGACCGCGTTGAATTCGGCCAAACCCACATTCAAAGCGACCGAGGTATATGCCGGCGTTGCCATCTCCAACGGTCTGACCGCCCGGATTCTCGGAACCGTCGCATCCCGCTCGGGCAACACGCTGCACATTCACGGGGCCGTGACGGCGCAACCGATCCTCGACTACATAACCGATGAGACCTTGTCGTTCGTGGACGATTTGCCGGTGACGCTCGGAGCCAGCACGCTCATTTCCGTCGATGGCCAGCCGGATGCCAACGCCACCCTACAGAACATCTCTGTCGGGCAGAAAGTGGATCTCGAGGGAACCGTAACGTTCAGCACCACCGGCATCCCAACCAGCGCCGACTTGACCACGGGCCTGGTTCGCCTCAGCTCCACTCCCGTCTGGGGTACGCTGAACACGGCCGGAATTCCCACACTGAATCTGACCTCGCTGGGGAATTACCAGCCGGCGGTGTTCACCTACACGGGGACCGGCTCGGCAACGGGCGCGGATTCGGATCCGACCGCCTACGTCGTTACCAACTCGAGCGCCACTGACCTGAGTGGCGCGCCGGCCAACTCGCTGGTTCGGTTCGATGGCATGGTCGCCCCGTTCGGTGCGGCTCCGCCGGATTTCACCGCTACAGCGGCGGTGCTGGGCGCGAACACTGACCAGGTGTTGGTAATCGACTGGGTCACCGGCGGGGAGGCAAATCCGTTTGTCAGCGTGGCCAGTGACGGCATTACTGTAAACATGTCCGCCGCGACCTTGGGCAGCACGCACATCGTTCAGACGGGTCCCCTCACCATCCAGACGCCGGCTACTACGGTCGACCTGACCAATCCGCTGGTCAATCCGAAGATCGTGGCCGATCCGGCCATTACGGGCCAGTTCGCCATTGGCAATACGTCCACCACCGGCATCTCTTCGTACCACAGCTACAGCAGCTTCCAGACGCAGCTGAGCACAGTGTTGAACGGGACCAACAAGATCCAGAAGCTGGTGGCCGTGGGCAAGTGGGATGGAGCGACCTTCACTGCCTACCGGATCGACGTGGTCCAGCTTCCCTGACGCCATGCCCGGGCGCTGATTCATGCCCTGGCGCCGCCGGCTGTACCGCAGCCGAGACATCAGGCGGGCACTCAACATCGCGGACCTTCGCGAGATTGCCCGGCGGCGCGTGCCTGGATTCGTCTTCGAGTACCTCGAGGGAGGTGCCGAAGACGAAGTGACATTGAGGGGCAACCGCGAGGCGTTGGATTCGTTGCGGTTCGTGCCGCAAACACTGGTTCATACAGCCCAGCGGCACCACCGGACCATGTTGTTTGGGCGGGAGTCCGCGGCCCCCTTTGTGATTGCGCCGACTGGGGGGAATGGGATGCTGCATCCCCACGGCGACTTGTGTCTGGCGCGTGCGGCGGCCGGCCTGGGGGTGCCCTTCTGCCTGAGCACGGTCTCGACAATGCGGCTCGAGGATATTGCCAAGAACGCCGGTGGCCGCCTGTGGATGCAGCTTTACGTGCTGCAGGAGCGCGCCGTAGCGGAAGACATCATGCGACGCGCGGACGCGGCGGGCTATGAGGCACTGGTATTCACCACCGATGCGAACGTATTCGGCAGTCGAGAATGGGACCGCCGCAACTACCGCGCCCCTGGAAAACCGACCCTGCACAGCGTGCTCGACCTTCTGAGGCATCCGCGGTGGCTGTACGAGGTCCTGGTGCGCGATGGCATCCCCCGCTTCCGCAATCTCGAATCATTTCTTCCGCCGGGCGCAGCGACTGCGCTGGGTGGCAGCACCGTGCTGCCTCAATTGTTCGGCGCAACGATCACTTGGGACGACATCGCGTGGATACGCGATTTCTGGCCCCGGAAGCTCCTGATCAAGGGTGTGCTCAGTGTGGCGGACGCGCAGCGGGCCACCGACCTGGGCTGCGACGGCCTTTTTCTGACCAACCACGGCGGCCGGCAGCTCGACTCCTGTGTCGCACCGATCGATGTGCTACCCGAGATCGCAGCCGCTGTGGGCAACCGCACGACACTCATTGTGGACAGCGGATTTCGGCGGGGTACGGATATCGTCAAGGCGTTGTCGTTAGGTGCACACGCTGTTGGGGTCGCACGGGCGACGCTATACGGCCTCACCGCAGGCGGTGAGACCGGCGCACGGCTGGCCGTGAACATGCTGACCAGTGAGATCGACCGGGTGATGGGGCAGCTTGGGTGCCGGTCGGTGCAGGAGTTGGGGCCGCATTTGTTGCATCAGCGGCGGGGTTAGGGCGCGGCGGGGTTAGGGCGCGGCGGGGTTAGGGCGCGGCGGGGTTAGCCGCTCCGGAATCGCGCGGGCGGCCCAGTCGCGGCACAGCACCCCGCGTCGCGGGCTATTTGCGCTCCGAGTCCCGCAAAAGCTCTTCGAGATACTGCTTCCACAACACCGCATACGTGTGCGACCCATGCCCACGAGTCCGGTCGCTGAATGGAATCACCACCGCCTTGCCGTGCGGCACTCGTTTGATCTCGCGCTCCAGGATGCCGAGCTCCGGCGGATTGATCAGATCGTCCGCGGAATTGACGGCATAAAGCGGTGCCCGGATCTTCTCGAGCCCCGGTCCCGGGTCGTAGTCGTACGAAGCCTCGACCTGATACAACACATCGTTTGCATCATCCAGCGGCAGGTTCTTGGCCACGAAGGCGTCAATGACGCTGTCAGCTTGCGCGCGGGTTGGAGCTTCCTGCTGACGCAGCGCCGGGTTACTTCCAACGAGCCAGGTCATCTCCAGCGCCGTCCGCAGCGCGGGAGGTTGGGTTGTGTACTCGCCACCCTTCCACGTGGGATCGTTCCGGATCGCATCACTGACCAGGCGTCGCCAGACCCTGTTGCGCCCGGAAACTTGGGTGGGCAGGCATGCCAATGGCATCAGCGCGTCCATGAACTCCGCGTGCTGCTCGCCCCAGAGCCACGTGTGCATGCAACCCATGGAGGTCCCCATGATGAGGCGCGCATGTTTGACGCCCAGTCCCTCGGACAGCAGGCGGTATTCCGACTCCACCATGTCGGCATACCCGTACCGCGGGAACCGGGCATGCAATCCATCGCTCGGCTTGCTCGACTTGCCGTGGCCTAGGGCATCGGGCAACACAATGAAATAGCGCGTGGCATCCAAGGGCTGTCCGGGACCAAACAGCTCACCAGCAAACTCCGCCCGTATCAAACTACCCCCGCTCCCTCCAGTCCCGTGAACTATGAGGACCGCGTTGCGCACCACCCCGTGGGAGTCGCGCTTGGGCTCGCCAAACGCGTGGTAGTGAATCCGCAGCTCCGGCAGGGACTCGCCCGACTTGAACTTGAAGTTATGGACGACGAAGTCGCCTTCACGAGGAGGCGGATAGTCCGCCGCAACCTGGGTCGCTGCCGCGTACGAACTCGCCACGACAACCTGGGTCGCTCCAACCTGGGTCGCTCCCGCAACCTGGGTCGCTCCCGCAACCTGGGTCGCTACAACCTGGGTCGCTCCCGCCGCAACCTGGGTCGCTCCCGCCATCAGAGCCAACATCCATCCGCGCATCGACAACTCCACTCAAGCCAATATACGGCGCACGGCGTCTATTAGAGCAGAGATGCGGAAGGGTTTGCGCAGGAACGCGGTGTAGCCGTCAAAACGTTCCCTGACCAGAGATTCGCCCACGGCGCTCATCATGATGATAGGAATTTTCTGCAGCGCCGGATCCGCTTTCATGGCGCGGCCCAACGCGGCGCCGTCGAGCAACGGCATCATGAAATCCACAATGGCCAGATCCACCGGGCCTTCCGCCAGCTTTTCCAACCCATGACGGCCATTGGCCGCGCTCAGCACGCGGAATCCCTCGTCCTCGAGAGCAGTGGCGACGACTTCGATCGCTCCCAGCTCATCATCGACAACGAGAATGGTTTGCACGGCTTTGGATCCGACGGCGCGTCAGAGCTCAGGAGTGGCGGCAGGCGGGGTGGCAGCCGCGCTGGCCGGCTCACGGGCAACACCGGTGGTGACACCCTCTACCCCCGAAAATACCTCTCCGACGTGCACCCCCCGATCCGTAATGTAAAACTCGCGCAAACACGGATCGTGGCCGCTATCCCTGACTTTGTGCACACTCACGAGCCGGTGCAGGCTCGACCCCCGCTCCACGAACCGCAGGAAAATCATGTTTTCCAGCAATGCGGACAGACCGGTCGAGGGCACTTTGACGACGGGTCCCACGATCTCGGTCACTTCCATGGTGAAAATGCTGGTCGCCCCGAGCGCGCGCAGCTCATTCGTCAGACACGAGAAGAACCGGCTCACCCGTTGCGGCGAGGTGGCCGATTCCAGGAATCCGCCCAATCCATCAATGAACAGGCGCTTCACCTTGCGGCGGCGTACGGCGCCCACCAACCTGTCCGCCAACTCGTCCAGCACATTCTCGCGCTGCGGTTGCCACAGCAACTCGACATCACCGCGATCGACCGCCGCCTGCAGGCCCAGGTCCAGGTGTCGTGCCTTGAGGCACAGACGCTCGGGTGTCTCATAGAAACCAAACACCAGGCCCGGCTCGGCGGCGCTCGCCTGCGACACGAAATGCAGACCGATGGTGGTCTTGCCGATACCGCTCGCGCCAATCAATCCCGTGGTGGTTGCGGCGGGCAAACCGCCCAACAACATCTTGTCAATACCCGGGATTCCTACAGCAATCTTTGCATCGCTGATGACATCCGCACGGCTCGGTGAAGCAAACAACGCTTCGACGCGCGGAAAAAACTTCACGCCGTCGTCGGTGATGCGGAAGGAATGACGGCCGCGCAGAAAGCCGCTGCCGCGGAATTTACGCACCAGCAGGCTGCGCTCGGTGCGGAACTCGAACAACTGATCCTCGAGCTCGAGCACACCATCCACCATGGTGTGCTCGGCACTCACGGTGCGCAGCGCGCCGCTGGTCAGAAGCAACACGGTGCAGCCGCTGGCCGAGGCATGCGCCTGCAGCTCGTGAATGAATTTCTTGAACTCGCGGTCGCTGGGCGCGGACTCCTGCGCCGCCACCAGCCCGTCAACGACCAACAGGTCGGCCCGCTGGCCCTTGATTTCCCGGCGCAGGACATCGATCAGGCCTTTCAGGCCATCCCCCTCCAGGGTGTGGAAGGCGCTCACGTAGTAGAGCCGGTCGGGGATCACGGACTCGTTGAAAAACGCCATGGGGCGCAGATGTTGCAGCAGCCGCGTGTGCATCTCCGCCAACAGGGTCACGTAGGCGGCACGGCCCCCGCCGGCCGCGTGCCGGAAACAGATCTCGTTCGCCAGCACTGTTTTGCCTGCGCCCGGCGAGCCTTGAATAATGTACACCCCGCCTTCGAGAAAGCCGCCGCGCAGGATTTCATCCAGGCCGGTGATCCCACTCGCCAAACGCGTGAGAGCGGGCACTTGATCGTCAGATTGGGTCATTGTGCACGCTCGCGATTGAACCGGCGTCCAATGGAAGAATGACAGCGAACGTCGCCCCTTTCGCAGGCGCGCTGTCCACCGAAATGCTGCCACCGTGTGATTCAACGAGACCCCGGACGAGCCATAGTCCTACACCGGCGCCGGCCGGATGGCCGGGGTGGGCGGACAACCGCTCGAAGCGCCCGAAAATGCGTTCCTGGTCGACATCCGCAATTCCGATGCCGCGGTCGTGAACCGCAAAACGCACACGCGTATCCTGCTGGACACCTGCATCCGGTTGGGTGGTCAAGGTCACCTCAATCGGCGCACCGGCGCCAAACTTGATGGCATTGGAAATCAGGTTGGAAACAATCTGCTCGAGGGCGAGGCGATCCCAGCGGCCCGGCAAGGAGTGTGGGATGTTGACGCTGAGGGTCGAACGATTGAAGGCCGCCTCCGGCGCATATGACTCAACGACGTCACGCACGATTTCCGCGAAGTCGACTGATTCAACCTGAGGGGGCATCCGGGTCGCATTCATCCGCCCGACATCCAGCAACAGTGAAGCGCGTTTCACATAACGATCCACAATGTGTTGCACCCGCTCGAGGCGGCGGACCAGGGGGCTGACTGACTGTTGACGCGCAAGCTGTACCGCTGCCGATACTTGCAGCAACAGGGAGTGCATGGGATTGCGCAGCTCGTGAGCGGCGATGGAGAGGAATTCGTCGCGCGCCTGGAGCATCTGCTCCAACTCCGTGATCCGCGCGCGCAGCCGGGCTTCGGTGTCGGGGAGGTTATCCCCTACGCGCGGCTCTCCGCTCAAATCCAACTACCCCCGAATGAATTGAAATGGATGGCTCCGGCGTAGCCGGCGCCGCGGTTTGCAAGGGGGCGATCTTACACAATTTTATCGCGCTGCGAGGCTGGCAACGCTGACAGTAAACACGGCGCCCGCGCGCTGTTGCGGGCGGGCGCCGGTGAAAGGCTCAGATGCCTATCAGGCGGGCAGAACGCCCTTGGCCTTGGCCGTATGGGTCGCAATCGCGTCCATCAGCGGCGGGTTGAGGCAATCGTAAGGCTCCAGCTTCAGCTCTTTCAGACGCGCGCGTACGCCATCCATCTGGTCGGGCTTGGCGCCTCCCCCTTCAATGATGGAGGACACGAATGCGGCGAAAGTCGGTGCCGCCCAACCATTCTCCTTCGACAACTCCGTGTGTACGAAGTCGAAGCCGAAGAACGGGTGGTTCTTGTTCTCGATGCGTCCGTACATGTGAACGCCGCAAGCCGTACAGGCGTGACGTTGGATCGCGGCTGCCGGATCGACAACCTTGAGCTTCTGCTCGTTGGCCGTGACCTTGACGTTGTCGCGGCCGAGCACCGCGATCTGTGAGAACACGGCGCCATCGGGCTTCCAGCACTTCGTGCAACCACAGACGTGATTGAACGAGACATCGCCCTTGAGACTCACGGTCACGGGCGAGGAAGTGCACTTGCACACGAGCGTGCCGCCGGCGAAGTTGCCGGTTCCCGGCTTGACGCCGTTATCGACGGCGGGATGAATTTTGACAGCCATGATGTTGTTCCTTTAGACGGTTGATGATTCGAGGAGATCGTCCGTAACCGGTGCCCCTCAACGTGTTTGGACTCTCGCCCTTGAATGTCGCGAAAACTAAAACGTGACGACCGAGCGGATCGACTCGCCCTTGTGCATCAGATCGAACGCATCGTTGATCTTCTCAATCGGCATCACGTGCGTGATGAGATCGTCGATGTTGATCTTCTTGTCCATGTACCAGTCGACGATGCCCGGCAACTCGGTGCGGCCACGGACACCACCGAAGGCCGTGCCGCGCCAGTTGCGGCCGGTCACCAACTGGAACGGTCGGGTCTTGATCTCCTGCCCGGCGCCGGCCACACCAACAACAACGGATGTGCCCCAACCGCGATGGGTGCACTCGAGCGCCTGGCGCATCAGATCGACGTTGCCGACACACTCGAAGCTGTAGTCGGCGCCGCCGCCGGTCAGCTCGACGAGATGGGCCACGAGATCGCCCTTGATCTCCTTCGGGTTGACGAAGTGGGTCATGCCGAACTTCTCGGCCATGGACTTGCGCTTCGGGTTGACATCAACACCAATGATCTTGTTGGCGCCGACCATCTTCGCGCCCTGGATGACATTCAGGCCGATGCCGCCCAGGCCGAAAATGACGACATTGGCGCCCGGCTCGACCTTGGCGGTCTTGATGACGGCGCCGATTCCGGTGGTCACACCGCAGCCGATGTAACACACCTTCTCGAACGGTGCGTCCTCGCGGATCTTGGCGACCGCAATCTCGGGCAGCACGGTGAATTCAGAGAACGTGGAGCAGCCCATGTAGTGAAAGACCTTTTCCTTGCCGATGGAGAAACGGCTGGTGCCATCCGGCATCACGCCTTTTCCCTGGGTCGCGCGGATGGCGGTGCACAGGTTGGTCTTGTGCGACATGCACGATTTGCACTGCCGGCATTCCGGGGTGTACAGCGGGATGACGTGATCACCCTTCTTGAGCGACGTTACGCCGGGGCCCACGTCGACGACAATGCCGGCGCCCTCGTGGCCGAGAATGACCGGAAAGAGCCCTTCCGGGTCCGAGCCCGAACGGGTGAATTCATCGGTGTGACAGACTCCGCTGGCCTTGATCTGAATGAGCACTTCTCCAGCCTTCGGGCCGTCCAGATCGAGAGTGACGATTTCCAGAGGTTTGCCCGCGGCATAAGCAATGGCGGCTTTGGTTTTCATAGCAATGTTTCCAGCTTCGGAATTGGCAGTTTGCGTCGACGCATGGGCGCCAGAACGTGGCGCGCAGTCTGCGCCCATCGGCTCGGCGAGTCCAACGCGCCGAATCTATACATTGAGACCGCCAGAGCAATAAAAAGGTCAATGGCGACCGCAGCATGCGCGCACTGTTCCAAAACGGACCACTGCCCCGGGTCGGTGTATCGATTCCGATGCTGGCCGGGCAAGTTGTGCCGTGCGCGTGGCATACTGACTGCAGGAGGTGAACGCCGGTGCGATCACCAGGAGCTCCGCCAGACAGTGAGGGGGAGGCAATGCTCCAGCCGATTGGTAGCCATGCCCGTTATATTCAGTCCGTCCTGAGAGGTACGGCGCGCGAAGACAGCGCGGCGACTCCGGACTACGTCAAACGCTCTTGGGTCAGGTGCCTGAGTCAGTACCATCTCGACCCGCAATCGCAGCGCGAGCCGTTCGTGTTGCCCCGCGAGGAGCGCCTCGCCCGCAAGGAGCTCAATCTTGAGCTCGTCTCGTTTGCGGACGCGGAAATGGCGCACCTGTATCACCAGCTCGCCGGCTCCGGGTACTCCATCATCCTGACGGACCATGATGGCGTTTTGCTCGATTACTACGGCGACCTGAGCTTCCGCAACGCCGCATTTCGCACTGGTTTGGTGCTGGGCGCCGTCTGGAGCGAAGAGCACGGCGGCACGAATGGCATGGGGACGTGTCTGTTCGAACGGGCGCCGCTCATCATTCACCGCGATCAGCATTTCTTCTCGCGCAACACCGGGCTGACCTGCTGCGCTGCGCCGATTTTCGACTACCGCGGCGAGCTGGTCGCAGTGCTGGACGCGTCCGGCGAGTCGGATCGCGCCCAGCAACACACACTCGTACTCGTCAACATGTCAGCGCAAATGATCGAGAACCGGCTGTTCCTCAACCGGTTCCGCGATGCCCACGTAGTGCGCTTCCATAGCCGGCCGGAGTTGGTTGGCACCTGGGGTGAAGGCATCATTGCGCTCGATGGGGCCGGTGCGATCGCCGCCCTGGACAGAAACGCCCTCTTCCAGCTCGGCTGCAAAGGCTCGAGCGAGTTGCTCGGCGCGCCGCTCGAGCGGGTGTTCAATATTTCGCTGCCGGCACTGCTCGGGCGCAGCCAGAAGAAATCCTTCCATGCTTTGCCCATCTATGAGACCCGGCATGGCGGACGGTTCTTTGCGGTCGCACAAGCACCGCATTCCAAGCGCCAACAAGCCGGGAAACAACAACCGACACCCGATCAGGAGCTGGCGGTGCCTGCCATCAGCCGCAGCGTGCTGGACGAGCTCGATCTCGGTGATCCGTCCATGGGACGCAACATCCAGGCTGCCAAGCGACTGGAGTCGCGCGACATCCCGCTGTTGCTCGTGGGTGAGTCCGGCACCGGCAAGGAGTTTTTTGCACGCGCGCTGCACTCAGCGAGCGAGCGCGCCGACAAACCCTTCGTTGCAGTCAACTGCGGCTCATTGCCCGAGATGTTGATGCAGAACGAGTTGTTCGGACGCGCCGGAACCAACGGCACGAACGATGGTGATCGCGGTCGCATCGTCCAGGCCAACGGCGGCATGCTGTTTCTGGATGACGTCGGGGACCTGCCACTCGAGCTGCAATCGCAATTGCTGCACGTGATCGAAGAACGTGAAGTAATGCCTCATGGGTGCGAGTCACCGATCAAGGTTGACGTGCGGTTGGTTTGCGCGATCCGGGGAAGCCTGCAGGAGAAGGTGCGGCGCGGAGAATTCCGCGAGGACCTGTTCTATCGGCTGCAGGGTTTGGTACTTCCGCTGCCGCCGCTGCGCGAACGGCAGGATAAAGCCGCCCTCATCCGTCACATCTTCGCCCAGGAAGTTGCCGCAACCCCCTCTGTCACGTTGAGTGAAGACCTCGTGGAGGCGCTCAGCGCTTACTCCTGGCCTGGCAACATCCGGCAGTTGCGCAATGTGCTTCGTGGAATGATCGCGATGCGCACCAGCGATCGGCTGGATATTGCCAACCTGCCCTCGGATTACGGGATTGGCCTGCCCGTTGCCGAAGCTCAGTCCCGTGAAGCCTCACCGGAAGCGCAATCACTGAATCCGCTGGAGAAGGCGGAGCGCGCGGCATTGTTGCGCGAGATCGATCTGCATCACGGCAATATCAGCCGTGTCGCCTCCAAGCTCGGCATCGGGCGCAACACGCTCTACCGCAAGATGCGGCGACTGGGGATTGCGTTCCCGGCGCGGCAGTCAGCGCGGCGCTAGCCGCGGGTGCCGCGGGGCGCTAGCCGCGCGCCGCCGGGCGGGCGTTAGAAATCGTGGTGTGACAGGTAAAAGTAGACGTACGCGGTTATAAACATCACACAGATGCCGCAGGCGATGAATGTCGCGCAGGCGGCAGCCAGCAGGATGAAAATGCCGGGAGCTGTCGGCGCGGCACCGCCACCACTCAGGGCGTCGAAATACGTGGTGAGCAGCACCGCAATGCTGCAACTGGCCGCCCACCTCAACATACACGCCGGCAAATGACTCCGCATCCTGCGGTTGTGTCGATACGCCGCCATTCGCTCTTCGAATGACCCGCGGCTCACGTCCTTCATCAGCCGGAACGGCGAGAAGAATCTGAACAAGACCTGTAACACGTCAGTACTCGCGATCTGAATACACTGAAATAGACGTGCGGGGATCGCACATGTTCCGCCAGACTCTGCCCGAGAATTTGACTATAAAACCAGACCGGGCGCGCAGTTTTGTCAAACCGGCCGACGAGTTTCAGGCTAGTTTCGCAATGTCGATGGGCCACGGTGGCCATTGCCCTATTTCGGTGCCGGGTAGAATGCGCAAAACGGCTCCCTCGCACGCACACGGGTGCGACGCATAGCGTCGCGCGGGTGGCCCACGAGGGACACCCAGGATCGACGGTGAGCGGGCAACGCCCGCGCAAAAGGAGAGAAGCTCATGAGTGAAACCATCTTCGGCAAGATCATTGGGGGACAGATCCCCTGCCACAAGGTGTACGAGGACGAGCGGGTCCTGGCCTTCCTGGATATCAATCCACTGACACGCGGCCACACCCTGGTAATTCCGAAGGAGCCGGCCGAGACACTCGATCAGCTCTCCGATGAGTCGGCCGCCGCCCTCGGGCGGGTATTGCCCCGGATCTGCCGGGCGGTGATCGCGGCCACGGGGGTGAAGGAGTACAACGTGCTCGAAAACAATGGCCCGGGGGCGCACCAGGCCGTCATTCACGTGCACTTCCACATCATTCCCAAGCCCAATGCGACCGAAGGCCTGGGGCTACGGTGGCCGGCGCGTTCCCTGGATCCAAAAGAGGCGGCCGAGCTGGTCAAGTCCATCAGCGCTGAGCTGCAAAAAGCACCCTGAGAGGGGAGAAACACTTGGGCGTGCAAAAAATCCCGCGGGGGTGTGATTTTTACCCGGTCGGGGGAGGCTCCAACTCCAACTCGACCGTGCAATGCGGCGGCTTTGCCGGGCCCGCAATTTGCTTGGTTCCTTTGCTAACATGCAACACACGACCTCCAATGCGGCCGCCGCGGCCGGGCGTGCCATCCCCAAAGCGCCTACCGGGATCCAGGGTCTAGACGAAATCACCAATGGGGGCCTGCCCAAAGGCCGGCCGACACTGATTTGCGGCGGCGCCGGCTCGGGCAAGACCCTGCTGGCCACCAGCTTCCTGGTAAACGGCGCCCAGCTCTATGGCGAGCCCGGCGTGCTCATGACCTTCGAGGAAAACGGCGAGGAAATCGCCAGCGACGTCGCCTCGCTCGGGTTCGACCTGCCCGCGCTCGTCGAGGAAGGCAAGCTGTTCGTCGACTACGTGCGGATCGAGCGCAGCGAGATCGAAGAGACCGGCGAGTACGACCTGGAGGGCCTGTTCGTGCGGCTGGATCACGCGATCCGTTCCACGGGTGCCAAGCGGATCGTACTCGACACCATCGAGTCGCTGTTCTCCGGATTGGGCAATGCCAACATACTGCGGGCGGAGCTGCGACGCCTGTTCCGTTGGCTGAAAGACAAAGGTATTACAGCGGTCATCACCGCCGAGCGCGGCGAAGGCACTCTGACGCGCCAGGGACTGGAAGAATATGTGTCGGATGCGGTCATCCTGTTGGATCACCGCGTAACCGAGCAGGTGTCCACGCGCCGCCTGCGTGTCGTGAAGTACCGCGGCTCCCATCACGGAACGAATGAATATCCGTTCCTGATCGACCGCCAGGGGCTGAGCGTCCTACCCGTTACCTCGCTCGGGTTGACTCACCACGCCTCCAGTGAGCGTCTGTCCAGCGGCGTGCCGGCTCTGGATGAAATGCTGGGTGGCCAGGGATTCTTCCGTGGCAGCACGGTGTTGGTCTCCGGTACGGCCGGCACGGGCAAGACGAGCTTGGCGGCCCACTTCACCGATGCAGCCTGCCGCCGCGGCGAACGGGTCCTGTATTTCCTCTTCGAGGAATCGCCCCACCAACTCATACGCAACATGCGCTCCATTGGCATCGATCTGAAGACCTGGGTGGACCGCGGGCTGCTGCATTTCCGCGCCGACCGTCCTTCGCGCGCTGGGCTGGAATCCCACCTGGCCACGATGTACCAGGATGTCCATGAGCACAGGCCTTCCGTGACGGTCGTGGACGCGGTCACCAACCTGTTGAGCGTGGGGACCGCCAACGACGTTCGTGCGATGTTGATGCGAGTCATTGATTATCTGAAGGTGAACGATGTCACCGGCCTGTTTACCAGCCTCACGCCAGGCAAATACGAATCCGAAGAGACTGAGGCGGGCGTGTCCTCACTCATGGACACCTGGATCGTCATGACCATCGATGAGATAGACAGACAGCGACAGCGCGCGCTGCGCATCCTGAAGTCCCGCGGCATGGCTCATTCGCACCGGGTGCACGAGTTCCAGTTGACGAACCATGGCTTGAGGATAGATGCGGGCGAGGCCACTAGTACGCGCGGCGGCACAGCCGCCGCCGTCGGAGGATGAGGGTATGCAACTTCCGTCTGAATTACCCGACACTGCCGAGAGCTTCGTCCTGCGCCTGTACGTGGCAGGACAGACTCCCAAGTGCATGCGTGCATTCTTCAACTTGAAGCGTATCTGTGAGCAGTACCTGACGAACCGGTATCGCATCGAGATGATCGACCTGCTCAATGATCCTGCGCTGGCGCGCGGTGATCAGATCCTGGCGGTACCGACACTCGTGCGACGCATGCCGGAGCCCGTCAAGAAGATCATCGGTGATCTTTCCAACACACAGCGCGTATTGGCCGGGCTCGACGTGGGCGTCAGCGCGGCCTGAGGGGGCAACGTGGCAACACCGGCTGTTGAAGATGAGCATGAGGTCGCCGGTGACCGTTACATTCTGCGATTGTATGTGGCTGGAATGACGTCTCGCTCTGCTCGCGCCGTCGAGAATGTGCGTGCGTTCTGCGAGAAGCATCTTGAAGGCCGGTATGACCTGCAGGTCATCGACGTGTACCAACAGCCAGCGCTGGCGAAATCGGAACAGCTCATTGCCGCCCCTACCCTCATCAAAAAGTTGCCGCTGCCCCTGCGCCGGCTGATTGGTGACATGTCCAACGAGGACCGCATTCTCGTTGGGCTGGATCTGGTGCCGCGAACTGAGCAGGCCTGAGCGACAGGCCCGAACGAAGCGAATATTCGATGGACGACGAAGTGACCAGTACTGAGCAAATCCGTATTCTCACTGAACGGCTGGCCGAAGCCGAAGAAACGCTGCGCGCCGTCCGTTCCGGGGAAATCGATGCCTTCATTGTTCAAGGCGCCGAAGGCGAGCAGGTCTATGCGCTGCGCAGCGCGGAGCAACCGTACCGCAATCTCGTCGAGGACATGTTGGAAGGCGCAGCCATCCTGACAACGGATGGCGACATTGCCTATTGCAACAGACGGTTCGCTGAGCTCGTGGGCATGCCGCTCGAGGAAGTAGTTGGCGGCTCCATGGAACGCTATATCCATAAGGAAGAGCGCGTGGCTTATCGCAGCCTGCTGGCCGCCGGCAGCGGCAAGCGGCGTACGCAGTTGACTACTGCGGACGGGCGCACCATCGATGTTTTTGTGAGTTTCACGACTTCAATGTGCGATGAGGTTGAGCGGCGCAATCTCATCATCACGGATTTGAGTGAGCTGGTCGATGCGCAGAGCGGACGGGATCGTGCTGAGCAGCAGAGCCAGGCGAAGGATGAGTTCATGGCAATGCTTGCCCATGAGCTGCGGAATCCGCTTAGTGCTATTACGGCGGCGGTGCAGGTGCTGGAGGCGGCGGGTGTCGGCGGGGCTTCCGGCGCCGCTGGGACCGCGGCCGCCGGGGTGGCGGCTGCCGGGACCGGAGCTGCCGCGGCCGGCGGTGCGGGCGCGACTTCGGGGGCCGGGCTGGGTGCGGCTTCGGGGCGTGCGGCCGGCGGAGCCGGAACGGGCGCGGCCGCGCGGGCGCGGTTCATCATTGGGCGGCAGGTTCAGCATCTGGCGCGCTTGGTGGATGACCTCCTCGATGTTGGCCGTGCCGTGACTGGCAAGATCGTGCTCGACAAGCGCGTCATTGACTTTTGCGATGTCGTCCGACGCACCGCTGCGGTCTTCACCGAACGTGAGGTTCAACACCGGTTTGAAGTCAGTTGCTGCTCCTCGCTGTCGATTGAGGGCGACCCCGTCCGCATCGAGCAGATCGTTTCCAACATCATCGGCAACGCGGTCAAATACACGCCGTCCGGCGGCAAGATCAGCATCTCGCTATTGTCTGAGGGAGAAGATGCGGTATTGACCGTGAAGGACTCCGGCTTTGGTATCACGCCTGAGCTGCTCCCACGGATATTCGAACTGTTCGTGCAGGGGGAGCGCACGCTTGATCGTGCGCAAGGGGGCTTGGGCATTGGCCTCACCCTCGTCCGCCGACTCGTCAATCTGCACGATGGCACCGTTTCTGCCTTTAGCGACGGGCCTGGATTGGGCAGCGTCTTTACCGTGCGGTTACCTCGGGTCGCGGTGGCGACTGGTCACGATGCGGGTACGGCTGCAGCGTGTGGCCGCGGGTGCCCGGTGATTCATCGGCGCGTGCTGATCGTTGAGGACAATCGCGATGCTCGCGAGATGTTTCGCACGATGCTCGAGCTGGATGGACATGATGTTTTCGAGGCCGAAGAAGGGTTCGCTGGGCTTCAGATGCTGCGCACTGCAATGCCTGACGTTGCGTTTATTGATGTGGGGCTGCCGGGGTTGGATGGGTATGAGATTGCTCGGCGGTTTCGAGGGGATGGGGGGAGTTCCACGGGGTCCAGTGCCTCGCTGGGGTCACCGCCGCCTCGGGTGCTGCTTGTTGCGCTTACGGGCTATGGCACGCCAGATGCGCTGGAGCGGTCGCGCTGCGCGGGCTTCGACGTGCATCTCATCAAGCCTGTCAATCCCGAAGCACTCTATAAGCTGCTGAATACGGATCAGAATGCGGCGGACGATGCTCATGCGAGCTCTGCCGCGACGTTAAGGGTTGCTGCACCAGCTGGGCGCTTGTATAATGAGCGGCTCTCCTGGTGCGGGGTGGAGCAGTCTGGCAGCTCGTCGGGCTCATAACCCGAAGGTCGTAGGTTCAAATCCTACCCCCGCTACCATAATTCCTGATTCGCGGCTCTCTGCTCCCCCGCGCTTACAGGTATTCTGCCGGTTTAGCATTTGCTAAATGAATCGGCGGACGCTCACGTAGTGAAACTCTCCAGCTTTGAAGCCCTTGCGGGTGCGCTCGAAGCAGCCGGCGTGCGGTACCTCGTGGCCGGAGGTCTGGCCGTTGCAGCACACGGATATCTACGCTTCACCAAAGACGTAGATATTGTCATTCGACTTGTACCGGACAACATCGAAAGAACGTTCACCGCGCTCTCCTCGCTTGGCTATCGACCCAGCGTTCCGATCACCAAGGAACAGTTCTCTAACAGTGAGCTGCGAAACGGCTGGGTCCGTGACAAAGGCATGCAGGTACTTCAGTTCTGGAGTGATGCGCACCGCGAAACATCTGTCGATGTTTTCGTAACCGAACCATTTAACTTCGACGCTGAGTGCGCCTCAGCCCTGACCAGTCCACTCAACGACAACTTAACGATTCGCTTCGTGTCGTTCCCCACGCTGATTCGGATGAAAGAAGAAGCCAACAGGCCGCAGGATCGCGCAGACATTGAGCAACTACGCGCTCAGAAGGATACCGATGCCAACCGATGAACTTCGTCCCGTGGATGTCGATTGGAGTCTTACCACTTGGGAAGGTGCTCGCCGCGAGCAATCGCGACGCTGGGCCAAGATGACGCTGGCAGAAATGATTCTGGCTCTCGAAGAAATGCAGGTGCTTGCAGAGAGACTGCATCCACCGACGCCCCGCTGAGTCGGGCGTGCACGCGCCCCCGCTACCAACTTTACGTTTGTGAAGCCAGCCACTTAGCCCGTTCTGCCAGACGCGCTATTTGTTTTCTGGCGCGTGGTATAGGCGCCATGTAGGTTTTCCTCATTGGTCAACCAAATTGCGCAAAATCAGCGCGACGAGAGCGCTTTGTCGCGTCGTGTCTGTTTTAGCGAAAATCTTCTTTAGATGGGCTCGAATCGTGAAGAGGCTTCTTCCATAGAGTGCCGCAATTTCTTCAATTGATTTCCCGTCCACCAACGCGGCGGCTATTTTTGCTTCCGCCGCGGTCAAACCGAACAGCGCTCGTAGAGGGGCTGAGGCTACCGGGCGGTTAGCATCGGGATCCCGTATCAGGATGAGGGAGCTGGGTATTTGCGTGGGCCAAGTTGACGAGCCAGGCCTGAGAGGGCACACGAGCACGACGAGTGGGCGGCCCTTTCTACGCGGCACCGAAACATATCCGCCCGAATGGAAAGAGCGGCCGGATGCTGTGAGGCTGGCATGGGCAATCAGAAATCGCAGTTTCTCACTGACCAGCGGCGACTTGGACATTATCCGACCATTCACGCCGCTGATACCGTCCGCCTCCCTGAGAAGGTCGTCCGCTTTCGCGTTTGCCAACACGATCCGCCCAACATTGTCACAAATCAGTGCCGCAACTTTCAGTCTGTCGAAACCGCTGGCTGCCGCATCGCGTTGGCTTTCCAGAGCGACCATCTTCCTTCGTAGCTGCAGCGCGCGCTGGATGTGCGGAAGTAGAATACCCAGGTGCTGTTTATCAGCAACGCTGAACTCGCGCTGTCCCGAGCCTCGATGAATTCCGACGAGACCGAGATCGGAACCGCCTAACGAGATCACCGCACCGCAGTATTTCAAGGAGTTCATCTTCTCGAGCCAGTTCATCCTCTCGAGCCATTCGAATATCTCAGAGCGACGCGCTTGCGCTTCGCTCACCAGTTCGGTATCCACAAACACCGTCCCGGGTGGCAACTTGACAGCCTCGTTGACCCACAGATCCTGAGTGTAGTAATGGTCCTTATACATCTGCCAAAGTCTGTCCTCCAGGTCACCCGTTCTACTGACAATCTCCATTTCATTGCTGGCTGTTCTGACCTGCAACGCGCAACTGCTGCTGGAAAATGCGGTTGCGATCTTGGCGCCTATGCCCTTCCAACTTGGAGGATCGAGTGCAGCGTCATAAAGATCGCCGATCAGAGAACTGACATTCGAATGGGTCATCACGGGCGAGATCCTCTTGCAGCAAGGCCGGCTCGGCTTTGCCGGCGGTACTCAAATCGCCCTGAGGCGCGCCCCTATTTAGTTCCGCCGGGAGCTCGAGCGCCCAGGATTTGCCTCTCGTCGGTTCTCGTCAAGGCCTTCCCCGATCGGCATTGGGGGCACGGTTACCGCACGCCCCGCCCGCCACACCACCGGGCACGCCGGACCGCATCCGGCGGTTCGGCGGATTGAACCCCTTCGTAGCAACTAGGGGTAAGCGCCATGCCCAGGACGCCCAGGCCGTACTGCCTGCTACGTAAAAGCGGTGAGGACAGCGCCCACCAAAACAGGTGGACGCCAGGTGACAGAGAAGCCCGTCGAGCTCAATAGCCGTAGGGACGTACAGCCGGGAGGCGGTTATCCAACGCTGGACGATACCGACGTGATTGCCATCTAGCTCAGTCCAGGTAAAGAGCCTACAGATCGAGGCCCGCTGCTGATCGTAGACCGACTCGAGAGAGACGCTACGCGCTCCGAGCACCTGTGGCGTGACGGCTAACCCGCGTAACTGGATCAATCGGCGTCACGATAGGTGAGCGTGCCTCGATCGCCTCGGCCGCGTCGAGGCATTGATCCTCACGAAAACGCCGTCCCGTGACAAGGACGCCCACCGGCAGCCCTGTCCGCCGGTCGAAGCCGGCAGGCACGCACGCGGACGGCAGGCCCAAAAGATTTGCCGGCATCATAGGAGCGATCATCGCTCTCGTGGCCCGCGTAGCCGCCGGAGAGCTGATCTCAAAGCCGAGTTCGAACGGTAAATGGGTCCAAGTGGGAGTCAGGACGAGCGGGTATTCTTCCAAAAACACAGACCATTCACGCGCAATTCCATCGCGCTGGGCGAATAGACGCGACATCGCTTTACAGTCTGACAGCGGTTCCACGGACTGAGCAAAGGCGTCCAGAAACGTCATGCCTGGAACACTGATCATCGAACCTAATTCGCCCATCACCGACGAGAAATCACCGATCAGGAAATTCGCCCACACCTCTTCCGCCTCTTTGTATCGCGGGGGGCAGACCTCAACGACCTCGTAGCGCCGATCCGCCAATGCGTTGGCGGCCGCTTGCACAGCGTCGCGTACCGCGTCCTCCGAAACTCCGCCGCAGGGACTTTGCGCGAGCGCGACGCGGATCGGTCGATCGGCCGGGCGCCCCAGATAGGGCGCGTCGATCGACCAAGGATCGCGTGGGTGGGCACCCATCATGACACGAAGGGCTAACTTCACGTCCGCCACCGTACGAGCCATAGGGCCTTGAGCGTTCAGCAACTGCGCCGAGAGAAGACGGTTTTGGGTCGGGAAATGGCCAGCGTCGGGAACTCGACCCGCCGATGGCTTGATCGAGACAATACCGCACGCGTAAGCCGGGCTTCTCAGCGACCCGCCGATATCATTGCCAATACCAAGGGGGCTCATGCCGGTCGCCAGTGCAACCGCTTCGCCTCCGCTCGAACCGGAGCAGGTGCGGTCCGGGTTCCACGGATTGAGCGTAGTCCCATACAGCGAGCTCTCGGTATGGATACGCAACGCCATGTCAGATAGGTTGGTTCGACCCAGTAAAAGCGCACCGGCCACCCGCATTCGTTCAACAACCGGCGCGTCCGCCGGCGCAACGGCACCGGCCAATGCCGGCACCCCCCATGTAGTCGGCAAGCCGGCAACGTCGATGTTTTCCTTAACCGTAAAGGGCACGCCATGCAGCGGCCCGACCGCCGCACCCTCAGCAATGGTGCGATCCGCGGCCTTGGCCGCGAGCAACGCCTCCTCCTCCAAAACCCTAACGATCGCATTCACGCCAGAATTGACCGCCGTGATCCGGCCGAGATGCGATTGCATGACCTCAACTGCAGACGCCCGGCCGGAAGCAATCACCATCGCGAGTTCGGCAGCCGGTTTGCGCCACAACGATTCCATAACTCCACTCCTACTTCTCTTACGCGTCGTAATGTTCGTAGCCTTCCGTTGCGAGTGCCACGGAAAGCAGTCACGGCTACGTCACCGCGAACGTGTCAATTGTTCGCTTTCGGAAATCAAGATCTCGACCCCCTCAGGCTTGGCAAAATTCGCGATGTCCGCCGACGCCACCTTGCCTTCGGGACTCTCGATTGCGGCGTGAATGGCCGCCACATCATCGAAATACAGAATCGCTACCAAATGGACATCCGACCGACCGCCGAGTTGAACAACCGGCCCTCGCGTCACTTCGAATCGCCGAAGGCCGGGTAGCTTCAGCGCCAAGGGCACGTGAGTCGCGAAATAGTAACCGTCGTATTGCTGCGGATCATCGGGTGTGTGATGCAGGGCTATGAGACAGGCCACAATTGTTACTCCTTGATTCCGCACGCCCATGCGACGGGCGAATGCATGACATTGATACAGACGATACGACTAACATGACAGGATGCGCCCGCCGTAGGATTCTTGGTGGCGCCGTCCAACTAAACGACTTGCCCGGCGATCGGATTGCTCAGAGTACCGAGGCCTTCGAGTTCGACCTCACAGATGTCCCCGGGCTTCATCCAGAGCGGCGGTTTGCGGGCGAGGCCGACACCGGATGGAGTGCCAGTGACGATGATGTCCCCGGGGGAAAGGGCGAATGCCTGGCTGAGCATCGACACTAATGTCTCGACATCAAAGATGAGATCCTCTGTCGAGGCATCCTGAACGGTCTGGCCATTCAACCTCGTCCGCAGGCGTAATCCACGACATCCCGGCGGCAGCTCATCGGCGCTCACAAAATACGGACCGAAAGCTCCGCTGCTGTCGAAATTCTTCCCGACAGTCCACTGGGATGTTTTGAGCTGATAATCCCGTATCGAGGCATCGTTGAACAGACTGTAGCCGGCGACATGGGAGAGCGCGCGCTTGCGAGGAATGTCCCGTCCGCCAACACCGATAACGGCGACGAACTCACCTTCAAAATCCAATTGTTCCGAAGCGCGGGGCCGGACAATAGCCGCGCCGTGACCGATCAAGCTCGAGGCGAACCGGGCAAACACCGTGGGATAGGTGGGCAGCGCAAGGCCGGCCTCCGCTGCATGATCCGCGTAGTTGAGGCCGATACAGATGATCTTACCGGGCCTGGCCAAAGGCGGCTGCAGGTCCACTTCCGCCAAACGCACGACCGGTGCGCAGAGTAATTCCGCACCAACACGCGCAAGTTGATCCGATGCTCCGGCGATCACAGTATCCAGGTCACCGGGATAGCGCGGATTGCCGCTGACACACCCATGAAACTCGGCCGCAGCGCCAGCCGCTACGGCGAGTCCGTTTCGGCCCTTGTGACGAAATGACGCAAAGCGCATCGAAATACCTTTGACCTGTCAGTTTGAAATCGAGAACGCTTTATTGAATGAGATGAATCGGGGTCCTGGGGTCAGCTCACCCTGAGCGCAGCGGCCCCGGGACACCCGGGATCAAAGGCGGTTGCTGAATGTCACCCCGTAGGTGCGCGGCATACCCGTGACGCGAAATGCCGTATCGCCCAAAGCATAGGCCGATGGCCAGTACCATTTGTTGGTAACGTTCTTCGCCCAGACCTGAATCGACCAGTGATCTTTCTCAATCCCCGCACGAAGGTCAACGAGCGTGTATGACGAAATCACCAGCGGGTTATAATTATCCGACGGCGGCGGATCCGGATTGAGGAACGACGAGTGAGTCCCGTCGGTGTGAGACACATTGACGCCGACATAGGCCCTCAGATCGTTCTTGACAGCCCAAGCATATTCCGCATCCAAATCGGCCTGCCATTGGGGGGCGTAGGGAAAAGCCTGACCTGTGAGTTTGGTCAGGCTGCCCCAATTGTCGTAATTATAGAATTGGCCGTTCACACAGGTGGTCGCATCGGCCTTATCGCACCCGTCGATATGCGATTTCTGGTAACTCACCGATGGCGTGAGTGTGAGACCCCGCAATATCCTCGGACGAGCCACCGCGGACAACTCGAAGCCGACGACATGCGACTTGGGCACATTGACCAGTGCCGCCAATGCGCCGAACGGGAAAACAGGCTCCGCGCCGAGTATCTGCTTGTTGGTGTAATCGTAGTAATAGCCGGCGCCATTGAGCGTCAACTGATGGTCGAACAAGGCTGACTTCACGCCGAGCTCATAGGACAGGAGACCCTCCTGCACCACCGGCTTGGCCTGCGAAGCGGCGCTCATCGCTATGGTCGGAAAGGAGCCGCCCTTGTATCCCTGGCTCACGTTCACATACGCCAGAACGTCTCGGGTCGGCTTCCAGTTCAGACCGGCACGCCAGGATTCGTTGTGCTGATCCAGCTTCCCCCTGACGATCCCGGGCACAAACGCTGAATTCAGCGTCGCGCAGCCGCCCTTGCCAACGTTGGTACCCGGCCCCCCCGACAGCCCGGAAACGATAGCCATGAGCTGAGCCCAGGTGCCGTCGCCGCTGTCATAAGTACAGAGCTGCGCGTCGATGTCCTCGAGCGTGTACCGCGCGCCCAGAACGAGCGACAGGCTTTCAATGATCGGCAAATCGGCATTCCCGTAAGCGGCGTAATCGCTCTTCTGCTGCTGTGTTCTGACATTGATCGGGCCCGCCGCGAGTGTTCCAAAATATGGCGCCTGCGACGAACCTGTGTTCGTCGCGAGCATAGTATCAACCGTGTTGTCGTGCTGGTAATTGACCCCAGCAATCCAGTGCCCTCCACGGGCACCGAAATCTCGCGACAGACGCAACTCTTGAAAAAAGCTCTTGATACTGCCTCCCTGGACCAGCTGAGTATCGATCACGGGAACACCGCCCTCGTCCTGACCCGACAGACGATCAAAGTGTTGGAATTCAGTGAGAGACGTCAGCTGGATGCCGGAGGACACGTTAAATTCGAGTCGATTCGCGACTGAGTAGTAATTGTTGTCCCGACGATTCGGAATACAGGATGTCGGTTGCGCCCCGGCCTGCACGGCGGACCCACCCCCTTCCGATATCGGCGTCCCATCCGGTGCTGGAAAAGTCGTCCCGAGCGTCTGCCCGGCAACCGGAGCATAGGGTGCAGTGTTGACGCAGGAGACCCAACCAGCGGCCTGGTCGTTGTGCGGAGAGACCGGGTAATTTGCTTTGATGGGCGACAGGTCCCCGGTTCCATGCCGCGCGAGCGCAAAAAATTGGCCGGCCTGGTTGTAGCTCTTGTCTCTCCACGCGTGAACCGTAAGTTCCTCCTTGAGTCGATCCGTCGGCGTGAAATCGATGATGGCTCGGCCGGCGATCAAATCAGCCCCCCCGATCTCCTGGCCGGACTGCGGCCCATAGCCCTTTTGCCATGCGCCGCTCGTATGAGACTCCACAGCCAGACGGGCCGCGACCTCGCTGCCGATCGGTCCGCTAACAAAGCCGCTGAAATTCACGTCGCTGAAACGTCCGTAGCTGAGATCCTGGCCTGCGGAAAACTCTCGCGTCGGTTTATTGGCGATGTAGTTGACCGCTCCGCCGGTGGCGTTATTACCGAAGAGTGTTCCCTGTGGACCTTTGTCCATTTCTACCCGCTCCAGGTCGAACGTTGCGCCGGCCGTCAGCACGGAATAAGGCAGCGGCGCTTCATCGACATAGACCGAAACCGTTGGGCTGCCGGCCAGAGCCGTGTCCTGAAAGCCCACACCGCGGATTGTGTACAGCGTGACGCCGCTATAACTCGGCGTCGCCACAAATCCCGGGATGATCTTCTGCAGGTCAGCAGTGTCCCTCACGCCGAGCCTGCTCAGCGTCTCACCCGTGGCCGCCGCGACGGAAAGACCGACATCCTGAATGTTCTCCTTTCTCTTCTGGGCAGTAACGACAATTTCCTGCAGTTCGTCGAAGGCCGTTACGCTGGCGTCGGCATACGCTGCTCCAACGGGAATTACGGCCGCGCCAAGGGTTGCAGCCGCATGTAGCACCACCAACCCCCGATTCAGACTTGTTGTTCTTGACATCGCTGTAATGTCCCGCCTTTTGTTATCAACTACAAAAGAGTCTCGAGAAAGGCGTCGCCGCTCTTTGTTGGGCGATCGCATTGAAGCAAAGAGCCCCGGCGGTGTCGCGCCACCAAACAGCCAGAGGACGCCGCTTACACCGCCCCAACGGTTGATCTGCCTTGCACCGGTGACACCCAAAGCTGTGCGCAGTTGGACACCTGACTGGTCAGCCCAGTCCGTTCAGGACACCGGCAGGGACTTGGGCTGCGTCCTGAGGTCCAGTGCGCGACCGAGTTCCGCGACGACTGCCGGAAGAGCCCGCGGCCACCCCTCACCCGTTGTCTCAATCGCCTCCAGGCCATTCCGGTCGCCGAAAATGAGGAGTTCCTTCAACCCGCCCTCGAGAGCTTCAACCGGCTCGCACCACATGCCGGCTTCTTGAATGCGCATATCGCCCTTTTCATAGATCTTGCCGCCGATCCTGCAGCTGCCTTCAACAACCAGCCGATACAGCTCCGTAGGAACGCGAGACCGGGGTGCCGCAACTTCACTCGCCTCAGTGTGCACAAAAACCAAAACCGGACCCTTATCTTTATTCCCCAACAAAGTGACGGCCATCCGCGTCGCCGGCGCGACCGCGCTCCACTTATCGGAGTCGGCGAATGACCCATTGAGCTTGCCCATGCGCAGCTTCGCATGGCCAGGGGGTCCGATCGTGGAGGCGATTGCGGTTGGACCTGCAGTCATGGCGGGATCATCCGACACCAGGTCGCAGTTAAATTCGAACTTCTCCGCTATCTTCGGAGCCACCAACTCCTCGGGATACACAACTCCCTGCGGTGGCTCGACAGCCAGCCGGCGTTTGAGGCCCCGGCGATCAGCCATGAACACGACTTGCCATCCGCCGTCGGGTCCATAGGATTGATCATCCTCGGGATAGACCCTCCATCCCTCCTGCAGTCGATACTCACCCGGGCCGTACTCTTCCGGCCCCATGTGGAAGTCACCGAGCAACGAAATCCGCCAATTGTCACAGCCGTGCGCGTGCGCAACCGCTCGCATCTCTTTCGGGATCTCCAGTCCGGGGGCCGCGGCGGTGACGAATATGCCGGGTCCGACAGCCTCATCGCCTATCAGTATCAAGTTGAATACGAGGGCTCGCGAGCCTTCGTCGATAAATGCGAAGTTCTTGGCGTCTTCGTTGAACGACAGCCAGTTCTGAGTCTCCCGGAAGCTCATATCCACGTGACCGTCAACCATCGATGGCCGCCCATGTGTTCGAAACATCTCGATATACCTCCGCTGAAAGACGCAACTATTTCGCCGTTATGGTCGCAGTGAAACCAGCACCCGCCAATTATCCATTAGAGAATTCAACTTTGACTTCAGGAGTTGTTGGTCTGGCCTGACAGCCCAGAACGTAACCCTCCGCCAAATCCCGTTCGTCGAGAGCATCATTGTTTTCCATCACAACCGCCCCGGAAGAAATCACGCATACACATGCGCAGCATTTACCTGCTTTGCACGAATGCGGAACATCAATCCCGCCCTCGAGAAGCGCATCCACGAGCGTCATCGTGCTGTCCCAGCGTAGTGTGTGCGTCACGCCATCCAGCTTGGCCTCGAGAAGAGTGAAACTTCGAACACCACTGTCGGACACAGACACCTCCTGCTTTGATTGCGCACGGACCGGGACTGCGTCGCTGCCGGGGCAGCGTATTCGCCAGACCCTCCAGGAATACTCGCTATCTAACCTTCAGACGAAACTCGCCGTCGCGGCTTGATTGGCAGCGACGGTGCGGACTGTAGCCAATAGCGTCGACGAAAAAATCGCCCAAATGGGTTACATCGGACTGAAATGACCCCGGAATGGCGCCGCGCGGGATCCCCGCCGGCCCACAATGGTCATCTGCCCGGTATCCCGAAGCAGACATAGGTGTCGACTCTGCGGCGTGTTAGGCAGTAATCGAGAAGCGCGGCGCTGACTCGACCTGACAGAAACACCCTGAGAGTCTGGCAGGGATATTGACACGTGTCAGATAGGTAGTACTCTTTGCTGCCGCAAATTTGGCACGGTTCGAAGATAGGCTCTCGCGAGGCGCGTCTGACCGATGTCGCTGCTCTGCTCGTGCACACTTTCGCACCAACAGTTTGCCGCCCCGACCGGGCCGCTCGTCCAGGCCCGCTCGACGAGCCAGGATAGGCTGTGAGTCAGACATCGCCATGATGATCTAACCCGCTTTGGACACAATCGCTCACGTTCGAGGTGAACATTTTGGAATCAATGCAAAAGCTGCCCGACCCGGTCGAGAACTTTCTGGCACATCGCTTTGGCCCGCGCTTCGACACGCGAGAGGCCATCAGACGACAGCACGGGTCGAGCGAGTTCCATCACCACATTCAACTTCCCGCTGCGGTCGTCTTTGCGCAGTCCACCGAAGAAGTCGCCGAGATCGTCCAAATCTGCGCCGCGTACCGGTGCCCCATTGTGCCTTTCGGCGCAGGCACCTCTGTCGAGGGAAACGCCACGCCCGCACACGGTGGCGTGACCATCGATCTTTCGCACATGGATCGCATTCTCGAAGTCAACACCGAGGACCTCGATTGCGTCGTACAAGCTGGCGTCCGTCGCCAGCAACTCAACGGTTACCTGCGTGACATGGGACTGCATTTCCCCATCGATCCAGGTGCCGACGCAACGATTGGCGGCATGGCATCTACCCGTGCCTCGGGCACAAACGCCGTCCGGTACGGAACCCTGCGGGAAGCGGTGCTGGCCCTACGGGTCGTCACAGCCGACGGCAAACAGATCCTGACACGGCGGCGCGTACGGAAGTCTGCGGCCGGATATGATCTCACAGGTCTTTTCGTAGGCTCGGAAGGTACTCTTGGGGTGATCACAGAGGTGACCCTGCGACTGCATGGGGTGCCAGAGGCTGTCTCCTCTGCCGTCTGTAGCTTCTCGACCCTGGAGGGCGCAGCCGACACCGTAGTGCAGTCCATACAGTCAGGTATTCCGATTGCGCGAGTCGAAATTCTCGACGACGTCCAGATGCGCGCGGTCAACCGGTGGTCCAAGCTCGACTATCCTGAACTCACCGCATTGTTTTTTGAATTTCATGGTTCAGCAAACTCTGTGGAAGAACAAGCAAAAAGCGTCTCAGAGATTGCAGCAGCGAACGGTGGCGGCGAGTTCCGCTGGGCACTCCAGCAAGAAGACCGCACGCGGCTCTGGAAGGCCCGGCACGAAGCTTTCTATGCGGCGAAAGCGCTCAGACCGGGATCCGTCGGTTGGCCGACCGACGTGTGCGTCCCATTGAGCAGATTGGCGACCTGCATCAGCGAAACCAAGGCGGACATCCAAGCCGCCAACGTGACCGCCCCCATACTCGGTCACGTCGGAGACGGCAACTTCCATGTCATCTTCCTATTCGATCCCGCTGATCCGCAGGAACACGCGCAAGTCAAAAGATTGAATTCCGCTCTGCTGGAACGTGCCTTGGCGATGGGAGGCACCTGCACCGGCGAACATGGCATCGGACTCGGCAAGATCGATTGGCTCGAGCGAGAGCTGGGAGATGCAGTAGATCTCATGCGTGCCATCAAGCGCGCACTCGACCCCAACAACATCATGAACCCGGGAAAGATATTTCGGCTGCCCTGAGAAAGATCGAGGCTGAATCGATTGAAGCTAAACGCTCCTGGATCGGGGCAAATCCAGCGAAGGCAAAGGGCAAAAGACTACGGTTATGCCGCCCGCTATTCGCAATTCGGCAACGCGCGTCAGAACTGACCGCGGAACGTTTCTCCGCTGCGAGGGAGGTAATGTCGATAAGGAACCGGCTTGTCGTGTCAATTGCAAGCCGTGACTACTAATGACAGCCTGCGTTTCAGCTCAATCTCACCCTTGGTAGTCAGCCTTACCAAGCGCGGCGCCCAAGCCTTTTTCAGCCATCCCAACTCGAACATCCGCGCAAGTAACGCCGAGCCGAGCGCACCGGCAATATGGTAGCGCCGCTCGGTCCAGTCCAGGCACTGCGGCGCGAACGAACGCTTCATACTTTCCAAGGCTTGCCAATCGACCTCGATTTCCTTCAGCCAGATTCTGCCGGCCGGTGTCAACTTGAAGTCCCGGCCCTCGAGCCTCACGTATGCGCAGCGCTGCAGTGCCAACGCCAGTTCCACTCCCAACCTGCCGGCCAGGTGGTCATAACATGTACGCGCAAACCCCCACGGATTGGCAATTAAAGTTCGTTCACCCTTAGCGCGAATTGCGAGGCTCGAGGAGGCAACACCGAGCGCTTCGATAGCGTGTGCCATGGCAGGAGTAGCAATTCGATAGTACTTGTTTCTGCCCTCGCTTCTTACCATCAGGATGCCGGAGCGAACGAGCTTCGCCAGGTGCATGCTGGCTGAGGCTGCGGAAAGGTTCGACAGCCGCGCCAATTCGCTCGCAGGCCGGGAACTGCCGTCCATCAGGCTCAGAACCATCGTCGTGCGGGATCGGTCGGCAAGCTGTGCCGCCAGATCTGCGAGTTGCGCCCAGTCGTCCATACTTCAATCTTAGTTGAACTAAAGCCACCTGGGCAACTGCTAAAGTGGAGTCCAGCAGTCAATGGCCCTCGGGCCGCGACTATCAAAGGGAAAGCCATGCGGAAACGTTGTGCGACCTTCAAACTTTCGCTGTTGGTGTTTGCTTTCATGATAGGAGCTAGCCCCGCTGAGCAGCGTACGACGTCCATCAAGGTTGGTGCCTTTGGTGCATTGACCGGCCCGGTCAGGTCCTTCGGGACAAACAGTCGGGCAGCTTTACTTGCCGCTTCGCGGCGCATCGATCAAAGTGGCGGAGTGAAGTTGGCTGACGGTTCCATTGGCCACTTTGACATCTCCTACGCGGACGATCACTGTAAAGCAGACGATGGTATCGCTCTTCTAAAACAGGTAGCTGCGTCTGACGCTCTGGTGGCTATCGGTCCAAGTTGTTCTGCGGTGGCGGAACCGCTCTACGGAACGCTGCAACACAAAGTGGACGATGTAAACGACCACGGATTGCAAATCCCGGTATTTACAGACGGCGCGACCAAAGCGAACCTGGCCCGCATATCGGAGTGGGCATTCCGCAATTCCCCTAATGAAGGCGACATGTACCAGGCCCTATGGCAGTGGGTCCATGTCCAGTATCCTGGAGTCAAAACCATGTATGCGGGAGAGGAAGCCGACTTTGCTCACTCACACTCAACTTTGCAGAACATCATCGCGAAAGAAGCCGCTGCGAGCGGACTTCAGGTGCTGGGTAGTACTGGCTGGTCCATTAACGATGCTTCCTTCGTCGCACCGGCGGAAGCGATAAAAAATTCCCACGCCGATGCTGTAGTCATCTCCGCTCATGCCCAGACTACGTGCGGCATTCTGAAGCAAATGGCGCTACAAAATGTCCATCCAAAACTACTCATCGGGCTAACCAGCGCATCAACGCCTGAGACGCTCACTCTTTGTGGTCCAGCCGTGGAAAGCTTGGTTATTCCTACCAGCTTCATCGCGGATACGGCAGAAAGACAAACGGAAGCGAACGAGGTGGCAGCAATGGGTGGCATCGCTGACCTGCACAGCATGGCTGCCTGGGAGATCCTGTTCACGCTCAAGCAAGCAATCGAACAGAGTGCAATTGTACCCAACCCACGGACAATGGCGGCTGATCGCAGGAAACTCCGGGATACCCTGGCCCGCTTGCAAACGATGAACGGTGTCATGGGATCGATTACTCGAACGGCCGACCGGGAGTCACTCAAGCCATTCGTCCTGGTTCGCGCGGAACGCGGCACCTGGAGAGTGATCTCCTCAGATACGTCGGCACAAGACATTCACACCGGTCCCGTTGCTGAGGAAAAGTTTCTAGTTCCGTTCGGGACAAGTGGGCTTCGGCTCTTTCTCCGTCATCTCCCGCCATCGCGCCCCATAGCCGAAAGCACTAAGGTTGTTCTCTTCATACACGGCGCCACGTTTCCATCTGGGTTGGCGGCGGCATTTCCTTTTGGGGGCCGTTCATGGATGGAAGATCTCTCGGCAGCCGGCTTCGACTCCTGGGCCCTCGACTTCATCGGGTATGGCGGCTCGGACCGCTATCCGCAAATGAGCCATTCCGAAGCAAGTGGCGCCCCACTCTTGCGCACGGAGGAGGCATCTGAGCAGATAGAAGTTGCCACCCGATTCATCTGCGACAAACAGCGCGTCGAGAAAATTTCCATCATCGCTCATTCGTGGGGAACTTTGCCGAGTGGGTTATTTTCGACTCGACAACCCCGCCTCGTGGATCGACTCGTCCTATTCGGCCCAGTAACACCAAGACACGAGCAACAGGAGAAAGACTCAGCCGCTGAGGCTGCTCTGGCTTGGAACGTCACGGTGGATGCGCAGCGCAAACGCTTTTACGGGTACGTTCCGCGTGGTGAAACGCCAGTCCTAGCGGCATCGGATATGGCATTGTGGGGACCGGCATATCTGGCGAGCGATCCGGACAGCGCGAAGCGCAGTCCGGCCAGTGTTCGCGTGCCATACGGGCCACTGGCAGACCTTGACCTGGCATGGTCGGGGAGTTTTCCCTACGATCCCGCCAGGATCCGTGTTCCGGTTCTCATCATTCGTGGTGAATGGGATGATGTCACTAGGAACGAGGATGCCCATTGGCTGTATGGCAGCCTGCGCAATGCGCCCATCAAACGCGACGTAACAATTAGCCGAGGAACACATGTAATGCACCTCGAAGCCAGCCGTTTTCAGCTTTATCGTGAAGTACAGACTTTTCTTGAAGGCCGTGACACGGGCGGAAGTGAGTCGAGATAGAACAAGGGGAGCCGGCGCGACGGGCCCGGCCCTTGGCCGGCTCCAACCTCACGCGCCCACCGAAAAAACTGCTGCGCGTAGCCCTCGCCTGCTCTGGACGCACGCGCTGAGATCCAAAACTAGAGAAGCTCGGTCATAGCAAGCGCTTCGCGCCGTCAAGTTTCGCCAGGGCGCGGTCAAATGTGCCGAGCGGCTGATGGCCGGCTTTTCTCGCGATTTCGAGCACCAGACAATCAGAGAAGCCCAAAGTCGGACGCTTCCTGAAATGTTCCAGTGCGCCAGAGACAGTGTCGGAATCCTGAATGGTCAGGGACTTGTGGTTGAGCAACATATCAACTGCGATCGCAACCTGCTCCGCGCTCCGGTCATACACCGCATCGAGTACCCACATAGCCTCGGCAAGCACCAAATGAGAAACCCACGCACCGGGCATAGCGAACGCTTCAGCGATCCGAACCTGTTCGGGATCGTCACGGACTATGAGTCGGACTAGGACATTGGTATCAACGACGCGCATGTTTCTTGTGGATGTACTTCCTGATTACATCCTTCACATCCAGTGGGTTCCGCTCCGGAACCACCTCTGGAAAGAGCGCGCGATGCACTTCTTCTGACGTGAATCGACCTGCCCGACGGACGATCACCTGGTCATCCTGTTCGTCCCATTCCAGGACCGACCCGGGCCCCACGCCGAGCCTTTGACGAACCTCAGCGGGTACGGATATCTGCCCCTGGGCTGTAAGCTTGGATTTGGCGATTGTCATTGGTTTACATTACCACGGTAATGGGGAACTCTCGACTTGGGGATCCTCAACGACTTTCGGCTGCAAGGTAGCGGCTCGGTTACGAAAACATCTAGTCAAGCGAGTTACGGGTGCCCCTTTCTTCGACCAGAGGATCTCCGCCGACTGTCTGTCGATCGTGACGTGCTGGTCTGCCTTGTCGAGGAGCATGTCATGGCGAGCTCAGCGGAGATGTGGTCGCACGGCGCACGCAAATGGTGGATCTCGCACGAAGGTGAAGACGGTCCGAAAGGCCCTTCCACCGCCGTCGCGCCGAGCCATGGCGCAGTCACGCCGGCGCTCCATACTTCGAAGCAAGCTCCATCAACTCCTCCTCCCGCTGCACGCCCGTAGACCGCATCACCCCCGCGATACAAACATAAGTCCCGACGGTAAACATAAAATCGAGCAACTGCTTGGCGCACCACTCATGCGCCAGCGCCTGCCAGTTGGCATCACTGATCAGCCGGTCCCTGACCAGATCTTCGGTCGCACGAATAACGACACGCTCGAATTCCGTGAAATACGGGTCTGACGCCCCTACCTGTAGAGGGGCGAACAGCGCAGGCTCGAGCCCGCGGCGTAGGCTGGTCCGCAGATGGCTCGACCACATGTACCGTGCATCGCAAATCCACGCCGTCCGCATGATCGCAATCTGCCGCTCTCGCAACGGCAGGCTCGTCGTACTCAACAGGTGAATATTGAGCGCCGAGAACAGCTCAGCCAGCTTGGGATGATGGGCAAGAGTCATCAGCACCGGATTTTGGTCCGAGCCCTTGAAAGGCCCACTCCTCCAGCGGTCGAACATCTCCCTGGCCTCCTCGGTAGCGGTCTCTTGCATCAATGGCGGTATACGGGGAGGCGGGTCAGGTGGAAGCATCAGTCAATACCTCTGCGCGAGTGAGGAAGTGTCTCAATGGTTATACTGGCCACAGTTCGACCGGCACGAACCTGCGAAACAGATGGCCCATTACCGACCACACTTGAAAACAGCCAAAGACGCTCGCGCGGTACGGACACGCAGCGCCCTGCGCGATGCCATGCTGCAACTTCTGGCACTCAAGCCGCTCGATAAGATCACCATTCTCGATATCTGCCAGACCGCCGGCGTCGGGTACACAACATTCTTCCGGCATCATGCGACGAAAGAATCGCTGCTCGATGACGTCGCGGCCGGCGAAATAGCGCATCTCATCGGTCTGACGGTACCGATTGCAGTCGCAGAGGACGTCCACGCTGCAGGAGTCGCACTTTTCAACTACGTCAACGAGCACCGCAAACTGTGGTCCACATTGCTCACAGGTGGCGCAGAAGCCGCGATGCGGAATGAGTTTTTGAGACTGTCTCGAGAGGTTGCGGCCACGCGAGCTCATGTCTATGACTGGCCACCGACGGACATCTCGACGATTCTGGTTGTGAGTTCCACGGTCGAGCTCGTCTCCTGGTGGCTGCAACAAAAAAAGCCTTTGTCGATCGAAGATGTAGCCGTGATCTACGAGCGCATCATCATCCGGCCGCACATAGGCGGTGATCGGATTCCGCCCGCGCGCGCCCGTCGCCAACCACGGTCGCGCTGACCAGCCAACACATTCGAACGAATTCGGGCGCTCGGTCCCGGAGCGCCTCGCACCCCCGCTTGACAGCAATCCGAGATATGACCCATATTGGGTCATATCTTACCGGAGACGCAAGCGAATGCCTCGGCTGACGGTGATCACTCGCGCGGGTGAAGAGCGCTCATTCGAAGCCAATCCGAACAGTTCGGTCATGGAAGCCATCCGCGACAGTGGCATCGACGACCTTGCGGCAATCTGCGGCGGCTGCTGTTCCTGCGCTACGTGCCACGTTCATGTCGATCTGGGTTACGTCGCAAAACTGCCGGCCATGAGCGAAGACGAGCGCTGTTTGCTGGAGGGGTCGGAGCACTTCAAGGACAACTCGCGCCTGTCTTGTCAGATCCGGGTGCAGGATGCAGTCGATGGACTCAAGGTCACTATCGCTCCTACGGAATGACACGCAGGCGTCCCTCGCGACGCGACGACGGTTTGCTGACTCGTGTTTGATTTCCAGGTATTTGGGGGAGTTCGACCATGCAGCTTGAAGAGCGTGATTACTTCACTGACCGAGTAGTCCTGAAGGACCCCTACGACTACTTCGCGGAGCTCTATTCGAAGGATCCGATTTATCAGCCGAAACTGCGCGATGTCATGTTCGTCACGGGCTTTCAGGAGGCGCAGGAGATCCTCAGGAATACAGCAGATTTCTCATCGATCATCGCAGTCACCGGCGCAGCTGTACCTCTGCCGTTCAAACCGTTGGGCGACGACATCTCACAGCAGATCGAGCAACATCGTCACGAAGTGCCGGGCTCGGACATACTCGTGACTTACGACGGCCCGCGTCACACTGCGATACGCTCGCTGCTGACCAGCCTCTTTACTCCCTCGCGCCTGAAGGCGAACCAGGTGTATATGGAGGAACTTGCCGAGAAGACCGTACGGGATGTCATCGCCAAGGGAAAATGTGAACTGATTCAGGACGTCGCTGTTCCATATGTCACTTTGGTCGTCGCCGACTTGCTCGGCGTACCCGCGCAGGATCGTGAGTCATTCCGCGAAGTGATTGCGGCGGGCCCTCCTCCCGGCAATATCGATGCTGAGGAGAATCCTCACTCCAACTCCATTCTGGAACATCTGGCCCGGTACTTCGTGGGATACGTCCAGGACCGGCGCGCGAATCCACGCGCCGACGTGTTAACGGAGCTGGCGAATGCCAAATTCCCGGACGGCACCGCTGCCGATCTGCAGACGATTGTCAGCGTGGCGGTATTCCTGTTCGCTGCCGGCCAGGACACGAGCGCCAAATTGATCGGTAACTGCCTGCGATTCATGACGGAGGACAAGGCTCTGCAGCAGCGGCTGCGCGAGGATCGCAGCCAGATTGCGGGCTTTATCGAGGAGGTCCTGAGGCTCCAAGGCTCGACGAAAGTGACTTTCCGCCTGGCTCGCAGAAAAACCCAGGTCGCGGGTCGGGACATCCCAGCGGGCCAGAAGATCGTCATTGCGCTATCGGCCGCAAACCGCGATCCCCGCCGCTGGGAAGAGCCGACCGAGTTCAAACTCGGCCGCAAGAAGATCCAGGAACATCTGGCCTTTGGCCGTGGAGCACACACCTGCATCGGCGCGCCGCTTGCGCGTGCAGAGGTAAAGGTTCTCATGGATCGTCTCCTCCAACATACATCCGACATCAGTCTCTCGGTCGAGAGGCACGGTCCTCCCGAGAACCGGCGGCTCGATTACGAGGCCAGCTTCATTATTCGCGGCCTGGAGAACCTGCATCTGGAACTGAAGCCCAACGTAGGTGGGAACTCATGAGCCAGCCGCGAGTCGTTGTCGTTACGGGTGGCGCCGCGGGCATTGGTCTGGGCGTAGTCAAACGATTTGCCGAGAAAGGCCATCCGGTTGCCATGTTGGATGTTCAGGATGAAACACTGGAGAGCCAGAGCGCGGCTTTCCGAGCACGCGGCCTGAAGGTGCTTCCCTGCAAGGTCAACATCGCCAGCCGCCAGCAGATCGATGACGCTTATGCAACGGTTCGAAAAGAGTTCGGACCCATAGCCATTGTCATCGCGAACGCCGGCTATTCGAGATCAGTCGACTTCCTCAAGATGTCGACCGATGTCTGGCAGGACATGATCAATGTAAACCTGACCGGCACTTTTCACACCATCCAGGCGGCGCTCCCCGATATGGTGGAGCGTCAATGGGGCCGGATCGTGACGATTTCCTCGAATGCAGCCCAGATTGGCGCCAACGACCGTGCCCATTATGCTGCCGCGAAGGGCGGTGTCATCGGATTGACCAAGGCCTTGGGCCGAGAACTGGCTCGGTACGGCATCACGGTGAATACCATCCCACCTTCCCTCGTTGATACGCCGATGGCGCGTCGAGCTGTTGCCTCGGGAGAGGTGCCACCACTCGAGGTCCTCGCACAGCACATTCCCATCGCACGACCCGGAACTCCCGACGATATCGCGGGTGCCTGCGAGTTCCTCTGCTCGGACAACGCCAGCTATATCACGGGCCAACAGATCAATGTGAACGGCGGCAACTACATGTAGAGGGGCACTTCAGGGCGAAGAATCGTTTGCCTGATCGCCCCGGCAGAGGCTCCGGAACCGAATCCATGAATCAAACCGAGAATTCGCCAATCGCCCTGGTCACGGGCGCCAGCCGCGGAGCGGGTCGAGGCATCGCTATCGCGTTAGGTAGCCATGGCTGTACGGTCTACGTCACTGGCCGCTCCGAGAAAGCAGGTGATGCCAACCTTTCCGGCACAATCCATGAGACAGCTCGAGCAGTCACCGATGCCGGCGGCCGGGGTATCGCCGTTCGGGTCGATCATGCCAAGGACCAGGAAGTCAAAGCCCTGTTCGAGCAGATCGAGCGTGAGCAGGGGCGACTCCACATCCTGGTGAACAACGCCTGCGCGATCCATGACCAGCTGACAGCATCGGGCAGCTTTTGGGAGAAGCCGCTGCAGATCGTCGACATGCTGAACGTTGGCCTGCGCAGCAGCTTCGTCGCCAGCTACTACGGCGCACCGATGATGGTCAAACAGCGCAAAGGGTTGATCCTTTTTACGTCGGCGTCTGGAGCTGTTCACTACGTGTTTGGGCCGATCTACGGGGCGCACAAGTCAGGCACGGACAAGTTTGCCGCGGACATGGGCGTCGACCTGAAAGAGTCCAATGTCGCCGCCATCTCCATCTGGATGGGCGCATTGTTGACGGAGCGCCTGAAGATGATCATTGCCTCCGATCGCGAACGGTTTGGCCATCTCGAAGGCAGCACCGAGACACCGGAATTCACCGGGCATGTCATCTGGGGCCTCTACCACGACCCGGAATTGATGCAATTGAGCGGCAAGACGCTGATTGGCGCGGAGTTGGGTGTGAAGTACGGCATCCGCGATCAGAACGGCCGGCAGCCGGCGTCGTATCGCGATACCCACAAAGTGGTACCGCGCGAACAATATCCGCTGATCATCCGCTAGCGTTTCTGCAGCTGGCCGCGCCCGCAAGTCTTCGGACTGATCATGGGATCCGAGCTCTAACCAGCGGCCTTACGCAGTTTGTCCATCGTAAAGACATAACTGTTGGCTTCCTGAGGCTTGTGACAGGCCAGGCAAGGTGCCTGATTCAGCTGGTCGCGTCGTGTGCCGTCCCGGGCAAACACTGCATAGTCCCAGTCGCCATTGCGCAGCAGAACCGGGATTGCATTGCCCCAACCTGCCCGCGACTCCATGGCGGAATAGGACTGTACGGCGCCAGTGACTTCCTTGCCTGAGGCATCTTTTTCTGCCTTGTAGGCAACCTGCATGAGGATCGAGCCACCCGGCAGCGGCAGCCCCGCCTTCGCCGCCTGCCAGGCGACCGAGTTGGCGTACCGCTTGGTGATCGTGTCACCTTCGCTCTGCGTCTCATAGACAGCAAAGCCCGCGGGGAAGTTGGCTGGCAGGGTCATTCGCGAGGGGACGGCCGGTCCGGTTGCCGCCGAATCCGGCGCGGGTGCCGCCGGCAGGCTCGACCAGTAGAGTGAAAACTTATGGATGTCGTCGTCGCTCAGCTGGCCTGCTATGGCGTTCATAAAGTCATTCTTGCGCTCCTTGGCCCGGAACGCTTTCAACTGGGCCGCGAGGTAGTCCGCCTTCTGCCCTGCCAGGTTGGGAAATGTCGAGTTGCGGCTGATGCCTTGCGTTCCATGACAGGCCTTGCAGGCATCCACAGTGACTGGTGGAGCCGGAGGGGCAAGTGCTGCTGGTTGCGCGTGCATCGGTTGCACAGTCAGACCAACTACAGCGGCCAGCACAATGCCGCCCGCGATCATCGAACTGCGAGAAGGCGTCTGCATCATACTTCTCAAAGACATGAACCTTCATAGTGCAACTTCCGCGAGCGCTATGCAATCCAGATGAAGTGTCACGTACCTGCTGGGACAAACCTCTACCCGGAGAATGCTACAAGTCAATCGCCAGTACTTCATGCAGAAGTACACTCGGGACCTCCACCGTCAACTCCCTGTCTCGCAGGTTCGTCGCCAAGTCAGCTCCGGTTGCAAGGGAGCGCACCCTTTTGAAGACTACATCGGGTGGCAGGACCCACCTGACCCGATACGGGCCCATGGGAATCAACTCACGGAACGGCCCCTTCAAGAGCATCGGATTCGTGAGGTTTACCAGGTGCAGGGTAATGGAATCAGGTTGCCGCCAGCAGGCAATGTCGAGGACGCCTGGCCCCGCAACGCTGACAAAAGACTCTTCATCGGCGGCCCATTCCAGGGCGTTTCTCAACACCAGCCGGTGATCCGGACTCATTACCTGCCAAAAGCAGCGGTCTATATCCATCGGGAGGTAGACTACACGGCCCCGCCCAACATCACGGCAATAGGCCATTGGTATCTGCGTCAAAGTGTCGCGTGGATACACGCTCTCCATGGGCAGATCCGGATAGGACGGTATTAACTTGAGGGCAGAAGCCACCTCGCCGTCATGGGGCTTCACTGTCACATACCCGGTTGCACCAATAATTCGTGGAGTGTCCTCGAGGCCCCGGGTCAACACATGGCCAGGTTGGATCGCAAGATACGAATTACGTACGTTTTGCTCGGTGCGACCGGCATACGAACAGCCGAATAGCTCAGCGAGGCCGAAGTCCGCGCGTTGTACGCCCCACTCATCGTAGAGCGATGTTTCGTGAGTCGCGACAATCCGGCCACCGAGGCGGACATACTCCGCAAGCTGACCGCATTGCGCATCAGAAAGCGCTGCGATGTTTGGAAGTATCAATACACGGAATCGTGCGAGGGAGCTTGCCTCGAGAAAACCGTCATCGACTATTTCGAATGGAATTCGTGATTCGATCAGCGCGTGATAATAACCATATTGCGCGCCGTCGGGCTCCGCGTTCTGCTGCGTCCTTCTGCCATAAAAGGTTGTGGTCTGATTCGACACGACGATCGCCACACGAGCGAGATTCTCGCCCCCCACGAGATACCGTTGATTGGCTGCATGCCACTGATAGACATCCGCGACAACGGGCATCCAACGCTTGTCGAATGGCTTGGCATTGAACTTACACAGCCACGGGCGAAACCCCTGAGCGATTGCCTCGGCGAGCCACAGGCGAATCTCAGCCGGGCTTTGGACTGAATCCTTCCATCGGAAAACCTCCTCGAGCCCGATGCTGAAAATGTTGGCGACTGGTTTTGTCCCCATGAACGCCCGATGCAATTTCGCGTTGCGCCCATTTATCCATGCAGGCGTGTTCCCCGCCCTCCCCTGACGATCCACCGTCAGGAAGGGAGCTGCCCCGAGTCGCCGTGAATCGAACTCGATGTGCGGCTGGGGCCGTGAGCTCGAGCCGGGCATGAAGAATCCATTCGGTTCAAGCCTGCGGATGACCGCAGTCCACATATCGATGAGACTGAACAGGTGCTCGTTTTCCCAAACCATATAGGCTCGCCGGATCTTGTCCGCCGGATCCATGGTTTCAGGTATGTCGAAACCGGTCGCCTGACGAAACAGGCGTTGACAGCTGACACAGTGGCAAACTGTGTGGCCGTCCCAGCGGTTCCCGAAGATTGCATCTACTCGATACCGCTCGACAATTTCCCGGATGATGCGCGGTACGAACTCAAAGTTGTAGGGACCATGCGCGCAGGTCACATACCGGCTGGGGTCAGCCCAGTGTCGCATCGCGCTCCCATCTTTCAATCGAGCGGCCCACTCCGGATGAGCAGCGTAGGCCGCCTCGTTGATTGAATGAGGGTCGATCCGGCCGACGACGGCCATCCCCAGCCGTCGGCAACCGCGCACCATCTCACCGAAACTGTCACGGGTCCCCAGATAGGAACTGCGCTGCTGGAACGGGATATCAGTCGGATAAAAGGCGATCGCTCCGCCAGCGCTCAAACACGCGCCTTGCGCACGAATCTGCTGGAAATAGCGCAGCCAGAAATCCGGATCATAGTTACCGGGATCATCTTCCGTGAATGCAACCTGGATCCATCGAAAGGAGCGGCTCTGCCAGGCAGCTTCCGCGGGCCCCGCCTTGCGTGTACGGGGTGTTGCGGACAATTGCACAGCATTCGACATGGCGGCGATCGCCCCCACTCGAAACAGGTCGCGGCGAGTAATGATAGGCATCGTGTGAGCTCTTCCAATGTTTGCAGCTCGGATCGGAGCCGATTAACGCTGTATCGCGATATAGGGTAGGACACCCTTCTACCACATGTCATCATCGCGGCCGCCGTTGTAGCGGGCGTCGATGAGCAGCTTGGTTCTCCGGTATGGTTTTCAGTCTGGTAGATCCTTCTGGCCAGTACGCGGGAGAGGAGAAGCGCACTATTTTTGTTTTGGTGGCTTCAAAGCATCCCCCGCTACTATAATTTTCGATGGTCCCTTACTGCTCAAAGGGCTGGCGCGAAAACCGCGCGCCACGGCTATAGGCATTTGACCGAGAAGCCAAGTCGCTGTCAGATATGCTCACGCACCGTAGTTGAGAGCGTACATGACTACCACAGAGAAAATTCTCGCAGAAGCACGAACATTGCCCGAGGCGCGAGCACGGGAAGTGCGGGACTTTGTCGGCTTTCTGAAGGCCCGGCTGCATCGCGAGAAGTCTGCTCAATAGGATGTAAGCGCATTCGATAGATTCGGTACGGTGTACGCAGGGCAATCAACCGACGAACTGTATGACCGCAAAGTCCTTCGGCAATCTCAAGGCGATGGCATACATGGAGGAAAGTGCCCGGCAGCGATTCACTAACTCGGTGATCACCTTGTGCATGGTGTTGTAGTATCGGCCCGCGCACGCAGCGCCGTTCAAGGCGCAGGAGCGGAAATGGTCGTGGCACCTCGCGTACGATAGGTGAACGCGCGGCGGTCTTCATCCAGTCGCATACCGGCTAAGTCTTCGGGTAGCCAAAGGGAATTCAGATCCGGGAGAATTCTATGACGCTCTCTTACGAAGCAAAGCTCATGTCGGGAATCACACTCCTCGCTGTGCCCACCATCATATACGGCGGTTGGACGCTACTGGGGATGCTGACGCAGGGAATTGCAGGGTCGGCGCCGGGCACTCTGACGCTGAATGATACTCAGTGGGCTCTATGGCGGGCAGGCCACGCGCATGCAGGCGTCTGGGTGATCTTATCGCTCGTCATCCAGGTGCTGCTGGATTCCGCCAGACTCTCGTCCGCTCTGACATGGCTCGTCAGGATCGCAGCCCCCGTGGCCGCTGTCGCGGTCGCCGCCGGTTTCTTCGGGGTTGCCTTTGTTCCCGCAATGCGTTGGGTGCTATATGTCGGTGCGCTCGGCCTGTTCGCGAGCGTCGTCCTGACGGGCGTCGGCTTGCTACGGAATTTGCGCTCGTAGGCCGCCGATCACCCCTCCATGGCTTCTTCGCCCGTATTGTCCAAAAATCGAGACGCAGCTAGTCACCCTGCTCCCCGATGATAATAACTGAGCATTCAACCGCGCCGCGAAGTCAGGCTTCGTCGGTATCCTGCTGAGCCAGCAACCGGACTTAGTCCGTGTGCGCGGCTCAACCCCGCCGTTTGACACTCTTCGTCGTAGGCATTTCGCTGTTGAATGTACGTTTTGTGCGTCGGGATGAGCGACCGGGCGCCAACGAACTGGTGGACCTCGTCGAGGACGGCGCGTTGCTGGGGCGTCGTTATCAGCACCGTGCGCGGACGCCCGCCCTTGGTCCACGAACCTTTCAGTTCGATCCGGTTGCCTCGGTCTGTATACAGCGGTTGAAGCCATTGCTCAACAGCATCGGGAGGCGCCGCTTCATGCCGTGACCTGCGAGCACTATGAGGATGGTCATTGGCTGGCAACGTTTGCGGTGTATTTGACCAGCGCAGCGGGGATTCGGCATTGGGTCGCGAGTGCGCTGTAATGAGGCTCCGCGTTCCCGCGGAGCCTCATTTTCAGCGGTGCCGTCCCATTATCACCACGGAGTGGCAAGGAATCCGTGGCGAATGCCGGCGGTATCGACGTAATAGCCGGCGACGCTGCCTGAGTTGTTGATGGCGGTCGCGATCGTTGCCGCCGCCCCGGGCATGTCTATATCCTGGAATTTCATCCCCGTTTTGACGAATCCGTGGATCGCGCCTGAAGTGCTTCTGAAATAGCCGGCAATTTGGCCTCTGTCATTGATCGCGAATGCGACCGTACCCGACGCGTCGGGTACGTTCAATGTCGAGAACTGTCCGTTCGCCGTGCGATAGAAGCCATTAACTAGTGATGGATTCGTGTCCCAAAAGCCGACAGACTCGCCTTCGTCGTTTATGCCGAGTGGATAGGTATCAACCGCGCCAGGAACATCGATCGGCGTATCCTTCCCGTCGTGACGCAACACCCCATGGAAAATACCGTCGGCGTCCCAATACACGCCGAGGATCGCGCGGAACAGGTTAACTCCATCCACGTTCGAGTTGAGGTGGCTCGGAAAGTCAACGGTTTCAAATTGGCCACGCCGGATCACGAAACCGTGCTGCAGCCCCGATGCATCGGCATATGCGCCGAACGTAGCGCCAACATCAGTGGGGCCGCCGGCGGCGCTGAAGTAGTGGCCCAGCCTCTCCGGATCGAGCGGCGCGAACCGGCCGTAGCGATAGGTCATCGCATGCGCTGTCCCTCCGGCGATGCTGTATTGACCGGCCAGTTCGTTGAAATCGTTGAGTCCCCAGAAGATCGTCTGCGACGCACCTGGGTAGTCAAGCGCCTGGTAACTGTAGGTCGACTGCCTGCTGCCGGATGCTGCACTTGGAGTACCCTTGCATGATTTCTCCGGGAGCACGGTCGGCGTGCGCGCGTTGTCCCTGCTGCAGGCGGTCTCAACCGACGCCGACGGTGACGCCGCCCCGGCTCCGAAGCCGGCGGCAGTGCTGAAACCGGCGAAAACGAGAGCGAGAATGCCGGACACTGTTGTGTGCCGGCCATACGAAAGGCAATGATTTGGCATGACTTTACTCCCTGATGCAGATGAAATGAGCGATGGCATTTCCGAAGGCCCGTGACCGTCCTGAGATGTGCTAGCCCCCTTTACAGCGCAAAACGGCCGCCCGCACCGACACGGCCGGAGCGGACACCTCCGGAACGGCACCAACCACTCCCTTGCACATGGACACCGACCTCCAGATCACCGACATCCTTGCTCGAGCGGCGGGCGGTGACTCCGCCGCAATCAACGCGCTGATTCCGAAAATCTACGCAACGCTGCGTCGTCTCGCGCGCCGACAGCGGTCGCGCGAAGCGGCACATACGCTCGAGACGACCGCACTTGTCCACGAGGCCTATCTACAGCTGGCGAAACAGGGCGGCGGCGCCTTTCCCGATCGCGCGCACTTGTACGCCTACATGAGCCAGGTGATGCGACATGTCCTGGTTGACCACGCCCGGCGCATGAAGGCGCAGAAGCGTCAGGCGCCCGAGATGGCGGAGGAACACGAGCAATCGGAAATCCTGGACGTGCTGGCGATCGATGAAGCGATGAGCCGGCTGGCAGCTGCGGACGCACGCCTCGCGCGCGTTGCTGAGCTACGGCTGTTCGCCGACCTTTCGAGCCCGGAAATCGCCGAGATCATCGGCGTCAATGCACGCACCGTCGAGCGCGACTGGCTGAAAGCGCGCACGTTTCTGTCCGCCTGCCTGATACCGAATGGGTGAGGCGATGTTGGTGATTGCGGGGTGATTGCGCTATAGAGAATTGAGAACGGGAATTCGGGGTTACCGGTGACTAACAATTTTATCGAACGCTGGCCAGAGATCGAACCGCTGATTGATCGGATGTTCGATGTGCCCGCCGACGAGCGGTCCAATTGGCTGCGCACGCACTGCGATGACCTCAGCCTGCGTGCGCTCGTTGCGCAGGCGCTCGATAATGCAGCCGGCGTCGAATCGCTGGAGCGGGGCATGGCACAGTGGCTGCCGGCACTTGCCAAAACTCTTTCTGAAACGCTGCCTGTCATCACAGGCTATCGCGTCCTTCGCTTCGTCGGCGCGGGCGGTATGGCCAGCGTGTTTGAAGCGCACCGTGAACTGCCCTGCGGCCCGCAGACGGTCGCCCTCAAGCTGTTACGCATTGATGTTCACGACCCTGACGAGCGCGGCAGCTTTCTGCGCGAGCAGCGAATCCTGGCGCGGCTGCAGCACCCGCACATCGCCCAATTGCTCGATGCAGGATTCTCGCAGACAGGCACGCCGTTTCTGACACTCGAATTCGTCACCGGCGGCAACCTCGTCGAACATTGCGAGCGCTATGCGCTCAGCGCGCGTGAACGCCTTGCGTTGTTCACGGACGTGTGCGCGGCGGTCGAGCACGCGCACCGCAACCTGATCGTGCATCGCGATCTGAAGCCGAGCAATTTGCTGGTCAGCGCGGACGGCTGCGTCAAACTCGTGGATTTCGGCATCGCCAAGCTTCTGACTGGCGAAGGCGGCCCGACTCGCACCCAGGCGCGGCGAATGACTCGCGCCTACGCGGCTCCCGAACAGTTCGCTGGCGATGCAGCGACGACCGCGATTGACGTGTACGCGCTCGGCGTGTTGCTAGCCGAACTGCTCAGCGGTTTGCGGCCACGCAGTATTGGCGAAGACCTCGGTGTGAACGCGCCTGCATTCGACGGCGACCTGTTGCGGCGAAAGCTCGGTATGGATCTCCACGCGATTGTGCAGGAGGCGACGCAGTCCGATCCGCTCCGCCGCTATCCGAGTGTGGCGGCGCTGCGCGATGATATCCAACGCTACCTCGATGGCAAGCCGTTGCAGGCGCGGGCGGATCGAATTGGGTATCGCGTCCACAAGTTCGTGAAACGGCATGCTCTGCCCCTGTCAGCTGGCGTCGTGATCGCGACGATCCTCGCCGTCACCGCCGCGATTGGGCTGCACGAAGCGCGCCTCGCGCGTGGTGCAGCCAGGCAAGCACACGCGCAGGCGCTCGCCGCCGAAGGCGAAGCGCAACGCGCGGATGCTCTCAAATCCTTCCTTGAAGGCTTGTTCGACAGCGCATCGTATGGAACAGCGGCAAGCGAAACCGCCGAGCTGCTACTTGTGCAAGGGCGAGAGCGAGCCGATCGCGATTTCGCGATGCAGCCCGCGCTGCATGTCGAAATTCTGGCGCTGATCGGTGATCTTGAACGCCGCAGCGGCCATCCGAAGCTTGCACAGCAGCCGCTCGAGCAAGCCGCGGCGCTGGCGAAAGTGCAGTTCGGCGTGACCGACCGACGCACACTACATGTTGAATATCTGCTCGCGAAGGAAGCCGATGAGCTCGGCCATGTTCGCGCGGGCACCTTACGGTTGCAAAACGCGATCGAAGCGTTCGAGTCGGGGCCAAACCGTAACTCGCCGGAAGAAGTGCAGGCGCTCGCTTGGCTCGCAGGCTTCTATGAGCGGAGCGGCGAATCGGCCAAGGCGATTGGTATCGGCGAAAGAGCGCTTGCGCTCGCGCGTCGCGTGCCGAACGACGACGATGCGCTGACCGAGGCGGTGACAGATCTGGGCTGGATACAGATGGCTGCTGGCCACCCCGACCGGGCGGAGCCGCTGTTGCGCGAAGCGCTGGCGCGAGAGCGCAGCCGGCTGGGCGACCAGCACCCAGATGTAGCCGACGCAATGGCTATTCTGGTCTCGGCTTTGCTCCGACTCGGTCGTTTAGACGAAAGTGAGCAACTCATGCGCGCAGTACTCGACATTGACGCCAATGCGTACGCGCGACCGAGCGCTCACGCAGCCTGGCATTTCAACGAGCTTGCGCATGTGTTCGCGCTCGAAGGCAAATTCGAGCAAGCCCATGCGTTCTACTTGAAGGCGATCGGCGTGGATCGAGCGCTCGCGCCGGCGGCGGGCTTAGGCGAGGCCGTGAGTCTTGCCAATCTGGCGAGGCTCCGTTTCAGGCAGGGTGTTTATGCCGAGGCCGAAGCGGGTTTGCGCAATGCGATCGAACTCCAGCAGCGCTTGCTCGGCGTGGATTACGAGGACAATAGCCGGAGCTACGACCGTGCCTCTCTGGCCGAAGTCCTCATCGCGCGCGGGCATCTGGACGAGGCGGGAGTGATCGCCGCCGACGCGCTTGCGGAGGCGCGTCGGCGCCATTCCGGGGCGCATCCGGATGTTGCATTCGCACTCACTGTCCAGGCCGAACTGATGGCGGCAAACGGCACTCACGAACGTGCTGTAGTGCTGGCCGGCAGCGCTGTCGCGATGTATGCCGCACTAGCGGACCAAGGCTCGGAGAAGGCGATCAGGGCGCGTTTGCTTTTCGGCGAGATTCTGCAGACGCTCGGGCGCAACAGTGCAGCAAGACCGCAACTGCAAAGTGCCCTGGCGGCAGCCGACACCATGGCCACGCCCGCGCTCGTCGCGCACGTCGAGGCGGATCTTGCGTGCGTTGATGCTTCGCTTGGAGACGGCGCTGCAGCGGCTCGAATGCGCGAACAGGCGCAGGCATCGCTCGCCGACGTCGAGCCGGGACCGAACGCCGAGCGCAATGCGGTCTTACGTCTGCTGAAGAGGTGTAAGAGGCTGGAGACTGGAGTAGTCCTTCATTGGGACCGGCCGACCTCACCTACCCGCACCTGTTAGTACTGCTTGGGCCGAGTCAATTATACGTCTCGCAGTAGCTTTATACGCCGCCGGAAATTAGCGAAGCCCGCCCCCGCTACCAACTGTTCTTACTCCGCGCAATAGCGCGGCGGTGTGCAGATTCCAGTGCGCGACGAGCCCGCCCTGATCATCCGGAACCAGCCTCGGGCCGCTGCTATGATTTCGGGCGTTTCCGCGGTTCCGGATGAGCAGTCGCCGGGAAGTTGGCTTTGGCGTCAACACCAACGCCTTGGCATCAGGATGCGCCTTACCATTTCGTAGAAGGCGAGCAGACGCTTTCATTCTGGATTCCTGTCGATCCTGTCTCGAACGTCACACTGCGATGCATCGCCGGCTCACACAAATGGCCAAAGTTGGTGCTGCCGGTAAGTTGGCTGTCGGACCAGAATTTCTATGCGGGCGAGAACGACTACCTCCCTGTTCCCGACCCGGACAACGAACCGGACAAGTTCATGCCCCACCCGGCCGTCAGTCCTTTCGGTTGACCGTCACAGCAGCCCATGCTTCACACCGCTCGTGCTCTCAGGATTTCGGGATCACGCCGTCTGGCGTCATCCGATCCACGGCCTGCGGCAGAATCTGTGCAAGCTTCTGCGTCAGTTCGGGCACGGACAGACCGGTTTTCGCGGCGAGCTGCTGAATGAGCTCCGGCCCGAGCACCTCATGCACCTGGTCCGCCGAAATCGGTTGATTGGCGCCGGTGCCGACCCACGATTTCACCGTGGGCCCGAAACCTTTGCTTTCGAACTGCTGGACCACGCCCTGCACGCCTCCGTGTTTGCGCAATACGTCCGTCACAAGTGCGCCCACGACGCCACCCATTACCCCGTCCAGTAGTCCCATTACCGTCTCCTGCTTGCCAAAGGCCATGAGTGCGATTACACCGCGTGCACTCGAAAAATGCACGCGGTTGCGTGTTGTTGGTGGCGTTCGTATCGATCGCTCATCCCTGATCCGGGATCTCGGCCTCGACGAGCTGTGCTAACAGGGTGAGCGACTCCTGCCACCCGAGGTAGCACGCCTCCACGGGGATCGCGTCGGGAATGCCTTCCTGAACAATCTGCAGCTCGACGCCGACCAACACCGGCTTGATGTTGATGGTGACCTGCATCTCACCGGGTAGATTTGGATCGTCGAACACGTCGGTGTGACGGATGCGCTCGTTCGGCACAAGCTCCAGGTACTTGCCGCCGAACGAATGACTGCTACCAGTCGTAAAATTCCTGAAGGACATCTTGTAGGTGCCACCTACACGTGGCTCGATATGATGAACCTTCGCGGTGAATCCGTTCGGTGGCAGCCACTTCACCATGGCGTCGGGCTCCAGAAAGGCGCGGTAGACGCGCTCTGGCTTAGAGCGCAGGACGCGATGAAGGCGGACGGTGTTGGACATGGTCTGGTCTCCTTTCAAAGAATAGTGACTGTGCGTCCCAAGGACGAACGAGAAACTAACTCCACGACACTTGAACTCGCGGGGCGCGCAAACGCGCAACCATAGCTAGCACCCAGCACACCACCGGCCACACGCCCCACTCTCGTGCAATTGCCGTGGGCCACCCTTGCGCACTGCGTGTGGCTTTTTTGCCAATTAGAGAATTTGTGTTGTCCTTTCTCTATTCAGGACTATACTGTCCTGATCGAGTCAAGAACACCGGGTAAGGAATGACCATCCGCCCTGCGTCCGACACGGACCGTCACAACCGCTGCCTCAGACCACTGGGAGCAGCAGCCGACCTCGATCAGGCCAAGGTCAAGATCAAGGTCGTGCAGCTGACCTACAACACGCCCAGCGCTGGAAACCTCAGCCCAGTGCGCCGGAGAAAAAATCATGAATGGCACGAACCGACTCGCAATCGGGCTGATCGGCTTCCTCGCCGTAGGGAGCATTGAGCCCGCAACCGCGGCGGCCGCGGCCAACGCCGGTGGGTCTGATCCCGGCTCATCCAACACGGTGCTCGAGGAGATCGTGGTCACCGCCACCAAGCGCGAAGAGCGCCTCCAGGATGTTCCGGTATCTATCTCGGCCATAACATCCGAAGAGATCCTGGCACGCGGATTCAACCAGTTCTCCGACTACATCAACAGCATTCCAGGCGTCTACTTCCAGGATGGCGGCGTCGGCAACTCCGTCATCCATATCCGCGGCGCAACCGAGAGCGGAGTCGGCTCGACTGTCGCCACATACTTCGGTGAGGCAATCACCAGCGTTCTCACCAATCATGGCGGAAAGCCCAACCTGCGCCTGGTCGACATTGACCGGGTGGAGGTGCTCCGTGGGCCCCAGGGCACACTGTTTGGCGCTGACGCGCTCGCTGGCGTGATGCGCATTATCCCGGCGGCCCCCGATCTGACAAAGTTCACAGTGGATACCGGTGCGCGCGGGTTCACAACCGCTCATTCGGATAACGGCAGTTACCACGTCGAGGGCGTGGTCAACATGCCATTGGTGAACGACAAGCTGGCGCTGCGCGTAGTCGCCTATAAAGATGACATTGCCGGCTACATTGACAATGTCGTTCCGGATATCGCTCCGGTTGACTTCGGCGCAGCATTCGGACTTCCGGAGGGGATTGCGGTAACCCCCGCGTACAGCGCATTCACGAAAAAGGATATCAACCGGGAGCAGACCTGGGGGGTTCGCGCGACGCTGCGCTGGCAGCCACTGGAGCGACTGCATTTCGACCTGAACTTCACCACCCAGGACGCCAAGCTGCAGAGCGAGCCCTTCACCGATCCCAAAGCCGGTCCTTATGAGCAGCAGCGTTTTCTGGATGCCTATGCCGCGGGCGGTTACGGCGAGAAGGTGACAATGGGCACCCTCACCGGCTCCTACGACTGGGACAAAGTGTCGCTCGTCTCGGTTACGAACGAGATGCAGATGAAGCGCTTTACGGATCAGGATATCCACTTTCTGCTTGGTGCACCGGTTCCCTGGAGCCTGAACGACACCAGCTACGGCAATGTGTTCACACAGGAAGTGCGACTGCAATCCCGTGGAGAGCAGCAGCTCCAATGGACCGTGGGTTTGTTCTACCTGCATCAGATAGCCAACCTGTCGCAGTTTGTACCGGACTACTCCTGCCCGGCCTGCGTGGAGGCGCTGTTCGACCAGGACTTTGCGTTCAGCGTCCCCTACACCAAATTCTCCGACGAGAAGCAGCGCTCGGTATACGGCGAGATCAGCTATGAGGTCGTACCCCATTTGACCCTGGGTGCCGGAGGCCGCTACCTGACAGAGGACATTGAGTCGATCTCTCCAGGCGCCAGCGGCCTGCTGAACGGGGGTGCCACCACGGACCCGACGCCACCCGTCACGGGCAAGATCCACCAGTTCAACCCGTCCGGCTATGTGCGCTTCAAACCTACAGAGGATCTCACCACATACTTTCAAGTGAGCCGCGGCTTTCGCAGCGGCTCCGTCAACGAGCCGTACCCCAGCAATTGCCAGGCGGAAGCAACCAGTGCCGGGATCACGGCCATCACCGACCCTGACACCTTGACCAACTATGAGTTAGGTTTGAAGTCACTGTTTGCCGACCGCAAGATCAGCGTCAATGCGGCCATCTACAAGGACAAGTGGCATGGTGTGCAGCTCGGAGTCGCCCTGGCCTGCGGATTCAGCGGAATCGTCAACGCCGGCGACATCGACGGCAAGGGTGCAGAGCTCGAAATCCTGGTTCAGCCCACCCCGCAGTGGCGCTTCAACCTCTCCGCCGCCTACACCCAGAACCATTTCACGGATGTGAAGGATGGCACTGGCTTCGTGTCCGGTCAGCGCCTGCCCGACTCTCCGGAAAAGAACGGCAGCGTAGGCGCCCAATATAACTTCGCGATCGGCGCAGGGTGGTCGGCCTTCGCGCGCGGCGACTTTGTCTATGTCGGCGACGTGCTGTCGCAATACGGTACAGCGATCGTCAAACTGGGCGGGTACGGTCAAACCAACGCGCGCGTGGGCTTCACGCACAACACACTCGAGCTGGACGTCTACGGTGACAATCTCACTGACCGCCGCGGGCTTTCTTTCGTCGGCAATCCCGCCTTCAATCCCGGCTTCGGTCCCTACCAGACCCTGATTCGCCCGCGTGAGGTGGGCGCGGAAGTGCGCTACTCATTCCGCTGATTGAAGACAATGAATCTGTCGTCTCCCTACCTGCTGTTTCTCGGCGAGACCACGGAGCCGAGCTACGCCAAGACCGCGTTCGGTCTGCGCGATTGGGCGCCGGAACGTTGTGTCGGTGAATGGGCCTGCGAAAATGCGACGGTCAGCACCGGCCTGCCACGATTGACGCCCAAAGAGGCCCGAGCGCGCGGCGCGCGCTCATTGGTCATCGGCATTGCAAACATCGGCGGAGTCGTCGGCGCCAGCTGGATTCCCCTCTTGCTGGAGGCGCTGGAAGCCGGCCTGGACATCGTCAGCGGGATGCACTCAAGGTTGCGCGACGTGCCAGAGCTGCGCGAAGCCGCCGGGCGCCTGGGTCGCAATCTCATCGACGTCCGTGTTCCGCCCAGCGGCATTCCCGTTGGCTCCGGCCGCAAGCGCTCCGGCAAACGCCTGTTGACCGTCGGCACCGACTGCGCTCTCGGCAAGAAATACACTGCGTTGTCGCTGGCGCGTGCCTTCCGGGAGCGCGGGTTGGATGCGGACTTCCGTGCGACCGGACAGACCGGCATCCTGATCAGCGGCGCCGGGATTCCGATCGACGCGGTGGTGTCGGACTTCGAGGCCGGCGCCGCCGAGATGTTGACTCCGGATGCTCCGGCAACACACTGGGATGTCATCGAAGGCCAGGGCTCGCTGTTTCACCCCGCCTATTCTGCGGTCTCGCTCGGACTGCTGCATGGAAGTCAGCCCGACGTGCTCGTGGTCTGCCACGAGGTCGGGCGCAAGTTCGTTCTAGGTCATCCTGACTATACCCTGCCCGACGTGGAGGAGACCATTGACATGAACCTGCGGCTCGGCCGCCGGACCAATCCGGCCATTCGCTGCGCAGGGGTCAGCCTCAACACCTCGAACCTCGAGGCGGATGCGGCACGCGAGCTGCTCAGCCAGGAAGCCGCGCGCTTTGGCCTGCCGGTGGCCGATCCCATCCGCGGCGGCGCAGAATTTCGCAAACTCGTGGATGCATGCCTCGCGTAAGTGAGTCGCGGAATCAACATGAAAAACCTGACACTCCTGATCCTGGTACTTCTGGCCTCGGTCACCGGCCCCGTCGGAGCACAGACTCCCCTGAGCGCGGAGGACGCCAATGCGTGGCTCGACGGCTACATGCCGTATGCCCTGCGGACTGGCGACATTGCGGGCGCGGTCGTCGCGATCGTCAAGGACGGCAAGATTCTCACCGAACGTGGCTACGGTTTCTCGGATGTTGAAAAGCGCACACCCGTGGACCCCCAGCGCACCCTCTTTCGGCCTGGCTCGGTGTCAAAGCTGTTCACCTGGACCGCGGTAATGCAGATGGTGGAGCAAGGCAAGATCGATCTCGATGCCGACGTGAACAAGTATCTCGACTTCAAGATCCCGGCACGCGACGGCAAGCCCATCACGATGCGCAACCTGATGCAGCACGTTGCCGGGTTCGAGGAACAGGCGAAGTGGGTCATCACCTTTGACCCCAAAGCACCCGGGTTTGATGAGTTGCTCAAGCAATGGGTGCCGGAGCGAGTCTTCGCCGCGGGGACCACACCCGCGTACTCCAACTATGGAGCATCCCTCGCCGGCTATATCGTGCAACGAGTTTCGGGGGAGACTTTCAACGACTACCTCGAGAAGCACATCTTTGCGCCCCTGGAGATGAAGCATTCGACATTCCGCCAGCCGCTGCCGGCGCAACTCGAACCCCTCATGTCCAAGGGATACAGCGTTGCCTCCGAGGACCCGGGCAAGTATGAGATCGTGGGCGCGGCGCCTGCCGGGGCGCTTGCGTCCACTGGCGACGACATGGCTCATTTCATGATCGCGCATCTGCAGAACGGCGAATACAACGGCAACCGCATCCTCAGCGCGCAGACCGCCGAGCAGATGCACAATAGCCCGCTGACGCTGCTGAAGCCCTTGAACCGGATGGAGCTGGGTTTCTTCGAAACCAACATCAACGGCCGGGAAGTGATTGCTCACCTGGGCGATACGGAACAGTTCCACACCTCGCTGCATCTGTTCCTGCAAGACGGTGTGGGGTTCTATGTATCCTTCAACAGCCTCGGCAAGGAGGGTGCCGCGGACGATCTGCGCGGTGCCCTGTTTGAAGACTTCGCGGACCGGTATTTCCCGACTGCCCCGCAAGCTGCGGTTTCCGAAAAACAGAGCGCGGCTCACGCGGCACTCCTGGCCGGCCACTGGGTGAACTCGCGGGGCTCGCGCTCGAACTTTCTGGCGGCGGTCGACCTCATCGGCCAAGTCAAGACTGGCACCGATCCGAAGAAGGGGCTGATCACTCCCCTGAAGGGCTTGAACGGCGCGCCACGCGAGTGGGTTGAGATAGCTCCCTTCGTTTGGCAGGACGTGCACAGCCATGAGCGGCTTGCGGCCGAGGTTGTGAATGGCAAGGCTGTCCGCTGGAGCATCGACGGCATCTCTCCATTCATGGTGTTTGAGCGCGCCCCCTGGTACCACAACGCGGCTTGGCTGCTGCCGACGTTCATCGGCAGCCTTATTGCACTTGTGTTGACCGTAGTTCTGTGGCCGGTGACAGCGATCGTCCGCCGCAGGTACGGAGCCACGCTCGCGCTCGATCCCGCGGCGCTTCGCACTTACCGCTTCAGCAAAATCGGGGCGCTGCTGCTGCTAGCAGCGACGGGAGTCTGGGCCTACACCTTGAGCTCGCTGCTGGGAAGCAACGGCAATCTGACCGCGAGCTTCGACCCCATGATCCATTTCGCACAGCTCTTCGGTGTTCTCGCCTTCCTCGGTGGGCTTGTTCTGATCCTTCTGAATCTGCGCGCGGTCTGGGGCGGCACGCGGCGTTGGCCAGCGAAGCTCTGGAGTATCGTGCTGGCTGTCTCGGCATCCATTTGCGTGTGGATTGCCTTTACGTTCAATCTCTTTGGCTTGACTGCGAGCTACTGATGAAGAAACCGCTGTTCGCCGCCGCCCTGCTGGCTTGCGCTTGCGCCTCCACCGCCCTGGCCAAGCCGCCGGCGGGATTCGAGCAACGTGTGGAGAGCCTCCGCAAGCAGATTGGTGTTCCGGGGATGGCCATTGCCATCGTCGAGAATGGCAAGGTCACTCTCGCCCGGGGATTCGGCCAGCGCAAGCTCGGCGCCCCGACGGCGGTGGACGCGGACACGATCTTTCCAACAGGCTCCACCGGCAAGGCATTCACGGTCGCAGACCTGGCCATCCTGGTCGATCAGGGCAAGATCAGTTGGGATGACCGTGTGACCGACCGCCTGCCCGGATTTCAGATGTACGACCCGTGGGTAACGCGCGAGATGACCATCCGCGACCTGTTGGTTCATCGCAGCGGCCTCGGACTGGGCGAAGGTGACCTGCTGTTCGTGCCGCGAGCCGGCCTGAGCCGCGCCGAGTCCGTCAAGCGACTGCGGTACATGAAGCCCGCGACGAGCTTCCGCAGCGACTTTGCCTATGACAACGTGCTCTACATGGTTGCCGGGCAGCTCATTGAAGCGGTCACCGGTGAAACCTGGGAAAAGTTCACCGCGGAACATGTGTTGAAACCCGCCGGCATGTTGCATTCAACCAGCGATGACGAAGTGCGCTATGGCGTAGAGAATCGTGGCCAACCGCATGCCCGCATGAACGGTGGGTTGCGCGGCGCCGGCGACCAAGAGGTGCTGAACGAGCGGGATGACCTCGGGCGCAATGCGGCGCCCGCCGGAGGGTTGTCAATCAGCGCCAATGACTTCGCGCGCTGGCTGCTGATTCAGCTCAATCACGGCAGGCTTGCGGACGGCAGCCGCCTGTTTTCCGAGGCTGCGCATGAGTCGATGTGGAAGCCGGTAGTGCTTCAGCCCATCGATCCGCGACCGGACGATCTGAAACCGACACAGCCAATGTTCTATACCTACGCCCTTGGCTGGGATGTGCAGGACTACCGAGGCGCAAAAATTGTATGGCATGGCGGGGCCGTGTTTGGGTTCCTGACCGCGGTCGTACTCATCCCCGAGAAGCAGGTGGGCTTCTCCATCGAGATCAACAGCGAGGACGGCGAAATCATCCGCGGCCTCATGTACGAGCTGCTTGATCACTATCTGGGCCTGCCTAACACCGACTGGACCTCCAGGCTGCGCGCTTTCAAGCGGAAGCGGGTCGAGGAAGCACTTCAGACGCTGAAGGCCGAGAGCGCCAAACCGGCCAGCATCGGACCCTCGCTGCCACTGGCCCGTTACGCGGGCACGTATAGCGACCCCTGGTACGGCAACATCGAGGTGCGGGACACCAACGGCAAGCTCAGCATCGATTTCAAGTCAACTCCGCGCATGGGCGGCACGCTGGAGCACTGGCAGTACGACACTTTCACCACCCGCTTCGACGACAAGTCCATCGAGCCGGCCTATGTCACCTTCAGTCTCGATGCCGATGGGAAGATCGACCGGGTCACCATGAAGGCTGTCTCGCCGCTGGCCGACTTCAGCTACGACTATCAGGACCTGCTCTTCACGCCCGCGCAGACAAAGCAATGAAATCCGCATGCCTGGCGCTGCTGAGCGTCGCTTTGTGGTCGGCTGGGACCCTGGCCGCCGCCACTGACTACGATCTGGTCATCCGACACGGTCGCTTGCTGGATGGTGCAGGCAACCCCTGGGTCAGAGCCGACGTGGCCATCAAGGACGGTCGCATCACGAAAATCGGCCAGGTACAGGGCACAGGCGCGCAAGAGATCGACGCTCACGATCACTACGTCGCCCCGGGCCTGTTCGACATGATGGATCAGTCCGGTGAAGTGCTGCTGAAGAGCAGCTCCGCCGAAAACAAGCTGCGTATGGGTGTCACTACCCTCATCGCGGGCGAAGGAGGTACTCCGGTACCCGCCGACAAGATCGAAGCCTATTTTGATCAGTTGGGAAAGCAGGGAATCGCAGTGAACTTCGGCACGTACTACAGCGCGGCTCAGGCACGCGTGCAGGTGATGGGTGAAGGAGCCGGCACACCAACCCCGGCCCAACTCACCGCAATGGAGTCGCTGGTATCCAAGGCTATGAAAGCCGGCGTATTCGGCATTTCCAGCGCCCTGATCTATCCGCCCGAGAGTTTTCAGGCAACGGGGGACCTGATTGCGCTGGCGAAGGTTGCCGGCCGGTGCAATGGCTTCTATGCGACCCATATGCGCGACGAGAGTGCCAAGCTGCTCGATGCCATCGATGAAGCCATCGCCATCGGTGAGCAGGGAGGAGTCAAGGTTGAAATCTTCCACATGAAGGCGGCATACAGCCCGGGCTGGGGCAAGCTCATGCCGCAGGCGGTTCAGAAGATCGATGCCGCGCGGGCGCGTGGCATCGACATTGCCGCCGATCTGTATCCGTACACTGCCGGTGGTACGGGCATCGACATAACCGTGCCCAACCATGTATTCGCGAAGGGCAACAAGGCCGCGTACAAGCAGCTGCGCAATCCTGCGATACGCACCCAACTCAAAAAAGAGCTTGCCGCAGGATCACAGCCCGGATGGTCGAATCTCGTCGAAGCCTCGGGGGGCTGGGATCACGTCGTTCTCGCAAACGCGTTCAATCCCAAATATGCGCGCTACCATGGGCAAAGCTTCACTGCGATTGGCAAGGCTCTCAGGAAGGATCCGGCCGATGCGGCGTGGGACATTATGCTCGATGCCCTCCCCAATCGCGCCATGGCGCTCTACTTTATGATGGACGAAGGAGACATCGAGACCGCACTCAAACAACCATGGACGAGTATTGGCACCGACGCAGCCGCGGCAGCGAAATTTGGTGAGACAGACGCGCTGGGATTGCCTCATCCGCGCGCCTACGGCACGTTCCCGCGCATCATCGCGGAGTACGTACGCAAACGACACGTCCTGACATTGGAGGACGCTGTCCGCAAGATGACGTCCTGGCCGGCAGCGAGAATGGGCCTGAACGATCGTGGGGTACTACGTGAAGGACTGCGAGCCGATCTGGTCATATTCGACTACGACCAGATCCAGGATGTCGCTGATTGGTCCAATCCAACCGCGGCTCCCAAGGGTATAGATGAGGTAATCGTGAATGGCACGGTGGCCATCGACAATGGAACATACACCGGAGCAAAGAGCGGGATGGTGTTGCGCCACTCGTGCCCGGCCGAGTAACAGCCGAGGGCCTGGTTGCCCGCAACGCCTGGATCGCCGGGCGGGCGCCACGGGATCGCCACAGGCGGTCCCGAAATCCTAGCCCAGAATTGCTTTCAGCCGTTGCGACCGTGAGCCATCCGTGAGATCGGCGACTCTTTGCAGCAGTGAATGCGCCGCAGCGACCGGCAGCGCTTTGCTGAGCAGGTATCCCTGTGCCTCGTGACAATCGTGCTGCTGCAAGAACAGCAGCTGCGGCAGACTCTCGACACCCTCTGCTGTCACGTTTATCTGCAACGAACGCGACATGTCGATGATGGCAGCCGCAATTACCCGATCGTCAACGCACTCATTGAGCCGTGTTATAAATGACCGGTCGATCTTGAGCCGATCCACCGCGAAGTGTCGTAAACGTCCGAAGCTCGAATAGCCGGTGCCGAAATCGTCGATCGCAAGCGTGACCCCCAGCGCCTTCAGTTGCGCGAGCGCCTGCTCCGACCAGCCTTCGTCAGTCATCACTACTGATTCGGTGATTTCCAGTTCCAGCCGGGCGGGCGGCAAATGTGTTTCGGCGAGGATCGCGGCCACCTGCGCCGCGAACTGCGGAAGCGCAAACTGCCGACCGGAAACGTTCACGGCCATACGGCCCACGGGCAGCCCTTCGTCATGCCACGCCTTCGCCTGCAGACAGGCATTACGCAGCACCCATTCACCGATCGGAAGGATCAGCCCCGTCTCTTCGGCAACCGGAATGAATTCGGCCGGCGGCACCGAACCCAACGTATCGCTTCTCCAGCGCAACAACGCTTCCATGCCTGAAACACTGCCGGTTCGAACGTCGAATTGCGGTTGGTAGTCGAGCGTGAATTCGTTCCGCTCCAACGCTCCACGCAGCCGATCTTCGATCGTGAACCGATGCAACGCCACGGCATTCATGGGCGCCTCGAAAAATGCGAAGGTACCCGGACATCGGCGCTTGGCGAAATACATTGCCAGATCGGCGTTGCGCAGCAGCGTCTCTACATTTTCCCCGTGGCTCGGATACACGGCTATCCCAACGCTCGGCGTCACCACCAGGGAATTCGAATGGATCACCATCGGCTCGCGCAGAGCCTCTATGAGCCGCTCGGCAACCACGCCGGCAGCGTCAGCATCCGAAACAATGGGCAGCAACACCATGAACTCGTCACCCCCCAGCCGCGCCAGGTCCCCGGGCCGGGAGTGGTTCTCATGCGTGCCCAGCAAATCGTCGTAGCGCAGCGTTTCGCGCAAGCGCTTTGCCACTAGTCGCAGCAACTCGTCGCCCGCAGCATGACCGAGCGTGTCGTTGACGCGCTTGAAGTTGTCGAGGTCCAGGTACAGAACAGCGAGTTTGCGCGAGTGTGCCTTGGCTGCTTCAATCGCCCCCAGAAGTCGGGTGTGCAGCTGCTCCCTGTTGGGTAGCCCTGTCAGGGTATCGAAGTAAGCGAGCCGGACAATTCGCCGCTCCGCACGCCACTTACTCGCCAATGCAATCGTCGTCTGACGAACTTCGTGAGGATGAAACGGCTTTTGCAGGTAGGAGAGCTTTTCTTCCGGCGGCACGATCCCACCAACCTCAGCAGGATCGACATCCGAATAAGCCGTGCAGATCACAATTTCGATAGCCGGATCCAGCTCACGGATGCGCGCAGCCGCCCAGACGCCATCCTTTCCAGGCGGCATCCGCATATCCAGAAAAACCACGGCGAAAGGCTTTTCATCCGCCAACGACTTCTGCACCTGCGCCACGGCAGCCTCGGCCTGGTCGCAGAATACGACGTCGAACCCGGAATTCCCCGCAGCGGTCGGTACGGGGGACGCCGCGCCGGCACCGCCGCGGCGGAACAATTTTGCTCTCAGGGCGCGCAGGTCCGCCGAACCGCGCTCCAGCTCGTCTTCGCACAGGATTTGTCGGTAAGCATCGCGGATAACCGGCTCGTCATCGACAACCAACACTCGGATAGTGTGCCTGGCTTCGTTCATGGTGGTTCAAGCGGCCCGGGTAGCAGCCACGGCCTCCTGGACTGGCAATGGGATCATTACATGCAGCGACGCTCCCTGCCCCAGACCAGGACTCGTTGCCCACACTCGCCCGCCCAGGGCACTCACGGCGTTGGCACACCAATGCAGCCCGATACCGAAGTTGGTTTCCCGCGACTTGGTGGAAAATCCATTTTCGAATATCCGCTCGAGATTGTCGGCAGCGATTCCGATGCCATCATCGGTGCAGCGAATCAGCAGCTGGCGGTGATCCGCGGCGGTTTTCACCTGGGCCTCTATCTGCAGCGAGCCGCGGGACCTGCCCGATTCCCGGATCGCATCTGCGGCGTTGATAATCAGGTTCTGAATGACCAGCCGCAGCACGGTGCGTGGCACGCAGACCACGCCCACACTCTGCAGCGATTTGTCGAGGCGCAGCTCCAGACACTGCCGGGCGGAATCCGGAACGACATCCAGCGATTGCGTCAACAGGTCCGTCAGCCAAACCGCTTCCATGACGTGCTCATTGCGCGTCGATTGCAATTGTTCGGTAAGCGCCGACTGCACCAGAGCCGTCTGCCGACCAATCACCTCCAGATCCTGCTCTGCCGATGCAATGGTGCTCACGAGATGTCCACACGCCAGGCGCACGAACTCTTCGAGATCCCGGCGACGTTCCGGATCGGCGTCCGCGCGCGTCAGCTCGATAGCCGCGAGCTCAAAATCTTCCATCTGCAGAGAACGCAGCCTCGAGCGCAGAACCGCCAGACGTACGCTGACCGGTGTCATCGCATTACCCAGGTTGTGCAACACGCCTTTGGCCAGTTCGCTGAATCCGGCCTCGAAGGATTGGTCGAGCAGTTTGCCGCGCGAGTCGGCAACGTGCGCCAGCATCCGGTCAAACTCGCCGGCCAGCACGGCAATCTCGTCAGTACCTTTGAAGTCCAGCCTCTGAGTCAGGTCTTCATTCTGACCGATGGCCACCGCATGTCGCGTCATACGCGCCAGCGGGTTCAGCACGACCCGGTTCAAGATGATTACCAACAATATCACCGCCAACACCGCCGCGCCGATCAGGTACATCGACGCGTACTGCACGGCTGAGTAGCCGCGCTGCGTAATTTCCCGTGGCAGGTCGACTTGCATCGTGAAGATCGGCTTGCCGTAGATATCACTGAAGGTTTCGAAGACCTGGGTGAAATCGGCGGTTTCAACAAGATGACTCGCGGCGGTGCTTCGCGGTCGCAGCATCACGAGCCGCGCTTGGGCTTGCGCGCCTATCTGCCGGACCTGGCTCGCCGCAAGCAGCCTGCCCATGACGACCGAGCCGCGTGCCGGCCCGTGCCCGAAGCCATCGAGAATGGGTGACGCCACGAGCATCAACACGCCGCGGTTGGTTTGCAAAAACCCCCGCGCATCCCGGCCTTGCCGCAGGTTTTCACGCCATGGGAAGTTGGCAGCGAGCACCTCGCCGCGCACCAGGTCCAGGTCCAGCGGCTGACCGGACTCCAGGTCGAGCGCCGCAGCGGCCAGCAGGCGACCGCTCAGATCCACCACCAGGACTGCATTTGCATCGAGTTGCTTGAGTCCGATGGCCGTAATGTTCTCGGCGACGAAATGTCGATTGTGATCCTGCACAAACCGATACGTGTCGGACCAATTGCCCCAACTCGTGGCGGATAGCGCCAACTGCTCCATTGAACGGTCGAGCGCGTAGCGGACCCGGCGAATCGCCACGTCTGCCTGCCTGTGTTCCAGCTCGCTGAAACTCGGCACGAGCACATACTTGGCAACGTAGAGCTCGGTCACGGCCAGGACTGCGAATAGACCCGCAACCAGGGCGGACACCTTCCACCGGATGTTCATGTGTTTGACTTAAGCGCGTTTCACGCCTAGGTGTCAGCCGTGGGGTTCTCACAATCCGGGCGCCTCGAGGCAACTGCCCCTCGACTCGTGACTTGCGTCACGCTTTGGACTGGGTTAACACCAACCGGTCGGTTCCCATGGCGCGTTGCACAATGCGCCATTCGTACCCGGGCGACTAACCCAAGGTCGCCTGGGGCGCAGGGCCGGGAGGCCATAGGCGTGATCGGTGGCGGCCGGCAGCTCGGTGACGGCCTCCACGAATGCACGTGCGCTCACGTCAGAAGGTTGTCAGGAACCGCAAGCCAAACTGGCGCGGCGCACCGGCGAACCGCAACCCGGAATTCAGCGCTCCGACGTAGTGTTGGTCAGTCACGTTGGTGCCGTACAAGGTCGTGACAAAGCGGGTGTGCTGCCAGGCCAGTTGCGCACCCAGGATGTCCCTGCCGGAGAGATGATCTCCCAGCGAAGCATTCTGGAACAGGGTGGCCCACTGCGGCGCGACGTAGCCAAAGTTCACGTGCGGCGTCAACGTATCTTTCGCACTCAATCTGAAAATGTACTGCCCGCCGATGTTGAACGTGAAGTTGGGCGCATAGGTCTGTGAGTGCCCTGTCAGGTCGATGCACGAAGGACTCGAGGGACCGGCCGCCGGATCGCAGGCGGTCACATTGGCGATTCTCGGATCCGTGGCAAAAAACCGTCCCAGTGAGCTGTGCATGATGGTCATGCCGGCATCCATGGAGAACGGTCCGAACGCGGCTTGAGTTTGCGCCTCGAAACCGTACAGATGGGTCGCGTTCGGGTTGTTCAACTCAAAGCCGAACGTCGGAAAAGCCGGATAACCGACGGTCACTTGGAAGTTCTTGTAAACGTCGTAGAAGGCATCGACCTGAGTGCGTAGATGCCCGTCAAAGCTGGTCGCCTTCCAGCCAATTTCGTAATCCGTGATCTTCTCTGCGTCGAACGCGGCGGGAGTACCGAGACCGACGGGTACATTCAGACCGCCGGGCCGAAAGCCAGTCGAGACGAACGCATAGAGAAAGTTGTTCGCATCGACAGTCCAGTTGAGGGACGCCTTACCCGACGTATTCACAAACTTGGCCGTCTGCTCGTCGGCAATAGCAGCACCGTACTGAAGCACCTGGACATGATTGGTGGTCTTGGCGGAGGTGTACCTGCCGCCGACCTGGAGCTGAAAGCCTGCCGGCAACTGGAAGCTCAGTTGACCGAAACCGGCAACCGCCGACTCGGGATTGGTGCCCTGGAGCAAGTACTCGGTCGCCAGATTTCCGGGCGGTGTGCCGATCAGAAATTGATAGGGAGGCGGGAACGTGTACTTGTCATAGTCCACATAGGCTCCGACGATCCAGGTCATAAAACCGGTGTCGGGTGAAATTACGTTGAATTCCTCGGACCACAGTGTCTCATCGACCGAGTCGCTGAAGAACGAGTTGCCAATATTCGTTCCGTCCAGGTCGGCCTGGTAGGACGTGTTGCCTTTCTGGTAGCCGGAGACGGACCGCAGCTTGATGCCGTTCGGCAACGCGTAATCGATCTTCAACACCGACCTTCCAAAGCGGTCGAGCGCCTGTTGCGGAGAGTTGACGCCGATGTTGAACAGATCATTCGTGGAGTAATACGGATCGGCCGGGTAGGCGCCCAGGTCCAGATAATTGAAATCAGTCTTGAAAAGCACCGACAGGGATTCGCTCGGCTTCCACAGAAGGCCGATGCGGCCGCTGCCGATGCGCAGCTTGCCTGGGTTGCCCGTGTAGGCGCCGCCCCCGGGGCCGGTGATGTGGTAGAAGCTGTCCCTGGACTCGGCATTGACCGCGAAGCGCGCTGCCAGGGTGTCACTGATCGGCAGGTTGACGGCGCCTTGCAGCGCGAAGTCGGAGAAATTCCCGACCTGGGCTGCCGCGTAGCCGCCCAAGCCCGCCTTGATGTTGGGGTCGTTCGTGGTCACGAAGACTGCGCCACCGGTTGAGTTCTGACCACCGAAGGTGCCTTGCGGCCCACGCAATATCTCTACAGCAGCGATGTCATAGTACGGCTCCTCCTGGAAGTATCCAGGGAAGGTGGCGATGCCATCGCGGTACGTGACTACACCGACCGTGGTCTGCGAGTTGTGCTCCGCTTTGCCGATGCCACGGATGTTGAAATCGATCCCCTGACCGAAGTTGTTGATCGTCGCCCCAGGCGTGGCGAACTGCAGTTGATCGACCGTGGTGATTCCGCTGGCCGAGAGGTCAGCTCCGGTCAATACCGTGGCGGAGACCGCCGTTTGCTGCAAATTGGTGGTGCGCCGCTCGGCGGTTACGACCACTTCGGCAATCTGAGTCCCAACGTTTGATGTGGGGACACCTTCCCCGGCAGGTGGCGCGCCTTGCGCCCGCACAGCACCGGCCCACGCCGACGCTAAAACCGCCATTGTCAGCAGTATCCTCATCGCCCCCTCCCCCTCTGACCCGATCAGCCGCGCGTTAGCCACGGCCCTGAAGCCGAGCATCACAAATATTATTACGAGAGTCAATATTCATTCACATGAGAGTGAATGTCCAGCCCCTACCCCACCCGAATACGGTTCGCGTAGCATCGCGATACGGCAGGCAAAGCCATCGAGAGGGAGCGAAGCATGACCGGTCGGGCACTCATGACCATGTTCGCAGCGTCAATCTTTCTGATTACTATCCCCCGGCTTCCCGACGCCTTGCGGATGAGGGACCGGTAGTTGTTGAATTCACGTTACCCAAAGCAGAGGGTTCCCCGGCGGAGATTCATGCAGTTGAAAGCAGCTTGTTTGACCGACTCGACGCCGCGGCCGTCACGGCAGTGGGGGATATGGGCATGACGACGAATTGTCCGGGCACGGCCTTCCGCATGCTGGTGGACTTTAAACTGGATTGAGCTGGCAGAGCCCAAGGACAGGAGCGCGAATGCGTCGTTTCCCAAAGCTATATTCCTTATCTTTCCTGCTCTTGTTTGCGTACGCCTACGCGGACACGCCACCGCCAGCGCCGCCGGCCAGCGGAGCGCCGGATTACTCGCAAACAGCGAATTGGATCTGTCGGCCCGGCTCCGACACCGTTTGCACCACCGACCAGGACGCCACCATTGTGTACGCCGACGGGCACAAGGTCCTGCAACCCTTTGTAGCCGCAACCAACCCGAGCATCGACTGCTTTTACGTCTATCCCACGGTTTCGGAGGAAGACACCCCTTATAGCGACTTGGCGGCGAGCCCGGAGATAAAGAAGGTAGTCAACAGCCAGGTGGGACGATTGGCGTCCCGATGCCGAGTCTTTGCGCCCATCTATCGTCAGGCTACGGTGGCGCATATGCGCCAGAGGTCCAGCGGCATTCCGGTCACGGAATCGGACATGCCGATGCTCGATGTAGAGGCGGCGTGGGATTACTACGTCAAACACGACAACCAGGGGCGCGGATTTGTGCTCATCGGGCACAGCCAGGGAACCGTACTGCTGCAGAAGTTGCTTGCAACCCGCATTGACGGAACACCTCAGCAAAAGCTGCTGGTCTCGGCATTCCTTGCCGGCGATCCTTCACTCGGAGTGCCGCACGGCAAGGCCGTCGGAGGCACCCTCCCCCACATTCCGACATGCTCCGCCATCGCGCAAACCGGTTGTGTGTACGTTTGGGGAAGCTACTTCGCGGATGACAAATCCGATCGTCAGATCTTTGGCATGGCTCGTCACGACGCCATGGAAAGCGCGTGTGTCAGTCCCGCTGCGCCCGGTGGCGGCAAGGGAGTGTTGAAGCTCTACCACCGTAAGGCACCCTTCGCGCCGCCCGGCGATCCGCCCTGGGTCGAGACCGTGGGGCAACTTTCCGGGGAGTGCAAGGCCAACAGCGCGGGAGTTGCTTTGCGGGTGACCGTGGAGCCCGGGCCTGTTTCGGGCTATCTCCCAGAGCTCCTGAAGCGACCGCCCCTACCCGATGGATGGGGGTTACACATGCGGGACATTGCGTTGGTACAGGGCAATATCCTGGATGTGCTCGACGCCGAAATAGCGGCGCGCGCCGCTAAGCGCGACTGAACCGACTCTAGGCCCGCCGCGCCTGAGGAATGGGTTGTGATGCCGATGTGGACGCAACCACCTCACTGGTAACGTCACGGCCGCCGCTGAAGTTGTTCCAGAGGGACTGAATCGTATAGATGGGACCCCAGGGGATACCCCACCATCCGAGTAGCAGGGAGACTGCAGAGAATCCCAGTCCCGGGGTCAACGATCGTTGGCCAGCGCGGATGAAGTAGATGTTCGAGGGGCGTCTGAAGGACATTACCACCACGGAAATGGCGTACTGATAGATCACGAACCGGGCTCCCCGCTGCAGCTCTTCCTGCATCTGGGCGTTCGAAAGTCCTTCGGCACCAACGATTTTCATGGGTCCGCTCCCTGATCTGGCAGGCAAACCCTACCAGTCCCGTGGCAGGCCAACAGCGAACTGCCGCACAGCTTTGTTTGTGAGCCGTCTCTGGCAGCGCCCGTCGGCCGCTTGTTAGTATGACTGCAGGGAATCAATCCGTCCGCCATCCGAGGCGCTGTCAATGGATTCAGTCTACCCGGCAGGGCCGGCCGCAGTTCCACACAAACTCACCGCTGCCAGCCTCAGTTACCGCCGCAGTGCCTGGCTGGCAACGGGTGGCCTGCTGCTCTTTGTAACCGTCTATTTCGCACTCGCGGGCTGGTTCGGATGGACGGCCTACCGTCTATTCGCTGGAATGGCAAATGCCCCGGACGATGCCTTCTGGATGTTCGTCGCTGGAGCCGGCGCGGCCTTCCTCGCGGTATTCATGTTAAAGGCGTTGGTATTCGTCAAGCGCGGCGAAGTACGCGAGGACATTGAGATCACCGCGGAGGAAGAGCCGACCCTGTTTGCCTTCCTGCACCGCCTGGCGGACGAGATCGGCGCCCCGCGGCCGCGGCGGGTGTATCTTTCCGGCCAGGTCAACGCGGGCGTTTTCTACGACCTGTCGATCGCCAATCTGTTGATTCCCTCGCGCAAGAACCTCGAAATCGGGCTCGGCCTGGTGAATGTGCTCACTCTCGGGGAGCTCAAAGCGGTCCTGGCACATGAATTCGGGCACTTCGCCCAACGCACCATGGCGGTCGGGCGCTGGGTGTACATCGCGCAGCAGATTGCAGGTCACATCGTGGCGCGCCGGGACGCGCTGGATACGTTTCTGGCACGGCTTTCCAGCATTGATATCCGGCTCGCCTGGATCGGCTGGCTGCTGCGCCTGATCATCTGGTCAATTCGCTGTCTGGTGGATTTCGTCTTCCGCATCGTCGTGTTGGCCCAGCGTACCTTGTCACGGGAAATGGAATTCCAGGCAGACCTCGTCGCGGTTTCGGTGACGGGCAGCGACGCGCTCATTCATGCCCTGCATCGGCTGGGCGTCGCTGACCAGGCATGGAGTCGGGCGGTGGATTTCGCCAATAGCGAAATCAAGGAAGGGCGCGGGGTAAAGGATCTGTTTGCGCTCCAGGCCCGGATCATCGACAAATTGCGCACCGTGCTGGATGACCCGGAATACGGCGCCATTCCCCCTGTTCCGGTCTCCCAGCCGGAGTTGCACCGGTTGTTCAAGTCGGCGGTCGCGGCGCCGCCAAAGATGTGGTCGACACACCCGACGAATGTTGATCGGGAAGCGAATGTCAAACGCACATACGTCGCAGCATCCATCGACGAGCGCAGCGCGTGGACCTTGTTTGCCGATCCGCAGTCGCTGCGAGAACGGGTCTCCGCACACATTGCACGCAAATCGGACTGCAAGGCGGTGCCCCTCGAAGAGTCCCTTACAAAGCTCGACGCCGAATACTCGCGCGCCTATCTCAATCCCTCGTACAGGGGTATCTATCTCGGGCGCTCCATCGTGCGTCACGCCCGCAACGTCGATGATCTGTACGGGCCCCTGCCGCCGCAAAATGAGCTCATTGCGGAGCTCGACAAGTTGTATCCCGAGTCTCTGTCCGGCCAGGTCGAGCAATTGCGTCGCCTGGAGGAGGAAAAGGCACTGCTGACAGGGCTGCGTGCGGGCTTGCTCACAGCTCCGGGCGGCGTGATTAGACATCGAGGCAAGGAGATCTCGCGCAAGGCTCTGCCGAGCGCAATCGAGGCCGTTCAACATGAGGCCGACGCCTGCATGCAGGTCGTTCGCGAACACGACACGCGCTGCAGGACCGTGCATCTGGCAGCCGCTACCGCCCTGGGAGCGGACTGGCCCGCCTATCTCAAAGCCCTGCTGCAATTGGTGCACTACGCGGATCACGTTGAGGCCAATCTGCTGGACGCCCGCGGCCTGTTGATGAACACCTTCGCAGTTGCTACCGCCAAGGGGCGCGTCAGCGCGAAGGATCGCGATCTGATTCTTCATTCGGCCGACACGGCCTATGCCGCCTTGCGGGACGTTCACGAAGCAGTAGAGCGGGTCGTCCCGGATGCCACTGTCCTGGGTCGACTGAACGCGCAGTCGTGGCGCCATGCGCTGGAGGAGTTGCGCCTGCCTGCTCCGACTGTGGAGAACCTCGGTCAGTGGTTGAATGCGGCGGACAGTTGGGTGCGCACGACTGTATTGAGCCTCTCGTCATTACGTCTTGCGGCTCTGGAACAGTTATTGATGGCGGAGGCGCAGGTTGCCCGCTTTACCCGGGAGGCTCTCAAACCGGACGCCGCCCCGGTACCTTCGAAAACGCCGAAAGACTATCGCTTGCTCCTTCCGGGATCCGAGCGCCCGCGCCACTCGTTGGATTGGTGGGATCGATTCCAGACGGCCAGCGGCCCGCTGCCAATGATTGCCAGATTCGCGGCGGCGGCGGCGATCATCAGTGGAATACTCCTGGCAGGCAGCAGCGCAGGAACTGCATCAGTCTACATATTCAACGGTCTGGGCAGACCGGTTGTGGTGCACCTGGGCGAGCAGGAAATTGCAGTAGCAGCGTTCTCGCAACGCCAGGTCGATGTCGGCAGCGCCAATCAACTTCATGTGAGTACGATGACCACGGATGGACGTCCGATCGAGCAGTTTGAAGCCCAAATAGATGGTGCGTCCGCGCGCGAGATCTACAACGTCGCCGGCGCGGGTGCACTGATCTCATGGCAGGCAGCTTATGGAAGCGCAAGGCCGCGACCCGATCAATTCCTCGGAGCACCGCGCTGGAGCGCGACTTACGCCCAGATCGTTTTCGAGCAACCCCCGTCTTCGGTGCCCACCAAAGGAGGTCAAGCCACTCGGGAGGTTCTGACCGGCTTCGCGCAAGAAATGCCGGAGAATGTCCTCGCCGCTGTGCACGAGGCTGACGTCCGCGAGACCATGATTGCCGCGCATGCCCGCTGGGACTCGAGTGACTCACGCTTCGTGGAGTTCTGGATGGCTTACGCGCAGCGAACGCTGCGGAATTTTCGCGAGATCCTGCAACTCCGGCTCCATGACAATCCCACAGACACCTTCAATCTGCGCCTCGAGCAAGCAGCCTCAACTGGTGCGGAACATGAGGCAGCGTGCGCGCGACAGCGGCAAATGGCCGCCGCCGCCCCTGATACTCCTGACTTGCAGTACCTGGCCGTACGCTGCATCAACACTCCCGAGGAACAGGACCGTGCTTTCCTGGCCCTCCAACAGCGTTGGCCCCGGAACGGCTGGCTGGCGCTGGCAGCAGGTTACACGCTGGCAGGTGAGGCACGTTGGCAGGAAGCATTGCCGTTGATCGATACTGCCAGGGTGAAAATACCGGCGCTCACCGAAGAGCTGACCGTGTTCTCGGCGCGCATCCGGCGCGTTATTGCCGGATCGCAGCTGCCGGATCTTTCGGGTCTCGGGCGCTCCGACCTGCTGCAAATCCTCAGAGCGGCGGAGGTCGCGAATGGCAATGCGACGGGTGTGTTGCGCGCCTACTCGCTGCTCTCGCGGGGTGAGTTCGATAGCGCTCTGGCTATATCCAACGGCTCCGCTGAGCAGGCACGGCTGCTCCGGTTGGTAGCGGCTTCCGACGGTGCACGTCCATCACAGATTGAGCGCGCCCTGGAACTGCCCACTGAGGTGGGAATGGACGGGGATACGTTGCTGCCAACTCTCGCACTCGCAGCTCGTGCCGGGCGCCCCCTGGACGCGCTCAAACAATTGAGCGCCAAATTCTTCGGCGCCGATGCCGACCGGGTGCTCGCTGCATTTTCACTTCTGCAGACGAATGCCGATCGTGCGAAAGTCGAAGCAGCTATTCGCGGGCTGGACCCCGTGCAACGGGGTCACATTTATGTGGCGGCGGCTATTCTGCGCGGGAAAGCGTGCCCGCCGGACTGGCGCATCGCGTCCCGGCGACTCCTGTTCGCACCGGAACGGCCCTTCCTGCTTTAAGGCACGGTGTCGATCGTCAGCGCGCTGGAAGTTGTGAGAACTATTCGAACCGAGTCTCCCACAACATCTCCCCGGGGGTCTGATCGTTCGCCTGCTCCCACACGGCAAGCGCATCACCGCTCGGAGCCACTGCAAGCACAGGAGCAAGCACGGCACCCTGGTGTTCGACATCGATCGGCTCGGTCCATCCGGTGCCGGGTTTGTACAGGCTCGCTGTGTTGAATTCATTGGTGCCGTCGAATCGATTCCAGATGGCGAGCGCGTTGCCGGCAGCATCGAAGCCGATGCGCGGATCCTCCGCCCTATCCAGGGCGCCCGCATCGGAATGCGACAATTGCGCCGCAACACCCCATCCGCCGCCGTTCACGGAATAGTAGGCATCCCAGGTATGAGAGTTCATGCCAGAGACATCCGACTCATACCAGACCGCCATTGCATTACCGCCCACATCGACCGCGATTTGCGGTGCGGCCGGGGCCAACCCATTGGTCCGGATCGGTGCGGCAGTCATCCATCCCGTAGCGAATGAATATCGGTTGGACCAGACGGAATTGTCCATCTGCTCCCATAGGGCGAACGCAGAACCCGTGGCATTGCACACCACCCGTGCGTTGAACGAACTGATCGCCGGCGAGCTGCCGACCAATACCGGTGCAGTCCAGGAGCTCGAGTTGGGCACATAACTGCTCGATCGCACTTGATAGATCGAGTCCGTCAAAGTGTCGGCCTGCGCCCAGACCGCAATCACGTTCCCGTGTCCAACGGCGCAGATCTGCGGGCTCCCGGAAATTCCAGTGTTCGTGTCAATCTGCGCAGAGCCACGCCATACGGTCGTTCCTGCCGGCAGAGTGTTGGCCCAGATATGGTAGCTCGTGCCGTCCGACTGCTCCCAGACTGCCAGGGCGTTACCGTCCGAGTCGAAGGTAACCCGAGGAAAGTTTGACGGACCTGCGACCGAGTCGATACGGACCGCAGTAGCCCACCCGGTTCCCGGGCTGAAATGGTTCGCCCAGATGCCCCATATTGCATTCTGATACTGCTGCCACACGGCCACGGCGTTCCCGTTCGCGTCGATTGCAATATCAGGAGCAGCCGCAGTGCCGACATTCGCTGTGCCGGTAGGCAATGCAACAGGTACGGGCGTACTCCAACTTTTTGACCCCGCTGAGTACTGACTCGACCAAACCTGGGAGTTACCGGACAAGGAACGACGCCACACCAGCATCGCGTTGCCGCTGCCGTTCATTGCGATCGCAGGCATCTCGACGGTCCCCGCGTCACTGGTTTCCAACGGGGCCGGCGTTTGCCACTTGCGATCTGCCACCGATGTGACACAAGAGACATTCACATTGGCAACATTGCCGCCGCTGATCGAACCGCTGCCGTTGGCGACGGTACACACTTGAGCAGGGTTGGATGGCTGGGTATCGACTGTCACCGCGTACGTCGCACCGTCCGCGACCGGCGCCGGGAATGTGAACGGTCCGTCCGCTGCAATCGTCAGGTGGACAGTACCGTTCGCGAGCGTTAGGCCGATCCCATGCAATCCCAAGACAGTTCCGCCCAATCTGTAGGTTGGATTGCTCGTCAGTCCGCTTCCTCCACCTCCGCACGCGGAAACTCCAATGAGCAACAGCCCTGCGAAGCATTTACAGGCATTATTCAGTGACAGTTTCATGAGGGATGTTTGCTCGGTGAGCACCAGCTCGCGCCGCTCGGTGAGGGGCACAAATACTAGTCGCGATCATCCGACCAAATGTTATGAATTTGTACGCGCGGGAACGCTGCACAACACTGCGGCGGTCATTCTGCGATGGGAAATGACACCCATGCGCAGAAGTGGGACAAAGACTGCGGGGTACGGTCAGCCCCCCAGACCAGGACCTGGATCAATCTCCCGGGGGTACTGGCTGCTCCGCCTTGATCCGCTCGAAAATCTCCTCCCGATGCACCGCGACACTCTTCGGCGCCGCGACCCCAACTCGAACCTGATTGCCTTTGACTCCCAGAACCGTGACCGTCACTTCTTCGCCGATTTTCAGAGACTCGCCTACGCGCCGAGTGAGAATGAGCATGACCACCGCCGTCGATTGTTCTCTTACCACACAAGACTTTAGTCTTATATGAGACAGAATGCTACACTGGGGGTCATTGTCAGGGGTCCCCCTGAGCCGCGCCTCCCGGTAATCTGACATGCAGCGGCGTAACGGCTCCCCTCTTTTGGGCCCAATGCTGCGTGAGTGGCGTGCGCGCCGCGGTTTCTCGCAACTCGACGTCTCCCACGCAAGCGGCATATCCGTGCGACATCTGAGCTTCGTCGAGACGGGCCGCGCCAAACCGACCAAAGGCACGCTCCTCGCTATTGCCGAGACACTCGACATCCCCCTGCGTGAGCGCAATCGCCTGCTCGAGGCTGCGGGGCTCGCCGCTGCCTATGCTCAGACTTCGCTGGAAGCCGCTGAGATGGCACATCTGCGCGAGGTGCTCCAGTTTCTCCTGAACAGCCACGAACCTTTCGCGGCGCTCGTGCTCGATCGATACGCGAACTGCATCATGAGCAACCGCGCGGCGGCGCGTCTCATCCGCTCGCTAGCTGAACCCTCCCTGCTCACCGGCGGTAAGCTCAACCACCTGCGTATCGTCTTCCACCCGCAGGGCGCACGGCGGTTCATCGTCAATTGGGACGAAGTCTCTGGCCATATGCTGGAGCGCGTCGAGCGCGAGCTCACGCGATTCGCGGATGATGTTCAAGGCGCTGAGCTGCTAGCCGAGCTACGCGGGTACTCTCCGGGCGCTCCCCCCATGGCCGCGAGGCATGACATCCGGCCTGATGATCTCCTCCTTCCCGTTCACATCAGGAAGGGAGATATCGATCTGCGGATCTACAGCGCCATCATGACATTGGGTATGCCGCGAGACGTGTTGCTGCAGGAGCTGAGGATTGAGACATTCTTTCCCGCCGATGCGGCCTCGCAAGCAGCGTGGGAAAAACTCCTTGTAGCTGAGACCTGAAAGCTACGATTTCACATACGCGAGCAGATCGGCCGACAGTCGCTCCGCATGTGTTACAGGCAGCCCATGCGCAGCGTTTTCGTAAATCTTCAATTCGGAACCAGGGATCAACGCGGCGGTACGCCGGCTCGTCATTTCGAGCGGCGCTGAAGCATCGGCATCGCCATGGATGAGCAGCGTTGGAACACCAATGCGTGGCAGCTCCGGGCGGAAATCCGTGGTGGTGAATACACGATGCAACTCGAGCATGGTCATCAGCGAACAGCGGTCGACCATCATGCGCGTCCACCAGTCTTTGACTTCCTGCGAGACCGCGTTCTTGGGTGCTCCGAAAAACGTGTCAGCGCTTATGGCAATTTGATGAGGGCGGTCTTTTGCGAGCGCGCTACGCCCCCGATCGAGGACGGCTGTATCAACACCAACCGGGTTGTCTGGTGTCTTGAGGAGGAATGGCGTGATGGTTGCCACCAGAACGATGCGTTTGACGCGAGCGGCGTGATGGCGAGTCACGAAGCGCACGATATCTGCGCAACCCATCGAATGACCAACAAGCGTTACATCACGCAGGTCCAGTTGTGTCATTGCTGCAGCGATATCGTCGGCGAGCGTGTCAAAGTCCAATCCACGGCTCGTTGGATCCGAACGGCCGTGGCCGCGCCGGTCCAACGCGACACAACGTACGCCCTGCCCCATCAGCGCGGCGATTTCATATTCCCACCAGCCGGAATCCAGCGCCCACGGAGCAATGAAGACGATCGTCGGTCCCGATCCCCAGTCTTCGTAATGGAGGCGCGTGCCGTCGGCGGCTTGGATAACCGGACGGCGTGGGAGCCCCGACGGCCGAACCTCCGAAGACGCCTTCGCTGAAGCGTGGGTAAGCCTCGAACTGCCGACAGCCAAGGCCGCCAGAGACAATAGATCGCGCCGTTCCATCCACGAACTCCTGATCGGCACCGCATGGCAATGTGGCCCATCGTGCCGGGACCCGAGGAGGACGTAAATTACCTCACAGGTAAAGCTAGCGCCGCTTGATCTTCTCGTCCGCCCTCAAACCTGAAAGCACCTCGATATTGATGCCGTCGGACACACCGGTTTTAATCTCACGCCTGACGAACGTCTGCGGCGCGGATTCAACTTCGACAAAGGTGCGGCTGCCTTCAATGACCAGATCGCCCTCATTGATGGCCAAGGTATTCTCCTTCCTGTCCAGAACGATGTCCGCATTGGCGCTGTAGTTGGACCGCAGGAACAGATCCTTCCGCAGCTTCACTGCGGCACGAATGGTGAATTTGATCGTGCCTTGATCCGTCACTCCCTTCGGAGCGATGAACTCCAGGGTCGCCGCAAATGGTTTACCCTCCAGCGCGCCGATGTTGAGCACCAGCTCCATGCCCTGCCGCAGCTTGCCAACCTCCGCTTCATCCACCAGACCTTCAAAGATCATGTCATTCATATCGGCCAGCGTGGCCAGGCTCGTACCCGACTGAAAGGTGCTGGTTTCGACAATGAAGGCGCCTTCCTTGTTGGGTACATCCAGCACCATGCCGTCAATGGTCGCCGGAATCATGTTGGAAACCTTGTCGGAATTGCGGGTGGCGCCGGTCTTCAGCAGCAACAAGGAGTTCTCCGCGGAATCGACGGCCTCCTTCTGCACGCTGTAGTTCATGGAAAACTGGTTGAACTCGGACTCCGAGATCACTTTCTGCGCAACCAGCTTCCGGTACCGCTCGATGTCCAGCGCCTGGTTGCGCAGGTTGATCTTGGCGGTCTCCAGTTGTGCTTCCGCCGAATTCACATTCAGCATGTTCGGGCGCAAAGCAATCCGCGCAATGATATCGCCCTTCCTCACCGTCTGACCCGGCGTCACGAACAGCTTGTCGACCACGCCAGAGACCTGCGCCTTGACCTCGATTTCGCGACGCGGAATCACCTTGCCAATAGCCACCGTCTTTCTGACGATGGTCATCTTTGCAGGGGCGTCGAGTTGATAAACCACCGTCGCCTGGTGAGACTTCCTGTACAGAAAGACCAGGGTGCCGACAAACACCACGGCGATCATGCCCACTACAATAAACCTGATGATTCGCTTCATGGCAGTCGTTACTCATCCTGGAGTGCGACGATAGGATTCACAGCCGCGGCACGCGCCGCAGGCATCAGGGACGCCAGCACGCCCGAAATGGTCAACACCACCAGTGCGGCGATGGCCGTTTTGAAGTCCACCTCCGGCCGGTTGAAAAAGCCCGGGGCGCCTCCTCCGGCCTCCAATAATTTCGCAACGGTCTGGAGCAGCAGAGCCCCCACGACCAGTCCGGTGTAGCCCGCGACGGCGGTAATCAATAAGGACTCCTGCATTATCATGGCTACGATGGAGGCAGGTGTGGCGCCCAGCGCCTTGCGCAAACCAATCTCGCGCGTCCTCTCTTTCACCACAATCAGCATGATGTTACCCACGCCGACGGCACCGGCGAAAATGGTGCCAATGGCCACCACCCAGCTGAACACTTTCATTCCAGTGAACAGGCCTTGAATCTTGTCGAATTCGTTCTGCAGGTTGAAGCTGCCGAATACGCCTTTGTCATCCGGGTTCACGCGATTACGCTTGGCGAGATATTTCTTGACGTCTGCCTCGACGACAGTCGCAGATAGCCCCGGCTTGGGTGTCACTATGAAAGTTCCCACCCAGCCAACCTGGTTGAATGAGTAGCGCAGGGTGTCATTCGGCACATAGATCTTCTCCTCCTCCTGCTGCTGGTTGCCGGTTTGTGTGGACTTGTATACCCCGATCACCTCGAAGCTGATGCCATTGATGGTGAGGTCGGCGCGCAACACGCTTTCATCCTTGAGGAACAGCTGATTCCTGACTCGATCGCCAATGACGGCAACCTTGCGCCTGAGTTGTTCGTCCAGGGCATCAATTGAGCGCCCTTCGACGATCCGCATGCTCTGGATGCCCTCGATACCGGCGAACCCACCCTGCACGGCGAATGCGCCGTTCTTGGATTTATGGACAGTATAGGGAGGGCTGCCTCCCCAGAGCCCGACATAGTTCTGGCCGTTGATTGTGCCAACACCCGGGACGTTCTTGCGGATCGCCTCGACATCATCCGCCTGCAGCTTGATCTGCCGGCCCGTTGGCAGCCCCTGGTAGGGCAACTGCGTTACTCCCTGCGACCAGATGAAAAAGGAATTGGGAACACGCGGAAAGCCTTCGATGACGCCATTCTCCATCCCCTTGCCGGCGCCCAACATGACAGTGAGCATGAAGATACCCCAGAAGACGCCGAAGGCCGTGAGCGCGGTCCGCAGCTTGTGCTGCTTCAGGGTGTTGAAGATCTCCTGCCATTTTTCGACGTCAATGAGCATTGTGGGTGGCGGCGGTTATTGCGCGCGCATGGCTTCGGTCGGTGTAATTTTGGCTGCGCGCAATGCTGGTGCCAGCCCTGCAAGCAGCCCGACGGTCACCAGCAGGAATATTGCGGTGATTGCAATCCGGAAATTCACCTCGGGGTTCAGAAAGTACGGCAACTTCACGCCCGCACTGCGCAACCCAAACGAAATCACCTCCAGCAGCCCGACGCCGAGGACCAGCCCCACATAACCGGCGACAGCTGTGACCAACGTCGATTCCAATAGCAATGTGCTGACGATGGTGAACGGAGTGGCACCCAGCGCTTTGCGTATTCCAATCTCGCGGGTCCGCTCTTTGACGGTGATGATCATGATGTTGCTGATTCCGACAATACCCGCAGCCAGGGTTCCCAGGCCCACGAACCAGATGAATACATTGATGGCAATGAACAGCGCGTTGATGTTCTTGGCGGGCATGGCCATGTTGAATGAATCGACGCCGCGCTTGTCATCCGGCGCCACGCCGTGGCGGCGCTTGGTCAGCTCGACGACCTTCTTCTCCAGCTCAAATCCATCGGTACCCGGCTCGGGGCGCAACCAGATGGCATCAATGCGATTGCCACCGCCAAAGATCTTCTGATACGAAGTTTGTGGAATGTAGACACGCTCGGAGTTTCGTCCCTGGTTGCTCTTGTCGTAGAAGACGCCGACTACCGTCATGACGACCTCCTTGACCCGAATCTCCTTCCCTACTGGATTGATGCCGTTGGGAAACAGCCGTTCGGCAACCGTGGTGCCGACCACGGCAATCTTGCGGATTTCATTGACATCCAACACATCCACTCTGCGGCCGAAATTGAAGGGCATATCCTCCTTGATCTTGAAATACTCATCCGGAATACCGCGAATGTCGGCATTGCTGTTCCGGCCTGCGTACGTGATCGTGCCGCTGCCCAGGGAGCGCTCGGCCGAGATGAGACGAACGCCTCTGATCTGTTTGCTGATGGACTCCACATCACGCTCGTCCAACTTGATACGCCGTCCCAGCCCCATGCCGTTGTAGGCCACGCTGGTATCACCGGGAAACACAATGATGAAATCCAGCACATCCGTGCCGAATTGCTCCATCACCCCGTGCTGCATGCCCCGCCCGAAGCCCAGCAGCAGAATGAGCATGAAGATGCCCCAGAAGACGCCAAATGCAGTCAATAGAGTGCGCAACTTGTTCTCGCGCAGAGTGAAGATGATTTCCTGCAGGCCGTCAAACACGCTGATCGGCTCGCGTGGACTCGTGAGCAGCCGGGGCGCCCGTCGCCGGCATGACCAGGCCGTCCTTCAGCAGGATCTGGCGCTGCGTCTGATCGGCAATGTCCTGCTCGTGAGTCACAATGACGAAGGTGTTGCCCCGCTGATGAATCTCTTTGATCAGCGACATGATTTCCTGGGTGGTATGACTGTCGAGGGCACCCGTTGGTTCATCGGCCAGGATCACTTTCGGCTGGCTCACCAGTGCGCGGGCGATGGCCACCCGCTGCTTCTGGCCACCTGACAATTGATTGGGCAGGAAGGACTTGCGATCTGACAGGCCCACCATGTCCAGAAATTGCTCCGCCCGGTGGTTGCGCTCCTTGCGGCTCACCCCCTGGTAGTAGAGCGGCAGCGCAACGTTTTCTGCGGCAGTCTTGAAGGGCAGCAGGTTGAAGGATTGAAAGACAAATCCCAGCAGGCGGTTGCGCAGGCGGGCGGCCGGTCCTTCCTTCAGGTTGCGTATTTCCCGGTCGGCCAGCAGATAGCTTCCCTGGTCGTAGCCATCGAGAATGCCGAGAATGTTCAACAAGGTGGATTTGCCGGAGCCGGACGATCCCATGACCGACACGAGCTCACCGGCACGAATGTGCAAATCAATCCCCTTCAACACATGCAGGGACTGATCCCCCGTATGGTAATACTTATGGATATTGTGCAACTTGATCATGGCGACCCAATCAACTGTCCTGTCGATCCTCGGGTGAGTGCCTGGCTGCCGCGATCGCGCGCCCTTCAGTCATCCTGCCTGTGGCGTGCCTGAGCTACTTTCGATCCAGCGAATACCTGCCCCCTCCTGTCATGGAAAGCAGCAGAAGACCGCCCATGATACTGATGTTCTTGTAGAATTGGACCATATTGGCCGCGCGCTCAGGACCCATCATTGTCCAGTAATGATGGCCGATGAGCGCCGTACCCAATACGAACAGCGCCAGGAGAAGCGCCAGCGGCCGGGTATAAAACCCAACCACGAGGGCGCCGCCAACGAATAGCTCCATGACAACTGCAATGCCTGCAGCGGCTGTCGGCAGAGGCACGCCCAAGGAAGCCATGTACGCAGCAATGCTGGTGAAATCGGTCAGCTTTCCCCAGCCGGAAATCACGAACAGGATCATCAGCAGTATGCGGGCGATCAGCAGCAGCTCATTCTTTTGATTATCGAAGAGTGTGTATCGCATGACTTCCCCTTGAGAGTGACGCTTCTGACCGCCGCGCCTGCCGCGCATAGAGTTGATTCACGGCCAGCACCAGAAACATATAGTTCGTCTCACCTCCGCCCAGGACATACTCCGTCTGCTGCCAGAAATACGGCCATACTTTGAGCTCGGGCAGGTCGGGTCGGATCAGCGCAGTGCCGGAGATAACGCCTCCGGGAATGTACGTCCAGTCGGCGCGATTGAAGCCGTAGGCGACAGTGGCAGAGTTCGCGCCTACCCCGCTTGCGAATGAGGCATTGTTCTCGCCAGGGTGGACACCCAACACGAAGTTGAGCGCATTGACGAAGTCCGCGACCGACACCAGGTCGGGCCAGCCCTTGTGCAGCATCCACTGCTTGACGCCGAATTCCTGAATGGTCCATCCCGCACCCCAGATGTCGGGCTTGTACGGAATGCCATAGGGCGAATCAGCCTTGGCACTCACGGCAAGCTTGGCCTGGTAAGCGGCCACAGCGACCCGTAAGTCCTTTTTGAAGGCGGTATTCGACACTTTGCTGAGCACGGCAGCGACGGCCCAACCGGCACGATCGACATGCGCCACAATTTCAGGTCCGAGCGCGACCAGCCGGTCCATGTACTTTTTCTCACCGGTGGTGAGATAGAGCTCGGACATCGCAAACGCCCTGCCCTCGATGTCGTTTGCACGATCGAACGCCTCGGCCGCAATGGCACGTGCTGCAGAGAGCGAGTTGGCCGCCACAGCCGCATTGAGACTCTTCATTACACGCGCCACGGTGGCGAGTTGGCCCGCGACCATGATCTCGCGATTGGGATTGTCCTCAGTGAAGACGAGCCGGTCGTCGGCGGGAATGGGCACGCTCTGAAAGTAATTGCCCAAGCCGGCAACCGGCTTGCCAACTACATTGTCAGTCGAATTCGACGCCTCACCGAGCAACGTATATTGCTGCAAGGTAGCGTCCTGAATGCCGCGATAGAGCCGGCCGAGTGCGTTGTAACCACCCAGCACGCTCAGAAGTCCGTGCTCGATCTGCTGCACGGCGTCGTTCTTGCCATCGGGCTGGTGGATGAGGACCAACTTCCTGTCCTGGTCGATGGTCGTTGAGTCATAGTCGAGACCGAACTCCTCCACCATCTTCGCCAGCAGCCAGACCGTGCCCATTTGACTCTCGACACGCAGATCGTAGTCGCCCGCGTCGTGCCAACCGCCTGCGTCCAACCCCGGCACATGCTCCAGCGGCTTGTACTTGGTCAGCGTCGATGCGCCCTGCACATAACCGTCAAAATGGTTGAGGTTGATGGGTGCCATCAGCGCGTCGTCAACATGGTCGAGCCCATGCCAGACCCGGTATTTCTCCGCCACCCGCATGTGACACATCTGCACCGGCAGGAAGTATTCGAGCGTCGGTTGCCAGGCGTGTCGGTCGAATACGTCGTCTCCGATCTTGAAGGGTTGGCTCAGCTCGTCCCGGTAGGCGATTTGATACATCCCCGGCGTTGCCACGTCGGAAAAGTCCCATGTCAGGTAGGAGTACCGCAGGAAACGGCCCCAATTGGAAGGTGTACCGACCTTGATTTCCTGCTTGCCGGTTGACGTCAGGCGGTAAAGGCGGACCGGTCCAGTCCCGGTGTCGCCCGGATCCTGCTCGATCACAACCCGCTTCGGCTGCTGATTGTGATAGCCGAGCTGGCTCACCTGCAGGACAGGCGTAGCCTTCCACCCGGGAATAACGTTGGGCGTTACCGTCCACACAATCGCACCACTTGTTGCGCCCGCCGGGACCAACTCACGAACGATGAACCAGGCGTTATTGAGATTGCCGCGCCCGTCGAGCAGCGTGAGCATGCCGCTATCACTGTTGACGGTAAGGCGCTGCTTGTCGCTCTCTGGCGCTACAACCAACACTTTACCTGCGCCGAATGGTGCGGCAATCTGCTCGCCGTCGGCGTCAGCCATCATTGGTCCGTCGGCCTGACGCGGGAAAATGCCGGAGTGGCCATCGAGCAGCCAGGATTTGCCGAACAAATCACCCGGAAAGAGCTCGAGATTGAAGCCGACCTTGCCAACATACTGCGCTGGCAGCGGCTGATCGAGGTCAACGCGGATGCGAAAGCTGTCGCCGTCGAGGGGAGTAACACTGACGGTGTAACCCAGCTTCAGATCGGGGTAGACGATCGGATTGAACCCCGTGCGATCCTTGCTCGGATCGGGGAAGGAAAGGTGTCGTGATACGGTCCGTGTAGCCGCGTTCACTGTTCGCGCGCCGGTTGCCGGCATCGGTGACCATTGGCCGGGAGAGGCCTCCAGCCTCAAATCCCCATTGGCGGCAACCCGCACACCGTGTTGAATAATGGTGATGCCGGTCTGGTGCCCATCCGGATAATAATCGCTGAACGACATCACGTTCAGCCCCGGCTCGGCAAAGTAACCCTGGTCGTTGAGCTGCAGATGCGGCGCTGCCAACGCGGGCGCTGCCAAAGCTGCGAAGGCGATCCAACCTGCGATCAAACGCCACATTGTCAGTCGTCGTCCAGGGTGGGAATCTTCGAGTCCACTTCAGCAGCAATGCGAGCGGAGTCGGCGCCCGCCACAGGGTATGAACCCGACCACGTGACGGAACCGTCCGACACTTCCACCAACTTTATGCTGAGGCTCTGGGAGGCCGACTGCTGATCGATCTCGCCGTAAAGAATATAACTCGCGTGTTGTGCACGAGCGCGCTCCAGGGCCGCTGAGAAATCACGAGGCGGTGACGGATCGGTCGGCAGGCCCACCTGTCCACGGTGAGATATGGAGACCCGCCCATACACTTGCGCAAAGGTGGCGTCAGCAAGCTTTTGACCCACGGCATCGCCAGATGGCGCGCGGAACGGTATTGCCAGAAGTGGACTATGTGCCGTCGCCGGAGGCCCGGCTTCGGAAGGGAAGCTTTTTGCAATGGTCGCAGCAAGCTTCGCAACGTCGGTGTCGCCCTGGGCATTACGGAAGTTATCAGCAATCTCTTTGAGCTTTTTGCTTTGGGCCGGTGTGACTTTCTGGCGAGGCTTGTCGTCCGAGTAACAACCTTTGATCAGAACGATGAACAGCCATACGTAGGCCAGATATCTCACCCACCGCGGCAGCCGCTGGAAGGTCAGCCATGCCGACTGAAGCGTCCACAGGAACGCCCGCCCGTAAAATTCCGCCTTGTGCCCAGGCTCTTGCTTCGGAAATGCCGGATACACCACGGCCGCGGGCGTCGTGCGGGCTGAAGAAGCGGTTGTGGCCGCAGCATCCCGGCCCTTTTTGGGCGGCTGAACGCCGGAAGTCTGCCCGGACGACAGGCGCCTGCACAGCGCCTCGAATGCCGGGGTCGGCTTGCCCCCGGGCATCCACATCCATTGAACTGCGAGAAATCTCTCCGGAACGCGCGCACCCACTTCGGCCGTGTCGTCGATGACAATTGGCAGCAGGAAAATGTGGTCATCCGCCATGTCCAGAGTCCGTTCGACGGCCAGCCGCCACTCCCGGCGGAAATAACCTTCGCTGCGGGCCTCGGTTTGAGCGGAAATCACCGGCATGAAGAAATCGCATTCGCGGATCTGCCGGCGGATCTTCTGGTCCCAGACGTCACCGCCGTCGAGTGCACTTTCGTCGTACCACGCCTCGAGCCCCAAGGCGGGGAGCGCGTCCCGGATCGCTTGGGCCGCCTGCCGATCCTCCGAAGCGTAGCTCAGGAATACCGAGAGGAGAGGTTTGGGGGTGGCGGCAGTTCCGTCTGTAGGCATCGTACAAAAATAGCGCAAATCCCCTTGGCACGGCTACGCCAGCGCAGTTCAAATACACTTTTGACCACCGGCACCCTCCACATGAACCTACTCGAGAAACTCGGGATTGATCTACCGATCATTCAAGCACCCATGGCGGGTGTATCCACGCCGACCATGGCCGCAGCGGTCTCGAACGCCGGCGCCCTCGGATCGATCGGTGTAGGGGCCACCAATGCGGATGGAGCTGGGAGGATGATCGCGTCCTTCAGAAGCGCTTCGAAGCGCTCACTCCACGTCAACGTGTTCTGCCATCAGCCTGCCAAGGCGAACCCGACCCTGGAGGCCGCCTGGATCGCGCGCCTCGCACCGCGTTTCGCACAGTACGGCGCCAACTCTCCAGTGAAGCTTACAGAGATCTATCGCAGCTTCGTCGAAGACGATGCCATGCTGAGCACACTGGTTTCCGCAAAACCCCAAGTTGTCAGCTTCCACTTTGGGTTGCCCGCTGCAGAGCGCATCAGCGCCCTGCGTGAGGCCGGCATCGTCCTGATCGCTTCAGCTACCAGTATCACCGAAGGCCAGGTCGCCGCCGCCGCTGGAATGGATGCAGTCGTGGCCCAGGGATATGAGGCCGGCGGTCACCGCGGTGTATTCGATCCCACCGCGCATGATGATCGCTTGGGAACGATGGCGCTGACTCGCCTGCTGGTCCAACATCTCAAAATCCCCGTGATCGCCGCTGGCGGCATCATGGACGGCGCGGGCATCGACGCAGCACTACGGCTTGGAGCCGCGGCCGCGCAACTGGGCACGGCATTCATAGCTTGCCCGGAATCAGATGCAGACAAAGGCTATCGGGAGGCACTGTCGAGTGATTCCGCCAACCATACAGTCATAACCTGGGGCATTTCCGGCCGCCCTGCGCGCTGCCTGGAAAATGAATTTACGCGACTGGCTGCAGGGGTGGCGCCTGCTGAGATTCCGGCCTACCCGATTGCATACGACGCCGGCAAAGCACTCCACGCCGCCGCCAAGGCGGCTGGTGATTTCAAGTATGGAGCCCAGTGGGCCGGTCAGGGTGCGCCGCTCACTCGGACCCTGCCGGCCGCGCAGCTCGTAGCTACCTTGGCTAGAGAGATGCGCTGAACTGAAACGCACTCGGCCAACTCATATGGAGCGCAGGAAGTTCAGCAGGTCCTGCTTTTGGGCCTCCGTCAGGTCGTTGAAATTCCGGATCACGGCATTTGCCTCGGACTCCGGGCTCTGATGCGCGGCAATGGCCTCCAGCAGGTCGTTCGTGCGCCCGTCATGCAGGAAATAGACTCTCTGCCCCAGACCCCAAAGCGGCGCCGTCCGGAATTCGTCGCCAGCGGCTGCGCCCTGAACCACGCCGTCGGCAAGATTCCTTCCCATTCCATGCAGCGCGAAGTCCGAGAATGGATGGTAGATCGCTTTATTGAGGGACTCGAACGGTGAGGGTCCCGTCGTCAGTGTCTCTGTGTGGCATAACACGCATCCCACGGATCTGAATTGCGCCTGTCCGTTGGCAATGCTCGCGGCATTCGCACTCTTTGTAAATGGCGTGCAGAGCGCAGCACCGCTGCTGTCAACTCCGCTGTCAAAAGCACATTGGCTCGCAGCGGCGTTGAGTCGCATGAAGACACCAAAATTGACGATTTCGGAATCAACAAGAGACGCACCATTACCGGCACTGACCCCCGCAAGCACAGCCGGTGCAACAATGTTCGACGTATCTTCCGGCAACGAGTGGACATCGCAACCCTTGCCCACCACCCGCTCATTGGAGAAGAGCTCGTTGCTGACACCCATTTCGACATTGGCCGCCTCACCAGAAAACAACAGCAACGACTTGTTCTGTGCCTTCCAGCCGAACCGGCTGATGGTCTGGTCATTGCCGTTGCTGTTGAAGTGGCCGCCAATACCCAGTCTCAACCTGCGAAAGCCGGTGCTCTCGAGGTTGTTTCGCAGCGCGTCGTCGGACGTGTTTTCGATGTAGCCCACGCCGAACGTAGGAGTTGGAATACGGAAGACGACGTTGTGCCTGCGAAGCTGCGCAGAGAAATCGGGCTGCGGCAGAGCGCAGCCGAACGGCGCGTCACTCCTCCCCTGGATGCTGAAGAGTGGGCGCACGGCTCCGCGGGGCAATCCATCGCCATCAGGAACGATGAAGCGCGCCTCACGTACCGGACCGTTCGCAACAATGAAAGGCGGCACAACGTTCTGCGCGCCCTTGGCAGTCGCAAGCGCAACCTGCGGATTGGTGACGGGGCTGGTGCCACCAATCGCGGGAAACGAATGACACATGACGCAGCTGTCCCCGTTGAAGGCGGGCCCCAGGCCCAGCATCGTGGGATTGTTCGTGGCTGGATCGCTTGCGCCATCGACCGTCGATTGCTCACCGAAGACCGCAAGCGAAGCGAACCAGAAGACAGTCTGGTCAGGCGTTAGTTTCGGCAGCTGGCGACCGGCGCCGTTGCCGTCCGCGTCCTTCGGCTGAATGGTGTCGAGGACTCCCGTGTTGAGAATAGCGCCCTTGACGGCTATGCCCTGATTGCCAACCGGCCGGGGTCCCGGGTCGACAGCTCTGGGACGTCTGCTCGGGTCTGGATTGGCGAGCGTCTGGGCGCTGGCCGGCGCGGCAAGAAGTGTCAGTGTCAGCGTGAGCAGACCAAAGGTCAGCCTTCCAACATGATGACAGACCGGACCGTGTGTGACACATTGCAGGCTCACTTGAATTCACTCCTTCGGATGGCGGTGCTGGTACTAACACCTCCAACTACATCGCAGAGTGAATGCAAAAAACGACGGGGAAATATCAGCCTGCTCGCGCCGGCTGCGCTATCCCAATATAGGGAATTATGCCTACATGAAACCCGCCTATCCTGCGATCTGGCAAGCTTCAGTGCGTTTTTTGGCGCGCCGGCCCGGCCGGCTGAATCGCGCCACATTTGTAACTCACGCCGTGCGATGGCCCGTGCCAAGCTGTCCTACAACGGCTGCACAGCCACGAGCAATTTCCGGAGACCGCGATGACAACCAACACACCTGAACAGGACCAGAGCGGCGAACAGCCCGCCATGCGCACCCCGCCGATCGTATCGCCGGAGGCCTGGGAGGCTGCGCGCCTGCAAATGCTCGTGAAGGAAAAGGCCCTGACGCGGGCCCGAGACGCTTTGGCCGCCGAACGCAGGCGGATGCCGTGGATGGCCGTCGAAAAGGCGTACGAATTCGAGGGGCCTCGAGGCAAGCTTAGCCTTCTCGATTTGTTCGAGGGCCGCCGGCAGTTGGTTGTCTACCGGGCCTTCTTCGAGCCCGGAGTGTTCGGCTGGCCGGATCACGCCTGCCGCGGCTGTTCGCTGGTCGCAGATCAGGTCGCCCATCTGGCTCATCTGAACGCTCGCGACACAACCCTCGCCTACGCTTCACGGGCGCCGCAGGCGGACATCACGCGCCTGAAGGCTCGCATGGGCTGGGAGATACCTTGGTACACCCTCACCGACAGCTTCGACGCGGACTTCGGCGTTGATGAATGGCACGGCCACAACGTGTTCTTCCGCAATGGCGACCGGGTGTTCCGCACTTACTTCATCAATAGCCGCGGCGACGAGGCGATTGGGACTACCTGGAGTTACCTCGACTTGACGGCGCTCGGCCGCCAGGAGACCTGGGAAGACTCACCGAAGGGCTACCCCAAGAGCCCGCCGTACAAGTGGTGGAACTGGCACGACAACTATGAGGCCGGGGCCGCGCCTGACCGCAAGTGGGTTGAAGTGTCCGATGCTGGCGAGGCTGCGTTCCGCAAGCACGACGCCGAGATGAAGGGGTGACTTGCCGGCGGGCGCTGAACGGCGCCTGCCATTTCCGCTGGCAACAATTCTCTAACCGTATCGGCCGGCTCGCGATTGGCGTCGAGATTTCTCGGAGTACATCGATTCGTCTGCTCGCTGCAGGAGTGACTGCGCGTCTTGGCCATCTTCCGGGTATCGCGCCAGGCCCACGCTTGCTCCAATCCGCAGGACAGTTCCTTTCCAGATGATCGGCTCTGCAATCGCCGCGCTCACTTTCTCCATCACCGTGGTCAGAGCCGCGCCGCCGCACGCCTCCTCGAGCACAATCACAAACTCATCACCCCCAAAGCGGGCGACGGTATCGGTCTGGCGCACTACACTCTGCAACCGTTGTGCCACGGAGACCAACACAGTATCCCCGGCTTCGTGGCCCCAGCGGTCATTGATTGCCTTGAACCAATCAAGGTCAATAAACAGCAGAGCAAGCGCATCGCGGCGATGCTCGGCGGTGCGCAGCCCGTGTGTGATTCGTTCGACGAGCAACGCGCGGTTCGCAATTCCAGTCAACGCATCGTGATAGGCCATCCGATCGAGATTGGCCAACAGATGCTTGCGCTCCGTGACCTCGTACCAGACAGTCAGCAGACTGACGACGGCTTTTTTCGCATCGAGCTCGGGAATCACGCGTAAATGCCAATAGAAGACTTTTCCGTCCTTGGCCGGCAAGGCAAATTCATGGTCGCAGGGGACCCTCGTTGCGAACGTCTGCCGTAGAAGCTCCTGCAGCGCGATCGCTCCCGGCTCGGTCAATCTGGAGCCATCGCCGGGGAGTTTGTTCAGGACGTCCTCGTCCGTCGTTCCGTGGACCGCGTGAAAAGCAGCGTTGACGTAGGTACGACGCAGCTGCAAATCGTAACGGACAACGACGTCGGGGAGGTTATCAACGAGTGTGTGAAACTCCCTCGCTCGCGCTGCGAGCTCGGACTCCATGCGTTTGAGGGGTGTGATGTCGCGGGCAGTTGAAATCACTCCCACCAACTGGTCGCGGCTGTCCAACTCCGGTACGGCCCTGGCGAGATAGACGCGCTCACCGGTCGCGGTGCGCAGACGAACCTCGTACTCCTGGAGCGCCCTGCCTTGGATGACCTTGGACAACCGCTCAATCACTTCCATCCGATTCATCACCGGACCGATCAGGAAGTCCTCGACGGATTGTCCAATCAACTGTGTGTCAGGAACGTCGCCCAGGAGTTGCTTGAAAGCGGGATTGGCGTACGTACAGCGCAGTTGCGCATCGAGGTGAATGACGCAATCAGGAGAATGCTCCGCGAGAGTACGGAATCTTCCCAACCGGGCGTTGGCTTTTTCCTCGAGGCGCTTGCGCTCACCAATGTCGCGCGCCACGATCACCCATATCGGCTCACCAGCATGCTCGGTCGTCCGGACTGAGACCTCGACTGGGATTACACGACCGCCGCGTGAGAGCAAAGAGGTTTCGGCGGTGTAGTGCTCGCTCTTCGTGCCCAGATTCTCTGCACCGATGACGGCCGCATTGGCTGCCAGCAACTCCTCACGGGTATAACCGAGGACGCGGCACGCGGTTTCATTCACATAGAGAAACCGCAGCTGCCGATCGAACACATACACCAAGTCATTGAGGTGCTCGATGGCGAGAGAGCCGGGTATCTCTGGTTGTGGGGGTGTGAACTGGCTCATTCCGGGAGGCGCAAAACCTTAGGAAGGCAGCTACGGACCCGGGTTAGGGTACTTTCGTCGGGGGGTTACGGGAAGGTCGGACCGCACAATCCCGCGCGAGCGCCGTATCCGCGGAACACTTACTTAATTTTCAAGTACTTAGCTTCTCAGCCGCCGAAGCAGCTCACGGTGCACGGCGAGATATCCTGGGGCGGTCACCTGCAAACGCTGGCCGATCAGCCCATGAAGCTCGGATAGTGCATGAAACGGTACCGAGGGAAATGCGTGATGGTCAGCATGGAAGGACATGCGCCAAGTCAGCCCCTTCACCACAAAGTTGCTGTACGTCGTGCGCGTGTTTTCAAACATGTTTTCGCTGAGGGCGCAGCCCGAGTGTTCTGCGAGGAGAAACAGCCGCAGAAAGGGTTGACCGAGAATGGCCGGCAGCACCCAGAAAAGCAGCACCCCCGTCAGCTGCCAATAGAGTGAAGCCGCCAGGATGCACAGATAACAGGCCCAGAGAATCCGTGCTTCGCGAACGATGTTCGCGGCCTTCTCCGGTGGCACGAACGGTTCGCGCACGCGGCCAGCGAGCGCGTGACCAAGCGTCACGCTCAACCGATCAGACCAGTACGGAAGGCCAGAAACACGCCACACGTAGGCGGCCAGCGTTGCAGGACCCGCCGCGGCCAATTCAGGGTCCCGAGCCGGGTCCTGTGTAAAGCGGTGGTGCGCGAAGTGGAACAGCCGGAAGTATTTGGGTGGCAGCATGAGCAACGCGCCACACACCCAAGCCACCAGGTCATTGAGCCAGCGACTGGCGAATGCGGTGCGATGTATGGACTCGTGTAGCGCACAGAACAAAAAGCACAGGACCATCCCGTGCAGCACGAGGGCGCCCACCAGCCACGGATGACCACGGCTCATCCATACGCCAAACCCGGTGGCAGACAACAGCGTGATATGCAGGCCGAGCTTGAGCAAGCCCTGAGAATCGGATCGCCGCGAGAGCCGGCGCACGGCGTCACGCGCAAGGCACTTGGCCGCCGACGTCTCGATTTCCATCGGCCAATTATACTGGAGGCTTGGCCCACCCCCGCACGTCGAAATCCGTCCAGATGAATCCCCAGCGAGACAGAAATCGCTTGAAGTCATCCAGGGTCTGCATCACCTCGTCGGTCAGATCGAATGTCAGGCGGCGATGCAGGTCGGAGCCGTAGGCGAGGAGAACCTCCTCCGCCGGGATCCTGAGTCGCGCTTCAATCTGCGACAGAAATTGTTGAGAATGGGCTGCCGCCCAGCTATCCGCGGTGCGCAAGGATTCGAGGTCGTGCTCCACAAACTCTTCGGAGTGCGACGGCAATGGTGAGTCGACCGTCAGGGCACCGAGCATCGCAGTATGAGTGCGCACCCAACGATCTCGATGATCGGTGGCGTTGAAAATGACACGCGCACCGCTGGCGCGCACAAACTGAATCCCACGAAGCCCGGTCACATAAATTGCGTCTACGGTTCCATCCAGCAACGCGGCGGTCTCGCCACCCGCAGGCAGATCAATCCACTCCACGCGGCGATGTGTGAGGCCGTTGATTTCGAGCGCCGCAACGACGCCGCGCAGTGTCGCCAGGCGGGACTCATTACCTGCTGCACTCGGCGCGGCCCGGCCAATCCTTCTGTCACGTAGATCGCGAAAGCTGCGGAATCGGGACGCGGCACCGACAATCAGCGCCTGGAACTCGCTCAGCCTCGACAGTCCAACGAGTCGAGTGGTGGCGCCTTCGGCCCGGGCACGAACTGCGGCGAACCCAGTCGAGCTGCGCACCGTGCGTGTGGCTTCGAGTCCAAGAATCGTGTCCAGTGTCGCCGGCCCGCCTGCTGTCGGCTCCGTCGTCGCAGCCGAACCCGGTGCGATCGCACGCGGTGCGGCCAGACCCGGTCCGCCGTAATCGCCAATCGCGTGCTGCGTTGATTCGAAACTGGAAGCGACCATATTGCGAAGGCTAACACCGCGCCGCCAAGGGTCTCCAACAACTTTACGGCATATCCTGGTGCCACCTGATTGTGCCCCTGCCTCCATAACCGCTTTATAACCGCAGCAGCATCTCTCATGAGAATTGCTTCGTTCTGGTGGGAGGACCGCATAGCTACAGTACCTGTCGTCCCAAGAGAGGCAGAAAGTGAACCTGAGGGCATCGTTCGTCCGTTGGTTTGGGGTTGATCAGGCGCTCAATGATCGCGAGGCGCTTGCGACCATCAATCGATCGCTGGAATCCCTGACCGCCCGGCAGCGGGTCGAGCAGGCAGTGGAGCACCTCCCGGGCGCCTACGTGATGTCCTCCAGCTTTGGCGCCCAGGCGGCCGTCATGCTGCACCTGGTCAACCAGGTGATTCCGAAGTTACCGGTCGTGCTCATCGATACGGGCTACCTGTTCCCCGAGACCTACCGGTTCATCGACGAGTTGAGCGAGAAGCTGCAGCTCAATCTCAAGACCTACCGGCCGGCTGCTTCGGCAGCCTGGCAGGAGTCACGCTATGGAAAGCTGTGGGATCGAGGTCTCGAAGGCATCGAACAGTACAATCGGATGAACAAGAAGGAGCCGATGGACCGCGCGCTCAAGGAGCTCGATGCATCCACCTGGTTCTCGGGCCTGCGCCGCACGCAAGCCAAGACGCGCGCCCTGATCATGCCCGTGGAGCTCAAGCGGGGTCGCTTCAAGGTGCACCCCCTCTTCGACTGGACCGACCGGGATGTGGGTCGCTATCTGAAGGAGAATGACCTCCCCTACCACCCCCTGTGGGAAAAGGGCTATTTATCGATCGGGGACTGGCACACTACCCGCTCCCTGTCGGAAGTGGATAGCGTGGAAGAGCTGCGATTCTTCGGACTCAAACGTGAGTGCGGGCTGCACGAGGATTAGCCGCCAACCGCCTTCACTTTCCGAACAACATCCGCTGACTGACGAACGCGAGCATGATGGCAACGAGCGCGTTGGTAAGTGGCGCCGGCAACCGGACCGTAGCGCGGGACGCCAGCAGAACACCGGGTATCGAGCCGGCCAACAAGAACCCCAAGACGTGCAGATCCACATGCCCCAGCAGTGCGTGCGTAGCACCGGCCAGGGCCGTCACCGGCAATGCATGAGCAATATCCGTGGCGACCAACCGGTCTCCCGTAAGTCGAAGCGGATACAGAGCCAGCAAGGCGACCACACCCAGGGCACCCGCACCCACTGACGTCAGTGTGACTGCAACGCCCAGCAAAAGCCCCGTAATAACAGTGAGCGGAAAAGTGGCCTGCTCAGCGCGCTTCAGCCAAACCGACGTCAACTTCAGCCCTATGCGACGCAGTGGATGCTGTAACAGCATGGCAACGGCAGCAATTGCCAGGATCACCGCCAGAGCGCGAGCAATCGCGTGCTCGATTACCCCTGGAGCATGGCGTGTCATCCAGAACCAGAAAATGACCGCCGCGGCGCCTGGAATGCTGCCCAGCGCCAAGCGGCCGACGATGCGCCAGTCGATGCGACGGCTGTAGCCGAAAGAGGCGGTGGCGGCGAGTTTTGTGGTCGCGGAAAACACGAGGTCGGTACCGACCGCGACAGCGGGTGACTGACCAAAGATCAGCACGAGGATCGGCGTCATGAGAGAGCCGCCGCCCACCCCAGTGAGGCCGACCATACCACCCACAAACAAACCGGCTACGATGTACAGAAGAGGATCGGGCACCGCAGTAGTTTACGCCGCGGCTAACCAACATCTACGCCCCCAGGACCGTCCGGTCAGACTAAATTTCCATAACAATATAATCGCAGCGCTCATAACCGTTTCGTAACCCACCTTCGACTGACAAGCCTACCGGTTGCAGGTCAAGCTTCGCGGACTGTGATCGAGATGCGCGCCGTCGGCAAAACCTATCAATCTCCGACCGGCGCCTTCGAAGCCCTGCGCGCAGTTGACCTGTCCGTCGCCACAGGCGAGATCTTCGGCATCATCGGCCGCTCGGGCGCGGGCAAGAGCACGTTGTTGCGCACGATCAATCTGCTGGAACGCCCGACCACCGGCCGGGTATTGGTCGAAGGCGCGGATGTCACGGACCTTGACGGGGAGTCGCTGCGGCGACTGCGGCACCGAGTCGGCATCATCTTTCAGCACTTTAATCTGCTGAATTCCAGGACGGTTCGCGAGAACGTCCGGCTGCCCCTGCGTGTCGCCGGCGAGCTGGATCGTCCGGCACAGGACCGGCGGGTTGCCGAGATGCTCGAACTGGTCGGCCTAGCGCGGCACGCGGCTAAATATCCGCCCCAATTGTCGGGCGGCGAGCGGCAACGCGTCGGTATTGCGCGAGCCCTGGCGAATGGACCTCACATTCTGCTGTGCGACGAGGCAACCTCGGCGTTGGATCCGGAGACAACTCAATCCATCCTGCAACTGTTGCTGGAGATCAACCGGCGGCTTGGCCTGACGATCGTCTTGATCACGCATGGCATGGATGTCATCCGGACGGTGGCTGACCGGGTTGCCATTCTGGATCACGGCAGTGTCGTCGAATCCGGCAAGGTCGTGGAAGTGTTTCTGAATCCACGCAATCCGGTCACTCGCGCGCTGCTGGTTGAGAGCGGTATCGAAGAGGAGTCCGCGATCGCGAACAAACTGCAGGATGCCGGGCCGGTGCTGCGGCTCACGTATCACGGCGCGTCGGCGGAGCAGCCGTTGTTGAGCATTCTCAGCCGCGAATCAGGCCTCGACTTTGCGATCCTCCAGGCCTCCGTAGGCCGTCTGAAGGATGTTCCTTACGGGCGCCTCACCGTCAAGACCCAACCGCTGGAGCAGGACAGGTTGCAGCAGCTCCTGCAGTCTTTGGACGCACGCGGCATCCGTCATGAGGTGCTGCGCTGATGATTGGCGCAACCTTACAAGCCATCCTGAACTTCGAGTATTGGCCCGAGATCGGTGCAGGCACGGTCGATACCCTGGTAATGACCGCTTTATCGCTGCTGCTCACCATCCTCATCGGTCTGCCCGTTGGAGTGGCGCTGTTTCTCACTGGCTGGCAGCATCGCTCCGGTCGTCCAGTGGTCGCACGCTTTCAGGCACTGACATACAACACACTCTCTCTGCTCGTGAATGTACTGCGATCGCTGCCCTTTCTGATCTTGTTGATCCTGCTGATTCCAACGACACGGTGGCTCGTCGGGACCTCTCTCGGGGTCGCAGGCTCGATACCACCGCTGGTGATTGCCGCCGCGCCCTTCTTCGCGCGCCTGGTTGAAAATCTGCTGCGCGAGGTGGATCACGGGGTGTTTGAGGCGTGCCGGGCATTGGGCGCCACCACGCGCCAGACGGTCTTCTGGGCACTGCTGCCTGAGACTTTGACCGGCCTGCTCGCCGCCATCACGGTGACCGCCATTGCGCTGGTGGGCTATTCAGCGATGTCAGGTGTCATCGGCGGCGGCGGCCTGGGTGATCTGGCTGTGCGGTACGGTTATCAACGCTTCAACACGCCGGTGATGGTAACAACCGTCGCCATCCTGGTCGTGCTCGTGCAGGTGGTCCAGGTTTTGGGCGATCGGCTGGTCGCACGCCTGAGTCATCACCGCTGAAGCCGTGCCCCGATTTTTGCCCCCATCTTGGCGCCCCGCTCTTGCGAGATTCCCAATTTATGATCAAACCCCGCTCTATGTTCACTCTGGCCGGCCTGCTTGCAAGCTCGCTGCTCGCCTTCCTGCCCGGCGACCCAGCCAGTGCCGCGCAGGTACTGAAAGTCGCCGCGTCGGCTATTCCACACGCGCAGATTCTCGAATTCATCAAACCACAACTGCGTGCGCAGGGCATCGACCTGCAGGTCAAGGTCTTCACCGACTACATCCAACCGAATCTGCAGGTCGAGGAAAAACAGCTCGACGCCAACTTCTTCCAACATCAGCCTTATCTCGATGCTTTCAATCATGAGCATGGAACGCACATTGTCGCAGTGCCCAACAGCAAGGTTCACGTCGAGCCCTTCGGTGCCTACTCCCGCAAGATCAAGCAACTCGCTCAGCTTCGTGACGGTGCGCAGATCGCCGTTCCCAACGATCCATCCAATAGCGCACGCTCCCTGCTCCTCCTGCAAAAGCAGGGGTTGATCAGGCTGAAAGACCCCACGAACATCCTGGCTACCGCGCGCGACATCGTCTGGAACCCGAAAAAGCTGAAGATCCGGGAGCTGGAGGCTGCAACTCTGCCGCGTGTGCTGGATGATGTAGACATTGCGCTCATCAACACCAACTACGCACTGGCTGCGGGACTGAATCCCACCCGGGATGCGCTGTTCATCGAGGGCTCCGACTCTCCTTATGCGAATCTGGTTGCCGCCCGTCCCGACAACGTAAACTCAGCTGCGATTCTCAAGCTGGTGGCAGCCCTGCGCTCGCCCGAGGCCAGGAAGTTCGTGGCGGATACCTATCACGGTGCCGTGCTGACGACTTTCTGAAACGTTGGACTATAAAGTGCAAGCGGCTCACTCGAGCTGAGCCGCTCGTCAATCCCCAAGGTACCGAAGCCGATCAAGGCTTCAATTGCGCGCGAATCTCTCCGGGCTTGTGCTGTTCGCTGTGCACATTCACGTAGAGTTTGCCGCTCTTGAAATCAGCCAACTGTTCCGCAGTCAGCTTGGACCCGGCCGGGACCGTCCAGGTACCGTCAGCTCCCTTGGTCAGGGTGATGATCGGCGGTCCGGCCTCGCCGGCGGCTCCGACGTGGATGTGCGCGGCGGTGCCCTCGATGCCCGTCGTCTTGATGGTGCCGCTGACCGAGTTGTCTTTGGCAATCTTGATGGTCCCGTGGCCTGCGGCAGAGGTCGTCACGGGTGGCGTCTCTTCCGCCCCCGTCAACTTGACTTTGACATCCTCGCCGAACGCCGCGGCCGAACCGAGAACCAGTGTCGTGGCCGCCAGCAACAGTCGGATGGAGCGCGGCGGCGCGTGAGCTACTGTCATGATCGTCTCCTTTGTTTGAGCGAAAGCGTATCGGGCGGCCGATACATCCAAAAATAACCTTTGAAGATACCGACATGAGCAAAGCGACTCAACTGTCGAGTCCACGCCTCACCTTACCGGATCTGTATCTTCTCGAAGAGCGCGTCCACTTCCGGCCAACAGCGCCGCCAACTCATTCGGCGCCGTGATATGGGCAGAGTGGCTCGCATCAATCTCACGATAGTCCCAGTGCTCCCGCTGCGCACGCAGAGCAAACTGCTTAAACGTGTCGTCCGGCGTAGCGCGCTTGCAATAGATGTAGGCACGCGAGAACTTGACGTCCTTGTTCTTCAAACGAACCGGGGTCTCGAATGTCTTGAGCGACTGCGGCAAGCGGAGAGCCTGAATCCATTTGGCATCCTCGGCAGACGTGTCTGGCGGAATGGGGTTGGGCGGCACGCGCCACCCATCCAGAGCCTTTGCCGCATCTCTCATGCCTTGTGCCCTGCCAGGCGGCAAGAGATCCACCAACGCTTGCCCATCCATTGGTACAAACGCATCAACATATACGAGCTTCGCGATGCGCTCCGGCACCCGATCTGCCACACCCGTCGCCACCATCCCGCCATAACTGTGTCCAACGAGAACAATGTTGGTCAGTTGTTCGTACTTGATGACTCCCAGAATATCTTGTATGTGAGTTTCCAGGTCGATGGCCGGGTTGGCCAGATGCTCTCTTTCGCCCAACCCTGTATAGGTCGGTGTGATCAGGTTACATCCGGCGTTCGCCATGAGCGGATGCATCTTCTTCCATGACCAGCCGGCCGACCAAGCCCCATGCGTGACAAGAAACGTCGTGCGCGCGGACTGGGCTTGGGAAGAACCGTGAAAGGCCGCCATTGCAGCACCAGTACTGACTGCTCCAAGGAACGTGCGTCGCTTCACTTTTCACCCGTCCACTAGATTAGACCTGTGCGCATTCTAGAGGAGAGCTCATTTCGACACGAGTACGTCAACGGCGTCATGTATGTGGTGGTCGCGTGTAATCGCGACGAATGGGGAGCGAACTATGTATGCAACCCAAAGTTGGTCGTCGAGATCCTGTCGCCGTCGACAGAGCATATCGACCGAAGGGAAAAGTCGATGACTTACCGGCGAGTGGTCTCTATCGAGGAATACGCGCTGCTCGAGCAGGACGAGCACAAAGTTGTCGTGCATCGACGGGCAGAAAACTGGAAGCCGCGCATGTACACGGGTCCGGAGGCGATCGCGGAGTTCCGTTCTATTGGTATCTCCGTGTCGCTGGCCCAGATTTACCAGGGTACGCTGCCGTAAGAGCTGAGGACCAGGGCCCGTCCTCTTCTGCCAGGGGACCCCGCACGGACCCCCACTTAGGGTGGGCGGACCCCGAATGGGCGGGATTCCTGAAGGCGCGCTCTTCAGCCCTTGCGAAACGGCAGGGTGAACAGGAAGAGCAGAGTTCGCCAGCTCATCAGTTTCAACGCGCCGCGGACCTCCTCCGGTCGAACCTTCGCGGTCATAGGCATGGTGCCGAAGATCTTCCCCTTCACAATCAGCTCCCGCCCCTGCCGCTCGATCGCTGAGATCGCCATCAGCTCTTTATTGTCCGGGCCGAATATTTTCATTGCGGAATCTTACGATACGAGCCACCCGCGTCCAGCCGACTGAAGCAATTCCCCTCCGAGTGGGGGGTCAGCGCACCCGGCGGGTGTACCATTCGACTATCCCGTGCGGCTTCAAAGTGAGGTTGTCTATGAGCGGTGAGTCACCCCGGCTGGATCCGGCCTTTCTGGGCAAGCAAAAGCACAGACTCAAGGAGCTTCGCAATGAGATCCTGAGCCTGGAGCGTGAGCGCGGAATCGAGGACGCGAGCACCAATGCCGACGTCAATGACAGCGCCCACGAATACGAAGATGACGCGCAGAGACTGACGACACTGGAGCTGCAAGGAAATCTTGAAGCAGTCAATGACGAACGCCTGGCAGACATTGAGCGTGCTTTGCAGAAGATCGAAGACGGAACCTATGGGCTGTCAGACCGTAGCGGCACACCGATCCCCATCGACAGACTCGAGGCCTCCCCGGAGGCGCTATTCACGTTGGAAGAGCAGAGCTCTCGCGACGGCAACCGCTGACTAGCTCAGCAACAGCACTGAGGCCAATCCAATGACTACCGTGACTGAACGCGCAATCCTCGCCGGCGGCTGCTTCTGGGGCATGCAGGACTTGCTGCGCCGTTATCCGGGTGTGATTTCCACACGCGTCGGCTATTCAGGCGGCGACGTGCCGAATGCCACCTACCGGAATCACGGCACGCACGCCGAAGCCATCGAAATCACCTTTGACCCCAAAGTCATCAGCTACCGGCGACTGCTGGAGTTTTTCTTCCAGATCCATGATCCGACCACCCTCAACCGCCAGGGTAACGATCGGGGACTGAGCTATCGCTCGGCCATCTTCTATTCGACCCCCGGACAGAAAGCGATTGCCGAGGACACCATTGCCGACGTTGAGGCCTCCGGACTGTGGCCGGGCAAGGTCGTCACCGAGATTGCTCCCGCGGGGGACTTCTGGGAGGCGGAGCCCGAGCACCAGGACTACCTGGAGCGTTTTCCGCACGGCTATACCTGTCATTTCATCCGGCCTGACTGGAAGCTGCCGGTGCGAGCGCAACAAGCGACGGGAACGAATTAACGGTGATTCCGGCTGCATCCAGACTCCATTGCATTTCGTAGCACGGAGGGACAAACAACTATTGGGGATACACCATGAACCGTTTAGCCGGAAGGGCCATCGCGTGCGCGCTGCTGGCCTGCCCCTTGCTCAGCTTAGCCTCCAGCCACCGCGAGGCGCCCCTGATCGGGGGCCTGCCGAGGGTCGATGGAACCGACGTCTATGCATTCCGCAGTTACGAGCCCGGCCGGGATCAATTCGTAACTCTCATCGCCAACTACATTCCGTTTCAGGACCCACAGGGGGGGCCCAACTTCTACGCGTTGGATACCGATTCGATCTACACCATCGATGTATTCAATACCGGCGATGCCATCAGCCACCTGTCGTTCCAGTTCCGCTTCACTACTGAAAACAAGAAACTGGCCGTGCCCGTCGGCAACCGCAGTGTGCCGGTGCCTTTGATCAACATCGGTGCCGTGGACAAGGACGGCAAAAACCTCAACTCCCAGCAGAGCTACTCCCTGACCTTGCGCCGCGGTGGCGGCAGCCAGGCCGTCGAGAACGCAACACTGGGCGGCACGAAGTTCTACAAGCCCGCGGACAACATCGGCAGGAAATCCATACCCGACTACGCGGCCTACGCCAGCAACTTCATTTACGACATTGCAATCCCGGGCTGCCGCACGCCAGGACGCGTCTTCGTGGGTCAACGCAAGGAAGGGTTTGTCGTCAATGTCGGTGAGATCTTCGACCTGGTCAACACCAACCCCTTGGGCGCACGAGACGGCGTGCCCAACGACCTGTCGCACAAGAACATCACCTCGCTGGCACTCGAAGTTCCGACCTCGTGCCTGACCAACGGGCGCGATCCGGTCATTGGAGTTTTGTCGACCACGCAGAAGCTGATCGGCACTAGCTACACCCAGATGTCACGACTGGGAAATCCGCTCGTGAACGAGGCTGTCATCGGGCTGCCGGACAAGGACAAGTTCAACGGCAGCTTTCCGCAGAACGATGGGGACTTCCTGACGTATGTAACGAACCCGACCCTGCCGGTCCTCCTCAATTCATTGTTTGGTGATGCCGCCAAGGCTCCGCAGACGCCACGCAACGATCTCGTAGCCACGTTCCTCACCGGGATCAAAGGATTGAATCAGCCACTGAAGGTGACTCCGGCGGAGATGCTGCGCCTGAATACATCGATAGCGCCAACACCGCCTGCCTCCCAGAGTGATCTTGGAGTTCTCGGTAACGATCTGGCGGGCTTCCCCAACGGCCGGCGCCCCTACGATGATGTCACTGACATTGAGCTGCGCGCGTTGGAAGGCGCGTTATGCGGTAAAGCGGGTAGCTGCGGGCAACAGACAACGGATCCCAACAAGGGTGCTGCTTACACCGACGGTGCACGCGCGGCGGGACCGGATGCTGCACATTTGCACGTATCAGGTCAGGTAAACGCGGGTGATACTTATCTGGATGAGTTTCCGTACCTGAACACGCCTCTGCCGGGATCGCCAGCTGGAGCGATCGACTAGGGTCGGTTCGCCCCAGGGTCACCCTGGAGTCGACTCCCCAGCGTGCCCGCCGTTTCCAACCCGGCGGGCACGCTGTTAGAACTTGGCCCACCCGACGAGCCGGCGCAAACCGGTTCGCCTACGCAAAGTAGACAGTCTTGACCTCAAAGTACGGGTCCAGCCCCTCGACACCGCCCTCCCGCCCGAGCCCGGACTCCTTGAAGCCGCCAAACGGCATCTTCGGATCCACAATCAGGCCATTGACGGTCACGCTGCCGGAGCGGATTCGACGCGCTACCGCGAAACCCTCTTCGGGGTCGGACGTATACACCGCCCCATGCAGCCCGTACCGCGTGCTGTTGGCGATGTTGACTGCCTCATCCACAGTGTCGTAGCCGATGACCGAGACGACGGGCCCGAAAATCTCCTCTTGGGCAATGGTCATCTGGCTCTGTACGTCAGCAAATACAGTGGGCTCAATGAAATAGCCGCGGGACCAACCCGGTGGACGCCCACCGCCGAGCACGAGGCGGGCGCCTTCGCGCTTACCCGTTTCGATATAGCCGCGCACCCGCTGCAACTGTCGTTCCATGGCAAGCGGCCCCATTTGAGTGGCTGCTTCGAAAGGATCGCCAACACGGACCTGCTTCACCGCAGACGTATAGGCGTCGATCACTTCCTGCTCACGGGAGCGAGGGGCGAGAATTCGAGTGAGCGAAAAGCAGACCTGGCCCGTGATGGGCATCGAGTACGGGACGAGGCTCCCCAACATCTGCTCGACATTCGCACTCGGAAGCACTACCGCGGCAGATTTGCCACCGAGCTCGAAACTGGTCCGCGCAAATCGCTGGGCCGCCACACCCGCGATATGCTTGCCCGCCGCGGTGCTGCCGGTGAAGCTGATCTTGTCGACGCCCGGATGGCGGATCAAGTGGTCCCCTACTTCGCGACCCGCCGGGACGACGTTGAACAGACCCGGCGGCAATCCCGCGGCTTCGATGCACTCTGCCAGGATATAGGCATCGATCGGTGTCTCCGGCGACGGCTTGGCAACCACGGCGCAACCGGCCGCCAGGGCGGCGGCAACTTTGTAACATAACAGCACGAGCGGCGCGTTCCACGGCGTGATCGCCGCAACGACGCCCACTGGCTCCCGGACCACACGTGCGATTCGCCCATCATCCCGCTTACGCTCGTCGATCAACTTGTAGTTGCTGATCAGATCGCCATAGAACCTGAACAGTGTTGGCGCCTGGCCAACGGCGTATTTTGTCAGCGAGATCGGCGCGCCAACCTGCGCCGACCAGGCATTGGCCAGATCCGCGAGACGCTCATCCAACAGCGCGGCAATCTTCGACAGCATGCGGCCACGGTCACTGCCGCTCGAGCGAGCCCATTCGCCGGCATCGAAAGCCTTGCGCGCAGCGGCGACCGCATCGTCCACATCCCGCTCGGTCGCTTCCGCGACCGTCATGAGCGTCTGTTCGGTAACCGGCGAAATGACCGACAGCTTACGGTCGGTATGCGGCTTCACCCATTTGCCGCCAATGAAGAAAGCGTGCGGCGACTTCAGGGCAATGACAGGGTGATTCATTTCGGCTCCAGGGCAAACATCACCGCCCGATTATTGCAGGCGGCGCAATCGGTCCCCAAGGGATTTTTGCACCGCAACGCGCCGCCGCGTTCGATCAGCGCCCGCGTTGCGATGCACACTGCTAGTGTGGTCGTGTGAAGGCATTTGGTAAGGACTGGTCCAAGGTTGAAGTCCTGACGCTCGTCGGCGTCATCGCCGGGATTTTGGTCATCCCCGCAGTGGCAATCCTGGTGCCGGGTGAGTTCGCGTCGCGCGTCGGGGCGTTCTCACAAGCGGCCTCCGACGATTTGGACCCGCACGAGAGCACGTGCCTCGACGAATTGACGCAGGTCATACCGGGCGGAACGGCAGTCTGCGCAACACTTCACGGTTCATGGCTCGACGGTGTCGGCCCTCTCGGGACGGGCAAACATGAGGCGATGGCCATCTGGACCCGACAGGCCCATCCTCCCTTCCTGGTGTTGACTACACCCCATCCGTATCAACATCCTGAGCGCCTGCAAGAGCGTATTGATTTTGTCGTCTGCGTACAGCCGCCCGGCGGCGCAGAACGAGCAAAACGCGCCTTGGACAGGATGCACATCGATGTTGCCCGTAGTCCCCCGGCAGCGCATGGCTGTTAGGAGTTCGCGCTACCAGACGCTACCAGATCCGAACACGCTCATCAGGCGCGGCATAGTATTTGTCGGCGGCCTTCACGCCGAAGGCCGTATACCAGGCGTCGATGTTGCGCGTCGGCCCGATCACCCGGAATGCGCGGGGCGAGTGCTCATCGCTCACCACTTGTTTGCGCACATAGTCTTCGCGTGCTTTGCCGCGCCACGCCTGTGCCCAGCCCAAGAACACTCGTTGGTCGCCACTGAAGCCACCGATGTCAGGCGCGGGCCGACCTTCCAGTGACCGGTGGTACGCAGCCAGCGCGATGTTGAGTCCGCCGAGATCGGCAATGTTCTCGCCCAAAGTCAGATCGCCATTGATATGGGCTCCGGGAGCCGGCTCGTAAGCCGAGTATTGTGCGCTGAGCCGGCGGGCACGGGATTCGAATGCCGCGGCGTCTGCTGGGTTCCACCAGTCCCGCAGCTTCCCGTCCGCGTCCAATTTGCGCCCTTCATCGTCGAATCCATGCGTGAGCTCATGGCCGATGACCGCACCGATCGCGCCGTAATTGAGCGCGGGATCCGCGGCCGGGTCGAAAATGGGCGGTTGCAGGATGCCCGCCGGGAATACGATGTCGCGCAGCGTGCCGCTGTAAGCATCGTTGGATTGGGCCGCGAGCAGCCAGGCGGAACGGTCTACCGGTCCACGGAGGCGCCCGACATAGAATTGCCAGCCATCCTCGGCTGCTCGGCGTGCATTGCCGATCAAGTCGTCCGCACGGATTTCAACTTTCGAGTAATCGCGCGGCTGCTCGGGGTAGCCAACCTTGATCTGGTAGGTATCGAGTTTCTTGAGTGCCTCCGCTCGCGTGGCCGGACTCATCCAGTCCAGTCGCTCCAGACGTGCCCGCATCGCTGCCTTGATGTTGATGACCAACGCTTCGATCTTCGCCTTCGAGGCAGGCGGGAAGTATTCGGCCGCGTAGAGTTGGCCCACACCGAAGCCCAGATTTCCCCAGCAGTCCCCGCGATCACCGGTACACTCACCACCGGCCACCGCCTGGATCGCACGTTTCCAGCGTACGGTCTGTTGCGGCTGCCCCGATAGAGTCTTGTCGCGGAATTCGTAGCGGGCAGCGCTGAACGGCGTGGCAAGATAGAAAGCGGCGTTGTCAGCAATCGTAAAGGCGAGCCACGCCTTGCTGACCTCGAGTGGCGTGCTCGCAAAGACAGTGGCCAGAGTTGGGAAGGCGCTCTTCTGCGCAATGATCACCCGATCCACGCCGCCCAGATCCGCGCTGTCGAGAAACTTCGCCCAGGCAAATCCGGGCGCGAAGGCGCGCAGCTGCGCCCGACTCATCGGGTTATAGGTTGCATCGGGGTCGCGCTGCTCGACCTTGCTCCAGCTCGCCTGCGCGACCCGTGTTTCAAAGGCCAGAACCGCCGTGGCCGTTGCTTCGGGCTCTGTCCAACCGATGAGGCCGAGAAGCCTGGCCACATAATTGCGGTAGGCGCCCTTCTGCTGCGCGAAGGAAGGCTGCAAATAATAATCGCGGTCGGGCAGACCGAGTCCTGCCTGGCCAATATAGATTGCGTAATGGCCGACATCCTTCAGGTCGATGTCCTGCGTCAAGGTGAAGAGCGATCCCTCGAAATCCTTGTTGGTGCGTCCCATCAATACGGCCAACGCCTCCCGGTCGGGCGCCGTGCGGACAGCGTCCAACTCAGCGCGGATGGGCTCCAGACCTGACTTCTCGATGCGTTCGGTATCCAGAAACGCTTTATAGAAGGCGCCGACCTTGTCCGCCAGAGTGACTGGACGGGCTGGTGCGGCAGCCGCGGCGCGTTCCAACATCCCGTGCAGGCGGGATTCGATGCGGTCGCTCATCTCACTGCGCAACGCAAAGACCGCCTTGTCTTCGGGAATACGGGTACGGGCAAGCCACGCACCGTTGGCGTAGCGATTGAAATCGTCGCCAGGTTTGATTGTCGTGTCCATGGCCGTAAGATCGAAACCCCACGGACCATATAGCGGCCTGTCACCGGTCGCAGCAGGAGCGGCGGCGGCAACCAATGCAATCAAGACAGTCCATTTATACATTTTGTCAGAACGCCACGCTGAGACCCATCAGATGGAAAATCAACGCCACCCACAGCAACGTGAGGCAACTCACGGCCAACACTCCGCTCCATATGCTCGCGAGGGCGCTGCGCGAGCCCTTGCGCCCGAAGCATGTCGCCCACGCATTCAAGAGAGCGAGCGCCGCTGCGAGTGGGAATACCACGATGCTGAGGAGATGCAGGCAGAGGAGCCACGGATCCAGCGCAGAGGTGACCGAAAAGGTTGCAGCCATCACCGCGACCGTGGTCAACCAAGCGAGCATCACGACTGCGGCGGCGCCCCCGGCAGCCCTCACCCGGCGAAACTGTCGTGCCGGGACCGGCCAACCTACGAGAGTCAACAGCAAGGCAACAATCGATAAACCCAACAACGGCACCAGCCATCTGGTGTCTCGCCACACGGGCGTGCGCAAATAGGCGAGATAGGGAGAATCCTCGTCAATCGACCACATGACCGGCCGACCATTGACCACCTTGGCGGCCAGGCGTGTTTGGCCACCGACCTCGCGCCACACAAACGATCCGATCTCTTCATACTGACGCGGCTGACCGTTCGGACTCAGCGCCGGCGTGGCAAAGATGTGCCCCGCTTCGTCGGCCGTCACCCGCGCCTGGCTGAACAAATTCAGCAGCGACAGAAATGAAGTCGGCTTCCATTGCGAACCATCATAGTTGCCCACCAGGGCCGCTGCGTCCTGTTTGGCAAGCCCTGGATCAACATGAGCCGGGAGCGGCGTACCGGGAAAATAACGATCCGCAAAACCCTCGGTCAAACCTCTGCGGATGGCTCGTGATGCGCCGTCCTGCCCCACACTGTTGAATGAGGCAAACAACCCGACACGATCGTCGATGAAGAGCTGCAGAACGCTGTGGAACCACACAGTGTCGCCGTCGTGACCGATGATGCGATGACCGTTGCGGTCGAAGGTGTAGAACCCAAGTAACATACGGTTCAGCGAGGGGCTGACCACTGTGAATGGAGTGTCGTGCATCAGGTGCGCGGTGTCGGATCGTAGAATGCGGCGACCGTCGTACTCACCCTCCTGGAGGTGCGCGATCATGAATCTGGCCATATCCGCGCCGGTGATTGCGGAACTACCTGCCGGTGCTATGGCAAACATCTCGTAGGGTTTAGCCGCTTCGGATGCACGTCCATAGCCACTGGACATCTGTGGCAGCAGGGCAGCCGGCAGTGGCTGGCGGAAGCTCGCTTGATGCATGCCGAGCGGACCGAAGATATGCCCCTCCACGTAGTCATCGAACGACTGACCGGAAACCCGCTGCACGATATAACCGGCGAGCGCCACGCCGTAGTTGGAATAGGCAGGGATCTGACCAGGCGGGAAAATCCGGGTGGGGAGCCGCTGTCGCAGGTAGTCGCCCAAGGGCGGCGGTCCTTTCGGATCAGCCGAGACGAGATCCTTGAAAACGTCCTCGAACCCGGGCGTGTGAGTCATGAGGTGACGCAGAGTGATCGGGCGCCCTGCAAACGGCGGTATCTTGAAATCGAGATAGGCATTGATGTCCGCATCGAGATCGACGCGACCCGCCTCGACCAGCTGCATCACCGCCGTCCAGGTGATGAGCTTGGACACCGAGCCCGGCCGAAAGAGAGTGTTCTGCGGATCGACCGGACGGCGTGTCGCCCTATCGGCGTACCCGTACCCTTTCTGCAGTAGAACTTCGCCGTCTTTCACCACCACGACGACAGCGCCAGCGACATCTCCCCTCTGCAACGCATATGGCAGGTAGCCGTCGAGCCATGCCTCCAGGTCTTCGTGGTTGAGCGCACGCGCTGACGGCGCATCACGGACAGCCGTGTTACCAGTCTCCGCCGCCGCATGAGCCGCGCTGGCGGCGGCCAGCACCAGCGCCAGCAGGGCCGACACCCAATAACTCCCCCACGACGGCCGGGTCATTGTGATTTTTCTCTACAGAAAACATTATTTATATAGAAACTATGGGTGGGGAGTCGCGGGCTTGTCAAGGGGATTACAGCCACGGGAGGGGGTAAACCTGTTTCTCTACAGGGAAACTTCCCCACTGAAGCTCACCGCCCGGTAAGGTAGCCCGCTGCAACTTTCGGAGGGCATCAATGACGATTTCCATGTTCCAAGCGTCGGTCCCGGCGTTCATTCGCTCGCTCAACAATCTCGCCGCAATCCTCGAGAAAGGCGCGGCGCACGCCCAGGCCCGCAAAATTGACGAAGCGGTGTTGCTGGGCAGCCGACTTTTTCCAGACATGTTCCCGCTGGTACGCCAGGTTCAGCTCGCATCGGATACGGCAAAGAGCGGCGCCGGGCGTCTTGCGGGAGCGGAATTTCCCGCCTATGAAGACGAGGAAGCGACGTTCCAGGAGCTGATACTGCGAATTCGCAACACCATCGCGTACCTGGAAACACTCCGCCCCGCGCAGATCGACGGTGGCGAAGACAAGACCGTGTCATGGCAGACGCGCAGCAGCACCAAGAGCATGCAGGGGCTGCCCTATCTAATGAATCACGTGCTGCCGAACGTTCACTTTCACGTCACCACGGCCTACGCCATTCTCCGTCACAACGGCGTCGAGATCGGCAAGAAGGACTTTCTCGGTCCCTAAGGAGTCCATAAATTGGAACGCACCACACTGGTGCGTTCCAGGGTGATGTTTGTTGCATTGATTGCATAACCCAACAGGCTCGCTATAGTCGCAGATAACAACAGTAATAAATGTCACGGCGCCACTGCGGCGTTCCTCCTGTCGCGAATGTTCAACAAGTTGATTGTTTCGCGGGCCCGACTGCCGCTCACCATCGTCGTCTGGCTCGGCTTGATTGCCTGTGTACTGGCAATCGCCGCCAGCAAGGAGGGCCAATGGGACTTCCGGGTGTTCTACTTCGCAATCCACGGGCTCCTCGGCGGCGCCAATCCCTACCTCCCCATTCACGCCTACGCGGACAAACCCGACACTCTCACCTTCATATATCCCCCGCTGACACTCTATTCCTTCCAGTGGGTCTCCTTGTTGACACTGCACTCGGCACTGCTCGCCTGGCTGGGTCTGAAACTCGTGGCACTGGGACTGCTCGCCTGGCTCTGGCACAGGAACTTTGAAAGGTTGGATGTCAGTTGGCCGGTGGCACTGTTCATCGCCCTGGGCTTCAATGCCGCCCTGTTCCGGGATTTCAGCAGCGGCAACGTCTCAACGTTCGAGGAGCTCGGCATCTGGCTCGGTTTTACCCTGCTGCTGCGTGACCGTCCCTATGCGGCAGCCGTAGTCCTCGCCTGCGTCGCACAATTCAAGCTGCTGCCCGCGGCATTCATCTGCTTGATTCCACTCGTGAGGCCGCACGACGGCTGGAAGCCATTCCTGCTCGGTTCCGCCCTCTTCCTCGGCCTGTTCGCCCTGAATCCAGTGCTCAACCCACCACTGACCCATGACTACCTGGAAGTGCTCAGCAATACCAACAGCAGTCTCGATGAGCGCGGCTCTGAAAATCCAAGCAGCCTCGCGCTGCTGCGCGATGTCATGCACCTGGGCGCGAACGTCCCCGGTTTGGCCGACAACCGCACTACCGGCACATTGGTATACGCCGCCTTTCTGCTTGCCTTGCTGGTGGTGCTCGCACGGGTCATCTGGAGCGAGCGACAGAAGTTTCGCAATGCCGATCCGAAGCTGCTCTTGTATTTCGGTTGCGCGCTGTTCGCTGTGGTTATGCCGCGTATGAAGGATTACACGTACATACTGTTGTTGATGCCGACGCTATTCGTGCTCCGGGACATCGGCAAGCGCAGCATGGTTCCGGACTACCTCCTGCTTGCCGTGGGCCTGATGATCTGCGCGCAATCCCCGCAAACCTACGTACCAAGGCTGGTCTCCCTGGTTTACCTGCTGCAATCTTATCTGCCGCTGTTCATAGCGGCAGCCGTGCTGGCGTACGTATTGCGCGCGATACTCCAGCCGCCACCCGCAGTTGAAGCTTACAGTTGATCTATCACATGTGTCACCGTGAGGAATGGGAGCTCGCCGTGCAGTCCGGTATGTACGCGGGATCCTCTCAAGATCAGGCGGACGGCTTCATACACTTCTCGACAGGTGGGCAGCTGCCGGAAAGTGCGCGACGCCATCGGATGGGACAAACGGGACTGGTTCTGCTCACCGTGGACCCGCGCGTGTTAGGCAGTGCACTACGTTGGGAGCCCTCGAGACAGGGTGCCCTCTTCCCCCATCTCTACGGCTCACTCCCAGTATCCGCCGTTCGTTCGGTTCGCGATCTGCCTCTGGATGTTGATGGCGTCCCGTTGTCGCCCGTACTCCCCTGACCTTACGCCTCAATTTCAAAAATGGTTTCCAGCACCACGCACACGCCCACCGGCAGGCTCATCACGCCGACGACCAGGCGGGTCGATATCTTGTCAGCTCCAAACACGTCGACCATCAATTCCGATGCCGCGTCCGCAACTTTCGGGTGCTCGCGGAACCCGGGAGTCGTGGCGAGTGAAACCCCAAGACGAACCACCCGCTTCACTTTATCCAACGACCCCAAATGCTGCTCGACCAGGGCAAGAGCATTCAGCGCGGCCAGGCGGGTCGCGCGCCGGCCGTCGTCGACGCTCAACTCACCTCCGATGGACCCCAGGAACTTGGCAGCGCCTGCCTCCACTGGCAGTGTGCCACTCAAGAACAGCAAACTCCCGACCTGCACCGTCTCAACGTAAGCGCCGAGCGGTTTTGGGGGACGAGGCAGGTTGATGCCAAGTTCTTTCAGTCGTTGTTCGGCACTGGTGCTCTTCGTGTCATTCGACATACATCACCACTGGCCCATATGTGCGCCACCGTCAACGTGCAACACCTCACCGGTAATCTGGCTCGCCTCGGTGAGATAGAACACCGCCTCGGCGATATCCTTGGAGGACGCAATCTGGCCAAGAGGTGAGAGCGTGCGCAGGAACTCCTTGGGATTGTTCTTGTGTAACGGTGTATCGACAGCACCTGGCGACACAACATTCACGCGAATACCCTGCTTCGAGTATTCAATCGCCAGACTCCGGGAAACCGCGTTGATACCGCCCTTGGTGATCATCGGGACGGAAGCGGTCAAGCTCGCAATCGGATGGTCGACGAGCGAGCTGGTGATACTCACCACACTGCCGCCGCTCGCCTGGGCAAGCATCTGCTTCACAACCAGTTGTGTCGTGTAGATAAAGCCGTGCAGATTGGTGGACGACAGCGCTCGGAAGTCCTCCGGCGTGTATTCGATGAACGGCTTCGCGAAAAAGATGCCCGCGTTGTTCACCAGGGCATCGATTGAGCCAAACCGCTTGACCGCGGTCGCAACGATCTTCTCGGCGGTCGAGGCCAGACCGATATCACCGTCAACCAGCGCCAGGTTGTCCGAGCGCAGCAATTCGTTCTGCTCACTGATCCGGCGCGAGTTGGCTACTACGTTGTAGCCGCGATCGAGGAACAGGTTGGCCACAGCGGCGCCGATTCCCTGCGAGGCACCCGTCACAACAACGCTCTTCTGCTTGGTGGTCATGTGGATCTCCTGTGTGTTGCCGTGAATTGTGGGGCGGTGCTCCTGGATTGATTAGATGGGAAAGACTGGAATCAGTTTTCCATTAATGGCAAAGTGACCCGCATGGCGGACCTCGACAACATCCTGATCTTCGTCAAAGTCGCCCAGTTCGAAAGCATCAGCCGCGCCGCCCGCTCGTTGGGAATGCCGATCTCAACGGTGAGTCGCCGGTTGTCGGTCCTGGAAGCAGAGCTCGGCGTGTCGCTCTTGAGGCGCACTACGCGACGTGTGAGCTTGACAGCACAAGGGCGTGAGTACTTCAATCAGTGCCAGGAACCGCTGACGCTCCTCCAGGAGGCTGAGCGGGTGCTGACTCAGGCACACCGCAAGCCCGAGGGACTGTTGAGGATTTCAGTTCCGGTGATCCTGGGACAGGATCCCTTTCTGCAGTTCATGTCCGGGTTCTTGAAAGCTCATGCGCGGATCCGGATCGACGTCTTCATCACGAATCTCTTCGTCGATCTGATTGCGGAAAACATCGATGCCGCCATCCGCTTTGGAGAGATGCGGGACTCCAACGTCGTTGCCACCCGCATCGGCAAGAGCATTCGCTACGTCGTGGCAGCACCGGAATACCTGAAAGGCCGCAAGCTTCCCGCGGAGCCAGCGGATCTCGAGCTGCACGACTGCGTGATGCTCAACGCCAAGAACAACGAAACCGACTGGGACCTCGTCAGCGGCAGAAAGCGGGTGCGAGTCCACGTATCGGGCCCGATATCCAGCCGCGATTTCAATTCCGCCAGCACCTTCGTGTACCGGGGTCACGGGATCGGGTTGCTGCCCTCAACGTACTGTGATGACGCAATTGCCCGTGGTGGGCTGATACGATTGTTGCCGAAGTGGGCTTCGCCCACGATTCCTGTCTTCGCCGTGTACTCGAGCCGAAAATACCTGCCCTCGAGGTTGCAGGTCTTCCTGGAGGCGCTGGCCGCCTGGAAGAGCCCGCTGTGGATCAAGGAATGAAGGAGATGTGATGGTGAGCCGCACCTCCCGCCTCTTCTTGTTGTTGGATGCCCTGCGAGGCCATCGTCGCCCCGTCACTGCGACCCAGCTGGCGCAGACACTCTCGGTTTCCTTGCGCACGATTTACCGGGACATTGGGACGTTGGTCGAGCTCGGCGCGCCCATCGATGGCGAAGCTGGCATTGGCTACGTCCTGCGCGCGGGCTTCTTCCTTCCGCCACTCATGTTCACCGAAGACGAGCTCGAATCACTCGTTCTGGGCGCCCGCTGGGTCGAACGGCAGGGCGATAAGGGCCTGGCGCAAGCTGCCGGCACCGCGCTCGCCAAGATCGCAACCGCCTCGCCGCAAGACTTGCGCGACCGCCTGGCCGAGGCAGGGCTGTGGGCTCCCGGGTTCGGCCCTGCCAGCACCGTGGAGCTGCCATTGCAGCCGATCCGGGAGGCCATCCGCCGAGAACATAAACTCCGCATTGCGTATGTCAGCGAATCCGGCGAATCCAGCGAGCGGGTGATCTGGCCGATTGTCCTGGCATTCATGGAGAGCACGCGCGTGTTGGCCGCCTGGTGCGAGCTCAGAAACGGCTTCCGGCATTTTCGGGCGGATCGCATCCGCCAACTGACGCCACTGCGATTGCGCTATCCCACTCGACGGGTCGTGCTGGTCAAGCAGTGGCAGGCGGAACAGAAGATTCAGCTTCCCAGACGCTCCTGACAGGAACTGTCAGCAGCATGCCTCAGACTGCGCCTCTTCCAGGCACTCCGAGGCAGTCAAACCATGCGTCTCTACTATCACCCGCTGTCTTCTAACGCGCGTCGCGCGGTTATTACCGCATTTGAGCTCAATGCCCCGGTTGAACTCGTGTTGGTGGACCTCGCACAGCGTGAGCAGCGGCAGCCGGCCTTCCTGGCCAGGAATCCGGCCGGCCGCGTGCCGGTGCTCGAGGACGGTACCTTCCTGCTCCCTGAATCGCACGCAATCATGCTCCACCTCACCCAAATGTCGGCTGACCAAACGCTTTATCCGTCTGACTTGCAGGCGCGAGCGCAGGTGAATCGGTGGATGTTCTGGTGTGCAGCGCACTTTCAACCCGCGATCTCCGTGCTGAACTGGGAGCACGTTGTAAAGAGAATCCTGGGGATGGGCGCCCCAGAAGCCGCGGAAATTGTGCGCGGTGAAAGGTTGGTGCAGGAAACAGCCGCGTTACTCGATGCCCATCTGGCCAGCCGCGAGTGGGTGGCAGGTCCCACCCTCACCCTGGCAGACATCTCCATCGCCACCCCGCTCATGACAATGGCGGCGGCGAAACTGCCGGTCAGCCAGTTCAAGCACCTGCAAAGCTGGTTTGCACGCATGCAGGCCCGGGAGTCGTGGCAGAGGACACTCCCTCCTGCGCCCGCCGGAGCGGGTGCCGGTGGGGGTGCCGGTACACCCGCCGGTGCGGCTGCCGCCTGAGTCCGCCACGAGGTCAGCCTGGCTGAGCGGGGCTGCAGCATTTTGTGCTGCAGTCCGTCGTTTGGCCCGGCTTTGCCGTGGCAATATTGCCCGCCAACTCGCGAGCCACTTGGCAAACGCCAGGTGGCACACGGCACAGGGAGAGTGGATCGTGCGCACCTTGCTTGGGACAGTTGCAGCCGCCTTGCTGGCAATTTCCGTCTGTGTATCCGCAATGGCAGGGCCGCCCTACCCCCTCAAGCGAAATCTGGTGTTCGACGAGAGATCCCCGTACGCCCTCGTCGTGTTCGACGCCGAGCCGCAAGAGCTCGTGCCGACATGGAACCTCGAGCTATTCGCCTTCGCGCCCGATACGCACACCTGGACTTATGGCCCGCTCAGTGGCTGGGCGCGCTTCGTGAAAATCCCGGCGCAGGCGCAGGGTCGGCGCTTTCATGCAGCGCTCGTCAAGCCAGCCGGCACCTACGCCATCAACAACATCAACACACAAGGGTACTGGCACGCGTGTTTCAACGGCGGAACCCGGTCGTTCGCCCTGCAAGCCGGCAAAGTAAACTACATCGGCCTCATCGATCCGAACCCGGCGTTGGAGCAGATCTTCCACGAGCTGCCGCAAGAGACTTCCGCCGCGCATCTCTTCGTGTTCGATACGCCGCAACTGCAGCTGACTGCGCCTGCGCAACGACCGGACTGGAATGCGGATTTGAGCGCCTTCCTTGCCAACGAACTACCGCAGGTGACCGCACCCATTGTCGCGGCAGAGCCTGTGGAGACGACATTTGCTCCCGGCAAATCCTTCATTGCCGGCAAGCTCTGCCAGAAGTATTGACGGCGCGCCCGCAGGTTACGCAAGGCAGCAATTTCCTTGCAGCGGGCAGGAATTCGGGCCACACTTTTCCCGCAACCAACCGACCAATGTCCGTCCCTATAATCTTGATTGCCGCGCTGCAAAGCACAACTCAAAGTGTGGGTACCCACGCCGAATGAAGACCGACCCCAGCGTCGCGATCGGCCATTGGGTGTTGGATTTAGCCCAATTCCCACATGCAGACTACTTACAGGAGCTGCGCCCAGACCACACACGCCCGTCGGAGGCAGTCGGCCGCCACTTGAAGGATGGAGAGGCGAGCGCGTTTGAGCTGGAATATCGACTCGCAATTGCGGGTCGCGAGTTCTGGGTGCAAACCCGCGGTCCCGCCAGGCAAACAGAGACGGGCATCGCCATCAGTCTGCCGGGCGTAGTGACCGATATTACGCGCCAGCGGGAAGCGCTGGCTGATCGTGCCAGGGCGCAGGAGGAAGCACTGCGGCAGGCGCGAGTATTTGACACGACGCTCGCGGCCATCCCCGACTTCGTTTATGTATTGGATCGCAACGGCAGGTTCCTGTATGCCAACAAGGCGCTGTTGAACTTGTGGGACCTGAAGTTGGAAGCGGTTGTTGGTAAAGACTTCTTCGACTTGCAGGTGCCACCGTCACTGGCGGCGCGACTGCACCGCCAGCTCCAGTTTGTGATTGACAGTGCCCAGTCGGTCTCGGATGAGACTCCTTACGAGAGCCCAACCGGCGTCCGCGGTGTGTACGAATACATCTTTTCCCCCGTGTTTTCTCCCGACGGATCGGTCGAGGCGGTCGCAGGTACTACTCGCAACATCACGGTCCGCAAGCGGGTCGAAGAGGATCTCAGGCGTCGCAACGCACAGTTTGAGTCCCTTCTGAACCAGACACCCCTGGGCGTCTACCTGGTCGATGCCGACCTGCGCATCTGCGATGCCAATCCGATTGCGTGCACTCTCTTCGCAGACAGCCCCGGGCTGATTGGCAGTGACTTCGTCCAGGTGACCCATCGATTGTGGCCGGCCAAATATGCGGACGAATGGGTAGCGCGCCTGCGCCACACCTTGGAAACGGGAGAGGTTTCCATTCTGTCCGATCTGTACGATCCCAGTCTCGGACAGGAGGGACCATACCGCTACAAGGGGACGGTCCATCGCATGATGTCCGGTGATGGCAGACCGGGAGTGGTCTGCTACTTTCGCGGGCAGCCTGCGGACACTTCCGCCGCCTGACTACTCGCGCCGCGGCCGGCCCTGGGCCCCACGCTTTTTCGCATCGCGAACCGGTGGCGAGCCGAACATCCGGGCGTACTCCCGGTTGAACTGAGACACGCTTTCGTAGCCCACGGCTGACGCCGCGCTGCTCGCAGCGAGTCCTTCCGCAAGCATCAACCTCCGCGCCTCGATCAAACGCAACTGTTTTTGGAACTGCAACGGGGAAAGCGAGGTCACCGCACGGAAGTGTTGGTGGAACGACGAGGGACTCATCCCTGCTACGGCCGCCAGGCGCTCGACCGGCAGCGACTGCGCAAACTCGGCTCGCAATACCGCGACTGCGCGCGCAACACGTTGCACGCGACCGTTTGGGCCTCCCAGGCGCTGGATCGCCGCCCCGTGCCGGCCTGCAAGCAGCCAGTAGTGCATCTCGCGTACCAACTGCGCACCGAGCACGGGAACCGATGTCGGGCGCTCGAGCAAACGCATCAGCCGTAGTGCTGAGTCGGTAACTTCAGCGTCGGTCAGTTCGATCCGCACCGGTGCTGCATCGGCGGTTTGTACGGCTTTCATCTCTACTGCCAGGTCTGCGATTGATGCGGGCGTCAGCTCGAGCACGAGTGACAGGTAGGGCGCGGCGACGCTGGCCCGCGTGATCTGACTAACAGTCGGCACATCCGCGGTAATCAACAAAGACTCGCCACCACCGAACACGAAGTGCTCCGCCCCCATGGTGACCCGCTTGCTTCCCTGCAAAACCAGGCAAACCAGTGGCCGGGAGATTGCGTAGTCCAGGCCGGTGGGCGCAACCGCGCGGATGAGGGTCAGGCCTGGAATGAGAGTTCGAGCAACACCGGTGGGGTCGGCATACGCCTGAGCATAGCGGCGAACGGCATTGAGGAGCGTATCGGTCATGCGGCAATCCTCACCGATCCGGATCAGTCGCGTAAATACCGCTCGGAGGAATAGGCAAGAAACGGCGAGATTCGGGCAACAACCGGCGCCCCGCAAATTCGATAGTGGGCGCCCGGGATGGCGAGCACGTGCCCGCCTTATTTCCCGCAATACCAGGAGACCCACTCATGCCCACGATGCGCGCCATTCAAGTAGCTCACCCAGGCGCCCCTTTTGAGTTGGTGAAGCGCGAGCTGCCGCAGCCTCGATCCGGTGAAGTGCGTGTGAAGGTGCAGGCGTGCGGCGTCTGCCACAGTGATTCGATTGCCAAGGAAGGACTCTTCCCCGGCATCCCCTACCCGATCATCCCAGGCCACGAAGTCGCGGGCGTCATTGATGCCGTTGGCGCGGGCGTCGTGGGTTGGACTGTCGGCACGCGAGTTGGAATTGGCTGGTTCGGCGGCCACTGCGGCCGATGTGAGCCCTGCCGTCGCGGCGACCTGGTTAGCTGCGTCAACCTGCGAATTCCGGGGATCAATTGTGACGGCGGGTATGCCGAGGCGATGGTCAGTCCCGCCGATGCCCTGGTGCGCATTCCCGAGGAGTTGTCGTCGGTCGATGCGGCGCCCTTGTTGTGCGCCGGCGTGACCACCTACAACTCGCTTCGCAACAGTGGCGCGCATCCAGGCGATCTCGTCGCGATTGTCGGATTGGGCGGGCTCGGTCACCTGGGCGTGCAATTCGCCGCGAAAATGGGATTCCGCACTGTTGCGATCGCTCGCGGCGCCGACAAGGAGGCACTGGCAAAGCAACTCGGCGCCCACGTCTATCTTGACAATGCAGTGCAGAACGTCGTGGCGGAGCTGACTCGGCTCGGCGGCGCGAAGACCATCCTGGCGACAGTGCCCGACTCTAAAGTCATGAGCGAAGTCATCCCCGGACTTGCCGTGCGAGGAACACTCCTGGTCGTCGGTGTCGGAGCAGAGCCGGTGCAATTCTCAGCCGTGGATCTCATTATCGCGAGCCGCTCGATCAAGGGACATGCATCGGGCACGGCTATCGACTCCGAAGACACCCTGAACTTCAGCGTATTGAGCGGCGTACGGCCGACCATCGAGACGCTGCCGCTGGAGCGCGCCGCTGAAGCCTACGAAAAAATGATGAGCGCCAAAGCGCGGTTCCGAATGGTGCTGACAACTGGCGCGTGATTCACACCAGGCGCCTGGAAGCTGTGGGATGCAAGTACTCCTTCGCCGGGCAGCAGTCCATCTGGTATCGTTGCGGTTCTTCGCCCGTAACTACCTGCATGACATCTACGTTGCGCATCCTCTCAATAATTCCGCCGATGACACAGTTGAACACGCCGTATCCCTCGACGGCGTATCTCACGGGGTTCTTGCGGTCGCGCGGTTTCCCGGCCGAGCAGATTGATCTCTCCATCGGCCTGGCGATGCAACTACTGTCGGTTGATGGCTTGCAGGGCATTCATGACCACGTGAAGTCGATATCACGCAAGCAACACACGCCGACAACGCGCTTCTTTGTGAAGCACTTCGAGAGCTACCGAACGACTATCTCGTCGGCCATCAGGTTCCTGCAGGGGCGCGACCCCAGTCTGGCACATCGCATCGCCTCCAGGCGTTACCTGCCCGAGGGCCCACGCTTCACTTCGCTCAATCAGTACGTCGACAGTGGACAAGGCACGGACGCGCTCGACTGGGCCTTCGGCGCATTGGGGCTACAGGATCGCGCCAAACATATTGCAACCTTGTATCTCAACGACCTGGGCGATGTCATTCGCGATGCCATCGACTCACGCTTCCAGTTTGTTCGTTATGCGGAATCGTTGGCTGCCAGCCAACCTGAGTTCGATCCGCTGCACGATGCACTCAACATGCCACACAGCCTGGTGGATGCAACGCTGCACGAACTTACTTGCGGGGCGTTGTTGCGCCATAAGCCCACACTGGCGCTCATCACTGCGCCTTTTCCAGGCAACGTATACGGTGCCTTTCGGATTGCGCAAACCATAAAACGCGCTGATCCATCCGTTGCAACAGTCCTCGGTGGCGGGTATTGCAACACCGAGCTACGCGCAATGAACGAGCCGCGTGTTTTCGATTACTTCGATTACGTGACACTCGATGCTGGTGAACGTCCACTGCTCGCAATCATCGAGCACCTGCAGAACAAGAGACCGCTCGACCACCTGGTACGAACGTATACACGTGAGTTGCATTACGTTGATTACAAAGAGCCGGATATTCCATTTTCCGAAACCGGAGCGCCCACCTACGACGGCTTGCCACTGAACGACTATCTATCGCTGCTGGACATGCTCAATCCGATGCACCGCCTATGGTCGGATGGTCGTTGGAACAAGCTCACCGTCGCCCACGGCTGCTATTGGAAGAAGTGCAGCTTTTGCGACGTGAATCTCGACTATATATCGCGCTATGACCTGGCGAGCACCGATGTGTCAATCGATCGGGTCGAAGGCTTGATTCGCGAGACCGGACAGACGGGCTTCCACTTTGTCGATGAGGCGGCCCCTCCCAAGGCACTCAAATCGCTTGCTCAAGCACTGCTGCAACGGAAGCTGGATATTTCCTGGTGGGGCAACATACGTTTTGAGAAGTCCTTCAATGCCGACTTGTGCCAGCTTCTGGCCGACAGTGGTTGCATTGCTGTGACCGGCGGACTGGAGGTCGCATCCGATCGCTTGCTCAACTTGATGAAGAAAGGGGTATCGGTCGAGCAGGTCGCGCGAGTCACCCGTGCATTCTCCGACGCGGGAATTCTGGTGCATGCCTATTTGATGTACGGGTTCCCTACACAAACGGCGCAGGATACCGTTGATGCTCTCGAATACGTTCGCCAGTTGTTTGCGGCTGGCTGCATACAGTCGGGTTTCTTCCATCGTTTCACCTGCACTGTGCATTCGCCGGTCGGCAAGCATCCGGAGGAATACGGTGTCACGTTACATCCGCCAGCTCTCACTACATTCGCCAACAACGATATCAATTTCACCGACTCAACCGGCGTAGATCACGATGTATTCGGCCCGGCTCTGACCAAGGCGCTGTACAACTACATGCACGGTATTGGCCTTGATCACGACGTACGTAACTGGTTCGACGACGAGGTTCCGCGCACACGCGTGCCCAAATCATTTGTCGCGCGGGCGCTAAAGGCATAAACCATGGATATTGAGCTGGACGTGCCGTTCATTCGCAGCATTCTCACGCAAGAGTACGAGCGTGCGCGAGACGAGATTCGAAGCGAAGGCGCGCAGCGCGCATTGGAAAATTCGCAGCAGCGCCACGACACGCGGATAGCTTCTGCACCGGATGTCGGCACCCTCGCCTGCCGTGCCGGCTGCACCTGGTGTTGCTACTTCAGCGTCGATGTTCGCGCCGTAGAAGTCTTCAACATTCTGGACTTTGTCGAGCGAACGCTCACGGTCGAGGAGAAGACGCGCATTTACGCAGAGGTAAGCGCAAACGCTGCGACCCTTAGGAACCTGGATGAAAACGAGCGCATGAGGCGCAACGTCAAGTGTCCGTTCCTGAGCGAAGGACGCTGCTCGATCTATACAGCCCGTCCGCAGACCTGCCGCAACTACCATGCGACCAACGTAGCTGGATGCCAACAGTCCTACGAGGACCCTGACAACCTGGATATCGACCCCGACTTTGCACCGTGGGTCTATCAAGCAGGTACCGCGCATGTCGACGCGTTCAGTACGGCAATGCGCGATGCTGGCTACGACATTAGCGCTTACGAGCTCAATTGCGCACTCGATGCGGCCATGGCCGACCCCACCGCGCGCGCGCGCTTCGAATCCAGGTTACCGCCGTTCGCCAACCTGATCGGTGAGGACGTACCCGTTGAATTTGATGATATCGATCCCTGAAGGAGATGCACGATGAACGGACGTGTTGCGCTCGTCACGGGTGGTGGGCGAGGGATTGGGCGCGAGGCCGCTCTGCTGCTTTCGGCTGCGGGTGCGCGCGTTATGGTTGTTGCTCGAAGCTCGTCGGAGTTGGCGGCTGTTGGCCTAGAATATGTCGTGGCAGACCTCGGCACCCGCGAAGGTTGCGGCACGGCCGTTGCCGAGACCGAGAAAAGACTGGGGCCGATTGATGTACTGGTCGTCAATCACGGCATCGGCTCTGCGCATGAGCGACTCATTTGGGAACAGGACCCTGAGGTCTGGCGCGAGACCATGCGCGTCAATCTGGATGGGCCGTTTGAGCTTGCGCGCCTGACAGTCGGAGGAATGTGCAAGCGCAACTTTGGCCGTGTTGTATTCACCAGCTCAACCGCCGGTGAGAAGGCAGAGCGCTCTGGCAGTGCCTATACCGCTTCCAAGCACGGTGTCATCGGGCTCGCCCGCGCAGTTGCGCAGGATGCCGGTCCGTTTGGAGTTACCTCCAACGCGGTACTACCCGGGTGGGTGCGAACTGAGATGGCCGAGCGCTCGGCGAAGTCGGAGTCTGAGCGGCGCGGCATCAGCACTGAGCAAGTTTGGCGCGAGCGAGCCGCCATTTATCCGCAGAACCGTGTGCTGGAACCTCGGGAGGTCGCTCAGGTGATTGCCTTCCTTTGCAGCGACGCTGCGGGTGGGATCAATGGTGAGGCGGTCACTGTAGCTCTCGGGGGTATTTGGTAAGGCCTACGCGCTTTCTGACGCATCGACCACGCACGCCTCGCCCGACGGCTAACATTCTTCGCGACAAACACGTCGTACAAACACGTTGCGGATCGCAGGGTGGGGTTCACGCGGAACGCAGTATTTCTGCATCTATTCGACAATTTCGCCGCTGATATTCTCCAGGGTCTCCGATTAGACTGCGGAACTTCGCAGATGCACTGAACGGAGATTCGCGGTGAATACGTTTGAAAATATCAAGTACGCTCTCAAGTACCTTTCGGCCGACGAACGCGACGCCATTGCAAAGTGGCTACAGGTTCTAGCCAACACTCCAGACCAGAGTCTCGGTGTCGAGGAACCCCACCCTGCCTACGCGCCCGTTCAGCCATTCATGACCGTGGACGAGTACATGGAGCTCGAGGAGCAGAGCTCATTTCGGCACGAGTATGTGAATGGCGTCATGTACGCAATGAGCGGTCCCACCATTGCTCATGTCCGAATTACGGGTGAGCTGCTTGTCGCCTTAAAAGCCCATCTTCGTGGGAGTCCATGCGAGCCGTTCGCCTCGGACGCCAAGCTGCAAATTCGCTCGCAGACCGACGAAATTGTCTACTACCCCGACATAGTGGTCGCTTGCAATCGCGACGAATGGGGAAAGAACTACGTGTGCAATCCAAAGTTGGTTGTAGAGATCCTGTCACCCTCCACCGAGCATATTGACCGACGGGAAAAGGCGATGACCTACCGTCGAGTTGCCTCCGTCGAGGAATACGTCTTGCTTGAGCAAGACGAGCACAGGGTTATAGTGCATCGACGTGCTGCAAACTGGAAGCCGCACACGTACGTGGGTCCGGAAGCGGTGGCGGAATTTCAAAGCATCGGCCTTTCCGTGCCACTGACGCAGATTTATTTGGGTACACTCCCAACAGCCTGATGCAATCAAGAAGGTCTTCCATGAACGCATCACCGGACTCTGACCACGGCATCGTACGATTGCCCACACACCATTCCGTGGCGGAGACTCTGGATCGACTGGAGGCTGCACTCAAGGAGCACGGCATCACGGTCTTTGCCCGAATCGACTTTAGCGGAGATGCCGCGAAAGCGGGCCTGTCGATGCAACCTGAGCAGCAGCTGATTTTCGGCAACCCCAAGGCAGGCACGCCGCTGATGGTGGCGAATCCAACGGCCGCGCTGGACTTGCCAATTCGGGCGATCTGCTGGGAGGACCCGGATGGCAAGACATGGCTTGCCTACAACGACCCGCACTACATCGTGCAGCGCCACGGACTCCCGGTAGGACTTGCAAAGAATCTCGCGGCAGTCATTCCCCTGCTCGAGCACGCGGCAGCAGCAGCAGCCACCGATGCCTGACGTGCGCCGCCGCCCACACAAGCCGCCCGCATCAGCCCCCTCCACAGCGAGCTGAATTCAACATGAGAGCAGTAGTAGCCGAGCAAGCCAACAGCGCCCTGAAAGTCGGGGAGCTGCCAACTCCGGAGCCGCAGCGTGGAGAAGCGCTGGTACGCATCCAAGCCAGCGGCGTCAATCCACTGGACCTCAAAATTCTCGCAGGTGCGGCCGGCCACGCGCGCCACCCCCTACCGGCGGTGCTGGGACTCGATCTCGCCGGTGTCGTCGTCGCCACCGGTAGCGACGTAGTCAACGTGCAAGCCGGCGATGAAGTGTTCGGCATGACGGGAGGTGTTGGGGGGCTGCAGGGGAGCCTTGCCGAATACGCTGCAGTGGATGCCTCATTGCTGGCGCTGCGGCCAAAAAAGCTAAGCGCGCGAGAAGCAGCCGCACTGCCCCTCGTCTTCATTACGGCTTGGGAAGGCTTGGTCGACCGGGCACATGTCGAGTCGGGACAGTCGGTTCTCATTCATGGAGGAGCCGGCGGCGTCGGCCACGTAGCCGTGCAAATCGCTGTCGCCCGAGGTGCAAAGGTATTTGCCACCGGCTCCCCCGCCAACCGCACTTATATCGAAAGTATTGGGGCGACCTTTATCGACTATCGATCCGAGTCCGTTGGTGAGTACGTGGCGCGACTCACGGACGGAAAGGGCTTTGACCTCGTCTACGACACAGTCGGCGGTGGCACCCTTGACGCTTCCTTCCTTGCGGTAAAACGTTTTGGGCATGTGGTCAGTGCCCTCGGCTGGGGCACTCATTCTCTGGCGCCCCTCTCCTTCCGCGCGGGGACCTATTCCGGTGTGTTTACCCTACTGCCGCTGCTGACGGGGGAAGGTCGGGATCACCATGCGGAAATCCTCAAGCAAGCCGCGCTGCTGGTCACAAAGGGTAAGTTGATGCCGCGCGTAGAGCCGCAGGAATTCTCGCTGGAGTCGGTTGCGGAGGCATACCGCGCGATTCAGCAGCAGTCTGCGCGCGGCAAGGTGGTGATCAACATCGAATGACAAGGCGTGCGCATTGTCATTCGACTCGTTTCAGGCGGCGCGCGCCCGAAGCCGCACGGGCAAGCTCTTCAAGCCCCGCAAAATGACCATGCTGCTGCTGAGATCGAGCTGATCCGGCGACGCCGCCAGCTCCAAAGACTCCGTGGAGTTGACGATCTCCCGGACGGCACACTTCATCTCCTGGCGCGCGAGCATTGCGCCCAGACAGAAATGAACCCCGCTGCCAAACGCCAGATGCTGGGCGAGGCTGCTTCGGTCCATGTCGAATTTGTCGGGCTCCGCGAAGCGTTGCGAATCGCGATTGCCCGAGGCCCAGCAGAGGAAAACGAAGGCCCCCTGCTGGATGGTCTTACCCCTGAGCACGGTTTCCTTCTTGGCTATTCGGGGCAGCTGGGGTACCGGCGAATAGAACCGCAAAACCTCCTCACTGAAGCGCTTGATGTCCTTGTCCTGTTCCTTGGATGCCTGCAAGCGAGCCAACACATCGGGTCGGGTCGCCAGCGCATGGAGCGCAAAAGCGATAGCGTTGCGGGTCGTGTCCACTCCTCCGGCGATAGCCACTGTTGAAATGGACATGACCTCCCTGTCAGTGAGTTGTGGTGTAGCCGGATCGTCGATGCGCGCCTGAACGAGCAACGATATGAGATCGGTACCGGGCCTGAGACGCCGCTCCTCGATAGCCTCTCTGACAAAGCGGTGCAACTGCATGACGTTGCGGCCGTGTTGATAAGCCTCTTCCCGAGTCGCACCCGCGCCAACCTGCGCCACCATCGAGTCCGCCCCACGGCTGATCTCATCGACGCGATCCATCGGTAATCCCAAGGCATCGCAGATGACCAGGATGGGAATCGGCATGGCGTATTCCCTGACCAGATCGACCTCTGCTCTCCCAAGGAAAGTAGCCAGTTTGTCGCGGCAGATCCCCGCAACGCGAGCCTCCATGGCCGCAACTGCCGGCCCGGTAAAGGCGTGCGACACCAGCTTGCGGCGGCGGGTGTGCAGTTCGCCATCAATCTTGAAGCTATCCGCGGGGTCCAACAGCATGAACCCTTCGCGCTGCATGTACTCGTTCACCTCGGCCTGGAACGGCGAGCGGATTGAGGCGGAAACGCGCATTTCGTCCGAATAGACTTCAGTGTTGCGGGCCACCGCGACAATGTCTTCGTGGCGGGTCACCAGCCAGGTCCGGATGCCCTCGTCGAAGTGCACAGGATCTTCGGCGCGCAGACGCTCATAGTAGGGATATGGGTTCTGCATGACCTTCGGATCGGCCAGGGTGTAGCTGCTCAGCGGTTGCATGCTCCAATTGTCCTGTCGCTGGAACTAAAATTGGAGTTGACCATACCAGAGGCCTGGCGGCTTCCGGCGCCGTCGATTGGGTCATTGCCGGCAGCGGCAAGGCTGCCTTGCAGCATCAGATAAGTTCTTTGCCGGCCGCGCCAGCAACCGGATCCGTCAATCCCAGAGCACCGCCGTCATCTTGATTGACACCAGCACATTGGGCAGCTCGACACCCAGCTTGGCAACCGCGCGTGTCGGCGGATCGACCGGGAAGTGTTTTACGTATTCTTCGTTGAAGCCCGTGAAGTCCCCCGGTCGCGTGAGCAACCCAAGAACCTCCACTACATTCTCGAGCGTCGCGCCGGCGGCGCGCAGGATATTCCCGCAATTGACCAGCGCCTGGTGCGTTTGCTCCTGAATCGTCGTGCCGGCCATCTGATTTGTAACGGGGTCGACGCCGACTATGCCGGACATATAGATGGTCGAACCCACCTTGATCGCCTGGCTGAACAGCGGCGAGCCGGGGGCGGTCGGGGTGCGGATAATCTGTTTCTTCATACGTGCAAGTGCCTCTCTTTCCCGGAAGATCGAAAATGGATCCCCCAAGGCGACAAATATCGCTCACCCGCACCGGCCGCTGCGGCATCAATCAGGTCTGCACGTACTGCCCTGCTTACGAAAGCCGTCCCCGCAGGTCCATTCGTTACCGGAGTTGTCGAGTTGCGCGTTCGTGGGCAACACCAACGCCACGCAAGTGGATTTTTCCGGCTTGAAGCCTCGCTCACATTTCCAGTTGTCACCGCGCGTGCTGAGATAACCATTCGCAGGAATATCCACAGCGACACACGCACCCATGCGCTTTACGAATCCCCGTTCGCAACTCCACTCACTGCCGGAGCGCAGCAAAAAACCGTTTGCCGGCACTTTGATAGCTGCACACGTCTCCGCTGCGTCGGCCTGAAAACCCCGCTCGCATTCCCAACCGCGACCAAAGGACGAATCGACGGCGTAAGCGTGCGCCGGAACGACAATACGGGCGCAACCCCCCTTGGACTCGCGAAACCCGCGATCACACTCCCATCCAGGACCGAAGGGCTCATCGCCCGAATGCGCATTCGTGGGTATCTGGACCGCTTTGCAGCCCTGGTTGACCTTCACAAATGTACGGTCGCAGGCCCACTCACTTCCGTAGGCATTCAAGTGTGCATTGGCCGGAACTTTGACGGCGACGCAAGCTTCAGCCACTTTCAGAAATCCTCGCGAACACTCCCAACCGTTTCCGTAGCGAGTCGCGCGGGCATTGGCCGGCACCAGCTTCACATCGATCTGGGCCGAAGCACCAGCCGCTGCAGCGAGTAAAGAGGCGGCGAGAATCAGGCGCACCAACCAGATGTGCGACTGTCTTGGTCCGATATGCATGGATATTCCTTGTGCAGCTTCTCATGCTGCGCGCCGCCGGGCGCGAAGTCGGTACGATACCGTACAGAGGCTGCTCACCAGCGGCAGCCAAGGTCATTGCCTGCGGTTAAATTCGCGCACGAGCCTCGGGGCTGAGTTGAGCGCGCTCGTAGACGGCCTTCACAACGCGATAACAAGAGCAACACGCAGCCTCGAGACCCTTGGTATCGCGGATCTGGATTTTCCCTCGGTAATAGCCGATGAGCTTGCGCTGCCGGAGCGCATTCGCCGCCTGCGTGATGCCTACCCGCCGCAGGCCCAACATGTGTGCGAGGAATTCATGCGTCAGCGGGAATTCGTTACTGCCCACGCGGTCCCGAGTCATCAGCAACCATCGCGCCAGGCGCGCCTCCGCATCGTGGAAGCGGTTGCAAGCCGCGGTCTGCGAAATTTGTGCCATCAGTGCGTAGGTGTAGCGGAACAGCGCCTGTTGTAACGAGCGATTGCGGTCGAACTCGACCCGGAAATGGCCGGCGCTCATCCGCAAAGCCCCACCCGCGCCCTGCACGAGCGCGCGGACGCCCGAGACACCGACACCCAGAATGAACGGCATGCCGGCCATGCCTTCGTTCCCAACCATTCCGACCTCGAGTGTGCGGTCTTTGTCCACTGCCGTCAGCAGGGAAATCAGGCAGCCGGTCGGAAAGTAGACAAACCGGATTGACTCACCGGGCTCGTAGAGTATTTGCCCGAATGCCAGCTCGGTCGGCTCCAGTTGTGCCCGCAGGCGCCGATACTCCTGTGGCGCAATGCTTGCCAACACCTGGTTGACGGGTTTTGGATCGCTCACTGAATGAATACTCGAAAGTCACACCGGCAATGCACAGATGGGAGTCATGTCGATGGCGCCTCGTGTTGTGTTCCAGGCATACAAGATCCGCTTCCGTGCACTCCGGGTCGGTGCGCAAGCGCACCAACCCGGCCGTTCAGGCAGTTGATCCACCACAAGAGGTGCGGCAGCGTACGGACGCTACGTAGCAGAGAGTCCAGGATGCGGATGCGATTGTCAGCGCGAGTTCCGCGCCTACCAGGGGAAACCAATGATGCTGCGGCGGAGCTACGACAAGAAGCACCGGGCTGCGAATGTTCGGCCCGGACTCGAGTACGAGCCATTTCTCTTTGCGTCGCTCGGCGCAGACCGTAACGGTATGCCGTTGGCCGTGGCATCGATGCTGGGCCGTTTGAACCTGGACCCCTGGGATGAGGCCGCCTGCATGGCCGCACTGCCGGCAGACGCGGCCGTCGGCAAGCTGGCGTCATTAATCGAGGCGTTGCCCGGCCAAACACTGAAGCACCCCGAGTGCGAGGCACTTGCTGCGAGCCTGATCGCTTTACTGCCCCGTCAACCGGAAACCGCAACCGCAACCGCGAAGGTGGACCCAATCGCAGGCACCGGCGCATCAAAAGGTCTGGGACTTGGGCTCTATGTCGTCCGGTTGGTGATCATTTGCGTCGTGCTGTTGGCCGCAGGATTCGCCGATGCGAGCTGGCTGAAGAACTGACGTCTACTGCGGCCAAGGGCCTTGGCCTCGAGTAGCGCCCTGTCGGCATTCCCGACGAGTGTCTCGGCATCTGTTCCGTCATTGGGGAACACACCAATTCCGACACTCGCCGTGACGCGCAGATCCCGTTGCTCGATTTGATGTGGCGCGTTCAAAACATTGAGTATTTTGTCTGCGATGACCGCCGCGTCGTCCGGGCAGGCCACCTCCGAGAGGAGGACTACGAATTCATCGCCTCCATGACGGCTGACAGTGTCCGTAGTACGCACGCAAGCTACCAGGCGTCGTGCGACTGACTTCAGGATCTCGTCGCCGATGGTATGCCCCATTGAATCATTGACACGCTTGAAATAATCCACATCCACAAACAACACCGCGAGAGATGTGCGATGGCGGCGCGCCGCCGCCATCGCCTGCGTCAGCCGGTCATTCAGCAGCATGCGATTGGGCAACTGGGTGAGGAAGTCGTGCTGGGCCAGATACGACATTTTGAGCGACATCGCACGGGCAACACTGACGTCCCGAAATACGATTACTGCCCCCGTCACCTGGCCATTCTCATCTCTAATGGGGGCTGCGGTATCTTGAATAGCCGATTCACGCCCATCGCGGCGAATCAGGACGCAATTCTCACTCAGGCTGACACTCTCATTGCGTCGAATGGCCATCGCCATGGGATTCAGAGCAGCTTCACGAGTGTCACCGTCGATGATCCGAAACACCAGCTGCAGTGGCTGACCGCAGGCCTCGTGGCTCGCCCAGCCCGTCAGGCTCTCGGCGACCGGATTCAGATAGGTAATTTTGCCCGCGACGTCGGTACTGATGACCGCGTCCCCGATCGAGTTGAGCGTAAGCCGGGCACGCTCGCCATCAACCAGCAGCGCCTGCGCTTGTGCGGAGCGCTTGGGCATATCGTCCACCGCCTCCGATCGTGAGTGGCAATTCAGGCGTTTCTAAAATAAGACATCAGGATGGACTGACCCTTTCGCTGGTCTGTTCGGTAGCGCACATTAGGACCAGGGACTACGGATGAGGCTATTCAGCCGGCAATCTCATCGAAAAGCCGTTTCCCGCGCCGGACGGCAACCTCCGGCCGGGCGCCCGCGACTGTGCCACCCTCGTCCTCCCAAACGTCAAACCCCTCAACCTCAAGACTCGTCACCTCGACGTGGCTCCCGAGTCTCAAGTGCGCGTCAACGGCCGTCGGCGCGGCGCCAGGGGCAGTGCGCGGGACTTTAAACGGGTCGTAGCGCATGACACTCTCCTTGCATCGGCATTGGGGGGTCGCCCGTTGACTTGGGTTACCTCAACACGGCAGCTGTTGGGTTGCTGATAACTACCTCGACACGACGGTTCTGCTGGCGACCGGCGGCGGAATCGTTGTCCGCGACCGGGGCACTCTTGCCCTTGCCAGACGCTGAGAGCCGAGTCGAACCGATTCCTTGCCCTGCCAGATACGATTTCACCGAGTTGGCACGACGCTCCGAGAGCCCTTGGTTGAAGTCTTCGCTACCGACGCTGTCCGTATAGCCTTGGATGGCGACACTGCGGTCCGGATATTTGTCCAGGAAAGTGACCAGCCTGTTCAGGTTGCCCTCGGCACCCGGCTTCAAATCGGCCCTGCCGCTGGTGAACAGTACGTCACCGAGCGTCAATACCAGACCATGATCCGTAGGTTTTGCCTGCAGCGCATCGAGTTGCCTCTGCAGTTCGGCGGCTTGCTGATCCGAGTTGGCCGCGGCCAGGTGAGCGACATCCGCCTCACCACGCGCCTGATCGGCCGCCGCCTTCTGTTCGGCTCCTTCGGCTTTGGCTGATGCCACCTGGCCCTTGGCGACGTCAGCTTCCCGTGTGCGGGCATCGAGGCGAGCACCCTCGCGCTGCGCGGTGATCATAGAGCGCTGATCCTCAGCGTAGCGGGTTTCGGCCAGAGCCCGTGCCGTGTCCACTTTACGATCGGCCAGGTAGACCCTGTGACCTGCCAATTCCTTGTTCGGCTCCGGCTGCTCGGCTGTGCGCACCGCAGCATCCGCATCCTTGATGGCGGCGGCCGCGCGACTCCCGAGGTTCGGATCCGACTGCAGCAGAGTCAGTTTCGCACGTGCTTCGGCGGCACCGTCCGGCTTGACTGGAGCAGTTGTACAGGCGCTGAGCAATATGGATGCAACGGCGGTGGCAATCAGCGTGCCGCGAAGGATCACGCTGCGTTGTTTTGTTATGTTCATTTGTTGTCTCCCGAGGTGCGCTGCATTTCATCGATCAGTGTGCCGTTGCTGCGCTGCATTTCATCGTTGACGGCATTGGCTTTGGCCGCCGAAGTCTTCGCGGAGGCCAGTTCGGCCTCGGCGCGGGATTGATCGGCAAGACGCTCCGCCCCCACCATGTTCTTGCCCGCAACGTTGGCTTCGGCCGAGGCTAGTTTGGTATGTGCTTCGCTCAACTCTCCAGGAGCGTAGCGCGCGGCCTCGCTGCGCTCCGCGGCGGCGATGGCCTGCTGCGCGGCCTGCAGATTTGCCGTCGGTGCCGGCGTTGATGCACACGCGGCTATCAAGAGCACGCCCGTGAATCCGGCCGCCATTCGCAGGCCGGAGCCCCGGTTGGCTTTCGATGTTGCATTCATGTCAATTCTCGGCTGGTGAAGGTGGGTGCCGGACCACGCCGGTCACCCATCAGGATTGCTAGTCTGCGCCCTCTGCGATCCCAGGTCGGTGCGCGGGCGTACATACGCCGCTCGTGTGGCAATTGCAACAAACCGTCGTGTCAGAACCCCCGCTTCATGCCCGATAAATCACTTCAGTTGCATCTGATTCGAAACTGACTTCACGCCACTGACAGCGCTCGCTACCTTGACAGCACGGTTGATGTCGTTACGCGAGCTCACGAAGCCGCTCAATTGGACAGCGCCCTTGAAAGTCTCGACCTGAACCTCGGATGACTTCAGGTCAGGCTCATTGAAAATGGCTGCTTTGACCTTGGTTGTGATGACGCTGTCGTCGACGTACTCGCCGGTACCTTCATGAGTGCGAGTGGCAGCGCAGCCGAGCGTCGCGATGAGTGCAATGGTTGAGAGGAAAACGGAAAAGCCTTTGAGGAGGTGCATAAAACGAGACTCCAGGTAGTTTTGAAACGTGGGGATACCCCGCAGGTACTCTCACATAACGACCCCCGACGGTCGGTGCGGCGGCGTACTCAGGACCGCGTAGCGCTTGGTGCGATAGCGCACATTGACACCGGAATTGGCCTATACTGCTCAGGTGGAAACCTTGTGATAGGCCACCACGAGAGTCCTTATGCCCGCCTATCGCGATCCTTCTCAAAATCAACTGCTGGCAGCGCTGTCACCCGCGGAGCGCGAGCGAATCCTTCCGCATCTCAAGCTCGTACCGCTGCCCCTCGGCAAGGTGTTGTACGAGCCCGGCGATACCCTGCGCCACGTTTACTTCCCGATCGACTCCATCGTATCGCTGCTGTACGTGCTCGAAAATGGCGCCGCGGCAGAAATATCCCTGGTGGGCAACGACGGGCTCATCGGCATCGCATTGTTCATGGGCGGGGAGACAACCCCGAGCCGGGCGATCGTACAGAGTGCCAGCCATGCTTACCGCCTGATCGGACGGCGTCTGAAGGACGAGTTCCATCGCAACGCAGGCCTGCAGCTCGTGCTTCTGCGCTACACGCAGGCACTGATCACGCAGATGGCCCAGACTGCGGTCTGCAATCGCCATCACTCGGTGGATCAGCAACTGTGTCGCTGGCTTCTGCTTTCCCTCGACCGCCTGTCGTCCAACCAGTTGACCATGACCCAGGAGCTGATCGCCAACATGTTGGGCGTCCGCCGTGAAGGGGTCACCGAAGCCGCCGGCAAGCTGCACAAGCTCGGCGTCATCCGTTATGCCCGCGGCAAGATCACGGTAATGGACCGGCCACAGTTGCAAGCGTTGTGTTGCGAATGTTATGCCGTGGTCAAGAAAGAGACCGACCGCCTCAGGCCCGCTCCCGCACCTGTCGAGGAACCTGTCTCGATCCGGGAGTGACCGGGCAGTTTTGACTGCCTCGGTCGCACCGCCAGCAGCGCCGACATCAGTTTTCTCTAGGCAGGCGCACGGTAAACTCACTTCCCTGCCCAATGCCGGCGCTCGCCGCAGTCACACTCCCGCCATGCAACTCGAGAAGACTGCGCACCAGTGCCAGACCGATGCCCAGCCCCGACCTGGAGTACAGCGCTGCTTCATCCGCCTGTCTGAACAGATCGAATATGTACGGCAAGCTATCCGCAGCGATGCCAATTCCGGAGTCGCGGATGCGCACGACGGCTTGCTCGCCGCTCACGTGTACCCACACCGCCAACTCACCGCCCTTGTCCGTGTACCGCGATGCGTTGGCCAGGAGATTCACGATTACCTGCTCCAGACGCGCCGGATCGGCGAGCAGCCATACCGGGCCCTCCGGCAGTGCGGTAGCCAGATGATGATTGCGCTCAATAATGTCTGGCTGAAGCGTCTCAATTGCGTTGGTTACGACTTCACGGAGGTCGATCCGTTCGCGCCGCAAGCACAGGCGCCCGTGATTCATCCTTGATACATCCAGAAGGTCATCAATCAGTCGTGTCATCCGCCGGACCTGGCGTTCGATCAAGGCTTGCGCTCTCTGCCGTGGGACAATCTCCACCAGCGGGCTGTTCAGCACCTGGACGGCATTGTGAATCGACGCAAGAGGGGTCCGCAACTCATGGCTGATGGTCGCGAGGAGCTCGTCGTTGTCGCCGTAAGTGTTGCCTATGATCGGCGGCCGCTGCACGACTGCGCCAAAGTCCCGCGCCCGTTCTGTCATGTTGTGCATAGAGTTCCACCTTGATGAGAGGGTTGCAGTTCGGTCAAGCCGTGACAGGCAAACCGATGAGAGGCACGCGAGGTGCGCTGTATTCGGCACTGGCGTCGAGGTGACTCAAACGAGTCAGTTCGCGTGCGATCTCATTCGGGCGCATCACAAATTTCACGCAACCCGTTTCAATGGCATTGATGGGCATGCTGGGGAAACGGGCAGATCCCGGATACTGCGCGAATGTGGTACCGCCAGCCTTTTTGATCGCTTGTACGCCGAGGGCGCCGTCGGAGCCGCCACCCGAGAGAACGATACCAATGGCACTTTCGCCGCGATCTGCCGCGAGTGAAGTGAACAGCGTATCCCCGGGACGATGGAGCCCGCTCGCGCTGGGTATCAAGCTGATACGGCCGTCGACGATTGTGAGCGTGGCATTCGCTCGTGTCAGGTATATGTGTCCCTGCTCAGGCACCACGCCGTCTTTGGTGTCGACTGTCTTGAGACTCGTTCTGTTGGCGAGAGTTTCGGCCAACAACGTCTCCCGCCGGCCCGCTTCCAGATGTTGAACGATAACGAACGCCTGTGCGCAAGCTGCCGGCAAGGCCGACAAAAATTCGTACACAGCCTCCAGATCACCGGTAGAGGACGCCACGGCTACGATGGAAATTCGATCCATTCAGTGCTCACTCGCAACAAAGTGTTCAAAAACGAAATTCCGGTGATATTTAAAGCTCAATATCACAGCAGCAGAGCTTGACAGCTAGCGCTCAGGGGGTCTGTGCGCTCACGAACACAGGGCCCGTGGGTGATCAGGTGCACCGCAAGGGAGCAAGGGCGGCATGGCGCCGCCGCCGAGCCATCCACCGCATGGACGGAAGCCTCGAGTGATGCTCTCATGAGTGCGCTGGCGTACTGACAAAACCGCGCGATGTAGCGATGCTGATTTCCGCAAACCCGTTTGCAGCAGTCGGTGGCGGAGAAAACGGTGCTTTATCGCATGGAGAAGCTGATCGGCCTGTCTATCCGGGGATCTGACGGAGAGCTGGGCAAGGTCAGGGACGTCTACTTTGACGATCATCGCTGGACAGCGCGCTATCTCGTTGTCGACACGGGCGGCTGGCTCGAAGCACGCAGGGTGCTGATCTCTCCGATGTCGATCGAAACTATCGACTGGGACACGCGCAGCGTTCCTGTCAAGTTGACCCGACAGCAGGTGAAGGGAAGCCCGGCTATCGACACCGACAAGGCGGTTTCGCGGCAGCATGAGCTGGACCTCCTTGGCTACTATGGCTATCCGCGGTACTGGGGCGGTCCACTGATGTGGGGCACCACGTCTTACCCATATCCGATGAGCCCGACGCTGCTCATACCCGCTGCGACCGGCAGTCCTGCCGAGCACGCGAGCGCTCCGGACGATCCACAACTTCGAAGCGCTAGAGCGGTGCGAAGCTATCACCTTCGGACCACCAATGCCTCAATAGGACACGTGGAAGACTTTTTGATTGACGATGAGAGTTGGGCGATGCGCTATATCGTCGTTGATACGCGCGAGTGGTGGCCGGAAAATCACGTGCTCATTTCGCCTCAGTGGATTACGGCGATTGATCAGTCAGACAAACTCGTCACCGTCGATGTCACACGCGATACGCTGCAGCGCGCGCCCGAATACGACCCAGCTATCGGTCATTTAGGTACGCACGAGGCGAGTTTGTATCGGCAAGCACTCCGAATCGCCGACCGACCCCCACACCACACGGGCTATGGGTAAACACTCATGAGTACACTGACTTTGCGCTTGAGCGGTGGCAGGCATGCCTTTCGTCCTGAGCATGGTCCGAGGAGATCTTGGGGCGCCAACGGCCGGCGCCCAAGACCACTCCACATGGCGCTGACCGCATTCGACGGCAAGCTTTCGGTGACAACGACACTTGCAGCGCTCATCAGGCGGCGTGGGCCATGCACATGTTGGCGACGATCACCGTGGCCGCGTCTCGACTCTTGAAATCCTGACTCACGCCCCCATTGATACGCCGGCTCGACAATATCCACTACTCAAAAGAGCGTTCCAATATGAAGATCCGCCCCCTTCATGACCGTGTCATCGTGAAGCGCCTGGAGGAGGATCGCACCTCGCCCGGCGGGATTGTGATTCCCGGTACAGCGGCTGAAAAACCCGTTCAAGGCAAGATCGTAGCAGTCGGCAAGGGCAGGACGCTCGAGAACGGACAGCTACGCCCCTGCGAAGTCAAGATTGGCGACAAGATTCTCTTTACCAAGTACAGCGGTTCCGAAGTCAAGCTCGACGGCGAAGAGCTCGTGGTCATGCGTGAAGAAGACATCATGGCTGTTTTCGAGCCGAAATAACTTACCCGAAGGACACGACAATGGCAGCGAAAGAAATACGATTCAGCGACGATGCGCGCCAACGCATGTTCAAGGGCGTCAACGTCCTTGCGAATGCGGTGAAAGCAACACTCGGCCCAAAAGGCCGCAATGCAGTGCTGGAGAAGAGCTACGGCGCGCCGACCATCACCAAGGACGGCGTTTCGGTTGCGAAGGAGATCGAGCTCAAGGACAAATTCGAGAACATGGGCGCGCAGATGCTGAAGGAAGTTGCTTCCAACGTTTCGGATGAAGCCGGCGACGGTACGACGACGGCGACAGTGCTTGCGCAGGCGATCATCCGCGAGGGCCTGAAGGCCGTCGCCTCCGGTCGCAACCCCATGGACATCAAACGCGGCATCGACAAAGCCGTGCGCGTCACTACGGAAGAGTTGAAACGCCTTTCCAAGCCGTGCAAGGACCCCAAGGCCATCGCGCAGGTCGGCACGATCTCCGCCAACTCCGATGAGTCCATCGGCAATACCATTGCCGATGCCATGGAGAAAGTCGGCAAGGAAGGGGTCATCACCGTCGAAGAAGGCCAAGGCCTCGAAAATCAGCTCGAGGTGGTCGACGGCATGCAGTTCGACCGTGGCTATCTTTCACCCTATTTCATCAATCAGCAGCAAAGTCAGACAGCGGAATTTGACAAGCCGCTGATTCTTCTATGCGACAAGAAGATCTCCAACATCCGGGAGATGCTCCCGCTCCTGGAAGCCGTTGCGAAGGCAGGCCGTCCGCTAATTGTGATCGCCGAGGACCTCGAGGGTGAGGCGCTCGCAACACTGGTGGTCAACAACATCCGCGGCATTCTCAAGGTTGCGGCAGTGAAGTCGCCGGGCTTTGGCGATCGCCGCAAGGCGATGCTGCAGGACATCGCGACGTTGACTGGCGGCGTTGTGGTTTCCGAAGAGGTCGGCCTGTCGCTCGAGAAGGTCACCCTGGATGATCTGGGCGAAGCCAAAAAGGTTGTGATCTCGAAGGAGAACACGACCCTGATTGACGGAGCCGGCAAGGCGTCGGACATCAAGGCGCGCGTGGAGTCGATCCGCCGTCAGGTCGAGGATGCGACTGGCGACTACGACAAGGAGAAGCTGCAGGAGCGTGTCGCGAAGCTCTCAGGCGGAGTCGCGTTGATCAAAGTCGGCGCAGCCACCGAGATTGAGATGAAGGAGAAGAAGGCACGAGTGGAGGACGCCCTGCACGCGACCCGTGCGGCCATCGAGGAAGGCGTGGTACCGGGCGGCGGAGTTGCGCTGATCCGTGCCCTCAAGGCGCTCGATAAGCTGGAGGGTGACAATGAGGACCAGACTGTTGGCATCCGCATTCTCGCTCGCTCGATCGAGGAGCCGTTGCGCAATATCGTCGAGAACGCTGGCGAAGATCCGGCCGTCATCCTGAACCAGGTGAGAGCCGGCAAAGGTGCCTACGGCTACAACGCGGCGACCGGTGAGTTTGGCGACATGCTCGAGGCGGGCATTCTCGATCCAACCAAGGTCACCCGGCTCGCGCTGCAGAATGCCGCATCCGTCGCAGGACTGTTGCTGACGACCGAGGTGATGATTGCCGAGGCTGCGAAGGACGCAGAGCCTGGCTCTCGCGGCATGGCGGGCGGCGGCGGAATGGGTGGAATGGGCGGGATGGATATGTAGTCAGGCGCGCCAACTACAGGGCCAGCGCGCGCTGTTGATACTCCGCCACGGAAATGATCTGGCGCGCGCTTCGGTCCCACAAAATGCATTGCAACGCATCCGGCACCTGCGACAACTTGACCCGGATGACGTCGACAAACAGATGGGCATACTCCGCCTGACAGTCGACCAGGCGGTAGTTGGGAATGTTGACCGAAAGATGGTGGATATGGTGATAGGCGATGTTGGCCGTAAACCAATTCAGCCAGCCCGGCAACGCCAGAAAGCTGGTGCCCTCGATCGCGCCGGTATCGGAGTCCCAGCGCTCAGTACTGCTGGCGTAAGCATGCTCGAAATTATGCTGCACGGTGAACAGCACGATGCCTAGCCCGCCGGCGACGGATACGCTGAGCAGATAGACGCCGAAGAACAGCGCGGTCCCGCAGGCCCAGCACATAAGAGCCCAGATGCTGAGCAACACTATGTTGTTCCAGAACATGTGCGAGTACTCACGGGAGGTCTTCCAATACCGGCAACGGAAGCTTCCGGCACCCTCTGCCGACAAATCAGTGCGTGTCACCTTCTGGCGGATGACGTGCACCACCCATGCGATCGTGCCTTTCAGCCAGGTGAAGCGCGGGTTGAAAATCAGGTAGATGAACCCGGCAAGCGGAGCCACCGCCATGCTGCACTTGATCCGATACAACCGCTGTTGCGCGGCGGTCAACGCCGCATACTCCTCAACCGACAGCGTTGCATAAGGCCCGCGGTATTTCTCCCAATTGCCGTTGTGCGCATGATGATAGTTATGGTGCTGCGACCAGACGTACTGCGGCATTCCGGCAACCACGCCGAGGAGGAACCCGGCCGCGCGATTGAGTCGGATACTGCGGAACAGGCTGCCGTGCCCGCATTCGTGCATCAGCGCGAACACCCGCAGGGTAAACAGTGTGATCAGCGGCACCACGACCACGAGAATCCACGGGAAGGTGGCCGCGTACCAAGCGATGGCCCACCAGAGCAGCCCGATGGGGAGCAGCGTAGTCAGAAGTTGCGTGAGACCCCTGAGGTCTTCTGATTTGCCAAATCGACTGATCATCGAGCACTTGTGCTGTTTGATGAGGTCGATTGACAACGCCATAGGCATCTCGTCAGGTGGGTACTGAGCAACGGCGCGGCGAGTCTAGCAGAGCCGTTGTCTGAACAATGAGAAGTAATGCGGCATATCCGCAGATGACAATATCAATGCGTAGCGTTGCCCGGCCGATACGACTTGCCAGCTTTTGCCTTTAAATGGCGGCTAATATCTGTCGCAACCACACACAAGAGACCCGCACGCGGCTGGTCAGGCAACGTCTGCGAACGCTTGTGTCATCAGTTGCAGCCCCAGATCGATCTCGGCATCGCTGACGGTCAGCGGCGGCGCGATACGGAATACACCACCCATGGCGGGCAGTTGGACCACGTTCATGCTCAAACCCAATTCCATGCAACGCCGGCTGATGGCGGCGCCCAGCTCCGGTGCCGGCTTTTTCGACTCCCGGTCCGTAACGATCTCGACTCCCAACAGCAGCCCTCGCCCACGTACATCGCCAACGCACGCGAATCGCTGTTGTAATACGCGTAAACCGGCTTCGAGCCGAGCTCCCGCACGCTGTGCTCGTCGGGCCAATCCATCACGCTGCACGATCTCCAGGACCTTGAGGCCGACAGCGGCCGGCAAGGGATCAGAAACGTGTGTGGTGTAGAAAAGAAAGCCACGTTCGTGGCACTTCTCTTCTATTTCCGCAGTCGTCGTAACGGCCGCCAGCGGCAGACCCGCGCCCAGAGTCTTCGACAAGGTAAGAAAGTCAGGTGCGACCCCATCTCGATCGCACGCAAGCATCAGCCCCGTACGCCCGACACCCGTCTGTGCCTCATCGAGGATCAACAGCATGCCGCGCTCGCTACATTTCTGTTTGAGCGCTGCCAGGTAGCCGAGCGGCAGGTCGATCAGGCCGCCGGAGCTCAGTATGGGCTCGGCAATGAATGCCGCCAGGCTGCCGTTGGATTGTCGATCGAGTAGATGGAATGCGTCATCGAGCTCGGCCTGCCAATCGCATAGACCGTCGCGAACGAAGCGGGGCCGATATGGGTAAGGCGCGGGAATCGCGAACGAGCCAACGGCCGAAGGTCCATAGCCCTTTCGTCCCGCGCTGTAAGTGGCCGAGGCAGCCGCCGAGGTCATGCCGTGCCACGATTGCGCAAAACTGACGATTTCATAGCGTCCGGTCACGAGTTTGGCCATTTTGATGGCCGCCTCGTTCGCCTCGGCACCCGTGCTGAGCAGCATGCTGCGCTCGAGCGGACCCGGTGCAATCTCGGCCAAACGGCTGGCCAGATTGACCACCGGTCGCGACAGCATTGCGCTGTAAAGATGATCGAGATGGCCGGCGTGATGTGCAATCACATCGCGGATCTCAGGGTGGCCGTGACCCAGGATGGCGCTCATCTGGCCCGAGGTGAAATCCAGGATGGGTCGCTCGTCGGCGTCGTACACGAAGCTGCCGCTGGCCCGCTCGATGATCAGCGGCTCGAAGCGCCCGCCGTAGCGGATCAGATGTTGGTGCGCCTGCTCCCAGAAACGGGGCTCTGAATTTTTTGACATACCCTAAAATGACTCGACCCAGGGCCGCACCTCAACCTCCTGCGACCAGGCGCTCCGGGGTTGAAGCAGAACGTCTACATAGGTTTGAGCGATCGCATCCGGATCGAGTGTGCTGTCCGGGCGATCGGCTGGATCAGGCCGTTGTGCACTTCGAACAGAACCATCAATGATGAAGTGTGCGACGTGAATTCCCTTGGGCCCCAGCTCGCGTGCGGCGCTTTGGGCAAGCGCGCGTAACGCGAACTTACCCATGGCAAAAGCCGTGGACTGCGGGTACCCCTTGATGCTGGCCGTCGCGCCGGTGAACAGGATTGCCCCGCGACCACGCGACACCATCCGGCGCGCGGCCTGCTGTGCGACCAGGAATCCACCGAAGGCGGAGACCTTGATGGCGTTTTCAACCGCCTCCGGATCGAGATCAATCAAGGGGCCGCGCAAGCGACCACTGGCGTTGAAAATGACGACGTCCGGCTCACCCAGGCGCTGCTCTACCTGGCTGAAGAGTGAAGCCACAACTTGAGGTTGAGAGATATCCGCTGAAAATGTAGCCGCACCCGTTTCCGCAGCCAGCGCCGCGAGTTTCTGCACATCGCGAGCAACCAGCCCTACTTTCATTCCCAGCGTGCTCAGTCGCCGGGCGAGCGAAGCGCTGATGCCCGAGCCCGCGCCGACAATCAATGCCGCTCGATAAGGAAAGTTCGCCATAGCGGTCTCCCTAGAACCAATAGTCACCGACACAACGGCCATCTCGCGGCAAGTCCTCGAATTTCCCGAGCCCATCGAAATGGTCAATGGGAATCTGTGCCACCGCCTCCGGCTCGGTCAACCGCAGGTTGACCGCGATCCGACGTCGTCCGTCCTTGCCTGTCTTCAGCGATCGCCAGAATGCCACACAGCCACACGTCGGGCAGAAATTGAAACTGAGAGCTTTGCCCCGGACGTAGGCCTGGGCCGGGCCCGACACAGTGATTCCCTCGCCTTCATAATCGTAGGCCCACAGCACGCCGTAGCGGCGACACACGGTGCAATTGCACGCCGTGGCGCCCTCGGGAATCCCTTCAAACCGCCATTGAACTGCACCACAGTGACAGGAACCTTGGATCATTTCCGTTCTCCGGTTCAAGTGTTGCGCGCACTCGCCAGACAAGTGTCAGCGCACAGTGTTTTCGCGCACTTCGTAGTGATGGGCGATCGGCTCGACTCGCGACAGCAGCAGTCGCGCTTCCGGCTCGAACACGGGCGTCGAGTAGTCAGGGCCGGCAAACGCGCGAACCGCCTGCAGGGATTCGAACAGATTGATGACGACGAATTCAACCTCTCCTGTGCCGTCGCTGCGCAGAATATAACCGCCCCGGTATCCGGCGATTTCGGCCAATCCAGGTAGAACCTGGGTTCTGAGCAGCGCTTCATAGGCGTCTGCATTCTCAGGCCGGGTCCATCCTCGCCAATGCCTCGCAATCATGGTCACCTCGCGGCAAAGCCGGTGCGCCACGAAGCATAGATCGGTCGCCACCCCAGTTCCAACTTTGCCCTGGCATTGGATCCCGCACGCGCCTCGGTCATCATGGTCACCAGGTGATTGCCGGCCAGAATGCGCGCAATCCACTTGGGCACGTGAAACGGCGGCTTTGCGCCGAGCATGCTGGCGAGTGCGGGAAGCCACTCACGGACAGGTGCGGGCTCGTCGTCAACTATGTTGTAGATTCCCGGGCGGCCTCGATCTATCGCAAGCACGGTTGCGGCGGCGGCATCCTCGATGTGCACGAACGACCACCACCCGTTGCCATCTGCGATCACCGGAAAGCGCCGCCTGCGGATTTCGTTGCCGATACGTGCATAAGGCCAGCCGCAATAACTCTGGCACACGATTCGCCGCACCCCGCCCGCCCGCCCCGCTGCCAACAAGTTGTCCAAGCCTGCAGTTCTCAGCCGGTTGGTCATAGCGAAGGCCCGATCGAATTGCCGCAGATCAGTGGAGGCTGCCAGCGCGGTCATTTGATGAACAATCACGTCGGGACGCGCCGCGCTCACGACGCGTCGCACGGCTACAGGGTCGAGCCCATCAGCGGCGACCACTTCGCAGTGGGGCTGCGTTAGCTGCCTGGCCTTTTCTGCGCCGTGAGTCAATCCGACCACGGCGTGCCCTGCCGCCACGAGGCGCGACATCAAGCTTCGTCCGATCGCTCCACCAGCGCCGGCAACGAGAACACGCATAGCGTCACCTCGAATCAACAGCGTTGCAGGCCGTATCCCCACCGCCAACAATCGCGCGATAGGTCCTGGAGATCAACTCGTCGACCAGCGGCGGTGGCGGCTCGCGCTTCTGGAGGTGCGCCTTGACGGCAGCAACCGGAACCTCTGCCAGAACAAAAGTGGCGTAGCGGATCTGCGTGGGCCCATCGCGGCCGAAGGTACGCCGCGCAAAGCTCTTCAGACACGCATCAAAGCGCTCCGCCTGATCGCGCACTCCACGCTTAAGCGCCGCGGGCCAATCGCCTTGGACGAAATCGTGACGGCTGTAGAGCAGAAGCAGCCGTGCATCATCCAAGTGAAGTCGTGCCCAGGCTGGAGTATGAAGAGCTGCGGCAAGGCCATCGCCGGCCTCAATGGCAGCGACGAATCCTTCCTGGTAAGCGAGAACAGTCGCTAACCACAACTCCCCCAGCAGCGCATCACGCGAAGCGAAGCGGTAATAGAACGACCCTTTCGGGGCTTTCAATCGCTGCGTAACTGAATCGATGGTCACGGCCGCGGGCCCGCGTTCGCTAGCAAGCGTGCGCGCGGCCGCGAGAAAGCCAGCGCTGTCGAAGATTGCACGTCCCATGTTTGTAGACTATATAGTCTAGACTTCACGGTCAAGACGTGACACCAATAGCCGCGAGGACACATGAGATGGAGTGACAACCATGACTCAACAGGTACAAGAAAATCGTGGGCTCGAGGTGGGCCGATTGCTGATCGGCGCGGCCAAGACAATTACAGCCGCGCGCTATTGCTGGCTGACCACCACCGCCGAGAATGGCGGCATCAACGCACGACCCATGGGGCGCTTACTACGCGATCCCATCGAGAACGGGTGGACGATTCGATTCATCCTGGATGGCCGATCACGTAAGGCGCTCGACATTCGACGGGCCCCAACGATCTCGGTCATCTTTCAGCGCGACGCTGATGAGGCCTTTGTGACTTTGGCGGGAACGGCAGTTCTACGCGAGGATGCAGCACAAGTCCGACCGCACTGGAAGGATGCCTACAACATGTATTTTCCCACGGAGCAGGATCGGGCAAACGCCGCATTGATTGACATCAACGCCGAGCGCATGGAGTTATGGATTCGGGGCGTCACGCCGGAGCCGTTCGGAGTGCAACCGACGGTTCTTCAGCGTGACGCCGCGGGTGAGTGGCGGTTGTGACGCGCGACCTGCTCTCAAAGCCGCAGCGGTGTGGCACCTGGCTGGGAAATCTGCATCGCGGCGAAGCGGCACGAACCGCTACGGCGTTGGAACAGCGACACGCCGAGCAGCCAGATGTTAACAACTGACTTGGCGGAGCCGCCGATGTGCGCCTTGTAGTCCGCGTAGATGTCACGCTCGTCGCTGACCCACTTGCCCAGATCGGCAAGTCCACTGCGGACCACCATGTGCGATTCGAGCGGTGTCCACCGGGGAATCGGGCAGCGGAAAGCCTTGCCGACCGGCAGGCTCGAGCTCCAGAAGTAGGTGAGGTCCTGGCCATCATCAAACTCGGCCGCGATTGAGAGATAGTCATGCGAAGTGAGCTGATCTTCCGGCAGGCGCGATGGCAGCTCCTCGACGATCCAGCGCCAGCTCAGTTTTGTTTGCGGCTTCAACTCGATGGCGACGGGTCGTTGCAAGATACCCGCGTTTTTCAGCGGCTCGACGGAAATTGCGCCGTTGCCGATGTCGTTGAAAATGACCGGGCCACCGCCCAACATGAAGAAATTGTGCCAGCCTGCCGGCAACTTGCGCGGCGATTGCAGGCGCTGCAACTCCGCGGCGATGACGCCGCAAACGTCGCCGTGACTGAGCAGACTCGTCAGTCCGGCTGACGCCTTGCCTCGCCAGACGAGCGCCAGGCCGTAAATGTGCGCATCCGCCTTGGCGTATGCATCCTTCGGAACCGCAAGCTCGCCACCATCGTTCTGAAACTCGACTAGCGACCGCGCCATCTCGAGCGGACCGTCGGCCGCCGCCGTCATCGTCCCGGTGTTGCTCATCGGATTGAACATGGGGCGTGCGCCGCGCGTGCGCACATGGAACGCGACACCGGGCTCGACCCACAAATCCTGCTCGCGGGAAAGCCACACCCGGCCGCCAAGGAGGAATGTCACTTCCTGCCCCTTGGTGAGGGTGATTCCGAGGTCCTTCCACGGCAACTCACTACCACTGAGATCAACGACGCGGAACTCGCGCAGCTCGGGGGATCTTGCTTTGGAGATCAGAGCCTTCAGGCCATCGATGAGCTCCGGACGGTCGAGGAAGCTTATCGACCCAGCCATGGCCACGCGATCGAGCCCGAGTGCTGCGAGAGGGACCGTCAGACCAAGTGCCGTGAGCCTTGTTAGCATGTCGCGCCGACGGAGCCCTTCTGCACCGAGCTGCAGACAACGCGCATGGTCATGCAATGTGCACATAGTGTCCCCTTGATTGTTCGTTCGCGCCGCTGCGAAGCGGCCCGCGTTCGAGACAGTAACTCGCAAGGGACGAGCACAAGGTGAGGCAATTGCCCGGGCAGCCCCGGGCATATTGCCCTCACTCTTGCGCAGTAGATCGCAAGCCGGCGTCGAAAAGACCGGATTCCAGCGCCTGCCATACGAGATGAGCGTCGTTGCGCGCACCCATCTTGGCTTTGATTGCGTAGTGGTGGTTGCGAACGGTCTTGCGGCTCAGGTTCAGCAGCCGCGCGATTGTTTCGGTGTCCATGCCGGAAGCCAGCAGGCGAAAGATCTCAGTTGCGCGCGGCCCGAGCTCATCCAGCGGATTCGCCGTCCCGGAAAGACGATCGGCTGCTAACACCCTCGCCACATCCTCGCTCAGGAATCGGCGTCCATTTGCGACGGCAGCAACAGCCTTTACGAGCTCGCCGGGCTCGCTTGTCTTGGTCAGGTAACCTACGGCGCCAGCTTCGAACGCTTTGAGTGCGAAGGCGGCGCAAAGATGCATGGTGAAGATCAAGATGCGAGCTTGCGGATCCCATTCACGGATCTGCCGCACGGCCTCCAGCCCGCCCGCGCCCTGCAAAACCAAATCCATGATAACCACGTCAGGCCGATGGTCCTTATAGTGCTGATAGGCTCGAGCCGCGTTGTCGGCTTGGGCGCAAACGCGAAATCCGCCCTGCCGCTCAAGAAGGCGGCTGTATCCTTCGCGCACGACGGGATGGTCATCGACCATGATGATCGAAATCACGCTCATGGATACACCTCCACGGCACTCAGATCTGCGGAAGGCCGAACCGGAATAGCTGCCGCAACGCGTACGCCCCCGGCCGCAGTCCGCCCAATGAACAAGCTTCCGCCAAGCGCGGCGATCCTCTCGCGAATCCCGAGTATTCCATTGCCTGGCGAGCAATTGAGCACGGCGACATCGCCGCCGCCGTTGTCTTCAACTGAGAAGGCAATTGTTCCAGCCGGGCTTTCGGGGTGCTCGATACACAACCTGACCTGGGTCGGCGAACCGTGCCGCACCGCATTCGTCAGGCATTCCTGGGCAACGCGATAGATGTTGACGGCCACATGCTTCGGTATCGCTGACAAGCGACCCGAAGCATATAGACGGAAGACCGCACTCGAGCCCGACTGGATGTTGTATTCCGCGATCAGCTGCCGCAGGCTGGCCTCCAGGCCAATTTCCTCGATGTGCTGCGCTCTGAGCCGAGTGAGAGTACTCCGCAGTGTATGCGTCATCCGTGTCTGCAGTTTTGTGATGGTGCGCGCATCTTGCGTCACCTCGTGCTGCCCAGCCGCGTTCGTCTCGATCAAAGCCGCAAGCGCAAGGGTCGCCGTCAGACATTGACCAAATTCGTCATGCAGGTCGCGCGCGAGCGCGCGACGTTCCTCTTCCTGGACCTGAAACAGCTTCGTGGTCATTGCCGCACGCGCCGCCTCCATGCGAGTAAGCGTTTCGGCCAGATCATTGACTGCCCGAGCAATGAGATTGAGCTCGGCGGCGCGGAAGGCCGGCAAACGCCAGTTGCGATCGCCTTGCTCCAGCTTGCGCAGCTTGCCGATGATGGCGCGCACGGGCTGCAGCGAATGACCCATCATGAGTGCCACCAGGATAGAAATTCCCGCCGCCATTGCCGCCGCAACCTGGGCCGCAATCGAGACTTGCTTCCACGACTGCCGCAACGCCGCGCTGGACTCCGCTGCCGTCGTCACTGTTCCGGCATCTTTTGCGTGCACTGATAAGGGTCTTACGATGGGTCCATGCTGGCCGAACAGCCACGCGTCGAGCCTCGCGAACCACGCCGGTGCGACAGGCCCAAGCGCCTCCACTTGGCTGCACAGGCGCTGCGCCTCGCCGTTCGGCGGTGCGAACGTCACACAGACTCCTGGGGAAATGACGCTGAGCGTCGCGGGCGTTTGCCATTCCGGCTGCGGCACCAACGTCTCCCTGGACATTCCGCCGTTCCACAGCAGCTTCTGCCAGTAAATCGCTTGTAGTTGGTGTTGGATGCGATTAGCCGACGCCGCTGCACTGGCCTCGACCGAGCGATGGGCGTCGAACAGGCTCCAGCCGATTGCTCCAAGGAGGCAAAGCAATGCCACGCCCACGAGCCAAGACACGAGGTAGGTCATTAACCGCAGAGCACACCTCCCTGTTCGTCTTCTTCTCTGCCAAATTTGACACCCGGAAGCACGGCGATTGCAAGCGACCCGCGGCATAGCAGGCAATATGCCCGGGTAGTCCATGCCTCATGCCCTTGCCGGTGCCCCGGTTCATTCGGTACGGCAAGCTCTAAGTCTGTCCTAAGTCTCGGTCTCTACGCTGCGGAACCACCATGACCGTATATCGAAACTCGATCCTCGTGGCCTGCGCCGCGCTGCTGACGGCGTGCGCGGTACAACCCGTAGCACAGCCGCCGCAGGACGTGCCGCCCGCATTCGATAATGTTGGGTCTACGGGGGGGCAATGGCCGGCAAAGGATTGGTACCGGGACTTCGGCAGTGATGAGCTGAATGGGTTCATTGATATCGCTGCCACGGCCAATCTGGACCTGGCCGCGGCGCGCGCGCGGGTGGCCCAGGCGGATGCCCGCGCGAGGCAGGCCGGAGCCGCCATCCTGCCGTCCGTCGATGCCACTGCAACCGGAAATTACCTGGCTGGCCACTCCTCGCAAGGCAGTGGCCACGAATTCGACTGGGCCGCGATGCTGTCGGCCAGCTACGAAGTCGACTTCTGGGGCAAGAACCGGGCGACCGCCAGCTCTGCCCGCCTGCTGGCCGGCGCATCCCGTGCCGAACAGGATGCGGTCGCATTGACCACCCTGGCGGGCGTTGCCAATGGTTACTTTCAGTTGCTCGCCTTGCGGGAAAGATTGGCGGTCGCGCAATCAAACCGCGACGCCGCGCAGCAACTACTGCAAATAGTGCAGGCGCGATATGACGTCCAGGTCGCAAGCCCGATTGATCTCGCCACCCAGAAGGCCGCATTCGATGTGGCGCAGATTTCGATATCGGACCTGCAACAGACGCAAGCCGAGGCACGCACGGCCTTGTCGATCCTGCTGGGGCGGGCGCCGGAACGCTTCGATGTGAAAGGACAACCGTTGGATTCGTTGCGCGAGCCCACGGTCACCGCCGGACTGCCCTCCGATCTGTTGATTCGGCGCCCCGATATCATGCTTGCTGAAACCAACCTGCGAGCCGGCAACGCCGATCTCGTCGCCGCGCGCGCCGCCATGTTTCCGAGCTTGAATCTCACGGCGGGCGGCGGCGTGCAGAATCCTGCATTGGGAGCCGCCGTTCTGACCATCCCAGGCGTTGGACCTTCGTTTTCGCTTGCTGCCAACCTGGTCCAGCCGATCTTTGACCACGGGCGCCTGCAGGCCCAGCGCGATGAAGTACAAGCCAAGAACCTCGAGCTGCTGTCGGCCTACCGCGCATCCATTGTTGCGGCGCTGGGTGATGTCGAGAATTCCCTTGGAGCCATCCAGCACCTCAACCAGGCCCGCGAATACCAGGCCGAGAACGTGGCACAGAGTGAGCGGGCCTTCGAGGGTGCGAAGGCGCGCTATCAGGCCGGCTCCGTTGACTTCCTGACTCTTCTGGAAGCGCAGCGGACTTTGTACGCCGCGCGTGACCAATTCATTCAATACAAACTTGCGCGCCTGCAGGCCTTGGTCGGCCTGTGCAAGGCGCTGGGTGGGGGTTGGAGCCAACAATGAGCTCGATCAAATTTCTCGCGTGTGTGGCAGCCGCACTTCTGCTGTGCGGCTGCCATAGAGCCGCCTCGACGGACGCAACGGACAAGGGCGCAGCCGGTGAGGGAGCCGAGGAAGGCGTCTCGCTGAAGCCGGAAGAAATCGAGAAGATGGGCATCGAGACCACCGAGGCCCGCGCCATCACGAGCGCACCGGAAGCCAGCGGTTTCGGTGTTGTGCTCGCCCATGAGGCGATCGCGCAAGCCGTCGCGGAGCTGCGCACCGCGATCGCATCAGAGCGTCAAAGTCGCTCGGCATTGGAACGCAGCAAGCGCCTGGCCGGAACGCCCGGTGCGATGCCGGCCGATACACAAGAGACGGCTGAGCGACAGTCCGCGGCGGATCAGGCCGCGTTGGAACTCGCCAAACAACGCCTGTCATCCACATTCGGCCAAAATCCCCCTTGGAAGAGCGCAGACAACAGCGCCGAGTTGCGGTCTCTGGCCAGCGGCCAGACCAAACTGGTCCGGGTGACCTATCCCCTGGGCACGATCGATGGTGATGCTCCGAACAGCGTGCGCCTGTCCCTCATCAGCGCCGCAAAGATCAGCAAAAGCTGGGAATCCAAGTCCGTCTGGAGCGCCCCTGCCGACACCACTGTGCCGGGCCGAAGCTTCTTCGCCATTTTGAAAGGCGGCGAAGTCAATGAAGGCGATCACCTGATGGCCTGGGCGCCGGTCGGTGCACCGGAAACGGGTGTGCTGGTGCCGGCGGCCGCGGCGCTCATCAGCGCCGGCAAGTTCTGGTGTTATATCGAGAAGGAACCGGGCCTGTTCGTGCGGACCGAGCTCGATCCAGGCCGGCCGACCCCGGAAGGCTACTTCGTCAAGGAGGGGATCGCGGCCGGCGAGAAGATTGTGACCGCCGCTGCCGGTCAATTGCTGGCGCGCGAGACCAACCCCAGCGCGGAACCAGAGTAATCCCATGATGCGATCACTAGTTGCGCTGTGCGTGCGCCACTACGGCGCCATCACCGCCTTGACTCTGATGGCGTTGATTCTGGGAGGCTGGGGCGCGATGCAGGCGCCGCTCGACGTCTTCCCCGAATTCGTGCCGTCCCAGGTGGATGTCCAGACGGAAGCGCCTGGATTTGCTCCCCAGCAGGTTGAGGAGCTCGTTACCCGGCAGGTTGAAAACGCGGTCAATGGTTCGGCCGGCATTGCCACCATGCGCTCCGAATCGATCCCGGGGCTCTCTGTCGTCACCATAACCTTCAACGACGGAGTTGATGTTCACGTGGCGCGCCAGGGAATTTCCGAGCGGCTCTCCGAGTTGGGGACTGCGCTTCCGGCGGGTGTAGGTGCGCCTAAGCTGTCGCCGCTGGTTTCGAGCACCATGGACCTGCTGAAGATCGGGTTGGTGTCTGACAAGGTCGACGCCTATACGCTGCGGGACGCGGCGACCTGGACGATCAGGCCGCGCCTGCTCGCGGTGCCGGGAGTCGCCCATGTCATTGTCTTCGGCGGCGCGATCAGGCAAATCCAGGTCTTTCCTGACACGCGCAAGCTGTCCAGTTTCGGCCTGACCTTCTCGGAGGTGGCCGATGCCGCCAGGGCTGCCCTTCCCTTGCGGGGCGCCGGACTGGTCGACACCGCCGCGCAGCGCATCTTGTTGAAATCTCCCACGCCGGAACCAGACGCCGCCGCGATTGGTCTGGCAGTCGTCTCGGTACGGAACAACACTCCGATTCTGCTGCGCGACGTCGCGGAGGTGAAAGTTGCCCCGGCGGTGCGCTTCGGTGATTCGCTCATCATGGGCAGACCTGGAGTGCTGCTGTCGCTGGCAAGCCAGTATGGCGCGAACACCCTCAATACGACGCTGGAGGTCGAAAAAGCCCTGGAGGGTTTGAATCCTGCCCTGAAAAAGCAGGGAATACAGATGTACACCAATCTGCATCGCCCGGCGACGTTCATTGAGCGGGCGCTGCAGAACCTCAAGGAATCGTTGGGTTTTGCGGCTGTTCTGATCCTGGCGGTCCTCTACATATTTTTGAGGAACGCTCGCGCTGCATTCATTGCGTTCCTGGCGATTCCTCTGTCCCTGCTCGCGGCGGTCGCCGTGCTACGTCACATGGGGCTGACGCTCAACACCATGACACTCGGCGGTTTCGCCGTAGCCCTCGGTGTGTTGGTCGACGACGCCATCATCGGAATTGAGAACATCATGCGACGCCTGCGCGAAAACGCGCAGTTGAGCACTCCGCGACCGGCGCTCGAAGTGCTCACGGAAGCGTCTCTGGAAGTGCGGGGACCCGTCATCTACGCGACCGTTGTGGTCGTTGCAGTGTTCCTGCCCGAGTTATTCACTACGAGCGTTCAAGGACATTTCGTGGGTCCTTTGGCGCTTGCCTTCATATTTGCGGTCGTCGCCTCTTTGGTCGTGGCGTTGACCGCCACGCCCGCGCTGTGCGCACTTTTACTGCGACAACCTGACACTCATACCGAGTGGCGTTGGTTGACGCGTCTGAAGTCATGGCAACGCTCCGCAGTACACGGAGTCTTTGCTCACCTCAAGGCGGCCATCATAGTGTTGGTCGTCCTGGTGGTCGCGGCGATAGCGGCGCTCCCGTTTCTCGGCGGCACTTTCATGCCGGACTTCCGTGAAGGCCACTTCGTCATGCAGGTCTCCAGCTCCATCACAGGTACGAGCCTCGATGAGATGCTCGACGTCGGCAGGCGCATCAGCAAGGAAGTTCTCGCCCTGCCCTACGTGCAAAGCGTCGAGCAACAGGTGGGACGTGCCGAGCTGAGCGAAGACACCTGGGGCCCCCATCGCAGTGAATTCCACGTCGAGCTGAAACCGGATGCCAAGATCGATCAGGGTGTCGCACAGGAAGAGTTGCGGGGAATCCTCGAACATTACCCGGGCATCCAGAGCGAAGTCGTCACATTCCTGGGCGACCGCATCAGCGAGAGTTTGAGCGGCGAGACGGCACAGGTCGCCATCAAGATATTCGGCGAGGACCTGGACACCCTCGACCGGACGGCCGACAAGGTGACTGCCGCGCTTGGCAAAGTGAAGGGCATTGTCGATCTGCAGTTCAAGCGCCAAGGCGGCACCCCCACGATGGCCATTCATCTGGTACCACAGGCATTGGCGGCCACGGGACTGAAGGTCCAGGACGTACTCGACACCATCGAGGCCGCTTACGCGGGTGCCGTCGTTGGCCAGACATTCAGTGGTACGCGGACAGTTGATGTAGTCGCTTTGCTGAATGACGAGGCGCGGCATCAACCGACCCAGGTCCAACAGCTCATGATCAGCAGTCCGTTGGGTCCGGTACCGCTGTCCCGAGTGGCCACTGTCGAAGTCACGACTGACAGGTACTCGATCCAGCACGATGCCGGTCAACGGCTGGTCACCGTCACTTTCAATGTCGGTGCCGGCTCTCTGCAGGATGTCGTGAACCAGGCGCAACAGGTGATTTCCCAGTCGGTGGCGCTGCCTCCCGGAGTATTCGTGGAATTCACCGGCGCGGCGGAAGCTGAGCTGCGCACACGCAATGAGCTGATGCTGTACTCCGGCGTGGCGCTCGGCGTCATCATCATGGTCCTGTTCATGTCATTCCACTGGCGCGCCAACAGTTGGCTCGTGCTGGCGAACCTGCCGTTCAGCCTGATCGGCAGCGTGCTGGCGATCTGGGTCACCGGCCTGGGTATTTCCCTGGGCACCGTGGTGGGATTGGTGACTGTCTTCGGCATCAGCGCACGCAATGCCATCCTGCAACTCGCACACTACGAACATCTCGTCGAGGTCGAGGGAGCCGAATGGACTGCCGAGCTCATCATGCGCGGAGCCAACGAACGATTGGTACCCATCCTGATGACTGCGGCCGTGACGGCGCTGGGTCTCGCGCCGTTGGCGGCCGGCCTCAACCGTCCGGGCCAGGAGATCGAAGGACCAATGGCGGTGACGGTATTGGGAGGCCTGTTGTCCTCCACACTGCTGAACCTGTTGGTCCTGCCCGCCCTTGCGCAAAGATATGTCCATCGCCCTGCTGATCAAATTCACTTCACTTCAGCCCGGAATGACGCCCTATGAAAACGACTCTACGAATCCTGGGAATTTCTGTACCCATGACGATGTTGGGAATGCCCTTCCCTGCTGCGGCTCAAGCCGAACCCCAGTATCACGTCGTGCGGACCGTTGCCCTCGGTGCTCCTGACCGCTGGGATTATGTGGTCTTCGATTCAAGCACTGCTCGCGTTTATGTTGCCCACGGGGATGAAGTCACCGTGGTGGATGCTGAAAGCGGTGAAATAGTGGGTCGCGTCAAGGGTTTTCCCGGTGGCACACACGGCGTTGCCGTCGTGAAAGGCAGCAATCGTGGCTACACGGATGACGGCGAAGCCGGCAAGGCGATCTCGTTCGACCTGAAGACCTTGGCGGTCCAGAAGCACATCCAAGCCGCCGAGGACGCCGACGCCGTTACGTTCGATCCCGTGAGCAACCACGTATTTACCATCAACGGTGATGGCGGAACGATCACGGTAATCGATCCCAAAACCGATGCTCCGGTCACCACGATCGATGTCGGCGGCAAGCTGGAATATGCGGTTCCCGGCGAAAACGGCAAGCTGTTCGTCAACGGTGCCGGCAAGCGCGAAGTGGTGAGCATCGACACCGCCACCAACAAAGTCGTGGCGCGTTGGCCTATCGCCGAATGCGAAAGCCCGCACGGGCTGGGGATGGATGCCAGCTCGCACCGGCTGTTCGTGAGCTGTTTGAATCAACTGCTGATGGTGGTGGACTCGCAGAGCGGCAAGCTCGTCGCCAAAGTACCAATCGGCAAAGGCTCCGATGCGGTGATGTTCGATCCCAAGCGCCACCTGATCTTCAGCTCGAATGGCAAGGACGGCACGATTTCCGTAATCGAGGCGAAGGATGCGCAGACGTACGTGCCGGTCGGCAACATCAAGACTTCAATTTCCGGTCGTACCATGGGAATCAACCAGGCGACCGGGCGGTTGTACCTGGCTGCCGCCGACATTCCCGCCAATGGCGTGCCGGACAAGAAGACCGGCCGCATACCGACCGTGCCGGGATCGCTCAAACTGCTGTTTCTCGACCCGGTAAAATAGGATCCGCTGGCCCATGTGCCGGGGCTGGCCCATGTGCCGGGGCTGGCCCATGTGCCGGGGCTGGCCCATGTGCCGGGGCTGGCCCCCGCCGGTACGCTGATGCCGGCGGGGGGAGTTCTAGCGACGCCACGGGCGGGGGCAGGTCAGTTGGCGTCGTCGGCCTCGGAGCCAGTGGCAATGTTACGATCGCGATGAGCCCCACGTGATCAACACGATTCTCCAGGGTCACCGATCCGCCCAATTGGCGGACCAGAGCATCCACCGTTGCAAGTCCAAGCCCACTGCCACCACTTTCATTCTCGGGCGCACGGTAGAAGCGCTCGAACACCCGCTCGAGCTCGTCGGGCTTCAATCCACAACCTTCATCCCATACCTCAACGCGAGCAGACTCACCGACCGTTGAAGCGCGAATGCGAATGTGACCGCCAGGAGGTGTGTAGCGCAACGCGTTGTCCAACAGGTTGCCGAAGATGAGTGTCAAACGCCGCGTGTTGCCATAGACGAGAGCGGCTGAACGCCCTTCTACCGCCAGATCAATTTGCTTTGCTTGCGCCGAAGTTGCATAAAACGCCGCGACCTCCTCCAACGCCACGTCCAATTCTGTCGTCGCCGCGATCGCTCCCGTTTCGGACTGGCTACGGGCAAGCGAAAGCAGTTGCTCTGACAGGAGAATCACGCGACGGATTCCAGCCCGTAAATCGGACAATCTGACCGCGCGCTCTTCAGGGCTGCTGCTGCCATCCAGGATTTCTGCTTGTAATTGAAGCGCAGTCAGTGGTGTTCGCAGCGCATGTGCCGCATCCGTCACGAAGCGCTGCTCCCGCTCGACGGCTGTGGTCATTCGACGCAGCAGTCGATTGATTTCATCCACCAGGGGCCGTACTTCGGCGGGCATGCCTTCGGCCGGCAAAGGTTCGAGCGATAGAGGCGGTCGACTCGCGATTACAAACGCCGCGTGATTGAGTGGGCGGAGCTGGCGACGAATGGCAATCCCGAGCACCACGGCGAGAATGGGCAACAGCAACCCTATGGGCAACAAAGTTGCCAATGCAATTCCGCCCTCGGCCTCATCGATGACATCCTCCGACTGGGCCACTTGAATCTGCAAATCGCCCGACTGCGCGGCAAATACCCGATATTCGCCCCCGCCGATCCGCACCGTCTGAAATCCAAGGGTTTTGAAAATCGGCAGAACGTGATCCGGCAGATGGCGGTTGGAGCGTGAGGCATACAACAAGTCACCAGCAGCATTGCGCACGGTGACAATCAGATCGTCGTCCTTGTCGTGGCTGACGTGAATCGAGGGCAGCATCTGCGGCCGCGACAGGTCGATCGAGCCGGGACGCGATTCCAAGGGCTGGCCCATGTGCCGGGGCTGGCTCGCCAGGATCTGGGCGACCTGCTGCATCTGGTAGTCAACCTGGGTCCGCGTCTCCTTGGCCGCCAGCATCACACCAATCAGCACGCACACAGCGCCCACCACTCCCAGCGTGACCCAAAGGGGGACGGTCAGACCCCTGCGCAATGACTTCATGCCGGCTGTCCGATGCGCCAGCCGACACCGCGCACATTCTCAATGATGGTGGCGCCCAGCTTCTTGCGCAGCCCATGAATCACGAATTCAATCGCATTGCTCTGAACACTCTCATCCCAGCCGTAGAGCCGCTCCTCGATCTGGGCGCGCGACAGCACGGCACCTGGGCGTTCCATCAGGGCCCGCAGCAGAGCGAATTCACGTGGCGTGACCGCGATGGATTGCCCTTCCCGGCGAACCACGTGTGTGACCGGGTCCAACACCAGGTCACCGTGCACGATCTGCGAGCTCGGCCTGCCGTCCTGGCGGCGCAGCAAGCTGCGCAGGCGGGCCTTGAGCTCCGCGAACTCAAAGGGCTTGACCAGGTAATCGTCAGCGCCGCTGTCGAGGCCGTTGACTCGATCGGTCAAGCCATCGCGTGCGGTGATCATGAGGATCGGCAAAGTCCTGCCAGCAGCACGTACGGCCTTCAACACAGAAAGGCCGTCCTGGCGCGGCAGGTTCCAGTCCAGGACGGCAATCGAGAATTCGGCCTGGCGGTCCTTGAGGGCCGTGGTCGCAGCCGCGCCATCGCGCACCCAGTCCACGGCGTAGCCATCATCGCGCAGCCCTCTCACCAGGCTTTCGCCAATCATGCGGTCGTCCTCTACGAGCAGCAGGCGCATGGAAAATCCACCGTCGCAATGCATTCAGAACGAGCATCGTAGGCTAAAGAGGTGAGTTTGCAGAGATAGACTTAGACGAACCTTAGGAACGGGGGAATCCGAGTGAATGATCATGAACCCGGCTCAGCAAGTGCCACGCCTGCGGCGACGGGCTTCTGGCCGCAGGGCTGGTGGCGCGTCATGGAGCTCCGGATCGGGGTCATCCCGCTGCCGGTTTATGTCGTGTGCACGGGCGTGCTCGCCTACTTCCTCGTCAAGGGGCAACTGCCGACTGAAATCAACGTCGCCATTGCTGTGTTGGCCATCGGTGGATTCAGCTGTGCGGAGCTGGGAAAACGGCTGCCGCTGGTGGGCAAAATTGGTGGCGGCGCAATCTTTGCCACCTTCATCCCCTCCGTGCTCGTCTACTACCAGATCCTACCGGCGCCGCTGGTGACTTCCATAACGGATTTCACCCGGAACACGAACTTCCTGTACCTGTTCATCACGGCCATTATTGTCGGCAGCATCCTGGGAATGGACCGCAAGGTGCTGATTGGTGGCTTTGCCAGGATCTTCATTCCCTTGGCCGCGGGCTCCATTGCGGCAGGTCTGGTGGGCACGGCCGTTGGCACACTGTTGGGATTGGGAGCACGGCACACGTTGTTTTTCATCGTCGTGCCCATCATGGCCGGTGGTGTGGGCGAAGGCGCAATCCCGCTCTCGATCGGCTATTCCGCAATCCTGCATCAGAACCAGGGAGAGCTGTTCGCCACGGTACTGCCGGTTGTGATGCTGGGCAGTTTGACGGCGATTCTACTGTCCGGTGCGTTGAACCTGCTGGGCAAGCGTTTGCCCCGCCTGACTGGAGAGGGACGGCTGCAGCCGGGCGAGCACGGAGAGCTACCAACGGCTCGGCAGGACCTGCCGGCCGATCTGCATGTCAGTGACGTGGTCGCCGCCGGGCTGTTCGCTATTTCCCTGTATCTGCTGGGTCTGCTGTGCAATAGGTTGTTCGGCCTGCCCGCACCGGTCGCCATGCTCTTCATCACCGTGCTGGTGAAACTCGCGCAGGGCGCCTCACCGCAACTGCAGACCGGCTCATTCTTCGTCTTCCGGTTCTTCCAGGTCGGTGTGACCTATCCGCTGTTGTTTGCCATCGGCGTGGCCATGACGCCGTGGCACACCCTCATGGCGGCGTTCGTCCTGCCGAAGCTCATCACCATCGTGTCGACGGTGCTCACGCTCGTGACAACGGGATTCTTCGTCGGTAAATGGGTCAACCTCTATCCGATCGAGGCCGCCATTGTTAATGCGTGTCACAGCGGACAAGGTGGGACGGGGGATGTTGCCATTCTGACAGCCGCCAACCGCATGCAGTTGATGCCGTTCGCGCAGATCGCCACCCGCATCGGCGGCGCGATCACCGTGACGCTGGCGTTAATTCTCCTCCAGACGGGCGGTTGATATGCCGAGGACGTGACGTCTAAGCTGCGAGTCCCTTCAACCAGGCGCTGGATGTTTCCGGGTGTACGAGGCGGATCGGGCGCTGGTCGCGCGTATGGCCATGGGTGACCAGGGGGCCTTCGAGGAGTTTTTTCGGGCAAGCGCACCCCGGCTGGCCTCCTTTGTGGTGCGCCGCTCGGGATTGGATGCCGCCACCATTGAGGACATCGTTCAAAACTCTCTGATCAAAGCCATGCGTAGCCTCGACCGTTTCCGGGGAGAGTCCTCCCTCTTCACCTGGCTGACGCAGATCTGCCTGCACGAGTTGGCTGATGTCACACGCAAAACCGCTCGCCGTCCCATCCATACCAGCCTGGACGAACCCGACAACGTGGCGCGGCTATCACCTCAATTGCATGCCTCCTCGTTCTTCGAGCCTGAAGCGACGGTCGACGCGCAGCTACATCGCGTTGCGATGATCCGCGCCTTGAACGCTCTTCCGAAACAATACGCGGTTGCCCTGGAGGCGAAATACGGTGATGGCCTCTCTGTCGCAGAGATTGCCGAGCTGCTTGGAGTGACAACAATCGCAGCCCAATCCGTGCTGGCCCGCGCGCGTGAGGCATTCCGCCAGCGCTGGCAGGAGATCGACGGGGAAGCCGAGGTTTGCCCCATATGACGGAACAACGCGACAGCAACGCAGCCGACGGCCCTGAGGAACGCCTTGATCGCGACCTGGCCAATGCGCTGCGCACGGAACCGCTCAGTCCCGAGGCGCTGGCGCGAATTCACGCTGCCGTCCAAACACAGTGGCGCGACTTGCACCCCGTCGCCCGCCCGTCAAGATCCCGCCGCAAGCTCTGGGCTGCCATTGCAGCCGGCATTGGAGCGATTGCGCTGCTATTGGTTTGGGTCAGGCAATCGGCGCCCACCCCCCTGTTGTTCGGTTCGATTGCTCGCCTGGAGGAAGGTCGCGTCTCGCTGCCCGATGGCAGCAACCTGCGTGTCGGCGCCGGTACTCTCACAAATGTATTGGGGTCGCACGACCTCGAGCTGTTGCGCGGTATGATCTACTTCGATCATCCACCCGCGGCGGCCGCATCCAGCTTCCTGCGAGTGCATACACGTGCCGGTATCATCGAGCACGTTGGAACAGAGTTCGAAGTCTTCAGCAGTGAGCAGATAGTCCGTATCCGTGTGCGGGAAGGACAAATACGTTTACGCAACGCCGGTCTCGATACCGTTGCCGCAGCGGGCACCGAGATTGTCGCCAACTCGAATGGTGTTATTGCGCGCGGGTCCGTGGCGCTGAATGGAGAGCCGTGGCGTTGGGTATCGTCAATGGCCCCGAACTATGAGATCGAAGGGCGGCCGCTGCTGGAATTTCTGCAGTTCGAGAGCCGCGAGCTGGGCTACAGTCTCGTATTTTCGGATGCGCACGCCCGGCAAGTGGCCGAACGAACTATTTTGCACGGCACAGTACGCGGTCGCGAGCCGCTGGACGCCGTCAACAGTGTACTGGCAACAACTTCGCTGTCTTATTCGATCCGCGGCAATACTCTGCAGGTTCATTCCAGCGAAGGCACCTGAGCGGGGCGGCCGTGTGGCCGGGCTCCTGCTGGTGTTGTATTCGAGTCTCGCCGCCGCGGGAACCAGGACGGTCGTCGAGGTGTTGCGCGCTTTCGAAGCCACGGGTGTTGAGATCCTGTACAGCTCCGACCTGGTGCCGCCGGACCTGCCCGCGGTAGCTGTCGGAGACTCCGCCGATGCCGAGTCGCAAGCCATTGCCGCCCTGGCGACCTATCAGTTGACTCTGCGGAACGACGGTCCGCGACGTTTCATTGTGACGCGAGCGCCGGCGGCAATGCACCGGCCCGCTGCTCCGCCAAACACGACAGAGGCCCCGCCCCTGAATGAAGTTGCGGTGTTCGCCAGTCGTTACGCGCTCATTGGCAGTGAGATTGGCGGCCCGCTGACTCTCAATCGCGCCGATGTGGAGCACGTTCCCGGCAGTGAAGAAGACAGCCTGCGGGCCATTCGCACCGTCCCGGGACTGGCCAATAGTCTGTCATCCAGGCCGTTCGTGCGGGGAGCGTTCCTCGAGGATGTGTTGGTCCGCTTTGACGGCATCCCGCTGCAGGATCCGTTTCACTTCAAGAATTTCCAGGGACTGATCAGTGCCTTCGATCCGGGCACCGTGGACCGGATCGATGTATTCACCGGTGGATTCCCGGTGAAGTACGGTACGCGTTCGGCCGGCGTGCTCGATATCGCGCCGCGCGCCGAGTCACAGGGATACCAGAACCGAGTGGGCGCCAGTCTTTTCAGCTATGACGCCTCCACGGTCGGCCGCACGGAGCGCTGGCCAGTCGAATGGCTGGGATCCATCCGCCATAGCACCGAGGTACTCTCGTTGCAACCGCGGGACGGCGATATCGGTGAGCCCAGTTACCTCGACACACTCGGACGGCTGCGTTGGCAGGTGAATCCGGATTGCGGACTGACATTGGGCTGGATGTTGCTCGATGACCGCATTCAACTTTCCGCCGATCCCAGTAACGAGCGGGCGAATGCACACAACCGGGATGTGTACTCCTGGATCGCCGCCAATTGGGACCCCAGCGGCGCCGTCCACTCCAGGACCTCCATTGCCCTCACGAGCTCCGAGCGCGGCCTGACTGGCAGTGTCGCCGCGGGTCAAGTTGCCAACGGCTCTCTGCAGCAACGCACGGACATCTCAACCCTCGATGCCCGTACGGAATGGACCTATCTGCAGGCCGCCACTGTCCTCTGGGATACTGGCGCCGAAGTGACAGTCGAGCGCGCCGATCTGGCCTTCGCACGCCAGGAAAACTTTGATACGCCGCTTGCGACCGACCTGGGACGCCCGCCAGGCGACTCCCAGGATCTGGCGCAGAATCTACAGTCCACCACGCTCGGATTCTTCGCATCGGGCCGCTGGCAATGGCGCCGATTCGAAGTTGAGGTGGGCGGCCGCTTCGATCGTCAGCAGTACCGCGCCTTCGGCACACACTCGCAGGGAACTCCACGGATCAACGTGCGCTTCGATCCAACCTCGAGCCTGCACTTGTACGGCTCATGGGGTCAGTTCACCCAGGCGCAGCGACCCGGCGAATGGCGGCTCGAGCAGCACCAAACACTACCCGACTCCGCAAATCGCGCGGTCCACCTGATCACCGGCGTGGCCTACGACAGCTCGCCACAAACCCACTGGCGCCTGGAGGCCTACGATGACCAATGGACCAGCGTGCATCCTTACTTCGACAATCTGCTGGATCGGTTGTCGTTGATTCCCGAGCTGGGAATCGATCGGACCCTGGTTGTGCCACAGACCGCCGAATCGGCCGGACTCGAGCTGAGCGTGCATCACTCCATTGACGAGACCTGGGATCTGTCCGGCGCCTACGCTCTGTCCAAGGTGACCGACGACATCCTGGGCCAGGAAATTCCCCGCAGCTGGGATCAGACCCACGCACTGAATATCAATCTCGACTGGCGCCATGCCAATGCTTCCGTTGCGCTGCTGGTGGCCTGGCATACAGGCTGGCCGCGGACTGCTCTGACGGAGCGTTCCATCGGCGCGCGCAACGCGGCCCGCTGGGGCAATTACTTCTCGGCCGACCTGAAGGCGACTTATACCGTGCCCTTTACCCGCGGCGACCTGTTCCTGTTTGTCGATGCCACCAATCTGACCAATCGCGGCAATCCCTGTTGCAACATCCTGGGCCCGGCGAACGCCGGCAATGGCATCGGTGGGACCTCGACCGACTGGTTCCCGCGGATTGTGAATGCCGGCTTTCAGTGGCGGTTTGGCACCCGCCACTGAGCATCCCGCGGTATCACCTCGAGCGGATTCGCCCGATTGAATTCGCCGGCCGCGGCGTCTAACCGGTAAACCCAAGGGCCTCGGGACGGGCGAGATGCGAGAACTTCAGGAAGCACTGGCGAACATCAATGCCATCCGGGTCCAGGTCGCGCGGGGCACCCAGTTCCGCGGCTACGGACCGAAGTCGATTGCGGCAGGCGGACTCATTGCCGTGGCGGTCGCGGCGGCGCAAACGGTGATCTGGGGTAGCGACGAACGCAACGCTGCGACATTTCTGACCATCTGGACCGTTACCGCGGTCATCGCGGTGGCCCTGTCAGCCTGGGAGACTTTCTTCCGTACTCAGCGCTTTCACGGCAGCTTTTCCCGCGAAATGATCCAGTCGGCCATTGAGCAGTTCTTCCCGCCGCTCGTGGCGGGCACGCTGCTCACGGTAGTGGTGCTCCGGGCCGCTCCCGATGAAGTCTGGATGCTGCCCGGGCTGTGGGCCATTGCATTCAGTCTCGGAATATTCGCCTCGGTCCGGTTCCTGCCCCGGCTGATGTTTACCGTCGGCTTGTGGTACCTGGTTTGCGGATTGCTCTGCCTGTCAGTCCAGAGCGTGCCCCGCAGCCTGTCACCCTGGGAAATGGGAGTTTCATTCGGGGCGGGACAGTTGCTGGTGGCCGCGGTGTTGAAGCACGGCGACTCGCAATCGCTGCAGGAAGATTAGCCCGCCGCGGCGACGCTCTCCTGGCTGCCCACTGACAGCTCCCGCTTCTCCGTACTGAACGGCGACGACAGCACCACGACAGCCGGGACGATCGCAGGCTTGGGAAGCGGAGTCATTTGCGGTCCCGGTATTTTCCGGTATGCGCCCCACAGCCGGATCATGCGCAAGGACAAGCTGAAGGATTGGGCGACGCGCGGACAACCGTCCAGCACGATGTCCCGGAACAAGCTCGGCAAGCATTTCCCGACTCGATCATGCATATCTTCGAGCTCGCTCAGCAGCCTGGGCGACACTCCCTGCAGGTGCTCGCGCAGCTTGTCATACCCGGGACCCGTGGCCACGAGCATCTGCTGCACCGTTTTGCCTTCCATCGAATTCCAATACAAGTGATCGGGTATCAGCGCGCCAATTGCGTTCTTGCCACCCCGGGTGCCGCGGTATTGCCCCTTTCCGCTCGAAGATACGCATCCGTGCGCCTGGTTCAGTAAATGCAATACAGCAATGTCGAACGCCCCTTGGTTATTCATTCTCACGCTTCTTGACCCTCGCCTCTGTGCAGTTCAATGATGCCGCAGCTTATACGATAAAGGCATGCGTGCGTGATGAAGCCGAAACAGGAAGCGGAATTGTTCAAGGCGGCATTGCTCGCCGGGATTCGCTATGCCGAAGGGCGCGGGGCGGTAGAGTTCGAGGCGACGGATTCAGCCAGCGACAAGGCGCTGTATGTCTATCGACTGCTCGTGCACGACAAGCTCATCGCGCCCATGCCGGAGAGTCAGGTGGCTGAGAAGACGATCCGGCACCGGCTGGCGGCATGGTATGCGCACTTGCCCAAGGGGCATGCGCTGTTGAGTTGACTCATTGCACACCGGCTCGATCACTGCGCACCCGCCTTGGGTCCCTGTGGGGAACTTGCTTTGCGAATGCTGATTTCGTCAGCAATGATGAACGCCTGAAGCGCCTTGACGTCATCGGCAGACAGCGCGTCCTTGAATGAAGGCATTCCGGCATGAGACAGCGCGCCCTCCAACACGATCGCCTGGAAGGCCGCGTGTGTCGCCGGCGGTAAATTCCACAGATCGGGATAGCCGTTGGGAATCCCCCGGAATCCGTGACAGCCCGCGCAGCGCCCAATCAAGCTCATTCCGTGCGCAAGTACGGCCGGATCAGTGGAGGTGGGAACCGGCAGAGGCTGCACTTCCGTGTGCCGCTCCGGCGGCAGACTGATCGGGCCGCCATCGAGACGGAACACGAGCAAGCGCTCGCGATTCTGATACTTCAGTGCGGCAGACCCAGCCGGATAGCCGATCTGGTTGAAGGCGCCGCCGAAACCCGCGAGCACCGCGACGTACTGCACACCATCCAACTCGTAGGAAATCGGTGCAGCCATGATGCCGGTGCCGGTCTGCAGTTGGGCGATCCGCTTGCCGTCATGGGCGTCATAGACCGAGAAAGCGCCGTCGGCCGCTCCCTGAAACACCAATCCCGCGGCCGTCGACAACACGCCGCCGGCCCAGAACGACTGGGGCGAAGTCTGCCACACCACCTGCCCGCGCACCGGGTCCCAGGCCTTGAGAACAGATTGAAACGGTGGCCCATCCCTGCCCGGATCCGGTGGCGCCCAGGGAATGCCGCCATCGCCCGCAGGCCTGGCCCAGCCAACGTCGTCCCCTTCATTGTTGGCACCGACACGGAAGTGCACATCCTTACCCGGCACCATCCCGAAGCTCATGCCGGCATCCAACGTCGGAATGAACACGAGATGGCTCGACTCGCTGTACGACATGGGCATCCAATTGTGGCCGCCTGCCTGGCTCGGCCAGATCTCCTGCTTCTGCTTCGAGAAGTCAGACTGCGATGTCAGTACCGGGCGGCCGGTAGCCAGGTCCACATTTCGCGCCCAGGTCACGCGTGTGTAGGCATTTGCGGACAACAGCTTGCCGTTCGTCCGGTCGAGCACGTAGAAGAATCCATTTTTCGGCGCCTGCATCAGCACGTGACGCGCACGGCCACCGATCTCGATGTCCGCCAGGATCATGTTCTGTGTGGCGGTGTAGTCCCAACTGTCCCCCGGTGTCGTCTGGTAGTACCACCGCATGCGACCACTACTCGCATCCACCGCCACAATGGAGGACAAGAAAAGGTTGTCGCCGCCACCCGGGCTGCGGGTCCAGACCGGGTGAGGCATGCCATTGCCGGTTCCGATGTACAGCAGGTTGAGCGCCGGATCGTAAACCATGGAATCCCACGCGGTGCCACCGCCACCCAGGTCCCATCGCGACTGCTTGCTCCAGGTCTTGCGCGCCAGGGTCACATCCGGCGATTCATCAGGGCCCTTGGCCGGATCTCCGGGAACGGTGAAGAATCGCCAGGTCAGTTTGCCCGACACCAGGTTGTACGCGGAAACATAGCCTCGGGCTCCCATCTCGGCGCCGGAGTTGCCGATCACTACATTTTCACCGGCGACACGCGGCGCTCCGGTGCTGACATAATTCATTGTCTTCCGATCAGTGAATGTGTCCACCTTCCAGGCCACTTGACCGCTCTTGGCATCGATGCTGATCAGATAGCCATCGAGAGTTGCAACGTAGACGCGGCCCTTCCAAAGCGCGACGCCGCGATTGATGACATCGCAACACGCTCGTCGAGCCCAATTGCCGTCGACCTGCGGATCGTATTTCCACAGCAGCTTTCCCGACCTCGCATCGAGCGCGTACACCACACTCCAAGGTCCCGAGAAATACATCACCCCGTCAGCAACAATGGGCGACGCTTCATTGCCCCGGTGAGTCCGTCCACGTACTACGAAGTCGTTGAACTCCCAGGCAAGGCCCAGCTTGCCCACGTTGGCCGGGGCGATCTGTGTCAGCGGCGAGAAGTGTGTTTCCTGCGCGATACCAATCGCGGACCCCAGCCCGCAGGCCGCGGCAACAATGCCGAGAGCCACCTGCCGCAATAACCCGTTTGTGCTGCGCATGTCAAAAGTTCGCACGTACGCTGACACCTACCGTGCGCGGACGAATCGTCGTCGCGCTGGAGACTCCGGACGCGCGCGAAAAATCGATGAACGGCGCGGCGTCGGTAACGTTATCGACATACAGCCGATACTGCATGGAGCCATTCACGAAATTCAAGTTGGCATTGACCACGTGATAGGACGACTGAATCTGTGTCGCATCGGGTACCAATCCATGCGTGGCGTCCGGATAAGTTACGCTCTGAAAGCCCTCGAAAGCACGCAAGTTGGCGCCGTGATACATGAGCTCGGCGCGGAAATCACCGCTCCAGGCCGTCGAGCTCAGGAAGTGGTAGTCACCGAACACACTGCCAGTCCATTTGGGTGTGTCCAGGACCTCCTGCCCCACCTGCGCCGATACACCGGATGCGGTTTCGGTAATGCGCGTGCCCGTGTATGACACGTTGCCGCCCAGGGTGACACCAGCGCCCACCGCCGATTCCGCTGACAGCTCGACTCCCTTGATGGTCGCCGCCCCGACATTCCCCACGAACTGGAAGCCGCAGGAGTTCAGATTCACCTGCTGCTGGATCTTCTTCCAATCAGTGTAGAAAACGGCTGCATTCACAATCGACTGGTGGCCACCGAGCTCATTCTTCGTTCCGAGCTCATACGTCCACAGGCTGTCGGGCCGATAGCTGTCCGGCGCCCGGGTGATGCCGAGCCGCTCGAAGTCGGGTCCGCACAGCGGGCTGTCGGTGTTGAATCGGTTGGGACCACCCTGGCGGAATCCCTTGCTGGCGCTGCCATAGATCAAGTGGCCAGCCACGGGGGTGTAGCTCAATGCATATCGCGGGGTGAAGCCCACGTCAGTACTGCGCTTCGCATCGACCTCGCTGTGACCGCCGTTGAACACACCATCGAAGTCGCCATCGACACGCTGCTTGATGTCGAACCAGCGCAATCCGGCGCTCAATTCCAACTGCTTCGTCAGCCTGTAGCTGATGTTGCCGAAGGCTGCCTTCTGCGAGGTATAAGTGAGTTGGTCGCCCACATAAGTGATATCGGTGCCCGTCTGGAAGAAATCTCCCGCACCCACCGTATTCACGTCCTGGAACAGGTCATCGCGCTGATAGGAATAATACACGCCGAGGGTCCACTTGAGCGGCGCTGCGGCGTCGGGGGACTCAACCCGGAACTCCTGGGTGAAGGCACGTGTTTTGGTATTGGATCGATTGTACGAATTGTTGGGCAACAACGGCGGTACCAGCCCCGCAATGAACAGCGAATAATCCCGATCCCACTCGATACTGCGGCTGAAGTAGCCGGTGAGGGAATTGAAGTTGACCCAATCCGACTGCTGTTTGACATTGAGACTGTAGATCTCGAAATTGTCGCGGGTAGGCTCCGCGAAGCGCACCGAGTTCTCGAAGCGCGGCAGGTTGGTGAAGAAATCGTTGGTATTGGCCTTGTCGCTACGTTGAATGGTTGCGATCGGCATGACGGTCAACGAGTCGGTAGGCGTCCATTTCACTGATGCGCGCGCGAGAGTCGTGCTGCGTTCGTTCCAGTCGTCGCGGGCGTAGGTACCTATGTTCGGGTAAACGACCGGTTGGAACGCCGCCGGCGGCTGCGTGGCGCTCTGACTGAATACCTGTACCAACCCGCCCGGCACATTGTCCACGTAGCCGGCATCGAGTTGATAAGCGCCGCCGATACGGATGGCCAGCCGATCCTGGACCACTGGAATGTTCAGGAAGGATTCCGCATTGTAGGAAATCCCGCCATGGGCAACCGATGCGACTCCCCCCTCTGCCGTGATGGCGAAGCGATTCGCCTGGGGCTCGCGGGTCACATATTTGATGGCGCCGCCCATCGCGCTGCCGCCGTACAGGGTTCCCTGCGGCCCCTTCAACACTTCGACCCGCTCCATGTCGACCAGCAGCGGATCCGCGGCTCCGGTGAAACTCGTACTGATGGTGATCAGCGAGATGTCGTTGAGATACACACCGACAGTGGGGCTGGAGGCCGCCGTACTGACACCGCGGATTGAATAACGGCTTTGACCCGGCTCACCTCCTGAGTAGGAGACGCCCGGAACGGAGAGCAGCACATCCTTGAAGTCACGGGCACCCGACCGGTCCAGGTCATCGCCTGAAATCGCGGATACAGAGATCGGGATATCCTGGATGCGCTCGGCGCGCTTCTGGGCGGTGACCACGACTTCCGCGAGCTGATCGACCGGCTCCGCCGCTGTTTGCGCGAACGCGGGCAAGGCAGCGCCGGATACCGCGCCGAGCCCGACCAGCAGAGCCAGACACGAGCCGCCTCGTCGCCGGCAATGTTCTCCCCCTCTGACAGCAGTCGTTCGCGGGCTCATTTTTTCTCCACGTCAGAATTGGAAATCGCGGCACTGGCACAAGCCGCATCCTGCTCGGCGGTACCGCCAGAGACGCCGATCGCACCAATGGTGTGTGTAGCGAGCTTGATTGGCAGGCCGCCCGGATCGCTGGTCACGCGCAGGAGCATCATCAGATCCCGCGTCGCGGGGTCTTGACTCAAAGCAGCCAATGCCGCGGTGGGTGCTCCTGCTCTTGCCGCGGTTTGAGCCTTGAGCAAGGCGGCGTCGGCGGTCACTGCGGATGCGCCGTCCTGGCGACGCAACAAAATGATGGCGCCAGCCGCATCGACCACCACGATTGAAAACGGCGGCCAGGCGTTGGCCTTCGAGCGTGACAAACAGCGTTGCACCATCGAGTCCGCCGCGGACTGATCGATGACTTCAGAGGGGACTACCGCGTCCGCCTGCGCAATTGCCGCAATAAAGGTGAGCGCCACCAGGCCACCCACACCAACAGGCCGCCATACCATTCGCAGACTCTCCCCGCCCAGCTCGTGCCGATGGTGGGAATCTAGTGAAGGCGCCGGTCAGTGGGTTGCGCAGTTGTCACGAATGCTGTCGGCAGCGTCACGAATTGCGGTGGCGTGATGGCGACTGCCGGAACTCCCGGGTAAACGAGGCGCTGAAGGCGCTCGCCGAGCTGAAGCCACTCTCGTAGGCGACCTGCGCAATGGAGATATCGGTTTCCAGCAGCAGCCGCCGCGCCTTCTGCAGGCGCAGCGAGCGGCAGAAATCGTAGACGCTCGTGCCAAAGAGCTGCGCGAATCCGCTGCACAGCTTGTTGCGATTCAGGCCGAACTGGCGCGCGAGGGCATGGATGGTGGGCGGCTCGACGAATGCCTGCAGGAGCAGATCCCGAACCGCATGCAGTTGTCGCCGATCCCGCTCCGTGAGGCGAAGAGACGCCGCGCGCGGAGCTGCGCACTCCGCCTGAAAGCGATCGAGGATCAGGCAGAACAACTCGGTTACCTTGGCCTCGACGTACAGGCGTCGCAGCGGACCGGTGCGGCGGCAGTTGATGACCGCCTCGGCGATGGCGACTTCCTCCGCCGTCGGCACTGCTATCGCTATGCGAGGCCGCACGCGCTTGTGCACCAAAAACGAACGGAATCCGGAAGATACGGGTGTTTTTTCTTCGTCCAGGAAACGCCACAAGTCCTCGCCGCACATGGCCATGACGAGAAATCTGACTTCCTCCTTGGCCAGCAGCCGCTCCTCTTTCGAGACCCCCAAGTCATGCAGCAGGACGGCGGTCGCGGCCCCATTCACACAGGTTTCGTGGCGCCCCTCAAACTTGAGAACCCGCTGTCCCGAGAGCTGCACGCCGAATTTCAGCAGGTTCTCGCCGTCGATGGTCGCGACAATATCCTGGTGAAATCGGTGAGCCTGCACGCTCATATCGAGCCCGTCTGTCAGGCCGAGGCTTTCCCAGGGGAAGAGGTCTGTTGTCGGGCCGATGGTCATCTCGAGCACAAAATGCGGTTGAGACGATCGTACGCAGCTCAGGCCAGATGGACAAGATACGCTTGAATCGCTTGGGCGGCGGCGCGCGCCACTCGACGAGGGGTTCCCTTTTTCCGGGCCGGATCGCTCTAAAGGTTCGGAAACCAAGTAAACGGGAGCCAGATTGTGAGGAATCGAACGCGAGGCGGCTGCGCACTTGTGGCGCTGGCGCAGGTGGTAGTCACGGCACCCCAACCCATCGACAGAGCCGTGTGGGAAGCAGCGGCACCCAAATTCGTGCAGTCTCATAGTGCGCCGACGTTAATGACGGAGCATGTGGCCCGGTGGAAGATCGGCATCTGCCCTGTTACGCGCGGATTGGCCGCCGGTTACAACGACTTTGTATCGGCTCGCGTGCGCGAGGTGGCCAGGACGGCCGGGGCCCCCGTCGACGACGAACCGCAGAGCTGCAAGAAAAATGCAGAGATCATTTTTACGACCGAGCCGCAAAAGCTATTGAACAACGTCGTGCAGGATCATGATGGCCTGCTCGGGTTTCATTGGGTCAGCCAGACACAGAAGGTGGCGACCGTCACGCGCCCCATCCAATCGTGGTATGTCACCGCGACGGTCGGTAAGAGGGGCCTGGAGGCGGTTGATGACCAACTCCAGTACCTCTACGCTGCCGTCCCTCCCGGCAAGGAAGTCACTGGCACTCGCATCCCTCGCGGCTATCCGACGCGAATCACCCACGCGCTGGTTGTCGTCGACTGGAACAAAGTGCAGGGGTACACGATCGGCTCGATAGCCGACTACGTCGCAATGCTGACACTGGCTCAACCCAGAACCCTGGACGACTGTACTGCGCTGCCCAGCATTTTGGATCTGTTCTCAAGTGGCTGCGGTCCCGGGCAAAAGACAGAGGCGCTGACCGATGTGGATCGTGCGTATCTGAAGGCGCTGTACGTCGTTGATCCTGGACTGATGCTGACATTTCAACGCGGCAGTATTGCGAGGCATATGAAACAGTACCTGGGGGTCCGCTGACCGCAGCAAATGCCTGAAGTGGATAGTCAGAAGCGGCACGACTTCGTTGCCAGTGTGGAGCGGGAGTACGGCGGCATGCTCCGTCGCTTCCTGGCTGCGCGGCTGCGATTTGCCGCTGCGGACACTGCGGATCTCTTCCAGGAGATCTTCCTGCGGTTGCTGCGGATCAAGGATCCGGGGTCCATCAGAAACCCGCAGGCCTATTTGTACACGGTGGCCAGTCATGTCCTCCACCAACACGCGGCGGGCAAGGCAGCGAGCCCCGAGAGTTGGGATCCAATCGAGCAACTGCCACAGCTCGAGTCGCAGGTGCATCCGGATCCAGCGGTGGAAGTGGATTGGCAGCAACGGATTGCACACCTGGCCGAGGCACTCGAGAAGCTTTCACCGCGTGCGTGCGCGACCCTGGTGATGTACCGGTGCGAAGGAATGACATTGGAGGAGATCGGCCAACGCCTCGGGGTGTCGCGTCCAATGGCACGAAAGTACCTGACGCGCGCACTCACCTTCTGCGACCAGTATTTCCAGGAGAGCGGTGGCCTATGAGAGATCCATCCGACATCCAACAACAGGCAAGCGAGTGGCTGATCGCGTTTTCCGAGGAGGAAGTCGATACCGCCGGGCAGCAGGACTTTGTGCGTTGGCTGCAGAAGTCGCCGCAACACGTGGCTACGTATTTGCGGATTGCCGCCGTGTGGGAACTGGCCGGGGATCTGCGCGAGCGCCCCGGGATCGATGTGAATGCCATGATCGAGCGGGCCCATGCGGCCGAGGCCAGTGAGGGAGGCGAGGCAGCCGGGCCAGCCGTGTCAGCCGAGGAGATGCGGCCGCCACGCAAAAACTTTACCCTCCGGCCCCGGTTCGCCGTCGCCGCCTGTATGCTCCTCCTGATAGTGGGAGGGGCCCTCCTCGCCCCGATGTTGTGGACACACGCACCGGCCTTTGCAACGCGCGCGGCCGAACAACGCACCGTGCAACTCTCTGACGGGTCCGTCGTTCAATTGAACGCTCGATCCCGGCTGGAATTGCACTACGGCTCCGGCGAGCGACAGGTCGATCTCATCGAGGGACAAGCCCTTTTTTCAGTCGCCCACGATTCCCGGCGTCCGTTTGTCGTCCGTTGTGGCGGGACCCGGATCAGTGCCATCGGCACCCAGTTCGATGTCAATAGAGCCGCGAGTGGTACCATGGTCACCGTTGCCGAGGGAAAGATCGCGGTATCGGGAGGTAGCTCACCCGTGTCATTGGTTGCTGCAGGCGAACAAGCTTTCGTAAGGTCGGGCGCCCGGCCCGAAGTACACCAGGCCAATGTTTCGGCCGTTACGGCCTGGACCCGGGGTAAGTTGGTCCTGACTGCGACGCCGTTACACGAAGCTATCGAGCAACTCAACCGAACGGCAGTTCGCCAGCTGGTTCTGGAAGACGAATCCATTCGGGACTTTCATGTCAGTGGCGTCTTCCCATACGCCGATCCCGGACCTCTTGTCAGATTCCTGCAGCAGCGTTTCGGAGTCGTCGCTCAGGAAACAGACGGCGTCGTGCATCTTCGCAAGCCACAACTGCATTGAGAGCGGCCGTGCGTACCCTACACGTGTCGTTACTAATGCTGAGCACACTGTTGGGTAGCGCGCAGCTGTCTGCCGCAGATGACGCCCTCGCCACCACACGACAGATTCAAATACCCGCAGAGGATCTGCAGTCCGCGTTGCAGACTCTCAGCCGCCTGACCGAGTTGCAGATCATCTATGTCTCTGAGGACGTAGCAGGCATCAATACAACCGGCCTCCGAGGCAAGCTGAGCGCCATCGAAGCCCTGCGCAGCCTCCTGAGCAATACGGATCTGACATACGAGTTGCTGGATGCGCGCACCGTGAGCATCATGCCCCGGCCACCGGTACCGGGCGCGGGTGCAGACGCGGGCGCGGGTGTGGGAGCGGCAGCGGAATCGGCAGCTGCCAGTAACGCCCCGTTGGATCAGGTCACCATAACTGCTCCGACTCAGCCAACCGACCCGCGACTCGAGGCGATGAGCGCTGCTGTCCTGCGCTCTCGCCTCGCCTCCAACAGTGCAAACGGTCCATGGGCACGCTGGTTGGTGCCCGTCTGTCCGACAACCATTGGATTGCAGCCGCAGACGAACTCCCTCATTTCAGATCGCATCAGGCAGATTGCCGCCCTGGTGGGGGCTCCCGTTGCCCCGTCGACCTGTACCAACACCAATGTCCAGATTCTGTTCACATCCAATCCCCAGGAGCTGTTGGACACGGTAGCTGCGCACAGAGAGCAGTTCCTGGGTGTTCACTTCCCATCGCAACTGCGGACATTGAAGCAATTCACCCAGCCCATTCAGGCCTGGTATTCCGTTGTGACTCATACTTCGCGGGTTTCCCGTAGTTGGGGACCGGGGAACCCCATCCCCAGTCAACCGCAACTCCTGACGGGCACCCGGTTTCAGGAAACGCTCAGCAGTGAAATCGTCAATGTATTGATTGTCGCAGATCGCCGTCAGATCGTGGGCCGTCCTGTTGGCGCCGTTGCGGATTACGTAACCGCATTAGCGTTGTACGAGCACGAGAGAGCACGTCGTGAAGGAATCACCGCCACCGATACGGCTTGCCTGAAGGCCCTGTACGGCCAACCCTGAAACAATACTGTACAGCCTGTCTGCTGGATGCTTGATCAGTCCGGCCGCCCCGTTCCGTGTTTCATTTCATGAAGCCCTGCGCAGAAACGGCGGCCCGTTCGCGCGACAATTGTTGAATCATGCTTACCTCATTTCTGCGCGATGCGCGTCGCTGGCCGGAAAGGTGGCGCAGCAGATTCAACTGGTGGTGGCTCACCAGCGGGCAGGAGCATCTGCCGTTCCTCGGAATAATCGGACTGCCGATCCTGGGTGTGGCCGCCATTGTCTTTTTTGCCTACGTAAACGGAACGCGCGTCGAGCCTCAGCGCATTCACGCCTTGGAGCGGGAAGCACTGCGCGCACAGCGGCGCGCAGATGATCTGCAATGCCTGGCTGAGAATATCTATTTCGAGGCTCGCGGCGAGCCGCTCGACGGCCAGTACGCTGTAGCCGAAGTCACCTTGAACAGGACGCGAGCTCAACAGTTTCCGCATACGATCTGCGGTGTGGTTCATCAATCGCGCTGGGATCCAAATCGGCGGCGGGTCGTTGGGGCCTTCTCATGGACTGAGCTTGGGGACCTTTCGCCGGGCGACGGACCTGCCTGGAAACGGGCCAAGGCGGTCGCGAACGCCGCTTACGAAGATGAGCACGAATCAATCGTCCCTGGAGCCTTGTTCTATCACGCCACCAGTGTGCGGCCTGGTTGGGCTAGCAGCCGGGCGGCGATTGCCACTATTGGGAACCACGTGTTCTATCGATGAGGGCCGCGGCGGCGGGCGTGAGCCCTAGCCGCGTCACCCCGTCGATGCAAGCAACGGGTCGAGTGCCGCCTTGAACGCTTCAAAGGGCGAAGCGCCGACAACCGTCTTTTTGACGCTCATCACCTTACCCTGGGCATCCAACGTGCCAATGATGAACGTGGGGGTACCCGAGATCTGCATCTCGTTGGCTTCCGTGATGCCGCGCTGGATGATCTCCGCGAAGCGGTCACTCGAAATGCACTTGTCCAGATCTGCGACATTCAATCCCAACTTCCCGGCGCGCTCGTCGATATCGGCGGCGCTGAGAGAAGCGGCGTCCCCCAGCAGACTGTCATGCATCTCCCAGAATTTCCCCTGCTCGGTTGCGCAGTGAACGGCGCGCGCGGCCGGCATTGCACCCTGATGAAATGCCAGGGGCATGTCGCGGTGGAAGTACTTCAACTTCCCTGTCTTGACGTAGGTGTCGCGGATCTGCGGGTAGATATCGTGCTCGAAGCGCCGGCAGAACGGGCATTGAAAATCGGCGTACTCAATGATTGCCAGCTTTGCGGTGGGATCGCCTTTGAAAGGCTCACCCGCAAGACCCATGGTCTGCGGCGGCTTCAGAGCCGGCGGAGTCGGCCCCCGCATCATTTTCTTCAGCTCATCCAGGGACGCGAGAATCTGCTGCTGCTGGACATTGAGGCGCGCCACCTCGTCCTTGAGCCTGGTGAGCTCGTCATTGGCCGGCTGTGCAGCGGCGGCTCCCGCCGCCACCAACAGGGCAATCGAGAGCATGCCGAGTTGCCTGAGCATGTGCGCTCCTAGTTGATCGCCCAGCTCTGATTACTGTTGCCGGTACAGGTGTACACCAGCACCGGTGTTCCATCGCCGGTACCTCCAAAGTACACATCCAGGCACAAGCCGCTGTTGGTGGCCGGATGGAGTTGGTAATGACCTGCCGTGCCGGTCACCTCCCAGGCCTGGCCCGCGGACCCGTTGCAGCCTTGGAGATTCACGGACGAATTGGGATCGGAGCCGTTGGCGGTGAGGCAGTACGCGCCGTACGAGACTGCGATGTTATAGAACCCCGAAGGTACGACGCCGGCGTTGCCGAACACCCACTTCTGAGCACCTGTACCGTTGGCCGTCCAGATATCCACAGTGTTGCCGTTCCCGGTCCCGGACAGGTAGTCATCCAGCCGCGATCCCGGAGCATTCCCAGGAGCCAGCGTATGCGCGCCGTTAAGGCTCGTTCCGCCGCCGCCGCCGCCTCCACCACCACCGCTGCCGCTGGGGCAGAACGTCACCGTGTAATTCGCTCCGGTTGGGCAGGTGTGCAGTCCATTGGCATCGTCGTAGGCATACGCATACTGACCAGGGCAGGAGTTGTGGATGTTGGTCACGAACGACTGCTCGGTCGCCGGCCAATTTCCCACGACGCAGGTCTGCTGGGTTCCAAAGGCACCGCGACAGCAAAACTGGTCGCTGTTGAATACCGTGCAGGGGCTCAGGCACTCCCCACCGTTCTTCAAATCCGCCGGACAGGCATTCACCGGCGCGCTCGAGCAGGTATTCGGAGAGGCGCAGCTCGCATTGGAGACACTGATACCGATCGGGTTGTCGAACCCATCGACGTAGCTCACGTCGTACCAGTCAGTACCATTGGCGTTCAGGTTGAATTCCGCAAGCGAGGTGCCCGCCATTCCGGTCGTGCCGTTACATTGCAGTCCGACACCGCCGCACTGCCCTGTGGCGCAGACCGCGGGATTGGCGCTATTGCAACCTGTACGTCCCCAGATCCGACCGATCCAACCCGAGTTGAGGGTAAAATTCACCCGCGCGCCGGGCGCCATCTGCCAACCGCCGTTGGCGTAGGTGGCCGGGAAAATGCCGGGGTAGACGGTGTAGCTGCAGTTGTTGACTACGGTGAAGTCCGCGGCCACCGCCGCGGTCCCGCACATCAAGGCCGCCACTGCGACCAGTAACAGCACGAGTTTGTTTCGGGGCGTGTGTGTTCCATTCATGGCGGCGGGATCTCCTTGAGTCCGCGCCACGATGCCACACGAAAAACCCCGTGGAAAGAGTCGGAATGAAGCGACAAACCCGCACCTTCAAGACCTCAGCGTGCTGGTCTGAACAGCCTCCATTGCCGTTCATTGAGTTACATACAGTGGTCTTGAATACCAGGACCAAAGCCCAAGCCGTGTCAACTTCCTGCCTCGCCCTCGGTCTGCTCGAGTCGCTGCCCCTTCGGATAACCAACCGAATAGTGTTGCCTGACACTGACATGGGTTCGTGGCTGCAGATTGAGCTTCCAGAGGTAGACGCCCGACTTGCCATCCAGGTCGCGAGTGGTGGCGGGAGTGGCATCCTTGGAAAGCTCGACTTTGATCGCTGCGTTGTGGCTCACCGGAACCCGGTCGATCAGCTCGAGCATGATGGGCGCGCCGTGGAAGCTCGTAACGTCAAAGCGGCGCCGATGCTCTTCGACTATCTGTCCGCTCAGAAACCCTCTCGCACCGGATTGCGCCGGCTCGTCGTGCGACTCTATGCGGATCCGATCATCCGCGCCGAAAGGCAAACGTACGTCTGCATCGGGAAGCAGACCCGGAGTGTCGGCGGCTCCTACAAATGCCCCATCGCGATACAGTTGCAACTGACCGGCACCCCAAGGTACGTCGCGTTGGAATTTGAAGGTCGCCTCGAGGAACGCAGATCGACTGACGCTGGGGACCGCCCGCGCGACCAATTCGACGTCGAACCCATCTTCACCAATGGAATAGACGTGCGGCTCACGGTCAGCCAACAAGCTGACATGACCCGGAATTGCATACTCCGCAGCGTACTCGGTAGCGGAGACGGCAACGGTCCTGCGCGTTCCTGTTACAACTGCCTCCTGCAAGGCTTCGTCAGGTCGCATCGGCGCCGCAGCCGCTGGAGCCGATACGCTTCTTACCTTGCCGGCTTGCATCGGTTCCACCGGCCGCGCCAGATCCAGGAACACGGGCACGATATCCGGAGTCGATACCTTCTCTTCCAACTGAGCCGTGGTGAGAGTCAACGCGACACCACCCCAGTCTTCGCCGCTCCCCTGCTCCACAGACGCCTGCCGCGTAAGTGTCACACGCTTAGTTGTTGTATTGAGGCGGGCGTCGTACAGAAAGTGCCAGCTCGCATCTCCAATTCGGTAACTCACCGCAATTGTTGTACTGACAGGGTTCGATGCCTCCAATACCGCATGAACCTCGTAACTATCCTTGCGCTGCGTCGCGATTTTCTTGATATCCGCCTGCGTGGCTGCGATTTGCGCGTCCACCGCGCGTTGCCGTACAGCGGCATCACGGATCTTCGCACGCGCGCTTGCGCCACCAGTGCCGACTGCAGTCAGGACAGTCGTGAGATTTGCTGAATCCACCGCCGGTCGCGCGGCAGGGCCACTGGGAGTGCTTGCCAGTGAATCGAGGATTTTGAGCTGCGTTTCCGCGGTTGCAATCTCGTCCTGGATGACCTGGCGCTGGTCATTGAGCGCCTCGAGCTTTTTGCGCAACAGCCGCTCACTATCCACGACGTAATCAGCGTGCTCGATCTTTTTGAGCTCCACTGCACCGAGCCTGACGTCATTCGAGCCCACGGCTACGCGCAGGGCATCGGCGTCGAGCGACGAAGGCAGTCCCCGCACAATGAGGCGATGCTCGCCCGCGGGGACCTGGAGACTGCCGTGCCGTGTAATCTCGGCACCTTCAGGATAGACCGTGACCTGATCTATCCGGGGCTCCGCAACCAGATCGGCGGCAGAGGCAACTCCCAGCGAAAGCGGCCCCAGGGCCATTGAGACGGCGACGGCCACAACGTTGGACCGACCGCGCGACGCGGCGACTGTGATCTGCATTTCCCGAACCCCCAAGGTGATAGTTTGCAGCTTTGTTGCCAATGCTACCGGCTATCCAAACGGCCCTTGGGGGCAAATCGGGTTAAAGACTAAGGTCTCATGCGGTGGCGACGCGAGCAGCTTTGAGCTTGCCGTCAGCCTCGAGCACCTCCGCCGCATAACGCCTGAGCATGAACTTCTGGATCTTGCCCGTGACCGTCAGCGGGAAGGCATCCAGGAACAGCACGTACCGCGGTACTTTGTAGTGCGCAATCTGACCGATACAGAACTTACGGATTTCCTCCGCAGCCGCTTCCGTACCCGGCCGCAGGATGACGCAGGCGCAAAGCTCCTCGCCGAATCTCTCGTCCGGCACGCCCACACACTGCACGTCGAGCACCTTCGGATGCTGGAACAGGAACTCCTCGACTTCGCGAGGATAAATGTTCTCACCGCCGCGGATCACCATGTCCTTCGATCGACCGACAATGTTGCAGAAGCCCTGCTCGTCGAGGGTTGCAAGGTCGCCCGTACGCATCCAGCCGGCATCGTCAATGGCAGCACGCGTCTTCTGTGAATCGCCCCAGTAGCCACGCATGACAGAGTAGCCGCGCGTCAGCAATTCACCGGCGGTTCCACGCGGCACGATCCGGCCGGCCGCGTCGACGATCTTCACCTCGACATGCGGTTGAATTCGGCCGCAGGTTGAGACGCGGCGATCGATCGGATCATCCACCGAGCTCTGAAAGGAAATGGGCGACGTCTCGGTCATTCCGTAAGCAATCGTCACTTGCGCCATATTCATCCGCTTGACGACCTTCTTCATGACCTCCACGGGACACGGCGCCCCCGCCATGACTCCGGTGCGCAGGCTCGAAAGGTCATACCGCTCAAACTTCGGGTGATCGAGCTCTGCGATAAACATCGTCGGGACGCCGTGTAAAGCGGTGCAGCGCTCGGCTTCAATTGTCTCGAGCACCGCACCAGCGTCGAATGCCTCGCCGGGATAAACCATGGTGGCGCCGTGTGCTATGCACGACAGATTCCCCATCACCATTCCGAAGCAATGATACAAAGGGACCGGGATACACAACCGGTCGCGTTCGGTGAATCTCATTGCAGCGCCAACAAAGAATCCGTTGTTGACAATGTTGTGGTGAGTGAGCGTCGCGCCCTTCGGCGCGCCTGTCGTGCCCGAAGTGAACTGAATGTTGATGGGATCGTCGCACTGCAGCCGGCCCGCCAGTTCCTCCAAGCTCGCGAGCTCGTCCGCACTTGCATCCTGCAGCAGGTCGTTGAAATTGAGCATGCCCGGGGTGCTGTCACTGCCGAGCCGGATGACGATCTCGAGTGAGGGCACGGTCGTCGCGACCAGCTTGCATGGCTCGCAGTCTGGCAGCTCGGGAGCCAGCTCCCGCAGGATCTGCAGGTAATTGCTCGACTTGAAGCCCGGCGAGAGAATCAGACCCCGGCACTGCACGTTGGTCAGCGCGTGTTGCAGCTCGCTGCGCCGGTAGGCAGGGTTGATATTCACCAGGATCAACCCCGCCTTGGCGCTCGCCAACTGGGTAATCAACCATTCGACGTTGTTCTGTGACCAGATTCCAAGACGTTCTCCGGGCTGGAGGCCCAGGCGCACGAGACTTGCGGCGAGGTTGTTCACCCGGTGCTGCAGCTCCCTGTATGTCCAGCGCACGCCCTGATGGCGCACTACGATCGCCTCACGATCCCCAAAGCGGTCGACGGTGTTGTCGAACAACACGCCAATAGTGTCCCCGATCAATGGCACATCACTAGCGCCATGCACGTAGCTGGCGACATTGGAGGATCGGGTAATGGGGGTTACGTTCGAGGAACTCATGCAGATCTCCATATCAGTGCCGCTCAGGCGGCTTTGGATTGGGTGTTGGAATCGAAGGCGCGGACAAAGTCGGCAATGAGCGGATTGACCAACTCAGGATGGGTCACGGGGGCCATGTGTCCCGCCGCGATGTGATGGCAGGCGGCACGGGGCAACGTCTCACCCAGGACCGACAGTACCGTGCGTGCCACCTGCGGACTGTGCCGGCCGCCGATCAGGCACGCCGGTGTTCGCAGGCGCCGATAGGCGGCGATGTTCGGGCACGCGCGTGCTACCGCTTGGAAGTCCAGTGCGGTTTTGGGCAATAGTTGGGTCAGCGAGGCTTGCCGGCGAGACGACAGGCTCGCGAAAGCACCATCCCCGTTCCAGAAGTCGATAAAGCGGGCTGCCCCACGATGTGCGTCGTTCTTGGCCAGGCTGGCGTGAACGTCACAGCGCAGCGCCTCGAGATCAGCTCGCACGCGTTCATCGAGCGGCAGCAGATGAAACGCACCTGGCTCGAAGAGGCTCAGGCTGCGGACTCGGTCCGGGGCGGCTAGTGCGAGTTGCAGAGCGACGGCGCCACCATAGGAATGCCCGACGAGATGAAAGCACTCTCCTGCGGGCGCGTGCCGCGCCAGGACGGACTCGATCAGTTTCACTTCATCGTCGAGACCAAAGTCGTGCTCAGTTCGGGGCCATCCGGTCTCCCCGTATCCGTGCAGATCGATCGCAATCAACCGATGGGTGTTGCGCAGGCTGTCCACGAGCTTGCGCCACTGGCTCTTGGAGCTCATCGAGCTGTGTAACAGCACGACCGTAGGGCCCCAGCCGTCAATACGCACTCCGACTCGATCCGCCGTAAACATACAAGTTCATCCGCACTGGTAAAGCGAGGTTTCGCCACCTACACCTTACTTAGCGGAATGACGGGGGAAATCAGCTCAAGCTTGTGCGGATTGCTGAGCGCGGCGGAACGTCAACGCGCGCGGGAATCCTCCGGCACCTGTTCGCGGTCGTTCTTACCGTAGTCACGTAGAACGGATGCGACGCGCAGACGGTAATCCGCGAAGATTTGCTCACGGCCAGCCGACTGAGCCGCCCGGTGCATCGGCAGGTTGCGCCACTCGCTCACGGCCTTCTCGTCCTCCCAGAACGACAGTGAGAGCAACTTGCCCGGCTGGCTCAGGCTCTCGAACCGCTCGATTGAAATAAAGCCGGGCACCCGCTCCAGCAGCGGCCGCAGTGCCGCGGCGGTATCCAGATACGCCTGCCTCTCGCCCTCGCGCGCCTCAGCTTCGAATATCACGGCAATCATAGGGGTCCTTATGCCAACCATTGAAGGCCGATGGTAGGCACTTGCACCCGTTCGATGCTTCGTCCGGCGTCAAACCATGAAATACGGCCCGCGGATCCACCCAGTTGTATCCATCCACGGGCACCTGGCCGCGGGCGAACCAGGCCAACATCGCGCGGAATCGAGACCGAATGCCAATGATCATATGCGGCGCCCCGGTGGGGGTGCATGGGCTGTCCATAGGGGGTGCAGGAGACCGCACACTGGTCTGACCGTCAAGAACCGTTCCAGAGAAATCACTTAGACCAGTTCGACCTCCCCCTGCTAGCATGCGGCCATGCCGCGACCCGCCTGGAAAGCCACAATCGACGTTGACCGCGCAGCGTCACTGCCACCCTTTCTGCAAATCGCACGGGCGCTCGCCGCTGACATTCAGCAAGGCCGGCTACGCCCGGGCGATCGGCTCCCGGGGAGCCGGCGTCTTGCCGAGAGTCTGCAAGTTCATCGCAATACCATCCTTGCGGCACTCGCGGAGTTGATGTCGGAAGGTTGGGTTGAGACCGCGGCCGGGCGCGGTACCTTTGTCTCGCACGCCATTGTCAATCCAGCGCACAGGCGTTTCTCGCGTCCGAAGGTCCTTCGAACCAACACGCCCGCAAGCCTGCCGTTTACGCTCCCGGAGCCCCCTGCCGAGCATCGATCTCCGGAGCTTCCGCGGGGCACTTTGAACTTGAGCAGCGGAGCGCCTGACGTTCGGCTGGTGCCGGCGCGATTGATCGGTCGCGCGTATCGCCGTGTCCTGGGACTCAAGGGCGCTGATCTGCTCGGGTACGCCAAACCCGAGGGACACTCCGGTCTGCGCGCCGGCTTGGCATCCATGCTGAAGAGCACGCGGATGCTACATGTCAGTTCCGATGACATCATGGTTACACGTGGCAGCCAGATGGCATTGACACTCGCTGCGCGGGCGCTACTACGCCCAGGCGACACAATCGCGGTCGAAGGACTTGGATACCGCCCTGCGTGGGAGGCCTTCCGGGCCACAGGCGCTACCGTCACACCTGTCGAGATCGACGCCGACGGAATCAACGTTGATTCGTTGAAGCAGCTTGCCAAGCACACGAAGCTTCGCGCCGTGTACGTGACTCCGCATCATCAATATCCGACAACGGTGACATTGAAGGCAGCGCGTCGTCTGGCGCTGCTCGCGCTAGCACGCGAACAGGGTATGGCCATAATTGAGGACGACTACGATCACGAGTTCCATTACGACGGTCGACCGGTGCTGCCGCTTGCGAGTGCGGAGCATGCCGGGCAAGTCGTTTACATCGGGACACTATCCAAGGTCTTGGCGCCGGGTCTGCGCCTCGGCTATATGGTCGCACCGCCCGCGGTTCTACGTAGCGCCTGCCTGATCCGCTCGATCCTGGATACGCAAGGCGACCAGGCAACGGAAGCTGCAGTGGCGACTTTGATCGAAGATGGCGAGTTGGAGCGGCACGTGGCACGCGTCCGGCGCATATATGCCAACCGCCGCGAGATCCTGGCAAACAGTCTGAAGCAGGTGTTCGCGGACGATGTTGAGTTCACCTTTGCGCCCGGCGGAATGGCCCTATGGGTCCGGCTGCACATGTCCGTCGATGTGGATGAATGGTCGCGCCGCAGCATCCAGCATGGCGTCTTCTGGCACACGGGCCGCCGCTATGCATTCGACGGTAAGTCGAAGCCGTTCGCCCGATTCAGCTTTGCCAGCCTGAACGAGCGTGAGTTACCGGAGGCAGTCAAGCGGATGGCCGCGGCGTACTACTGAAGCACGTTGTATTTCTGGACGATCCACACGGCCAGATAGAGCAGCGAACCGGTAACAAATGCCGTGTGAAAGCGGCGGTCGCGTACAAAAATCCCTACCATCGCGAACGTGACATACGCAAGATTCCGGACCGGATACTGGATGCCGAACGATCGGAAGTACTCAGCCCCTTTCAGACGCGTATCGATCAAGTCCAGCAGAAACGTTACTGCCAACAGTCCGAAGAACCATTTGCGCCGCGACAGGAAGTAATCCTCGAAGCCCGTATAGCCCCCCAGGTCATCGGGAAACAGCAGCGAGCACAGAAAAACAAACACGCCGGCGTAGAAAATGACGAACAGGTAGACCGGGAAGGTCCAGGTGGCCAGCTTGGACAGCCGGAACTCCCACCACCAGAACTCGATCACGTACAGCAGGACGAACAGCACCCACGCAAGGTGGACCGGGTAGATTGCAACCCGACCGGGATGCTGCACCAAACGCGCCAGCCCCGAGAACAGCCGCGTGACACTCAGGCCAAGAACGATACCGACAATCGTGCGAACATGGACATAGCCCTCTGGATTCGGATAGCCCGAGCTCAGGTCCACGCACCTTCCCCGCGATTTACCGAGTGCCGTACAGTCGATCGCCCGCATCGCCCAAGCCGGGAAGGATATAACCGTGATCGTTCAGTTGCTCATCAATTGCAGCGGTCCACACGCGCACCTCGGGGTGGTGGCGGTGTAAGTTCTCGAGTCCCACGGGGGTTGCCAGCAGGCAGACGAAGCGCAGCTCGCTGGCACCCTGCTCCTTGAGCCGATCCACCGCCGCGACGGCAGTATTGCCAGTAGCCAGCATGGGATCGATCACAATCACCAGCCGCTCCGACAGGTCGGACGGTGCCTTGAAGTAGTACTCCACCGCCGTCAGCGAATCCGGGTCGCGATACAACCCGATGTGTGCCACCCGGGCCGAGGGAACCAGGTCCAGCATGCCTTCAATGAAGCCCATGCCGGCCCGCAGAATCGGCGCGAACACCAGTTTTTTTCCGGCCAGCTTCTGAGCCTGCATTGTCATCAGCGGTGTTTCGATCTCGACCGGGTCCAACGACAGATCGCGCGTCACCTCGTAACACAGCAAGGTCGCGATCTCGCGCAGCAATTGGCGAAAGCCCTTGGTCGAGGTGGTCTTGTCGCGCATGAGCGTGAGTTTGTGCTGCACGAGCGGGTGAGCCACCGTAATAACGTTCTGCATCAGAACACCGTCCCATCGCTCAAGACATGAAATGGAGGACCGCCATCGGCACGCGCCTTACGCGCGATGAGACGACCGGCGGCCCAGGTTCCCCCCTCGAGTATGCTTGCAAGCGGCAACGACTCCGGTGTGCGGCCCAACCGGGCGGCGACCAGGGGCGCGAGTCGATCGAGCAGTGCCACGGTCAGTGCGCGCCACCCCACGACAAAAGGGTCCTTGACCGTGTAGGTCTTTGACAGGCTCGCCGGATCGCGGGGCACGAGCACGCCCATGTCGACGAACAGGCCCCCATTGCGATATTCGGCCAACCCTGTCAGCTCGTGCACGTTGGATACGGTAATCCCCGCCTTCTGCAGGGGCTCGATCAGTGAGTAACTCAACCACTGGGACAGTTTGTGCAGCGGTGCGTAGCCGTCCGCGGGATTGCTTCCGGTCAGTGCCGGGTGGGGCCAACAGTCGCCCAGTGGTACGCCGCCCAGGCTCGGACGCGCCAGCCAGATTGGACCCAATGCTTCCAACAGGGTTTGCAAGATCACCGCGGCGGGCAGTTGTCCCTGCGAGGCTCGTACTCGCAGCGCATCGAACAAGCCTCCGGGCCGGGGAGAGTCTGAGCGAGCAAACAGGTCTGGCCTGGACTCGAGAGTTTCACCGAGGCGGTTCAACAGGGCGGCGCGTCCTTCCAGTCCGAGCAACGGGTTGGTTTCGTCGACCTGGAATGCATTTTGGAGGGATGCGCCGTCAATGCGGCGCAGGACTGCTGCATCGGCCCTGAATGGCTGACCGCCGGGGTCGTTTGCCAATCCGCCGCCTTCAAACCAACGTAGACTTGCGAGCGCGAGCCCTTCCGAACGCGCGGCGTCAACCCTGGTGGCGCGATCCTGATAGTGCCAGGCCGCGCCCGCACCAGCGTCGAGCAAAACTGAGGTTATTACAAGATCGAACGCCGAACGTGCCGCGGCGTCCGCATTCGTCCAGTTGGCTTTTGCGACAATCCCTTCCCACAGATCCTGCCCACCGAACACGAAGTGCCGCCACCGGGAATGCACCGGTACATCGAGCCGTGGATAGCGCTCCCGGACCACTCCAGCCACGAATTCCGCTGTCGGCGCCATTCTATCCAGATCGACAGTCCAGTCGTCCAGGCGCGCATCAACCGCCAACATCAACATGCGTTGCGCGCCCTGTCTCACCGCATCAGCGCGCAGGAGCATCCGGGCGCTTTGCGCCAAGGCAGATTCCGAACTGGGTTCAGTAATCCTTGATGTCACGTCCGACTACACATCGCGGGCTTTCGCTGATTTCCGGCGCTTCTGACTCCGGTGTGAAGTACCCGGCCGCCTTCTTTGCTTCTATCTCAACCATTGCGTCGCGTGGCACGAGGTCCGGTGGGAGCGGGACCCGTTCGCCAATCTCAATGCCAGCCGAAATCAGGGCATCGTATTTGAGATTGGACATTGACACGAGGCGGTCGATTCGTTTGATTCCCAGCCAGTGAATGACGTCGGGCATGAGCTGTTGAAATCGTGCGTCCTGGACCCCGGCGACACACTCGGTGCGCGCGAAGTACGTCGCAGCTTGATCTCCGCCCGGCTGACGCTTACGTGCGTTATATACCAGAAATTTCGTAACCTCTCCGAGCGCCCGCCCCTCTTTGCGGTTATAGACGATCAGTCCGGCGCCGCCGGCCTGCGCCGTCCGAATGCACTCCTCAACGCCGTGAGTCAGATATGGGCGGCAAGTGCAGATGTCCGAGCCGAAGACGTCAGAGCCGTTGCATTCGTCGTGGATCCGACAGGTCAACGGCCGCGTAGGATCAAAGATGGCGGCAGGGTCACCAAAGATGTACAGAGTAGTGCCTCCGATAGGAGGCAGGAAAACGTGCAAGTCGCGCCGCGTGACCAACTCCGGGTACATGCCAGCGGTCTGCTCGAAAAGAGTGCGACGGAGTATCCCCTCTGTCACGCCAAAACGCTCCGCAACACCCGGCAGGTACCACACGGGGTCGATGGCGGCTTTGATCACGCCGACCTCACCACCCTTGTGAATCACTACGCCATCTTCTGAAAGTCTGCCCAGCTCAATGGCCTCCCGAACCTCGGGAAGCATCAAGCGCGCCTTGGTAACCGCAATGGTCGGACGGATATCCATCCCGTCGTCGATCTCAGCCGCGAAGTCCTCGGCAACCCTGTGGCCCCAGGGATCGAGCGAGACGATCGTGTGATGACCCACCCATTGAGGGTAGGGACCGAGCTCAATGAGTGGACCTGTGTCTTTCAGATCGGGGCGGGCGTTCGGATCCAGTGCGCCGGATGAAACCGCGAGCGCCCGATAGACCGAGTACGCGCCCCCGTGCGCACCAATCACATTGCGGTGACTACGTGCCGTGGTTGAGCCAATGACCGCACCGCGCTCTCGCCCCGTGGCGGCGCCCCAATCAATGGGAAACTTGTGCGACTTACCCCCGGAAGGATGGGAGGTTAAGCGTATGTGTCCTGTAGGGTTCTTGGTCATGTGATACGCCGCGCCAACGCGACCTACCGAAGTTAATCTACCCGGGCTGCAGGAGGAAGTGCGCCAGCGCACACTCAGATGCAAATACCTTTGAAATCAGCGAGGTAGTCAATGAAAGCGGGCCTGGATTATCAAACGATGCTGAATGTTGCGCTGGAGGAAGCCCGAACCGGTCTTGCCGAAGGTGGGATTCCGATCGGCGCGGCCCTCTTCCACAGCAAAGGCACGCTGCTCGGACGGGGACACAACCGCCGCGTTCAAGAAGGTGACCCGTCGGTTCACGGAGAGACGGATGCCTTCCGCAAGGCGGGCCGTCAGCGCAGGTACCAGGACACGATCATGGTCACCACGCTTGCGCCCTGCTGGTATTGCAGCGGATTAATCGTTCAGTTCCAAATTGGTAAAGTGGTGGTCGGTGAGTCACGCACCTTTAGAGGTGGAATCGACTGGCTGCGCGAGCGAGGCGTCGAAGTCGTTGATCTTGATTCGCCGGATTGCGTCAACCTGCTAACAACCTTCATCCAGGCGCACCCAGACGTCTGGAACGAAGATATTGGTGAAGCACAATGAGAACGCAAGAACAGATAGAGGCGATAGTGCCGTTGGCGGATCGTGGTGCTCAACGTTTCCCGACGTTGCGCGAAGCACAGCTCGATGTGGTCCGACGTTTCGCCAACACCGAGACGCGGACGTTCGCGGCTGGTGAGTCTCTCTTTGACGTGGGCGAATTGGGTATCCCAGCGTGGTTTCTGCTGCAGGGTTCAGCGGAAATATTCGGCCGCGACGGTTTGGATCAAGAGACATCATTCCGGATGCTGGAAAGCGGTCAGTTCACGGGCGAGCTGCATCAGCTATCCGAACGACCGACCCTTGCCGGCGCGCGGGCGGGTCCGGAGGGCTGTGTCGCATTGCCGCTCGATGCCACTCGACTGCGCGCGCTCATTGTGGGATCCGCCGAACTCGGTGAGATGATCATGCGCGCGTTCATCCTGAGGCGAATCGGTCTGCTGGAACGAGGCGTCGGACCTGTCCTGCTCGGTCGCGCTGGGTCCGCGGGTCTTTTACGCCTTCAGGCGTTTCTGACCCGCAACACCTATCCTCACATGGTTCTCGACTGCGCCAGCGAACGTGGCCGCCAACTCATCAATGACCTTGCCCTCCCTCCCGAGGACTTGCCACTCCTGGTCTGTCCGTGCGGCCGCCTGCTGAAGCGGCCCTCCAACGAAGAGGCTGGTGTCTGGCTGGGTATCACTCCAACACTTCGGGCAAATGAGCTCTACGATGTCGCCGTGATCGGGGCAGGACCCGCCGGACTCGCAACAGCTGTATATGCCGCGTCGGAAGGTCTCTCGGTCCTGGTGCTCGACGGCGACGTGCTGGGCGGTCAGGCTGGCGCCTCCGCGCGCATCGAAAACTATCTGGGATTCCCCACGGGAATCTCAGGGAACGCACTAACAGGTCGGGCGCTCAACCAGGCTCAGAAGTTTGGCGCGCAAGTGGCCATTCCTCTTGTTGCCACACAACTTCGCTGCGGCGACAGCCGGGCCAATGGCGACGAAACGGTGGAACTGAGACTGTCGGAACAGGGCTCGGTGAGAGCGCGCACAGTCGTTGTAGCATCTGGCGCACGTTATAAACGACTCGACGTAACCAACCTGAAGCCGTTCGAGGGTGACAGCGTCCACTATTGGGCGTCGGCTGCCGAAGCCAAGCTCTGCTCTGGACAAGAGGTTGCGTTGATCGGTGCAGGAAACTCAGCCGGTCAGGCCGCCGTGTATCTGGCCACGCAAGTCAAGCGCCTGACCATGATTGTCAGAGGCGACGGGTTGGAAGCGTCGATGTCCCGCTATCTGATCGACCGGATCAAGATGTTGGACAACGTCGATATCCAAGTTCGATCTGAGGTGGTGGAGTTGCATGGCCAACAGCCGGGTACGCTCGAAGGCGTTACGGTTCGCAACCGGGCTTCAGGCGCAACGTCCCGACTGCCGATACGACACCTTTTCATGTTCCTGGGCGCCGAGCCGAATACGAGCTGGCTCGACGGCTGCCTCGCGCTGGATTCGAAGGGATATATCCTCACGGGACCGCAAAGTCGGCCGGATACACCCACGACTGCTCACTTGCACCTGCAAACGAGTCTGCAGCGCGTGTTCGCCATCGGTGATGTCCGATCCGGCTCGACCAAGCGAGTGGCCTCCGCGGTCGGCGAGGGGGCGGCTGTCGTGGCTCAGATTCATTCGATACTCGGAGCGGCAGCGACAACCGCCTAGCCGGATTTCTCGCCAAAACACGGCGCTTGGACTAAATTAACCCCACAGGACGAAGGTCTCACGACCAGGGGTGCTGTACGCACGATCGGCTTGCCGACTACGCCGGGGAATTGAACGACGTACCCGCTTCGCAGGGTAATCGCTCAATCCGCTCTCTGGTCGTCGCTTGCGCGGTCTTCGTGATTGCCTCTTTGATTGCGGCCGCTGCCATCGCGCAGGTCGAACGCAACCGGCTGCGCAGTGAGCGCGCGCTGGTTTCGGGATACGCAAAGGATCACGCGCGGTATCTCGAGGGCTATATAGAGCAGACATTATCGGCCACCTATGCATTGGCCGCCCTGGTGCGGGTGAGTAACGGGCTCATTCCGAATTTCGAGCAGGTCGCCGCGCAGATGCTGCCCTTCTATCCGGGCGCATCCGAGCTGGTTGTGTCGGTGGGCGGAACGATTCGCAACATTGCTCCGCTGCAGGGCAACGAAAAAGCCATCGGCCTCGACCTGTTGAATTTCCCGCCACAGAAGGATGAAGCCTCCATCACCCGGGATAGCGGCAAGCTCACTCTTGCAGGCCCTCTGGCGCTCGTACAAGGAGGACTCGCCCTGGCCGGACGCCTGCCGGTGTTCCTCGACGACTCCAAGGGTAATCGCTCGTTCTGGGGTTTCACCGAGGTCGTGATGCGCCTGCCTGAGGCGCTCACACCGGCGCAACTGTCGCGACTGGTAGCCCGGGGCTACGCCTACAGGCTGTGGAGAACGGATCCGCAGGGGCGACAACAGATCATTGATGAGTCCTCGGCGCTCGCCCTGATTGATCCCGCGGAACACATACTGCAGTTACCGAACGGCAACTGGACACTCAGTGTTGCACCGGTCAAGGGCTGGGGCGACCCGCGGGGACTGCTGCTCAACGCCGCACTGGGCCTGATGTTTGCCCTCTTGTTGGCTTATCTTGCGAAATTGTTGACGGACCTGAGGATGCGTGGCGCGCAGCTCGAGGCGTTGGTCTTTCAGCGTACCGCCAGTATCGACGCCTCCAAAGAAGAGCTGAAGCGCACGCTCAATGCCAGCAAGCGCGCTGAAAAAGCTTCCCGGATGAGCAAGACACGCTTGAGTGTTACTCTGCATGCGACGCAGATCGCCATCTGGGACTGGGACATCAAGCGCGATCGTTGGTATGCATCCCGGATGTATTTCAGTCAACTGGGATATACGCCCGAGCCCGGTCAACCCGATCGCAACGTCTGGGTGGAGCGGGTGCATCCCGAAGATCGAGCGAGAGTCCGGGCCGCAATCGATAGCACGCTGGCGGGAACAGCGAGCTCCTACGAATACGATGCGCGCATACTTCATGCCAACGGTACCTACAGGTGGATGAGCGTTCGTGGCCGGATCGTCAATCGCGACGACAAAGGTGTGCCGACTCGCATGCTCGGCGTCCGCCTCGACATCAGCGAACAACGCGAAGCTGCCGAAAGGATCCGGCACCTCGCCCTCTTCGATTCACTCACAGATCTTCCCAATCGCACTTTGCTCAATGAGCGCATGACCGCTGCCATCGAGGCGGCGGCCCAGGGCCAGCAAGCGCTGGCGGTGTTGGTGTTGAATATAGACAAGTTCAAGAATATCAATGACATGTTCGGCCGCGGCATGGGCGACGACCTGCTCGTCGAGTTCGCCAGGCGCATGAAATCGGTTGCCGGTGAAGCCGACATCCTGGCCCGCACCGGCGGCGATGAATTTGTCATGGTAATGCCGGACACGGACGTCAATCGTGCGGCTCACGCAGCGCAACAATTACTGGAGTCCCTGTCCGGCCAATACCGCACCGAGCAGTTGGAGCTGGTCGTCACCTGCTCTATTGGCATTGCGTTGTATCCGAGCGACGGCACTGATGTCGACACCCTCATCAAGTGTGCCGACATGGCGCTGCACCGCGCCAAACACGATGGCCGCAATCACTACGTGTTCTTTGCCGTTGAGATGCAGGTCCGCTCGGCCCGGAATCTGGTCCTGGAGAATGCCTTGCGGCGCGCGATCGAGCGCTCCGAATTGCATCTGCACTACCAACCGCAGATCTCCCTGTCGGATGGGCATATCACCGGCGCGGAGGCACTGTTGCGTTGGTCGCATCCGGATCTGGGCAACGTATCGCCGGCGGAATTCATTCCCATAGCGGAAGACAGCGGCCAGATCCTGCAGATCGGCACCTGGGTGTTGCGCAATGCCGCGGCTCAACTACGCGCCTGGCTGGATCACGGTCTGCAGCCGTTGACCATGGCCGTCAATCTCTCCTCCGTGCAATTCCGCCATCCCAACCTGCCGGAGTTGATCCGGCAGATCCTGGAGGAAGCCCGGCTCCCCGCACACTATCTGGAGCTGGAGCTCACGGAACGCGTTGCCATGGGCGATCCGGTCGGTGCAATTGCGGTCATGGACAAACTTCACCAACTCGGCGTGCGCATGTCGTTGGATGACTTCGGTACCGGCTATTCGTCCTTGAATTACCTCAAGCGCTTCCGGACCTACAAGCTCAAGATCGACCAGTCATTCACCAGCGGCGTGACCGAGGATCCCGAGGACCAGGGTATTGTCTGCGCCATTGTCAACCTGGCGCAGAGCCTGGGACTGCAGACCATTGCGGAGGGCGTGGAGACTGCCGGGCAACTGGCTTTTCTCAGGGCGAAGGGCTGCCACGAGGCGCAGGGGTATTACTTCAGCAAACCGGTGCCGGCGGAGCAATTCGAGGCGCTCGCGCGGGACACGGACAAGTGCTCGCAATGGCTGAACTGAACTGGTTTTGCGCCCCTGTCAACCTTGCGCCGCCTCCAGCAAGGCAACGACGACGGCGTTGAGTGGAGTTGGAATGCCGTGTTTGCTGCCCAGACGCACAATAACGCCGTTGCGCGCATCGGTTTCCATCGGACGTCCGGCAATCCGATCAGCATGCAGGGAATTGACCGAGTCGGGTGGCGACCGCTGATAGCCGGCAATCACCAGGTCAGCGAGCGAATCGTCCAACTGCGCTCCCTCCGCCCGCCCGACGGCGATGCACTCGCGCACAATGTCGCGCATCACATTAGCGACGCCCTGGTACCGCGAGATCACCGCGGGTTTCAGCAAGACGGCCGACAGTGCTCCAGCACTGTTGAAGCAGAGTTTTTTCCAGATCTGCGTTTTGAAGTCCGGACTTTGCGAAACATCGATACGGGTGCGGCTGAACAAGTCGACGAACGCTTCTCCGGAAGGGCCGCGCGGCACAACCATGCGCGCCGGACCGCGCTGGCTGATGCGGCCAGGTGAAAGTCGCTCCGCCGGACAATCAACCATAACGGGTAGAAGCTGTTCTACGGGCACGAAAGGCGCAAATCGGTCTACATGCTCGACGCCATTTTGTAGTACGGCCACTAGAGTGTCGGGGCGGCACAGTCCAGCGAGCCAACGGGACGCGCCTACGACGTCGTACGCTTTCGTGGCGATCAGGACCCAGTCCGCCGGTGTCGCGCTCGCCGGGTCAGTCACTACAAGCGGCTGAGCGCTTATGGTGCCAGTGGGAGTTTGCACCTCGAGCTGATCAAATGCGGTACGGGCCGCGACCGTGATCTGGTGGCGCGGATCCTGCGCCAGCCATGCGGCGACCGTGCCGCCAATCGCTCCCGGGCCAACAATGGTGATTCTGGTCATGTGATCTCGAGGTAAGTGCCGTCCGGAGGCAAGGATCGCCCAACTGACGCCGGGTCGCCAGACCCGGTCCGTGCATCTGTTACTCTCCCCCCATCCATGGCGCCCGAAATGCAACGTCACTGGCTGCTCCAAGGCCGACTGTCGCCGCCCGCCTTCCGCGTCTCGCTGCTGAAACGCCCGGCATTGGCGCGCCTCGAGACGCAAGGACTGGGGCGCAAGGCCGTGGTGTTGTCCGCACCAGCGGGCTATGGAAAAACCGCCCTGCTCTCGCAATGGCGTGATTCTCTGGAAGCGCGCGGTGTCGCGACGGCATGGCTCACTCTGACGCCGGCTGACACCGACCCGGCACAGCTCCTGACCTACATCACCATGAGCCTGATTGCCGCGGGCGCAGCCCTCGGTCCGTTGGAGAATCTGGCGGCGCAGTGGTTCGCGGACACCCCGATTCCTGCCGCCGTCGCCAGCCTGGCCGGTCACCTGTCGCAAAACGCGCGGCCCTTGGTGCTGATCGTCGATGATTTGCACAACGCCCCGCGTGCGGTGGCAGATCAGGTGCTTGGACCGTTGCTACAGCCGGGATTGCCACACCTGCACCTCGCATTCGCGGGCCGTGTTCGACCAACTCTGCCGCTCGCCGGACTCAGAGCTCGGGGCGAGCTTCTTGAAATTGAGGCCGACGCTCTACGCTTCGACGACGCTGCACTGGTCACGCTACTTCCCGACCTGACCGAGGCACAGCGCTCACTGCTCGCAGCACGCACCGAAGGTTGGCCCGTAGCACTCCAACTGGCCCGGTTGTGGCTGGATGCCAAACCGGATCGGATCCAGCTGATTGCCGGGTTTTCAGGCTACACGGCCGAGGTAGCGGAGTATTTGACCGAGCAGGTCCTGGCCGACCTGCCACCGGACATCTGCAGGACACTCGAGCTCACTTCCCCACTCGAGGCCGTCGCCACGGATATTGTCACGGCCGTGACCGGCTCGCCGACCGCCTGGCCCGAGGTCATAGCCCTTCCCGGCCTGGCCCACCTCGTAGTGCCGCTCGATGAAGCGCGGAACTGGTATCGGTTGCATCCGCTGCTCGCTGATTACCTTCGCAACCGCCTGCGCGCGCGGGCACCCGACGTCGAAACACAGTGTCACGCGCGCGCATCCGCCTGGTTCGAAAGCCAAAACATGTATCACGAGGCGGTTCAGCACGCTGTGGCTGCGCGTGATCTCGCGCGAGCGGCGTCCCTCATCGAGAAGACGGGCTGCTGGGAGTTGGTGCTATTCGGCGGCGCTGGACTCATGCGAGCTTTGTTGGCGGAAATACCCGTGGATCGGATCAGCGACTTTCCGCGCGTCGGGCTATGCCGAGCGCTGGTGGACGCGAAGAGCGGCGCGCTTGTAGACGCACGCCGCCATTTCGAACACGCTGCGCGCGCGGTCACTTCTGAGGGAAGGGTCCCACCACCGTCCACACCAGTTGGACGAGACCTGCTCATCGTTCGTGGGTTGATCGCACGGTACGAAGATCTGCCGATAGAGAACGACGCGCTGAAGAAGATTTACGCAGACATCGAAGCACTCGCGCCGGAGGATGGCGTTGGTCGTGCGACGTTGTTGAACACCGGATGTCTCATCGGCCTGGGACTCGGAGAGATGAACGCTGCATACGACGTGTGCGACCGGGCGGTCAGAGAAGTACGCAAGATCGGCTCTCTGCTGGGCATCAACTATTGTTCGATTCACCTCGGTCTGGCGACGCTGCAGCTCGGCCGGCGCCGCGAAGCGGAGGCCATCTTTCGCGAAGCGTCCGAGCTGGCGGAGGAGAACTTTGGCGCTGACAGCGGACTGCGAGCTGCCGCCGACGTGCACCTTGCAGTTGCTCTCACGACGCGAGGAGAGCATCACGGGGCCGCAAAGCTGCTTAACCGTTCTCTCGCGCAAGTGGAGGCGTACGACGGTTGGCTCGACGTGTATGCCGAAGGCTACGCAGCGGCTATTTCCAACGCTCTCGCGTCCGGCAGCTTGCAGGGTGCGGAGGAATACATCGAGCGCGGCAGCGCAACCGCTGCCCGGCGCGGGCTGCGGCGGTTGGAACGCCTGATGGCAGCTCACCGAGCAAGGCTCGCTGTACGCGGTGGAAGGCTCGATGATGCGCGTGCGCATGTGACCTGGCGGGCTGGTGATTGGCGGCGAGACCCGTTTCGCTGGCGTGAGCACTACGCTCACGGCATTGCCGCAGCCGAGCTCGCACTCGCTTCGGGCGATCTAGCGCTGGGACGTGGCATTCTTGCAGACATCGCGGAAGCCGCGGAGGCAGGGAGCCGCGCTCGCGAGATACGAGCGATCGCGTTCCTCGACGCGGCTGCTCAATTTGCCTCCGGCATGCGCGATGAGTCGGCGGCTTCCGTCATCAGACTGCTCGAGTCAGCTTTGCGTGAGGATGACACCGAATTTCTCACCGATTCGGGCGGGTTGGCGGTGCCTCTGCTGCAGCACTCGCGCCAGTGGGCGCGAGACCAGAGCGGCAGCTCTCTGGTGCGACAGGCAATCAACCAGGCGCTTGCACACCTGGCCACAGTCGGCGTGCGCGGCCCCTCGGCAGCCGGCTCTGGCCTCCTGAGTGGCCGCGAGCTCGAGGTGCTTACCGAGCTCATGCAGGAGTCATCGAACAAGGTGATTGCGCGCGCCCTGCAGATGACCGAGAACACCGTTAAATTCCACCTCAAGAACATCTTTCAAAAGCTCGGTGTCCGGCACCGTGCGCAGGCAGTCCGCGCAGCGCGCGAGCAGGGCCTGATTCGCTGAACACCGAGTCCGCACCCTCCACACTTGTCCAGGCGCTGACCGCAACTACCCGCCAGGGTAGGTTCCCCACCTTGGAAAGCTACACGTCTCAGCTTTGACGGCAACAGCCGCGCGCTTCATCGTCACGCATAGGCACCCCGGTATTCGGGAGAAAGAGGCTAGCCGTGACAGAGACACTGAGAATCGGCGTTGACGTGGGGGGCACAAACACGGACGCAGTGCTGCTGCGCGGTCGCGACGTTCTTGCAACTCATAAGGCGCCCACATCTCCAGACATCGAAACCGGCATTACCCAGGCGATCCGGGACGTCATGGTCCGCTCGGGCACTCCTGCGGCGGCAGTCGCAAGCGTGATGATTGGAACGACCCACTTCACCAACGCGTTCGTCGAGGGAAAGCGACTGAATCGCGTCGGGGTGATACGCCTGGCCGCGCCTGCAACACTCAGTGTGCGCCCACTCGCGGAGTGGCCCGATCATCTGCTCGGGGTCATTGGTGGCCACACCGCCATCGTCAATGGCGGATATAACTATGACGGACGGCAAATCTTGCCGCTGGACCCCCTGGAGATCCGACGCGTAGCCCGCGACTTCAGCACTAGCGGCGTCGGGGCAATCGCCATCTCATCGGTATTCGCCCCCGTCAACTCCGCACAGGAGGAGGAAGCTGCTCGCATCCTGGGCGAAGAGCTGCCGGGAGTGCCGCTCACACTGTCGGGTCAAATCGGTCGAGTCGGACTCATCGAACGCGAGAACGCGGGGATCATGAACAGCGCTCTGCTCGGCATGGCAGAACGCGTCGTCAGCTCATTCCGCAAAGCGTTGCACGACCTCGGCATCCGCGCCCCCTTCTACGTAAGCCAGAACGACGGCACCCTACTCGACCCGGACACGGTGGCCCGCTTTCCGGTTCTCACATTTGCGTCCGGACCAACGAATTCCATGCGGGGTGCAGCGTTTCTATCGGGCGCCAACGAGGCGCTCGTGATGGACATCGGTGGCACGACCGCAGATGTTGGAGCGCTGGTCAACGGCTTTCCCCGTGAGTCCTCCATCGCCGTCGACATCGGCGGCGTGCGCACGAACTTCCGCATGCCGGACATCCTGTCGATAGGACTTGGCGGCGGTAGCCTCGTCGTCGGTGAAGGTGATCGGGTAAAGGTAGGTCCGCGGTCGGTCGGCTACCAGATTCTCACCGAGGCACTCGTCTTCGGAGGCAAGCAACTGACCGCAACCGACATCGCTGTCGCAGCCGGCTACGCCGACATTGGCGACCGTGATCGCGTCAAGAACCTCGACCGACGCCTCGTGACTGGCGCCGTGGACGAGATCCACCGTCTTGCCGAGGACGCTCTGGACCGCATGAAGACCTCCGCTGCCCCGGCACGCGTAATTCTAGTCGGCGGAGGAAGCGTGTTGATCAACCGCGACATCAAAGGTGTATCAGAGCTCACCATCCCCGCAGAGGCCGGTGTGGCCAATGCAATCGGGGCCGCGATTGCTCAGGTCAGCGGCGAAGTCGACCGCATCTATTCCTACGAAAAACTCGGCCGCGAGCGGGCGCTGCAGGAGGCGCGCGCCGAAGCGGAGCGCAGTGCCATCGCAGCCGGCGCGGCGGCATCGACTGTAAATATCGTTGATGTGGAAGAACTGCCACTGCAGTACCTGACGGGAGGCGCCGTACGCGTACGCGTCAAGGCAGTAGGCGATCTCGCACTGAAAGGTGCGGCGCAACAGTCGGAGGCGCCATGAAAATCAAGCTCGAGCATGTCGAGGATCTAGCGCGTGGTGCCGCCATCCTGGGCACAGGTGGTGGCGGAGATCCTTACATTGGCGCGCTCATGTTGCGCCAGGCAATTCGTGATCATGGACCTATTGAGCTCATCGACGTCGAGCAACTCGCTGATGACGACTTCGCGGTTCCGTTCGCGATGATGGGAGCACCTACGGTGCTTGTGGAGAAGCTACCGAATGGTGGCGAGATGGTTGCCGCCTTGCGAGCCATGGAGCGAGTCCACGGCGAAAAGGCACGCGCCATCCTGTGTGCCGAAATCGGTGGCATCAACGCCCTCTTGCCCCTGGTGTTGGCGGCGCGGTCAGGACTCCCGGTCGTCGACGGCGACGGGATGGGGCGCGCATTCCCCGAACTGCAAATGATCACGTACAACATATTCGGCGTACCGGCCTCGCCGATGGTCATGACCGATGAGTACTCGAACTCAGTGCTCTTCCAATGCGAGCGCGCACACGACGTTGAGCGACTGGCGCGCAATCTGGTGGTCGCGATGGGAGGTGGCAGCAACATTTGCGTCTACCCCATGCACGGCCGCGATGCGAAGCGATCTCTGGTCAGGACAACCCTCTCCCTCGCTCTGGCTCTCGGACGCACCATCCGTGAGGCAAGGCGTTCAAGCAATGATCCCTTCGCCGCCCTACTCGCGTATTTGCGGACCACCCCCTACTACCAACACTGCCGCGTTCTGTTCGAAGGCAAGACGGTTGACCTGCTGCGCGAGACAAAGGCCGGCTGGGCGCTTGGCCGCGTCATGATCGAGGGGATGGCCGGCTTCACCGGGCGACGCCTGGAGGTGCAATTCCAGAACGAACATCTGGTGGCCCGCGAGGGTGAGCGCGTGTGCGCAATCGTGCCGGATTTGATAGCGATATTGGACTCCGCCACCGCAGAGCCCATCACGACCGAAGCGCTCAAGTACGGCCAGCGCGTCAAAGTCCTGGGAATCAGCGCCGCGCCCATCATGCGCTCGCAGGCGGCCCTCGCCGTATTCGGGCCACAGGCGTTCGGCCTGGAATATCCGTTCGTACCTGTCGAAACACTCAATCCCGCTTGATACTCCTACCCGCGTGGAGACCCCAAAAAAATGAAGCTCAAGACTCTGCACCCGCTCGCTGCCGTACTGGTCGCCGTCACAACTCAGGCCGGCGCGGAATCTCCTGCGAATCCGGAAGACCGCCTCGAGGACGTAGTGGTGACCGCGCAGCGTCGTGAGGAGAAACTGCAGGAAGTGCCCGTTTCCGTTACCGCCTTCAGCGAGGCCGTAATCCGCGACGCCGGCATCCGCAACACCTCGGACTTCATGGCTTTGACGCCGAACGTCTCGTTCGACCAATCGTTCACGGTCGGCAACAGCTTCGTGACGATGCGAGGCGTCGAGCAAATCAACAACGCCGATTCCCCCGTGGCGATTGTCGTTGACGGAGTCCCCCAGGGAAACCAGAAGCAGCTCAAGATGGATCTGTTCGACGTCGAGCGGATCGAGGTTCTCAAAGGACCGCAGGGCGCGCTCTACGGTCGCAACGCCATCGGCGGCGCAATCAACATCATCACCAAGCAGCCAACCAACGACTACAGCGGATTCGGCTCCGTTGGCGGCGGCTCCGGCTCGGAGAAGGAAGGGGTTTTCGCGCTCTCCGGCCCTATCGTCAAAGACAGGTTGCTGTTCCGCGTCAGCGGCGAATATAAGGACGCTGACGGTCAGATCGAAAACTCCTACCTGCACGAGAAAGTTGACTTCTATACCGCAAAGGACGTGCGCGCCAAGTTGGAGTGGATCGCAAGCGACACCCTCAACGTTGATCTGCGGTACGCCCACGCGGATACGAAGGGCGGCGCTACCTATGATATCGCGATACCAAACGATATCTCCGATCCGGCCAACGCTCATAACCTTTCACCACACGCAGACATCCTCGGACATAGCCAGCTGAAGAGCGACGAAGCCACGATCAAAGCGGACTGGAACGTAGGCGGCGGCACTGCCACGTGGATCACGGGTTGGACGAAGCTCAGCGAGGATTACTATGGATCGCTGGGATTCTGCAATCCGGTCGAGTGTCCCGGCGGACTGTTCGGTTTCGGTGACGTGAGCCAGCAGCAGGCGCTCGACGTCAAGCTGGTTTCCCACGAGCTGCGGTTCGCTTCCGACGCACACCAGCCAGTACGCTACATCGCTGGCGCCTATTACCTGGACACCAAACGCGACCTGCAGACCATTGCTGCGCTGTTGGACGTACCGGGTCAGCCCAAGATCGTCAACAACAACGAGCACAACCAGAACAAGTCCTACGCCGGATTCGCGCAACTCGACTGGGATATTCTGACGAATACGACGCTCGCGGTCTCGGGCCGCTACGACAAAGATAAGCGCAATCAGACCGACGTCGCGACCGGCAATGAGCGCAGTGTGGATTTCAGCGCATTCCAGCCGAAAGCAACCCTGACCGAGAAGCTCACCCAGAACCAACTTGCCTACGTAACCTACTCCACCGGCTTCCGTTCCGGCGGCTTCAACGGTGTGGGACAACTGCAGCCTTTCAAGCGCGAGCTGCTGAGGAACTTCGAGGTCGGATACAAATCGACCTGGCTCGATCAGCGCCTGATGGTCAACGTGGCCGCCTTCGTGGAGCGCGACACGGACTTCCAGTTCTTCTACATCGACCTGGCCGCCGGCGGCGCTCAAGTCATCGCGAACCTGGGCAGTGTCGAGCTCAAAGGTGCGGAAATCGAGACCCAGGCGGTCCTTGCGACGGGCTGGACGGCGTACCTGAATGTCGGCCTGCTCGACTCGAACATCAAGAATTTCGACCCCAATCTGGGCGTGCCAGCCTCTGTTGGCAACAAGACGCCCAAGACAGTCCCCCTGAAGTTCAACCTCGGCACGCAGAAGGAGTGGTCGCTCGCCGGCTACAACGTAACGATGCGAGTGGACTACGAGCACCGCGGCCGCAAGTACTGGGACACCTCAAATGTTGCCGTCATGAACCCTGTCGACCTGCTGGGTGCGCGCGTCGCCGTGAAACGCGGTCAGTGGGAGGCCTCCGTGGCCGGTCGCAACCTGCTCAACAAGGATTACTTCGAGGATTTCAACGCCATCGCCTTCTCGGGCCTGCCCAACAACCTGGGGTGGCCGGCCCAGCCCCGCAGTTGGGAGGCCAAGCTGCGCTTTGACTTCTGACCCAACTCCTAACGTGACGGAGCTAAAATAACCGAGAAAACCAGCGGTTCCGCGCTTTGCGGCACCGCGATATCTAAGAGATACATCACATAACGCGTTGCTGTCGTGCACTATTCTGGACGCTCGTCCAGACTTTAGTCCCGCCACCACAGAAGCGGCATGACAACGCGACCCAACACCCGCACGGCCGAGTCGCGGACTGTGATCAATGTCGCAGTCTGGGTGCTGTTGTGCGCGAAATGGTCGCTCCTGGGGGCTCTGCCGACCGGCGGTACTACCGTGGCGGGCAACGGCAGGATCACCGAAGCGGGCAACACGCTCACGGTCGACCAATCCAGCGCTCGCCTGGCCATCGACTGGCAGAGCTTCAGCATCGGCGCCGGCCAGTCCGTCCTGTTCAAGCAGCCGTCCGCGCAGTCCATCGCACTCAACCGGGTGTTGGGTCAGGACCCTTCCGTCATTCTCGGCTCGTTGTCCGCCAACGGCCAGGTTTTCCTCCTGAATCCCAATGGCGTGCTGTTTGGGCGGGGAGCACAGGTAAGCGTCGGCGGCCTGCTTGCATCCACGCTCGAGCTTTCAGTCGCTGACTTTCTGGCTGGCCGCTACACCCTGTCGAGTCCCTCTTCCGGGGCTGGATCAGTCGTCAACCAGGGCACCCTTCACGCGCAGGACGGCGGCTATATCGCCTTACTCGGCCCGCAAGTCGTCAATGAAGGCGTCATTACGGCAAAGCTGGGTACCGCGGTGCTGGGGGCTGGGCAACAGGTCTCGCTGTCAATAGATGCCGGCCATCTTCTCAGCTTCAACGTCGATCGGGCCGCCGTCGATGCACTGGCCTCCAACAAACAGTTCATTGAAGCCGACGGCGGCACAGTAATCCTGTCTGCACGTGCCAAGGACGCGCTGCTCTCTACGGTCGTCAACAACCAGGGCATCATCGAGGCGCGCAGCGTCAGCACCAAGAACGGCGTCATTCTGCTCGACGGAGGAGCGAGTGGAGTCGTGGCCTCCAGCGGCACGATTGATGCCTCGGGCAGTTCCGTTGGCGAGAGCGGCGGACACATCCAGATCATAGGGGATAAGGTCGGGTTGTTTGATGACGCCGTGGTCAACGCCTCCGGCACGGTAGGTGGCGGAACGGTTCTGATTGGTGGCGATACACAGGGCCTCAATCCAAAGATTCAAAATGCGCAGGCAGCGTATGTTGCGCCGTCTGCGAAAATAAATGCGGATGCGGTGGACTCAGGTAACGGCGGCAAGGTCGTTGTCTGGTCTGACGACATGACACGCTTTGCGGGGGCCATCAGTGCCCGCGGCGGACGGAATGGCGGAAATGGCGGAAGCGTAGAGACGTCGGGGAAGGCCTATCTCGAGGCCACTGGGTCAGTCGATGCGTCGGCTGCGGCGTCGGGGTTGGGGTCGGGGTTGGGGTCGGGCCCGGCTGGTCGGCCTGGTGAATGGCTTCTCGATCCGTACGACGTGACGCTGTCGAGCGCGGCATCTTTTAACGGGGCATTTGCAGGCGGTGTCTTCACACCCACCGGCGACAGTGCGATTGCAAGCACCACAACGATTCAGACTTCGCTCAACGGCGGAACGAGCGTAACGATCAATACGACGGGTGCAGGCACGCAGGCTGGCGACATCACTGTCGCCAACGCGATTGCGAAGACGGCAGGAGGCGCCGCAACGCTGACGCTCAATGCCACAAATCAAATTACCTTCAATGCAGGCGCTAATCTTACTTCGACGACTGGCGCCCTCAATGTCGCTCTGAATGCCGGCGCGGGTGGAATCAACAACCTGCGGAACGTCAACACGAATGGCGGCTCGCTCACGTTCAATACAAGCGGTGCGGCGACGCAGGCGGCGGGCTCGGTCATTTCTGGCACCGGCACACTGATCAAGCAGAACACCGGCATGCTCACTTTGTCGGGTGCAAACACATATACGGGCGCAACGACAATCTCCGCGGGGACGCTGACCGCGTCGAGTGCGACCGCGCTGGGCACCACAGCCGGCGGCGTGATCGTGTCGAGCGGTGCGACGCTCAACATCAGTAGCGTTGCCATCGGTGCAGAGGCGCTGACGCTTAATGGTACGGGAGTCGGGGGTAACGGTGCCCTCACGGCGACCGGGACTGCTTCGCTGGCGGGCAACGTTGCGCTGGCCAGTGGCAGCAGCGTGAGCGCGACGAACTTGGGTGACACCCTTACTTTATCTGGTGTGATCAGCGGCGCGAACGCGCTGACAAAGCTCGGCGCGGGAACCCTGGTTCTGTCGGGCGCCAACACCTACTCCGGCGCGACTTCTATCAACGCCGGTACGGTGCAGCTTGGTGCCGCGAACCGTATTGCGGCTACGTCTGACATCACCGTCGCTTCAGGGGCAGTCCTCAATCTCAACAATTTCGCTGAGGCGGCCGGTTCCATCGCCGGCGCCGGCAACGTCACCTTGGGTAGCGGTACGCTAACCGCCGGCGCAACCAACGCCTCGACTACGTTCTCTGGCGTGATCTCCGGCACCGGCGGATTCACCAAAGCCGGCACGGGGACCACCACGCTATCCGGCGTCAACACCTACACAGGCGTGACCACCGTCAACGGTGGAACGCTCAGTCTGATGGGCGGCTCTGCCATCGCGGACAACGCCGCGGTCACGTTGGCCAACACGGCTGGGGTCTCTCTCGCGCTGAACGATACGAACGAAACCATAGGGTCGCTGGCCGGCGGCGGCGCGACTGGAGGCAACGTCGTCCTGGGCGCGGGCACCCTCACCGCCGGAGGCAATAATACAGCCACCACCTTCTCCGGCGTCATGAGCGGCACGGGAGGACTGACCAAGGTTGGCACGGGAGTGATGACGCTGTCCGGTGTCAGCACTTACACCGGACCGACCTCAGTCAATGCGGGCACGCTTCAGCTCGGCGCCGCGAATCGTATCGCCGCCGCGTCGGACGTCACAGTCGCTTCCGGGGCAACCTTCAACCTCAATAACTTCGCCCAGACCGTTAGTTCGGTCGCGGGTGCAGGCACCCTCGCCTTGGGCAGCGGCGCGCTCTCAGCCGGTGCGGGCAACGCTTCGACAACATACTCGGGAGTCATCAGCGGCACTGGTAGTCTCACCAAACAAGGCACCGGTACGCTCACGCTCTCGGGCGCGAACACCTTCACGGGTGCCACGACGATTTCCGCTGGAACTCTGACGGCCTCGAATGCCACCGCACTGGGCACCATAGCAGGTGGCGTGGTTGTATCGAACGGTGCGACGCTGAATATCAATGGCGTCGCCATCGGCGCCGAAGCCCTGACGCTCAATGGCACAGGCGTCGGGGGAAACGGTGCGCTCACAATGGCGGGAACTGCCTCGCTGGCGGGTAACGTTGCGTTGGCGAGTGCCAGCAGCGTCAGCACACCAAATGTGGGCGACACGCTCACTTTGTCGGGAATTATCAGCGGTGCGAACGCGCTGACGAAATTGGGCGCGGGGACTCTCGTACTGTCTGGCGCGAACACCTACTCTGGGGCCACAAGCATCACCGCCGGCACGGTGCAGCTCGGCGCCGCCAACCGTATTGCCGCCACGTCGGACGTCACTGTCGCTTCTGGGGCGGTACTGAACCTCAATAATTTCGCTGAGGCGGCCGGGTCTATCGCTGGCGCCGGCAACATTACACTGGGTACCGGCACGCTGACCGCAGGCGCTACCAACGCCTCCACGACGTTTTCGGGGGTGATCTCCGGCACCGGCGGGTTCACCAAAGCCGGTACGGGCACCACCACTCTGTCCGGCGTGAACACCTACACGGGCGCGACCACCCTCAACGGGGGCACGCTCAGCCTGATGGGCGGTGCGGCTATCGCTGACACCTCGGCGGTCACTCTCGCCAATACTGCCGGCGTCTCCCTCGCTCTCAACGGTGTGAACGAAACTATCGGCTCGCTGGCCGGCGGAGGCACGACTGGAGGCGGTGTCGCCCTGGGCACCGGCACTCTGACCGCCGGAGGTAACAACACAGCCACCACCTATTCGGGCGTGATGAGCGGCACTGGGGGACTGACGAAGATCGGCACCGGCGCGATGACGCTGTCCGGCGTCAATACTTATACCGGCCCGACGTCAATTAACGCGGGCACTCTTTTGCTTGGTGCCGCGAACCGCATCGCTGCAGCGTCCGACGTCACGGTCGCCGCCGGAGCGACCTTCAACCTCAACAACTTCGCTCAGACTGCGGCATCCATCGCCGGCGCCGGCAATATCACGCTCGGCACCGCGGCTTTGACTGCAGGAGGCGGCAACGCCTCCACGACATTCTCGGGCGTGATCTCCGGTACCGGTACGCTCACAAAGACCGGTACAGGCGCCCTCACCTTGTCGGGCGCGAACACCTACACCGGAGCAACAACGATCTCCGCTGGGACCCTAACGGCCTCGAACGCGACGGCTTTGGGCACGACAGCGGGTGGCGTAGTTGTGACTAGCGGCGCGACACTCAACATCAATGGCGTTGCCATCGGTGCGGAAACCCTGACGCTTAATGGCACGGGTGTCGGCGGCAACGGCGCGCTCACAGCGACCGGAACTGCCTCGTGGGCGGGCAACGTTGCATTGGCTAGTGCCAGCGGCGTCAGTTCACCCACTGCCGGCGACACGCTTACTCTGTCGGGTATCGTCAGCGGCGCGAACGCACTGACGAAGCTGGGTGTCGGCAGCCTCTTGCTGTCGGGTGCCAACACCTACTCAGGCGCGACGACTATCAACGCCGGCACGGTGCAGCTTGGCGCCGCCAACCGTATTGCGGCCACGTCGAACATCACTGTAGCTTCTGGCGCAGTACTCGACCTAAACAATTTCGCTGAGGCAGCCGGATCGATTGCTGGTGCCGGCAACATCACGCTGGGCGCCGGCACGTTGACTGCGGGCGCAACCAACGCTTCGACGACGTTCTCGGGCGTGATCTCCGGCACCGGCGGGTTCACCAAAACGGGCACCGGTACCACCACACTATCGGGCGCGAACACGTACACGGGCGCCACTACCGTCAACGTTGGCATTCTGAGCCTGATGGGTGGCGCGGCCATTGCAGACACCTCGGCAGTCACTCTCGCAAACACCGCTGGCGTCTCCATCGCGCTGAACGGCGCGAATGAAACCATCGGCTCGCTCGCCGGCGGCGGTACGACTGGAGGCGGCGTCGCGCTGGGAGCGGGCACCCTCACCACCGGTGGCAACAACACGGCTACCACCTACTCCGGCGTAATCAGTGGCACGGGCGGTTTGACGAAAGTGGGCACTGGCGTGATGACTCTGTCCGGTGCCAATACCTATACCGGCCCGACGTCGATTAGTGCGGGCACCCTTCAGCTTGGTGCCGCAAGCCGTATCGCAACCACCTCCGACCTCACAGTTGCCTCCGGGGCAATCTTCAACCTCAACAGCTTCGCTCAGACTGTCGCGTCCATTGCCGGCGCCGGCAATATCACTTTGGGCACTGCGACTCTGACGGCGGGAGGTGGCAATGCCTCGACGACTTTCTCCGGCGTGATTTCCGGCACTGGCGCGTTCACTAAGGCGGGCACAGGCACCACCACGCTATCCGGCACGAACACATACACGGGCGCTACTGCCGTCAACGGAGGGACGCTCAGCCTGATAGGTGGTGCGGCCATTGCAGACACCTCGGCGGTCACCCTCGCGAACACCGCTGGCGTTTCCCTCGCTCTGAATGGCACAAACGAAACCATCGGCTCGCTGGCCGGTGGCGGCGCAACTGGGGGTAGCGTGGCCCTGGGCGCTGGCACACTGACCACCGGCGGTAACAACACAGCGACCACCTACTCCGGCGTAATCAGTGGCACAGGCGGCTTGACCAAGGTGGGCACCGGCGTCATGACCCTTGCCGGAGCGAACACCTTCACCGGCCCGACGACCGTCAACGCCGGAACGCTGCAACTCGGCGCGGCCAATCGCATAGCAGCGACGTCGGACATCACGATAGCTTCGGGGGCAACTTTCAACCTCAATAGTTTCGCGCAGACGGCCGGCTCCATCGCCGGTGCCGGCAACATCACGTTAGGTTCCGCAACACTAACCGCTGGCGGCAACAACACATCAACGACTTTCTCAGGCGTGCTCTCCGGCACCGGTGCATTCATCAAGACCGGCACAGGCACGACGACTTTCTCAGGTGCAAACACCTACACGGGCATCACAACGATCTCCGCCGGGACTCTGACAGCCTCGAGTGCCACCGCGCTGGGTACAACGGCCAATGGGACCGTCGTATCCAGCGCTGCCACATTGAACATCAACAACGTCGCCATCGGTGCCGAAGCAGTGACTCTCAACGGGACCGGCGTCGGCGGCAACGGCGCGCTCACAGGAACTGGAACCGCTTCTTTGGCGGGTAACGTCACTTTGGCCACCGCCGGCAACATCGGAACGGCGAGCGCCAGTGATGTGCTCACGCTCTCCGGGGTCATCAGCGGCGCAAACGCGCTGACCAAACTCGGCGCTGGAACGCTGGTCCTGTCCGGCGCAAATACCTACTCGGGCGCGACGAACATAAACGCTGGCACGCTGCGACTCGGCGCCGCCAATCGCATCGCGGCAACGTCAGCCATCACGGTCGCCGCCGGAGGTATCTTCGACCTAAATAGTTTTGCCCAGACAGTCGGATCCATTGCCGGTGCGGGCGACATCACGTTGGGTTCCGCGACGCTAACCGCCGGCGGCAACAATACCTCGACGACTTTCTCTGGCGTCATCAGCGGCATCGGCGGCGGCCTCACCAAGCAAGGCACAGGCACCCTCACCCTGTCGGGCGCAAACACCTACACCGGCGCCTCCACCGTCAACGGGGGCGTTCTCAGCCTCCTGGGTGGCAACGCGCTCGAAGACACCTCCGCTGTTAGCCTGGCCAACACGGCTGGGGTGTCACTGGCGCTGAATGGCACCGACGAGACGATCGGCTCCCTGGCCGGGGGCGGTACAACAGGTGGTAACGTAGCGCTCGGCGCCGGCACGCTCACGATCGGCGGCAACAACACGTCCACCACTTACTCTGGAATCATCGGAGGCTCAGGCGGGGGTCTCATCAAGATCGGCACTGGAACGCTGACCTTGGCCGGCACGAACACCTATACAGGGGCGACGTCGATCGACGGAGGCACTCTCAGCGTAACCAATGCGTCTGCACTGGGCACCAGCTTGGGGGGAACTACCGTAAACACTGGCGGCACGCTGGCCATCTCCGTGAACATCCTTGGAGAGGCACTCACGCTCAATGGCGGCACGCTGACCAAAGACAACGCCGCAACCAGTCGGACCTGGAGCGGCACTGCAACGCTGGCTGACGCCAGCACAATCCTGACTCCAAGCGGCACGTTGACTCTTAGTGGATCGGTTGACGGCGCAGGTGATCTGGGCAAGACCGGCATCGGTACGCTCGTCCTGTCAGGCAACAATTCGTACAGCGGCCAAACGAATGTCAATGCCGGTACGGTTCAAGTTACGGGTGGAAATGGTATCGGTGACACGTCGGCGGTAACGTTGGCTGCAGGCACAACACTGAATCTCGGCGGCGGAGCAAACGAAACCGTGGGCTCTCTGGCCGGCGCGGGCAACGTATTGCTCGGTGCCAACACATTGACCGCCGGCGGCGACAACACCGCGACGACTTTCTCGGGCGTCATCAGTGGCACCGGCGGTGCCACTGGCGGTGGCCTCACCAAGCAGGGCACGGGCACATTCACGCTCTCGGGCGCGAACACTTACACGAGTGCCACGACCGTCAACGGGGGCATACTTAGCCTGCTAGGTGGCGCGGCCATCGAGGACACCTCGGCGGTCACGCTTGCCAACACCGCCGGCGTCGCCCTGGTCCTGAACGATGTCAACGAAACGATTGGCTCGCTCGCCGGCGGTGGCACTACGGGTGGCAACGTTGCCCTGGGCACCGGCACGCTCATAACCGGCGGCAACAACACTTCGACGACGTTCGCGGGCATCATCAGTGGCACCGGCGGCGGCGGTGGCGGTGGCGGCGGCGGTGGCACAGGCGGCGGCCTCACCAAGCAAGGCACAGGTACGTTCACGTTGTCCGGCGCAAACACTTACACGGGCGCCACGACCGTCAACGGGGGCACGCTCAGCCTGATGGGCGGCGCAGCCATCGAGGACACCTCGGCGGTCACCCTTGCCAACACCGCCGGCGTCGTCCTGGACCTGAATGACGTGAACGAAACGATCGGCTCGCTTGCCGGCGGCGGCACGACGGGTGGCAACGTCACCCTGGGGACCGGCACCCTCACAACCGGCGGCAACAATACCTCGACAACCTTTGCGGGCGTCATCAGTGGCACCGGCGGCGGCGGCGGTGGTGGCGGTGGCGGAGGCGGTGGCACAGGCGGCGGCCTCACCAAGGAAGGCACGGGCACCTTCACTCTGTCGGGCGCGGACACTTACACGGGCGCCACCACAGTCAACGGCGGTACGCTCGGGCTGCTGGGTGGCGCGGCCATCGAAGACACCTCGGCGGTCACGCTCGCTAACACCGCGGGCGTCGTCCTGGCCCTGAACGATGTCAACGAAACGATTGGCTCGCTCGCCGGCGGCGGCACTACGGGTGGCAACGTTGCCCTGGGCACCGGCACGCTCACAACCGGCGGAAACAACACTTCGACGACGTTCGCGGGCATCATCAGTGCCACCGGCGGCGGCGGTGGCGGTGGCGCAGTAGGTGGCCTCACCAAGGAAGGCACGGGCACCTTCACGCTGTCTGGCGCGAACACCTACACGGGCGCCACGACCATCAACGGGGGCACGCTCAGCCTGTTGGGTGGCGCGGCTATCGATGATGCCTCGGCAGTCACCCTTGCCAACACCGCCGGCGTCGTCCTGGCGCTGAACGATGTCAACGAAACAATTGGCTCGCTCGCCGGCGGCGGTACGACGGGTGGCAGCGTCGCCTTGGGCACCGGCACCCTAACGGCCGGCGGCAACAACGCCTCGACAACGTTCGCAGGCATCATCAGTGGCGCAGGCAGCACCGGCGGTGGCGGGGGCACCGGAGGCGGGGGCACCGGCGGTGGCCTCACCAAGCAAGGCACAGGCACCTTCACCCTCTCGGGCGCGAACAGCTACACAGGTGCCACCACGATCAACGGCGGCGAGCTCAGCCTCTTGGGTGGAAATGCGCTCGCGGATACATCCGCCGTCATCTTGGCGAACACGGCCGGGGTGTTACTGACGCTCAACGGTATCGACGAAGCCATTGGCTCACTAGCCGGAGGCGGCGCAACCGGCGGTAACGTCGCCCTCGGCGTCGGCACGCTCACAATCGGTGGCGACAACACATCCACTACCTACTCGGGACTCATCGCCGGCACAGGCGGCTTGGTCAAAATCGGCACTGGGATACAGACCCTGGCGTCCGCGAACACCTACAGCGGCGCCACCACAATCAGCGGCGGAACCCTCCGCGACACGGGCAGCGATGGAATCGGCTCGGCCTCGTCCGTCACGGTGATGAACGGCGCTACGCTGGACCTTGCCGACACGAACGAAACGGTCGGCTCTCTAGCGGGCGCGGGAAACGTAGTATTGGGCACCGGCACGCTCACAACCGGCGGCAACAACACTTCGACGACGTTCGCGGGCGTCATCAGTGGCACCGGCGGCGGAACTGGCGGTAGCACCGGCGGTGGCCTCACCAAGCAAGGCACGGGCACCCTCACCCTGTCCGGTGACAATACCTATTCAGGTGCGACGACCATCGGCGCCGGAACGTTGGTCCTCAGCGCCGACCCCGGCGTCGCTATATCTCTTAATTCAACGATAGATGGCCCCGGCGTACTCAATATAACCGGAGGTGGAACGGTCACCCTGGGGCGACAGGTCGGAAGCACAACCGCCCTCGCGTCAATCACGTCCGATGCGACGACTGCGCTCATCATCAGCGGCGGACTGCTCGCGACATCCGGGACGCAAACGTACAACGGCCTCACCACACTCAATGGCTCGACGACGCTTCGCACGACTGCAGGCGGAAACATCGTAGCAAATGGTCCGGTTGTACAGAGTATCGGAACCACCCTGTCACTCGACACCGGCTCCGGCAACGCGACTCTGACGAATGCGTTGAATGATCTGGCGACAGTGGCGGTGACAAGCGGTAATGTCGTATCGCTCGTCGACTCAAACGCTCTCACCCTCGGAGCTTCCAGTCTGGGGACTCTGCAGGCACGAACGCTAGCCGGTAACCTGACATTGAACGGCAATATTGCCGCAACCGGCAGCGGCGACGCGATCGTCCTCGTCGCCGCTGGTAACTTTGTCAACCCAACCAGCAGCGCTCTGCTTCCGGGTACTGGCCGATGGCTGATCTACTCAACCGATCCGGCCGCGAACTCACTCGGCGGACTCGCTTCAGACTTCAAACGCTACAACTGTACATTCACGGGCGGATGTCTGACACCTGGCACCACCATACCCACGTCCGGCAACGGTTTACTCTATGGCCTGGCGCCAACGCTTATCGTCGCCGCTGATGCCGTTAATACAGTGTACGGTGCACCCGGCTCTGCGCTCACCTACTCTACCAGCGGCTTAGTGGATGGCGACACGGCCGCCGCAGTGCTATCCGGGTCACTGGTCAGAACCACCGGTGGAATGAGCGGGAGCGGCAACGAAGTCGTCGGCACCTATTCCATCACTCAGGGCTCGGTCGTCGCTGCAACCACCCTGGGATATCAATTCACTTTCACGGGCGCCAGCTACACCATCAGTCCCCGTCAGTTAGACGTATCCGCTACTGCCCAGAACAAGGTCTACGATGGAACAGTGGCGGCCATCGCGTCCCTGTTCGACAATCCAATTCCCGGCGATGCACTTGCAGTCAACTTTACGGGCAGTGCATTTCAGGACGCCCATGTGGGCGCCGGGAAGACAGTCAATATTTCCCGCATCAGCCTCAGCGGCGCGGATGCAGGCAACTACAGCCTGATATCGAACTCTGTAACGACTAGCGCGGACATCACACTGCCAATATCCATACCGAACAACCCTCCTGACATCCCCACTTTCGATGCCGGCACCTATAACGGTGCCCTCAACATCATGAACAGCATGGAGGAACGGGAGGCGAAACCCCTGAAAGCGCGCAGTCGCGGCAACAGCCTGGTCGAATTGCCCCTGGTCATCCTGAACTCCGGTTTGCGATTACCGGCCGGTGTCCGGCCGGCCGCTTCCTACTAGGCGCCATAGGATGCGGATTGCTCGTTGGTACACACGAAGTTGCATTGCTCTGTTGACCGGACTCGTATGCAACGCTCATGCACAGACGACGCCACCGGATATCGGCACGACTCTGCGCGAGATGCAGCAACAGCGGCCTGCACCACCACCGCCTCCGAAAGCGGTCCTCGACATTGAGCAGACTGACTCGACCGCGGCGGACTCGGCTGCCGAAACTCAATTTCCAGTCGCACGAATCCGGGTAACCGGCTCGACCGCCTATCCGGCGAAACGACTGGAGGCGCTGGTGTCGCAATATGCCGGGCGCCCGGTTTCACTGACTGATCTGCGCCGCGGCACAGCGATACTGACGAAGTTCTATCGCGCTCATGGCTACCCGCTGGCCCGGGCATTTATTCCGTCGCAGGCGGTCCGCGACGGTGTCGTCGAAATCGCCGTGCTCGAGGGCAATTACGGGAAGCTGCACATCGAGAACCAGGCCGGCGTGTCCCCGAAGCTCGTGCGCCATCTGCTCCGCAGTGCTGCAAGCCCAACTCTGATCCGATCGGCTCCTCTGGAACGCGAGCTGCTTCTGCTGCAGGAACTGCCAGGCGTGATTCCGGCCGCCACCCTGACTCCGGGCGCGGAGGTCGGTACGGCAGATCTCATCGTGCGTCTGACACCGGGCAGGCACTTCCAGGCAGCGCTCGATGTCGACAATTTCGGTAATCGTTACACCGGGGAGTGGCGTACGGGAGTCGGGTTCACGGTGTCGAACTTGGCGGGGCTTGCCGACCAACTTGCTGTGCGCGGCGTTCTCACGAATCAGCACGGCGTTCTTTACGGGCGCGTCGGATATCAAGTACCGGTTGACGATTTCAGGGTGGGTGCTGCCATCGCACATACCCAGTATGTACTGGGCAAAGAATTTGCGGCACTCGATGCGAGGGGTAACGCCACAGTCTCTACTCTTTATGGCCTCTACCCATTCATCCGCTCCCTTACGGGTAGCCTGGATATGCAGCTGGCATTCAGCTACGCGAACCTCAAAGACACCGTTGCCATCACATCCACGAACGATCCGCGCTCGAGCCGAGATGTCACATTGAGTGTAAATGGCAACGTCCGCGACGACTTCCTGTCGGGCGGCGTCACCTCCGGATCACTCGCTTATGCGAACGGCCAATTGTCCATACACGACTCCACCGCGTTGGAGATCGACCGGGCAACGGCCCGAACCGCCGGGAGTTACCGCAAGCTCGCATACTCAGCGTTGCGCCTGCAAAACCTGGGTGGTGGGTTCTCTCTCTACCTGGCCGTCACCGGCCAACGGGCCGGCAAGAATCTCGACCCCTCCGCGAAGTTCAATCTCGGCGGTCCGGATGCCGTGCGGGCTTATCCCCAGGGCGAAGGAGTGGGCGACAGCGGGTTGCTGGGGACATTCGAGCTGCGCTACCTGCTGAAAGCCTTGCGCCCCTTCGCGCTGCCGGAGTTGGTCGCGTTCTTCGACAGTGGACGGGTCAACACCAACCAGAATCCATTTCTACCCGGCGCGAACTCCAACCAGCTGCGCGGCGCTGGAGTCGGGCTCAACCTGTTGCTGCGCCACGGCTTGCGAATCCGCGCCAACTGGGCGTGGAAGGTGGGCACACGGCCGGCCCTGTCGGCCGCGGACTCGGCTTCGCGGGGCTGGATTCAACTCGGCAAGGACTTCTGAATCAGGGCCCCGGACGGAGGGTATGCTGCTGCGTGGCGATGGGCAGTAAAGTTGGATAGAACTGCACGAATGTCGTGTCCACGACGCCATGCTGCTGATGACATGAATAACAGTCGGCGCCCGTAGGAATCTGTCGCGCCGGCGCGTTCCCTTCGAAGCCGAAAAACGCCCAACCACCGGGGAAGCGCCGCGAGTCCTTGATGTGGACCTCCACGCCCATCAGCTCGGCGGACTGGAATTTCCCGCGCTGGTTGATGGAGCCCTTCTCAGTAGCGCCGCGGACTTCCAGCACCAGCTGCGTCTGCTCCGGCCAGGTTCCGGTCCGCAGGAATCCCTGGTAGGCCACCGGGTCGACGAACACATTGTCGAACATCGAGTGGTCCTTCATGTCGGGCCGCTCGCGGTAGCTCATGTCGAGCCCGGAGCTCAGAAAGATCCACTGGCGATAGTTCGTCGGAAATTTCAGTCGCCCGTCAGGTGTGTACGCCGACTCCGGAGAAACGGCTCCCGAGGCGGCCAGTGACAGCAGCGCTACTGCCATTGCGACAACGATTCGATGGTTCATACTGCCCTCGAGCGCTCCGCCCGCGGGTCAGGCGGGAACGGGCGAGAACACCGGCTCGATCTGTAACGGCTGATCATCCCTGAACCCCACTCGGGCATCCAACTCGACGTGCATGGCAATGAGACGCTTCTGCAGGTCCGCGCGTATGCGCTCCGCCTGGCTCTCGTCCAACTGTCGAGGCACATCCATCGGTTCGCCCACCAGAACGTGGATCTGCGCGCGCATCTTCGGTATCGCCGTGCGGTCCCACGACTTTCCGTTCACCCAACACGTTGGCGTCGATGCGGCAACAGGAAGCAGAACGCCATTGGTCTTACGCGCAAGCGTGAGTATGCCAAGTTGGGCAATGCCGCGGGGTCCGCGAGAGCCGTCAACGGCCAGGCAGGAGTTGAGTTTGGGATCCTCGCGCTGCGCCCTGATCATCTCCGCCAGCGCGCGCGCGCCGCCGGATCCGGATGATCCGCGCGCCACTCGATAGCCAAGGCCCTCTTCAACCCTGGTCATGATGTCGCCATCACTACTTCGTGAGCACATCAGCATCCATCGCCCGCGCTCAGGGCGACTGAAATAGTGAAGGAGCTGAAAAGTTCTGGCGTGCAGGAAGGCGCCGACAATGGGCCGGTCACCCTTCAGCAGATCCGTCAGGGTGCTCTCGTTCTCGGTGACGTACTGCCAGGAGCCGCCCAGGGTTCGATAGACTTGACGCGCGAGCGGCGGACCAACCCAACGCAGAATGAATTTTCGAAAGCGTCGCTTCGGTTTTACAGGTGCGGCCTGCGCGGAAACTTCAGATGCGTCCTGTGCGGACATTACTGGTCACCGCCGTTTGACGAAGCGCTCCCCTTGCGGCCACCCGAAGCGTGAGCGCTGGCAAACTGGCCGCCCGCCATGGCCCCCACGAGAGCAATCTCCCCGGCGAGTGCCACAACCGAGCAGATCTCCGCAAACTTCTGCACATGCCCGGCCCCGTTGCAGCCCAGCATCGACAGGCATTCACGGGCAGTAGGCAGATAGGTACCTCCACCCACCGTACCCACGATGAGATTGGGCAGCGTGATGGAGAAATAGAGCTCGCCGGCGCGTGTTCGCTCGACGCGAGTCAGAGCTGTGGTCGCCTCAGCAACGCAGGCAACGTCCTGGCCGCAGGCAATGAACAGCGCGGCCAATGCGTTTGCGACGTTACCCTGCAGCCCGATCGCTCCCGTTTGCGCAGCTCCGTTCACGGCCTGGCGCCAGGCGCGCTCCATCTGCTCCGCATCGGTTCTCCAATAGCGGCTCAATTGCTTGGGTTGAAGGGTCAGCTCGGCACTCACATTGCGACCGCGGGCAGAGCGAAACGCCATGGGCGTTGCGCGTTTGTCGCCTGACAGCATCGACTCCATCAACCACGAGCGCGGCGCGTGTGGCGCATCGAGCAGAATTCTCTGACAAACCGCCTGGGTAGCCAGGGTGACCATGTTTTGGCCAGCCGCATCCCCGGTGGCGTACTCGAACAGCACGTAAACCGTGTTTCCGACAACCGAGGCGTGCAGCTTGAGCAGGCGGCAGAAACGCGACGTCGTCGCGGCGACTTCCTGCAGAACCGACAATAAGGAAGTAACCCGGGCTGCGAATGCATGTGCTTCGGAGAGGTTTGCGAACTCGAAACAGGGTCCGCGGCTGACCTGCTGCTCACCGCAGACGGCGGCAGCGCCTCCGCATCTATTGATGGCGTTGAAAGCGTGCTGAAAGGAAGCAACCAAAGTACCTTCGCTGGTCGCCAACGGCACGAAAAAGTCACCTTGGGCAGCGCGGCCATTGATGCGCACAGGGCCCGCAACTCCCAGCGGCACGCGCGCAAAGCCGAGCAGCCCTTCGATGCTTCCCGCGAGCAGCGCGGGCTCGATTTCAGGCCCCCGGCCGCTGATCTGGTCAAGGCGATAGCCGGCATCCGCCAGGCGGCGCCTGCGTTCCAACAACGCCTCACTGGATGAATCTGTGGTAGCCGGCAATCTCTGGCAGGCGACGGTGACAGGACTTCCGCGCCCGGACGTAGCGCAGCCCGAATCGTCCAGCGTCTGGGGGCTGGCCCCAACGCCGTGGTCGTCATTCACAATAAGCACCTTCGCCGCCAACGGCGAATCTGACCCCTTTCGCGGCATCCTAGCGCGATGAGCGAGGACTCAACGAACTAAATGAGCGATTCGTGTCCAATCTCCAACACTACTGGCAACAAAGCAACAAAATGGGTGATTCCGCCACAGGCTCAGAACGCCGAAGCTGTGATGGAAATCGTTGCGTATTTCCAGGCCTCGCGGAATTTCGCCTCAGTGGCGCTCGCCTCTTCGGTTTTTGATTGCGCCTTCTGCGCGTCCGCAAGCCCGCGCAGTGCCCAACCATTGGCGGGGTGAAGATCCAGGTCACGCCGATAAACGCGCTCAGCTTCGGCCGATTTTCCCTGGCGCAGGAGCTCAGCACCGAGGACGTGGCGCACCGGGAAAAACCATTCCGAAGGCTCGTCATAGACGAGCGCATCTTCGAGCTCGACCGCAGTACCTAGTTCGCGCAGGGCGTCATCGCTACGACCTTCCGCCATAGCAATTTTCGCCGTCGCCATCCGCACTCCGATTGCGAGCACACTGCGCATTGTGTTCTGACCTGCCCCGGCCGGCGCATCGGCTGGCAGCTCATCCAGCAACTTCTGCAGCTTGACGAGCTTGTCCCGCGCCTCCACCGGGCGATTTTTGGCGGCGAGCGCCACTGAAGTCGCATACAGGTAACCACCCGTCAGCCCCGGCAAGTTGGGATTCGGCGCGGCCTGCGCCAGCAGCTCGTCCCATCGGCCAAAGCGGACATAGGCGGCATACAACTCCGCGACATACCAATCCATGCCCGGCATCTGCTCGAGCAACTCATCGGTCAGACTGGCGCGGGAGCGCTTGACTGCATCGAAGGTCTCGGCTTCACGACCTTCCGCGGCGGTTGAGAACGCCAGAAACTGATAATTGTGACTGAAGTACATGGGGTAGTAGTCGATCGGCGTCGTCGTCCCGAGATACGCAACGTCCGCTGCAGCACCTTTGCGATTCGCCTCGGCTGACTCCTCGTATCGACCGACGCGATGCAGGATGTGCGCCGGCATGTGCTCCAGATGGCCAGCCGCGGGCGCCAGCCCCCGCAGCCGCTCCGCTGCAACGACAGCTTTTTCAGGATTCGGTGACGCCTCGACGGCGTGAACGTAGTAATGGAGGGCACCCATGTGCATCGGGCTCTTGGCGATGACGCCCTCGAGGGTAGTGACGATTTCCACGGTCCCTTCGGTCGGCGTGCCGTCCACGCCCCACAACTTCCAGGCGTGGATGTTCATCATGGATTCGGCAAACATGGTCTGCACATCCAGATCGGCAGGGAATCGCTTGGCCACATCCCGCATGGCGTTTGCGTAGGCCGTCAGTACGGGTATTGCGGTTGACGGATCCAGGGGATTCGCATTCGGATATCGCAAGGCCAACGCCCGGATCAGCGCCTGCTCGACCTTCGTGCCCGAGCCGGCGAGACGTTGAGCCTCATTCGTTGCTTCGAACGCAATCCTGGCTCGCGCCTCGGCCAGCATTGGCAGGTTGTAGTTGGGACCAATGCTCAACGCGACTCCCCAGGCGCACATCGCGCAGGTTGGATCGAGCGCCAACGCATGCGCAAAGGACCGGGTCGACTCGTCGTGGTTGAACGTCCAGAGAAACCGCATTCCCTGGTCGAAATAACGCTGCGCTTTGGGCGATCGCGTGGTTACTCGCCGGTGATAGGTTCCGAGACCGGCATACAAACGCGCACCCTTCCCCCACTCGGCAATCGTCGCCGGGAGATGCTCGCCCATGGCCATGGCAGGAGGGGGAGTGGGCTTCTCCTGCGGTGCTATCGGCGCAGCCGCCCATGCCTGCGACAAACCCACGACACAGGCAAATACCAGCAGTCTCTCGAATCGGCGCATACGGCTTTCACTCCTGGGCGTGCAGCTCGATCATCGCAAGATCGACGTTGACGTTGGTAGTCTGCGCGAAGATCACTGCCCCTTGCGGATCGACCGAGATATTACCCGAAGCCAACGGGACATCGGCAATCGGACGTCCGGCCTGGTCCCATGGAAAAAACCACACCGACGGAGCGCGCATTCGCCCGCCGCGACGCACATAGATGCCCTGACTTCCAACCGCCCAGGTATCAAGATCGCCGACGCGCAAGGTGTTGCCGACAGGAGCGCCCTCCTCCACCCGTCGAACAGTCTCATCCCCCTGTCGTTGCCCAAAGACGGAGCCGTCAGGTGCCGAGCGCAGCGTGACCCACCCCTGGTCGCCCGACGACGACTGCGGCCGCGCGGTGGCCGCCTCGGTGTCACCTGTCTGCATGAGTTGCCATGTGCCATTGGCGCGGGCGAGATAGAACAGTCGATTCGATGATCCGCTGAACACAACATCTTTCTTGGCGACGCCATCGTGGGTGAGTTGGCGAAGCTGCGAGCCGTCACGCGACACACTGAAAATATCCGCCTGCCGGCCCTTCACGGCCACGAATGCGATCCGGGTGCCGTCGTGTGACCACGCCGGACTGACAATGTAGCTGCCTTGAATCGAGGTGAGCCGCACAGGCTCCGCGCCCGGCGGCAACAACCACAGCTCATAAAATCCGCCGCGATTGGATACGTGTGCAATGGTTCCATCCGGCCCGGCTGCGGGCTCCCCCTCATAGCCGGTGCCCGCGGTCAGTACGTCGATCTGACCGGAAGGCGCCAGGCGCGCAAGCTTGTTACGCCCCTGCACGAGCTCAACGGCCAAGCGATTCTGACGATCGGCCGACATTCGGGTGAAACTGACAGTGCCCAATCCGAGGCTCACCCGGCGAGGCGCTGCACGCGCTTTGCGATCAACACTCCACAATCCGAAATCTCCACCACGATTCGATGCGAAGAACACGTATCGGCTGTCTTGGGACCAGACATACCCCATGGCCTTCCATCCGTCTGTAGTCAGTACGTGCTCCTGTCCGGTCGCGGAGTCCAGAACGATGAGATCGTCAGCACCAAACATCAGCGTTCTGCGGAAACAGATATGGCGCCCATCGGGCGCGGCCTGTGGATCCCAGTCACCCAACGTCGCACCCGGTGGCAATGTCAGATAACGTGCGACACCGCTGTTGATATCCACGCTGCGGATACGTGTCACACCGGAATTGCCTGGCCGATCACCAAACAACAGTGTGTTCGCGTTCAGCCACGAAGGTCGCGTGTCATGGACGCCTGCGCATTGTGCAACAACCCGTTCCGCCCCCACGGGAATCGGCATCACGACGAGTTGACATGAGCCCGCCGCAGTCAAGCGCGCAAATGCGATGCGATCGCCGTCCGGCGACCAGGCTGGCGCATATTCGTCGGCTGGAGTGTCGGTGAGTTGCACCGTGGTGCCGTCGTTGACGTTGCGCAAGAACAAATCGTGAGGGCTGAAGCCATCGGGTCGCGCGGCGTAAATGATTTGCCGGCCGTCGGCCGACAACGCGGGATACGTTTCCTGATCGGACGAATAGGTCAGTGGCCGAAAGTCTGTCGCGGTCCACGCGACCGGTCGCGTGACGTTCAGCCACCCAAATGTTCCCGCTGCGATGGCGACCAGGAGACCGGCGAGAATCAGAGTGAGTTTCAGGCGCCGCGCATTTGTCCTTTTGGGGTCTGGGGCCTGGGAGGTCTCGGGAAGCAGGACACGCAATTGCGAAACGGCATGCAACCGATACCCAATGGTCGGCACCGTATCGATCCGGATCCCCGGATCGCGGATCACTTTGCGTAACTGGGCGACAGCCCGATTCAACGCTCCCTCGGTGACAACTCGCCCCGCCCAACACCATTCCACGAGGTTCTGACGGCTGACGGGCTGCCCGTTCCGGCGATACAAAGCGACGAGCACCTGCATCACCCGCGGCTCGAGCGCCAGAGTCTCGCCCTGGAACGTCAGCTCCAAGGCCGACGGTCGCACCTCGGTATCGGCCAGGCGGAAGGCCGATTCGCGCGCGAGGGCAATCTCGCGATCGGGTTCCTGCGCAATCGAGCGATTCATCGCAAAACCATCACCTATTCATCACGGGTAGCGGCACGCCAGCACGCGCCACGTGAGGCAACTCTCCCCACTACGGCCGACGTTGGCCGTTCGAAAAGGAGTCAGACATGTGGCGAGCGACGAAATTCGCGGCTTTGGGCGGCCTTCTGTTCACAATGCTCGGATTCTCATCCGCCGGCAACACGGCCGACGGCCGGTACGACGCGATTGGCAAGACCGGATTCGTCGGTCATGTCCGCATCGAGTACAGCGACCTGAACCTGAATGACCCGGCCGATGTGCACGTGCTGCTGGCACGGGTGACACAGGCCAGCTATCAGGCCTGTGGGGGCGATCCCAAGCGTCATCCGAGCTACCGCTCGCAACCCGTCGCGACGCTCAAGGTATACAAGGAATGCCAGGAGGACGCGCTGCAACGAGCGATCAGCGCGATCGGCTCGCCCTCACTGGCACAGCTGCTCAGGGATCGGTCTGCGCCAGCGCCTCGTACGAGTTCTTCAACCACGTCTTCAGCCGCTGCCGCTCCAGGATCCCCAGCTTCAGGCCGCCTTTGTCCTCAGGCTGGGTAGCCTTCCAGAAACTGCTGCTGGTGCCGTCGATCCGGGTCATGGCGGCATCGCGCAAGCGCTTGATGGAGATGACCTTGGCGTTGAGTCCGCGCGCCCGCTCGAGCTGCCCGGAGGCGTTGAGGATCTCGAAGCCATCGCCGCGCAGCTCATTCAGCACCACGACGTAGTTGAGTCGGTTCTCGTAACGATCGAGCAGCCGCTTCAGCAGCTCGACGGAGTCCTGCCCTGCATCCATGACGTGCCAGTAACGGATCTGCAGGCCGAGCTCGGCACTGACCTCGAGCAGTTGGGATTCGTCCATCCAGCGCGTCAGCGGCTCCTGGGTCTGCGCGGCCAGGTCGACGAGAATGCGCCGCTCCGGCTGCTCGGTGGCTGCTTCAACAATCGCATCGAGACTCTCGTAGCGATCGACGAGGACGGGGGATGCGTAACCGGAGTAGAAACGCACCAGGGCGCCGTGGGAGCGATCCGAATCGAATCCCAGAAACGCAATCTGATGGTCAATGAAGTACTGGGCCAGCAGGCGGGCGACGACGGATTTACCGACACCGCCTTTCTCACCGCCGATCAGGTGAATTTTTGTCATCTATGTTCGGATCCCTTCGTGGCAAGAGCGCAAGTCAGCCGCATTCTGAACTATTGCGCGCGACCCGTCGCTGGTCTTCCTGTTGCCCGCGAACGGACTGTTGCTTCAGCGAGATAGTTGTCGGCGGATCCAGCGTGCGCGCGGCGCTCGCTCACAGATGTCTCCACATGTGGATCGACCGCGCCAGCACGCCCCGCTGCCGCAAGCGCCAACTCACGCGAGACGCGCTTCGCATGCTCAATTGCATCGAGCTCTTCTGAATAGTCGCGGATGCCGGCAGGATCGTGGACGCGAAAGACTTTGAAAGTCGGTTGGTTCACGAGAACTTCACACATCTCCGATACCACACCCGCAACAGCGCCGACTGCATTACACACAGCCGCATGCTCGGGCACCACGAGTTGAGCACCCAGGCGACGAGCAATTTCCGGATAGTACGCACCGACTGGAGCGCCGATCGCAACCAGCGACGTCGCAAGACGGACCTGCGCATCTATCAGCCCCGAGAAGCGGCGCCCCGCTACGATGTCCTCGATCAATACTCCCAACGGCCCCCATCGTCCGTTCTTCGATTCAACACCCGGATCGTGGGCAAGCGCGGTTTCAAGTACGACGCGCGCAGCCTCGCGAACAACATGTTGATATACGCGCTCGCAGAGCCCTTCCGGGGTATCGGACTCCTTGCGGGCGCTCGCATTGCGCTCCTCGATGGTCAGAACGGTCGCGCCCAGTCGAGCTGCCTCGACGTTCCAGTCCGCTTGCCGACGTAGCACGTGCATGGCATCACTCGGGGTGAACCCTGCGAGGGTCGCAAGGCCGCGGTCGACTAGACGGCGTATGGCATCTACTCCCTGCGTTGTGCGGGCGACTTCTCCGAGCCCCCGGGGAGATAAGGTCAGCGCATCCCACACACGCTGCTCGAGTCTATCGAGTTGACTACCTGGATCGCGCCCGGGATTGCGAAAGGCGAATTGCCCGGCAAAGGCCGGCAAGTGTTGCAAACCACCCAGTTGGCGCAGGCTCTTGAGAACTTCCGGAAACTGCTCGGCCAGCAGGCTCAAGGGCATGGCCTTGCGAGGGCCCACCGCCAGACGCCGCTCGCGGTCAAAACCAACCTCGCTGTCGCCGCCGAGACCACACGTGCGCACTTCGATCGCCTCGACCATGGTGCGCCAACCACCAATCACCGCGCCTTCGGCGCTGACGACGGGTCGACCATCCACGACGATTGCGACATCAGTGGTCGTCCCACCCATGTCTGCTACTGCGAAGTTATCCAGTCCACTCAAGAAGCCGGCGCCGACCACGCTCGCTGCCGGCCCTGAAAGCACGGTCTCTACCGGATATTCCAGGGCAACCTGTGCCTTCATCAACGTTCCATCGCCTTTGACAATCATCAATGGTGCGGCAATCGCCTCGCTCTCGAGGACACGGCCCAAGGCATCGAGCAGATGCCGGATCTGGGGTGTCAGGCGCGCATTCAGGGCCGCCGTCAACGCCCGCTTCGGCGCGTCCAGTTGCGAGCTGAGCTCGTAGCTGCAGGTGACCGGCTTGGATGAAAGCGCCCGGATCCGGTCGTGTACCCGCCTCTCGTGAGAAGGGTTGCGCACCGAAAACAGGGCCGCCACTGCAAAAGCTTCGACATCAGCGCCGTGCTCACGCACGGCCGCATCAACCGCGGACTCATTGAGAGGCTCCAATTCCTGGCCGGTTGCATCATGCCCGCCTTGCACACGGACAATGACGCCGCCCCCGTCGCGCTTGAGACCCGAGCGCTCGACCATCGGGTCATCGAAGCCAATGAGAATCGTGCAGATGCGGCTGAACCGGTTCTCAACCACGGCATTGGTTGCCAGTGTTGTCGAGACCGCAACCAGGGAGATACTTTCGCGCCGGAATCCCTCAGGCAGTTTCGCGAGCACGGCGCGGATCGCACCTCCCAGGCCGATCGAAAGATCCCAGTGGGTGGTGAGCGCCTTGGCGCTGGCGATGACCCGCCGCCCGCTGTCGAGCGCTACGGCATCGGTATAAGTACCGCCCGTATCGAGGCCAATCCGGATCTCAGACAAGGAACTTAGCGTTGCGGCGCGAGCCTGATCATGCATAGCGGTCAACAACAGGGGGTATCATGATCATTGTCTCCTCAAAACAGGCACGAGTCGCCATCACGGCCGCACTGCTGACCTTTGGCAGCGCCGCAACCTACGCCGCCGCTCCGGCGGCGGACTCCAGCGAGCCCTCCCAGCAGACGCGCGAAAAAATAGCCGTGCTGCACGAGCAACTGGCCGCCTGCCTGCGCAGCGACCGGCCGGTGAGCGAATGCCGCAGTGAGATGGTTACGAATTGCCAGGCACAGATTGGAAGCAACTGTGCCACGATCGCGGGTGTAGTACACGGGACTGACAATCGTCACCGCATGCACCCGATGGGCACTGCGCATCCTGTGGGTGCTGCGCCGGCGACCACACCGAATCAGTGAATCAAACCCTCGAGAGTGCGGACGTCCCCGTGAACCGGGGACGTCCGTGTGTCAAGAACTCTAAAGCTCAGTTCGGATCAGACAGAGTCATACCGAGCAGGCCGAAGTTCGGAGTGCCCCAGCCGGTCGACAGGTCGTAGCCCGCCTTGGCCGGGAAGCCATCCTGGCCACCAAACGCGTTGTCCCCGAGTGTTACGTCGTGGAACAGGCCGCGCAGCCCCCCAAATCCGCCCAGCAGGTTCAACCGGTCGTTGATGAAGCCCAAGGGACGTCCCTGCGCCTGGTTGAGGTCCGCAATGATGCCCGCCCACTGAGGCGCGCCGGCGCTCGTGCCGCCGAAGATGAAGCAGCAGCCGCCACCAACTCCCCAGTTCACAATGACGCCGCCGGCGACACCGCCGTTGTACGCGACATCGGGAATGCCACGATGTTTGTGCAACGTCTTGTTTATTGAGCTTCCTACGGAAGCCAGCTGTGTGAAGGGCTCATCGATCAACACGCTCATGCCGCCGCCGCCGGCGCCGAAGCCGTCGTTCCAGACCTGTTCACCCTGGTACGACCCATTGGGATCGGCAGCAGTCGCGGAGCCGAAGAAGAGATTCGTGCCACCAACGCTGGTCACTAGCTGTGACGATGCGGGCCAGGAAACGTTCTGGAAAGGCAGCACGTTCCCGTCAGCATCCATGGGATTGGTGCTACCGGAATCGCCCGATGAGGCGAACAGGGTCACGCGCTGCCGTTGGGCCTTCTGAAAAGCAGCCTGCCAGGCGGCAATGATGTCCAGGCCGGCCGGGTTGCCCAGGAACGCTTCACTTTCGCCGAAGCTCATGGACACCGTATCGCCCAGATGGTGATCGAGCGCGTAGTTCAGGGCGGCAATCAGGTCCTCGTCGAAGTCGCTCTTGGCCGCGACGAGAATGATTTTGGCTCCCGGCGCAACGGCATGCGCCCACTGGGTATCCAATGCGATCTCACCTGTCCAACCAACCATGTCGTCGTTGGTCGGATCAAACGCCGGGGTGCCGGGCATGGTGATGACCTGGAACACGGGGTCGGGAAGTCCGAACAGCGCATCGAATGCAACCAGATCGGCGCCGACCGTCGGGCTGCCGAAGGCATCGATAATGACAATGGTATGACCCTTGCCGGTGAAGCCTTTGTCAATCAACCCCTTGATGCCATAGGCCTTGCGGATTGCATCCGGGCCGTAGCAGAACAGGCCTTGGCTCAGGTCGAACTTGCGCAGCTCGCAGCCGAAGTGCACCGTCGAGTTCGGTTGCGCCGCCGGGGCGACCTTCTCCGAGGGAATGGCGAACGGAACGTGCTTGCCGGCGAACGATGCATTGCTAGCTAAAAGCATTGCTGCGGCGCTGACCGTTAACGCCGCGCAGCGTCTGAGTATGGGCGATACCTTCATGATGAACTCCCTAGATCTTGTTCGATTGCGGTAAGGCTTGGACGAAGTAACGCCACGAATTGACATAACGTGATCGAAGTGGGAATCGCAAGGCGTGAATCAGCCGCGCAGCCGCATCCGCCGATGATCGTTCGATCTTGTTTTTCTTGCACGGCTCTCCCTCTGCGGCCGCGGCCAATCCACACAGACCTCCGCACCACGAAGCACGGATGTCAATTCAGGCTGGGTTCACATTTAAACACAACCTTCTGTCATCCATCTACTGATCAGGAGTTGAATCAATGAAACCCAACGTCGGGGACGGAACGCTCCCATCAACCGGATCAAGCGCAGATCAACCGATGCGTGCAACAACCTGCCCGGTCCGAACCGGAACCTCGGCAGGCACCAGGATGGTGAGCCGGCCCGCGGCCGGTGCGATGAGCTCCGCGGCGGCCTTCTCGTTCATGACTTCGGCCAACACGTCGCCGGCGCTCACCATCTCGCCGTCGCGCATCAGCCAAACGGAAATGGCGCCCTCCGCGCCCTCCTCGACAATCTCGGCCGGGATTTGCACGTCGGTCATAACTGAGCACGCGCCGCCGCGACGACCTTGTCAGCATCCGGCAGAAGCGGCCGCTCCATCTCGGGCGCGAAGGGAATCGGTACGTCCGGGAACGTGATCCGGGTCGGTGGCGCACGCAACGAAACCCCCGCAGTCTCGCATACACTTGCGATGATCTCGGCGGCTACACCGCAACTTCTATAGTCGTCATCAATAACGATCAGCCTGCCGGTCTTGCGCACCGAACGCAGCACGCTCTCGCGATCGAGCGGCGCCAGCGTCCTCATATCCAACACCTCAGCCTCGATTCCCTGAGCAGCCAGTGTTTCCGCGCCGTCCAACGCATGATGAACGCCGATTCCCCAACCAACGAGCGTGACGTCGCCGCCCGCACGCACCACTGCGGCCTTGCCGATCGGGACGACGAAATCCTCATCCGGGACGTGCGTTATGGAACGCTGCACGGTGCCGAGCCAGCCCATTCCCTGCAGCGCCTTGTGATACATGAAGACCACCGGGTTGGGGTCCCGGATGGCCGCGAGCATCAGGCCTTTCGCATCATGGGCACTCGAGGGAATCACAACCTTCAATCCGGGCAGGTGGGCGAAGGAGGCATACAGGCACTGCGAATGCTGCCCGGCATCGCCATAACCACCGCCGACGGAGGTCATCAACACCATCGGGCAAGTCACGCGGCCGCCGGAGAAATAAGACTGCTTCGCGGCGAGGTTGTAGATGGAATCCATGCACACGCCGAAGAAGTCCACGAACATCAACTCGACGACCGGCCTGAGACCCGCGGCCGCGAGTCCGACGGCGGCACCAATGAAGGCGGTCTCGGAAATGGGCGTGTCGCGAACCCGCTCGGGGCCGAACCGCGCGAGCAGTCCTTGCGTGGTTCCAAAGACGCCCCCGAGGCGGGCAATGTCTTCTCCCATGACCAGAACCCGGGCATCGCGAGCCATCTCCTGGGCAAGGGCCTCACTGATTGCCTTTGCAATCGTGAGTCGGCGTCGAGGTGATGCACTTGCACTCACCGCACTCACCGCGCTCATTGCACGCCTCCCGCCGCAAACACGGTCTCGAATGCTTCCGCCACTCCCGGCCGCTCGGCCAACCGGGCGCTGCTGAATGCCGCATCGACCAACCTGTGCGCTTCCTCCTCCAATGACGTGAGCTCGGTAGATGCGATCCCATCTTCGATCAAGCGCTGCCGGTAGCGCGGAATCGGGTCGGCGCCTTTCAGCTTCTCGACTTCCCCTTTCGGCCGGTAGCCCTCGGCATCACCCATGAAGTGCCCTTCGAGCCGGCAGGTCTCGATTTCAAGCAGGCTGGGACCTTCGCCGCGCCGAGCACGGGCAATTGCCTCACCGGCAGCCGCAAAAATGGCCTCCGGATCGTTGTCCGGCACGAATACGCCCGGCATGTTGTAGCCCTGCGCCCGCACGGCATTGCGTTCGACCGCGGTGGACTCCCGCTTGGAAACCGAAATGCCGTAGGCGTTATCCTCAATGACAAACACAACCGGCACCGACCAGACTGCTGCCAGGTTGAGCGCTTCGTGAAAGGCCCCCTGGTTGGCGGCGCCCTCACCAATGAAGGACACGGCGACCTGGCGTCCACCGGCGAGCTTCGCCGCCAGGCCCGCGCCGACCGCCGGTCCCATGCCCTGGGCAATGATCCCCGAACAACAGAAGCTCACGCGCGGGTCGAACAGATGCATGTGGCCACCCCGCCCGCCCGAAAGTCCAGAGCGCCTGCCAAAGATCTCAGCGGTCATGGCATTCAAGTCCACTCCCTTGGCAATCGCTATGTGATGCGGACGATGGGTCGCGGTTACGGTGTCCTGCGGCCCCAGGTGGGCACAAACTCCAACTGCGCACGGCTCCTGCCCATCGGACAGATGCATCTCACCGGGAATCACTCCGTTGGCCATGTTGAATACGGGCTGCTTGCCTTCCAGGTATGCCGGCTTGATGGCCTGTTCGTACGCCCGGCTCTTGACCATGGTTGCGTACATCCACAGGCGCTGCTCGCGTTCAGGACGCATGTGACCGATCCTCGTTAGTGTTAGTAGTGATTCCATAGCCTATTGACCGCAAAGCTTCACGCACACGATCCAATGCAGCGGGATCTTCAATTGTCGGCGGGACGTCGCAGGGTTGGCCGTCAGCGATACGCCGCATCGCGCCTCGAAGCACTTTTCCTGAACGTGTTTTAGGAAGTTGCACAACAATGACCGCAGATTTGAACGAGGCAATCGCGCCGATTGAATCGCGAACGCTGCTGACAATCTCCGCGACAATGAGCTCCCGCGGCCGCGTGACTCCTGCCTTGAGAACGACGAGTCCCACGGGGACGCTGCCTTTGATGGCATCAGCGGCGGCGACCACCGCGCACTCTGCAACGTCCGGGTGCGCGGCAATGACTTGCTCGATGCCTCCACTGGAAAGCCTGTGGCCGGCAACATTGATGATGTCGTCTATGCGACTCATAACGTGCACATAGCCGTCTTCGTCAATGAATCCCGAATCGCCGGTGGTGTAGTACCCGGGATGCGCCTCCAGGTACGCAGTCCTGAAGCCCGCGTCATTCTTCCACAGTGTTGGAAGACACCCTGGAGGCAGAGGAAGTGTGATCGCAATATCGCCAATTACACCACTGGCTTGAGCCTTATGATCCGCATCCAGCACACAGAAGGAATAGCCTGCAACTGGCCTGCCGGCACTGCCGGGACGCGTAGCGCGTTCACCCAACCCCAGACACGTCGCGAGCGCAGGCCATCCGAGCTCCGTCTGCCACCAGTTGTCGATCACCGGTACGTGAAGCTGCTCCTCAGCCCATTGCACTGTTGGCGGATCCGCCCTCTCACCGGCGAGAAACAGTGCTCGCAGCTGGCCGGTGCCCTGCTCCGCGATGAATCGGCCTCGAGGATCCTCGCGCTTGATGGCGCGAATCGCAGTAGGCGCCGTGAAGAGCACATCGACATGATGGTCCCGTACTACACGCCAGAAGGCGCCGGCGTCGGGAGTTCCAACGGGCTTACCTTCATACAGAACCGTAGTACAGCCCAGCAGCAGTGGTGCATACACGATGTAGCTGTGCCCCACCACCCAGCCGATATCGGAAGCCGCCCAAAAGACTTCGCCCGGCTTCATGCCGAAGACATTGACGAGACTCCAGGTCAATGCAACTGCATGCCCACCGTTGTCTCGCATCACTCCCTTGGGCACGCCCGTCGTACCCGATGTGTAGAGGATGTAGAGCGGATCGGTTGCCTGAACGGGGACGCAATCCACCGGTTCGGCCAATTCGAGCTCCGCGACCCAGTCCCGGTCCCGGCCGCTCATCAGATCCGCGCGCAGTTGCTCCCGCTGGAACACCAGGCATCGGGGCACCCGATGCGAGGCCAATTCCAACGCCGAATCCAGCAGAGGCTTGTACGGTACGACGCGGGTAGGTTCAACACCGCATGAAGCAGTGATCGCAAGGACGGGCTTCGCATCATCCACGCGCTTCGCAAGCTCCGGGGCTGCGAATCCACCGAAGACGACCGAGTGCACCGCGCCCAGTCTTGCACACGCCAGCATGGCAAACAGGGCTTCCGGAATCATCGGCATATACAACACAACGCGATCGCCGGGCCCGACGCCCTGATTGCGGATCATCCCGGCTACGCGGGCCACTTGTGTCTGCAGCTCGGTAAACGTGTAGGTTCGTACGCGGGACGTGACGGCACTGTCGTATATGAGTGCCACTTGGTCGCCTCGACCGCCGATCACGTGACGATCGACCATGTTGAAACAGGTATTCAGGACGCCGTCGGCAAACCATCGGCTATGTGCGTCAGGCGCGCGCCCACTCCGCGGGGGCACCAACGCACACCGCGGCGCGACAACCCAGTCGATTGCAGCCGCCGCCTGCAGCCAGAAACTCTCCGGATCGTTCGCACAAGCCGCCCACGCCGACTGCTGTTCCACGGTCATCCCCCCAATGCGAGTTTCTCTAGCAGGTCGCTGTCCAGGATGGAGGCCACGGACTCATCCTCGTTGAGGAATACCACGGGACCGAAGTTGGTGAACAACAGCTCCGTGTATTCGGGAAACGTAGTGCTGTCGTGAACCGCGCCCAGCGGCTCATAGCCGTAGGTTCCCGCCTCCGCGCTGCCCATACGGTACTCCATCCGGCCTTTGACCACGAAGTATTCGCCGGCGCCGTAGTGTTTGTGGCGTGGGAAGGAGCTGCCGGGCTGGCAGCGGAACAACACGGTCCAGCGGCCGGTCTCCCGGCTGGTGAACAGCAGGCGGTAGTCGATGCCCGCCACGATGGCAATCCAGCGCAATTGGGCCGTGTTTTGCAGTACTTCGAGCGGTCCGGGGGCTGACATGGGTATTCTCCTGCGAAAATTTCGGAACGTCCCTATTGGCGGACCGTGAATTCCAGGCCGTAGGTACGCGGCGGTGCCAGATTCCCCAGCACCGCCGAGCCGATGATGTCGCCATCGAAGATCTTGTTGGTGGCGACGGTTGCGTTGCTGGCATTGTCCACAAAGCCGGCCACGGTCCAGCTTCCGGACGGGCTCGAGTACATGACGCGGGCCTTTGTCCATCCATAGGAGCGTTCGTGCAGGACCGGAATGTTGAAGGCGGAAAAATAGATGTCGTCCTGCCAGGTGTAGTCGGCCCTGAAGGTCAGACTGCCGCGGTTGCCCAACGACGCCTCGTATTGGGCGCCGATGCCGGCCTTGAGTTGCGGTGCGCGCGGCAACCTTTTGCCCGACAGTGACTGCACACCGAGCGATGGGTATTTCGGATCCAGCAACGCCCCGTCCGTGAACTTCGCATCCAACCAGGTTGCATCGGCATCGATACGCAGGGCGCGGGTCGGCAACCAGGATGTCTCCAATTCGATTCCCTGCACCCTCGCCGCCGCCGCGTTGCGAATCACGACGTTGTTGGCCTCGGTATCCTGGACCTGCAGGTCGGTGTAGTCATAGTAGAACGCCGCCGTGTTGGCCCGCAGGCGGTGATCAAACAAGGTCAGCTTGGCGCCCAGCTCGTAAGCCCAGATCTTTTCCGGGTCGAAGGCCGTATTCTGGTAGCTGCCCGGATTGAAGCCCCCGGATTTGAAACCCCGTGACGCCGAGGCATACACAAAGACCTGCTCGCTCAACGTGAAATTCAACCCGGCCTTGGGGGTGAAGGCACTGAAGGTCGTCTCCGGGAATTCAGCCACATTATCGAAGATGTTGGCCGGCGCGTCCTTGTAGACCACGAGATTCTCGCCGCCGCGCTTCTCGGAGCTGTAACGTCCACCCAGCACGAGCTGCCAACGATCGCTGAAGCTCAGCGTCGATTCTCCGAACAACGCATAGGCGCGCGTACTCGTGCGGCCGTTCAGCTGCAGGAGGCAACACGTTGGGTCATTGGGGACGGCGAATATGGCATCCGTGAATGGCAGGAAGTACTCATTGCGGATGAAGTTGTGCTCATTGAAGAAGTACGCCCCCAATATCCACTGCAACCAGCCCGGCCCCGCGGAGGTGAGCTGAAATTCCTGTGAGACCTGGTTCTGGTCTTCCGCGCGAAGTTGGTCCACGCCGAACACGCCGGAGGCATCCAGATCGTCGCGGTTGAAAGGACGGGTTTCCCGGTAAGCCGTCAAGGAGGTCAGGGTGACATTACTGAGCTTCCATTCGAGCTTGCCGGAAACACCCAGCACATGCGGCTTGTTGAAGTGTTGCAGGTCCGACTCATAGGTGCGCGAATACGGCCGGGCCCGAATGCCGGGAGGCACCAGCGCCTGGTACACCGGGTCGGTTTTCGTACCATCATCAAAGTAGGTCCACGTCACAGCCTGGTCATCGGCCGCGTAGTAATCGCCTTTCAGCGTGAATTTCAAGGCATCGGTGAGCGTGGCATCGACAGTGAGGCGCGCCATCCACTCATCTTTGTCCTCGGCATCATCGCGGACCAACCCGATATTGGCTGGATCAGCGACCGGTCGCACGAGCGTGGTGTACCCGCCCCGCTTCTCTCGTTGCACGGCCAGGCGGATACCGATGCGATCGGTCACCGGCCCGCCAATCGCACCAAACAACCTGAAGCGATCGTAGTTGCCGACCGTGAGCTCACCCTCGTAATCGAGGTGGTCTCCCGGTCCCTTGGAAATGACATTGACCGAGCCACCGGTCGCGTTTCGTCCATACAGAGTACCCTGCGGCCCCCGCAGTACCTCGACTCGGGCAACGTCCATGAAGGCGGGCAACGCACCCGCCGGACGCGAGATGTAGACACCATCGCTGTGGAACGCGGTCGAGCTGTCCGAACCGCCAACAATCGATGAATAGCCGATACCTCGAATATAGATCTGCGCCTCTCCTTGGAAGGAGCTGACCAGCACGCTGGGACTGAGGGCGTTCAGATCCTCCACCGAGTATGCGGACCGCAGCTTCAGATCGTCGGTCGAGAACGCCGTGACGGCAGCCGCCGTAGTCTGGACATCCGTTGTCCGGCGCTGGGAGGTCACAATCACTTCCTCCAACTGCAGGCCAGTTGTGTCTTGCGCATACACACTGACGGACGGCACGAGACTCGCCACCAGGCCCGCAAGCAGCCAGGCGCAGCGTACTGTTTTCGACATATCTTCCCCCCATTGCCGGCCGGTCGGCCGGGCGGGTGGAGACGCTACGCTGCGATGGCCCTCGGGCGCTTGAGCGCCGCTGCACGCTGACTGGGCTAAAAGTGCAGTCCCCTATGCCGCCCTATGCCCGGCGGCGAGTGTTGATGTACCTTTGAGCCAGTCAGGTGGGCCGCCCTTCGGCCCTTAGGGGGACCCATGCTGGAGCACGCCGGTAACCGGGCTCTCGAAGATCCGGTCAATTCATGGTCATCGGAAGGTGTGCCCGCGCGCGATCGTCACGCAGCCTGGGCGCACGTTCTCAGCGACTTCTTTCTTCCCTGGTCCGTCACTTCCCGCCCAACGGAGTCCGTGTTGGCTCAAGTCCGCCAGCGCCACCTGGAGGATTGCCGGTACATCCAATGCACCAGCGGCCCGATCAGCGGCGAGCGCGCCCATGGTGAGATCGGGCGCACCCGCGGCGACTACTTCAGTCTTCTTTACGTGGTTTCGGGGATGGAGGTACTGAAGCTCGAGGGACGCGAGATCGTGCTGCCTCGCGACCATTTCATATTGTGGGATTCAGAGCGCCGGATGGAGTTCACGGTGGTGCAGCCACTGGAGAAAGTAACTCTCGTCGTGCCGGAGCGGCAGATGCGCGCGCTGCTGCCGAATGCCCAGGATTATGTGGGCGTGCCCGTGGCCAATACCGGCGGAATGGGACGGTTGTTCACCGATCACCTGCGTGCACTCAGGCGGGAGATCTGGCAGATGGGAGTCAGCGACCTTGCGCGTTTGCGCTCGCCCACATTGGATCTGCTGGTCCGCGCCTACGCCTCGGTGCCCTGCCGCCGTCGACCCAGCGCACGCGCCGAGACTCTGCGCCGCGTCCGCGAGTTCATGTTGGCTCACCTGGGTGACAGTGATCTGACACCGGCCAAGGCGGCCAAAGCCAACCGGATTTCCATCCGTTACCTGCACCTGTTGTTTGCCGACGAAGCGACTACGGCGGCAGGCTGGATCCGGGAACAACGCATCGCACGATGCAAGCTGGACCTCGCGAACGCCCAACTGGCCAAGCGCTCCATCACCCAGATCGCCTACGGCTGGGGCTTCAATGATGTAGGTCATTTCGGTAAAGTGTTTCGCAGAAGCGTGGGCATGTCGCCCGGCGGCTTCCGACGCCAGTCGCTCAAGGCTGCAAACACTTAAGGGATTCCATAGATGACCACACGGACATTGCTTGCGTTTGCGAGCACCTTCCTGCTGAGCGCGTTCGGCGCAAATTTGGCGGGAGCAGCGGCAGCAGCGGCGGCAACGGCAGCAGCATCGGCATCGGCCAGTGCCGCCACGGCGGACGATTCCGATGCGGTCCTGGCTGTGATTCAGCCAGACGCCATCCGGGCGGACTTGCGCTTTCTCTCCGATGACCTGCTGGAGGGTCGCGGAATCGGCAGTCGCGGTCACCAACTGGCGGCGCAATTCATAGCCTCGCAGTTCGAGTCCCTGGGGCTGTCGCCCGCGGGTGATCATGGGACGTATTTTCAGGATGTGCCGTTGCAGTCTTCGCAGGTGAACGAGACGGGATCCTCTTTCACTTGGGCATCGGGGCCGGCGCGCGCGCGCAAGAGCGAGGCGCTCAAGTTTCGCGAGGACTATGTTTTGTACGGCAACCCCGGGCAGGATGACTCGCAGGTCACCGCTCCCGTGGTGTTCGTGGGTTTCGGCATCACCGCCCCCGAGCAGAAGTACGATGACTACAAGAACATCGACGTCAAAGGCAAGATCGTCGCCATGGTCTTCGGCGCACCGGCCTTTCAGTCCGCGCTCAAGGCGCACTACTCCGCTTCATGGCTGAAACGCAAGAACGCCGCCGCTCACGGCGCCGTCGGCATTCTGACTTTCTACGATCCGCGCCTGCAGGCGCTCTATCCGTTCGAGAAAGCCGTGCGCGATCTGGCGATTCCGCGCTACAACTGGCTCGACGCCGGCGGTAAACCCGATCACTACTATCCTGAGCTCAAAGGCAACGGGGCACTCAGCATGGCTGCCGTGGAGCATCTGCTGATGGGCAGTGGCCACACGGCCGCGCAGATTTTCGCTGGCGCGAAAGCCGGCAAGCTCACCTCCTTCGCTCTACCCGCTTCAGCAGAAATTCACACTGTGAGCCGCCGTGCAACGGTGCACAGTCCCAACGTGGTAGCAAAGCTCGAGGGCAGCGATCCCACGCTGAAGTCGCAATACGTCGTCTACACGGCGCATCTCGATCACCTTGGTGTCAGCACTCCGGTCAAGGGCGACAGCATCTACAACGGGACATTGGATAACGCCTCCGGATCGGCGGAAGTGCTCGAAATCGCGCGCGCCTTCAGCCGGATGCCGACCAAGCCGCGCCGCTCGATAGTGTTTGTCGAGGTGACCGCCGAGGAAGCCGGATTGTTGGGCTCGGATTACTTCGCATCGAATCCAACGGTCGATCGCGGCGCCATTGTGGCCAACATCAACATCGATGAGGACGTCATGTTGTGGCCACTGCGGGATGTCGTTGCCTTTGGCGCCGAGCATTCCACGCTGGAGGGTGTAGTCCAGCAGGCAACCCGCCGCCTGCACGTGGAGGCGAGTCCCGATCCCGTGCCCGAGCAGGTGGCCTTTATCCGCAGCGATCAGTACTCATTCGTGCGCCAGGGCATTCCCTCACTGGCCCTGTTCGCGGGATTCAAATCCGACAATCCGCAGATCAAGCCGGCCGAGATCTTCGAGACGTGGGAGCAGACGAGATATCACCAGCCGGAGGATGACATGACACAGCCGGGCCTGGATTTCGAGGCGGCGGCAGCGTTTACCCGCGTGGGATTCCTGTGCGGGTTATATGTCGCGCAGGCGACCGAGCGGCCGCAGTGGAAGGCGGGGGATTTCTTTGGGGCGACGTTCGCGCCGAAGGGACCGTAGTTAGGTCCAGCGTCTCGCGCGCGGAAAGCGCGGGCACGCCGGGGCGGCGGGCATCAAGCGCCAAACGCCGAGGGCCTCGCCCGTGCCCGCGGCCGGCGCCCTCACGCCCCGCGGCACTGCCGAAATCTCGCCAGCAGCGCGTCATAGGCCGCCGCGTCGGTGGGCCCAACACGCACCCACTCCAATGCCAGCGTATCGAGTTGGGTCACCTCAGCGCTGATACCCTGGCCCATACCCTTGATCAGTCGCTGCACCTGGTACTCGCGGCGCAGCTGCTGGTCCTCGGCCGGTGTCGGCCTGTCCGTGAGAATCTCCGCACGGATACACAACATCCGCAATGCCGTCTCGTTAGCTGCGACATCCTTGGCGTCGTCGGCCTTGGCGCCGTCGGCCGCGAACGCCTGTTTGATCGCCTCACGAGCGCCCTTGGGCCACCGACTGACACCGGCAATGTGAGTCTCGGCTGCTTGCCGTAAGGCATCACGCTGTGCCGCGTCTTCGTTGCGAACTGCTGCCAAACGATAGGCGCGCACGTGATTTGCAGCATCGAATAGATCGGTCCAGCTCTGCTCCGCATCACGCGAATGTTGTCGCTCAACCGACTCTTCGCAACGCTCCACCGCCCGCTCGAACCTTCCACGCAGTGACCGGGAATCGGACCGGGGGAACTCCCCAATCTCCTCGAATGCTCCGCGCAGCTCGGGCAGCGTACGCGCGGCCTGCAACAAGTCCGGCCCGGACAAGGCGGCGATCTTCTCAACTTCGTCACACAGCTGCAGCGCCTTGACCTTGTTGGCCTCCAGTCCGGTGGTGTAATCGGAGTATTCCTGCTGGCGCCGTTGAAACACGGCATCGCAATGTTGTCGAAACTCTTCCCACAGTGAGTGATCCACCTCGCGCGGCACCGGGCTCACAGCCTTCCACTTCTGCTGCAGCTCTTTGACGTCATCGATGGACTTGCGCGTGTCCTCACCGGTCAACAGTCGTTGCGCCCGCTCAATGAGCAACTTCTTTTCCTTGATGTTGCGCTCATATTCCTCGTCCAGCCGGCCCTGCAGCGTTGCCGTGAGCGTGTCGAACTTTTCCTGCACCGGCTTGCCCGCCGCGCGCTCCACTGGCGAATGTCGCCGCCACTCCTGTTTGGATTCACGCAGCGCCGTGATCACGGTGCGCCAATCAGGTTGTTCCCAATTGTGTCCGGCCTCAAAGGCAGCCAACCGCGCCAGCAACGCTTCGCGCCGCTGCAGATTCTCCTGCCGGGCCAGCGACTGCGCCTCGTAGTACTCACGGCAAGGCTCATATGCTTTATGAGCAGCTTCCTGAAAGCGCTGCCAGTCCGCTTCCAGATTCTCACCCGCGCCCTTGCTCAGCGTGCGCCACTCTTCCTGCAGACCTTTGATTCGCCCAGCGAGCGCGACCGGATCCAACGTGGCACCGACCAACGACTCCATCTCCTCCATCAGCTCGAGCCGTTTGGGAGTGACGGAGAAGTTCTTCCAGTCCTTGAGCTCATTGAGCTGGGCATCCAGTTGCGCAAGTTGATTGGCGAGATAGGGAGGCATCGGCGTCACCGTGACCAGCTTCTCCTCGATCGCGCGCCGTAAGCCGGCAGTGCGACCTGTACTACCTTCCTGCAGCGCCCGCTGGGCCTTGCGGATCAAGCCGCCCAGCTGACGAATCGCAAGTGCTTCGGACTCCTGTTTTTCTGCCTGAGCCTTGCGTTCCGCCTCCAGCGTCGCGGCCCGCTCTGCGGCGGTTGCGGCAGCCGCCTTCTCTGCCAGCTCACGCACTCGTTGCGCTTCGGCAGCGGCGTTGGCTGCGGCCAACTGGCGCGAGGCTTCGACAGCGATCTGTCGAAGATGCTGTGCGATCACTTCCCGCGCACGGTCGGTCGCTTGCTGCACCTGGTGGATAACGTCGGGCGTGGCGTTGCCAGACACTCCTTTCCAGCGGAGTTCGAGCTGCTCCAGGGTCGGTGTGAACAAGGGATCGAAGGCCCGACGGCTGTGGCGCTCGATAGCTGCGGCGGCCGCGTTGACTTCAGCCTGCTGCTGCTCGAGCGCGCGGGCCTGCTCCAGCAATGCATCCCGCTTGGATGTCAGAATCTTGTAGACGCTTTTATCGTTGCCGCCGCGGACGTCGCGGATCAGCTGCCTGAGTACCGCCGGATCGTCGACCGTTTGAGCGGCCTGCTGCCGAACCTTGGTCGACGTGCCTTCAACGACCAGTCGAGCAACAGTCGCCGTATCCCGTGCATCAATCGCAACCTTGAGCGCCCGCTCTTCAGCAGCGTTCGCCAATGAACGATCGGGAACAGTCGGTGCAGCCGCGGGCCCCTGGCGCACGGGTGCCTGCCCGGCACTTGCGGACTGACCATTCGCGGAGGACCTTTCTGAGGACCTTTCGGGAGGGACAACGGAAGGCGGCGCTTTACGGAAGAAGCGCGAGAACAACGACATCATGGACCTGCAGTGCTGAAGATCACCGGATTGGCAGATCCACCTATTCTACCTGCGCCGGAAGGCCTCCTTCATCTGTCGCGCCTGGACCTTGACATCATTGAGGTTCGAGGCAAGCCTGCGGCTCGTGTCGCCGCTCATCTGGGCAGAAGCCTTGACGAAGGCCTCATTGGCGAGAGCGTGCTCGCCAGCGGCCAGGTAGCACTCCCCCGCGCGCTGATACGCGCCGTCACGCGAGGCCTTGTCTGCCAGCGAGCGGGCGTGCTCAGGTGCAGCCTCAGTGCAGATCTCGGGGCCGACGATAATTACGGTGTCTTCAGCAAGCGCAACGTTCGCTCCGCCCAGGAGGGCGACAGCGATAAGAAGCTGCACTTGTTTGAGGATTTGCATAGCTACCTGTATACGCGCGAAGCGTCAAAAAAGTAGCTCACCGGGCGACAGAGGGATTCTCATCCGAAAGAGGGACTGAAAATGACTACGATGGCGCCATGCGCAAGGCCTACGGACGGGCGGTCATTACCCCTGCCCGGCGGCATTGAGCGGAGCCCGAGTCGCGGACACGTCCATCCAACGTCCGAAAAGCGTAGTCGTAGTGATCCTTTTCCAGCTGCAATTCCAACAGGCCGTGGCGGCGCGCGTAGGATTTGGCGCCGCGCACGACTGAAAGATCAAACAGGTGCGCGCCGCCGGTGCCGGCGATAATTTCGCGCATCCCGGTTGAGTCAGCTTTCCCCAACGCATCCTTGGGGCCGAACGTCTCGTAGAAGTGCTCGTGGCCGTTCAACACCAGGTCGGCCCCGGCCCGTTCGAGCGCGGCCCACGCGGGACGCATGCGGCCGCCGTCCTTGCGGTGCAATCCCGTTGAGAACACCGGGTGGTGCCACATCGCGAGCACACACTGTCCGTCACCCTCGATTGCCTGCAACTGTTCGTCGAGCCAGGACTGTTGCTCGTCGAGCGCAGCCCCACTCAAGTTACTGTCCAGACCAATCACCCACCAGTCACCGACTTTCGCCCTGAACCAGGTTTTCTGCGGTGTGCGTGCGCCGAAGTAATCCAGAAAATCCTGCGCCGAGCCGGCTACGTAGTCGTGATTGCCCGGCACTGCGTACGTGCGTGAAAGAAACTGGCCCCAGGTGGGCGTGTAGCAAGATTGGAGAGTGGCGCGGTCCGCGACTGGATAGGTCGTGTCGCCCACCACGAAGACCACGGCGCCCGGTGGGATCATTTTCGCTGTTTTGGCAGCGGCGCTTTTTTGTGGGGTGCTCTTGCACTCCGCGACGTCGCCCGCGGCGTACGCCAACACGGCGGTGAGGATTGCGGCTCCTATGGACATACGACTCTTGACCTTCTGTAAGTTATGGCTTACCGTAAGTACAGGCTAACGCATACAAGGAAGCCCGTCATGAGCGACATCGTAGTCTACGGAGTACCCGGCAGCCCCTATCTGCGCAGCGTGCTGCTCGGCCTGCACGAGAAGGAATCCCCCTACCGCCTGGCCGTCCTGGGCCAAAGTATGGGCGGCACGCGCAGCGAGGAGCACCTGAAATTGCATCCCTTCGGCCGCATTCCGGTGCTCGACCACGGAGATTTCCGGCTGTACGAAACCCAGGCGATTCTGCGCTACCTCGATACGATTCTGCCGGGAGTCGCGCTGCAGCCCCGCGACCCGCGCGCGGCCGCGCGGATGAATCAGATCGCCGGCATCGTGGACTGGTACGTGTTTCCCTACGTGTCGGTCGGTATCACGGCGGAGCGATTCCTGTCCCAGCGATTCTGGAATCGCCCTCCCGATGAGACCACCATTGCCCAGTCGCTGCCGAAGGCTCGCCTGTGCCTGCAGGAGTTGCAGCGCCTGCAAGGCAGCGCCGAGTTCCTGACCGGCGATACGCTCAGCATTGCCGACCTCATGGTCGCGCCCCAACTTCAGTTCTTCCGCGGCACACCGGAAGCGCAGGAGTTGATGCAAGGCACGCCGCTGGATGACTGGTTGAAACGGATGCACGCGCGACCCAGTATGCAGGCTACCGAGGTGGAGCGATTGCGGCAGGCAGCATGAACCGGAAGAACACGGCCGCGGCGGCGTTGGCAGCACTGGCCGACCCGACGCGCCGACAACTGATCGAGCGTTTGAAAGCCGGGCCGCGGGCGGTCGGTGACCTGGCGCGCGGCGTTCCGGTCTCGCGTCCGGCCGTTTCACAACACCTGGCGGTGTTGAAGGCGGCTGGCCTGGTCAGGGATGTCGCCGACGGAACCCGCCGCGTGTACGAAATCGATCCGAAGGGCCTGGGCGCCATCCGCGCGTGGCTCGATGACATGTGGGGTGATGCGCTGGGGCGTTTCGGCGCGGACCTCGAAACCGACGACCCGGAATGAAACACCCTCATGAGCTCACCCCACACCATCAGTCCCGCGCCCGTCAAAAAGTCTCTCGTGGTCAAGGCCGACGTGCAGCGCTCTTTCAAGGCATTCACGAGCCGCATGGGTAACTGGTGGCCCCGATCGAAGTCGATCGGGTCCTCGCCGCTGGTCGAGGTGGTCATCGAACCGCGCGTCGGTGGGCGTTGGTTCGAGCGCGGTGAGGACGGCTCGGAATGCGAGTGGGGCAAAGTCCTTCAGTGGGAGCCGCCGGCGCGGCTGGTGCTGGCCTGGCAGATTGATGGCACCTGGAAATACAACCCCGGCTGCATCACGGAAGTTGAGATCAACTTCACAGCGTTGGATGCGGCCCAGACCCGGGTTGACTTCGAACACCGACACCTGGAGCGCCTGGGCGAGAACGCGGCAGCCATCCGGGACATGCTCAATTCGGGCTGGGGCGGCCTGCTGGACCTGTATGGGAAACTAGCCGAAAGCCCCTGAGAAGCAGCCGTTTGTGCGCTGGCTCGCACATCCGGCCACCGGGTGGGCCGGGCTGCCCGGTCCGCGACCAAAGGCTCAGTTTTCGCCGGCCGATACAGTGAATATCGGGCGCAATAGCCGCAATTCACTGCATCGAGCGCACGGCCAATGGTGTCGCCAAAATCTCTGATTGGTGCCGCGCTGAGCCTCCTCTGGAGCCTCGGCGCCACCGCTGTTGCGGCGGCCCCGGAGACCGCCGATGCAGCGCGTTGGACGGCGCTGGCAGACACCCTCTTCACTCACCACACCGACCCCGAAGCTGGCTCGGGCACCGCAATAGTCCAGGATCCCCAGGGGTTCATCTGGCTGGGCACACAGAGCGGCCTCGTACGGTGGGACGGTTATCGCTACCGGCGATATGCGGCGGACGCACAGACACCCGGCTCACTGCCTGACAGTTTCATTCTCGCGCTGCACATCGATGAGCGTGGTCAGCTCTGGATCGGCACCAGCGCAGGCGGGTTGGCACGCTACGATGCCGAACGAGACAACTTCGTAGTCGCCGCCGGCCCTGCCGGGATGAAGGGCACAGCCGTGTTGTCAATCACGGGCGACGGCAGCGGCGGCTTGTGGGTTGGAACGGAAGGCGGCCTGGATCATTTGGATGCGCGCCATCAAAACCAACTGACCGCGCTCGCCAACACCGATGGTTTGCCCGACGGTGGCGTGCAAGCTGTCCTGAACGATCACGAAGGAACGCTCTGGGTCGGCACCCGGCACGGACTGTGGCGCCGCCCAAACGGGAGCGCCGCGTTTGAGTCCATGCCGCTAGGTACGTCGGATGAGTTGGAACCTGCGGTCACCAAACTGCTGCAGGACAGCGGCGGCCGGGTCTGGGTCGGCACGCATGCCCACGGAGCATTCCTCATCGAAGCGGGCCGCAGCCGCGCAGTACGCGAAAGCAGCACGACTTCCACATTGCAAACCGACAGCGTCCTGGCGATCACCGAGGCGACATCCAGTGAGGTCTGGCTCGGCACGGATGGCGGTGGGATCGTGGCCATCGACGAGCAAACACTCTCGACCCGGCGCATTCATCACTACCCCGATGCGCCGACGAGCCTGAGCGACGATTACATTTACGCCCTGTATCGCGACCGCAGCGGCCTGGTCTGGGTCGCCAACATCGGCGCGATCAGTCAACACGATCCGCAGCAGCAGGCGGTCGTCACCTTGTTTGGATCCACGGGGCGACCTAACGGCCTGAGCGGCAAGAAGGTGTACGCAGTTTCGCCCATGCCGGACGGCCACATCTGGTTGAGTATCGGCGGCGGTGTCGACATTCTCGATGCGGTTGAAGGCCGTGTCGGACAGATCGTGCCGGATCCAACCAATCCCGAGAAGGCACTTCCCAAGGGACGGGTCCAGCAGATGTTGTTGGGGGCCGGCGAGACGGTTTACATCGCCACCCAGCAGGGTGTGTATTTAAGCGATGTCCACGGGAAGCCGCCGACACGCATGACCATCCCCGGTCGAAGCCCGACCGCGGGTGTGCGGGCGCTGTTCTACGAAGCCGGCATCCTCTGGCTCGGTGGCGAGTTGGATGGGCTGTGGCAGGTGGATCTGCGCACGCCCAACAAGCCTGTGGTGCTCAGTCATGAGACCGGAGCCCTGCTCGGCGACGCGCGTATAACTTGCCTGGACCGCGGACTGGGAACATCGCTTTGGGTTGGCACCCGTGCAAGTTTGGCGCAGGTCGACATCTCCTCAGGCGCAATCCAACGCGTCCCGGCGAACTCAGCCGATCCGACGCAACTGTTGGACGGCTACGTGGCTGCAACCCTGATCGATCACCTCGGCCGCCTATGGGTCGCCTCCTTCGGCAGTGGCGTGCAGGTTCTCGAGCACCGCGACAACCAGGGCCACTGGCGCTTTCGTCGCCTCGGCTTACGCGATGGGCTACCGCATCTGGGCGTCAACAAGTTACTCGAGGACGCGCGCGGGCAAATCTGGGTCAGTACTGACAACGGCATCGCGGTCATCGACGGTACCACGTTGAAGATCAGCCCGATGCAGAGGCCGCAGGGCGTGGCGATGCGGACGTTCTGGACGAACTCCGGTGCCCTCACCTCCCACGGCGAGATCCTTTTCGGAGCCAACGGTGGTCTGACGATCGTGCGGCCGGAGCGCATTGCTCGCTGGGCCTATCAACCGCCGGTCGTCGTCACCGACGTGCGCAGCGGTCAGTCTTCCGTGCCCGTTGCATCATTCAACCAAGGCAACGCGGCGTCCACGCCCCTGTCGATCTCGGCGCAGCAGCGCGGCTTCAAGGTCGAGTTCGCGGCGCTCGACTATTCAGCGCCCGAGCGCAACCGCTACGCCTATAGGCTGCTCGGCTTCGATACGGAGTGGATTCCGACCGAAACCACGGCCCGGCTCGCCAGCTACACCAACCTGCCGCCGGGCAACTACACACTGCAGTTGAAAGGGACCAACCGCGACGGCGAGTGGGCGAAACCCCTGGAAATGCCTATTCTCATTGAGAGTGCCTGGTATCAGACCGTTGGGTTCCGGACGCTGGTGGCACTTCTGGCCCTGGCTTTGATTGCGGCCTTGGTCCAGGCGCGCACCTTGTACTTGCGCCAAAGACAGCGGGAGCTGCAGGCGCTGGTCAATGAACGTACGGCCGAGCTGGAAAAGCGCAGCGATGAGTTGCGCGAGAGCCAGCGGCAGCTGGAGCAGATTGCTTATAACGACCCGCTTACCGGATTACCCAATCGTCGTCTGTTCGACGATGACCTGAAGCAGCGGGTGGCAGTGGCATTGCGCGACGGCTCACCGTTTACGCTGCTGCTCGTCGACCTGGACGGATTCAAGAAGATCAATGATACGCTCGGGCATGACGCCGGCGATGCACTGCTGGTCACCATCGCCCTGCGGTTGAAACACGCAGTTCGCGAAGCCGACCGCGTCTCACGCCTGGGAGGCGATGAGTTCGCGGTCATCCTGTCGCAGACGAGTGAGCTTGCATCGGTGGAGCTCGTCTGCCGGCGTATCCTCAACAGCCTGGCCGAGCCCGTCGCCTTCAAAGACACGCTGATGCGGGTGACGGGCAGCATCGGCTCGGCGCAATGCCCCAGTCAGGGATCCAGCACCGACGGCCTTTACAAGGCCGCCGATACCGCGTTGTACGATGCCAAGCGAAGTGGCCGTAACAAGTGGAGTTGGTACGGCCACACCGTCACTCAGCGACCATTAACACTGAAGGCATAGAACTTGTCGTTGCCCGTGAACCCGGGAATGCCGAGATTGGCGTAGCCGGATCCCCAGTAGAGGGTGTCGTTGACAATCGATGCACCCGCGTTGACCGAGCCGCCGGCGGCAAAGCTCCACTTGATCTGACCAGTCCGGGCATCCAGGCCGAACATGTTACGGGCATCCGGTGCGCCACCCATTGAGCCGACATACACCACATCGTTCGCAACAGTAACGGGTCCCAGATCAATGGCCCCGTTGGGGTCCGGGGTCTGCCACAGAATCTTCCCGGTCTGCGGATCCAGTGCGCTCCAGGAGCCGGCCGTGCCCGAGTTGTTGTAGGGGATGCCGTAGAGGTTTGCGATCGCCACGTAGATTCGCTTGCCGTCGGTGGCTGAACCCCATTCCATTCCGCCCAGCGAGGACCCCGGTCCAACCGCGGTCGCCCACACGAGCCTGCCGGTGTCAGGATCCAGGACCGTATAGGTTCCAGATTTCTGGCCCGCACCCAGCAGCGTGCGCCAGCCGTGGCGTGTGTTCAGAGTGAACAGGTTGGCACCCGAGGCGAAGTCGTAGTCCGGGCCTTGTGGATTCGGGCAGTTCCCCTGTCCCGATTGGAAGCCCACGATGCAGGAGACATTCCAGTCATCCTGGCCCCACAGGCGGTGCGACCACCGGACGGTCCCCTTCTTCAGATCGAGCGCGACCATGGAATCAACCTCGTCATCGGGCGACAGGCAGTCGGTCACCAGCTCTTCGGTCAAAGTCCGCTCCTTGACACAGTTGACGAAATCCTCACCCGTCGGTGTCGCGTAGTTATTTCCCGTGGTGATGTACAACTGCCCACGAAACACATCGGGAATCACAGAGCTGCTCCAGACGGAACCGCCGGTATATCCGGGAGGCACGGTGTAGTGCCGCCAGATCACAGCACCCGTTCTCGCGCTCAGGGCCACGACACTGCCGCGGAACGAGCAACATGGATATTGCGGATTTGCCGCGACTCCCTCTTCCAGCGAAGCCACTCCCGTGTACACCACATCATCGAACACGACCGGAGACGAGCTATCGATCGCCAGAGGATGCGGATCGAGCTGCACCTTCCAACGCAGTGAACCGTCCTTCGTATTGATCGCGAGCAGATACGCTCCGGATGCGGTCGTTTGCGAGCCGAGATACAGGATATCGTCATCAATTGCCGGGGTGGTCCTCGACACAACCTTCACGCTACCGCTGGCCGGCGTAAGTCCGTAGTCCGTGACCAGGTTTTTGCTCCAGACCGCGGTGCCGGTGCGGGCATTCACCCGGTGCAGGTAACCACCCCAATCCGGGAAATACACGCTTCCGCCCACCACGGCCGCGCGCGCGGATACATCGCCCTGGGTCTTGAATACCCACTTGGGTTTGAGCTTGCCGACATTGCCCGGGCCAACGGCCAGGGTGAGGCCGTTCGCCGTGTTGTTCCAGTTCTGACCGAACATCGGCCATTCCAGGTATTGCCACAAAGAGCCGGAGCGCGCCACCGACAACGGCAACAGGGTGCACAACAACACCGCCCCCAAGGATCCCAACAGTGATTTTTTTTGCATGGTCTCGTCCTCCTTGGCTCAAAGAGGAGCGAGCGACCCGGCTGACTCAGGTTTATTCGGTTTTTTTCAGCAGATGGGACAAACGCAGGTCAATCTGGCTCTGCACCAGCCGCAGCACGCTGTCGAAGTCCTGCTCGGCCACTCCAACGGCTTTTCGCAGTGCTGCCTTAACGCCGTCCACGAGAGACTCACGAGAGGCAGCCAGACGGCGGATCAAGGTAGCCCTGGAAATGCCGTACATGGTCGCGAGATCCGCGGTGGTCACGCCTTCCGCATAGTGCAGTCGCAACAGGGCCCGATCCTGGGCATCGAGCTGCGCACAGGCGGCTGCGAACGCCCGACTGACGGGTTCGCGATAAATCTGCTTGAACAGGGAGATCTCACGGTCCGCCCAGGGCATTTGCGCTTCGAGCGCGGCTTCGACATCGCCGGTGTGCCGCTCGCTTTGACGATTGATGGCCAAAGCTTCCCGCACGGCGGTCGCACGTAACCAACCCTCGAGTGAGCCCGTCGCGCTGTAAGTCAGCAGCGCGGGTGGTTTGTCACCTTCACCGACAATGCAGCGAGTCACGACGATCTGGCGCACCTCGTTTACGAGATCCGGGTTACGCGCCAGGCGCCCCAGGTAGTGGGGAATGCGCGTGCCGAACTTCTCCAGGAAGTGAGCGATTGCGGCTGGGACCCGCGCCACGCAGGCGCACGCCAGGTAAAGGTCGGCTGCGCGCTCGGCGTTGCCTGCCCAAGTCTGCGCCCGGGCCGCGGCGAACTGCAGGAAAGTCTCCCGCGGCAGCTCTATTGTGGGATGGGCGGCGCGTCCTGCTTCGAACGCGGAGTCGGCAGAGATGGGCGCGCTGGACATGTTTTGGAGGCTATCACGGAGTACGTCCCGAAGACGCGATCCCAGAAAGCCGTGGTGACCCCGTAATTTTTATCGGTCTTGGCGTGATGAACCGCGTGGGCCTTCCATCTCCCGCGGTAGCATCGCACGCGCAAATCCGTGATCCGAATAGTGTGCTGCAGATGGTGGATGACCGTGTAGTAAAAATACGCGGTCAGGAACCCCGTTGCGAAAAAGCACGTGCTCTGCTCGCTCATGATGAATGGCAGATATGACCACAATAAGAAGGCCGCGCCGGCGCTGCAGGGAAACGGCATTGCCGTGGCATCCCGCGGGGATACGTGATGTTTATGGTGGATGGCCGTCGCAAAGCTGACAGGCGCGTGGAAGAACCAGCGGTGCATCGAATACTCGACGAAGCTGAATACGAACGCTCCGCACAGGGTCATGACGGACAACGCCAGCCAGTCGATCCCCGCTGAGCGGCTCAATCCCAGATGGAACAAGACAATTGGGCATGCCAGATCGCACGCATAGGCCAACCAATAGTTGATACGGCTTTCGCTAACGGTGCGCAGCAGGCGGCTTCCTGGATTCATTCAGGCCTCTACCAGCATGCCGTCCGCGAGTCGCAGCACACGGTCCGCGATATCAAAAATCCGCGCATCATGGGTGACGACGAGGACAGCGCAGGAGGTAGTCCTTGCGGCTTGTGCGATCGCCTCCTTCACCATGCCGGCCGACTCATCGTCGAGAGATGCCGTGGGCTCGTCCGCCAGTATCAATTTCGGCTCACGAATGAGTGCGCGGGCGACTGCGACACGCTGCTTCTCACCACCAGAGAGCTCTTCGGGGAAGGCCTCTACTTCGGCGGCCAACCCCAGGGAGACCAACTTGGCCGCCGCACGCCGGCTGGCTTCATCTATCGGCGTCCGGTCGAGCACCGACATGACAACGTTCTGGGTGGCGGTCAGGGCGTCTATCAGGTTGTGCGACTGGAATATGAAGCCGATCAGGCTGCGCACCTCGCACTGCCCGGCGATGCTGAGTCCTCGGAGGTTTCTTCCCAACACGTGGAGCACGCCTTCCTGCATGGATCGCAGGGCCCCGCACAAGGTCAGCAAGGTGGTTTTGCCGACTCCGGATGCCCCGGTAACTACCACGACCTCGCCGGGCGCAACGGACAAGTTGAGCGATCGCAGTATCCTGCCGCGAACGCGGCTCGCGCCATACGAAAAGCCGATTTCGCGCGCAAGAATTGCGGGTGACATGCTCATGCTCAAAACAACTCCGACAGATCAGAGCGCCTCAGGCTGTTGACCGAAATCATTCCCGCCGCGAAGGCGGCCGTTAAAATGATGACGTACACACCGACGACCCGTGCAGAGGTCATCACCAATGGAACGAGAGTCAAGCGTGTCGCGCTCACATACACGCACGCGGCCAGCAGGAAGCCAACCGGGTACGCCACAGTGGTGAGCAACCACGCCTTCTCGAAAGTGAGGCGCACGAAATAACCATCGCGGTAGCCAATGGCTTTCAATGTCGCGTACTGCTTCAGGTTCTCGGCAATGTCGGCGGACAGGATCTGGTAAACACTCACACAACCGACGACCAGGCAGATTCCGAGAATGGTCTTGAATATGAAGCCGGCGGGCGTGGTGCCCCGCCAATACTTCTGCTCACGGGCATTCAACTCATTGTGAGTCATCACGACGACGTCGTGAGTCAGAGCCGCCTGAAGTCTGGCAACAACCTCCTCCGCACGCGCACCGCGTTCGAGATGGATGAGGCCGAGATCGACCAACTGCGGCCGGCGCTTCGGAAACAAACGCGCAAAGCCCTCATCGGTGGTGATGACCGTACCATCGGCGCTGAAGGACGCGCCCATCTGAAACAGGCCGGCGATGTTGACTCGTTGATTGGCGATCTCGGTCACCACCGGTCGTCCAGCTTGCGACAGGGCCTCGATCGGGCCGAACTCGGGGCGCGAGCGGGAGTCGAACAGAATGTCATCGGGTGCCTGCAGCCGCCGCCGCTGGCGCTCCCAGTCTTTGTTCATGAAGACGGGAGTCGCGCCGCTTGCCCCCACGACATACACGGTTCGATTGAGCAGGGTTACGGGGTTTTTAAAGGGCGCAACGCTGAGTCGGACGGACGAGAAGGATTTGACGCCGGGAACCGCGAGGGCCTGGTACAGACGCCGCTCACTGAATTGCGCCGGCAACACCATGAACTGGTATTGCGGGCTGATCACCACTACTTCGGCATCAAGCTCCTGGTAGAGGCGCGTGGCGCTGCGGAACAGGGAGTCCTCGAAGCCCATCTGGCACAGGATGCCCAGGGTGGACATGGCGATTCCGGCGACGGCCACCAGCAGGCGACGCGGTTGCTTTTTGAGTTGTAGGAAGGCGACGGGCACCGACGGGCTCACTGCCGGATCTCCACGGTGACGCGCGCGTTGATCAGGCGCTCGAACTTCTTCGGGTCCAACAGCCGGATCTTCACGTGCACGACACGTGAATCCGTGAACGCTGTCGGATCTGTCTTGAATACTTCGCGCGAGCCTACGATGTAGCCAAGCTCCTCCACGCTTCCAACAGCCACACCGCTGAATGCGTCCGAAGTGATTCGCGCTTGCTGTCCGACGCGCGCGCGACCGAAGTCCTCCTCCATAACCTCGGCATCGACAAACATCTCGGCTGTCCGGCCGAAGGCGAGTAGCCCCTCGGTGCCGACGCTTTGTCCGGGGTAAGTGTGGATGGCCAGAATGCGGCCGTCGCCCGGTGCACGGACTACCGTGCTTTCCAGTTTCGCCCGGGCCTGCTCGGCGTCCGCTTCGGCTGCCCGCAATTCAGCTTCCGCTACCGCCACGTCGGCGGGCCTGACGGTGGATAGGCTGCTCAATCGGGCGCGCTTGGCTTCCAACGATTGCTCGGCCACGGTCAGACGCGATTCCTGCGACTCCAGTGCCGCCAACGAGATGATTCGGGCGTCGCGAAGCTGTTGGGTGCGGCGGGTGTCTGCCTTCGCTTGGGCGAGACTCGCCGCTTCGCTCAAAACCTCCGCGTGCAATGCCCTGATGTCGTCTTGCTTGCCGCCAGCCTGCAGCGCCAGCACGCGTGCTTGGGCGACCGCCACCTTTCGCTCAGCAGAAACCAGTGCGGCCGCCAGTTCGTCATGACCCCGCAGGGTGGCCAAGGGTTGGCCGGCCTTGACCCAGTCGCCCAGGTGGACGTGCAGTTCGGTGACGATCGCGGGGCCCAGCTCCAGGGACGAGGGGGCGGCGATTGTCAGCACGCCCTGCTGGGGTTCGATGTGGCCGGGAGCGGTGATGGAAAGGCGTTCGGTGGACGTGGCGCCCGGGCCCGCGGCGCGCACAGCATCGGCTGGCCACGCGGCGGCGCCCGTGCGCGTGGCATCCGTGACGCCCGTCGTGGCCTGGGCCCGCGACAGCAGCCACGGCGCGCTGGGCACCGCGACGACCGCAACCAGCACAATGCCGAGCAACCAACGAAGACGGCGGTATGTATGGGAATCGGCTACGCTCATTCTCTCCTCCCCTTTCGGCTAGAGGAACGAACGGGCGAAGTGACTCACCTATGACTGTGCGGCAGAGCAACGAGCGTGTTTTTATCGGCTTGGGCACCAATATGGGCGAGGACCTGGAGCGCAACCTGCAACAGGCCATCGACGCCATCGGGGCGCTGCCTGAGACGGAAATCGTCCGCGCATCCTCGTTCGTGAGCACGGCGCCCTGGGGCGTTACTGATCAGCCCCGTTTTCTCAATGCCGTGGTCGAAATCCGCACGGGGCTGGAACCCCTCCCCCTGCTCCACGGCCTGAAGCAACTCGAAAACGAATTGGGCCGGGTCCCCACTTATAGGTGGGGGCCCCGCGCCATTGACTTCGACATCATTCTGTACGGCCAGCGCGTGGTCGATCTCCCGGGGCTGACCATCCCGCATCCCCGCTATCGCGAGCGGGAGTTCGTCATGCAGCCACTGCGGGAGATCGCCCCCGAGATTGCCCAGGAGACCCTCTAACCATGCCCAGATCTTCTCTTCATGTCGCGTCAACCGCCGCAGTCGTTTGCCTCACACTCGCCTCCGCATCGCATGGAGCTGTCAGTGACGTCGCATCAAACGGCTTCACACTGACAATTGACACTCACATCGCGGCGCCCCCGGATAAAGTATATGCGGCGCTGATCGAACCGGGTCGGTGGTGGAGCTCGGACCACACGTTTTCGGGTGATGCGAAGAACATGCATCTGGATGCGAAGGCAGGTGGGTGTTGGTGCGAAACACTGCCGAACGGCGGTTCGGTGGTCCATCTGATCGTCGTGTATGTCGATCCGGGTAAGGCGATCAGGTTACGCGGCGCGCTTGGACCCTTTCAAGGGTTGGCGGTGGACGGCGCCATGACCTGGAAGGTCAAAGCGGCCGCGGATGGCACCGACCTGTCAGCGACCTATGTGCTGGGTGGCTACAACAAGGACGGCTTCGCTGAGCTTTCAAAGGCAGCCGACGGAGTACTCACCATCCAATTCGCACGGTTGAAAAAGCTGATGGAGACGCGGTCGGCCGACGGTCACTGACTCGCCGCGCCGCGCTCGGCAAACACAATGATGTTGCCAGCCGGGTCCGCATACGCGGCCTCAGTGGCACCATAAAAAGTCTTTCGCCGCGGCATGACGAGGCGTTCATCATGCAGTCGCTTCTCGACGTCCGCGAGACTGCCGACCTCGATATACAACGTCGTCTGTTGCGGATCCGGGCGGAACGCCTCCTTCACGGAAGCCGCGCCCACGAGATCCTCCTGAACGCTGGCGGCGGTTTGATACATGACCTCCACGCCCGCAGCTGAGAAAATGGCAAACACCAGGCCATCGCCTGAGGGCACCTCCGTCGTGGCCGGTATGCCCAATTTCTTCCAGAAACCCATGACGGGCTCGATCTTCTGCACCACCAGCACGGGGGTCACTTTCTGCAGAGGCGTTACGGAGTCCATGGCGTTCATCCTTGTCTGGCCTGTCTGTGGCCGCATGTGGGTGGTGTGGGACAAATCCTCGGGCGGTGGCAACTCCCGGTACGATAGTGCGGTGGCCATGGGCCGATTCTACTTGGGTTCCGCAAAGCATGATCAGCCCGCGATGAGTTTGCCCTGGATTCACAGGACAGCGCTGGACTGGATCCCCCTGTTCGCGTGTTCCGCAGCCATAGGTGCCGCTTTCGCCTGGCTGCACGTGCCGGCCGCGCTACTGCTCGGCCCCATGTTGGCCGGCATAGTCATCGCCGGTGCCGGCAGCACGGTACGGGTCCCGAATGCGGCTTTCCTCGTAGCGCAGGGAATCATCGGCTGCATGATTGCGCGCTTGGCGCCGCTGTCCATTGCCGTTGAGCTACTCGGACACTGGCCCGTTTTCGCGTTCGGCGTACTGGCCGTGATCGCGGTCAGCACCTTTCTGGCATGGCTGATGATGCGCATGCAAATCCTGCCGGGCACAGCCATCCTCTGGGGCTCAACCCCAGGCGCGGCAACCGTGATGATCGTGATGGCGGAGGCTTATGGCGCCGACGCCCGCCTAGTGGCGTTCATGCAGTATCTGCGCGTAGCAGCAGTCACCGCGGTCGCGTCGATCGTGGCCAGAGTGTGGGGTTTGGACACGCCGCACGGCGTTCCGAACGTGGTCTGGTTCCCAGCAGTGTCATGGCTGCCATTCGTCGAAACACTGGCACTGGCCACATTGGGGCCCTGGATTGCGCACAAGCTCAACTTCCGTTCGGGCGCCCTGCTCATTCCGCTCGCCGTAGGGCTTTTGCTCACGCACCAGGGATGGCTGGTCATCGAATTGCCGCCCTGGCTGCTGGTCCTGAGTTACGCCGTGATCGGTTGGAGCATTGGTTTGCGCTTCACGCGACCGCTGCTCGTGCACGCCGCCACCGTGTTTCCTCGAGTCCTCGCCTCCATGCTGGCGCTCATTGCGCTTTGCGGCGTCCTGGCCGGGGTGTTGGTCGTCGCAGCGGACGTCGACCCGCTCACCGCCTATCTTGCGACGAGCCCGGGTGGAGTTGACTCGGTGGCAATCATCGCCGCCGCAAGCAAAGTCGACGTCCCCTTCGTCATGGCAATGCAAACCACAAGGCTGATTGCGGTGATCTTCCTGGCGCCCATCGTCACGCGGTACGTCGCCGTGCCGGCGCGCGCACGGTATCCTTAGCGTCCGCCCAACTTCACCGGGATTCGTGTGCCGTATGGCTGAAGCTTCCGCCGATCAGAGTCTCCTGCGCCTGGCCAGCCGATCCGGGTTGCGCGCCGAATTCAACGCCAATGGGTCGCTGCGCAGGTTCGATTGCGGCGCGATTTGCCTGCCTCTTTTTGTCGGCAATGAGCTCGAGGGGGGGCCCACCAACCTCTATCTGCGGCGTCATACGAATGCAATCGAATGGACGCCTTTGCTCGGGCCGTTGAGCCGGACGACATTCCACACGGACCCTGCGAGCGGCATGCTCGTGGGCATCGGGTCATGGCAAGGTATCGACTACTGCCTCTCACTCGTGCTGGCGCAGAACTCACCCGCCTGGTTCTGGCACGTTCGCCTGGAAAACACCACCGCCGCGTCGCAAAGCCTCGATCTGACGTACGCGCAGGACGTTGCGCTGGCGCCTTACGGAGCCATCCGGCTAAACGAATTCTATGTAAGCCAGTACATCGACCACACGCCGTTGCAACTCCCGGGGCGCGGCATTTTGATCGCCTCGCGTCAAAACCAGGCGGCTGATGGAAAGCATCCTTGGTGTTTGATCGGCTCCTTGCGTGAGGGGACGTCGTTTGCCACCGATGCGCTGCAGTTCCACGGGCTCGCCACGCGTGCCGGCGACCCGCCGGTGGGCCTCATCGGTGACCTGCCCGGCAAGCGACTGCAACACGAGCATTCCATGGTCGTCATTCGCGACTCGCTGATCCAGCTCGGGCCGCGGGCGAGCGCCGCAGCCGGCTTTTTTGGCCAGTTTGTCGCGGATCATGCGGATGCAACCTCCTCGCAGGACGTGCAGCGGGCCATCAGAACGCTGGAACTGCCGGAGGCGACAGCTCCGACCATCTATTCGACCGACGAGGAGACGCCGCATGCGGAAACGCTGTTCAGCTCGGCACCCCTACTCGCGTCGGTTGACTTGAATCTACCGGCATTGCACACGTTGTTCGGATCTGAGTGGCGGCACATCGAGCGGGACAACCACGGCGTCCCGCTGTCGTTCTTCCACGGTACGGACAGCCATGTGGTGCTGCGCAGCAAAGAGTTGCAAGTGCAGCGCCCACATGGGCACGTGCTGCGCACGGGCCGGAATACGACGCCCGATGAGACAGCCCTCACCTCAACGGTGTGGATGAACGGAGTGTTTCATTCGATGGTGACGGAGGGACACGTCAGCATCAATCGGTTCCTCTCGACCGTCCACACTTACCTGGGTTTGTTCCGCTCACACGGTCAGCGAGTGTTCATTCAGGAAGGCAATCAATGGCACCTGCTGAACATTCCCTCGGCGTTCGAGATGTCACCGAATCAATGCCGCTGGGTCTACCAACATGCCAAGGGTGAGGTGCAGGTCGTTTCCGAGGCGCAGACCGACCCGCACCAACTTTCACTGGCAATCGAAATCACTGCCGGTGAGCCCGCACGTTTCCTCATCTCACATCATGTTTCCCTGAATGATGACGACGGCAGCGCTCCGGGTCCGGCGCTGTGGAAGCGCGACGGGCAGGGAATTGTAGTTTCGCCGGCCCCCGCTACCGACCTTGGACGCCGCTTCCCGAAGGGCTACTTCCGGATCGCACCTGACACCGCCACGCAGTTTGAGCAAGTGAGCGGCGATGAGTTGCTGTTCCTCGACGGTCGCACACGACAACAGCCGTTTCTGTGCATCGTCACCGCTCCTTCCAAGAAGGTTGGATTGAGCTTCAGCGGCCACTTGGTCGAGAAACCCCTGCCGGAGCCGTTGCTCGCAGAGACTGCCGCAAGCCTCACGCCCAAACTGACTCTCCACACCGCGCTTACCAACACCCATACGGACGAGTTGCTGCGCCTGGCGGACATCATGCCGTGGCTCGCACAAAATGCGCTGATCCATTACCTGTCGCCGCGCGGGCTCGAGCAATTCTCCGGCGGCGGATGGGGCACACGCGATGTCTGCCAGGGACCCGTCGAGTTGCTGCTGGCGTTGGGGCAGATCGAGCCGATCCGGGATCTGTTGGTACGTGTCATGGGCGCGCAGAACCCTGACGGAGATTGGCCGCAGTGGTTCATGTTCTTCGAGCGCGAACGCGGCATTCGGGCCGGCGATTCGCATGGCGATGTCGTCTTCTGGCCGTTGGTGGTGCTTGCGCAGTACCTGACCGCATCCGGCGATGCCGGATTGCTGAAGGAGCAGGTCCCGTTCTTTGATAGTCGCGGCACGGACGTGGCAGAGCGTGCCACTGTTTGGGAGCACGTCCAACGTGCGCTGTCATTGATCGAAAAGCGCGTAATTCCCGGTACCGCGTTGGCGGCCTACGGCCATGGTGACTGGAACGACTCGCTGCAGCCCGCCGATCCTGCGATGCGCGAGCGCATGTGCAGCGCCTGGACGGTCACTTTGCATTTCCAGGCTCTAGTATCACTGGCAAGCGCGCTGAGAGGCATCGGACGCGCTGCCGAGGCTGACCGCTTCGAGAAGTCCGCCGAAGCAGTACGGACCGATTTCCAGAAACGGCTCGTCATCGACGGCGTGCTCACTGGCTATGCGCTATTTGACGAGGGCAAGCCACCCCGGTATCTGCTTCACCCCAGCGATCAAACGACGGGCGTGCAGTACAGCTCGCTGGCGATGATCCACGCCATTCTCGAGGACCTGCTGACTCCCGAGCAGGCACGTGCCCATTTGAAGCTGATTGACCGGTACATGAGCACGTCTGACGGTGTCCGCTTGTTCGATCGCCCGATGCCTTATCACGGCGGCCCGCAGCGACTGTTTCAACGCGCGGAAACCGCGACCTTTTTCGGCCGGGAAATTGGCCTGATGTACATGCATGCGCACCTGCGGTACGCGCAGGCCCTCGCGCATGTTGGCGAGGCGGAAAGGTTCTTCCACGCTCTGTGCCAGGCGAACCCGATCGGCATTCGCTCGATTGTGCCCACCGCAACCCTGCGCCAGGCCAACTGTTATTACTCGAGCTCCGATGCCCAGTTCGTGGATCGCTATCAGGCGAGCGTGGACTACGGCCGTATTGCGACCAACACCATTGGACTCGACGGCGGCTGGCGTGTGTACTCGAGCGGTGCGGGTATCGCTCTGGGGTTGATTGTCAGGCGGTTCCTGGGTGTCAGCCTCGAGGCTGAAGCACTCCGGGTCGATCCTGTCATTCCGGCCACGCTCGACCGACTGCGGGTGCAGACCACCCTGTCGGGTCGGCAGCTGCAACTGCGCTATCGCATCATGGGAGCCGGCTGCGGAGTCAACTGGGTCACCCTGAACGACGCGCCCCTGACATTCACGACCGAGCCAAACCCTCACCGGCGGGGAGCTGCGCTCATTGCCCGCGCGAATGTCCTGGAGCGGCTGCGCAGCGACGGACCCAATGTCTTGGAGATCGACATCGGGTAGGTCCTCCTCGGCCAGCAGATCGCCCCATGCCCTCTACATAGCCTTGAACAGGTGCGCGTAGAGGCGGCTGGCCACGAGCTTGATGGGGTGGCCCTTCAACGTAAGCTCCACTTTGCCCGTGTCATCGCGCACCGCCGTCACAATGGCACTTGCACGAACCACCGTCGCCCGGTGGATCTGCCAGAACTCCTCCGGATCCAACTGTGGCAACAACTGCCGCAGAGGCAAGCGGATCAGGTATTCGCGCGCCGCGGTGACCACCTTGATGTATTTGTCGGCCGCTTCGAAATACAACACGTCAGCGATTGGGATCATATGGATGGTCGTGCCGAGGCTGGCTTGTAACACGCGCAACCTGGGTACAGGCACTGGCGCCGGCTCCCCAGCCGCCGCCGCAGTTCGCAGCGCCTCCAACGACGCAAGCAGCTCAGCCGGCAATTCCGTCGGTTTCGCAACGCGCGCCGCAAGCGCCGCCTGCAAACGCCGGCATGTCAACGCAAGCCGCTGCGGCTCAATCGGCTTCAACACATAATCAACAGCCGCATGATCAAACGCCTGCAGCGCATACTGATCGTAGGCGGTCACGAAAACGACCAACGGCAAGGGACCGCCCGATGGCCAGTCCTCGGCCAGGGCTTCCGCCACTTCGAGACCCGAGAGTCCCGGCATCCGGATGTCGAGAAAAACAATATCCGGCCGCAACGCCAACGCCCGTTCCACCGCTGCCTCGCCATGCGTCACGGAACCCACGATGCGAAGCTCCGGCCAGAGCCGCGCCAACGTCGCCTTCAGGCTGGCAGCCAGGAGCGGTTCGTCTTCTGCAATGAGCGCCGCGGCTGACATCAATCCAATCACACGCCCACAATAGGTATTCGGACCATGGCTAGCGTACCCCCATCAGCGTCGCCTGCCGATGCCAAAGTCAAAGAAGCTGCGTCTCCATAGTGAGTGAAGAGGCGCTCGCGAATCTGGCGCAAGCCAAAGCTCGCATCGCTTTCCGACCCGCCGTTGCGCAGACCCACCCCGGTATCCCGGACACTCAACACCAGCGAGCCACCCTCTCGAATCGCCCGCACGTCAATCAGCCCTCCCGTCACCGACGGCTCGAGTCCGTGCTTGATGGAGTTCTCCACCAACGGCTGCAACAACAGAGGCGGCACCGGAATGTCCGCCAGGGCCTCCGGAAGATCAAATTCGACTCGCAGCCGCTGCTCCATCCGCACCTGCATCAGCGCCAGGTAATCGCGCGTACGCGAAAACTCCGCACGCAAGGGATGCACAGTCGCTCGCGAGCCACTGAGCGTGGCGCGCAGAAAGCTGATGAGTTGATCCAACATCGCCTGGGCACGCGGCGGATCGATACCAATCAACACATGCAGGTTGGCCAGCGTATTGAAGAACATATGCGGCTCGAGCTGCGCTTCCAGCAACCGCAGGCGGGTCTCCGCAGCCTGGCGCTGCGCGGCCTGGACGGCCGCTTCCCGGTCCGCCAGGACTCCGCGGGAATAGAAGAAATAGGTGATGACCACAGCCGGCAGCACAACCATCAGCAGGTCCGCGAGACCCTCCCGCACATCCCGGGTGATCAGCAGGATGGGCGAGTGCTGGCCCGTCAACAGATCACCGAGCTTGGTGCCGCCCGCGAATCCCACGATGCTGCCAATGGGCACCACAACCAGCATCCAGCGCCACCCGGGCCAATAGCTCGGAGCCAGCGCCCCGCGCTGTAACCAACCCGCGAGCAGGCGCCGGCCCACATCGATAGTCAGCCAGCAGACGATCGCGATCGAGACCGAATAGATCAGTGTGTGAGCAATGCTCTGCCGCCGCAGCAGGGCAATGCACAGACCTATGCCCACTCCAAAGCCGACACTGCGCAGACCGCGCATCAGAAACGGCGATTGCAGCACTGTCGGGCTGATTTGGCGGCTCTCAGCCGGTGGGATCATGGGAATGTATTCTGCCTGAATCACGGTTGCCACGCGGAAGCTCAAGCAACCTGGACGCCGCGAGCGATTCGCGTGAGCGCGAACAACGATCGGGCGCGCGCCAGGAAGATCCCGGCAAATACACCGTAGGTCAGGCTCAGCAGCGTCGCTACAGGGATGTCGGTGGCCAGCGAGTGATTCAACGCCAGGCTCACTCCTGCTGAATACTTGGTCGCGAACAGGCCGAGAATCAATGTTATCGGCAGCCAGCTGCCGGGGATGCGGAACCGCCGCATCTCGGGTAACCACGTCGCACCTTTGATGGCGACCACCGGTCCGATGACGGTGAACGACAGGACCAAGCCAACCCCCCAGGCTGCAAGGGCCAGCGGCACCTGGCTGAAGGCGCTGAGTACTCCGCTCAACGACAGGATCGTCATGACGAGCGGTAGAAGGGTAGCGCGCCCCTGGCTGACTTCCCGGGTGCGCGTCTGTGAAATTCCCAGGGTCATCACGGCAATGAACGCCATCCAGACCCAGGTTGGCGTGTGCTGCAAAATGGCGAGAATCATCGGGAAACTCCTTGTGTCTGTGGCGACGAAGTGTGCCGACCGCCCTGCCCCCGGTGCGAGTCCCGTGCGACGGAATGCCTTGGGACGGCGCGAAATGCCGCCGGGGGCGTTTGCAGTGCGGAATGAGACTGGCAATTCCTTCTGTTAGTGTCAGTGCCGGACTCGAGGAGAATTGCCATGTTCGCCGCAATGGCGGCGGAAGCAGGTTGCCGGCTCGACGAAATTGTCGCGATGGCTGCCACGCTTCCGGGCCGCTTCGAACAACACAGCCGCGACGATCCCGCTCACAATGTCTGGTTGGACGACAGCGGTGCATTTGCCGCCGCCTGTCGCCCGATGGGGATCCTTCCGGAGGACGGCTCCGATAGTCAGCCGTTCGTTGACAATGAGTTGATTTTCGTCTGCCGAGCACGGCTGGACGACCGCGCCGGCTTGCTGCAACAGCTCCACATCGATGCGGTCCGGGGCGCCACGCTGTCGGATTCGGATATTCTGCGGCGCTGCTATAAAAAGTGGCGGGAGAAAACGCCGCAATACGTTTACGGCGACTTCGCATTCGTTGCCTGGGAGCGCTGGTCCAGGCGGACCGTCGCGGCCACCGATCACCTGGGCAACTTTCGCCTCTTCTACTGCCGAGCCGCCGGTCGCATCCTCCTGGCCACACAGCTGGGTGCGCTGTTGGCCTGCCCCGACGTCCGCGCCATTCTGGACCCGAAGTTCCTGGCGCTCATGGCTGCCGACAACCTCGACCCCGGCTGTACGATGTTTCAAGGCATCCGCGCCTTGAACGGCGGTGAACTGCTCATCCACCAGGATGAGATGATCCGGATCGACCGGTGGTGGCGACCCGACACCGCGCCTCGCGAGGTGCACTCGCAGATTCGCGACTACGTGGAGGAAGCGCGCACGCTGTTCGAATCAGCCGTCGTCAGCCGACTCCGCGCGCGCGGTGGCGTAGTCGCAACGCTGGGCGGCGGACTCGATTCGACACTGGTGGCGGCAACCGCGGCACGGCACATGGCCATCAGTGGCAAGGTACTCGAAGCCTTCACTGCCATCTCGCAACCGGGGCTGCCGCTTGCCCCACGGCCGGCGCAGGACGATGACCTGCCTTGGGCCACTGCCGTTGCGGAATTCCAACCCAACATCCGGCAGCGGCTGGTGTCCCCGGAGGGGATGACGCCACTGGAAATTCTGCCGATTGTCCATGCCGCCGGACACACGCCTGCCGGCAACGTCGCCAACATGGTCTGGGAATGGCAAATGAGCGCGCGGGCCGCGCGCAACAGGGCGCGCGTGGTGTTGTGCGCCGATCGCGGCAACCGGTCGATCGGTTATAGCGGCGACCTGTCCGATGCGCACTTCATCCGCCTCCGACAGTTTGCCGGCGCGGCACAACGGACTCTGGACCGGGTGCGTTGCATCGGCGTTACACCCCATCCGGCCATCGCCGCGACTGAAGCAGCCCTACAGGATGTCCCTGAACCGCGACAACTGTTTGCACGCGCCATGATGGCATCCCAGCCGGCGAGCCGGATCGACTACATGGCGCAGTTCGGAGTTGAATGGCTCGACCCGACCGCCGACCGCAAGCTGTTGGAGCGACTGCTCACCTTCCCGCTGCATGTATTCCGTGTTGGAAACCGGCCTCGCGGCCTGGCACGCGAGCTCGGCAGAGGAATTCTTCCCGACAGCGTGCGCCTGCGCTGCGCGCGCGCCGTCCATCTGCCCGATCCGCTCGCCTGGATAGCACTTCGGGCGAGCGACTATCGCACCATTCTACAGTCGATTCGCGCATCGAACGTCTGCGCCACCTTCCTGGATATTGCCGCCGTGGAGTCGAAACTCGAGGCACTGTGTATCGGAAGTGGAACGGCTGAGGATGCGCAGATCGTACATCGCGCGTTCGACACGGCGCTGTTCGCCATGGCAGTCGAGTCGCGCCAGGGACTAACGCCCAATCATGCGCTGGAGACCAGTCAGACGGTCCCAACGTTGCGACCAACGGCTCTGTCCATCCACGAGCCAAGCTCGAGCCAACACCGCTCCGACGCCCCGATCTAACACAGACAGGTGGGGTTTTGCCCCATTTTGGCGAGCGGCGGTTACAATTCGACATGTCAATGCCGTCGCTCACCGGCTACATCTTTTGCATCGCGTTCCCTTGAGTCAGTATAAGACGTCCAGCGGGAACGGCGATCAAACGGGGAAAGCCTTCGGATGCGGCAGTCTGCTTTTGACTTGGTGATTGTGGGGGCCGGGCCTGGAGGGTTGAGCGCGGCGGCTCACGCCGGTCAGCAGGGAATGTCGCACGTGTTGCTCGAAGCGGGCGGCGCGCACGCCAATACGATTCAACAGTATCAACAGCACAAGCACGTCATGGCCGAGCCCAGCGTGCTGCCCCTGCGCAGTGACATGGAATTCGCCGCCGGCCGGCGCGAGACCATTCTGGACTCCTGGGAGCGCAGCATCCAGGACTCGAAAATCAACATAAAGTACCGCGCCGAGGTGAGCAGCATCCGCGGCTCGGCCGGCAGCTTCGAAATAGCCACCAAATCGGGCGAAATCATCCGGGGCAAACATGTCATTCTGGCACTGGGCGTGCAAGGACATCCGCGCCGGGTAGGCGCGCCCGGCGGCGATCTGCCCTGCGTGCAGTACACGCTCGAGTCCGCCGAAGCGCTGCGTGGAGAGACTATCGTCGTGATCGGCGCCGGGGATGCGGCAATCGAGAACGCCATCGCGCTCTCGCGCAGCAACTCGGTTATCCTCCTCAATCGCAGCAACGGCTTTCCGCGCGCGAAAGATGCCAACTCGGCGCGAATAACACGGGCAATCAGTGCCGGCCGCGTCAAGTGCTTCATGAACGCGGAAGCCAAAAGTCTGCAGACGAACGACGGCAGCACGGAAGCGCCCTATCGGATGGTCATCAAAACGCAGGAAGGCGAGCGAACCCTACCCTGCCACCGCGTAATAGCCCGGCTCGGCGCCATTCCGCCACGCCAGCTCGTTGAATCCATTGGTGTACGTTTCGCTTCCCCGGAGCCGGACGCGCTGCCGGAACTGTCAGCCCGCTATGAGTCCACCGTGCCCGGGCTTTATGTCATCGGCGCTCTGGCCGGCTATCCGCTGATCAAACAGGCCATGAACCAGGGCTACGAGGTGGTCGAGCAACTTCTCGGCCGCAGCGTGGCACCCGCCGATCATGAGATTCTCGCGGCCAAATTTCGCATCCTGCGCGGGGGCAGCGACGTCGAGCGCATCGTCAACCTGATTCACAGGGGGTTGCCGCTGTTCCGCGACATCAAGATGTTGGCTCTGCGCGAATTGCTGCTGGTGAGCAGGATTCTCACGCCCGCGGATGGCTCGAGCATTTTTGCTCGCGGCGATTATGCGTCGAGCATCTTCAACGTGCTGCGCGGTGAGGTGCACCTCGAGGCCGGTGGAGGCGCGCCCATGATTCTGCGCGGCGGCCAGCTCGTCGGAGAGATGAGCCTCATTTCCGGCCGGCCGCATGAAACCTCCGCCGTCGCGGGGCCGGATTGTATCCTGTTGGAGACACCGCACAGCGCGATCCGCAAGTTGCTTCGTACCGAGCAGTCGGTACGTGCCTATATCGACACGGTGTATGCACTGCGTGCCTTGCGGGTGCTGTTGATGCCACACGCAGCACCGGAAACCATCCACGCCTTGTCCAAAGCGGTCACTCTGCACCGCTTTCCTCCCGGCACCGAGATATTCAAGGAAGGCGACGCAATCGAGCGCTTCTATCTCGTGCGCAGCGGCTCCGTGGCGCTCTCACGGCGCACCGCCGACCAGGAGACTGTAGTCGCCTACTGTGCGGCCAACTCCTTCCTGGACGCGCTGGGCTGCCTCTCAGGCGAATCAACCCGATCGCTGTACGCCAAGGCCATGGTCGCTACGGAAGCCCTGAGCATCGATCACGCGAGCTTCAAGGCCCTGCTCAAAGCCGATACCCGGCTCGCCGCCAAGATGGAAATCGAGCGGACGGAGCAACTGACTCAGTACGCGCACATGCAGGCGCGACCAAAGGCTGGAAACGTCTTCTCCTACCTGATGTCCCACGGCCTGGGTGAAGCCACCAGCGTGTTGGTCATCGATGAGAACCTGTGTGTGGGCTGCGATCAGTGTGAAAAGGCCTGTGCGGCCACTCACGAGGGGGTTTCACGCCTCGACCGCAGCGCCGGCCCCTCACTGCACTCCCTGCACCTGCCGACCTCCTGCCGCCACTGCGAGCATCCGCACTGTATGCGCGATTGCCCGCCCTCGGCCATCCATCGCCTTCCCAACGGCGAGGTGTTCATCGACGAGACCTGCATAGGCTGTGGCAACTGCGAAGAGAACTGCCCGTACGGCGTGATCCAGATGGCCGAAAAGGCGCCCAAGACCAGCCTCTTCGAGAAGCTGATGGGCACCAAGCGACCCGAAGCCGCCAAGACGGCGGTGAAATGCGATGTGTGCGCGAGCCTGAAGGGAGGACCCGCCTGTGTGCGCGCCTGCCCGACCGGAGCCGCCATCCGCATTCACGCCCAAGACGTCCTGGAACTGGCGAGGCAACGAGCCGTGGCGCTGGGGTAACTGGGGTTGAGTCCCACACTCCATGCATCAATCCTTCATCAACTTCCGCAATTACCGCTACGGAACCCTGGCGCTGGTGGCTTCGGTGGCGACACTCGCCGCCTATCTGCTCGATCGGCCGCGAGTGCCCCCGAACGGCAGCACGTGGCTCGGCTACACGCTGGGCACGATAGCCGCCCTGTTGGTCATATTCCTGGCGCTGTTCGGCATTCGCAAGCGTTCCTTCCATTCGACCATCGGCACGGCGATCGGCTGGCTGTCCGCACATGTGTACCTGGGACTCGCTGCGCTACTCATCGCAACACTGCACAGTGGTCTGCAGTTCGGTCGCAATGTCCATACCGTCGCCTATGTCCTGATGTGCATCGTGACAATCAGCGGCTGTTGGGGCGTGTATGCGTATGTCAGCTTTCCAGGCGCCATGATCCAGCAACGCGGGAACCTGAGGCGCAGCGAGTTCCTGCGCCAGATCGCTGAGCTGGATGGCAGTGCCCTGGAGCTGGCCGAAAGCATCTCGCCGCAAATCACCCAGTTGCTGGCCGAAGGCGCCCGGCGCACCGACCTGGGCGGCGGCAACCTGTTGAAACAATTACGCGGGCGGGATGAGTCCACGTTGTTGCTCGGTATCGGCCTGGCACCCAAACGCTCCTACCTGGTGTCCAACGCGAATCAGCAGGCGCTGATCCAAACACTGGCGGAGCTGCGGACCGGCCGCAGCAGAAATGAGGTGGCTCTGTCGAGCGTACAGAAGCTGCTCGAGATCGCGGGCTCGAAGGCGGCTCTGTTGCAACGCCTCCGCCGTGAGACGCAGCTTGCGGCATTGCTGCGGATCTGGCTGTTTCTGCATGTCCCCATGTGCTGCGCGTTACTGGCGGCGCTGTGCATACATATAGTCACTGTCTTTCTGTACTGGTAGTCAGATGCTTATCTGCCTCATACGCGAGGCCGCGGGGACCACACCCGCCGCCCATAAGCAAACTCCAGGCACCGTATTCCAGGCTACCGAGCTGACAATCGGCAGCGCTCCCGATCAATATCTGCAGATTCCGCATCAGGACGTCGATCCTCAACACGCCGTTCTGAAAGCCACCGCGAACGGCCGCCTATTGTTGACGGCATTGGGCCCCAAGGGGGTCATCGTCAACGGACGCCGCCAGGTCCGCGTGCTTCTGGACACGAACGATACGCTGCAACTGGGCGAGACGACTGTCAAAGTCCAGATACCCAACAGGCGCTCAGGTGAGCAGTACACCTGCGTCCTGCTGGTCAGGGATCCATACAATCCCGATGAAGCCTCACCCGCATCCGCCGCCAACACGAGCACGCAACCCTCGCGCTACTCCATCAGCTTCTGGTCGTGGACGTTGACCTTGAGTGTGGCTGCGATCTTCCTGTTGGTTCCGATGGGCACCTTCCTGGCCCCCTCAATGCGCAAACTGCTGCGCAGCACGCCGCTCGTTCCCAGCGATGCATTGTGGTCCTCCGGACCGCTGCATGCGACTCACCGCTTCATTGGAAATGACTGCTCGGCCTGCCACGTCGAGCCATTCAAACGTGTGCGTAACACCGAGTGCGAAAAATGTCACGCTGACGTACAGCACCACGTCGACGTTCGCACGGCGGACGTGGGTTTGTTCGATGCGGAGCGCTGTGCGGGGTGCCACTTCGAGCACAAGGAGCCTTCCACCCTGATATTGAGAGATCAGCGCCTGTGCACGGACTGCCATGCACGCATGGACAAGCTCAAAACCAATGCCCAGGTTGAGAACGCCTCGAACTTCGGCACCGATCACCCGGAGTTCCGGCTGGCGGTATTGAGCCAGGATGAGATCGTGGCACCCGGACAATGGGCCGCGCAGTGGCTGGACGCCAACAACGCGGCGAGCTTCAAAGAAAACTCCCATCTGAAGTTCTCACACGCGCAACACCTGGACCCCAAAGGCGTCAAGTCACCGATGGGAGAGCGCGTCCTGCAGTGTGCGGATTGCCATCGGCCCAACTCCAGCGGCCGCCAGATGATGCCGGTGCGCATGGAAGCGCAATGCAGCGGCTGCCACAGCCTGCACTTCGATGAGCACGATCCGACGACCGGCGTTCCCCACGGGGACCTGCAGAAAATGTTCAGAGCGCTGCGCGAGCACTTCAGCCGGCAGTATCTGGACTCAACGGGTGGCGCGGCGGCGCGCAACCCGTCCAATGGCCTGCGTCGCCCGGGCCAGGAGGCCCGCCAGATGTCGTTCGACGAGCAAAAGCGGGCGCGCGACTGGGCCGACACCGAGGCCCTGAAGATGGCGCGCGAGCTGCTCGAAAAGCGCGTTTGTGTCGACTGTCACGACGTGACGCACGTGCTGGGAGGCTCGGGATTCGATCAATGGAAGGTCGCCCCGGTACGGCTCACCCAGAATTGGATGCCGCGCGCGCGATTCAATCACGCCGCCCATATCACGCAACCTTGCAACTCGTGTCACAACGCGGCCGAGCGCTCCAAGCGCAGTAGCGACATCCTCATGCCGCGCATCGCCAAATGCCGCGAATGCCACGGCGATGCCAGCGACAGCAGCAAGCTCAGCTCGGACTGCGTGATGTGCCACCGTTTCCACCTCCCTAACCGCGGCCAGTTCGGTGCCGCGGTCGGGAAGGCGCACGCCTCGCAATGAGATGCACACGCTGCCTCATGCTGTTGCTGATTCTCATGGTGCAGGCGATGCAAGTCATGGCCGATGAAGGGCCCGCCAAGCTCGATCCCAACTCGGGATGTCCGCCGGAAGACACCGAGCCACTGCGACAGCGGCCCGGCGAGGGCCTGCCCGAGCGTCTGCAAGCGCCCGAATGCGATCCAACCCGGCTGCCCACCCCGTCAGCCTCGCCGCTGTCGGGAACCATTCCGGTGGACCGCTGGCGGATCATCGACAGCCTCGGGCACCCGGACAACCGGCTCGATCCCTACGCCACCAACAATCCGCTCAAAGGCGACCGGCCGATCTGGAGCGGGGACAAATTCTCGGTGCTGACCCTCACCTCGAATTCCCTGGTCGAGTCCCGGCGAGTGCCGGCCACTCTCAATGCCACCACGGGCCAACTCGATGGCGTGCAGCAATCCTTCATCAGCCAGACGGCGACCCTCGATGCCGTGCTTTACCAGGGCGATACGATCTTCCGCCCCCCCGACTACCAACTGCGCCTGACGCCCACCTTCAACTACAGTGCCACCAACTCCGGCGCAACCCGAACCACCACAACCTCAGTCGGAGCACAAGCACTCTTCTTCGAGAAACACCTGCGAGACGTATCGGCTCAATACGACTTCGACAGCGTCCGGGTTGGCATACAGCCGGTCACCAGCGACTTCCGTGGCTTTGTGCTTGCCGACCAGCCGCTGGGCATTCGTTTCTTCGGTACCCGCGACAACGACATTTTCCAATACAGCGCCGGCTGGTTCCGCCGCCTGCCGAAGAATCCGGCCCGTCAGAACCAGCTCGATGCCGGTATTCCCGCCAATGACCTGGTCATGGCCAATCTGTATGTCCAGGATCTGGGTCGGCCCGGGCTGACATCGGAGCTCGTGTTTATTTATGACCGCAGTCGCGCTCGCGGAACTCGTATAACGGCAGCGGCTGCCGGCTCCGCCGCAAATGGCGCAGTAGCTACGTTCACGCCAGGTGCTCGTCACGACTATGACGTGATCTATCTGGGATACAACGCCGACGGCCACATCGGGCGGCTGAATGTTACGGGTTCCGTGTACGAGGTCGTGGGCCGAGAGTCTCAGGGCGTATTCACGGCTGCCGCCACGAGGGTACAAGCGACCTTTGCGGCGCTCGAGCTGTCGCGCGACTTCGACTGGATCAGGATCCGCGCCTCCGGTCTGTATGCATCCGGAGATAGCAATCCACTGGACAATCAGAGTCGCGGATTTGACGGCATCAACCAGTCAGCCATTTTCGCCGGCACCGACTCCTCTTTCTTCATTCACCAGCGACTACCTCTCGCTCTGGGTGCGATCGACTTGAAGCAACGCGACTCTCTGTTCCCCTCTCTGCGCTCCACGACAGACACGGGTGAATCAAACTTCACCAACCCGGGATTCGAGCTGCTCGGCGTGGGCGCAGACGCAGACCTGGCACCTTCGCTCCGCGTGTCCTTCGATGTAAACCGCCTGATGTTCGCCAGCACGGCGCCCCTGCGGGCCATTCTCGGTACGAACAGCATCCCGACGAACATCGGCACGGATGCATCCTTCGATGCGATTTATCGACCCTTTATTTCGCAGAATCTGATTGCGCGCCTGTCTGTCGCGAAACTGTTTGCAACACCGGCGGCTCGCAACCTCGTGGGCGGAACCGCACCTGCGTCCATGTTCTTCAACCTCGTGTTGACCTACTGAGCGCGTAATGCCAACGCTGCGACATTTTCTGACACTCGTACTATCCCTCGCGCCGTTGGCCGGTCACGCGGCCGCACCTTCTGTCCCGCCGCGCTTTGAGGCAGCGCCAGCGGATCAATCATTGGCCGATGTCAACCGCAAGAGCATCGGCTGCCTCGGGTGCCACGAACGCACCGATGCAATGTCCATGCACGACAACCCGGCAGTAAAACTAGGCTGCACCGATTGCCACGGCGGAGACGCAAGTGTCATTCCTCCGCGGGGCCTCGCGCGGCTCGAACTGGAGTACACCCGCCTCCGGGATCTTGCGCATGTGCTGCCGATTTATCCCGAAGAATGGAATTATCCCAAGAGCGCGAAACCGCAACGCAGCTATACGCTCCTGAACCGCGAGTCTCCCGCTTTCATCCGGTTCATCAATCCCGGCGACTACCGGGTTGCGAAACAGGCCTGCGGCGCCTGCCACTTGCCCATTATTGCAGCGGCACAGCGCAGCCTCATGTCGACCGGCGCCATGCTGTGGGGCGGCGCCTCATATAACAACGGCGTTCTGCCGTTCAAGCGCTACATCATTGGAGAGGCCTATACCAGCAGCGGTCAGGGCGCAGGGATCGAAGGGCCGCTGCTTCCGGACCCGGCCAGCGCGCTGTCATTACATGGTGTCATCCCGCGCCTACAGGCTCTACCTCAGTGGGAGACGGTGCCACCGGCGGATAACTTCCGAGTCTTCGAGCCGGGCGGTCGAGTCACCGGCAACCGGTTTCCGGAAATCGCACTTCCCAACATCACAGGCGGAGTGCAGAACCTGACCGAGCCGGGACGCCCGGACCTGCACGTCTCCAACCGCGGTCCCGGGACCGCGGGCCGGGTGGCGATCCCCGTGTTGAATGTGCACAAGACTCGCCTCAACGATCCGTACATGTGGTTCATGGGCACCAATGACCAGCCCGGCGACTACCGTGGATCCGGCTGCTCAGGCTGTCACGTCGTCTACGCCAACGATCGCGACGAAAAGCACTCGGGGCCCTATGCGAAGGCCGGTAGTACCGGCCAGAGCCGGTCCGTCGATCCCGTGATACCCAAACACGAATCGGGTCATCCAATGACCCACCGCTTCACGCGCTCCATTCCAACGAGTCAGTGCATGGTCTGCCACATGCACCAGCCCAACGTGTTCGTCAACACGTTCATGGGCTACACCATGTGGGACTACGAATCGGATGCGCCGGCCATGTGGCCGGAGAAGCAGAAGTACCCTACTCCCGATGAGATTCGCGAGGTGTATCGGAGAAACCCGGAAGGCGCGGCACCCCGCGGCAAGTGGGCGGACCCGGAATTTCTCGAGCACGTGAGCGAGCTCAATCCCACCCTGCACGACACTCAGTTCGCGGACTACCACGGTCACGGCTGGAACTTCCGCGCAATCTTCAAACGGGATCGGCATGGCAACCTGCTCGACGAAAAAGGCGAGAAGGTCAGCGACAATGATCCGAAGAAATTCAAGAAGGCCGTCCACATGGCCTCCATTCACATGGACAAAGGAATGCACTGCGTCGATTGCCATTTCGCACGCGACAACCATGGCAATGGCTATATCTATGGCGAAGTGGCCCAGGCAATCGAGATTGCGTGTGTGGACTGCCATGGAACGGCTGACGCGTATCCCACACTGCGCACGTCGGGCCCGGCCGCGCCGCCGACCGGCACTGACCTGTCCCTGCTGCGCAATCCCGACGGTTCCAAGCGATTCGAATGGCGTGAAGGCAAGCTCTACCAACGGTCGCTGGTGAATCCGGGACAGGAGTGGCGCGTGCACCTGGTCAAGGACAGCGTCAATCCCAACTCCAGCGACTACAACGAGCGCTCGGCGCGCGCCAAGCTCATGAGTCGTGACACGCATTCGCAGGACTGGGGACTGCAGGTGCCCGTCGATCAACGGGCCCACGGAACCAAGGACCTGGAGTGCTATTCGTGCCATACCTCCTGGACAACGAGTTGCGGAGGTTGTCACCTGCCCACCGAGGCAAACTGGAAGAATCCGAGCAATCACTACCAGGGAGGCGACTCCAGGGTCACTGCCACCTACAACCCACAGGTGGCTCGCGATGACATGTTCATGCTCGGCCGCCGCGGTCCCACAGACGGCGGTCGCATCGCGCCCGTGCGTTCCAGCTCCGCCCTCGTGGTCTCCTCGACCAATATCAACCGTGAAAAGATCTACATCCAGCAGCCCCCAATTTCAGCCAGCGGTTACAGCTCCCAGGCGTTCAACCCGCACTATCCCCACACTGAACGCCTGACGGAGACCAAGACATGCGACGACTGCCACCTTGGCGCGGCAAACGACAACAACGCCATCATGGCGCAGCTATTGCTCCAGGGGACCAACTTCGTGAACTTCGTGGGGTACTACGCATGGGTAGGCACGGGCGGCGGCCTGACAGGCGTGCAGGTCACGGAATGGGACGAGCCACAGGCAGTGCTGGGCAGTTATCTGCAGAAATACGCCTATCCTGACAACTACGAGCGTCACCGCGGTCTGCAAGGTGTTCTGCAGAACGCTCATGATCATTCGGGAGATCCGATTCGCTGCCTGCAAATGCGGGGTGAATACGTTTACGCCGCGGAGGGCAAGAGCGGCATGCAGGTCTACGATGTGGCGAGCATCGCCAACAAGGCGGTCAGCCAACCGATCCTGACCGGCCCGACGAGCCGATTCGGGCACAACACCCGGATCCCCTCTTCCAACGCCACTTGTGTGGCGTTGCCAACCACTCAGCCGATTCATCCTGCTCGCAATAGCGGCAAGCTCATGCGTGAGGATAATTTGGAGCAGCCGTTTCATCCCATCTACAACTACGCGTTCATCACGGATTCGCGCGAAGGGCTGATTCTGACGGACGTCAATACGTTGGCCGACGGCGATCCGCGCAACAATTTCCTGCGGCGGGCGCTGACTTGGAACGAGGGGAATGTGCTGAAGGGAGCGCGGCATATCACTATCGGGGGGCATTTCGTTTACGTTGTTGCGGATGTGGGCGTCGTGATTCTCGATATGGATGACCCGCTGCATCCCAAGGTCGCCAGCGTAGTGCCCTTCAAAGACGCTCGTGCCTCGGCGCTGCAGTTCCGATATTTGTTTGTAACGGATCAGGAAGGACTGTGGGCAATTGATGTCACTGACAAGAAGCACACCAAGGTTGTCAATGGAGTGATCCCTCTGCAGGACGCCCAGCGTGTCTACCTGGCGCGCACGTATGCCTACGTCGCAGCGGGCAAGCAGGGACTTGCGATTGTCGATATCGAAAAGCCCGAGCACATGCAGTTGCAGCAACTCTTCGATGGTGATGGCGCGCTTCGGGATACGAGGGATGTGATTGTCGCGTCAACGAACGCATCCCTGTTTGCCTATGTTGCCGACGGGACCGGCGGGTTGAAGGTACTGCAGCTGACTTCGCCGGCGATTCAGCCGAAGTTCTATGGGTTCAGTCCTGAACCGCGTCCACAGGTGATTGCGCGTTATCCCACGGGCAAGCCGGCCCTGGCTCTGTCCAAGGGCCTCGACCGCGACCGGGGTGTGGATGAGACCGGTCACCAGATGGCGGTATTCGGACGGGTCGGATCGCGGCCGCTCAGTCTGCAGGAGATGGAGCGACTTTATCTGGATTCGGAGGGGAAGCCGTGGTTCGTTCGACCCAAGTAATTGGATTGTGCATGCTGTTGGCCGGAGCGCCTGCGCTTGCCGCCGTGCCAACGTTGGCGACCGCGCCAAAACTCGCCACGGCGCCGGCGGCCCCCACCCTTGCCAACGCCAAACACCTCGGAGTTGCGAGTTGCTCCTCATCCGTGTGTCACGGGTCAGTCACCCCGAGCAAAACGTACGACGTGTTACTCAATGAGTACGTAACATGGTCCCACGAGGATGCGCATTCGAAAGCGTACACGGTGCTGAACTCCCCTCGCGCCCGCTCAATGGCTGCAAAGTTGGGGATCCCCAACGCTGCCACTGCCAAGATTTGCCTCGATTGCCACAGTGACAACGTGGCCCCCGAGCGCCGTGGGCCGAAATTCTCATTGTCGGATGGCGTCGGCTGCGAAGCCTGCCATGGAGGCGCCGAGCGCTGGGTCGTCACTCACACTTCCAGGCGCGCCACCTATCGCGAAAACATCACACAAGGAATGTATCCAACCGCCAACCTCCACGAGCGGGCAACTCTATGCCTGTCGTGCCACTACGGCACGACCGAGAAATTCGCCACTCACCGCCTGATGGGAGCCGGACACCCCCGACTGAGCTTTGAGCTCGATACTTTCCTGGCCATCGAGCCCGCGCACTATCGCGTGGATGCCGATTACGAGCGACGCAAGCCCGCCTACAGCCGCACACAAACGTGGGCTTACGGACAGCTCGCCGCCGCCTACAACGAGCTGCAGACACTGCAAGGACCCCGACTGGACAATTCCGCCACCTTTCCCGAGCTGGCACTCTTCAATTGCTACGCCTGCCACATGAGCTCCATGCGCCGGTATGACTGGAGCCATCGGCTGCTGACCCTGTCAGCCGAGCCCGGCAGCGTACCCATCAACGACGGCCATCTGCGAATGGCCTGGATCATCTCGCGCCGTCTCGATCCACAGAGCGCACCCACCATGCTCAAGTTGAGCCAGTCCTTGCTGGCGGCCGGGCCCGGGGGCCGGGGGCAGATCGTCAGCCGCAGCCGCGATCTGGCCGGTTTGATCGGCCGATTGCGCGATCGCGCCGCGGACTATCGCTGGACGCGCACCGATCAGCAACAGCTCCTCAACATGTTGGTGTCACTGGGAGTCGAAGGTGAGTTCCATGATTACATCGGCGCCGAGCAGGCGGTGATGGCCATCGACGGGTTGCTGATCGATCTGGGGATATCGAGCGAACACCGGTCCAGGCTCGACGGCCTGTACAGGCTGGTGCGCAACGACGAGGGGTACACACCGGAAACTTTCATCACCGCACTGCGCGAGCTGCAGACGGCGCTCGATCGGACGGCGACCTGGATGTCAGCGTCGGGTGCCCGCTGAGCCCGCGCCCAGAAACCTCGACAGCACGCCAATCGAGTAGTGAGAAGCAATCTCACGGGCAAAGCGCGGAAAATCGTGCACCGAGCTTTCATCCGCTGAATCCGAGATGGTTCGCACGACGGCAAACGGAATTGCGTATTCCTCGCAAACCTGTGCCACCGCGGCCCCTTCCATCTCGACGCAACACACTGCAGGCAAGCGTGCTCGCAGAGCCTGGATCTCGCTGCTGCTGGCGAAGAACTTGTCGCCGCTGGCAACCAGGCCCTGCACGACCTTGGGAGCCGTGATGCGGAAGAACTCCAGCTCTGCTGGCGCGACCTGCGAGCGCAGGTCGGCATCCAGAAATGTCTGAGCCGCGACAGTCAATCGGTCGCGCAATCCGGCATCCGTGCCGAATTCAGCCCGGCCGAGCAACGGCACCTCGTAGCGTGGAAACAAGGGACTGGCGTCCATGTCATGTTGGACCAGCTCGGTAGCGATGACAATGTCGCCAATGGCCAGCCCCGGACGGGCCCCGCCCGCCACTCCCCCAAACACCAAACGGGTAACCGGATAGGACGTCAGCAGTTGGGTGACCGTCGCAGCCGCCGCCACTTTCCCCCAACGCGAGAAGACGACCACAACCTCCGTGCCGTGGAACGAGCCGGTATGAAACTGGCGCCGGCCGAACTCCTGGACTGCGACATCGGTGAGAGCCTGCAGCACACCGGTTATTTCCTCGCGCATTGCGCTGACGATGGCAAGCATTCTGCTCGAGCCTATTGCTCCCCCAATCCGTCATTCTTGTGGAACTGCGGATAGGCCGGGACCCGCGGCATGACCTGCGGATGCTCTTTCAACTGCTGCATCACAATGGCCACGGCCTTTTCGAGCTGCAGGTCATGGCCCGCGGCCACATCCTTCGGCAACTCTTCCACCTCCACATCGGGTGCAATGCCGTGACCCTCGACTTCCCACTCACCGTTGAGTCCAAAGATGGCGTAGCGCGGTGCGGTTACCGAGCCGCCATCGATCAGGGTTGGATAGTTACCGATGCCGACCAGACCACCCCAGGTCTTGAGACCAACGAGCGTTCCGAGGTTGGCCTTGCGGAAGTACCAGGGCATCGCATCTCCGCCCGAGCCGGCCGAGGCATTGATGATCATGGCCTTCGGTCCGAAAATCGCGCCTTCCGGGTCGTGCACCGGTTTGCCGTCTCTTTCAATCGCACCGCTCAGAATCTTCTGACCCAGCACATTGACGACGTAGTCGGCAATGAAGCCACCGCCGTTGTAGCGCTCGTCGAGGACGACCCCCTGTTTGTCCAATTGCGCATAAAAGTAACGGTTGAAGTTGGAATAGCCCGCGCCGCCGGTGTCGGGCATGTAGATGTAGGCGATCTTGCCGCCCGACAGCTCATCCACCTTGCGGCGGTTGGATTCGATCCAGTCGAAATTGCGCAGGCCATGCTCGGAGTCCACCGGCACGACGGTCACATCGCGCGCACCAACGCCGTCGGGGCTCTTGCCAACCCGCAGCACCGTTTGTTTGCCGGCCCTGCCGTCGAGGAAGCTGTCAACATTGTCCGTGCCGTGCAGCTCGCGACCATTCACGGCGAGCAGATACTCACCAACCACGATATTGATGCCCGGCAGAGTCAGCGGCGCCTGCAGCGACGGCGTCCAGTTCTGGCCGTTGTAGATTTTCGCAAAGCGATAACGATTGTGGTCAACGGTGTAATCCGCTCCCAACAGGCCGGGCTTGGGCTGCTCATCGCGCACGCGCGGATTGCGAATGAACATGTGGCCGACCTGCACCTCGCCCAACATCTCGTTGCTCAGATAGGTGAACTCCGACCGCGACGCAAGCCCGTCGAGATAAGGTCGATAGCGAGCCTCGATTTTCGCCAGGTTGAGCCCATGCAGGTGCGGGTCGTAGAGGAAGTCGCGCTGGAGGTGCCAGGTCTCGCGGTACATCTGCTGCCATTGCGCACGCGGATCGAGCGTGGCCCACATGGCACCGTTGTTGACCGGCTTGCCCGGTGAGCCCTCCGGGCCACCCGGCTTGAGCTCACCCACCGGTACGACGAACCAGCTCTCCTCGCGCGCGTAGAACAACTTCTCGCCGTCCGCGGAGATCCTGAAGCCTGTCAGGTCAATGAGCACTTCTTCGGTCTGGCGCTTCTCCGTGGTGAACCGCCACAGCCCTCGCACCGGCGGACCGTCTTCCGCCGACGGCCGACCGGTCGCATTGCCTTCGGCCAGGAACAGCACACCTGACTTGGCGACCCTCAGGTTGATGTAATTGCGGGGTGGGATGGGCAGCGGAAGAATGCGGTTCTCAATGCCGGCCAGATCAATGACCGTCGGCCGCGATTTGGGTTGGAAGGCATCTTTCTTGGCCTCCCCCTTCTTGTCGTCGGCCTTTTTATCGTCAGTTTTATCTTCAGGTTTCTTGTCATCGGCTTTCGGGGTGTCCTCGGCCGTTTTCTTCTTGTTCTCGTCATCGCTCTCCGGCGGCACCGGTGAAGTACCGTCGCGCGCCAGTACAACCACGTAGACACTGTTCGTCGTCGCGCGATCCAGCGAGGACAGATCGATGCCGGCATCCGACGGCCCATTGTTTGTCGAAGCCGTGAAATAGAAATAGCGCCCGTTGGGGTCGAAGGCCGGGTGTGCGGCATTGCTCATGCCGTCGGTGACCTGCTTCGAAATGTGAGTCGACAACGAGTACAAGAATATCGCGTGCAACTGACTTTCCAGGTCACGGCTGTAGGCAATCCACTGCGAATCGGGCGACCAGGCCACCTCCATCACCGTGTCGAAACTACCGCGCAGACCCGTGTCGATCTTGATCGGCTTACCGCCGGCAACGTCCACGTACCATAGGCGCAGATGCTTGTCCCTGAAGGCAATGTGCTTGGAATCAGGCGACCACTGCAGCGAGTAGAAGTACGAGGCGTCGGGACCCAGGTCGATGACCTTCGGCGGCAGCAGGCCATTCTGATCGCGTATGAAGAGTTGGTATTCCCCGGAGGCATCGCTGAAATACGCAATGGATTTGCCATCCGGCGACCAGGCCGGATCACGTTCCGCCACACCCGGAGTGGCCGTGAGATTGCGGATGTCGCCCTTTTCGGCGGGAAACGTGAAGATGTCGCCGTGCGCTTCGGCCACGAGCCGTGCGCCGCCCGGAGAGATATTCACCTCCTGGACCTCGGACGCCGGGATCTTCGCCAATCGCGGCACCAGGCTCGGCAGATCACCTTGGATCGTGACGGTGACCGGGTGATCCTGGTGTGTCGCCACATCGAACAGGTGCAACGAGCCAAACTGCTCATACACCAGCGCCCCGGGACCGGCACTGACGCTCTTCAGGTCGAAGCCGTGATTCTCCAGAACCGGCTGCACCTGTTTGGTCCGGGTGTCATAGCTGAAGAGGGACACCGGTCCGTTGCGATCCGACAGGAAGTACACCGTGCTGCCCAACCAGACCGGGTGGGAGTCATTCGAGTTCTCGCGCGGAATTTTCTCCACTTCCAGCGTCTTCATGTCCACCAACCACACGGGGGTGGTCTGTCCACCGCGGTAGTTCTTCCAGGCGTCCTGCCATTGCATGACCGGCACATAAGCCAACGTGTGGCCATCGCTGGAGAAACTGCCTGACTCTGCGCTAGGAAGTGGCAGCACCTCGGGTGCCCCAGACCCATCCGCGTTGACCTTGTACAGGCGCTGAAAGACAGAATGACTCGAGTGCATCGATGCAAACAGGATGGCTTTGCCGTCCGGAGTCCAACCCCTGACCCAGTTCCCGGTGGGCTCCCAGGTCAGGCGGCGCGGTGTACCTCCCGCGGCGCTCATGACGTAGACGCTCGTTACTCCGTGCTCGCGAGTTGAATAGGCGATCTGCGAAAAGTCCGGCGAGAAATAGGGTCCCGCGACCACCGAGTCGACTGAAGTCAGTCGGCGCGCCTCGCCGCCTGCACGCGCCACGGTCCAGATGTCATCGGCATAGAGAAATGCAATCCGGTCCGGGCTGAGCGCCGGATTGCGCAGCAGTAATGGGGCGGCGCCCCAAGCCGTTGCACACAGACAAAGCGAGGCGATGACGCCTCGCGCGGCGCCAATGAATGTGTCGCGACCCATGAGACTCCCCGTAGCGGTGGCTTCCTACCAGGAGCGATCTTAGACCAGATTTTTGAGCTCGCGGGTGCGAAAGAGGGACAGTGCGGCCAGCACGGCCACAACAGCCAGTCCGTAGGAAACGGCCACGGTCAAAGAGATCGCCGGCCCGAGTCCCGCATCGGAACCAAACACGTGATCGCTTGCGAGCGCAACGGCCATGGGACCGACCGCGCCGCCCACGGCCACATTCAGAAAGAAGCTGATCGCCATGGCCAGCCCACGGGAACGGTTCGGAACCACATCCAGGATGGCAGAAAAGCCGCAGGCCGTGACAATGCCCGACAGCGCGAAATAGGCCGGGACAGACAGCAGCACGACCGTGGCATGCGAGGCATTGATCAACGCCGCCACCGGCAGAATCAACGCACCGGCAGTGAGACAGACCAGCAGCTTGCTCGACCATCCACCGCGCACAGCCGCGCGATCCGCCAACCAGCCGCCGACCAACACTCCGCCGCCGAACGCGGCGGTTAACAATATCCCCAGCTGGACGCCGACCCGGGCGGGATCCATGTGGAAGTCCCGAGTCAGTAAGGTCGGCGCCCAGCCGCCGACTGCGTTGTCCACGAGCGAGGCGATGCAGACGACCAGGTAGATGGGGATTACCCGTGCCCAACCGGTGGTACGCCAACCCCGGCCGTTGGCCACGGTCGAGCCGCGCGCTGTTGGACCCGGCGCCGCCGCGCCCGCCTCGGCCAAACCCGCCGCAACGGGACCTTCGGCCCCTCGCCTTACCGGCTCGCGAATCGCCAGAATGGCCAACGCCCACAACAACCCCGGCGCTCCGATCACCAGCAGGACAAGTCTCCACGGCGCCTGATCCGCGAGAGGCGTGTGGGCCAACGCTCCCATCTGCACGAGGTGCAGCACTTCTCCGCCAATCAGGAGGGAGGCGCCGATTCCCATGGCGATTCCGCTCAAGAAACAACCGACCGCCGTTCCCCGCCGCGACGGTGGGAAGTAGTCACTGATGAGTGAGATGGCGGCCGGTGACAGGACCGCCTCGCCCAAACCCACTACCAATCGGCCCGCAAAGAGTTGACCGAAGCTGTGAGACAGGCCGCACGCCAGCGTGCCCACGCTCCAGACCACTACACCGCCGAAGATCAGATTGCGCCGCGAAGTGCGATCGGCCAGAAACCCAAGTGGAATTCCGGCGATCCCGTACACAACCGCAAACGCCGTCCCGAGCAGGAGGCTGATCTGCGTATCGCTGATCCCGAGATCGGCCCGGATCGGATCCACGAGCAGGCTCAGTACCTGCCGATCGGTGTACGACAGGACCGCGGTGGCGATCAGAATCGCCACTACGGTCCATGCATAACCGCGCCGGGGATAGTCGTCCTGTTGCGGCACTAAAATTTATAGCTCAAATCGGCGCCCACGGTCCTTGGCTGGTTGGTAGCGACGCGGTCCAGGATCGAGATGTTGGCGGACAACGCGCCGGTATCACCGAGCAAGGCCTTCTTGTTGGTCAGGTTATCCACGAATAAAACCGCCGACCACTTGTCGGTTTCCACACCGATGCGCGAATCGACCAGATCGTAGGACGGCAGGGTGTTGCGCCTGAAAGTGATGTCCTGCACCGAATCCATGTAGCTGTTGTTGATCCGGACGAGCAGATTCAGGCTTCCCGCCAGCGGACGCCGATAGGTCAGCGTGGTATTGGCCGTGACCTCCGGAACATTCAGCAGCCGGTCGCCACTGACCACGCCTGCGCCGGTCACCGTGGACGAGTTGGTGGCGTGCGTGTAGCCGACGCTCTGCGCCAACACCAGGCCCGGAATCAGCACGAGGGCCGCTTCCAGCTCCGTGCCGTACACCTTGGCCTTGCCCGCATTCGTCGTGTACTTGTAACCGCACCCGGGTGCCACCTGCTGTTGAATGTTCGACCAATCCTCGTAGTACACATCGCCATTGATTGACAGTCGCGAGTCGAGCAGCCGCATTTTCTCGCCCAGCTCATAGCTCCACACGCTATCCGGGCCGAACTGCTTGGGTGCTGGAGTGCACGGTGGCGGGATCGGGGAGTTCGGACCGCCCGGCCGAAAGCCTTTGGAAACCGTGCCGTACACAGTCAGGGTGTCATTGGGAATGTAGGCGAGATTGACCTTCGGTGACACCCCTGAGTTCTGTGCTACGCCGAACAAGGTGTCGCTGGTGCCGTTGGCCGAGACTCCGCTGACCGAAGTTGCGGAGTTGCTGTGGAAATTGTAATAGCGCGCGCCTACGGTCGCCTTCAGGTTATTCGGCAATAGATAAGAGGCTTCGCCAAAGAAGGCGTACTGGTCTACGTCCAGTTGGCGATGGTTGTCGGCCAGGTTGTTGGTTCCGAAGAGCGCCGTGAAGCCATCGTAAAAGGAGTACACGTGCGAGGTTGCATGGAACGAGCTGTAATAACCACCCACCAGCCATTGAAACGGACCCGTGCCTGTAGAAGCCAGGCGCAGCTCTTCACTGATCTGCCGGGTGTAATCGTCCTCTGAAATGGTTCCCGCGCCCAAGCCACCGTCAGCGGTCGAAAACGGGAAGTCGGCCGGTGGCCCAAGGAAACCACCGATGTAATCCTGCATGGCCTCCGAGATGTCCTGGGTCTGGTTCTGCTGCCGCGTCCAGCTCGAAGTGGCCGAGACCACCTGGAAACCATCGAAGTCATACTTGATGTTGAGGTTCTGAAGATTGAACGTGTCCTTGAAGGGCTCGGCCAGGTCGAAGGGCTGATAGTGCACTTCGTTGCCGGGCGGTACGTCGATGGTGTTCGGGCCGCTTTGATTGATGCGCTGGTAGAGTGCCCCTGCGGTAATACTCAGGCCCTCGAGCGGCTGAACCAGGAGTGTGACCCGGCCACCCTTGAGATTCTCGGTATTGGACCCGCTGACCCGCTTGGTCACCGGCGCCCCGGCAACATCGCCACGCTGCGTACTATTGTTGACCTCGAGGGGAAACGGATCCACCACGTCGCGGTCGATCCAGCCATCTATGTGTTTGTTGGTGACGACCAGGCGCAACGCGGCCACATCCTGCAGCAAAGGCAGGTTGAGCATCCCGTTCTCGCTGTGATTGAAGCCGCCACCGTCGGTACCGGAACCGGTTCCCTGCACGTTGGCCGCAATCTGCCTGGGGTCGGGCGCATTGGTGACGAGCTTGATGGTGCCGCCCATGGAGCCCGCCCCATACAGCGTGCCCTGCGGGCCGCGCAGAATTTCCACGCGATTCAGATCGAACAGGTTGGGGTCGATGACCACCTTGCCGTTCTGGGCCATGGCCGGTGGCGTCAGTGCCGTCTCATCCAGATAGAAACCCACGGTCGGTGACTCACCGCCGGTGGAGGTCAGACCGCGCATCTCGAATTCGGTCTGACCGGGGCCCGAAGTCTTGAATGACACGCCCGGCACCTGTTGGGCGACCGACAACAGGTTGGAAACGCCGGCGGCTTGCAGGTCCGCGCCACTGATGGCCGTAATGCTGATCGGTGTCTTCTGAACGGTGGACTCGCGCTTCTCGGCGGTCACGACCACCTCTTCAATCGCTGCCGCGGTCGCTTCCGGGCCGGCATCGGCGCCCCACGCCCACTGACTGAGTGCGAACGGGCCCGCGCAGGCCGCGGCCACGACAACGCTGATTTTACGAATCATTCCTTTTGTCTCCCCATGTTCAGCTCGTACTTCATGATCTGACCGTGACGTCCGGTTCGATCACGCTCCAGGATGTACACATCCTCCCGGGGTCCGCGCCGATAGTCGGTCACGGCCGAGATGGATGCCTGATCGTCCTCATCAAGCTGTAAAGCCCCCAACTGATCGTGGGCGTGCAGGTGCGCGGTGTTGGTGGCACCCACAATGATGCCCGCCACCTGCGGGCGGTCGAGAATGGCCCGCGAGGCCACCGTGGCAATATCGGTTCCGTGCCGGATGGCCGCCTCGTCCAGCACTTCCAGCAGTTGTTGGAATAAGTCCCAGCCGCCGAAATCATCAATGATCAGTTTGTATTTGACCAGCGAGCGGTTGCGCAGTGTCTCGATCCGGGGCTGCGGTTTGCCGAGCCACCGTTCGGACAGGAAGCCGCCGCAGACTGTGCCGTAGCAAAGCAGTGCGATGTTGTTCTCACGACAGAATTCAACCATCCGGATGTTGGGACGGTCGTCGATCAGCGAGTATTGCAGTTGGTGTGCCACGATGGGCACGCCCGCCGAAACGATTTCATCCAGATGGGGTGTATCGAAGTTGGTGACGGCGAGGTGTGCGATCTTGCCGGCGCGCCGCAGCCGGTCGAGCTCGAGCGCCGTTTCCACGTAGCGCCGCACATTCAAATCCCACCAGTGGAACTGCACCAGGTCGAGCTGCTCGACTCCCAGTCTCTGCAACGATCGGTCGATGATGCGCTCGACGTACTCACGATCCACCGATGTGAGATCGGACAGATCGGGCACGAACTTGGTATGGACCTGCACCCGGCCCGCCAGCGCAGGGTGAGACCGGCGGAAATCCCCAATCAACTGTTCAACGCCGGTGTAGATATCGGCGCAATCGAAGGCCGTAATGCCGGCCTCGACGAAGCTGACCATGTCTTTGATGGCTTGCTGCGGCTCCACCACTCCGTGATCGCCGGCGAGGTGCCAGCCGCCCTTGATGACGCGCGAGAACGAGTAGCCGTCTGCCAGGGTATACCGCGGAATCACGGCAACTTGGCCCCGGGAAGTGGCACGGCTGTTGTGTCGGATCGCCGGAAAAAACGACGTCCGGTGCGGGTGATGCGAAATCGCGTGGGACAATGCGGGTCCGGGCACGCAACTTCGGCATCCGATGACATCCAATCGTTGGGATCAGTCACGCGCTGCTTCGCAGGCAGCAACGGCAACAGTGCAGCCAGAGAGTAGATCGAGAACCCCTGCCCCGCCGGCAACTTCAACATCTCGCCGTGCAGCTCGAAGTAGTCGCCCAACCTGGCACCGCAGTAAATGGTCTGGTCCGGAGGCCCAACTACCTCGACCCGCAGGTCATAGAGCTCGAAACCTGCCTCACCCGACGGGCCGCCGGATGACATGGTCACGCCGAGCCACCTGGTCCCTGCCAGAACGACTTGTCCGTCATCACCAGGTCGAACGCACGACCGATGTCGGATTCCAGCGCCTTGCGCGCTGCAGCAGCGTCACCTCGAGCCAGCGCGGCCACCATTTCCACGTGAAAATTGGTTCCACGCCCTTCGCGGCCATCGAAGCGCTCGGACGCCACTCGCAGGTACGGTCCAAACTGCAGCCACAAACTCTCAATGATCGGCAACAGGACCGCAGAGCCGGAGCGTCGATAGATCGCGAAGTGGAACGCGCGATTCTGCTGGGCGCTGCCTTCGGACACGTGCTCCGCATCCGTTTCACTCTGGGCCTCAATGAATTGCCGCAGCGTCGCCAAGGTCTCCTCGTCCATGTTTTGGGCGGCCCGCGCGACCGCCAGCCCTTCGATGGCGAACCGCGCTTCCATCAGGTCGCGCAGCGATTCCTTGGACAACGAGGGCACCCGGACACTGCGGTTGGGCATGGACTCGATCGCCCGCTCGGCCGCGAGGCGATTCAGCGCCTCCCGGACGGGCATGGCGCTGGTCCCCAGCGCGGTGGCCAATTCTGCAATTTTCAGTTTCTGCCCGGGTTCGAATCCGCCCCGCATCAAGCGGTCGCGGAGCACTGAATAGACTCGATCCTGTACGGTCTCGCGATCAATACGCGCCAACCCGAGCTGTGAGCGGTCTGCCATGACTACCCCTTGATCTTTGATCACAGATTTATAATCAAGAATTCCATTGGGGACAAGGCCCCACAGTGGAAGTGTAAATGTACGGTATTGGTGCGTGCGGGAAATGCACGCAGGGTGGTCGTTGCGGGTCTGGTTGAGCGGACGGACGCTGCGAATTTAGCGACTTTCGGGACGCGATTTTGCGTCGGCGGCGGGCAGTGTGCGGGGGTCGAGGGGGGTGCACCGCCCCCGGCGGGCGCAATCGCCGGTGCCGGAAGCGGTGCGGGGTAGCCTGATGGCGCGAGTGCTGCGCCTTAGATCTTCAGATCTTCGTGCTGATCACACCGCTGCGGCTGCTTTCAACGCCGGTGGCTGAGTACGCAGTCACCGCAAAGTACCAAGTGCCCGTGGGCAGATTGCTCAGCGTGTACGCCGTCAAACCCGGGTTGGACACCTTGACCGACTCGGTCAGCGCATCGGGAGACGTGCCGTAGTACACCGTGTAACCAGCGAGGTTCGTCAGCGTAGTTCCATCGCTGTTCTCGGTGGGCGGCGTCCAATCGAGAGTGGCCGTACCCGTCGAAACGGTTTTGACCGGAGGAGTAACTACCGTGGGGGTGGTCGAACCCTGGTTCGAAGCGACCGTGTTCGATGCTGGCGCCGTGCTCTGAGTCGTAGTGTCAACCACCGGCGTCCGGTCGATCATGCCGACATTCGGCTGGACCAATGTGCCAGTGGTGGAAGCGGTTGTGCTGCTGTCTGCGCCGCAGGCGGCCAGACCGAGCGTTACGAGGGTGCACAAAACGGCATTGCGGATGTGCGAGCGAGCGGCCAGATCGAGTTTTTTCATGAATCACTACCCCGGTTAAATGTCCAAAACATTCGCCAGGGCAGCGATGCGGTTCGCGCACGCACGACCTTCAGGGTCGCTCGATTGCGATCCGATAACGACAAACATTGTTGCTTGCCGGTAACCCCGCTATCTCGTGCCGGTTATGGCTCGAGACCGGAGGCTTTGCGTCCCCGCCTTACGACGGGTTTGCCCTTGCGTTGTGAGGCCTAGTTAACCTGATGAAAAAACAGTCTGCAATTGTCTGGGTCCGCCGACACTTGGGTGTTGCAACCCTAAAAAAAGAGTTGGTTCGCACTTTGCACGGCACCAGAGTGCGTGTCGGCGGCCACACGCCCCCACTGCTTCTCGATTGGCCTGATGTGCAGCGCAAGACGCGTCACAAATTTTTTCAATGAGATGTTCATACTGTGCGCCAGTTAACAATTTTTTTGCGCAGGTGCCGGCCGTGAAGAACGTGATTTTCGACCTGGGAGGTGTGGTCATTGAGTGGAATCCCGACCGGATCCTCGCGGGCTACTACGCCGACCCCGAGTTGCGGGCTCTCATGAAGCGCGAGTTGTTCCAGCATCCGGATTGGCTGCACTTTGATCGCGGGACGTTGAACGAGGCTGCGCTGCTTGTCCGGGCTGCAGGTCGGACCGGACGTCCGCCAGCCGAGCTCGAGGGCCTCTTCGAGGCGATCCGCGGCTCCCTGCACACCAAGGCCGACACGGTCCGGCTGCTCGAAAAGCTGTCGGCTCGCGACGTGCCGCTCTACTGCCTCTCGAACATGGCCTCAGACATCTTCAAGTACCTGCGCGAGCGGCATTCGTTCTGGGGTGTATTTCGCGGGATCGTGATTTCGGGCGACATCCAGATCATGAAGCCGGAGCCTGAGATCTTTGAGTTCCTGCTACAGCGCTATGGATTGACTGCGTCGCAGACTGTGTTCGTGGACGACAACGCGCCGAATGTCGAGGCGGCACGCGCGGTGGGGATTCAGACCGTGTGGTTCAAGGACGCGCGCCAATGCGAGATTGAGCTTGAGGAGCTGCTTGCAAGTTGATGTTTCTAAAAGGGGTGTACCTGTTTTGATGGGCCAAACGGGAACAATTGCGGCTTTGCTGCGGTCCACCGGCGATGGGAGAACGAAATGTGCGGTGGCCGCGGCGCTATATCGCGCTTATTGCGGTCCTCGCGGTTCATTTCGTTCTCGTTGCGGTGTTGTCGGTCGGCTCTCGCGGCCGCCTTCCATTGACGGCGCGGAATGACATCTCTACGACAATCGTCTCGTTACCGACGATGCCGGCGAAGAGTTTGACGCCGGTGCCCGACCTACGCCTGGCGCCGCTGACGCCAGTCACTCCATTCATGCCCGAAGCACCGTCCATCAGCATGCAGGCTTTGGACAGCCCGCCGGAACCGATTGACTGGCAGGCCGAGGCGCACAGAGCCGCAACCACAATCACCAACTCGAATCCCCCGCCACCACCAACAGAGGATCGGCGCAAGACGGCGTCGGCACACGGACCACGCCCGTGGGTTCCAAAGTCAACGCACCACGCGGGCGAGCAATACAAAACCATCACCGGAGACACTGTCGTGTGGGTCAGTGACAAGTGCTTCGTGAAATCATCAGCACCGTTGCCCACGGTGCCAGGCTTCATTGCCCGTCAGTTGCTGACCTCAACCGTGTGCCCAGGCAGCGGGCATGAGGCTCGCGGCGACCTGTTCGAGGCGCTCCCGGCGTACAAGAAGTTGCACCCGGAGGCAGCAGGCGCCGCTGACCCCTCCCCTTAGCCGCTCGTCCCGCCCCAATCCCGCTCATCCCTGGCCAATTGCCGCCTCTTTGATCTGCGCCGATCCTGGCCCTATGAAAAAAGGAGGCCACATGGGCACGCAATCGGTAATTCACGGCAATCTGGGCGAGCGGCGCTACGATCTCGACTGGGTGCGCATCGGCGCATTCATGCTGCTCATTTTCTATCACGTCGGGATGTACTACGTGAGCTGGGACTGGCACGTGAAGAGCCCACATACATCACACGCGATCGAGCCGTTGATGATGTTGACTCAACCCTGGCGCCTGTCGCTGTTGTTTCTCGTCTCGGGTGTAGCGACCGCCTACCTCTTCGAACGCCAAGGCCAACGAGGCTTTCTTGGCCAGAGATCGATTCGGCTCCTGGTGCCGTTGCTGTTTGGAATGGCAGTGATTGTCCCGCCACAATCGTATCTCGAGGTCGTCGAAAAACTCTCGTACGGTGGCTCGTATGTTGACTTCTTGAAACTCTACTTCACCGCATACCACGGATTCTGCCGTGGATCGGATTGCTTACGCATACCCACATGGAACCACCTGTGGTTCGTTGCATACCTCTGGGTGTACACGTTGGTTCTGTATGTCGTGATCCGCGTAGCACCAGTCGCCGTAAAGAGGCTGCGTTCATTTGTAGAAAGCAATTTGGGTGGCTTGGGTATCGTGCTCTGGCCGCTGGCTCTACTGGCGCTCGCACGACTGACCCTGATAGCGATTTATCCACCGACACACGCCCTGATAGGCGATTGGTACAACCATGCCCTGTACGGAATCACGTTCCTGCTCGGGTTTGCCCTCGCCGGCACACGCGCACCATGGATCGCCATTGAACGCTCACGTTGGATCGCGCTGGGACTAGCCGTATTGGGTTGGGCGTTCCTGTCAGCTTACTACGGGTTCTACAACGAAGACTCCGTGGTCGCGCCTCCGCAAATGCTCAGGTTGTTTCAGCGGTTCGTTTATGGTGCTGAGCAGTGGTTGGCAATCGTTGCAGTGCTTGGATTTGCACGCCGCCATCTCGCCCAGGACAACGCAGCGCGCCGGTACCTCACCACATCGATTTTTCCCGTGTATATCCTGCACCAGAGCGTAATCGTCGTGGTCGCACATTCACTCAAGCCGGCGCACCTGGACCCGATGGTTGAAAGTGGACTGCTTGTAATGGTGACAGCGGCAACTTGCTTCCTCGGCTATGAGGTGATCCGCCGCGTGAAGATATTGCGACCGCTGTTTGGCCTGGCGATGGGTCGCGAGGCTGTGGAAGCCTCGGCCAGACCCCATAACCTGGGTGTCGCAAGGCGCGCGTCCGCTGCCGTATGACGTACAGTGAAGTACGATGCCGTCAATGGCCACCACCACAGACCCTGTAACTGCCACCGCGAGCCCAGCCAGCAGTCGCACCGCCTCGGTGTGGCGCTGGCTGCGGCCGGGATGGCCGCTGTACCTCTTGTTGACGGCGTTATTCGGCCTCTACCAGGGCTTGAACCAGACCATCGGCATGCGGTCGGCCAGCAACCATTTCGCCACGTGGAAGCCGTTCGTTTGGGAAATCTCCAGTGTCATTGTCATCGTCGCGCTCATACCGCTGATTGCCCGCTTCGAGAACAGGGTCAGGATCGACTCACGCCCACGAACAAAGGTTTTCCTCGCACACCTCGCCGGTGGCATCGTTTTCTCAATCATCCACACGACAGCGATGGTATTGCTGCGAAAGGCGGTCTACGCCCTGGCAGGCGAATTCTACGACTTCGGCAACATTGCGATCGGCGCGTTCTACGAGCTGCAGAAGGACCTGGTCACCTATCTGGTTATTCTGCTCGTGCTATTTACCGTTCGGGAATTCCGTGTGCGGCGCGCCGGTGAGTTGCGCGCCAAGGAACTGGCGGCAGAATTGAGTGAAGCGCGGCTGCGCCACCTGACCGCGCAGATTGATCCTCACTTTTTGTTCAACGCCTTGAATGCGATCTCCAATCGCATGCATGAAGACATTGACGCGGCAGATCGAATGATCAGTCAACTGGGCGATCTGCTGCGCGCCGCGTATGAGACCGACGATAGCGTGCTGGTCCCGCTGGGCCGCGAGCTCGGTTGGCTGCGCGGCTACGCGGCGATGATGGCCGAGCGATTCCGGGGGCATCTGGCCTTTGAGATCGAGGTGGACCCCGGCATTGAAACACTCAGGGTACCCCGGCTGTTGTTGCAACCGATTGTTGAAAACGCGATCCGCCACGGACTGCAGGACAGCCAGGGCTGGCTCAAGGTGGAGGTCCATCGGAACGGTAACGAGCTGCGCTACGTTGTCAGCGATGACGGCGTGGGTTTGCCCGAAAAACCGTTGGAGCGCGGCACGGGACTGTCCAACATCTCGCGGCGGCTGGAGCTGCTCTTCCCGAATGACCACGAGTTGACCTTTGGCTCGCGGCAGCCTCGCGGAGCCGTTGTTGCGCTACGCTTCCCGGTGTCCCCATGAGCTACTCAGTTGTCATAGTCGATGACGAACCCCCGGCGCGGGCGAAACTGGTGCGTTTCATCGCGGACCTGGAGGATTTTCGCGTAGTTGCCGAAGCGGGTTCGGTCGACGAGGCCTTAGCTGCGATTGGCAATGCCCAGCCGGACGTACTCTACCTCGACATCCAACTCGGCACTCACAGCGGTTTCGACGTGGTGGATGGACTGACGGCCATCGCAGCGCCCTTGATTGTATTCACCACGGCCTACTCCGAATACGCAGTGAAAGCGTTCGAGCTGCAGGCCCTCGACTATCTGCTCAAGCCTTTCGACCGCGACCGATTTCTCAAGAGCATCGAGCGCACGCGCGTCGCGCTTGCGGAACCGGACCGTAGCGATGTTGAGGAGCGCGTCCGCCGCTTGCTGTCACAAATCCCCGGGCGTCCCGCGGCGCCCAATCAGATCCTGGTGCGCGAATCCGAGCGGGCCTTTTTTCTGGCGGTCGACGACATTCAAAGAATATCGGCTTCAGGGAACTACGTGGAAGTGCATGCCAAGGGCAAAGTCCATCTGATCCGGGATACGCTGACCAGCTTCATTTCCCAATTGGATACCGCGGAATTCTTGCGGGTGCATCGATCACATGTCGTGCGCGTCAATTTCATTGCCGAAATGCGCCCCCTGTTTCACGGCGACTATGAGCTCGTCTTGAAGGATGGTCAGACGTTGTCGCTCAGTCGACGCTACAAGGCCCTGTTGCCGGCTGCCATTCGCGCACGGCTCTGATCACCGGCGCGATTCAGGGCCTACCGGACAGTGCGGTTGTACGGGTCGCCGGCCCAGTCGTTGGCGCGATCGGGCTCGCCGTCGAGACTCAACTCACCCGGCGCGTCGAGCGAGGTGAGCAGCTCGGAAACCGACTTGCGGGCCAACACACCCGTGGCGATATCCCAATCCCAGATCGCATTGCCGCGTGAATCATGGGTCACCTTGCCTGGCGCACGCTCCTGCGCGGATCCGTCCGCCGGTCTGACTAGCTGAAGTTTGCTGAGACGATTTTTTGACATCGAAGGTTTCCACAGTGATCCGTACTGCTTAAGTTGCACGTTCGATGCCATGGGGGAGACTTTGGGCTCGCCCTTGTAAAATTGAGGGGTGCTTCTCGGGTCAGGCCCGGCCAGTGTGACGACCCACAAAAATGTCCACTCTGCGGATCAGGCCAACCCTGAGGCCCTCGGGCCCCACTGTCAGAAGCCCGCCACGGTCGCAATGCAGCAGACGGCAAGGCATTGCCGCAGCGGCAAACCGGCAGGGCAGCGATCTGCCGGGTAAGCTTCCCCACCGGAGGCCCGCCTACCGGTGGCCCGGAGGGGGAATTTCGCGATGTCGGCCTTTCAAAGAGAGATTCTGGTGCGGTTCGGCCACTGTGACGCCGCCGGCTGGGTGTTCTACCCGCGCTACTTCGAGATGATCAGCGACTTCGTGGAGGACTGGTTCGAGGATGGCCTCGCGGCGAGCGCTCCCGGCCTGTTTCATCACAAACAGATCCTGACCCCGTCCGTGCATTTCACTGTGGACTTCGTCAAACCCACACGCTACGGCGACCGGCTCACATTCTTCCTGTGGACCACGAAGATCGGCAAAACCTCCTGTGAGCTGCGTATCGAAGCCTCCCACCAGGGGGAGTTGCGCATGCGGGTCAAACAGGTGCTGGTATTCATTTCGGCAAGCACCTCACGATCGACCGCGATTCCGCCGGAGCTGATCAGTCGAATGCACCGGTTTACAGCGGAGGAGGAGACTCCCGCGGCGGCGGGATCAGTAGCGGGGGCAATGCCCTCATCTGTGCCTGCGCAACCGCGCAAGCGCAAGGCGCCCAAGACTCCCGCGTAGCGCACCCACGCCGCCTCGCCACCGTCGGCTTACAGATTCGCGCGAATACCAGCGAAGGCGCCCAGCGTGGGCTGCAAGAATCCCACCGGATTCTGGTAGTGCCGGTCGAAAAGATTGTCGATCCTGCCAAACACCGTGAAGCGCCGGTCGATGTCGAAGCTTGCGGCCAGATTGACCACCGTATAACTCGGTGCCGTCAATCGCGGAATCGAGAAGTCTCGATTGCCGTCGATCCAGGAACTGACCGTCAATACGGTGGCATTGACGGCCAACGCATCCGTGGCCTGCCAGTCGGCATTCAAGCTGGCCTTGTGCTTGGGTCGCCGCAACAGTTCCTGATGGGATCCATCGTCCGTGGCCTGGGTGTACGTGTAGTCCGCACGTAAGGTCAGTGCATTTAAGGGAGTGTAGGTGAGGAAGCTCTCGACTCCGTCAGTGTGAGCCCGACCCACGTTGGCATAGGACGTGCCGGTGTCATCGACGGAAACCAGGTTGCGAACGCGGTTGTAATAGTAAGTCGCGCCGACCTTGAGCGCCTCGCCACCGAACGCCTGCTCCACTCCGGCATCGAAACCCGTGCTGGTTTCGGATTTCAGGTTGGGATTTGCAGAGAAGAACGGGGCGAAATCCTGGAACAGCTCGCTCAAGGTGGGAGCCTTGAATCCCGAGCCAACGCTCGCTTTCAATTTCGTACCCGTGGCCGCAATCAAGTACGCGGGCGCGAACCGATAGGTGGCTTTGCCGCCAAAACGATCATTGCTGTCGTAACGCGCGTTGATCGAAGAGTACAGGCTCTCACTGAACTGCGACTGCAATTCCGCGTAACCGGACTCAATGTTATTGCTGGCTGAGATCGGCTCGCTGATTTCGTCGCGCGCATGCTCTGCGCCCAGCACGAGCGCCTGCGCCTTCGAAAACCTCAGTGTGCCCTGCCAGTCGATTTTCGTGCGTTCGCCGGTGGCCAGGCTCTCCGGAAAGTCAGGCTCCTGGGTGGATGTACGTTTGCGCGTATAGGCAATGCCCAGAGTCTGATCGAGAAAACCATCGAGCAACACCAGGTGTCCGGTAGCGCGCGCATAGTATTCGCTGGTGTTGATCTGCGTCTGTTGTGCAGCCGGGAAGCTTGGAAAAGTGCTGAAATCATCACCGGTCTCGCGCAAGTGGCCATCGGTGTAACGCGCGACCAGCCCAACGTCGAAATTGGGGGCAACGTCGTATCCGAGCTTGGTGGCGAGAGTGAGATTGTCGTAGTAGTCGTCGTTGCGAGTTTCCCCGGGCGCCAGCAGATCGAGCGGTGTTACCGGCGTGGCACCCGAGTGGAAGTGCTCCACGCTGGCGTTGTAGTGGAACCGGTCGGCCGAACCGCGCACAGCCCCGATCTGGTTGAATGTCTCGAATGAGCCGCCCTCCGCGGATGCGAACACCTGTGCCGGTCCCGATCCGGCCTTGGTAATGATGTTGATCACGCCGCCAATGGCATCCGAGCCATAAAGACCGCTCTGGGGCCCGCGCAACACCTCTACCCTCTCGATGTCCTGTGTCAGAAACTGCGCAAAGTCGAATGTTGCGTTGGGGCTACTCGGATCGCTGACATCAATGCCGTCCACCAGCACTTTGGTGTGGTTGGAATTGGTGCCACGCATGAAAACCGTGGCCAGACCGCCGGGTCCCCCGTTCTGCACCAGGTTCAGTCCGGGGATTTCTTTCAGGATATCCGTCAGCGTGCGCTGCTGCCGGGCGGCGATGTCCTCGGCGGTGACGACTGTCACGCTGCTCGCGACCTGGGCCTCAGGAGTGGGGAGCCGAGTCGCTGACACAATCACCGGCTGCGAAGCTTCCCCCAGGTCCGCAGCGCCATCTGAGGTTGCGGTTGCGGCTGCCGCGGCAGCCCAACTCGCGCTCGCCCAGAGCGCCAGGACCACCGTCCCGGCGAGGAGGAAAAACAGGGATTTGCGCATGTCGAACGAAGCCTCCGCAGTAACGAACCGATGGGTCGTCACAGCGGAATTCCGCAGCCCCCAGCACACCCCGGCCGGAAACAGGACGACGGCGCGAGGCAGGTCTCCTGACTTCCGGGTCAGCGCTTTCGTTCACCTTCCCGAGGCATCACCTCAGTGGCACATCGAACGATTGCTCGCCGGTCACAGTTGCGGGGGCAGCCGCGGTTTTGAACCGCGTTCCCTTTCTAATCCCCTTGCGGGGAACCTTGCGCGTCCTAAAGCGGGTGCAGTATATCGAATTGACCCTTCACTGAGCCAGTGGCTATGATCGCGCGCGTCCAACCGGCACTGACCAGGGATCACATGACAACCACTACACTGTCCGACTCACGTTCCACATCCCTGCCGAAGGACCGGACGCTCATCGGAGGACTCGCGTTGGTCCTCGGATGCGGGTTCATCTTTCTCGTTGGCTTCGCTCCGGTGTCAGCCGTACATAACGCGGCCCACGATACGCGACACAGCGCTGCCTTCCCCTGTCATTGATCTGCGGTGGTCAGGGAGACAATTCTCGCGTCTGTCGTCGCGGGTCTGATCGCGGCACTCATCTTCACGTTGGTTCAATCGGTCTGGGTCACGCCGCTGATTCTCCAGGGCGAGACTTACGAGGAAGCGGCCGAGGCGCAGCCTCATCACCACGAGGCTGAGGCCGGGCATCATCACGACGCCGATGAATGGAAACCCCAGGATGGTTGGCAGCGGACCTCGTTGACTTTCGCCGCCAACCTGTTGATGGGTGTTGGCTACTCGTTCGTGTTGGTTGCGCTTTACCTGCTGTGGCGCGAGCCGAAGAATGCGTTGGACGGAGCTCTGTTCGGCATGGCGGGATTCGCGGTGTTTTTCGTGGCGCCGGCACTCGGGTTACCGCCTGAGCTGCCGGGTACTGCGGCGGCGGAGCTGGGTTCGAGACAGCAGTGGTGGGCGATGACTGCGTTGGCGACCGCTGCTGGTTTGATTTTGTTGTTCTCACGAACTCCGTGGTGGACACGTATTCTCGCTCTGGCGCTGATCGTCGCGCCGCACCTCGTCCCTGCACCTCACCCGGCTGTCGAATCTTCACTGGCGCCCATGGAGTTGCAGAACCAGTTCCGCGTGGCGACTGCGGTTTGCAACGCCATCTTCTGGTTATCGCTCGGCGTTGCCTCGGGCATCGCATTTCAGAAGCTGGTCGGCGGGGGCGCTCGCTCCCGAGCCTGATTCGATGTCGGCAAACTGGCGCTCAGATCTGAACGCGCTGAGCTTCCAGCCGCAGGGCCACATCGGTGAGTGCTTCGTTCATTGTCGCGCCTTTCAGACCATTCTCGGCGCGAGCTCCCCTCCTACGCCTGATCAGTGTCGAGCCGCCTACGCAGAGTTGCGTGAGGCGTTTCAGCACGCGGCGGCGGAGAAAATCCTCCGCGCCGCGCTCACTCCCGAGGCCAATTTCCACCTGACAAGCCGGGACGTGCTGCGGACGCAGCTCAAAAGTCGAATCTGATCGTCGCGCCGATGGTACGCGGCTGACCCGGAAACTCGGCGTACTGCAGAGTTGCGCTGGCCGCGCTCAATCCGCCCATGGTGTAGACCTTGTCAGTCACGTTGTTGGCCCAGGCCCACAATGACCAACGGTTCCCGGCCCACTCGCCGTTGATACCCGTGCGCAGATTGAGAACTCCGTAGGAACGGACCTTGGCGAATTCGGAGTTGTCGGCGGAGCCGAAGAATGCCGAACGCCACGTGAAATCGACACCCGCGAAGCCCTCCAGGCCAGTCCAAACCGGGTGATCGAACTGGGCCCCTGGACTGACGATCCACTTCGGCGCACCCACGACTTGCGAGCCAGTGAGATCGCAGACCGTCCGACCCGCCGCAAGCGCCTCTGCCGAGCACGGGGCATTCGGGTACGAAACGTAAGTTGCATCGTTGTAGGAAGAATTGAGTGTCAAGTGCAGACCGGTCACGGGAACCGCCTGCAGCTCGAGCTCCAGGCCCTTCGACCTGACTTTCCCAATGTTGGACAATACCTGTACGAAGACTCCGGGCGAGCTCTCCTGCAACTGAGTCGCCTGGTAGTCGGTTACATTGGTCAAGAACAGGTTGGCGTTGATCTGCAGACGTCGCTCGAACAGGGTCGATTTGAAGCCGATTTCGTAGTCGGTGGCCTTCTCCGGGCTGACATACAGAGACGCAGTGGTAAAGCCCGCGTTCGGCACGATCGGGTTGATGCCGCCGGCCTTGGCGCCCTTGGACACCGAGGCATAGCCCAGAACGTCATCCGAAACCTTGAAGCTGGCGCTCGCAAGAGCTGAGGTGTTGGCGTCATGCCGGGTCAGCTTTCCGGATTCAAACTCCGCAAAAGCCGTCTGAAATCCCACCGGGCCGGCGGCCGGATTGCGATGCACACGTGTGAACTTGTCTTCGTAGGTCTCACGCACCCCACCGGTCAAACTCCAGCGGTCCGTGACATTCCAGGTGGATTGCCCGAAGACCGCCGCACTATTGGTTCCAAGAAACTGCGAGACCGTCGAGGAGCCATTGTTGAAGAATTCCCGGCCCGTATAGGCCCCTGCGTCCGGGCCATAGAACGTGTACATCTGATTGACTTGATGCTGATAGAAATAGTACAGGCCGACTACGGTTTGAACGGGCCGGCCCGTGGGCGTCGCAAAGCGCAGTTCCTGCGTCCACTGCTCGTCGTTGTCGGCCTGTCCGGCGTTGGTGATGGCGTTGAGATTGGTTCCATCGGCATCGTTGGTGGGTATGAACCGCCAGTTGCGATAGGCTGAAATCGAGGTCAGCTTATAGTCGCCCAACTTCCAGTTCGCCTCGGCGGAGCCACCACCCTGGTTGACACTCATATGCTGGCGCGAATTCAGGGTGACCTTGCGATAATCCGGGTCCAGCACGACCTGCGCACCAATTCTGTTGATCAGACCGAGGTAAACCGCGCCGCCGTTGGGTCCAGCGTTGTACAACGTACTGGCGCAGCAATCCGAGCTCTCACGGTTGTAGTCTCCGATGAGCCTCAGACTGAAAGTATCACCGGGCTTGAATAGCAATTGCGCTCTGACTCCATCGCGGGTGTAGCCGTTGAGATCCCGCCCATCGAAAATATCCTCCACGAAGCCGTTCTCGTGCGAGCGCGATGCCGAAATCCGGCCGGCCAATACATCCTCGTAAAGCGGTCCCGAAACCGCGCCTCGAACCTGGTAGTAGCCGTAGTTGCCTCCCGAGGTTTCGAGCTTGTACTCCGGCTGGAATGTCGGTAGCCGGGTCTGCAGATTCAGTACCCCCGCCGTCGTATTTTTGCCGAACAGGGTGCCTTGAGGACCTCGCAACAAGGCGACCTGCTCCAGGTCGATCAGGTCCATGTTGGCCATTCCGGGCCGGCCCAGATACACGTTGTCCAGGAATACGCCCACGCTGGACTCGAGCGCATCGTTTGCCGGGTTGTTACCCAGGCCGCGCACGGCGATGCTCGTCTGCCGTGGGTTGCCGAACTGCACGTTGGTGCTCGGCAGGTGCTGGTTGAGTTGCTCCAGGCGGAATTGGCCTGCGTTTTCCAGGGAGCTGCCGGAGACTACGGCAATCGGGATGGGCACCGACTGGACGTTTTCGGTCACTCGTCGGGCGCTGACGGTGACTGATTCGATTTGGCTGGTGCCGAAGTCGGAGTCCGGACTGTCGGATGATGGGGCGGCCGATGCGTCGCTAGGGGTCGCGGCGGCGTCGGGGCCCTCGGGGCCCTCGGGGCCGTCGGCGGCGAGAGCGTTGTCACCGCCGGCGGCGGACGACGTATCGGCCGCAAACGCGGTCGAGGCGACCGAGGCTGCTGCGGCCGCAAGCACGGCTGCCGTGACTACCATGGATGAACGAATGGACATGACCCTCACCTGTTCGTTTCTTGCGCGCACGAATCCGGACCGCCTGCGGGTGCAACCGCGGCGGCACGCGAGGTGCGCTATATCTATGTTTGAATTCAGCGGCCGGTCACGCGCTTTGGCATGACCGGCCGCGATCGCTCACCCAGCCCTTACCCAGTCCTTACTGAGCCGCGTCAGCGAGCCTCCTACTGAGCCGCATTAGCGAGCTGCTCGTGCGAAGCCGGCAGCGCCGCGTAGCGATGGGCGTACCCCTTGGCTCGCTCGGCACTCAGCGCCTGCCGCTCCGCCGGGCTGACAGACTTGAATCCGGCCGGCAAGGCGTTCTTCAGCTCCGCGAGCTTGACCACCTTGACCTCGCGCACGGCTTTGTCAGCAGCGGCTTTATCCACCTGCACCGACGCCGGCAGCACTTGCCAACGGATGAGCACCTTGCCTTCATGAAGGCCGCCGGTATCCACCCAGTTGGCGACACCCGGATCGTGCGTTGCTATGACATACGTCAATGTTGAGTCGGCATTTGCCTTGACCTGATTGTTGTTCAGGCTGCCGGAGGCACTGATGTGTTCGCGCGAAACCAACCAGGGATCGGTGAGGTCAAACCCTACATAACGCGCCCCAATTGGATCGAGGGTGACCACCAGCGCTTCATCGGAGGCAATTTTGAATTGACCGTTCGCGGCAAAGCCCCACCCGCCGCCGCGCGCGAACGGCGCTGCAATCGTGTTGGCGGCGAGCTTGGACACAAACCCTTTGGTCTGCCAACCCAGCAAAGTCTGAGTGCCAGCCTTGATCAACTCAACCGCGTTGTGGGTAACCTGCTCCTCAGTGAGGGCCGGACTCGAAGGCCCGCCGATGCGACGAATGGACGCGGCTTGCGGGTTCTGCACACCCCACTCGTTGAAGGTGTTGCGGATGAGAAGAACTTTCGCAGCAGCCGTGGTCTGCAGATGATTAGACCGGCCGTTGGCCGGCGAGCTGTCGATACTGATCTTGAACGACCCATCCGCCTCGGGTTTGACGTCCTGGTCACGCAAGGCTGCAACCGGAGTATCCAGATGATCTTGCCGGCCATCCTCTCCAACAAAGCTGTCGTAAACGAGGAAGCTGAATTGTACGGGCCCCGGCGCGGCCGGCTTGACCGTCAACTCATACTTTGAGTTCCCATCGACCGGCACGAAGCGATATACGTTATCGGGATTGTCTATACCCCAGCGTGAACCCGGCACCGAATAGCCGAGCCATTTGCGCGGAGCTGTGAATCCCCAGACGATCTTGGGACGTGCGGCATCCCCGTTAACTGCGTCGAGCACTGCGGCAAACGCAAACTCTTTCACTGCACGGTCGACAACGGACTTGGACTCATCCGAGTCGGCTACCGGACTGGCAAGAAACAACCGCTTGGACTCCGCGATCTGATCAGTGACCGCGCGGCTGGCAAAGACCTTGATCGCCTGCGTCTCGACGGTTTGCTGATCCGGGGTTGCCAGGGCACTGACCCCGCCGCCGGCAGCGGTAGCGGCCGCGGCCGTTGCCGACAGGATCAATCCGACTGGAATAACGCGCGCGAGCCTGTTTGGTGTTGGTGTTTTCATACGCCGCACGCTAACACCGGGCCGGAAGGGCCCTCCAACAATTTCCAGGCATATGGCAGTGACACCTGATTGTGTCACCGCTCTGTTACCGGCAGGCTACCCCGGCAGAACCAACGGGCGTTTCAGGACCTACAGGTGTTACCGACCCTACAGGCGTCGAGCAGCGGCGGCGTCATTCCAGGCAGGCTTCGAAGCCGACGCTGAACACGGCCTTTTCCAGATCGCGCCCTATAAAAACCAACTGAGTGCGCCGCGGACGGTCACCCCAGGGGCCGAGCACACTCGTGTCCACCACCATGTGGACACCCTGGATGACAATCCGGTCGCCTGTTCCGGCAAAATTCAGGAAACCCTTCATCCGATACAGGCGTGTGCCCTGCGTCTTGAGAATCTCCGACAGCCATGCCTGGAAACGCTCCGGATTCAGAGGGCGCGTGGTTTCGAGGCTGAACGATCCGACCCGCTCATCATGTGAATGACCTGGATCAAAGTCCCTCTGCACCACCGGCGCCACTTCACGGGCCTGCGCATCAAGGAGCTGCAGCGCGAACTCGCTCGGCAAATGTTCAGTAAAGAACCAATACCGCCCGGCCCGGGCAATCCGCAGCGTGAATCTCGCTTCGCCGCCAGTCGGCAAAACCAACCTGCGGACGGTGGTCGAGACAGACAAGATCGCGCCGGCATCTCGATCCTCGGGGGTGCCTGAAAACAGAGTGAATACGCGCTCGGCGGCCTTCACGGGATCCAACTCGTCGGCGTCGATCACATCACAGACCATGATCTCAATCGATGGGTCCGGACCTTCTTGCAAAACCAGCGTGTAGTCGCCAGGCGCCAATTCGAACGCTCCCGCCCATTCGAACGGGTACTCCGGCTCCAGAAACGTGGGCTTGTATTCCAGCGCGCGCGCCAGGTCGAAGCCGCCAATTCCCAGCACCGTATTCATGGGCACCGAGGCTCGTTCAACAGGATCGGCCCGGACGATTCGGGCCAGTGCGTTCATGCTACGCACACGCTGCTCGAGCGCGTCGAGCTCTCCGGCACTGACGAGGTCCGCCTTGTTGAGGACAATTACGTCCGCGAACGCAACTTGCGTCGTCGTCTCTTCGCTATTGAGTATCTGTTGGTCGAAATGACGCGCGTCGATCATGGTCACAATACCATCGAGCGCAAACTTGTCGCGCATCGCCTCGTCCACAAAGAACGTCTGGGCGACCGGCCCCGGATTGGCAAGACCCGTCGTTTCCAGCACGATGCGGTCGAACTTGTCCCGCCGAGTCATCAGGTTGCCGAGAATGCGGATGAGATCGCCGCGCACGGTGCAACAGATGCAGCCGTTGTTCATTTCGAAAATCTCTTCCTCGGCGTTGATCACCAGCTCCTGATCGACACCGATCTCCCCGAATTCATTTTCAATGACCGCAATCCGCTGGCCGTGATTTTCGGTGAGAATGCGATTCAACAAAGTGGTTTTGCCCGAGCCGAGAAAGCCGGTCAACACGGTTACTGGAATTCGTCCGACTGTACTCACTCGAGCTCCTCGATTCGTCGCAAAATTTGGATCACCAACCCATTTCCGTCGAGCGCGTTCAACGCCACGCACTCCGCACTCAGGGCCGCGGCGAGCTGACGTGCGCGTCCGAGCACAATGGGTCCCGGCTCGCAATCAATGACGACAGCGCCGGCGCATACATCTCTGACCTGGGCACAAGCCTCTAGCGCCTCCTCCCACGGATCGCCACCGTTTGCGCTCACATTCGCCCGCCCGTCCGTAAACACGATGAGCAAAGCAGGTTGACGTGTCCGCAGTATTTCGGTCGCGTCAATCAATGCAGTGGCCAGGGGCGTACGCCCACCGGTGGGCACATCGCTCAGTGCCTCCTCAACGCTTTCGATTCCATTCGTGAACGGCATAACGAGATCAGTGCCCTGACCGCGGAACACCATCAGTGCAACCTCGTCACGGTTTTTGTAGTTCGACTTGAGGAGCCCCATCGCAGCGGTCTTTGCCATCTCAAGACGCCTTTGAGTCGCCATTGAAGCGCTCGCGTCTACCAGAAACAGCACATGGCTTCGTCCGGGACCATTGCGGCCGCGCTGCATCAGGTCGCTTGATGCAATGTCGATGCCTCGCTCACCAACTCTTCTGCCACGGGTGGCCGCGGTGGTTATCGTCTCGTTGATAGCAAGCGTTCCAGTTTGGTCGTAGGGTGTCGCGCGAACCGCTCGTCTTGATGCGGTCGATCCGGTGCCACGACGGCCTGAGCTTTCGCGATCAATTAGGTCTGTAACCAGGGTTACGGTTGCGCCGTCGTCTGACGATGCTGGGGCCGCACGCATTGATGGTGACGCGGGGGGGCCGGCACCGACCGTGCCTTCGGGTGCGCTGGCGTTGGCCCGCGTGTCGTCACCGGCGCCAAATCCTGGGCCATATTGATCTGGTGACGGCGACGGCGCACCCATTGACGCCTTTCGCTGCGTCGATGTCGGGGCTGGCCTGCGTCGTAACCGATGCGGCAGAGCGAACGCCGCCGCGCGCCTCACGTGATCGGCACTGATTTCGTCAGACTCTTCCCATGCCGCCAACGCGCGGGCCGTCTTAACGATTGCCAGATCGCCGCGAATGCCCTCCAACAACTGCTCCGCGCAAATAGCGGTGACCACCGACAAAAGAGCACCTGTCACCTTCAACGTCGACAGCCGCGCGCGTGCTGCGACAATTTCTTGTCGCAACGTATCTTCCGCCTCACGCGCGGAAGCGACTACTGCGGACGAATCCGCGTCGAATTCGAGGCGCTTGCTGACAGCCGCCATTCGCAGCTCTTGTGTATCGAGCCCACGCACGTGCACCGATAACCCGAATCGATCGAGAAACTGCGGGCGCAGATCCCCTTCCTCGGGATTCATTGTGCCAACCAATACAAATTTCGCGGCTTCTCCCGCAGACACCCCATCTCGCTCCACGGTTACCCAACCGCTGGAGGCCGCGTCCAGGAGCAGGTCGACGAGGTGATCAGGCAACAGGTTGACCTCGTCCACATACAGCACACCGGCATTGGCCCGCGCCAGCACACCGGAACGAAGCTGCGTGTCTCCGTCGCGAAGCGCTTTGGTCACATCCAGTGAGCCCACTACTCGGTCTTCTGTAGCGCCCAGCGGCAGCTCAATGAACGGTGCCGCGGCACCGTCCGCCTTCGCAGGGAGCAACGCCGCGAGACCACGGGCGATTGTCGTTTTGGCGGTTCCACGCTCACCCCTGATGAGCACGCCACCAATGGTGGGATCGACCGCCGACAACAACAGCGCCAGTTTTAGCTCGTCCTGTCCGACGACTGCAGAGAAGGGATATACGGCTCTCATGGATACCTAGTCCTCACGAATACCCCTCCGCATGCTCTTCGATTGCAGCTTCACTCGTGAGAAGCACGGAGCGAAGCGCGTCCAGCGTCTCAATCTTCGCGGTCCAGAGACGTCGCTGTTGAGCCTCCAGCAAGCGCTCTGCGATAGCATTCAGCGCCCAAGGGTTCGCATTTTCCAGGAACTGCCGTGAGCCACCCATTGCGAAATTCTTTGCTACTGATTCAAACATCCAATCCGCCACAATGCCGGCCGTTGCCGCGAATCCGAACAACGCATCAACAGTGGCCGCCATCTCAAGTCCACCACGGTAACCGTGGCGCTGAATCCCCGCGAGCCACTTGGGGTTCACCACGCGCGAACGAAATACTCTAAGCGCCTCGCCTTGAAGCGTACGCACATCGGCTCGGGTGGGATCTGACGAATCACCCACATAGGAACGAGGCTGCTCGCCCGCCAGTGCAGTGACCGCCGCGACCAACCCACCCTGATATTCGAACTGATCGCTCGAATCAAACAAATCCTGCTCTCGGTTGTCACGGTTGTGCAGCGTTAGTTCGACGCCTGCGAGTCGGCGCCTAAACGCGTCCGTTGCCTCAATACCTTCTGCAGCGTCGGAACCGTACGCCCACCCTCCCCACGACACCACGACGCCAGCCAGATCCTCAGTGTCGTGCCACGCCCCGCTCTCAATCAGGTCCATGACGCCGGCGCCATACGCGCCGGGCTTGGAGCTGAATACACGATAAGAGGCACGACGTGAGGCTGATTGAGAATCAACGCCCTTTTCGATCAAGGCTGCAGTGTCTGCCAGCCAGTGTTTCCGCACGAAGTTTTTCTCAACCGGCTCATCGAGGATGGCAACGCGTTGCACAGCCTCGTCAAACAGATGCATCAGGGCTGGGAAAGCATCCCGGAAAAAACCACTGACCCGAAGAGTCACGTCAATTCGCGGGTGCTTGAGTTCGGACAGAGGGATGACCTCGATCCCGCAGGTGCGGCGAGTCACCGGCTCCCACGTGGGCCGAACGCCCAGCAGCGCAAGCGCCTGAGCGATCTCATCGCCCCCCGTCCGCATCGTCGGCGTGCCCCAGACCGTCAGTGCAACGCTCTCAGGCCATCTTTCTGCTTCGTCGAAATGCTGCCGAAGCGCAGCATCAGCCAGGGCCATGCCCGTGGTCCATGCCGCAGGCGTCGGTAAGCCACGCGGATCCACCGTGTAAAAATTTCGACCGGTGGGGAGCACGTGCGCCATGCCACGACTGGGCGCACCCGAGGGCCCGGCCGGTACATAGCGTCCATCGAGGGCGGCTAGAAGATTAAGCGTCTCGTCAGTGGTCCGCGCGAGGTTGGGCGCCAAAACATCGCAGGCGAAACGCAAGACGGTGCGCAAGTCGGTCAAGTGGGCCGCGACGGCGGCCGCAGGCTGAAGTACCACTGCCGACTCGGGCGCGTCCGCAGGGTCGGGCGCCGCCGCGACGCCGAACCGTCCCTCCACCACCGCATCCACCGCGCCGCCGTCAAACGCGCGCTGCGCCAACCCCTCCAACAACCCACGCGCCGTCGTCTCGATCGCGGTACGAACCTGCCCAATGGTGACAACCGCATCGGCGCCGAACGAAAGAGCAGGCGCTAGCGGCTTCGGCCAGACGCCTCGCAGCTCACGCAATTCGGCAGCCGATATCCCACACGCTCGCGTTACCGCCTCCACCAACGAGGGCACATTCCCATTGGGGCTGTAGAGCACCGCAAACATCAGGTCGATCAGCGCAGCGCCCGCGGGCGGGACGCCAAACACGTGCAACCCACCACGGATTTGCGCTCGCCCCAGATCACAAAGATACGCGTCAAGGTCCTCCAACAGGTGCGCAAACCCGCGCCCAGAGAGACCCTCCAGCCCCCGAGGCACCCCGCGCTCCGAAATCCGGTCATCCCACGAATGCACATGATCAGCATGGCGCTCGCGCCGAATCTGCCGCAGATCCTCATCGAGCTGCTCGGTCTGCACGAGATCCCAGATCTGACTGCGCAACACAGTCAACTTGGCGGGATCCAGACTTTCGGCGCGATAGTACTCCTCCACCAGACGCGCCAAAGCCGCCAACGGTCCATAGACCTCCGCCTGAGTCAACGGCGGAACGAGATGGTCGACGATCACCGCGTGCGTGCGGCGCTTCGCCTGGGCGCCCTCGCCCGGATTGTTGACAACAAAAGGATAGAACAGGGGCATATCACCCAACAGCGCATCCGGCGCGCAATCGGCTGACATTGCCAGACTCTTACCCGGCAACCACTCGAGGGTGCCGTGAGTACCGAAATGAATCACTGCATCCGCGCGCCAGCCGTCGGACAGCCACCGATAAAAGGCCGAGTAATGGTGACACGGAGGCAGATCCGGAGAGTGATACATCGTCTCCTGGTCAAACCCGAATCCCCGCGGCGGTTGAATCGCAACCAGAACCTTACCGAATGCGACTCCGCCGAAAAGATAGTCGTGGTGATCGGAGTTGGGTTCGTGCAATGCCAGTAGCGGAGTACGCGCACTTTGCTTGCCGCCGCGCCAGAACGGCGGTGGGAGAGTGGCGCCGGCCGGGGTCGGTTCTCCCCAGGCCGTGCGCACTGATTCTTTCAGCGTTGCCGACTGGCTACGAAACCAGTCGACGTACGAGGTGCGCGGCATTCTCCATGCCTTCTCGACGTCCAGCGGACACTTTTCGTCGTAACAACCCCGAGCGAGCAACACCGACATCAGCTCGTCTGGCGATTCCGGCAGAGAGCCAACATCGTAACCGCGCTCGCGCATGTCACGAAGCCAGCCAAGTAGTGAGGCGGGAGTGTCCAATCCCACCGCCGCGCCCACCTTCTGCGCTTTCCCGCCGGAGTTACTCAGGACAATCGCAATTCGCTTGTCGCGATGGGCAGTGGTCCGCAACATCGCGAGGCGCCGGGCGATGTCCGCGACCCGGCCAATGCGCTCGCTGTCTGGAACGTAACGGTCATTCTCCTTGAACGAGACGGGCACGGTGATCACTCGCCCGTCACATTCCGGGAGCGCGATGTTCATCGCAGCCTCCGCGGGACCCAAGCCACGACCTGACTCTGCCCAGGCCGAACGCGCGGACCCGCAACAGATGGCCTGGATGATCGGCACTCCCATCGATTCAAACGAAGTGTGCCGGGCCTCTGGCGGGGGTTGCTCCAGCGATGTCAATGTGAACATCGGAAAGCTGACAGTGTTGACAATGACGGCAGGGGGCGAGAGCAATTGCAATGCTACGGGCAGACCCGACTCACCCCTCTCGCGCAAGGAACTGGTAAATACGCCAACCGCTGCAAATCCCCGAAATTCGAGCGCGCGGACCAGTTGATCGACAAATTGAAGATTGCCGCTCAATACATGGGCGCGGTAAAACAACACTATGGCGGTTGGCCTGGTGGCCGGCCGGAAACCCTCCCACTCTGCAACGGACGTGACGAGCAGATCGGGGTGGTAGAGGCCATGAGCGGGCATTTCCTTGGGCGGCTCGAAGGCCGTTGCAACGCGCAACATCTCGCGAGCGACCCGGCGCAATCCCTGCGCGACGTTCACCACGCCCCCAGCCATGAAATAGGCAGTCAGGCTTGCAGCGAGTTCGGCTGAAACATCGGATGTTGCTGGCATCACAGCCGACGCATCCACGCCGCTGATGACTATGACACTCCAACCGCTGTTCTCAGCTTCTGCAACGAGCTCGATAAGTCCGGGAACGGCGGCCGCAACTCCGTGAACGCGCACAATGGCGACTAACTTCGAATCACGTGGTGCACCAACGAGCTCGGACAGCGCGCCCGCACTCGTGAGGCCGTTGAGGGAGTAGCCCACGACGGGAGGAAAGTCCGGTGGCAAATCGTCCACGGCACGACGCAATGCCAGTAAGTCCGTGGCCGCATGCGATAAGAGGACGATGGCGCCTTGGCGAACGGTGCCTTGCGGTGCGGTTGCCGACGCAGGGGTGTCTGCGCCGAGCGTACTAGCGCCGCCGCTCGGGCCATCGCCGCGCGAGCTAACGCTGCTACCGCCCCTATCCGCCGCCCCGGCGGGCGCCGTCCGTTCGGCCCACACCATCCGCTGCAATTCCGGATTCAGCTCGGGAAAGGCACCGTTCGCGAGCACGCGTTCCGCGTACTCGACAATTAATCGACGCTCGTCCTCGCCATTTACAGGCCCAAACCACCGCAGGGTCTCCGCGAAGCCGATCCCCACGGTGGGCTGTGAAGCGACGTCACCCCCTGCGACGCCTTTGCGCGAAACCCGTTGCAGGGCTATCCCCGACGCGCATGCGCTAGCGTCGCGCGCGGCTACCCAAGCCACCCACGACGGGTCCTCAGCCGTGCTGGCTGCCACCAGAAGTCGAATACGCGTGGGAGGTGGGCTCATGGGAAGACCTTGTCGGTCCACCATCCTATCGTGCGCTCACCCGTACGGCCATTGACAACCCGTGACCGCAACGGTGTACTGCGCGACCAGATCGATGGCCTCTCGCAAGAGAGCGAAGAGGGAATGTGGTACGGACCGCGAGTCCTGGGACTCGGGAACAAAGCCACTGCTGCCCCCGCAACTGTAAGCGACGAGCGCCTGCCCATTGCCACTGAGCGTCCCACCGACGGCTCGGGAAGGCGGCAGGACGCGACGACTCGCAAGCCAGGAAACCTGCCTTCGATTCTTTTCGCGTGCCGGGCGGGGTGCCTCGGCAAGAGGAGCAACGCGGGTGACCACAAATTCGGCCATCGATCGAACCACGGTGTTGGTTTGTATCACTTGCCGAGCATCCACAGATCCCATCGACACGCTCGAAACGCCGCGCAAGGGCTTGGCACTTGCGGATGCCACAGCTTTGGCTCTCGGTGGCGCGGACGACATCCAGGTCGTGCGTGTTCGCTGTTTAGCCAACTGCAGTCGCGGACTGAGCGCCGCGATTCGCAGGGAAAACGCCTGGACCTACGTCTTTGGTCACCTTGACGCCGAGCGTGACGGCCCGACGTTGATTGCAGGTGCGCGGCTATTTGCCGGAGCAACTGACGGCTTGATGCCGTGGCGCGGACGCCCGGATCCGCTGAAGCGGGGGCTGATTGCGCGCGTCCCGCCTGCAAACTTCGAGGGCGAGCTGGCGGATGGCCCAACTGCACCAAGCGGGCCGGCCGCACCAACATGAATCCCCGCGGAGCCTGCCCAACGATCGCGGCACCGATGCAAACCGGCGATGGCCTGCTCGCGCGGATCATTCCACAAAACGCGATGTCCCTCGATGCGTTTTGCGCGTTATGTGCGGCGGCTGAGGATCACGGCAACGGCATCATGGAAGTAACCCAACGAGGCAGTCTCCAGGTACGTGGCCTGAACGAAAGCTCGGCGCCTATTTTTGCGCGCGCCATCGCTTCGCTGGATATCGCGGCTGAGAACGGCCCACCCATACTCACCTCGCCTCTTCTCGGTCTGGACCTTCACGAGCCATTCGATGCCACCGAATTCGTCTCATCGCTTCGGCAACGGTTGTTCGAGCACCCGGGGCTGAAATTATTGGGGCCGAAAGTATCAGTGTTGATCGATGGCGGCGGTGCGTTGCATTTGGATGCGATTGCAGCGGATGTCCGACTCGTTGCCAGCGGCAGTGAGGGATTCCGGGTGGGGATTGCTGGCGACGCCAGTGCGGCGACTGATCTCGGCTTCGTGCCCGTTACCCGTGCAGCCGAGACCGTCGAAGAAATCCTGCTGCAAATCGCCAGACTGGGCCCGACAGCTCGCGCAAGAGACCTGGCTGCATCGCGCGAGGCCAACGCCGCGCTGGACGTCGACGCCCCGACGCGCCCGCACGCCAACCCCCTCACCACCCATCGCTTGAAGACAGGCAAGCTGGCGAGAGGTGTGGCTCTCCCCTTCGGCCACTCAACAGCCGACGTTCTGCGACGCTTTGCGCTGACGGCCGCAGACAATGGAGCCACCTCCATCCGCCCTGCCCCCGGTCGTTCACTTCTGGTCATCGGCCTGTCGCAGACAGGCGTGGACAATCTATGCAAGGCAGCGGAAGCCGAAGGGTTCGTGGTAGACGCAAACGACGCACGCAGGCAAGTCGTCGCTTGCGCCGGCGCGCCCGCATGCGCGTCTGCGTACCTCCCAACACGTCAACTGGCCCCAGACGTCGCCCGTGCCGCCCGCCTATTTGTGGGGACATCAAACATGGTGCATCTGTCGGGATGCAGCAAAGGGTGCGCACACCCCAGCGCGGCAGCATTGACGATTGTAGGACCTGACCGCGTCGTTCTTAACGGCAGAGCCGCCGACAAGGCCTACGCAATCGTTTCCTCCGCAGGTCTGACCGCCGATATCGAAAGGTATTGCAACGAGTTGCTTCATGCCTGACTACCTCAAAGAGGGCAGCGCAATCTATGAGCGCTCATTTGAAATCATTCGCCAGGAAGCAGACCTTTCCGCCTTTTCATCCGCGGAGGCAGACGTCGTCGTGCGAATGATCCACGCCTGCGGCCTCGTCGAGGCCAGCAAGCAAATCGTGTTTGGCGCCGGGTTGGTCGAAGCGGCTCGAAGTGCTTTGCAAGCTGGAGCACCCATCCTGTGCGACGCCGAAATGGTCGCGCATGGCATCACCAGGGCACGCCTTCCTAACCATAACGAAGTCGTGTGCACATTGCGTGACTCAACAGTACCTGCCCTGGCTGAACGCCTGCGCACAACGCGCTCCGCAGCGGCGCTCGATCTGTGGCGCGACAAACTCGAAGGTGCCGTCGTGGCGATTGGCAATGCGCCGACAGCCCTGTTCCGACTGTTGGAGTTACTGGATGACGGGGCGCCGAAACCGGCCGCCATCCTGGGCATCCCGGTGGGATTCGTGGGCGCCGCTGAGTCCAAGGAGGAATTGCTGACTCACTCGCGCGGAGTTCCGTTTCTGGTGGTGCGGGGCCGCCTGGGCGGCAGCGCCATGACGGCCGCCGCCGTGAACGCATTGGCGAGGCCGGGCCTGTGAGCGACGCATTGGCGACAACGTGCGACGGACTGCTAATCGGTGTCGGCGTGGGCCCCGGTGACCCCGAGCTTCTGACACTCAAAGCCGTGCATGCGCTCGAAAAAGCCGACGTTGTGGCGCACTTCGCCAAGTCGGGAAACGCCAGCAACGCGCGTGCAACGGCAGCAAAATACCTACCGTCCCAGGCCATCGAGTTGCCGCTTCTGTATCCCGTGACCACAGAGCATCCAACCAGCGATTCGGCCTATCGCACCGCCATCGATCAGTTTTTCGACGAATCCGCGGCCGCAATTGCCGAACATCTCCAGGCCGGCAGGACGGTCGCCGTCCTGTCCGAAGGCGACCCGCTGTTTTTCGGTTCATACATGCACATCCACGTGAGATTGATGAATCGATTCCGAACGGAGGTGATTCCTGGAGTCACCGCGATGTCTGGCTGTTGGTCAGCGGCCGGCCTGCCCATTGTCCAGGGCGACGATGTGTTGACCGTGCTCCCCGGTACGTTGGAGCAGCCGGAACTGGTGCGCCGGCTGCGCCTGAATGAACCAACGGTTATCATGAAGCTCGGGCGCAATCTGCCCAAGGTCCGTCGTTCTCTGACAGAGAGCGACCGGCTCGGCAACGCCATCTATGTTGAGCGCGGCACGATGCAGAACGAACGGATGATGCCGTTAGCGGAAAAGACGGACGACTCCGCACCGTATTTCGCGATTGTGCTGGTCACCAATCGATGGTGGCAGTCATGACAGGGAAGTTGTCCATTGTGGGCTTGGGGCCAGGCAATCCGCAGCAACTAACGCCGGAAGCCGACGCGATTGTCAGCGCCGCCGACAGTCTGTTTGGTTATGCACCCTATCTCGATCGCGTCCCGGTACGGGCAGATCAACAACGCCAAGCGTCTGACAACCGGCAGGAATTGGAGCGCGCCGAGCACGCACTGGTGGCTGCTGCTGCGGGCAAGAGCGTAGCAGTCGTGTCCGGTGGTGACCCTGGTGTCTTCGGGATGGCGGCGGCGGTCTGCGAGGCAATCGAGCGCGGGCCTCCGACGTGGCGCGACATTGACGTTGTGGTGATACCGGGTGTCAGCGCGATGTTGGCGGTTGCGGCTCGTGCGGGCGCGCCATTGGGTCACGACTTCTGCGCTCTCTCGCTGTCAGACAATCTCAAGCCCTGGACCGTCATCGAGCAACGTCTCGAGGCGGTTGCAACGGCGGGATTCGTGATCGCGCTCTACAACCCGATCTCACGCGCACGACCGTGGCAACTCGAGCGAGCTTTCGCAAAGCTCAGCGGAGTGCTTCCCGGCACGACGCCAGTCATTTTCGGACGTGCGGTCGGCAGACCGGATGAGCGGATGGCGATCGTGCCTCTGTGCGAAGCTTCGGGCCAGAATGCAGATATGGCCACTTGCATCATTGTCGGAACGGCAGAAACCCGACTGATCGCGCGCGAGGGCCGTAACCCTCTTGTTTACACGCCGCGCCGAACCGTGCGCGCTTCCGCAGAATCCGCAGCGAGACCGACCGCGTGATCGAGCCAGGCAACAGCTTCCGCCACCGTTGTCACGGACGGAACCTCCGGGACGGCGGGCCTTTTGAACATGAATACGGGAATGCCCAGAGACCGGGCCGCCGCAATCTTGCCGTAAGTTGCCTCTCCCCCACTGTTCTTGGCGACCACGGCGTCGATGGCAAACGACTCCAGAAGCGCTCGATCCCCATTCTCCGTAAACGGGCCGCGAGCAAGGATGTAGTGCACATTCGGCGCGGCAAGTGGCGGTTCCACGGGATCGACGCTTCGAACAACGTAGTGATGTTGAGGTGCCGAGTTGAACGGAACCAACTCCTGGCGCCCGACAGCCAGAAATACGCGCCGGGAGCCCGAGCCCAGCGCGCGCACCGCCTCTTCGGAACCGGCAACATCGATCCAAGCGTCTCCATCTACCGCTGTCCAGGGGGGCCTGCGCAATCCCAGCAGCGGAGTGTTGGTTCGCGCTGCAGCTGCAGCCGCGTTCGCGGAAATAGTTTGCGCATAGGGATGCGTGGCATCGATCAGGAAATCCACCTGATCGGCGCGCAGAAACTCGGCAAGTCCATCAACACCGCCAAAGCCGCCCCGGCGGACCGGAACTGGTTGCGCAGCGGGCGCGACCGTCCGACCGGCAAGCGAAATGGTCGTGGCGAAGTCACGCTGGGAAAGCGCGAGTCCAAGCTCGCGGGCCTCCGTAGTACCTCCCAAAATCAATACGTGTGGACGCATGGACGCCAACCCTAACACAGTTCCTCAACCCCAGGCCCCACTCCAGGCCCGCTGGCTGTCCATTGTCGGCATCGGTGAGGATGGCGTCGACGGCCTGGGCGAGCTCGCGCGAGGCCTGATCGAGTCGGCCGAAATTGTATTTGGCGGCTCGCGCCATCTATCGCTGGCCGCAGCGTTGATTCACGGCACGGCACACGCCTGGAGCAGCCCCTTCGAGGGATCGGTCGCTGAGGTGCTCAGTCATCGCGGCCGCCAGGTCTGCGTCCTTGCCTCCGGTGACCCCTTCCAACACGGCATTGGCAGTGCACTGGCTCGCTACATCGCACCTGATGAAACGATTGTAATCCCCGCACTCTCGGCATTCAGCCTGGCAGCCTCGCGGCTTCTGTGGCCGCTGGCGGCCACTACACTGATTTCGCTATGTGGGCGCTCACTCGACTTCATCCGTCCACACTTGCAGCCCGGCGTCCGCATTCTAGCGTTGACCTCAGGCGCAACCGCGCCGCAGGCAATCGCTGAGGTGCTATGTGCGACCGGATTCGGGGCATCGCAGCTCACAGTCTTGGAGGCACTGGGAGGGCCACGCGAACGCGTGCGCTCCGTACGAGCGTCGGCATTCGACCTTGATCAGGTGACTGCACTCAACACAGTCGCTATCGAAGTCGTTGCGGACCGGACCGCCCGGATTCTGACGCGGGCGGCGGGCTTGCCCGACGAGTTGTTTGAGCACGACGGACAGATCACCAAGCGAGAGATTCGCGCGCTCACCTTATCGGCGCTTGCGCCTGCACGCGGTCAACATCTTTGGGATATCGGAGCAGGTTCCGGTTCGATAGCCATCGAATGGATGTTGGCGGACCAGTCATTGAGCGCAGTGGCAATCGAGCGACGCAGCGATCGAGCGGCTCGCATTAGGCGCAATGCCGCCGCCTTTGGGGTGCCTGACCTGCAAGTGTTGGAAGCCGATGCGCCACAAGCGCTGCAGGGACTGCAACCGCCCGATGCAATATTCATCGGCGGCGGCGTGTCCCGGAGCGCGGCCGATGCGCCCGGTGCCGCAGGCATGCCCGGCGCCACGGGCGCCGTGCCCGGCGGCGCGACGGCCGGTACGATCGAAATCGCCCAGGCCGCACTCAAACCCGGTGGCCGCCTGGTCATCAACGCGGTCACTTTGGAAACGGAAGCCATCCTCCTGAGAATGCACTCGGAGCATGGCGGAAGCTTGTTGCGGTTGGAGATTCAGCGCGCCAGCCCCGTGGGCGGCGAGCAAACGAAGTTGAGCGGATGGCGAGCCGCCAGGCCGATCACACAATGGACCTGGGTCAAACCATGATAAGTGTCAAACCATGCTAGTTGCGGGAATCGGTTGTCGCGCCGGAGTGAGTGCCGAACAGGTTGAGTCGGCGCTGGCTGCAGCGCTCAGTTTGAACACCAGCTACACGCCTGGCAACGGCGACGCACCTGGAAACGGCGACGCACCCGGCAAAAGCGACGCACCTGCGCTGCAAATCGCAACCCCGATGGCCAAATCGCGCGAGCCCGGAATCATTGCCGCGGCGGCCTCCAGAGGCCTGCGCCTTGTCGTGATTTCCCAGTCCGAGCTGGAAGCCGCCAACGCACGAACGTTAACGCGGTCAGAGCACTCGATGATTGTCATGAACGTCCACTCGGTGGCGGAGGCTGCCGCCCTCGCGGGCGCGGGCCCTACGTCCCGCCTCCTCGGCCCCCGCATCGTCGTTGGCCCAGTAACGTGCGCGCTGGCCCGGACGTCGGACCCAACACTGCCCGCCCCAGCGGATATCGTCGGCCCAAGCGGCCCGACCGCCTCAACCAAAACAACAACCACCCCATGACCATCCATTTCATAGGCGCCGGCCCCGGCGCCGCCGACCTGATCACGGTGCGGGGCCGCGACTTGCTCGCACGCTGCTCCGTCTGTCTCTTCGCCGGCTCACTCGTTCCGGCAGAGCTACTGACCCACTGCCCTACCGGTGCCCGGGTCATTGACACCGCACCCATGACACTCGACCAGATCGAGGCAGAATTCGTCAGGGCGCACACCGACGGGCAGGATGTTGCGAGACTGCACTCGGGCGATCTGTCGATCTACAGTGCGGTAGCGGAACAGCTGCGCAGACTCGACCGGCTGGCGATTCCCTACACGTTGACTCCCGGCGTTCCGGCCTTCTCAGCGGCAGCAGCGCTTCTCGGCAAAGAGCTGACTGTGCCCGGAGTTGCACAAAGTGTCGTTCTGACCCGCATGTCAGGCCGCGCATCGCAGATGCCCGCGGCCGAAAAGCTCGCCAGCTTCGCGGCAACGGGCGCGACCCTGGCCATCCACCTCGCCATCCATGTAATTGATGTGGTAGTGACCGAGCTGGTGCCACACTACGGCGAGGACTGTCCGATCGCGCTGGTGATGCGCGCGAGTTGGCCCGATGCGCGAGTGCTGCGTGGAACACTTGGCGACATCCAAAGTCGGCTGGCGAAAGAGCCCATGGAACGAACCGCCCTGATTCTGGTGGGCCGCGCACTGGCCGCGGAAGATTTCATTGAGAGCTCGCTCTACTCCGCCGACTATCACCGCCGCTTCAGGTCAGGTTGACCATGCGCCGATTGCTTCTGATTGGTATTGGGGCGGGTCACCCGGAGCACATTACGATCCAGGCCATCAACGCGCTGCGGCAGGTTGATGTGCTTTTCATCACCGACAAGGGTGAAGACAAGGAGGATCTCGCTCGATTCCGTCGCGAGATTTGCGCGCGGTATGTGCCGGAGCGGGAGTTCAAAACGGTTGTCATCCCGGATCCCGAGCGCGATCGTAACCCGGTCGATTACTCCAAGGCAGTTGCAACATGGCATGCGCAGCGCGCGGCCGTTTACGAGACTCTATTCGCAGAGCAGCTCAGCGAAACCGACTGCGGAGCCTTCCTCGTATGGGGTGACCCGTCGCTGTACGACAGCACGCTCCGCATACTCCAACAGATTGCCGAGCGTGGCCGCGTCGCATTCGAGTACGAGGTCATCCCGGGAATTACGGCCATTCAAGCGCTGACTGCCGGCCACCGCATTGCGCTCAACCAGATCGGTGAGGCTGTGCAGATCACCACTGGCCGCCGCCTGGCTGCACAAACGCAAGTGCCACAGACTGACACCGTGGTGATGTTGGACGGGGATTGCGCATTCAAGACAGTGAGCGATGAGGAGATGGAAATCTACTGGGGCGCTTACCTGGGTACGCCCGATGAGATCCTGATGTCGGGCAGGCTGAAACAAGTGGCCGACAGCATCCAGGAAACCCGGGCGGCGGCACGTCAGCGCAAGGGTTGGATCATGGACACGTATCTGCTCCGGAAGCCGGCCGGGCCCCGCCGCTGAGAGAATCGGAGTCGGGCCGGACCCCGCCGCCAGGCCGACCGGTCGCAGCGCCCGGCCGACCCGCCGCCTGCGGCCCCCCGATCCGTCCCAACACAACCCCCACCCGTGCCAGCTCGGTGCCGATGCCGGCGACCGCAATCTCCAACTCCGCCGCACTTGCAGCAACCACCGCAGTCTCGACGTTCAAGCACAGCTCCCGCAGGGTCCCCGCGTACACGTTGGCGCTTGCCCCGGCAAGCTGGTGCGCGGCCCGCGCAACCTGCTTGCGCTCATCGCGAGCCAAACACGCCCGAATCTCCGAGTACAACTCGCGGCTATTGTCGAGAAAGCTGCGCGCGAGATCGGCAGCAAACTCCGTATCTGCACCCGCCATCTGACTGAACGCCGCAATATCCAACGGCGGCCGGCCGTTTACGGTCTCGTCCTGAGGAGGTGCCTGTCCCAGGCCGAATCGCAACAGGATGTCCTCGAGCTGCTCGACATTCAGGGGCTTGGTCAACAAATCATCCATGCCCACTTCGAGGCAGCGATCCAGTTGACCCGCCATCGCGTTGGCCGTCAACGCAACAATGGGAGTCGGTGAGCTCGACCGGCCCGTGACACCTTCCAGCGCACGAATCTGCTGCGTGGCCATATACCCGTCCATGACGGGCATCTGCACATCCATGAGGATCACCTGGAATGCGCCGTGCTCGAATGCACGAACGGCTTCGAGACCATTTTCGGCCACCGTCACTTCGCAACCCAGTCTTTCCAGAAACCGCCGCGCCACCTTCTGATTGACAATATTGTCTTCGACCACCAACACCTTGCCGGACAATTTGCGAGCACGGGAGGTCTGCTGCGCGAAATTCAACGTGATTATGGGGTGAGTCTGTGTATGCCATTCCTGAGCGTCGCGGCTCAACACGTGATCCAGGGTTGTGAGCAACTCGCGGCGCTTGACAGGCTTGGACAGATATCCGGCAAAACCCATGGCAGCGAAGCGGCCCGTGTCGCCATGACGATCCATTGATGTCAGCAACACCACCCGGGTTTGGGACAGGTGCGGATCGGAATTGATCTGTTCGCCCAACATGGCACCGTCCATATCGGGCATTTGAAAGTCGATGAGGGCGACGTCGAAGTACTTCGCAGCGGCAGTCGCGGATCGCAGGGTCGCCAGAGCCTCCTGGCCTGAGGACGCCAGTGTGACCACATAGCCCGCGTGCGCGAGCTGAGTGAGCAATACGCGCCGGTTGGTCTCATTGTCGTCGACCACGAGAATCCGGCGACCGCTCCCAACAGACGACGGACGATCCTCCGCTGCCGGTACGGTGGCAACGGATTTCATCGGCAAATCGAACCAGAACGTCGATCCCTTGCCCAACTCACTCGAGGCACCCGTATCACCGTCCATGGTCTGGACGAGCCGCCGGACGATCGACAGTCCCAACCCGGTTCCCCCGAAATGGCGGGTAGTCGATGAGTCAGCCTGTACGAATGGGTCAAACACCGTTTCGAGGGTCGCAGGTGCGATCCCTATGCCGGTATCCCGCACCACAAAACGCAATTTCACTTGCTCGCCGTTGCGTTCCAACACAGTCACCTCGCAGACAATCTCGCCACTGCGGGTGAATTTGATGGCATTGCCGAGCAGATTGATCAGGCACTGGCGGATACGCTGAGGATCACCGAGCACGTGCCGGGGCACGTCCGGATGCACGTTGACAATCAGCTCGAGACCCTTGGCAGCCGCCTGAAAGGCCATCACCGAACCCACTTCCTCCACATTGGCGGCCAGATCCATCTCCAGTGACTCGATGTCGAACTTGCCCGACTCGATCTTGGAGAAGTCCAGGATGTCGTTGATGATGGAGAGCAGCGAGTTGGCACTGGCGTAAATAGTGTCCGCAAAGTCACGCTGGGTACTGTCGAGCGAGGTGTCCTGCAGCAGCTGCGTCATGCCGATGATGCCGTTCATCGGTGTGCGGATCTCATGGCTGACGTTCGCCAGGAACTCACTCTTGGCGCGATTCGCGGCCTGCGCTGCGTGCGTCGCGCGAATGAGCTCATCGTGGGCGAGGTGGGTTTCGGTCGTATCCTGCATGGACCCTGAGATCCGGTGCACCTCGCCTTTCGCGTTTCTGGCCGTCGTGCCGCGCAGTCGAAACCAACGATACTCCCCCGCCTTGGTCCGCATGAGAACCTCGAGGTCGATGGGAGCGCCCTGGTCAATGGCGACCCGAACGGAATTCTCCATGGCGGCGAAGAAGTCCGGATGCGCCCTGGCACGCAGTGCGCCCAGCCGGTCACCCAACTCGCCGTCCGCAAACCCCAACAGCTCACTCAAGCGAGGAGAGAGCCATAACCTGCCGGCAAAGGCATCAATCTCCCACAAACCGTCCTGAGTTCCATGGATCGCGCGCGTGAACCGCGTCTGCGCTTCGCGCAACGCCTCCTCTGCCAGGTGTTGCTTGTGAATATCGCTGATGGAGCCAGACACCCTGAACGGCTGGCCCTGGGAATCGAACTCCGCGGAGCCGCGCACCCTGAACCAGCGATAGGTGCCGTCGGCCAGGCGCAAGCGCAGCTCTGCATCATACGGCGCGCCCCCGGCATAGTGCCGTCGGCTCACAATTTCAATCATTTCCCGATCATCGGGATGAATGCGCTCCCGGGCCTTCGACACCGTATCGCACTCGCCACTATTCTCCGGCAACCCCAGCAGCGCCAAATAGCTCTTCGACGCCCAATGCCGCTCCGTGGGCACATCAATCTCCCAATGGCCCTCGTGAATGGACAATGAGGCACGATCGAGCCGCCGCTGAACCTCCTGCAGCAATTCCGCCTGCAGCCTGAGCTTCTCGGCCGCCATGACTTCGGCGGTGACGTCGCGCGTCGACCCCAGCGCGCGTAGCGGTTTGCCATCGGCGTCGCGGAAGAACCTCTGATACACACGGATGTACTGCAGGTTCCCCTGTGCGTCCCTCTGCCGCATTACCGACGAAAGAGACTCCTTGCCCGCATCCAGTGCCCGTTGCGTCTCCTCCCGTACGTGCTGCTGGTCCTCGGGCAGAATCCGGGACAAGTCCGGAGGCTCCCGGTCAAACCAGGTGAAGCGCTCCTCGAGGTACGAGAACTCCCAACATGTCAGGCCGGCCGCCTGGGTTGCGACGCTCAACCGCTCGAGCAGCAGCGGCTCGGCAGTATTCTGAGTCGCATTCATCTGTTAACTGTACATCCTTCGGCGCGTGCTGCGCCGCACTGCGCATGTTGGTCCGCAGCATGTCATGAATCTGTGAGAGACTTCTCTCCGGCGCAACTGCAGGCACGCCACCATTAGGGGCCACTGAGTTGCCTTCATTCCACGGATCAATCATGCTCAAACGCATCGATGCGGACGGCACGACGCGCGTCAGCGATGCAACCCCGGCGCCGAGCGAATCGACAAACGAAGGTTTGCCGAAGAAGGTCTTGTTAGCCGAAGACAATGTCGTGAGCCAACAGGTCGCGAAGCGATACCTGGAAGCGATCGGCTGCACCGTGATGGTAGTAGAAGACGGTGCTGCGGCCGTGGATGCCTGTGCCCGCCAGGAATTCGGACTGGTCCTGATGGACCTGCAGATGCCGAAGATGGATGGTCTGCAGGCTGCGCAGGAAGTTCGCAGGCAGGAGCGCCCGGGACGTCACGTGCCCATCCTGGCGCTTACAGCCAAGTCGGCGTCCGATGAGCTTGCGCGCTGCACCGCAGCGGGAATGAACGGCTTGCTGACGAAGCCGCTGGATATTGCACGCTTGCGCCAGACTCTCGATCGGTTCGGTCTCGTGCGTCGGACCCTCGATCTGCCGGCAATGCCTGCCGCGCCGCCCGGTGCCGCAGCCAACGAGCCGGTGGATCTGATGACACTGCAAGCGAAATTCTCCGGCGACTCGACGTTCGTGCGACGTCTATGTCAAGCCTTCATCACCAGCACGACCCACAGCCTGGAAGAGCTCGACAGCGCCGTGTCAGCCGGCGAGCGAACTCGTGTACGGCTGCTGGCTCACAAGATCAAGGGTGGTGGCAGCGGCGTGTATGCGCATCGACTCGCCGCCATTGCAGCCAACATCGAAGCCGAGGCCATGACTGCGGCCATGAACGAGGTGGCCGCAGCAGTTGACTCGCTGCGGCGCGCATTTGACGAGGCGACGCTGCACATCGGCTCGGGCCTTCCGTGAGCGGCACGGCCGCAGCGACTGTCAGCGACAACGGAGCAAAGATACTTCTGGTTGAGGATGAGCCCACGCAACAGCTGCTGCTGGAGCGCGTGTTGAGTCGTGCCGGCTACCGGGTCGACGTTGCCAGCAATGGCGAAGACGCCCTCGAGATGATCAAGACCGGCCAATACCAGCTCGTTCTCACCGACTGGGAAATGCCGGGCATGGATGGGATCACCCTGTGCCGCCAGGTACGCGAGGCCGACCTTCCCAGCATCTACATCCTGTTACTCACGAGCCATGGAGCCGTGGCCCATGCGGTCGAAGGGTTGCGCGCCGGCGCCAATGACTTCATCCGCAAGCCGGCCGATGAAACCGAGCTCCTTGCCCGGTTGGAAGCCGGGCGCCGTGTAGTGTTGCTGGAGCAATCCCTACGGGATGCCAACACTCAGATTGAAAGGCTGTCCGTCACCGATCCGCTGCTTGGAATCTTCAATCGACGTTATCTGCACGACCGCCTCCCACAGGAGGCCGCGCGCGCACGCCGCAACGACCATTCATTGTCGGTGGTCATGGCGGATCTCGATCATTTCAAGAAGATCAACGACACCCAAGGACACCACGCCGGGGATGCAGTGCTGCAACACGCAGTCAACCTGGTGCGCTCGGCATTGCGTCAATCAGACTGGATGGCGCGGTATGGCGGCGAAGAGTTTGTCATCGTGCTGACAGAGACCCACATTCAAGGTGCCTACGCCGTCGCAGAGAGGCTGCGACGGATGTGCGTTGAGAATCCAGTTTCGCTTCCCACAGGGCCACTGACCGTGACGGCCAGTTTCGGAGTGTCCAGCATTGATGGTGTGCCGGCATCGCGTGCGGATGTCGACGCGGATGCGTTGCTGAAAGAAGCTGACGCAGCGTTGTACGAAAGCAAGCGCGCCGGCCGCAACCGGGTAACCTGTGCCCCAACCGTGGCCCGCAGCGGCGAGAGCGCGAACCCGGCGCAGTCCTACGACTTTTCGCCACGAGTCTGACAGTCGCCTCGAGTCTGAAACCCTAAGCTGACCCCAGTTCTTAGTTCGACGTAAGGGGATACTGATGGGTATCAATAAAGACCAGGTTGAAGGACGAGTGAAGGAAGCTGCAGGCAAGGCGCAGGAAGTTGCTGGACGTGTCACTGGAAGTCACACCCAGGAAGCCAAGGGAATGATCAACAAGAACCTGGGAGCCGCTCAGGCCAAGGTGGGCGATGTCACCGAAAAGGCCAAGGGCGCGATCAAGGACGCTGAGAAGGAAGCTGATCGCGAGTCGCGCGACCACCGCTGAAGACTGAGGCAACCCTCACTTCGCTCAGGTGCAATTTGGCGGCGACCGGTCAATTTGACCGGTCGCCTTGGCCCTTGCTCCGGGGCCCAGTAAACTACGGCGGATGTTGAAATCGCCGTTTTCGCCCATCGCCTGCCGACTACTTACCCTGCTGTACGTATTGGCCTCGAGCCATGCCTGCGCAACTGCAAACACTGGCGCTGCAGACAATGCAGCGCGCACAGAGTTCATGTCCGCCATGCAACGCATTCGGCTTGGAAGCCCTGACACACCCGATTCGCCTGCGCTACAAGCGTATGTAATCCACGATTACCTCATCGCAGCGAGATTTCGTCGCGACCTCCAACTGAAGCCCAGCGAGGAGCTTGATACGGCGATTGATGCGTTCCTGCAAGCGCACGCAGGCCAGCCAGTGGCCCGTAATCTACGGATAGATTGGCTGAGTAGTCTTACAGACCGTCACCGCTGGGATTGGTTGCTCCCGCGATCCACGGATGCATCCACACCGTCTCTTATCTGCGACCGTCTTCAAGGCCGAATCGCAACGGGAGACACTCAAGGACTTGCTGCTGATGCCTTGGCGCGCTGGAGCCTGCCACTCAAGCAACCCACTGAATGCGATCCGGTGTTCGCCTGGTTACGGCAACAGAACCTGCTGACGCCTGCATTGGCAGAGGCGCGAACGCGCGCTGCACTTACCGCCGACAATCCACGGCTCGCGCGCGAATTCCTCGTCGACGTACCCGCAGACAAGGCACCCCCACTGCTTCAGTGGGCGCAACTACTCGACACGTCCAAATCGGCGTTAGAAACCCTTGCGGCAAATCCAACTGCATCCGTTGATCCAGTCGCCCTCGCGACCGGATTCGATCACCTTGCGCGAAATGACTCCTCGTCCGCCCTCGCGTTGCTACCAAAGCTGCTCAACCGGCCTGATATGACCCCGGCTATGCAGGCGCGTCTTAAACGTACCGCCGCGCTCGGTGCGGCATATGGGCGCGATTCCGCAGCGGTGGCTGCGTTCGACGAGGTGCCCGAAGGTTCGATAGACAACGACGTGCGTGAGTGGCGCGTGCGCGCTGCATTGTGGGCTGGCGACTTTTCCAAGGCACTCGCCTGGATAGATGAAATGCCTGCGTCATTGTTGACGCAGCCCCGATGGCGTTATTGGCGCGCGCGCGCGGTAGCGGCCACATCTGGCAGTGAGGCTGCCGCTCCTCTTTATGAGGAGCTCGCTGGCCTTAGAGACTTCTACGGCTATCTGGCCGCAGATCAGATTCACCGCAACTACGTCCTGAACGCGAAGCCGTCTCTCGACGATCAGAAGGTGCAGAGTGCTCTCGCGGCTCAACCTGGATTAATCCGCGCACGCGCCCTCTTCAATTGCAACCTGGACGATGACGCTGGCCTGGAGTGGACGGTTGCACTTAGCGGCACAGACAACGCAGTAAAACTACAAGCCGCCCACCTTGCCGCACGCTGGGGGTGGTACGCGCAATCGATAACCACTCTGGCGCAGGTGGGTGAGTTCGACGACGTACGCCTTCGGTATCCGCGACCTTATGCCTCGGAAGTTGCTGAGGCCAGCAAGCTTGCCCAAGTGTCGCCTGATTGGATTCTTGCAGTGATGCGACAAGAAAGTTTGTTTCGGGACGACGCGGTATCTCGCGCCGGGGCAAGAGGCCTCATGCAGATGCAGCCCTCCACAGCGGCAACAGTAGCCAAGCGATGGCACCTCCCCCCGCCCCAAAAGGACGGAACGTTCGACCCACCCCTGGACGTCCAGAGAGGAGCAGCCCACCTGCGAGATCTGCTCGACAAATACGGTCAGCTAGGATTGAGCCTCGCGGCATACAACGCGGGCGCAGTGCCGGTTGCGCGATGGCTACCGAACCGCCCGATGGACGCAGACGTGTGGATTGAGAACATCCCTTACGGCGAGACACGAAGCTACGTGCAGCGAATCGTCGAGCACATCGTCGCCTTCGCCTGGGTACGCGACGCAGAGCCACCTCGTTTGGCGACTCTGCTGCCACCCATTTCGCCCACCGCCCTCGCGGCGCGGACCGCTAGTCCGCCTTTGACTTCGGATCAAAAGTGAATTTCTGACCCGCCACGGTGGCCTGATACATGGCGCCACCCTTGACGATCGTGAACACCGCCATTCCCTTGTAGTAGGCGCTGCCCACAGTCGTGGCGTCCTTCTTGCCGCCGCTAGCTCCAGCACTGGCACCGGACGTGCCGGCGGTACCGCCTGCGGCAGCCGTGATGGCCACGGCGCTCACGCCGGCTTCGAACTCGAAATTACCGTTGGTGAATTCCTCGAGCGCACGCTTGTCCTCGAAGAAAATGATCTGACTGTACGCCTGACCGCCAGCCTGAAATCCGACGCTGATCTGGGTCACGGACGTGTTGCCAATGTATTTGCCCTTTTCGTATACGTGCCCGTTACCGTGCGCCCCGCCGACAATCAATCCACCTTTGCCGATGGTCGGGAAAACTGCATACCCGTAGCAAGAGTCGAAGAATCGCGCACTTTCGCCAGCGTTCTTGAATAGCGCGATCGTGTCGACGTACTTGTTCGCCGAAGCCACAGTGGAGATCGCCAGCATCGCGACCATTACCAGTACTGACCGAATCGATTTCATGCTCCGCTCCCGCGACGCTGCGTCGTTATTGAGAAGTCCCTTGCGGCTGAGCCGCCGAGGTGCAGCAGTCTACGACTCCCCACGCATAGGATTCCATCGAGAGAACTCCGTACGTGATTCCGCCCTCGATCACCTCGGGCGTTTCGTCGCTGGTATTGCTTGCTCCTAATGCAACCAACAGCGGCAGATAATGTTCCTCAGTCGGATGCGCTCGTTCGGCATGGGGAGCGTTTCGACGGTATCGAATCAGGCGATCTGTGTCGCGCTCCAGAACGGCGTCACGCACCCAGCCCGCAAACTCACGAGCGTACGGCGCAGTGTCCGAGCCGTTTTGGCGAACTTCATACAAGTTGTGCGTCAGGCTGCCCGAACCCACGATTAGCACGCCGCTGGCGCGCAATGGCCCTAAGGCCCGACCCAGACGCCACGCCCCGGCGGTATCCAAGTCGTACGGCATCGATACCTGAAAGACGGGTACGCGTGCCTCAGGGTACATATGCATCAATGGTACCCAGGCACCGTGGTCCAACCCGCGCTGAGCGTCCTCCGTCACGATGAACCCCTGGGCAGCCAGCAGTCGGCCAGCCTCCGAAGCCACGTCTGGCATGCCCGCCACGGGATATTCCAAGCGATACAGCTCCGGCGGAAAACCTCCGAAATCGTGAATGGTCTCGGGCTTCGCGGTGGTCATCACCCGCACCCCGCGGCTCTGCCAATGAGCCGACACCACCAGGACGGCGTTGACCCCCGACAGGCGCGATTGCATGGCGTGGAGATTGGCCCCGAGCAGCCCCGGATCCAGGGCGAAAGTCGGTGCACCGTGAGAAATGAACATTGAGGGAGCGGTGGTCATGGAGTCCACTCTATTGGCTCCTGACCGCAGGATAAACAGCCGCCACGTGAACAAATCGTCTCGATTTCCGAGACAATAGTCTTAGTTATGGACAGGCTTCAGGAAATGGCCACCTTCGTGGCGGTAGTCGACACCGGCAGCTTCGTCGGTGCCGCGGAAGCCATCGGCCTATCCAAGGCGGCCATCTCGCGGCACGTGAACGACCTCGAGCAGCGCCTCGGGGTTCGTCTGCTGCACCGCACTACCCGCCGCCTCTCTCTGACGGTTGAAGGACAGGTCTTTCATGCTCGCTGTAAGGAACTCCTGGCGTCCATCGACGAGGCGGAGTCTGAGGTCACCTCGCAGAGCGGGGATCCCAGCGGTCTTTTGCGTGTGAATGCGCCTTTGACCTTCGGTGTGCTGCACCTCGCGCCACTCTGGGGCCAGTTTGCCGACCTGTATCCGAGGGTGTCCGCTTTCGGAGCACCGTACAGTCGCCTACACCTATTGGTCGACACGGGACGAGTGGGAATTCACCGGACCGTCCGGACCGGTCAGCGTAACGGTCAACGCGGGCATCCACGCCAACAACGGCGATACCTGTCGGTTAGCTGCGCTCGGGCATCAAGGCATCATCCTGCAACCAACGTTTCTCATTGGTGAGGATTTGAAACGCGGCACTCTTGTGGAGGTGATGCCGGAGTTTCGCTCGACTGACCTGGGTATTTTTGCCGTCTACCCGACGCGCAAATTCCTGCCGTTGAAGGTGCGGCGCCTCATCGACTTCCTGGCGGCCGCGTTTCACGAGCCGCCTTGGAAGGATTCCTAGGTAGACGGACTGAAAATCCGCGTGTCGGTGGTTCGATTTCGCCCGCTTCGCTCGTCAAGGCGACGACGGGTCGCTCGGCCGTGGCTGTCCTTGCTCGTATCCATAACCATAAAGCGACCCGGAGCTGCTAGACAATTGTGACGAGGGCGCAGTGCCGGTGGCGGCATCCCGGTTGTTGGTGACGACGTATGCATTGGCGGCCACGATGCCGCCAATGACGGCCCCTGCCACGCCGCTCCAGCTGCGTCCTTCCATGTCGTACCAGTGGTTCTCTGCTTCGACTGTCGTGCCGCTCCAAGGATCAACCGAAGACGAATACTTACCGAACTTTCCTGGATAGGATTCCGCTTGCATTCCGCTTTTCAACAGCAAATACATCGGGATACCAGCGAGACCACGCTGTAGGGCGAGATCCACATCTCCGGTGTTTACCAATGTCAGTGCAAATGGCACGGCCATGGCGTCGAAAGCGACTACGCCGGGTGCCGCTGGTGTGCCATAGGCGATGATGCTGACGCAAATTGCCGAGGAAATGATCGCTTCCGAAGCAATGCTCTTGCCGAACGCCTGCCAGTCGCCGCGGCCCGCAGCGTTGATGGTGTTTGGCAGCAATGCAAGGGTCTTGCCGATGCCCAGCCCACCCACAAATGGCACCGATTCTGGAACGTCCGGAATGGAGCGAAAGGCTCTGGCGACATCACCAGAGGAATTGGTAATCCAAGCGCCCGCGTCCTCGAAGAACCCCATGCCGTCGATATCCGTGCGGTTCGCGGGGTCATTCTCGGCGTAGGCATAGCGATTGAGACCAATTGATCGACTGGTCGGCGCACTCAAATCCGGCGATATGAACGTGCCCACGCCGGGGTCCGAAAACCGCGCGTGCAGATACAACAAGCCGGATCCGTCGGCGCGCTGGCCTGTGTAGCCACGCGATTCTTGACCGCTTTGGTTGAAGGGCATGCCGTAGGGGTAATAGCTCGCGCTCTGAACTTCGTTACCCAATTCATCGAGGCTGAATAGCACCGAGCCTTGATGATCCGTATAGAGCCAAGTGGGCTGGGCCGAGCCACTTTGTTTGGCGATCAATCTGCCACCTAAGGTGATGTACTTGGTGTGCACGCCATTGATGATTTCGTAATCATCTCCAAGGTAAATGCTGGCGATGCCCGCAGCTGTTTTCTTGAGGCGATAGCCATCTGCGTCATACGTGTAGTCAATCGTGCCATCGACATTGATAAGCCGACCGCCGCCATCCCATTTGAATGTATGCCCGGGCGAAGCGCCGATCCGCTGCCCATTGTTGTCATAGGAATAGCTGGTCGCGCCTATGGAGCTGACGGCATGTGGCCCCACAGGGCTGGGGCCCGTGGGATAAGTATAGGTACCCAAGGGACCGGAAGTAATATTTCCGTTACTGTCGTAGGTGTAGGCACGGCTGTAGCTCGCATCAAAATCATTGCGCGCGGATAGCAGCTGGTGCATGGCATCCGGGCTGTAAGCAGAGGTCCAATTCTCATACGGCCGGTTGCTGATGACGCTGCTGATCCGACCCTCCAGGTCTCGCTGGATGGAGGCCTTATGCAGCAGCGGATGCTGTGCCGTCAGGATCAACGTGTCGCGGCCAAAGACTTGCACTTCGGCCAACTGCAAGTAATTCTTGCCGCGCAACCGAATGGTCACCTGACTGCCGGGCTGCCCCACGTTGATCGTCGTCGCAGCGCCAACGGGTCCTGCTACGTAATAGCTCGTCGTTGAATTGGTGAGCGGGTTGTAAACAAAGACATCGAAATCGGCCAGTCGATTGCCACAGCAGTCACTTCGATTCCAAATTGTGATGCTATCGATTTGGTAATACCAGCTTTGCAGATCGACTGACCACCACGCTTTGTCGTCTTCGCCGGTATGCGCCACTGAGCTTGCCGCCCAATTGCCATTTGTATTCCCATCCACTGCTCGTCTCGGATCGCCCCCGAAAGGATTGCTCGACTGAGTGGCGGGTTTATTGAGCGCGAGGTTAACCACCGGGTTTTTGATTTGCACAACCACTGCGCCGGAGCACGCAAGCATCAAGTTGCAGCCGGCACCAATGGAATAGAGTCCGCCGCCTCCGGCCGGCACCGTGTAGTTGAGCGAGGACAGCAGGCCGCAGGCACCGCCCCCATCATTGTTCGACGCCACTTCGACGCCCGCGGGATTCACGAGCCTGAGGAAAGTATCGCCCGTGCCGGATGCGCCCGGCACCGTGGCACCGCAAGTTGAAACCGTAATGGTCTGACCCGGAGTTACCGAGTAGCTTTCGACGCGGAAGGTTTCGACGTTGATACTCGCACTGCGGGTACGGCTTTTTACGTACCGGCCCATATACATGGTCCCGTCTACACTGGATGTATTGGGGCCGACGGTGGCATAGCCGTTGCTACGGCCCGTGGTGTTATCGAAGCTGAAGGTCGTATAGGCGCCATTGGCAGCCATATAGGAAGTCAGATTACCGGCCGCATCGTAGCTGGCGTTGTCTACGAAGCCAGGGAGGGTCTTTAAGTTTCCTGCAGCGTCATAGACCAGGGGTTGAGTGGCATCGCCCACGCGACTGCCGTCTGGAAACACAGTGGCGAGCAAGCGTCCGCCGGTGTCGTATTGCTTGTTGAATACGTAGCTGTTGTTGTCGACAGTCCGGCCGCCACTGACAAGATTTCCGGCCGCATCGTAATTGTAGGTCGCGGTGCCCGAGGGATCGCTCATCGACGTCAATTTGCCTACATTGAAGTAGCCGGGGCGTACTTCGTCGTAGTTCCAAGTTACCGTGACGGGCGCCGGTGTAGGCGTCGGACCCGGCAGGCCTATCGGCGGACAGCGGATGGGCTTGCAGGGCGCTACATAATTAATGGTCTTGCTGGTCCGCCGTCGCAAGCCATCGAAGGTGTAATGAGTCTGGCTGCCGTTGGCATCGATCTCATCCGTGAGATTGCCGACATTGTCGTACAGGTAGCGCCGATTGCCTGCGTCGGGATCGGAGACTGAAGTCTTCCTGCCCAGCGAATCGTGTTGGAAGTGCCAATAAGACCAAACGGTTCCGTTTTGGCCGAGCTGCTGCATCTGTGAGAGATAACCGCGGCCATCATATTGATAGTAGACCACGTCATTGAGGTAGGTGTTGTTGACGAGGCTGCCGCTCATCCAGACTTTGCCACGCACGTCAAGATTGTCGGCGCTAGCGTGCCCCATCTCATCGGTGGTGGTTGCCTGACGCAGGAAATAGGTGCTGGTGCGTACGCTGTTGTCCGGTTGGGTGATCTTAATCAGCCGGTCGCGGATGTCGTAATCATAAAAGCTGCGCGGAAACACTGCATCGTGGGGGTATTGCGGGTAATACCCTGTCGGCATCTTCGGGTCGTTGGCATAGTGCGGCCTGGTGATCTCCCTGACCTTGCCGCGCGCGTTGTATGAATACTCCGCCTCGATGCTGTCATTGCCAGCAGCAGTATCCGCACCCGTGCGCATGATTTTGATCGTCCGTCCCAGGCCGTCAAAATAGCTGCGTTTCCACAAATCGACGCCATTGGGCCCTGGCGTCGCGGTCTCAATGGACTGAAGGCTCGCGATGCCGAAATCCTTGTACGATAGCTTTTCGTACCCACTGCCCGGAAAATCCGTGCGCGTCTTGCGGCACAGATCGTCATAGGCAAAGGCCGTGACGATCCCGCCATTGGAATCCTGAGTTTCTTTTCTCCTCACACCGCATTGCACGTCCCAATCGGCAAGCGCGGTCGACGTCGACTGCGCAATAGCCGGCGTGCCTGCGGCTGGCTTGGTGGTATTGACGATGTACACATGATAAGTGGGGTCGATGGCATAGCGGGTCGTTTGGTTGTTGGCATCGGTGCTCGCGATGACGTTGCCCCAGCTGTCATAGACTGTGTCGTAGTACGGAGCGGTGCCGGACGTGCTGCCGATATAGTTATCGTTGGTATCGAGCCAAGTGAGGGTCTTGGTGACCCTGCCTTGGGTAGCAGCGGTGTTCCAGTTCGCGGCTGCGTCGTATAAATATCGTACTTCCGTCATTTTGTGGGCCGTGGGACCCAGGCCGTCGCGCCCGATGATCCAGGCGGGTTTGTTAAGTATGTAATCCGGTAGATTCGGCACATAGCCATATTCCAGTGCGCGATCGTCGCCGGTGAGAACTTCGGCCGTGTTGACGCCGTCGGCCACGATGCCGCCATCCAGTACCTGAGTTACGTTGCCGTATTTGTCGTACTGCCAGGCAATATTGGTCTGACTGAAACTCGTACCCTCATAAAGAAAGCCCGTTTGATTGATGAGGTCGGAGCGATAGGGTGTCAGCGTCGTATCGGAATAGGTATAGAGGGTTTTTGAGGCCAGCGCTGTCAAGGCGCCGGCGTAGCGATATACACCGCTCGGCTTGGTTGGCCAGCGATAGTCGAGCCGATAGGTTGTTTCGGTGAATGGGCAGGCTGTCTCGGCACCCGCGCAGGGGTCGGTCTGCCTTACCCAGCCAAATCCCAGGAAGCGACGTGTATATCGATCGTATTGGCCGCCGGAGTATGTATAAGAGGTGGTGCCATCCAGGGTCTTTACCGAGCTCACGGTCGGCACTGTGGGCGGATTATTGTTGGGGGGCTGGGTAAATACCAACCAGATGGACGAAGGCGTGTACCTGATAGCCGTAGTGTTGCCGATGCCATTGGAAACCGACGTGAGCAAATCCGTCAGCTGATCCGGATCACGGCGCACGCAAGAGAGCATGCTGCCGCTGCCTCCCGCAGAGCCTGTATTGCTGCAATATTCGTTGCGCCCATCGCCGTTCCAATCAACAATCCAATTCTTTTCGTAGAGGCCCTCGCCAGGCGCCCCCGTCGGATAGGAGCTTACCGAGGAGAAGCCTGCTGAGATCTGGCAGGAAACGGTGCCGCCGCCGCTACGGCAAAAATCGGCCTTGCCGTCATTGTTGATATCGCCAAAGCGGCGGGTGCGGGTGGCTCCGGCGCTATTGGGCAGACTGGCCCAGAGCACATCGATAAAGCCATTATTGCCGTTGGAATTGCATGCCAGGCCGTAGCAGGTTTGCCGCGAGACAGCGCAGCGTACATCGCCATTACCGAGCATTCGGCAGTAGTCGACCTTGCCGTCGCCGTTCACATCGGCCCACCACTGCGAATCCGCGGCACCGGTATCGGCGATGGTTCCCATAACCTGGTCGGCTCCACCGGCGTAGGAGTTGCGATCGATGGGCCGGCTGCCGATGATGCAGCGAAGTTCGTGCGCCGCTCCGGTTTCGACTATGCGGCAGAAATCCATCACGCCGTCGCCATTCCAGTCGACGATGGCGCGTGTCGCGGGAACGCCATAGTTTGTGCCTGGCGGCAGGCCCGAGTTGTCCCACAGCTGTGCAATTTTCACTTCCCGGTACCCGCCGGTGCCTTGGGACATGGCGCAGCGCAGCTCGGTGTATTGCGAGCCCACGAAATGGGAGTCGTGGGCCACGCGGCAGAAATCGGCGCGGCCGTCGCCGTTCCAATCCACGAACCAGCGCATGCCCGACACTCCTTCATCGCCCGCGGCGAACGCTGCGCCGACTTGCATGTCGTTGATGGCCGTGACATTGCCGGCCGCACCGGTGGAAAATGCGCACCAGATGGCGCGATTGACAATGCGGCAGTAATCGCTTTTCCCATCGCCATCCCAGTCCACCCAGGACCCGCTGTAATCGTCGCCCCAATTCTGGATCTGGCCCTTCCACTCGTCGACAAAACCCCAGCCGGTGGAGATGGCGCATTTCAAATTCCAATTGCTGGGGCCGCCGCCTACGTCGCGGCAAAAATCAGTCTTGCCGTCACCGTTAAAGTCGACCATGCCGCGTATCCAATCCGTGCCCCAGTCGGGGAGGCTGCCGAGATTCACCGTGCTATAGGTGACGGGCGGGTTGCTCCAGCCAAAGGTATTGGATGGCGCGGCGTGGCCGGTGGTGACTTTGCCGACAGCGCTAAGCTGCGCGTCCTTGCCAAACATGGTGAGATTGCCGAGCAGCGGGCGCGACGTGCCGGCGCTCGCCCCGTAGGTGAGGGCATAGGCACGCGCGCGATTCGCGTCGACAACGCCCAAGGCGCAAGGTGTGGTAACGCCGGGCGTTTTGACGCAGACATCGATGGTAATCAGCTCCTTGTCCATCGTATCGAACACACCATTCTCGGCGTAAGTCTCGCTGAGGGCGCGATTCTCATAATAAAACTGAATCACCGTGCCGTTGTAGGTGATCGACTTCGGCGCATTGAAGCCAAAGCCGGTTGAAGCGCCGTTCCAGTTATAAGTGACGACGTTGCCGCTCGTGTCCGTAACCGTGCTGATCAGCCACTTGCGCGGATATTGCCCGGACGTGGCAGGGGTATAGAGGGTCTTGGTTCCATCTTTGCGCCACACCGCCAAGGTGTTGTTGCCTGCGCCGCCGGCAGCGATCCTGAGATAGGTCTCAGACAGCGTCGAATACCAACCTTGCGCATCGGCGCAACTCGGGCTGCGTGAGCCGTACCAGTCGGGACCGTTTTCGCGATCGGTTTGCTGATCGCAGGAGACCAGCCATTGGCCATCCAGCTCTAAATGGCTATCGATCTGCTCAATGACGCTGAAGCCTTGCAGGCTCCAACCCACACCCAGCAAACCATTGCCGCGCGCGGAGCTATAGGCCACCGTCAGCTTCGGCTCGAGGCCATGATACGGCGGCACGACGATCGGGATACTTTCGGTATAAGCGCCAAAGTACTGGTCGACATTGCCGCCTCCTTCATAAGGCGTGGCAAAAGCAGCGCAGCAGAACAGCAACGCATAACAGGCAGCCGAGAAGCAAAGGCCACAGGAGCTGCGGCTCTTGCTCATTGTTGACCAGTATTTCCAAGTTTCACTGCTGGCGTGTTATTGGCTCCTTGCCAGCGACCTCGCAGCATTCTGCCTGTTGCGCCCAATTCATAAGCTTCGATCGATGCCAGGGCATAAGGTCCATCGGCTTCGAGATTGTGCAGCGCTGCCGCGCCTACATTCACCACTGACCTGGCACTGCCGCCAGCGCCGATATCGAGCAACGCACTGCCGTGCACCTGTCGAGCGTTGTCCGCATTCAGCGTGACGACCAGTTCGTATTGCCCGGCCGGACCGCGAATCGCCACCGGCACGGAGTACTGGCTGGTCTTGCCGGCGCGCGTATCGCGCTGCCGTTGTCCCAGAGTCGGCTTGGCAATTTGCACCGTGGCCTTCGATGCCACAAGGGAGAAGCCCACGTCGCGCTCATAAGCGAGGCCGGCGGCGTTTTTGCCCAGCGCGCGCACCGCGATCCAGTACTTGCCCTCCGCCTGCGGAACAAGCATGCCGGTGTAAAGCCCATCGTCCGCCGCTGTGTCCACGCCTTTGCCGTCATCACCCAGCGGCAGTTCCGCGCTACGAATCGGCGGCGCCGCCGGATCGGTGGTCGTCTGTGCCACTGCGGCCAACACGCGCGCGCCGCGCACGGGCTCAGCGCCATCGAATAGCACGATGCCAAAAACAAACGGCGCGCCTGTCATCGCGTCACTGGAGGGCATCATCAGCCCCATCCGCAAGTCGCTGTCCTCGACGCGCGTTACCATGAATGGCGCCTCCACGGTCGAAGCGTCACGCCGCCTGAGCTGCAACACATAGCCGCCAGCTGGCGGTGCACTGAGTTGCAGGATCGTGTTGAAACCCGAGCCTACCCCGGGAAACATCAGTATCTGCGCGGCCTTGTTGCCGCTAAACGCATACCAGCGGGCCTTGTCGTTGCCGCCCTTATCCAATGTCAAACTCGTGCCATCGGGTAGCTGCAGGCTGGGCAACAAGTTGGCCGTAGACGTAATGATCAGCGTCAGCGAGCGCGCGTCATCGAGCACGAACTCGCGATCGGCACCCATTTCCCCGCCTGCAATCATTCCGCCCGCGTGTGCCGCGGCCATCATGCTACCGACAGCCGCATCCTGTTGAGCTTGAGCCGCGCCTGCAAGCGCGATCAATGCAACGCATCCGATTAGCCGTGTAATGAAGCGCTTCACTTCAGGTCACCTCGCGTGAGGTCTGTGGTAATCAAGAGCGGGACTACAAAGCCCGCCACGCCGGCATTCGCGATGGAGGCGTGGTTGCGTCCGGCCGCGAGCGTAAAAGTGAGTGGGGCTACGGCTGAGACAAAGGGCGAAGGACCGCCATTGGCGCTGCCGATGGTTACCAGCAGATCATTGGGCGCCGGCGCCGCTGTCGGGATTGGTACCGGATGCGCAATGGTCACAACAACTGGGAATAGCGGCGTTGGGATTATCACCGTCGTGAAGCCAACGGTGAATGTCGAAACATTGGATAGTATGCCGTGGACCGTAGTGGCCAGCGCGTCCGCCATTTGTGGGCCGGTGATCGTGGTGCCGCCGAAAGTGACTGGCGGACTGGCAAAGATCGCGGCTAGTGTGGACGGTGGTGGCGGGGGCGGCTCTCCCCGCGCGGCCAGGTATTCATCAACCGGCGCGTTCACAATGATGCCATCGCCATTCAAATCCGTATCCCCGCCCAGCATTCGATAATCTGCAGCCGCGGGCAGCGGGGGATTGAAGCCTGCCGTAAAGAAGGTAGTGAGGTTTGGAATCGCGGCATCCGTTGCGGAAAGACCCAGACTACTCGCTGTGCCCAGGGAAAAACCGTAAAGGGCGACACCGCTGGCATCCGCCGCGACGGACAGATCGGCCAGCGCCGAACCTAAATGCGGAGTGGACAAAGTGGTGAGCGAAATGACGCTGAAGGCGGGGTTGACAGTGCCCGTTGGACGCATACAGCTCGCAGCTGGCGGTCGCGCCGTGAGATTGGTGGAAGCAAACAGGGACAGCCACGAGCGCGTATCAAGGCCGCCCTTGCTGTGCGCGACGACGTGTACGCTGTTGACACCAAAGCTGCGCACCACGGGCGGAACCAAGCATTGTAAGGTGCTGGCATTGGTGGCAATCGCAGCCGCGCCCCCAGGCAGGCCGGTCAGATTAATAGAGCTATCGTTCGCTATGCCGGCAGCCGTCAGGGCACCCGCAAAGCCCTGTCTCACAAAGAAGCCACCGTCGCTGTTGTTGCCATGGATCATGATCACCGGCGACATCGCTTTAAATGACAAGCGCACCCAGGCTACGGCGACACAACCGCCGACCTTCGTGGTATCCGGATTGATCACAATGGTATTCGTCACGGGCGTGGGAGCAGAACCGATGGGCGCTTGCGCAGGAAAGCTCAGCAGAGTTACTGGGAAAGTTACGGTGCGAAGTGTCCACGAGCCGGGCGCTGTCGGTACAGTTGCAACGGTCGTATTGTTGACAGCAATCGAGTGCACGGCCGTGGCGGATGAATCGAGCGCCATGATCTCGAGTGTGGCCGACGGCAAGAGCGTACCGGCCGCAACTGCCGCGGATGGTCCCAGGCTGCCGATGACGCGCGACACTGGCACAGCCGCAGTCAGCGTTTGGCCGTTGCCGCGGCAGTTGCCTGTAGGTAGGACGGTGACAAAGTTATGATCGTCCGCCGGCAAAGGCGGTGGCGACACGGTTGTGATTTCACCAAAACCGCTGAGCGTCACGGATACCGGCTGACCGCCGAGGGCGTTGGTCGTGAAGTTCGCTTGGCCGTTGCGGCTGCCAAAGGCATTCGCGAAAAAACTCAGGATAACGGTGCAACTGCCTCCTACCGGCACAGTGCAGGGCGCACCGCTTATTGCCTTAAAGTCCCCCAAGTTCGCGCCGGTGAAGAAAGGCGCACTCACATTGAGCACGGCCGAGCCGGTATTCGTGAACACAACCTGTCTCGGGCTCGCGGAACTCCCCACGAATGCGCTGCCAAAGTTGATGCTGGTCGGCGAAACGGAAACAGCCGGCGCCGCGCCAGTTCCCGTGATTGGCACCGTAAATGGGCCTCGCGGATCATCGCTGATGACGGTGAGCACCGCCTGCCGAGGTCCACCGGCGCCGGGCGTAAATGTTACGTCGGCCGCACAGACACCGTTGTTGTGCGCGCCTAGGGGTGCGACCATACAATCGGTGACGACGGAAAACTCCGGGTTGCTACTGGCGACGTTGGTGATCGTCAGCAAGACCGTGCCGGAATTGGAGATGGTGATGCGCTGCGTGGCACTGGCGACGCCCACTGGCTGCGTGCCGAATGCCAGCGACGTTGGATTTGCCGCGACGCGCGGCGCCGCAACCGTGGCCGACCCATTCAAGGGAATTTGAACTTTGGCCGCAGCCGGATCATTTGTCTTTAGTTCAAGAATTGCAGTACGTGTGCCCGTGGCCGTGGGGCGGAAGCCGATTTGAACTTTGCACCAGGTGGCACCCGGAACAACCGTTGCCTGGGAGCAAGCGCCGAGCGTGAAGTCACCAGGATTCGCGCCGGTGATCTGCGACGCGAACGCCAGAGGGTCGGAGCCGGAATTGCCGACCAAGCGCAGAACTTCCGGGCTGCTGGTACCCACCATGAAGCTCGGGGGACTGAAATTCATAGGAGAGGTATCAACGCTAAGCGTCGGTGCGGCCAGCGCTGTCGTGAACGGCAGGCAAAGCAGCAGTGCAAATGAAGCTGCTGCTAGCTTGACGTCACGGGAACATACATACATCAGATACCCCACTGGTAGACAGTCCGTTTGTTGTTCTCTCTATGCCTCTGTGTCGAGATTCACATACATCGCACTTCCAAGATGCTGCCTCCTGCCGTGAACACCAGGGCGGAAAAGTCACGCGCGAGTCGCACGGAGCCTAGCGGAGCACCCGAGCGCGAGCGCCCGCCTAGACAACCTCCAGAAAAGTCCGCTCCTCCCGCAACACCAATCGCTTACTCTGCGCCATAGCGAAATTCTCGCGGGCCTCGGGATCGGCCTTCAGTCGCGCCCGATACGTCTCATAAGCCGCGAGACTGGGGAATCCGATCAACCCCCACGCAATGTCGTTGGTGCCTTCGTCCGGCAGAAAATACCCAATCAACTTCCCGCCACAGCGCGGAATGATGGATCCCCAGTTCTCGGCGTACTTGCGGAACGCGTCGCGCTGGAACGGATCAATCTGATAACGGATGAAGCAGGCGATTGTCACGGATACCCTCCCCGTTACGTTCGATGTGGCTGCGAGCGCCGGCGTAGCTGCGAAGGCTGCCAAAGCCAGAAACACGTCCCGGCGCGTGAACACGAAATCGTCGCAGCTCATGGCCGGCAGTGTGCCCATAGCTGCGCAGGAACAATTCGTCTACCATCAAAGCATGGATGCCGGCCATTCCACGGAAGACTCCGTATCGAAGATTGCTGCGGCCATCGGTGAGCCGGCTCGGGCACGGATGCTGTACTGCCTGCTCGACGGCCATGCACGCACGAGTACCGAACTTGCGCTGGTCGCGGAGGTTTCACCTTCGACTGCGAGCGTGCATCTCGCGCAACTCAAGGAGCGCGGCCTCGTCCAGGTACTAGCTCAGGGCAAACATCGCTACTACAGCCTGGAAGGAGCGCATACGGCCGCCGCGCTCGAGGCACTGATGGTGGTAGCCGTTGGCCCTGGAAATCGCTTCGTACCCAACACACCCACCCGACTGCGCGCGGCGCGAACGTGTTACGACCACATCGCGGGAACAATAGCCGTCGCTCTTCACGATCGTCTCAGAGAGCTCGATTGGATAACGGCAACCGAGAACGGCGGCGACGCTTACGACGTTACTGCACAGGGTCAACGTGCTCTCGTCGAATTCGGAATCGACATTGCCGCAACCCGCGCGCTCCGTCGTCGCTTCGCCTATGCCTGTGTTGATTGGAGCGAGCGGCGGCCCCACATTGGAGGGGCGTTGGGTGCCGCCCTCCTCAAACTGGCACTCAAGCGCAAATGGATGCTGCAGGATTTGGATAGTCGCGCGCTTCGCGTAACCAACAGTGGATACCGCGACCTGCAGCGGCACCTGGGACTGCGACTGGCAAACGAATGATCACACGAGGTGTCATTCTCCAGGCCAGCTATCGGGTGACCACGAGATCGGGTGGCCGGCGGGTTCCCGTGGTCCACCTCTACGGTCGGCTCGAGGATGGCGGCACGTTTCTGGTCCGGGATGACCGCCAGCAACCGCACTTCTATATCCGTACCGCTGAGGCGACCAGGGCGCGAGGCGCGGGAGCGAGCGAACCTGCACCGAGCGACAAACAGGATTTCGAAGGGGCGGCTGTTTCGGAGATTGTCGTCACGGTTCCCTCCGACGTCCCGGCCGTACGCGACCGGTTGCACTCGATCGGGATTGACACATTCGAAGCCGACGTCCGCTTCCCGGTCAGATATCTGATTCAACGCGGAATCAAAGGCGCGTGTGAGATCGAAGGTGATGCTGTCGCCGGTGCCGACAGCGGAATCGGTGTGACGCTCACCTTCGACAATCCGACGCTGCGGCCGGCGACCCTGAAAATAGAGCCCCGCGTGTTGTCTTTCGACATCGAGACGGATCCGAAAGCCGAGCGTCTGTTGGCCATCTCGCTTTACGGAAAGCGGGACGACGGGTCTTTCCTTGACGAGGTATTGATTGTTGACGGCAGCGGCCGGGCCATGCCCGAGAAAGCCGTTCGCTGTGCCGATGAGCGCGCGGCTTTGGACGGTTTTTGCGATCGGGTACGGGCGTTCGATCCAGACGTGCTGACAGGCTGGAACACAATCGACTTCGATTTCACCGTGCTGCAGAAGATAGCCACGCGGTTGAAACATCCTTTCGCGCTCGGAAGGGATGCCGGAGAGATTCGCATCAGGCGGGCCGAAGGCTACTTCGGCAGTGGTCAGGCCACTATTCCCGGCCGATTGGTGCTCGATGGAATCGACCTGCTACGCGGCGCGTTCGTTCGCATGGAGGACTATTCACTCGATGCCGTGGCCCGCGAAGTACTGGGGGAAGGCAAGGCAATCAAGTCGAACGCGCGGGACCGGCTCGCGGAGATCGTCCACAACTACCGGCATGACCTTGCAGCCTTCGCCCTCTACGCGCGTACCGACTCCCGCCTCGCCTACGAAATCGTGGACAAGCTCGCCCTGATCCGCCTCGCCTTCGCACGCAGCCAGTTGGCCGGCATGACACCCGATCGGGTGGCTGCAAGCATTGCCTCGTTTGATTTCGTGTACCTCAGCGAGCTCGAGCGCCGCAAGGTCGTCGCCCCGACAGTGCGCTCGGACGACTCGCGAGTACATGCGGCGCAACAAGGCGGACACGTATTGGAGCCGATAACGGGCCTGCACCGTAATGTGTGGGTGTTCGACTTCAAGAGCCTCTACCCCAACATCATCCGCACATTCAACATCGACCCGTTGTCCTATGTTGCCGATCCTTCCCACGAATCCGACTTGATTGAAACTCCGGGCGGCCACTTCCGCAGGGCCCCCGCCATCCTTCCGGGCCTGCTGGATGACCTGTTCCCCCGCCGGGAGGCTGCGAAGCGAGCGGGCGACAATGTGGCCGCGCACGCCATCAAGATCCTGATGAATTCGTTCTACGGGGTGCTCGGGACCAGTGCTTGCCGGTTCTACAATCCGGCGCTCGCGAATTCCATCACCGGCAGTGGGAAGGAAATCCTGCTCTGGTCCAAACAATGGTTCGAGCAGGCGGGCTTTCAGGTGCTGTACGGCGACACCGACAGTCTGTTCGTTGCGGGAAGTGGAGAATCGGGTAACCCACTCGCCGCCGCCCTCAATGAGGAGCTCGCCAGATATATCTACGATCGCTGGCGCGTGCGCAGCCGTCTCGAGCTCGAATTCGAGAAGACCTATCTGCGCTTGATACTCCCGCAAGCCAGGCACAGCACCCGCGGTGCCAGCAAGCGCTATGCGGGCCTGCTGCTGACCGAAGGGCGGCAACACGTTGAGTTCGTGGGCATGGAAGTCGTTCGCAGTGACTGGACCCCACTGGCCAAGCAGGTGCAACGTGAGCTGTACCAACGGCTATTCACCGACCAACCGGTGGAAGTCTACCTGGCGGATATAGTCAAGACCTTGCGTGACGGCGCGCTGGATGAGCTGCTCGTCTACCGTAAAGGCCTGCGCAAGGGGGCTGAATCCTACACGGCCACCACCCCACCCCACGTGGCCGCGGCACGCAAATCGGGGCAGCAGGCCGGCGAGTCACAACGGCGCAAATACATTGAATATGTGATTACAACCGCAGGTGCCGAGCCGCTGGACAACATCCAACATCCCGTCGACCGCGAGCATTACGTCAGCAAACAGGTCAGGCCGGTTGCGGAGCCGGTACTGGCCACGCTTGGGCTCGACTTCGACACGGTGATCGGCGACGGCCGGCAGGTTGAAATGCCGTTCTGATTTGCTGCGCGACAGCACTTCGCCGGCCGACTTCAGTCAGCGGGCATGTTGCACTGCTCATGTTGATAATAGCGACAGCGAGGGGTATCGCCATCTAAAGTCGCAACATGGATTCAGTGCCTGCTGTCCTGACCGGTGTCTACGACGTACGGCTCGTGGTCGTGTCGGTGGTCATCGCGATTCTGGCAGCAGGTGCCGCTCTGGACCTGGCGGGGCGCGTCACCCTGGCGCGCCACCTGGTGCGCTCCTGGTGGCTCATCGGCGGTGCCGTGGCCATGGGCATCGGCATCTGGTCGATGCATTACATCGGCATGCTCGCCTTCCAACTACCGATCCCGGTCCTCTACGACTGGCCGACGGTGTTGATTTCGTTGTTGGCGGCGATCGGCGCTTCGTGGATTGCGTTGTTCGTGGTGAGCCGGCCCACCATGAGTGTCGTGCAAACAGCGCTGGGGTCCCTGTCCATGGGCGGCGGCATCGCCGCAATGCATTACATCGGCATGGACGCCATGCGATTGCAGGCGATGTGCGAGTACTCCGGAACCGGCGTATGGCTGTCGATTGTCCTGGCCGTTGTGATCGCATTTGCCGCGTTGCAGATGGCATTTGTCTTTCGCGGAGCGAGTGGCTGGAGTGGGTACAAGATAGGCACCGCGGTGACTCTGGGCGGCGCGATCCCCGTCATGCACTACGTGGGCATGGCAGCCGTGACCTTCGTGGAGGGAGCGCACGGCCCGGTGGATTTCAGCCATGCCATCCAGATCTCCGATCTGGGCATTGTCAGCATCACCGCGGTGACAGTGCTCATCCTCGGGTTGGTGTTCCTCACCGCAACGGTGGACCGCCGGTTTTCCAAGCAATCGCTGGCATTGCGGTCCAGCGAGCAACGCTTTCGGCTGATTGTCGAGACGGCCCTCGATGCATTCCTCGAGATGGATCCAAGCGGCGTACTCACGGCCTGGAATGCACATGCCGAGGACACCTTCGGCTGGCCGCGGGAGGAAGCGATCGGCAAGCCAATCGACACCATGATCGTCTTCGATCGTGAAACCGAGGGTGGGAGCCGGCTGCGTGACATATTCGGCGCCGAGCAACCCGGTGAGGTGGCGCACCGGATCGAAGTCATTGCGCGGCATCGCGACGGGCACGAATTTCCCGCTGAAATGACGCTGTCGGGAATCTTCCTGGGCACGCAGATCATCTATGCCGCCTTCGTCCATGACGTCAGCGCGCGCAAGCGCGCGGAACAAGAGCGGGAAGAGGCCAAAATCGCGGCCGAAGCCGGTAATCGCGCCAAGAGCGAATTCCTGGCCAACATGAGCCATGAGATCCGCACGCCCATGAACGGCGTGATTGGCATGTCCGAGCTGTTGCTCGACACTCCTCTCGATTCCATGCAGCGCGACTACGCGGAGAGCATTCGTGACAGCGGCAACGCCCTGCTCACGGTCATCAATGACATTCTCGACTTCTCGAAGGTCGAGGCCGGCAAGCTCGAGCTGGAGCCGCTCGATGTCGACTTGCGCGATACTTTCGAGGACGTCGCACGACTGCTCTCCATCCAGGCGCACGCGAAGGGACTCGAGGTCACCGCTCAGATCGATCCACTCCTGCCGAATAACGTCAAGGCGGATGCCGGTCGGGTGCGGCAGATCCTGTTGAATCTGGCAGGGAATGCCGTGAAGTTCACTCGTCACGGCGAGGTGGCGTTGGGAATCAGGGTTCTCGAAACGTCTGCGCGCGGCACTCATGTCCGTTGCGAGGTGCGTGACACCGGAATAGGCATTCCGGAGGACCGGCAGACAGCCCTGTTCGCACCCTTCACACAAGTCGACACATCGACCACGCGCAAATACGGAGGCACTGGCCTGGGGCTGTCGATCGTCCGGCGGCTGGCCGAGCTCATGGGAGGCGAAGCCGGCGTGGAGAGCACGCCAGGTGTCGGGTCAACGTTCTGGTTCACCGCCTGGTTTGATTCGGCTACTCCGACTCCGCACACCTATACCGCGGCTCCTGCCGTGCTCAAAGGGCAGCGGGTGATCGTGGTAGACGACAACGCGACCAACCGCAAAGTGCTCATGGGTCAACTCCTGCTGTGTGGAGTCGATCCGGTGTCGGCCGGCACAGCGGACGAGGCGCTCATGTTGATGCGTCAGGCAGCCGCGGCCGGCCGGCCGTTCGATGCCGCTCTGCTCGATCACCAGATGCCCGACTGTGACAGTGTCCAGCTCGGCCGCACCATCCTCAACGATGAGGCGCTGGACTCCACGCGCCTGATTCTGCTCACCTCCTCGGGCCATCGCGGCGAGGGGCAGATGTTTGCCGATCTCGGCTTCGCCGGCTACCTGTTGAAACCGGTGGCGCAACGTGACCTGACCGACTGCCTGATGCTGGCGCTGGCCGCCGAGGCGGATACCTGGAAGCTCCGCACTCAACCCATCATCACACGCCACGCACTGCGCACCCAACGCTCCGCCGCGCGCAACCGGATCCTGCTCGCCGAAGACAACATTGTGAACCAGAAAGTCGCAAGCCGGTTGTTGGAGAGACTCAGCTATCGGGTCACCGTGGTGGCGGACGGCCGGGCCGCCGTGAGCGCCTGGCAGGCCGGGCAGTTCGATCTGATCCTGATGGACTGCCAGATGCCCGAAATGGACGGCTACGAAGCAACCGCCGAGATCCGCCGACTCGAGCGCGGCGAGCGTCACATTCCGATCGTGGCCCTGACAGCCCATGCCATGAAGGGAGCGGATGAGAAATGCAGGGCAGCGGGTATGGACGGTTACCTGGTCAAACCCATCGACCGGGACAAGCTCGAGCAGTACCTGGAGAACTTTCTCTCGCCTCACGCGCCAAGATCAGCGGGCCGCGTCAAACCCGACGAGCCGACCGGCCAGGCACCGCCAGTCGACTGGGACGACCTGCTCAACTCGTTCGGCGGCGATACGGCGTTCGCGCGCAAGCTCGTGGAGCTGTTCGTATCGAATGGCAATCAGCTGATGGCCTCGATTCCAGAGGCCATGCGCCGCGGCGACTATGAGGCGGTGCGGGCGGCCGCGCAGGAGCTCAAAGGCGCCACGGCCAACATGCGTGCCGAGGCCGCCAACAATGCAGCAGCTCTCTTCGAGGCGGCGGCGGGCTCACACGACGTCAGCCGAGCGTCGGCTCTGGCTGAAAAGCTCAAGGACGAAATGCAGCGGACGATTGCGTACCTGCAATTTAAGCTGGCGTGAAACGGCAATCCGCTCGTCGAGCTTGCTGAGGGCCAATGTCGCCGCGGTGGCCGCAAGATCGGCCGGCAGCGGGTCCAGCTCCACATCCGCCGGTGGCTGGAAGCTCAAGTCCGGGTAGAAGTGCCTGGCCAGATTCAGCAGCAGCCAGCACCCGGGTACCCATCGACCTGCCGCCGCGCGCCGCCAGAACTGCCCCCAATCAATGGATGCGTGACCCAGCAGGGTTGCTATGTCAGTCAATATCAGGGGCCGGCTATGCTCCGCTATGTCGTAGGCGGCGTCGATCATGAGATGCAGCAGTTGAGCCGCGTGTGCAACTCCACCGGTATGCGACGCATAGGCTCGTTCGCACGACTACCCGGCCGCCGCAAGGTCGAGGATTGCAGCGCATGGAACGCATCCGATGCCTGCGATTCCGGCACGAGCAGATCGAGATTGCGCAAGGGACGCAACGCCGCCCGCGGATAGACATGGAAAGCGAGGTAGGCTCCTTTGAGAAACACCGCGGGAATTTCGCTCTCGCGCATGATGCGCTGAACGCGCGACATTTCAGCCCGGACCTCCATGGACCGCAATGTGTGCTTTTGAAAGCTCGCGGCAATCGCCTCGGCAAAGGGCTTCGGCACGAGTGAGGCGTTTGCCTCGATACGCCAATGCAGAAGCGGACCCAGCTGATGTTGCCGCGCCATGACCAGCAGGTGTGCCCAATCGCCGGCCACCAGGTCCTCAACATCGGCCGTGGAGTGGATGCCGGCCGAGAGCATTTGCAAGAGTCGTTGTTGCAAAGCAAGTGCCATTCAGTCACCTGTGCAGACAACGCAAGACTAGCACCAAGTTGCGGTCGGACTCGACGTGCGCCGCGCAAAACCCTACCATTTGCGGCAATGCGCTATTCCCTCTTCTCTCTTTTGCGACAGACCTTGTCGAAACATCGTGGTTGGACTCCCGCGTGGCGCGATGCGGACCCGAAACCCGGCTACGACGTCATCATCATCGGCGGCGGCGGGCATGGTCTCGCCACCGCATACTACCTTGCAAAGGTACACGGTATCACCAACGTCGCGGTGCTGGAAAAACGCTGGATCGGCTCCGGCAACGCGGGTCGTAACACGACGATCATTCGCTCCAACTATCTGCTGCCCGGCAACAATCCGTTCTACGAGTGGTCGATGCAGCTCTGGGAGGGCCTCGAGCAGGATCTCAACTACAACGCCATGGTCAGCCAGCGCGGTGTGTTGAATCTCTATCACTCGGATGCACAGCGCGATGCCTACGCACGGCGCGGCAATGCCATGCTGATGCACGGAGTCGATGCCGAGTTGCTCGACGTGGAAGGTGTGCGCCGAATGGTGCCGTTCATCGACTTCGAGAATGGCCGCTTTCCGGTGTTGGGCGGTCTGTTGCAAAGGCGTGGCGGCACAGCGCGTCACGACGCCGTGGTTTGGGGTTATGCGCGTGCCGCGAGCGACCTGGGAGTCGACATCATTCAGAATTGCGAGGTCACCGGATTCGTTCGCGAGGGCGAACGGATCGTAGGTGTGCAGACATCGCGAGGCACCATTCGAGCCGCCAAGACCGGCATGGCCGTCGCCGGCAACACTTCACGGGTCGCCCGGATGGCGGGGCTGCGCCTGCCCATCGAGAGCCATGTGCTGCAGGCCTTTGTCTCGGAGGCCATCAAACCCTTCATTGACTGCGTGGTCACAGCCGGCGCCGGTCACTTCTACATCAGTCAGTCGGACAAGGGCGGATTGGTGTTCGGCGGCGACCTCGACGGCTATAACTCCTACGCCCAGCGCGGAAACCTGCCGACGGTCGAAAGTGTTTGCGAGGGCGGCATGGCCTTGATGCCTTCTATTGGCCGCGTGCGGATGTTGCGTTCCTGGGGTGGCATCATGGATATGACCATGGATGGCTCGCCCATCATCGACCACACGCCGGTTGCAGGCCTGTACCTCAACGGCGGCTGGTGTTATGGCGGATTCAAGGCTACGCCGGCCTCCGGCTGGTGTTTCGCGCACCTGCTGGCCACCGAGGTGGCCCATCCGGTCGCTCGCGCCTATCGGCTGGATCGCTTCGCGAGCGGCCAGTTGATTGATGAGAATGGCCAGGGCGCCCAACCCAACCTTCATTGAGAAAGCTATGCGAATCCGGTGTCCGTTCTGCGGCGAGCGCGATGTGAACGAGTTTGCCTACCTCGGGGATGCCCAGTTCAAACGCCCCCAGCCGGGCGCACCCGATGCGACGGCGCGTTTTTTCGAGGCGGTGTACCTGCGCGACAACCCGGCCGGTCCTCACGAAGAGCTTTGGTACCACACCTCGGGCTGCCGGAACTGGCTGCGCGTCACTCGCGACACGTTGACTCATGAGATCCTCGGCGTGCAATTCTGTAAGCAGTTGGACGCGGGCACTTGAGCGCAGGCATCTCGAGTTGAGCACAACAGGCCAGCCGCACCGGCTAGAGACAGGCGGACTGATTGATCGAACCCGGCCACTGTCGTTTCATTTCGACGGACGCGCCTACTCGGGTTTCGCGGGCGACACCCTCGCATCCGCCCTCCTCGCCTGCGACGTCAAGCTGGTGGGCCGCTCCTTCAAGTACCATCGGCCCCGTGGAATTCTGTCCGCAGGCTCCGAGGAGCCCAACGCCCTGCTCGAGCTGCGGTCGGGATCGCGACGGGAGCCCAACACCCGAGCCACGGTGGCGGAGTTGTTCAACGGCTGCGAAGCCTATAGTCAGAATCGATGGCCGTCGCTTTCGTTCGACCTCGGTGCAGTCAACTCGCTGTTCGCGCCAGTGTTCGTGGCCGGCTTTTACTACAAGACATTCATGTGGCCGCGGGCGTGGTGGGAAAAGCTCTACGAACCGCTGATCCGACGCGCCGCCGGACTGGGCCAGGCGAGCACGGCACCCGACCCGGACAAGTACGAAAAGGCACACCTGTTCTGCGACGTGTTGGTCATCGGTGCGGGACCCGCAGGTCTCGCTGCCGCGTTGGCCGCGGCACGCAGCGGAGCGCGCGTAGTTATCTGCGACGAAGACTTCCTGCTGGGCGGCAGGTTGAATGGCGAGCAAACGGAAATCGAAGGTGCAAGCGGACCTGCCTGGGCGCGGCAAGTGGAGGCCGAGCTCGGATCGATACCGGATGTACGCATTCTGCGCCGCACGACCGTATTCGGCGCTTACGACGGCAACTTCGGCGCCCTCGAGCGCGTCTCGGATCATCTGCCCGTGCCGCCCGCTCACCAGCCGCGACAACGTCTTTGGAAAATCGTCGCCAAACGCACCGTTCTGGCAGCGGGTGCGGTCGAACGACCGATTGTGTTTGATTCCAACGACAGGCCTGGAGTCATGTTGGCTTCGGCCGTCCGCACGTACGTCAATCGCTTCGCGGTGACGCCCGGGAAACGAATTGCGATTTTCACGACGGCCGACGACGGCTGGAAGACGGCCTTCGACCTGGTCCGGGCGGGCATCTCGGTTGAAGGCATCATTGATGCACGCAAGGACGTGAATCCCGCGTTGGTGGCACGCGCCAAATCGATTGAGTCGCCCGCGTGGGTGGGTGCACAAGTCGTGAGAGCAAGCGGCTCGCGTGCATTGAATGGAATCACAGTTCGCGACGACCACGGCACTCAGACTCTACTGAAGGTGGACACACTCGCGGTCTGCGGCGGTTGGAATCCAGCTATCAGCCTGACGACCCACTTGGGCAATCGGCCCAAGTGGTCGGACGCCCTCTCGGCCTTCATCCCAGGAGATTTGCCTCGCGGCATGAGTGTGATCGGCGCCGCCAACGGAGCGTTCTCACTGTCTGAGGCTCTTCGTACAGGCTTTGATGCCGGCGCTGCGGCAGCAGAAGCTGTCGGACTGAAGCCGACATCGACAGTGCGATGGCGCTGCGATGAAGGCGAAACTACAGCCATCACGCCGCTGTGGTTCGTCAACCCTGCCCGGCCCGACGCTCGCGTTAAGGCCTTCGTTGATTTCCAGAACGACGTGACGAGCGACGATGTGGCGCTGGCCACGCGGGAGGGATACCGCTCCGTCGAACTGCTGAAGCGATATACAACGTTGGGAATGGCGACCGACCAGGGAAAGACTTCCAGCGTGAATGGTCATGCCATCATGGCTGCGCTGACGCAGCGGACGATTCCCGAGCTGGGGACGACCACGTTTAGACCGCCCTATACGCCCGTTGCAATTGCTGCATTCGCAGGCCCTCACCGCGGCAAACACAGTCGACCCACGCGGCTCACGCCCAGTCACGCCTGGGCGACGGAGCGAGGCGCTCAATTCATCGAGTCGGGTGACTGGCTGCGCGCGCAATGGTTCGCGACCCCTTCCGAGTCGCATTGGCTCGACACCGTCAATCGTGAAGTGAACACAGTCCGATCCAAGGTCGGCGTGTGCGACGTCTCGACGCTTGGGAAAATTGACATCCAGGGAGCAGACGCGGCCACCTTCCTGGATCGTGTTTACATCAACACGTTTTCCACCCTGCCTGTTGGAAAAGTACGGTATGGGCTCATGCTGCGCGAGGATGGGTTCGTCAAGGACGATGGCACGACGGCGCGCTTCGGGCCCGATCACTATGTGATGTCCACAACAACGGCCAACGCTGCAAAAGTGATGCAGCACCTGGAACACGCAAGCCAGGTGCTGTGGCCCGAGCTCGACGTGCAGCTCGCCTCGGTCACTGAACAATGGGCGCAATTCTCCATTGCCGGTCCTGAATCCCGCCATGTACTGGAGGGGCTGCTCAAAGGCTCACTGGAGGTCTCCAACTCGGCCTTGCCCTATATGGCCTGCGCGGAATTCAACTGGGAGGGCAAGACCGCGCGACTGTTTCGCATCTCATTCTCGGGCGAGCTCGCCTACGAGCTGGCCATTCCCGCGCGGTACGCAGATGCCACGATCCGCGCCATCATGGCAGCGGGCGAATCGTTCGGAATTGTGCCGTATGGGCTCGAGGCCTTGGGTGTCATGCGCATCGAGAAAGGTCACGTGGCGGGCAATGAGCTCAACGGGACGACCACCGCCGCCGATTTGGGTCTGGGCCGGATGATGGCGACTCAAAAGGACTTCATTGGCCGAGTGCTCGCGCAGCGACCAGCCCTAACCGACGCAAGCCGCACCGTCCTGGTAGGAGTCAAACCCGTCGACCCCTGGGCGCGCCTGAATGGCGGCGCGCATTTGGTCACGCTGCGCGCGGACCCCACGCTCGAAAACGACCAGGGTTTCATTACCTCGGCGGCATTCTCACCGACACTGGGTCACGGCATCGGCCTTGCGCTGCTCACCCGGGGGCGCGAACGCATCGGTGAGCGGATGCGCGTGTACGATCCGATCCGCAACAGCGATCTGCAAGCTGATATCGTGCATCCCGTATTTTTCGACCCGGATGGAACACGCCTCAAGACATGATCGGACTCAGCACACCCGCCGGCGTCGTGGCTACGGACCGCGACGGACTTGCAATCGCGCGCCTCGTCGCCCGCAAGAACCGGTTCCCTTCTTTAAAGGATCGCGTCCGTGAGCGCTTTGGTATCGAGCTTCCGCAAGGGCCCCGACGGGTGGCAGGCACGCAGATCGCCTTTGTGGGAGTCGGAGTCGAGACGTGGCTCGCAGCCTCGGAGACCGAGCTCGACGGATTCGCCGCATCGCTGCGCTCGGCCGTCAACGAATCCGCTTCGGTTTCGGACCAGATCGGCAGCTACATCATTGTCCGGTTGAGTGGGGCTCGTGTTCGCGATGCGTTGGCGAAGTTTGTGCCGCTGGATTTGCATGCTCGTGTCTTCGCTACCGGCTCGGCTGCATCGACAATAGTCGATCACATTCCACTGACCCTGTGGCGCCTGGAAGACAGTCCCGACGGCCTGCCGGTTTTTGAGCTCGCGGCACCCCGCAGCTATGCGGGCAGCTTCTGGCACACCCTTGCAGAAAGCGCCGCGGAGTTCGGTTTCAGTCGCTCGACCCCAGCACCCCTGTCACCGGGCTAGGACTCAATTCAATGGCCGCGTTGGTAATTCTCGTCGTAACCATCATTGTCAGTGTGATCGGCCTCGGCTCGCCCAAGGTCATCGAGCGATCGCTGCTGCGCCCGTATCTTGTGGCGCACGGGTCCGGCTACTGGGGGTTGCTCACCAGCGGCTTCGTGCACGCCAACGTCGCCCACATGATTTTCAACCTGATCACTCTCTACTCCTTCGGCTTCCGCCTGGAGGGTGCGATCGGGTCGTTTAATTTCGTGGCGTTGTATTTCGCTGCGCTGTTGATCAGCGGCATCGGAACGTGCTTCAAGCACCGCAACGATCCGGCGTATGCATCCCTGGGAGCAAGTGGCGCGATCCTGGGCGTGCTGTTTGCCTCAATCGTCTATTTTCCGCGCCAGTCGCTCTATATCCTGCCGCTGCCGGTGCCGATTCCGGCACCGCTGTTTGCGGTCGGCTATCTGGCCTATAGCTGGTACTCGTCACGCCAAGCCAAAGGCCAGATCAATCACGACGCGCATATATTCGGCGCGTTGACGGGACTGGCGTTCGTGCTGGTCACGGACCCCACGACGTTCAGCAACGTCGTGAGGTCCTTCTTCTGATCAACCCTGGCTGAATATCAACGCCGCCTTCTGCAACGTAACCCCGATCGCCCATAGCAAAGGGACGGCCACCGGGATCCAGGCGGCATACACCAGCCACGTCTGACTCGCCGTGGCTGTTGCGGCAACAGCTTCCGTATGCGTGGACCCCTCTGTTGGTCTATCCAGTGCATCGAGCTGCGCGATGGTCATGTAGTACTTTGCGGGAACCGGCTTGATGAGCAGGTTGCAGATGAACCCGACCGCCAGAAGTCCAGCCAGGACATACATGGTAACGCTGTAGGCCTGAGCTCGCGGTACACCATGGTCGAGTTGATATTCACGCACATAGTTGACCAGCACGGGACCCAGGACGCCCGCCGTGGACCACGCGGTCAACAACCGCCCGTGAATCGCGCTCACCATTTTGTCGCCGAACAGGTCCGCCAAGTACGCCGGTACCGTCGCGAATCCTCCACCGTACATTGACAGGATGACGCACAGGAACGCCACAAAGAGTGCCAGGCTGCCTTCAGCCGAGGCGGTCCACGGAATTGACGCGTACAGAGTCAGCCCCACCAGGAAGAACACCATGTAGGTGGCCTGGCGGCCGATCTGGTCCGACAGCGACGCCCAGAAGATGCGGCCGCCGATGTTGAACAGCGAAAGCAGCCCCGTGAATCCGGCGGCAATCGCCGCAATGGTACTCAGCTGCGCCGGCGTCAATTGATCGAAGGAAGCCGTGACCCCGATGAGCTGCCCGCCGAAGACCTCCTGCAGCAGCGGCGAGGCCATGCCCAGAATGCCGATGCCCGCCGTGACATTGAGCATCAGCACGCCCCACAGCAGCCAGAACTGCGGCGTGCGCCAGGCCACATTGACGTGCACCTGGCCTTCGCTGATGAGCTTGCTGCGCCGGGGTCCCTGCCAGCCGGCCGGCTTCCAGTTGGCCGGCGGCACGCGATAACCCAACGCCCCGGCCATCATGTAAACGAAATAGCCCGCCGCCAGGACCAGGAAGGTCTGCCACACGCCGACCTCGGTCGGACTGGCAAACAGTTTCATGAGCCGGTCCGCGAGCGGTGCGCCGATCATGGCGCCGCCACCGAATCCCATGATCGCAAGTCCAGTCGCCATGCCACGCCGATCCGGAAACCATTTCACCAGTGTCGACACCGGCGAGATGTAACCCAGTCCGAGCCCGATTCCGCCGATCACACCGGACCCGAGCCAGATCAGCCAGATCTGGTGAATCATCACCCCGAAGGAGGCTATCACCAGTCCGCCGCACCAACATATGGCAGAGACCACACCCGCCTTGCGCGGACCGACCCGCTCCAGCCAGCCACCCATGATGGCGGCGGCGGAGCCGAGGAATACGAAGAACAGGGTGTACGTCCACCCCAGCATCGAGATTTTCCAATCACAGTTGGTCGCGGTGATTTGCTGCAGGAACCCGAGATCCTTCGGGCACCCCACCGAGTGAGTGATGCCCACCGCCTTGGACAACGGCAGCCAGAACACGGAAAAGCCATAGGCCATTCCAATGCACAAATGAATCGCAAGGGCGGCTGGCGGCACCAGCCAACGGCTGAAAGCCGGTCCTGCGATCGTCCTTTCCTTGGTGAAAAATCCTGGGGATGAGACCACTGATGACATAGGCGGCTCCCATTTTTTGCACCGTTGCACCGGTGCTGTTGTGCTCGAGTCTACGGCCAAAAGTCTTGGGAGCGAAGACCTTAGTCGAAGCAGTGCGCGCCTGGCCATCACAGGCGCGCACTGTAAAGCGTTATTGCATCAACGGCTCACCGCCGGTGTGGATGATCCCGGAGCATAGAACCGGAAGCTCTGGTTCAACCCGCCCGAACAAGACCACTGCTGCAGCGGGCCACGATCCGCGGTGCTCCAGTCCTTGATATCCAGACACTTGCCGCTCGTCTGGTTCATGAGGGAGAACGCCGTCGGATCATCGGAGTCGGTGGGTACGATCGAGAATCGCTGCGCACCTGTTCCATTATCGGTGTATTGCTGCACGTTGGCGCCATTGGCGGTGGAGGCGCTGGTGATGTCGATGGCCTTGCCGCTGTTGGTATTCAGGATCTTGTACCAACCGGAGCCCTGGTCGCTGACCACGAACGATTGCGCGGCCGTGCCATTGCAGGTGAATTGCTGCACCTGTGCACTATTCGCAGTTGCAGCGGCGTTGATGTCCACGCACTTGCCGTCATAGGCCGAGACTATCCGGTAGGTGCCGGCCGGGAACGCGCCGTTGACCGGCTGAGTGCTGGTCTTGGCGGCGGCCAGGGTCTTGTAGAACTGGTAGTCGCTAGTGTTCACGCGGCTGAACCGGTCCAGATCGTTGGCCGTTCCAGTCTGATCGCGCTGCAGCGCCCAGTAGGACAACAGGCCCACGCCGTTCTGAATGGCGAACTGGGTGATGGTCGCGGCATCCGCCGGCTTGAACACTTCCGCGCTGTCGTCGTTCTGGCCGATCATGGGAGTAATGCCAATCATCGCCCACAGCTGCGCGTCGGTGCGGCCCGTGAAAATGGACTTCAACTGCTTCTGAGTACCGGTCGCGGAAGATACGGCAACGGTCCCCATCGCCCGTCCGCCGACATTGCCGGCACCGTAGTCCATGGTCATGACATTGACGACGGACACTTTGACACCCGCCGAATTTGCGCTCTTGAGCAGAGTCAGCGCCTCCCCCGGCAGTCCGGTCGTATCCACCGGCAAAGTAAACGAAACATACAGATCGGGAAAATCGACCTGCAGGCGTTTGATCACGTTGTTGCGTGTCGTATTCAGACCGGTGTTGCTGAGTTGGCTGCCCTCGATGTCGAAATCCAGATTGTGGATCTTCTGCGTGTCAATGACATTCTTGACCAGGTTATACATGCCCGTTTCCGAACAGGCACTCTCCAGGTATTGGCCATCCGCGCCACCGAACGACAGGATCACCCTGCCGCCCTGCGCGATGAACTGCTGCACATCCGACTTCGTGCCGGGATCGTTCATGATGATCTCGAGGCCGCCCCCGAGCTTGCAGCCGCCGCCGGAAACGCCGAAGGCGAGCGTCACGGCGCTCACGCCTGCATTCTTCGCGGCTGCCAGCGAATTCGCCTTGTATGCGTTGCTGCCGAAGCCCCAAGTGTAGAAATACGGGGCCACTTCGGTCGAATGCGCCGCGGTCGCGGCCATCAGGGCCGCGCAGGCCAGCAAGTTGGTGTGTCGACGTCGCTCAACAGGCATGTTATGTCCACTATGAAAGCGCACCAAGGCGCTGAAGGGCGGCTATTCCATCCGAACCGTGGACAACCGACAATGTGTGTGGATGCAGACGCTCGAGCAGACGAAAGGTCAGTGTGACTTCCAGTTGATCACGTGATAGACCGCCGGCCCGCAGTATCGCGTCGCGTGATCATGCTGCCTTGACTCCCGCAAGCAGGTGGTGGACTCCATAAGGTGCCCGCTCAGACCGGTCCAACAGAGCGTCCGCCTGCCTGTCATTCACAAAACGCTCGGCCGCCGGATTCCACGTCACGGGGCGACCGAGTTTCATGGCAATCCAACTCACGATGCAGGCCGAGCTGCTGCGATGAGCGATCCGGGCTGGTGCGATCGGCTCGGCGCGTGTGCGCACGCACTCGAGCCAATTGCGGTGATGCTCATCACTCCTGGGCAATTGGACGCTCAGGCCTGCGGGCGGAACCTCCAACAACCGCCTGTCACTCGCATCCAACGGCGGCAATACAACTCCTTGCGAGCCCGGATCGGACGAAGTGGTCTGCCCTTCGCGCGTAACCCAGAGCCAGCCTTCATCCCCAATGAACTTCAGGCCGTTCGGATGTTTGTCCGACACGCTCACCCGGATGTCCCCCGGATAGGTCAGCTCAATCTCGTAGGCACCATGCACGTTCCAGATGGCGTTGTGGGGAAATTCCGCCCGCGCCGCCACCCGGCTGGGACCGCTCAACTCGGTGTCGAGCGCCCAGTGCATGGTGTCGTAATGGTGTGAGCCCCAGCCCGTAATCATTCCCAGGCAGTAGGATTCGTTCCGCAGCCAACCGGGCCGGCCATAGCCGTGTTGCGGGTGTACCCGCTGCTCGGTGTAGTAGACCTTCGGTGTACAGCCGAGCCAGGGCTCATAGTGGAGATTCGCCGGAACAGGCTGCGCCGGATCATCCGCCTTCGTGGGATCGATGGGCAGACCAATCTCAACCCGCCGGACATGTCCGACTCGGCCGGAGCGGACGAGCTCGCAAGCTAGCCGGAATTGGGTTGTCGAACGCTGCTGGCTGCCGACCTGCACGATGCGGCCCGTCTTCGCAACCAGATCCCGAAGCAGGATCCCCTCTGTGACCGTCATGGTGAAGGGCTTCTGTACGTAGACGTCCTTGCCGGCCAACACCGCGGCTGCCACGAGTTGTGCATGCCAATGATCGGGCGCACTGATAACGACCGCATCCAGGTCAGGATGATCCAAAAGCTCGCGGTAATCGGAGTACTCAGCAACCTGTGGCGCTGCTGCACCCGACTGCCGGTAGAACGCCGCGATCTGCTCCTTGCTGTCCGTGGTGCGCCGGGAATCCAGGTCGCACACAGCGACGTAGTCCGCCAGTCCAGCCTTGAGCACTGACGGAACATCGTGCACTTGAGCGATGCGACCGCAGCCGATCTGCCCAATACGCAGGCGATTACTCGGCGCCTCTGCACCAAGCAGGCGCGATGGAACAAACAACGGCGCTACGCCGTTGGACACTGCGGCGGCCGTGCCCGCCAGTAATTTGCCGAACACACGCCGCGACATAGGTCTGGTCATCACTCGCCCCTTCCTTGCCATCCGGCCGCCGCTGCTGCGTCACGGCAAGCTTATGCTAGCGCTACCGTCATGACGCATGCAATCGCGTATGGACAGCGCAAATGCACACGGGCAAGCTGGTGTTGGTTTCGTGGAAAAACATTGAATGTTGCACGTCGAACGAGCTGAAGGCCTCGGTGCCTTAGAAAAGCTCGAGCTGGAATGGGAGAGGCTGCAAGCAAGTCTTCGACCCCGCACACCCTTCACCTCCCCGCTGTGGCACAGCTTGTGGTGGAAACACTTCTCGGCCAATACCAGCTGGGTGCGCGATGAGCTCTCCCTGCACGTGGTCAGAAACGAATTTGACACACTGGTCGCGATCGCGCCCATGATGTTGACTTCTCGCCCGGCGTTCGGGCCGCTGCGCGTGCGTGCCCTGCAACCGCTGGGCGCAGATGAGAATGTCACGGAATTGCGCACCGTGATCGCTCGACCCGACGATCTGCCCGAGGTGCTCGCGACTTTGAGCGACTACTTCAGTGCGACCGGCAACCGCTGGGACTGGCTGCAATGGTGTGGCATTCCCATCGAGGGGCCGGCGCGCGAGCTGCTGGAGCGTCGCGGACGGATTCAGTGGGGCCGGCAGGTACCCAACTACTACCTGCCGCTGCCCGACAGTTGGGACACGTTCAAATTGAGTCTGTCGCGCAATATGAAGGAGGCGTTGCGCAAGTGTTACAACTCTCCAAAGCGCGCGGGCTACGACTTCACATTTCTTGTGGTCAGCGCGCCCGACCAGACCCAGGCCGCGCTCGAGAGCTTCTTCGAGCTGCACGCGGAGCGCTCCCGAGCCACCGACCTCCCCTTTCATGCCAACGTGTTCACGCGTCCCGCGGCGCGTGAGTTCCTGCTCGAGTATGGCCAGCGGATGGCGCAACTAGACCGGTTGCGCGTCTTCCAGTTGCTGCTGGGAACGCAGGTGGTGGCGACGCGTGTTGGTTTCGTGCTCGACGGCGACCTGTATCTCTACTATTCCGGCTATCGGGCCGAGTGGGCCCGCTTCAGTGTCATGACGACCGTGGTCGCGGAGACAATCAAGTGGGCGATCGGGCAAGGCCTGACGGGTGTGGACTTGTCGACGGGGCGGGATCTGTCGAAATTGCGCTGGAAGCCGACCGAGCTCGTGTATTGCGAAGGCGTCCAGTCATCCCATCGCCGCCTGCGCCAACTGGCCGCCGGTGCCTACCGCCAGGTCGCAGGCCATGCGACCCCGAACTCCATGCTGGGCCGATTACTGAGCTCCGCTCGCCGTACCAAGCTCTGACTGGCGTACGGCGGTCGGGCGAAGGGTCGACATCCAGGAGCCCAGCAGGATGAGTGTCAACCCGAGGGCCGAAGACAGCCCGAATGTCTCGTGCAGCACTCCAACTCCCAGCAGAGCAGCCACGGCGGGATTGATGTACGTAATGACGGAGGCGCGCGCCGCACCGGCACGCGAGATCAGATAAAACCAAAGCTGCAGCGCCAACGCGCTGCATACGACTCCGAGCACGCCGAGCGACACCAACGATAGCAGCGCGGGCATGTGGCTCGGAGCGGTCCAGAGTGCCGCCGGGAACATCGCGACCGACGCGATTCCCAGACTGACGGCGACCGCGCCCACCTCATGAGCCTCCGACAAGTACTTCTGGATGATGATCGAGCCGAGCGCGTACCCGATGGTCGCGAGCAGCATGCAGCCGACACCGGCCCAGGCAGTCAAGCCGTGCACCGAGCCGATGCCGAGCAGGACCACGACGCCGATGAAGCCTATGGCAAGACCGGCTATCCGGCGCTTCCCCAACGGCTCGCGCAGACCGAACAAGGGTCCCAGCACCAGGAGAATCAGCGGCAGAGTGGCAATCAGGATCGCGGCCAACGAGGAGCTGATCCAGCGCTCGCCCACGGAAATCAGAAAGAACGGAACCACGAGCTCCGCGAAGGCAAATGCCACCACCGCCCCCTTGTGGGCGCCCAGGGATTTCAGGCCTCCCTGGCGCCAGGCGATGGGCAGCAGCACCAGTGCGCCGAGTGTAATCCGGCCCCAGGCCACGCCCGCCGGCGCAATGTCCACCAGGGCGAGCTTGATAAAAAAGTACGGCAGGCCCCAGATCATGCCGAGGGCTGCGAATGCCAACCACGTGCGCCAGGTCACCGGTATCCCCAAAACGCCGACCAGCCCTCCAATATACCCGGTGTTCCCGCTCCCGCGCAGTCAACCACTCCGTCACAAAATCTGCGGTCCACTGACAACCTGAGCAGTGATGGGCGTAGACTACTCTCGTGGCCACATCACCTTCGTTGGTCGCGAGATCCCGCCCGCGGGGCGACGCCCCTCTGTTGTGTCACCCCTTGGTAACCACACTCCTGTTGTGTGGAGCCGGGTTGGCACCCCTGGTCACATCTTCGGCCGCTCTGGCAGCGGGTACCCCCGAGCCACCCCCGGCAATCGGCACCAGTGTGGCGAATCCACAGGACACCCAGTCGGAAGTCCTCGTCGAAGCGCCCGAGCCGAAATACGTTGCCCCCACTTTGCGCGACCGCATCGGTCGGATCTGGGCTCCCGTGTTGATCAACGGCAAAGGGCCGTTCCGCCTGGTGCTCGATACGGGCGCGAGTCACTCCGCCATCATTTCGCGAGTCGCGGACCATCTGGGAGTCACTGCACAGGCCAACAACATCATGGTTCGCGGGGTCACGGGGTCGGCCATCGTTCCGGCCGTGCGCGTGGACCGCATGGAGGTCGGAGACCTCCTCATCGAGCCCAGTACGCTGCCCATCGTGCCGGATGTGTTTGGCGGCGCTGAAGGGGTTCTGGGACGCGAGGGACTTCCCGACAAACGCATCTTTGCCGACTTCGGCCGCGACCGGCTGGTGATCTCCCACTCGCACCGCGAGCAGGCGTCCCCGGGCTTCAACATCGTCGGCCTGAAACTGACCCGCGGCGGCCTGCTGGCAGCCCAGGTTCGCGTCGGCGCGATCCGGACTCTGGCCATTATTGACACCGGCGCTCAGCAGACCGTCGGCAACATGGCACTGCGCGATGCCCTGATGAAACGTCCGCCAAAGGATGTCGTCTCGGAAGAAATCATTGGGGTCACGCTCGACATGCAGCGCGGCGACTCGATCGGCACGCCTCCGATCGAGCTTGGAACCCTCAAGCTGCGCAATGTCCGGGTCACTTTCGCGGACATGTTCCTGTTCGAACATCTGAAAATGATGAACGAGCCCACGATGTTGATTGGCATGGATGTGCTCGGATCATTCGATGTTCTCATCATCGACTACCGCATGAAGGAAATGCAGATCAGGACACGCGGCTCGCATTCGAAGTTCTGACACTTCGGGCTCGGGACTCTTTGCCGTCGTGCTCCCGCATCCACGCAACGAGTGCGGCGGGCGCCAACGGAGGGCTCATGAAGTAGCCCTGTGCGTCGTCGCAACCCATCGTCTTGAGCCGATTCCATTCCTTGCCGTCCTCCACCCCTTCGGCTACGACCGTCATTCCGAGGTTATGACCCAGTTCGATGGTCGATCTGACGAGTGTCGACATGTCGCTGCCTGCCGTGATCCCGTGTATGAAGGACCGGTCGATCTTCAGCTCCTGCACGGGCAGATTCATGACGTACGCCAAAGACGAGTAGCCCGACCCGTAGTCATCAATCGATAGACGCAGCCCCATGGCCGAAAGGCGCTCCAGCATCTTCTGGGCATGAGCCGGGTCCTCCATGAACCCGCTCTCCGAAATCTCCAGGCAGATCAGACCTGCCGGCACGCAATGTTCCGCCAGTAAAGCGGCGATCTGGCCCGGCAGATCGCCGTTCAACAAATCCCGCGCCGAGATGTTGACCGAAATCTGCAGCTTCAATCCCACCCCGAGCCATTCCGCACTCTGCCGGATCGCTTCTCGCAGCACCCAGGCAGTCAATACTTTGATATAGCCGGTGGCTTCTGCGAACGGCATGAAATGGGCCGGGTGGATGACGCCCTTGGCCGGATGCTGCCATCTTATGAGTGCTTCGACGGCACTGACATTTGAGGAGCGCAGCGACAGTTTGGGCTGAAAGACGAGTCGTAGCTCGTTGTGATCCACTGCCCGGCGCAACTCACCCAGCAAGGAAAGGTGCTCCTGCTGGGTTGTGTCGTAATACGCGTTGTAGATGGCAACGCCCGATTTATTTCGCTTGGCGACGTACATCGCGACATCAGCGCTGCGTGCGAGCCGTTGAGTATCCTGGCCGTGTTGCGGAAATCGGGCAATTCCCACGCTCGTACCCACGTCCAGCGGCTGGTCTTGATACAGGATGGGATGTGTTAGGGCGGCAACGATTGCCTTCGCTACATCAACCACCTTGGTGGCGTTGGGACCTGTCAGGAGCACTGCAAACTCGTCTCCGCCCAGGCGGGCTATACAGTTTGCAGTGGGCACGGTTCGCGACAATAGGCTTGCAACTTCGCGCAGGACGTGATCACCCACACCGTGACCCAAGGTATCGTTCACATACTTGAACCGGTCCAGGTCCATCACAAACAGGGAGACCGCCTCTGCTGCGGGTCGCGCTGCATCTATGGCTGCACCCAGGCACTCGAAGAATTTGGCGCGGTTCGCCAGGCCGGTGAGCTGATCTCGATAGGCCAACGTGAGGATGCGCTTCTCACGATCCGCAATGTTCTCACGCATGTCGTCCAGGGCGCAGGCCAGCGCTCCAATCTCGTCCGTCCTTTGAATGGGCACTTCGCTGACGAAATCGCCTTGAGCCATGCGCGATGCGGCGTTTGCCACATTGCGCAAGGGTTGGGTGATATCGCGGGCGATGCGGGTGGCGCCTGCGAGTGCGACTATCAGGCTGGCGATGGCCAAGGCCAGCAGGGATATGTTTAGCGGGTCGGATAGCGCTGATCGATCGAATGGCGATGACACCGCCGATCGAGGGCGGTGCGAGAACGCGACCCTGGGCGACTGTTCGTCCCCGGCATTTGGAAGGAAGGTGACATCAAGGTTGGTGAGCTGTTTGACATCCCTGGCAAGCGCCTCCTCCAGCGCCGACCCCACCACCAACCAACCACTTCGTTGCGGTGCCCTCACCGGGATCGCGACAAGCTGCCAACTCTTGCCGGCTACGTTCTCGACGCTGACGGCAGCTCCGGTTGTGTCGGCCCGTTCGAGCAGGCGTGGATAGCCGAAGGTGCGCGGCACCTGGTCGTGCTGCAGGGTGTCAGCCAGTACCGTGCCATCGAGACTGACCAACATTATTGCGTGGGCAACGCTGCGCTGCACTTCCAAGGCGGCAGCAATGGCGCCTGCATCTTGTGTTGCAACTGCTTCCTGCATCGCTGGATCCGCCGTCAGCAGCCTGGCCGCCTGGATGAGACTTTCAGCGTTGTGGCGCAGCAGCTTGTTGAGTATGCGCCGGCCGACTTCCACCTCGCTATCAACCCGCGCCTGAGCGGCGCGAGAGCGCGAGGCAGTCACGAGCGCGAACGAGATCAGTTGCACAATCGCTACCAGCGCAATGACGAAGAAGATGACTCGCGTCCGAAGTCGCGCGCGGTGCAATCGCATGAAGTGTGCTTTGGCGACGATGTGAGCGCAAAGTATTGCGTGTTGGTTCACACGGTGACTGTGAACCACTCCACGGGTTTGGGGATGCGCAGCCGTGCGGCAATGCGCTAAGGCGACTGGAAATCCGCGTCGATTGCTTCCAACACGGTTGGGCCACGGCGGTGCAACGCCGCGCGGATGGCCTCGGTGAGCCCTTCCGGCCCACGCACCCGCTCACCGTGCGCACCATAGGCACGCGCCAACGCGACGAAGTCGGGGTTGTGTCCCACAACCCCTGTGGGCGGAATGCCAGCCGCCACCATGTCGTCGCGAATCTGGCCCAGCGCACTGTTGTTCCAAATGACAACTGGCAAACTGAGCTGCAGCTCTACGGCGGTGGCCAGCTCCTGCGAGGTGAACTGGAAGCCGAAATCCCCCGCCAGCGCTACGACTGCCCGGTTGGGTTCGGCCACCAACGCACCGATGGCAGCCGGCAACGCGTAGCCCAAAGTGCCGTACCCTGACGGATGAAACCAATTGCCGGGCCGATCTGCGGCAAAGGCGTAGTTGCCAAGATAGGCGGCCTGTGTCATGTCGCTGAACACAGCGGCATCGTCTGGAACTCCGGCACGCACGGCCGCCAACAAGCGGGCACACGCTCGTGTCCCCGAGTTGAAATGCTGCTCTATGCGGGCTCGGTGAATCGACGCGGGCCCGAGCTCAGTACGCCAGCGGGGAATGCGCGCCCGCGGCGCGACCACCTGGACAATCGCATCGAGGCTTGCGCAAGCATCACCCCATATTCCAACATCAGCTGCGTAGTGATCCGCCAGTTTGGTCGCGTCGATATCAATACGGATCAGCCGACCGGTCATCTCCAACCGCGCGCCTGAGTAGAAGTCAGTCTCGGACAGCTCGGTACCGACGGCCAAAATGACATCTGCTTTCGCGACCAACTCCTGCGTTGTCCGAAACTGCAGCGAAGCGCCAAGATTGGCAGGATGACTTTCCGGCAGCAGTCCTTTTCCAGCTACGGTCGTCACGAGGTAACCGTCCAAGGCATCGACGAGTTCACGCAAGTACGTTCCAGCCGCGCGGGCTCCTCCTCCCGCAACGACCATCGGTCGTTGCGCCTCCGTGAGGAGCTTGATCGCGCGCTCCACCACCACAGGCGCCGGCTGCGGGCCGCCACCGACGTGAGCGAACTGCTCCGGCCGCAAGTCTGTTGACTGCGCTAGCAGGTCGAGGGGAATTTCGAGATAGGCAGGGCGCTGTCGTCCGAGCTGGAATGACGCAAACGCTTCCCGCAGATGATCGCGAGCATCCTCGGCCGAGCGCGCGGAGCGGGCACTGCCGGCAACTCCGGCGGCCATTGCACGCTGGTCATCAAGCTCATGTAGCACGCCCCACCCTTTCGCCAACGATGACTCCACAGGCGTGCTTGCGATAATGAGCATAGGCACGGAGTCTGTTTTCGCCTGCGCGGCAGCCGTCAGGATATTGGTCAGACCGGGACCCGATATGACCATGGCTGCGGCGGGCCGTCCGCTTGCTCGCGCGAATCCGTCCGCTGCAAACCCCGCGTTCTGCTCGTGGCGTACGAGTATGTGCCGCAACCCAGTTGCCGCGATTCCGCGATACAGCTCCAGGTTGTGGACGCCCGGAATCCCGAACACGGTATCGATGCCGTTGGCTGCAAGCAGCGCGACAATGTATCGTCCGACGGTCCAAGGCTCAGCGTTCATTTGTGCTCAAATATGCAGCTCGAGCCCCTAAGCACGCAAGCACATAACCCATGAAGTTCTCGCCCTTGGTAGAGCGCATTGGCGGTGAAGGCGCCGATGCATGGTTGACCCACTACGACGCCTCTGCTGCTCTCGAGCGTGGCGAGGATGTGATCATTCTGAGTGTGGGTGACCCTGATCTGGAGACACCACCGGCTGTCGTTGCCAAGGCTATTGAGCGCATCCAGGCGGGCGATACCCACTACTGCCCCGCCGCTGGCCGCGATGCTATACGCACAACGATCGCGGCATTTCATGAGAAGCGCACGGGCCAAAGCACGCGACTGGAGAACGTCGTCTATTTGTCGGGAGCGCAAAACGCGCTATTCGTCGCGTCGATGTGTATTGCCGGCCCCGGTGACGAAATCATTTCGTTTGATCCGATGTATCCAACTTACCCCGCGACTCTTCAGGCTTCGGGTGCACGGATGATACGAGCACCCACAAACGGTAATTTTCGACCTGACGTGGCGGCACTTGCAGCGCTAGTGAACGAGCACACGCGGGCCATCGTCTGGGCCACGCCGAATAATCCGAGCGGCGTAATCTTGAATGAATCGGAGCTGGGCGTGATCGGTCGGCTCGCTGAGCAGCACGATCTCTGGTTGATCTCGGATGAGGTGTACGCCGGTCTCGCTCCGGGTGGCCACATACCGGGGCTTGCCGCGCGAATACCCGAGCGAGTGATCACGCTCGGAAGCCTTTCGAAATCGCACGCCATGACGGGCTGGAGAGCGGGCTGGCTGGTGGGCCCCCGCGAGCTCGCGGCTCATGCAGAGGCTTTGGTGATGTGCATGCTTTTCGGGTTGCCTGGATTCATCCAGGAGGCCGCGATCACCGCTTTGTCAATAGCACCTGAAGCGGAGCGCCGCATCCGAGACTATTGCGAGTCTCGGCGCGCGCGTATGGTGTCCGGGCTCGCGGAGACGCCACGAATTCGCTGCGTGGTCCCCGAGGCGGGAATGTTCATGTTGGTGGACGTGCGCGGCACCGGACTTACGGGCTACGAGTTCATGCGCGAGCTGTACAAGTCTCAGCGCGTGAGCGTTTTGGATGGTGCTGCGTTCGGGCGCGAAACGGGTGGCTTCGTGCGCGTATGTTTCGCGACGGACGAGGGGTCGGTCGACGAGGGGTGCAAGCGAATCCGGCGTTTCTGCACACAGCTCGACGATCGCCAGGTCTGACGATCGCGCGCACCGACGATAGGCCACGGAACGAAGATCGCTCTCGAGCGTAGGTTATGATGACGTTCTGCGGAGGATTCTATTATGACCATGACCCTGTCCGTCGGACCACTCCTGGCCCTGATCGCCGGCATCCTGATCCTGGTGATGCCGCGACTGCTGAACTACATTGTGGCGCTGTACCTGATCCTGGTTGGCCTGCTGGGGCTGTTCGGGCAGCACGGCTCGCATTTCATATAGTGCGGCTGGCTCCGCCATGCTCTATGCTGCGCGCTTTTTTCGCGGCGGCCTCTTTACATGTGGTTCAAAAATCTCGTCGTCTATCGTCTGCCGGCCGACTGGTCCGTCTCTGCTGCCGAGCTGGAACAACAACTGTCGACGCGCACCTTGCAGCCTTGCAGCCCGTTCGAAATGTTCAGCCGTGGGTGGGTCGCGGCCTCCAGCACTTCAGGGCGCCTGGTACACACCGTGAACGGCCAGCACCTGATTGCGCTCGGCGTCAATCAGAAGTTGCTTCCGGGATCCATCATCCGGCAGGTTGCAGCCGAGCGCGCTGAAGAGCTTGCGCAGGAGCAAGGGTTTCCGGTCGGGCGTCGGCAGATGCGCGATCTCAAGATGCGCGTAACTGAAGAGCTGCGTGCGAAGGCACTAACACGGCGACGCATGACGCGCGCGTGGATAGACCCTTCGAACGGCTGGCTAGTCGTCGACGCGGCGGGCACGGCGAAGGCCGAAGAGCTGATTGAGACTCTCCGCGATACGCTGGGAAGTCTCGCGGTGGTACTGATCGAGACGACACGATCGCCGCAAATGTCGATGGCCGTATGGCTGAAGCTGGGCGAAGCGCCGCTGCGCCTGACGATCGATCAGGACCTGGAGCTGAAGGCCGCGAACCAGACCAAGGCGTGCATCCGCTACAGCCATCATCCGCTGGACGGCAAGGAAATCCAGGCCCACCTGTCGGCGGGCATGTACCCCACTCGCCTCGGTCTCACGTGGAACGATCGCATCGCGTTCGTCTTGAACGAGAAAATGCAGCTCAAGCGGGTGGAGTTCCTGGAAATGGCGAACGACCCTGCCAGCGAGAGCGACGAGATCAACGAGGCGGAGCAGTTTGATATCGACTTTACAGTGATGGCGGGTGAGCTCGCCAAGCTGCTTGACGATGTGGTTGCTGCGTTGGGGAATGGGGTGGAGGAGCGTACCGCGGCGGCTGCTTAGAGGATCCGCAATGTCGGGTGCGCTGCCCCGCTGGTGCTCGTGTGCGACGACCGGCACCAACGCCACACGTTGCCGCCCGCCCGCTTGGCTTCGTATAGCGCCACGTCAGCCGACTTATAAAGACTGTCCAGCGTCGCGCCGTGGTCTGGAAACACAGCCACGCCAATACTCGCGCTGCTCTTCACTTCCACGCCATTGACCGGCACCGCCATGACGAAACTGTCAATGATCCGATGGCAGATGTTCTCAATATCCGTGGCAGCCGGGTTCTGCGCCACCAGCACCCCGAACTCATCGCCTCCCAGGCGGGCCACGCAGTCCGACTTGCGCACGGGCGCCTGCAGGCGGATGGCGGCCTCGATCAACAACGCATCACCGGCATCATGGCCCAGCGAATCATTGATCTGCTTGAACCGGTCGAGGTCGATCAACAGCAGTGCGAAGCGTTGATTCTGCAACCGCGCGAGCATGATCAGCTCGCGGAACTCTTCGGTAAACATGCGCCGATTGGGCAGCGCAGTGAGTGTGTCGAAGTAGGCAATCTGCTCGAGCTGCCGCTGACTCTCACGCAACTCCGCCGTCCGCTCGACCACCTGCTGTTCCAGATCGCGCTGATTCCGGCGCAAATACAAAGTGCGACCTTGAACCAGCCCCGCCACCAGGGCAATGGCTGCAAGGGCAACGGCAACTCTGAACGTGGCGGTTTGATACCACGCCGGCAGAACGTTGATCGGTACGCTCAAGACGCTTTCCGACCAAACACCGTCGCGGTTGGAACCGCGCAGGCGCAGCGTGTAGTCGCCCGGCGGAAGATTCGTGTATGCAGCGACCCGATGCGACGCCTCCGTATCGATCCAAGCGGTGTCGAACCCATCGAGGCGGTAGGCGTAGCGATTGCGCTCCGGCGCCGAATAGTCCAGAGCGGAAAATTCCAACGCTATACTGTTGGCGGTGGGCGTGATCTTCAACGGATTGGACAGATCGTTGCGGCTCACAATACCGTCGGAAACCTGCTTGCCGCCAATGCGAATGTCCGTGATGGCGATCGGCGGCTGATAATTCCAGTGCGACAGCCGGCCGGGACGCACGATACTCAGTCCACCCACTCCACCAAACAACATCTCACCCTGCACGGTTGTGGCGCCGGAGCCTACCCAGTAGCTGGAGATCGGCAGACCTTCCGCGCGGTGAAATGAACGGATGGCAAATGTCCGTTCGTCGATCATCGCCAGGCCGTCGTCGGTGCCTGCCCAGATGTTGTGCCGGGAGTCCTCGAGCAGCTTGTCCGCATTGTCGTTATTGAGACCTTGCGCGATGCCGAGCCGCCGGAAGCGCGGCTTGCCTTGGGCATCACGCGTCTCGAGTATGTTGACACCACCTCCGAATGTGGCGATCCACAGGCGGCCACGTACATCGGTAAGCAGTGAAGTAATGTACCCGGCAGCCAGCGCGGTGGGATTCGCCGGGTCAGGCAATATCTTTTCAATAGCATGGGTCTGCAGGTCGAGGCGGTTGAGGCCGTTCTTCGTCCCCACCCACAGGGAGTCACCCTCGCCGCGCGCTATTACGGTAATGCGTTGATCGGTGAGTCCGCTTACGGTCTCCGCGCGACTGATCGGCAATTTCGCGCCACCCAGATGCAACGCCCACAAGCCATCGAAGCCGCCGACCCACAGGACATCATGATCGAGCAGCAGCGCCCAGACCTGCGCCGTTGGATCCCGCTGCGGAATCGAGACTCGCGCTGCGCCGCGCACCGCGCGATCGACGCGATACAAACCTAACTCGGTGCCCACGTAAACGTCGCTGTCTTCCGATGCCGCGAATGCGTTGATGTAGTCCTTTGGCAGCGCACTCTCGGGGTGCTGCGGGTCCGGTCGAAGCGCAGCCACGCGCGCGCCCTCGGGATCGATGACATCGATACCCTTGTTACCCAACCCCAGCCAGATGCGTCCGTCCGGCATTGGCAGGATGGCATCCACGTCCGGGTCGGATATTCCGTCAGTCCGACTGGATGCACCAAACACTGTGATCATGGCCGGATGAGCGGGATCGTGGCGGCTGATGCTGCGGTCGCTGCAGATCCAGATCAGGCCGGAGCGATCTTTGAACATGCCTTGGATGCTGTCGTCGGCAAGGCCCGCCGGCTGTGTTGGGTCGTGACGAATGCGACGGGTTTTCGAGGTAGCCGCTTCGACCGCGACTACTCCCTGGCCGAGCGTGCCCAACCACACTTGTCCGGGGGCGACCTCCACAATGGAGGACACGCCTTCGTTCTGCAGTGTTGAATGTTCCGAGTCGCTTTCCTGCACCGCTCGCGCGCCCGCCTGGTGCGAGTCAATGACATAGGCGCCCTGTCGGATGGTTCCAACCCAGATTCGACCCGCGCTGTCCTCGAGGAAACTCCACGGCGCGGGAACCTTGCCTTGGGGAGCCGGCAACGGTACCGGCACGAAACGATTCGAGCCCTTGTCGAGTCGGACGAGACCCGTCGCCGTGCCTACCCACAAGGTGCCGTGGCGGTCGCGAAGCAGGCCGCGGACGCGATTGTCAGGCAGGCTCGCGGGATCGCTTTCCGAGTGTCGCAGGTGTTCGATCACATCCGTGCCGGTAAGTACGTGATCGAGCCCGCCCTCCGTTGCAACCCACACCCCGCCCCGGCCGTCCTCGACGATTGCGCGAACGCTTACGTGGCTGAGTCCATTCGGGCCGACGGGATAGACGATGAACCGCTCATGCTCGCGGTCGTAACGCGCCAGGCCGCCCGAGGTGGTGCCAATCCACAGGACACCCGCAGCATCCGTCAGGAGTGCCTGGATGAAATTGTCGGGCAATGCACCCGCCTTGCCGGGAGACGCCCTGTAGATGCGGAAATGGTAGCCATCCCAGCGGGCCAGGCCGTTCTGTGAACCAATCCACAAAAATCCATCGCCGTCCTGGGTGGCGGAAGTCGGGATGGCGGCGTTCGGCAGCTCGTTGTCGTGTGCCAGGTGCTGGAAGACGGTGTCAGCGAGGAATTCCCAACGTTCGGCGCAATAGGAGGCCGGCACCGCGCCCAGCAGGACAACGGCCATTGCGAGTCGATTGAGTGTCTTCCTGAAGCCCCACATCTCACTTGAATCAGTGCGGCACAACATGCGGATACTACTACCGCAGTCGTCCGGGGCCGACAAACAATCCTGGAAGATGTGCCCCGCATCACGAGTGCGGAACGCACGTTTTCAGCAGGTAATACCGTTGCTCACTGTCCATACCGGACAGTGGACAGGAAGGCAGAAAGTTTCGCTCAGGCTCGCTGGCCGGCAGGTGACAGATTGAACAGCGGCTGACCCATTCGGATGACATCGCCATTGTTCCACCGCTCGCACAAGGTGACACCGGGCGGAGCAAACACAATGATGGTCGAGCCGTGCTCGAACCAGCCCATCTCCTCGCCTTTCGCGAGTCGCGCGTTGCAGTCGATCCGATTCGGTCCCTGATATTTCAGGTGCAAGCGAACGTCCAGAAAGCGTAGCCGGATGCTCGCCACCAGGATGGCAGCCACGGGCACCAAGGTAATGAGCTGATTGGTGCGAGTCAGGCGGCATTGCAACGCCGCCCGCTCGTTCTTGCAGAACAATCGCTCGATTCGCTTGAGCGCTATGGGATTGACGTTCCAGGTATCCCCTGAGATGTAGGTAACTCGCTCCACCCGCAGGTCATGGGGTGCGTGGAACCGGTGATACATGCTCGAAGTCAGCCGGAGTGTTACGTAGGAGCCGTTGCGATACCGCGCCGCGAGCTCCGGATCGCCCACCAGATCGGCCACGGAATAGGGAAAACCCTTCGCCTGCAGCACGGTCCCGTCGACGACCCGCCCGCTGGCCCCAATGATCCCGTCGCACGGGCTGGTCAATACCGACAGATCCGGATCGACCGGGCGTGCGCCCTCCTTCAGCTCGCGCGTGAAGCAATCGTGCAAACTGTCAAAATGAGTCTTGCGCGCCTCGCTCAGGTCCAGGTCGGAAAACAGCTTCCAGATGGCGATCGAGGCGTCGCGGATGAAGGGCTGCCGGACGCGGCTGAGCCGTCCCACCATCAATGTCAGCCAGCGCCGCGGGATACGGTTGGTCAGCAGAAAGTTGAGGTTTTCTTGACCTGTGATCTGAGATATCAGTGTACGGACCGTCATGTAAACGTCACTCGACTGCAATAACGTTGCGCGCCGTGGCGTTGCGTGGAGCAAGGCCTCGCGGAGGATCATTTTGAACGCAACTATTTTGATTTACGTACTGGGCGGGATTGCCCTGCTGTTCGTCTTGCGCAAGGCGCAGCTGCGGCTCCAGCTTTCGCGGGCCAAGCATCGCTCGCTCGCCGGCCACTCGCGCTGGTCGCGCCGATTCGCCGCCCTGGTGCCGTTCTACGAGTACACCGACAGCGAATTTTTTGCTGCAGACAGCGCCCCCACCGAGGTGGTCGCACAACGGCGTGCGGGATTCATGCGCCTCGCGTCGTTGTTTGCGCAGCGCTTCGAGAAGACCGCCAGCCTCACAGCCAACCTGCAAAGCGGCGTGTCGGACTTGCAGTTCACGTCCCGCTACCGCGTGCCTTTCCAATTCAGTTCCTTCGTGCGTCAGCATTTCAAACTCGGGTCGGCGCTGGAGTCTTCGTCCGGTCCGACAGTGACCGACCTGGACGGAAACCAACTCTACGACCTGACCGGCTCGTACGGTGTGAACGTTTTTGGATATGACTTCTACAAAGAATGCATCGAGCGCGGCGCTGAGCGAGTCCGCGACCTCGGCCCGGTCCTGGGCGCATTTCACCCGGTCGTTGCCTACAACGTTGAGCGCCTGAAGCAGATCTCCGGACTCGATGAGGTGTCGTTCCACATGTCGGGTACCGAGGCCGTGATGCAGGCCGTACGCCTGGCGCGGTACCACACCAAGCGCAAGAATCTCGTGCGCTTCTGCGGCGCATACCACGGATGGTGGGGCGACGTGCAGCCGGGAGTGGGAAATCCCATGACCGCTCGCGAAACCTACACACTGAAAGACATGGATGAAGCGTCTTTGCGCGTGTTGCGAAGCCGCAGTGACATTGCGTGCGTGCTCGTCAATCCGTTGCAGGCGATGCATCCCAACAAGAACGCACCTGGCGACTCTGCGCTGATCGACAGCGGTCGCCGCGCGGAATACAACCGCACGGCGTACACGGAATGGTTGCGCAAGCTTCGCGCGGTGTGCACCGAGAAGAACATCGTCTTGATATTCGACGAAGTGTTCGTCGGCTTCCGCCTCGCATCCGGAGGCGCTCAGGAATACTTCGGCGTGCGCGCCGATATGGTCACTTACGGCAAGACGCTCGGCGGCGGATTGCCGGTCGGCGTGGTTTGCGGCAAGCGCAATCTCATGAAGCGCTTCAATGAAGACCGGCCGGCGGACATCTGCTTTGCCCGTGGCACGTTCAATTCGCACCCGTACGTCATGGGCTCGATGTACGAATTTCTCCAACGCCTGCAGACCCCGCAGATGCAGGAGAAATACGCCGGGCTCGAGGAGCGTTGGAATGGGCGCGCGCAGCAGCTCAACGAGAGCCTCTGTACCGCAGGTCTGCCGGTCCAGGTGACCAACCTGTCCTCCATTTGGACCGTCAGCTACTTGCGGCCGTCGCGCTACAACTGGATGTTTCAATACTATCTGCGCGCCGAAGGACTGGCGCTGAGCTGGGTGGGCACGGGCCGCTTCATCTTTCCGATCGACTATACCGATGCCGATTTCGCCGAAGTCGCCGCCAGGATCCTGGCGGCGGCTTCGAGCATGTCGTCCGAGGGCTGGTGGTGGAGCGATGCGGCTCTCACCAACAAGGCCATCAGGCGTCGCGTGTTGAAAGAGATGCTTCGAGCTCGCCGGCACCGTGCAGCGGGGCAATCAACTCCCCGCGAAGCAGGTACAGCGGCGCTTTATAATAAAGTTTGATGTCATGAAACGGGTCGGTGATGATCTTGGTCATCCACACCAGGCCCGTCTGCACGTCCTTGATGAAGAACAAGTGCACGGTGCGGAACAGCAGACCGCCCAATCCCACCGCCAGCCAGACCTGGCCGACGTGCTGCACGAACTCGCCGTTCGAGGTGGCATCCGGGTAGAGACCGAACAAGGTGGGATCCAGCCATAGGACGGCCGGGGACAGCGCCCAGATGGCCATGAGCACCACCTTGCGCCGCAGGTTGTAACCGACCTTGATCTCTTCCTTGTGCTCGTGCGTCGCCTGGTTGACGACGTCATATCCCTTGGGCTCGAAGAAGAAGTGGCCCGCCTGGCGGCTCGTCATCGAGACCAGCCAGCCGATCAGCGCGGAGGCGACCGGGTTGACGAACATCAGCGCATAGGCGCACACGAAACTGGTCGCACTCAACAGATGCAGCGACTGGTTGATGCGACTGTGGTGGTAGTAACGGTGATCGTCCCAACGTTGCGTTTGTAGAGCCTGCCAAAAACTTTGCATGATGGTTCCCGAACTGTGGCAAGAGGATTTCATCGATGAATGAAATATCGCAAGGCTATTGCAAGGACGTTACAAAGCGGCGCTAACCCGCTCATGATGCGAAGACGGTCGCCAAAATGGGCTCGAATGGGCTTCCCCGGGCGGGCCCAGTGAAAGCGGGCGGCGCCTTGGGCCTGGCGGGGGCGGCCAGAGCGGCCGCCGCAGGGCGACCCGGCCTGTAGCCCCTATCGCAATCAGGCATAGCCATTGCTGTATATGCTTTACGAGGCGTAGTAGCCTCGAACTGCGTCTCGAAGACGCGTCATGGCAGAAGAAAGTGAGCCCCACAAGAAGATCCCCCTATAGCGCATCGAGTTCCCCGTTCCCTGTCACTGGCGTTGTACTGGCCACCGCGCTAGCCATTGGGGCTTCAGTAATGGTTCACGCGCAGCAGCAGGCGCCCGCGCCCGCCCCTGCTCCCGCCGCTGCCAGTTCTTCTGATACAGCGCCGACCAATACTGCCCCGACCGGCGCCGCATCCGCAGCCAGCTCCTCGTCGGGCGGCGCGTCGAAGCATGACCCCGTGTGCTTCAAATTGACCGGACGCTGTGTCGAACCCCCGAAGGGCCACGCTGCTGGGACCAAGGGCTCGGCATCCAAAGACGGTACATCCAACAAGCGACCCTTAAATCTGACTGCGCCTGACGTAAGCACAGTGGTGCCGGCTGAGGACCTTAAGGAGCCGTTGCCAACGACCGACCAGATTGTCGAGACCCAGGAGGCACAGACAGTCTCCGTCAAGGGCGACGCAGGAGTGCCCCCTGAGGTACCCGGAGGATTCGGGGCGCTGTGGTGGGCGCTGAATCATCCGTCGCAGGCCTGGAAAATTCTCACTCCGGCCGAGTGACAACCACGCCGCGCGAACCGCGCGGCGGTGCGTTTTTCCGTCAACCTTTGTAGTGCCCGGACGCTTTGTATATCGTGATACGAACGTCGCCGATTGCATTAACGATCGGTAACAATTGCTCTACAACAGTTGAGGAATCAGCCATGAAGTTGAATAGGACATTGGGTGTGCTGCTCGTCGCAACCGCGACGCTGGGCGCCGGCGCGGCGGCTGTCGCCACCGCGGCGACCACCACCCCGGCAGCAACTACCGCCACCACCGCACCCGCTCCGGGCGGCCGGCATTGGCATCATCGTGGCGGCGGGATGTTGGTTGGAGTGATGTTGCACGCAGCTCATCAACTCAACCTCACTGCCGACCAACAGGCAACCATCAAGGGCATCCTGAGCAACGCGCGCGCGCAACACCAGGGACAGGCGGCCACGGCCGCCGTCGACCTGGCCGCGCTCGCCAACCCGGGTGATCCCAACTACGCCACGGCGCTGCAGAATGCCAAGGCCGCCGCGGCCAGCCGCTTCCAGAACGAGGTGGAGCTGCAGGGCCAGATCTACAACGTCCTGACCGCGGATCAGAAGGCAAAGCTGCCCCAGGTCCTTGCGGACATGAAGAGCAAGCGCGAGCAGCGGCGCGCGGCGTGGATGCAGCAGCATGGCACTGAGGCGGGTGCCGCCGGCAGCAACTGAAGCCGGTTGACGACAGTGGCGCCGCCGGAAAACGGCGCCACTGTATCGCCCAGGGACGGCCATTGTGTTGCCCACGGATGGGCAGATTTACCAAAATAGCGACGCGTTGCTCGTTCCAGGCGCACCGATCGCGGCACACTGGGCATTATGACAGTTGACCGCAAACCTCCAGCAGCTACCATCCGCGTGCGAGTCTTGCGCAGTGCCGCAGGACCTGAAGTTCCGCGCGCAAGTCCCCGATTCCTAAGGACGAAAAAGCCGTGAAATCCGCGAGTGTCGAAGTCAGGCGCGTAAGGTGGTGGCTGGCCGGCCTGATGGCGGGCCAGCTGGTTTGTCATCCCGCCCTCGCCACCCTGGGCGAGGATGTTGGGACCGTTGAGAACGATCGCGTGCAGATGAAAGCCCAGCTGCGGACCACTGCGGTCGCGGGCTACACGGTGCACGAGATCCAGACACCGACCAACACCATCGTCCGCGAATACATTTCAGCTTCCGGCAAGGTGTTCGCCGTGAGCTGGGAAGGCCCGCTGCTGCCGGACTTCCACCAGACTTTCGGCAAGTACTACGACCAGTACCTCGCCGCGGCGAGCGCTCCCCGGGTGGGGCGCCGGCATCTGACTCTCCGGCAGACCGATTTCGTGGTCAATTCCAACGGCCGCATGCGCGCGTTCTACGGAAACGCCTACGTACCATCGCTGCTGCCGCCTAATTTCTCCGTCGGCGACATCAAGTAGGGAGACGGGCAAGTGCGTGCAAATCTGCTGGCTGCCTTGATCGGCATGCTCTGCGTAGTCGGATGTGGTGGGGGCGGCTCCTCGATCAACGGGGGTGGCTCGGGCGGCGGCGGGAACAGCGGCTCGAACGTCCAGTCAGTTTCGGTCGATGCGGGCCCCACGGCCATTGCCAACTCGAACAGCCCGGCCGTCAACACCCTGTACACCCAGGTTACGGTTTGCGTGCCTGGCACCAGCAACTGCCAGACCATCGACCACATACAAGTCGACACCGGCTCCTCGGGCCTGCGGATCATTTCCACGGAGCTCAGCCTCAATCTGACGGTGCAGACCCAAAACGGCAGTGCCCTGGCCGAATGCGTCCGCTTCGTTGATGGCTCGAGCTGGGGGTCGGTGCGGTTGGCCGACATCAAGATTGCCGGCGAGCTGGCCAGCAACCAGCCGATCCAGATCATTGGTGATCCGGCCTACACCATCCCGTCAGCCTGTTCCGGCACGGGCACCGTCGAAGACACGGTCGCTGAGTTCGGCGCCAAGGGAATTCTCGGCGTCGGACCGTTCATTTCAGACTGCGGATCCGCCTGCACGGCTGTCGGCAATCGCACTTACTACACCTGCGCGAGCAGCAACAATTGCCTCGAGACGACGCTGGCAGTGGCAGCGCAAGTCTCCAATCCAGTCGCCGCTTTCACCACCGACAACAACGGTGTGATCATCACACTGCCCACGGTCAGCAACACCGGCCAGCAATCGGCCAGCGGGTCGCTGACCTTCGGCATCGGCACTCAAAGCAACAATGGCCTGGGCAATGCCCGGGTGATGACAGTGGACAGCAACCAGGGTGCGTTCGAGACTGATTTCAACAGCAAGCAATTGAAGCAGAGCTTCATTGACAGCGGCTCCAACGCCCTGTACTTCCCGGATGACGCCATCCCTGTCTGTGGCGCCAACGGACAATCATCGATCGCGCCGGGATTCTTCTGCCCCAGCGGCACGCTCAATCTGAGCGCCACCCTGGTCAGCAGCACCGGCAGCACCATTTCAACAATCAACTTCAGCGTGGCGAACGCGGAGACGCTGTTCAGCACCAGCTCGCCAATTTCGGCCGTCGCCACACTGGCGGGTTCGAGCGTAACGGTGTCCTCCGGTAACACCGGAGATGCTTTCGATGGCAGCAATACGTTTGACTGGGGATTGCCGTTCTATTTCGGGCGGACGGTCATCACCGCCATTGAAACGCGCAATACTTCGGGTGGAATGGGGCCCTACTTCGCGTTCTGACGGGGTTGCGGCGTACCGGGCGGCGACACACCGGGCTACAGCACGCGGGGCGGCAACACCGTCCCCGTCACCTCTCCAAACCCAACCCGCGGGTGCCCGGTCCGCTCGCACCAACCGCGCAGGGTCAACCGATCGCCGTCGGCCAGAAATGCGCGTGTTTCACCCGACGGTAAGGTGAGCGGCTGCTTTCCACCGACCGTCAGTTCCAGCAGTGACCCCGCTTCTTCCGGTGCCGGACCCGATTGCGTGCCGCTCCCCAACAGATCGCCCGCCTCCAGGTTGCATCCGTTGACGGTGTGATGCGCGATCATCTGTGCGACGGTCCAGTACGAATGCCTGAAGTTGGAACGCGACAGACGGTGCGCCCGCTGACCGGCGGCACGCATCTGCGCCGTCTCCAGATTCACTTCGAGCTGCATGTCGAAAGCGCCTGACTGGCGCATTTGCGCACAGTCGAGGTAAGGCAATGGCTGGGGATCGCCTTGCGCACGCGTCCAGGCCGTCCGGTATGGCGCCAACGCTTCCAGCGTAACTATCCAGGGAGAAATGCTGGTGACAAAGTTTTTCGCAAGAAACGGCCCCAGCGGCTGATACTCCCACGCCTGCATGTCCCGCGCCGACCAATCATTCAGCAAACACAACCCGAACACATGCTCCTCGGCCCGGTCGATGGCCACCGGAATGCCCAGGGCATTGCCCGAGCCAATGAAGATCCCCACTTCCAACTCATAGTCGAGTCTGCGGGTCGGCTGCACTTGCGGGTCGCCGCCACCCGAGGGCTTTATCTGACCGCAGGGTCGAGGGAAGTCATGTCCGGACACGCGGATGGAAGACGCCCGGCCGTGGTAGGCAATCGGAACCCATTTGTAGTTGGGCAGGAGTGGGTTGTCCGGGCGCATGAGCAAGCCCACGGCGGTTGCATGATGGATGGACGCATAAAAGTCGGTGTAACCGCCAATTCGGGCCGGCAGCCCGAACTCGGCATCCGCCTGCGGCACCAAAGCATCTTTCAACACACCCGCTTCTTTGGCACCGTCCGCCAGCAAACGTGACAGAGCGCTGCGGAGCGATGACCACGCATCGGCACCCATTGCCATGAAGCGGTTGAGTGTGGAGTCCGCACAAACCGCCAATGCATCTGCCGCAGATCCCGTGACGAGGCGAAGCGCGTGCAATGCAGCGAGGTCGGCTATCTGATCGCCAATGGCCACTCCACCGCGAAAAGACTCACTGCTTCCCGCACGCCGGAATGTCGCGAACGGCAGGTTCTGCACGGGGAAATCGGCACCCGGCTGGTTGGCCGACTCCACCCAGCTCTTGAGGGCCGGGTCGTGTGTTGAGTTGAGCGACGGGCTCATCGCTTGGCCGGCGTGAAGTGACTACGCAGGCCCTGCCAACATTGCGCGTAGTCCTTCTGCAGGTGAGGCGATTCGAGCGCAAATCGGGTGGGGCGTATCACAGTGCGTGTTTCAAACATGAAGGCCATGGTGTCGGCAACGTGGTGTGGCCGCGAGGTGTCCGCGTTGGTCGCCTTCTCGAATGTCGCAGCGTCAGGTCCGTGCCCGCTCATGCAGTTGTGGAGCGACGCGCCGCCCGGGCTGAAACCCTCGGCCTTCGCATCGTAGACGCCCGTGATCAACCCCATGAACTCGCTGGCCACATTGCGGTGAAACCAAGGCGGCCGGAACGTGTCCTGCGCAACCAGCCACCGGGGCGGAAAAATCACGAAATCGATGGTATCAACACCCGGCGTATCACTGAGCGACTGCAGGACCAGGAAGATCGACGGATCCGGATGGTCGTAGCTGATCGAGCCCACGGTGTTGAAGCGTCGCAGATCGTACCGGTACGGCGCGTTGTTGCCGTGCCAGGCCACGACATCGAGCGGCGAATGATCAATCGGCGCCGACCAGCAATGGCCCATGAATTTGGCCACCAGCTCGAAATTGCCACTGCGGTCCTCGTACCACGCCACCGGCGTCTGGAAGTCACGGGGATTGGCAAGGCCATTCGAGCCGATCGGTCCGAGGTCGGGCAGCCGGAACGGCGCACCAAAGTTCTCACAGACGTAGCCGCGCGCTTCCCCATCGAGCAGCTCGACGCGGAAGCGCAAGCCGCGAGGGATGACGGCGATCTGCTGAGGCTCGATATCAATGAGGCCCAGCTCCGTCGCGAGGCGCAGTCTCCCGAGCTGCGGCACGATCAGCAGCTCGCCGTCGGCATTGTAGAAATACCGGTCCACCATCGAGCGGTTCGCCACGTACCAGTGGATGCCGCATCCGGATTGCTGTTCTGGCGATCCGTTGCCGGCGGCGGTTCTGAGCCCTGAAACGAAGTCGGTGGGCTCGGAGGGTATCGATGGCGGACTCCAGCGGAGCTGATTGGGCGACGGGTCCACGGCATCAAATCGGCTGGTCAGCCCGCCGTCGTCGATACGCCGGAACTCGCCGTGGACGGCCGCGGGACGAATCCGGTACAGCCAGCTACGTCGATTTGAATGGCGCGGAGCGGTGAAGGCCGTGCCGGAGAACTGTTCCGCGTACAGACCGTAACCGCACTTCTGCGGCGAGTTCCGACCTTCAGGCAAAGCTCCTTCAAGAACCTCTGTCCCAAATTCATTCCCAAATCCGTTTTGATAAGTGAGCGAGCCAATTCCCTGAATGGGGGTCGGAATCTCGTGAATAGTTTTCATAAGAAGCATTTTCGCACATCGCACAATTAGTTGCGCACGCAACCTTTTAAGGAGACGATAGTGGCCGCCCGATTCGACACCCTGTTCGCTGGAGCCAGCGCGGTGAGCGTCCGAAATGAAATCTTCGCCGACGAGATCACTGCTCGCCCCAGCACCACGACGCCCGCCCTGCTTTTGACGAACTTCATGCCGTTTCGCCTCAATCGGCTAGCCACGGGCGTGAGCGATCACCTGTCCGAGGTCTACAAGCAGCGTTTCGGGCTGGAGATTCCGGAATGGCGGGTTATCGCCACCGTCGGCCCGGCATGGAGCTGCACCGCGCAGCACATCGCTGACAGCACTCGCATGCACAAGACGCGGGTAAGCCGCGCAATCGCGCACTTGGTGAAGCGTGGGCTGATCGAGCGGGCGTCCAACGCGGATGATCGTCGCGAGATGGAACTGCGCTTAACGAAGGCGGGTCGAGCGATGTACACGGAACTCGTTCCGCTCGCTCTGGAACGCGAACGTGCGCTCCTCTCTTGTCTCACGGAAGAAGAGCTCCGCGCGTTCAATGAAGGACTCGAGCGCCTCGAGGAGTTCCTCGGACTAGCCTAAGTGGCATAAAGTGCGGACCATGGTTTCGGTCCGCATTCGCCGTCTGCTGCTTTGGGTAGCGCTGCCAGCGCTGGTCCTGGTTCTTCTTTACACAGTACTGGGGTTCTTCGTCGTCCCACGCCTCGTCCGCTCGGGCGTTCACGACTTCGTAACAAAGAACTACCACCGCGACGTCGCCATTGGCGACGTTCGCTTCAATCCTTACACCCTCCGCCTCGACGTACGCGATTTCTCGCTGCCCGATGCGGATGGGCAGCCCATGTTGGCATTTGGGCATCTGCTCGTAGACGTGACCGTCGCGAGCGTGTGGCGATTCGGACCGGATTTCGAGCAGATTCTGCTGGAGCGGCCTTTCGCGCGAGTTTTGATCAAGCCGGATGGAACGCTGAACCTGAGCGACCTGGCGCTTCCGCCGTCGCCTGATGCCAAGCCCGAACCGCCGAATCCCAAGCCTACGCGGCTGTTCATCAATCACTTCAGTGTTCAGGGCGGCAATGTTGCCTTCGAGGACAAGGCCCATCCGAGCGAGTTTCGCACTGAGATACAGCCTATTACGTTCGATCTGCGGAATTTCAGTACCGTCGGCGCCGGAAAAGAGGGTGGAACGTATGCCTTGAATGGGGCGTCGGAGGCGGGGGAGCGATTTAGTTGGTCGGGATCGTTGAGCGCTGCTCCGCTTGCGTCACGCGGTCAGTTCGAAGTCGCGAATCTGCAGGCGCAGACGATCTGGAACTACATCCGCGACGGCGTGCGCTTCGAGCTGCCAACCGGGGTTATTTCGATCGCGGGTGACTATGACTTCACCGCCGCTACGGCGCCTGTCGGCTTGGGCGTCAACGTCCGCAATGTGACGATCACTGACCTCGGCGTGCGGCCTAAGGGCGTCTCAGAGGACTACATCAAGCTCGCTCGGCTGGAGGTCCACGACGCCCGTGCCGACGTGGCTAAACATACTGTTGATGTTGGGAGTGTGCGGCTGGCGGGGGCTGAGGTACGGGTTTGGGTGCCAGGGGCTGGGGGTGGCGCGGTTAATTTGATGGAGTTGATGGGGGCGACGAATTCGGCGGGCGGTGCGGCCGGGGCCAGCGCGGCTGCGGCACAGGCGCCTCCCGCGCCAGGGGCTGCGGCGTCACCTGACACGCAGACCGCGGCGCCGGCACCCACTACGCCGGCGTCAACAGAAGCGCCCGCGTGGGTTGTATCCGTGCCCGACATTGCGCTCGATGGCCTGAAGATCTCCGGTGAAGACCGGCATCTGTCGCCAGCAGTGGCGGTGCGCCTCGACGACCTCAGCCTTCACGTGAATGGCTTCTCGACCGCGCGCACTACGCCTGTGACAGTCGTGATGTCCACGAAGATCAACAGTCGGGGCAAGCTCGACGCAAAGGCCGACCTGTCGCCCGACTTGGCGACCATGAAGGTCCAGGCCGAGCTGGCCAATCTCGATCTCACGGTACTGCAGCCCTACATCTCACAACGGACCGCGATGACGCTCAGCAACGGTCTGCTGGCGACCAAGCTGAATGTCGAGCGCGGGGCGGATGGTCATCTGGCCGTGGCAGGTGAAGTCGAGGTGTCCAAGCTACGCACCATCGACAACGAATTGAAGCGTGACTTCATCAAGGTTGAACGGTTGCAGGTTGCGGGTATTGAGTATCAGGCGGACCCGTCGAAGGCCCCTCGCCTTCGCATACATAACATCACCGCCCGCGCGCCTTACGCGCGCGTGATCATCGAGTCGGACAGGACTGTGAATGTGGCGAGGGTGTTGAGTGGGCCCGGTGGAGGCGCGGGTGCTGGCGGTGCCGCTGGTGCCGCTGGTGCCGGTAGTGCCGCTGGTGCCGGTAGTGCCGGTGGCGCCGGTGGCGCACCGGAAGGGGCCGCACCGCCAGCGGCAGCCAAGACCGCACCAGCCAAACCGGCGTCTGCGCACACGTCCACGCCGGCGCCCACGCCCGCGCCCGCGCCAGAGGACAACTCATCGATGGCAATCGCCATCGACGCAATAAACATTTACGACGGCTCCGCCAACTACGCCGACTTCTGGATTCAACCCAATTTTGCGGTGGGCATCCAGGGCCTGCATGGATCGATTCTGGGTCTCTCGTCCAGCCCGCGCGCACGCGCGAAGGTGGAGCTCCAAGGCAAGGTTGACCGTTACGCCCCGGTCCACATCTGGGGCGAAACCAACCCGCTGGCCGCAACGACGTACAGCGACATCAAAATGAGCTTCAAGGGCGTGGAGCTTTCGAGCGCCACCCCCTATTCCGGTCATTTTGCCGGCTACAAGATCGAGAAGGGCAAACTGTCCGTCGACATCGATTACAAGATCGAAAATCGCAACCTGACGGCGGCCCACAAGTTTGTGATCGATCAACTCGAGCTCGGTGATCGAGTTGAGAGCCCGGAGGCGGTTCACCTCCCGCTGAAAATCGCGGTTGCGCTGCTCAAGGATCGCAACGGTGTGATTGACGTTGATCTGCCCGTCACCGGCAGTCTCGACGATCCGCAGTTCAGAATCGGGCCGTTGATCTGGAAGGCCGTACTGAACCTGCTCACCAAGATTGCCACCGCGCCCTTTGCCATGCTTGGACATCTGTTCGGCGGTAGTGAACAGATGAACTTCATCGACTTCCAACCCGGCAGCGCCAAGCTGGAGCAGTCCGAGCACGACAAACTCACGACGCTCGTGAAGGCGTTGAAGGAAAAAGAGAAGCTCGAACTCGACGTCCCTGTGACATTCTCACCCGACCTCGACCGGCCCGGTTTGGCCGCCGCGCGCTTGAACCGACGGTTGTTGGCTCTCAGCCAGGATCCGTCCGGGGGACGCAAGCGGGGCAAGGCCGCGGCGAAAGACGGCGCGACGTCGGGCGTCGCGGCAAGCGCGTCGTCGGGTGCATCATCTGCCGCGACAGCAAGCGCGCCGCCGACCACCAGGCCTGGCGCGTCGTCCACCGACGCCGCGAATGCTTCCCCGCCACCGGACGCCGAACCGACAGACCCCGTCCTCACGGATCCCGCGCAGCGCTACCACCTGCTGGTCGCGCTGTATCGAGCCGAGCTGGGCAAAGACACGCCTCTTCCCGAACAGTCGAAAGCAATTGAAGCGGCCGGCAAGAAGAAAGATCCGCCGCCGGATTTCAGTGCCGCCAATGCCGAGCTTGAAACAGCGCTCCTGCAAAAAATGCCCATTACGGACAGCGACCTCGAGAACCTGGGCAAACGTCGGGCGCGCTCGATCCAGGACGTCCTTCTCTTAGGCACAGACATTGACCCCTCGCGCGTCTTCGTGATTGGCAGCGCACCCAAGGGCGCTGCCGAAAAAGACAAGGTACGTGTCGAGTTGGCCCTGAAGTAGCACAAGTGATCCGCCTCCGGCACACAGGTAGGCCGGGCACCGTGTTCGTCTGTCACGCAATCGCGACGCTGTGCTTTGCTGCCGCAGCGTAGAATCAATGCATGATGGAAGAGCAGCTCGAAGATTGGCGGGCCCGCGCACTGCGCGTGGAAGAAGAGGTCTCTAAAGCAGTTGTCGGCCAGCTCCCCACCGTCAGGCTGATCAACGTAGCGCTGTTCGCCCGAGGGCATGTTTTGCTCGAGGGCGACGTCGGTGTCGGAAAGACTACGATCCTGCGTGCTTTTGCACGTGCTATCGGCGGTGACTTCGAACGCGTCGAAGGTACTGTGGACCTGATGCCCGGCGATCTGGTCTATCACACCTACGTCGACGCCGACGGTAAGCCGCGGATCGAGCCCGGCCCCCTGCTCCGCCACGGCGAGCGGCTCGCGACGTTCTTCTTCAACGAGATCAACCGCGCCCGCCCGCAGGTGCAGTCACTGCTGCTGCGGGCGATGGCCGAACGGACGGTATCGGCGTTCAACCGCGAGCACCGCTTTCCACACATGACGGTATTCGCGGACCGCAACCGCGTGGAAAAAGAAGAAACGTTTGAGCTGGCATCCGCTGCCCGCGATCGATTCATGTTGGAGCTGCGGATGCCGACGCCGAGCGATGCCGCAATCCGCCGCCAACTGGTGTTCGATCCGTCGTTTCATGATGTCGATCAACTGTTGGAGCGAGTCGCACCAGGCATCCTGGATTGGCAGGGATTGAACCAGGTCGGCGCAGCCATCCAGCGCACCGTCCAGACCAGCGAATCGCTCGAGCAGTATGTGCTGGATCTTTGGGATGCGACACATACCCCCCAAAAGGTCGGTGTGCGCATTGACGGCGTGGATATGGAGAAGCTGATCCTCGCTGGCGCGAGTCCACGTGGAATGATGGCACTTACGCGCGCGGCGAGAGTCGTAGCGTGGTTGGCTGGACGAACGTACCTCACGCCTGACGACATTCGCACAATGGCGCTGCCCGTCCTAGGACATCGGATTTTCTTTACGCCCGTGTACGAGCTACGCCGCGCTCAACTCTCCGATGAGCTCATTGCGCAGATTCTCGAGAGGGTTCCGACCCCAAGGTAATCGTGAGCGAGCATCGAGAGTTTCACTATCGATTACCACAGCGCATCGGGGGATGGCGGCCCGGTGCACACCGCGGGTCCAGCCTCGGTGCAGGCCAAGAATTTGTTTCACACATGCGTCTGTACGATCGGCCAGATCCACGACGCCTCGACCTACGCGCGAGCCTGCGGAACATCCAGCAGGATTGGCTCGTGCGAGTCAACCGTCAACAGGCAAGCATCCCAGTACACGCCGTTGTAGATGTCTCTGCTTCGATGAGCTTTGGATCGTCGAGGCGCAACCTGGGTCGCTCCCGCAAGCTAGATGTTGCCGCCGAGTTCATCGAAGCCCTGGGACAAAGCTCATTCAGGGTGGGAGACGCATTGGGGATGTTGGCCTTTGATGCGCGTGAGCGGACAGACCTCTTCGTGCCTGCGATGGTCAGCCGTGGAATGGGCGGCACCATGGCCACGCTGATAAGAAGCTCCAGCGGATCTGCCGGTGACGCAGCGGGCCTGCGCGACGCCATTCAACCGCTCGCGGGACGACGCGGGTTGGTATTTCTGGTCTCGGATTTCCATTGGCCGTTGGCGGGCATGAGTACCGCGCTGGATTCCCTGGTGCAGTCGTTCGTGGTCCCCGTCGTCATTTGGGATACAGCCGAAATAGACCCGCCAACGCACGACGGACTGGCTCAGCTTCGCGACGTAGAGTCAGGCGCGCAACGAACGCTGTGGATGCGCAAGCAAATCCGTGAGAGATGGCGGGAGTCGGCCACAGCGCGCCGCACCGAGCTGAATCAGGTGTTTGCCGCGCGGGCGATGCGGCCGTTTTATGTGACCGGCCGATTCGATAGTGAGGCCATGTCGCAGTACTTCTTCGAGGTTTCGGCGTGACGGGGGCGGTTCTTGCGAAGAGGTTACGCGCGGTAGCAATTTGTGCGCTGTGGGTTGGCGCGTTGGCCAGTGCGGCGCCGACGACGGCGGCGGCGGCGGCGGTGGCCGGGGTCCCAACAACCATCGTCCAACAACCCCGCCCCTTCGGCTACGTCCTGGGCGACATCCTCATCCAACGCATTCTCCTGCAAGCCGCGGGTCGAGACTTCGATCCTGCCGCACTGCCGCCCTCGGAACGCGCAGGCCTGTGGTTCACCCGCCGATCATCCAAAACTGAAATTGCAGCGGACGGGCGTCGCTGGCTGGTTATTGACTACCAGCTCGTCAATGCGCCGCAGACTTTGATGACGGTCAATCTGCCGTCGGTGACTCTCAAATCAAAATCAGGCGGCAAACCTGATGGCGACGCGCTCGTCGTCCCTGAATGGCCGGTCAGCATCGCACCGTTGACGCCGCGTGAGGCATTCGCGAAAGGTGGGTTGCAAGAGCTTCGGCCGGACCACCCGGCCCCAACGCTTCCGACAACGGCGCTTCGTAGACAGGTGGCGGCCTGGTCTATCGCAACGGGCGCCACCCTTGCGATCTGGCTCGGTTGGTGGCTGGTGCGTTACTTTCGTGCAGCTGCGAACCAACCGTTCGCACGAGCATTGCGCGAGATTCGACGCAGCGGCGACGGCAGTACGGGCGCGTGGGTGGCAATGCACCGTGCGTTCGATCGAACGGCCGGGCGTGCAGTGCACCTGAACACCTTGCCAGTGTTGTTCCAGCAGGCGCCGCACTTCGAACCTCAACGCAGTGCCATTGAGCAGTTTTTCGCGGAGTCGAACAGGCGGTTCTTCGAGGTGGCGCCCGACGCTGGCGCCACGCACACGGTCCTGTCCCCGGTCAGCCTCTGCACCACCCTCCGCAGAATAGAAAAGCAGCACGAACGGTGACCACCAGCTTCGACTTCGCCCACCCATGGGCACTGCTACTGCTGCCGCTGGCGGTGCTACCGCTGCTGCGGAGGCGCCGCGATACGCTACCGTTCTCATACGCGCCCTGGTTACCACGCGACCCACTAGGTGAGATTGCCGGCTGGCTGTGGCGAATCCTCGCCACTGTGGCGATCTTCAGCACCGTGATAGCCCTGGCGGGCTTAGGGAAGCCCCAAACCCAGGTGTCGCGCGTGGGTCGAGGCGCAGAGATACTCGTCCTCATGGATCGCAGCCGCAGCATGGACGATCACATGCTCCCCAGCGACTGGCGCAAATACGATCGCAGTTTCTTGCTGCATCACTTGTCTCGCGGCCTGCCCAAGGCAAAGGTGGCGCGGGACCTGCTGGCGAAGTTTGTCGCCCAGCGACCCGATGATCGGTTTGCCCTGATGTTCTTCAGCACCAAGCCCCTATCGGTCGTGTCCTTCACCCAGCATGACGAGGTCGTCCAAGCCGGCATTGCCGCCGCCGACATCGGTCGTGGGCTTGCGAACACGGAAGTTGGCCGCGCACTGTTGGCCGCCATCGCGGAATTCGACCGACGCGCCTATTCCGGGAGCCGGATCATCCTGCTCGTGTCGGACGGGGGCGCCTACCTGGACGAGCCAACCAAACACCGCGTATTGGCCGGTCTCGCACGCAACCGGATCGCTCTCTACTGGATCTACCTGCGCTCCTACAACAGCCCCACCCTGGATAACACCGATCCTGACTGGGCAAACGCCCCCGAGATGGCACTGCACACCTTTTTCCAGTCACTGCGCACTCCCTATCGGGCTTACCAGGCGGAAGCACCGGAGGATCTGGCCAAAGCCGTGGCGGACGTGGGCCGGCAGCAGAATTTCCCTCTCGACTTTCTCGAAGAGGTGCCACGGCAGGACTTCAGCCGGAGGTTCATTGCCGTCGCCGCAATCTGCTGCCTGCTATTGCTGATCGGACGCTCGCTCGCACTCAGGAGCTGGAATTGAGGATCTCAACATGAGACGCCGCACAGTCCATACCGCATTCGCCATCGTCGCAAGCATCAGCGCAGCGTTCGGCATTTGGTCGGGTGTACGCCTCTTCGAAGCTGAGCGCGTCAACACAGCCATCATCACATCCCGTGTATCGGCGGCTGATAGCACCATCCCTCAAGCGCAACTGACGCAGGCACTCGCCCTTGCCAGGGACGGAAAATTCACACCCGCCCTGAAAGCATACAAATCCCTCCTCGATGCACGCGATGAAGTGAGGCTCCCGGCCCTGTATGACCTCGGAAATCTGAACATGCGCGAAGCATTGAAGAATGGCCAGGGCGAAGCGCAGCGCTTCATGCCTTTGATTGAGCTGGCCAAGCAGAGCTATCGCGACGAGCTGCGCAGCAATCCTGATGATTGGGACGCGCGCTACAATCTCGAGCGCGCTCTGTGGCTGTCGCCCGAATATGACGATCCCCTCCTGCAACGCAACCAGGCGCCAGCACAGTCGGAGCATGCCATGAGCACGCTGCAAGGCGCCAAGATCGATCTTCCGTGAACCAGACCACTGCGCGTTCGGTCAGTTGGTTTCGAGGCGTCTTCGATGCGGACGGCCGTGCAATCTCGCTCGCGCTGATAATGTTGATTGTTGCGTTGTTCCTGCCGGCCATTCCGCTGCAGCACAACACGTATGAAAGCCTGGTCATTTTCGACATTACCCAGAGCATGGATGTCGAGGACTACGAGCGGGGAAATACGCCCACCAGCCGCCTGGCGTATGCAAAAGACGCGGCCCAGCACGCGCTGCGCGAATTGCCGTGCGGCTCGAAGGTCGGCTGGGGCGCCTTCGCCGGCTATCGCACATTGATCCTGCTCGCCCCCGTGGAAGTGTGTGAAAACTACGGTGACTTGCTGACCTCACTGGCCAAAGTCGACGGCAGCATGCGTTGGGAGAACGCCAGTGAGATCACCAAGGGTGTGTACTGGTCCATGCGTGCCGCGAAAGAGCTTGGCACCAAGCCCAACGTGATTTTCGTGACCGACGGGCAGGAAGCTCCGCCCATCGATCCCACCAACATTGTGCCCATGTTCGATGACCTCAAGGTCGGGCAGGTGCATGGATCGCTCGTAGGTGCGGGCGGCTACGCGCCGATGCCAATTCCCAAGACCGACGATGATGGGAACCGCCAGGGGTACTGGCGAGCTGACCAGGTCATGCAGCCCGGCGATACCATTGCCGGCTCCAAGACGCGCGGGGCCGAGCATTTGTCCGCGTTGCGCGAGCCGTATCTGCAAGAGGTTGCGCACGAGGTCGGCTTCGACTACGCGCGTCTCAGCAGCCAGGAATCGATTGCCGGTGTCATGTTGGATCGGCGCTATGCGCGACGGGAGAAGGCCGCGACCGATCTCTACTGGATTCCGGCGCTGGCTGCCCTTTTGCTGCTGGCGATCAGGTTTTCACCCGTCACGCTGCGCCGCCGCGTGCAGTAAGGCCGCCCTTCAGGACGCCTGCACCACACGCTGCTCGATAGCGCCGAAGACCGAATGCCCATCCGCGTCCAGCATTTCGATCCGCACGCAATCGCCAAACCTCATATACCGCGTACCCGCCCTACCCTTATCCAACGTCTCGATGCCGCGCAGCTCCGCAATACAAGCGGACCCCACTACGCGGCAATCACTGTTGGAAATCGTGCCCGACCCGATGATGGTCCCGGCGCCCAGGTTGCGCGTCCGTGCGGCATGAGCAATCAACTGATCGAAGCCAAACCCCATGTGGCCCGCATTGGGATGACCGAACCAGCGCCCATTCCAACTGACCTTCACCTGCAGATGCACGCGATAATCCTGCCAGGACCCACGCAACTCTTCCGGTGTCACCACCACAGGGGCAAATGAGGTCGCGGGCTTCGCCTGTAAATACCCGGGTCCCGTACCAATCTCCCGGGCGCCGGGCGTGCGCAGGCTCGCATCATTGATCAAGGTGAGCAGCTTGATGTGATCACCGGCACCGACCTTGGAGGTGGCCATGGGAACCCGATCGACAATGACTCCGACTTCAGCCTCGAAGTCCATGCCCTCGGCCTCGCTGGGGAGCGGCATGTCATCATAGGGCCCGAGGAAATCAGCGGACGCACCCTGGTTCATCAAGGGGATCTGCAGCTTGTCCGGCGGCGGCTCGTGCCCAAACACCTTCTCCATCAGCTCGCCGTGGCTGTGAAACGCGGCAGCATCCAGCCATTGCGGTGCACGGGGCAACGGCGCCATCAGTGTCCGCAGGTCGAGATCAAAGGCATTGGCTGCAGTACCCGCGTTGAGCTCCGCATATTGCGCTCGCAAGCCCGGCGCGGCCTGGACCCACCGGTCCAGCGCGGCCTGCAGAGTAGTGACCGGTGGCTGTGCAAAGGTCGCGCGGCGCAGATCTTGCGATACGACAATCAGCCGGCCGTCCCGCGTTTCGTCCTTGACGGTCCCCAATTTCACAACGGACGTTCCCCGGGGCGTTTCAACCCGGTGCGTACTGCCGGTCGACAGTCCCTCGGTAGCGACCGCTGACCCGGTCTACGCAGCCACTGAATGAGCGATATCCGAACCCGCGACACACGCACCCCGAGCAAACAATCGTGCGCTCACGAGCCCAAATTCGCTGCCAGTAACAGTCGCAACCCTTCCAGCCAGGCGGGATGAAGTACTGACGAGACCCTGCGTCCATAGAGCGCTTGTATAGCGCGTGGCCCGCGTGCTCGGCAAGATGTGATTGGTACCTATGAGCGGGTACGCCGCTCGAGTGACGCCTACTTCTGGTGGCGGAACCCGATACGGAACGCGCCCCAATGGCGCCCATTGACGAATATCGGTGAGGACAAGTCCTTCATCAGCACGAACTTTCCGCCGCCCATATCGCGCCGATACGTCTGCAGCAAAAACGGCTTGGTGTTGGCACCGACTTTTTGCACTGCGCGGTCATTGAACAATCGCCGGTTGCGGCAGTTGGCCGCGTTCCAGGCCGGATCATTGCCCTGCGGCTTGCAGTAGTCCGGATTGTGGGTGGGCAGATAGCCACCCTTGGCCCATGCAACACAGAAGACGATGCGCGGATCGGCTTTCTGCACCGGATCCTGGATGGCCGGCAGCACACGATCGGTGAACTGCACATACTCGGTCATGAACTGCTTGGGGTTGGTCCCGGGGATCTCCCGGTAACGCTCGTCGAACAACTTCGACATGGTCATCTCGCCCCGGGAGACCGCCGCCTCGAACTCCGCGGAAATCCGCGAGGCCGTTTCGACTCCGAGCCGGATCATCGGCGTATCCGCCGTCTCAACTCCGCTCTCGGCCATGAACTCAATGAGATTCTCACTCAGGCTGAGCAATCCCTCGATGCGCTGGTCCGCCTGTCGAAGGTTGGTGGACGAGGCTTCCACGCCTTCAGCCAGATCACCGAGCTCAGCCAATGTCCGGTCGCAGGCCTCCAGGTTATCGGTGGCCGATTGAGCGATGGCATCGATCTCGCGACCGACGGTGTTGAACGCATCGTCCGCACGGACAATCACGCCATTTACTTTCTGCACACCGGAGCCGGCGTGACCTGCGTGCTTGGTGGCTTCGCCGCTCTCGTTGATGAGGCCCTCGATCTGGTCACCGAGCGCACGCACGATGTCGCCGATGCGATCGGTCGCCGCTCGAGTCTCTTCAGCGAGTGTTTTGACCTCACCGGCCACAACGGCAAAGCCGCGACCAGCCTCGCCGGCGCGAGCAGCCTCGATGCCAGCGTTCAATGACAACAGGCGGGTTTGCTTGGCAATTCTCTCGATCGAGGTGGCCACGCCACCGATCTGCCTGAGCAGCGCACTGAAGGAACCGAGGCGCTCTTCTATGTGACCAACGGCTCCCGTGAGGTCGGATATATGCTGCACCGCACCTCCGATCAAGGCGCGCGACTCGGCTATTTCAGTGCCAGCGGCACTCGCGGCCTGCTGCGCCTCCTTGGCCGCACGGTCGATCTCACGATTGCCCGACACCATGGTGTCCGCGGCGCGCTGCAGCTCCTTGAACTGCTCAGCCTGGTTGGTGACCCGCTTGGTCACTTCCTCCAGGTTACCCGCTACATCCGCCAGCTCGACTCCAAGGGAGCCCACGCGGGCGGCCAGTTCGGACACCAATCGCCCGTTGTCATCAGGACCGCTGTCATTCATAGGCCGGATTATGCTCCTGACACCAAGACATTAGTCTGTGTAACGCGCCACACTTGGTGCAATGCGTCGGTAGCGATTACGCCCGCGCTTCAACAAGTGTTCAATTTTCGAACACTTTGTCTGTCAGGTCAGTGGCCTCCCTGTACGAAAAGTCCCGCGGCACTCAGTGCTTCGGCAAGTTGCGCCTCGATTCTCGCTGCCTCCCCGCGCGCGATATATTGCAGGTGCAGCGTAGGCCCGGTGAGCACTTCCAGACCCCGCTTGAGCACACTACCAGAGGCGCGGATGCCGGCCTTGTGTTGATCGAACCGGTCCGCGGGGCTGTAGTGACTCATGCCCACATAAACGCCGTGCGGATCCGGCCGGCTGTCGCTGTAATCGAGCAGCACCAGGTAGATGTTGGTACGGCCCTTGAAGCCGGCCGTGAATCCGGCTGCGACCTCGTAGGCCACCGGCAGCCAGTCGATGTACCGCATGGGCAGCCAGTCCGGAATGGACTTGGCCGCGTGCTTCCACAAGCTTTCCAGCGCCTTCTCAATGTTTTCCGGCCACTCGCCCCGCATCCACAACTCGTGGATGCAATGCGCGCCGGTCGGGCCGTCACCGTTGATCAACGCGGCCGAAAAGCGCGCGAGAACATCGGCTCGCGCGTGAAGCTGAAGCGGCCGGTCCCGTGGGGCCGCGACCGCTTCAGCTTGCAACATGACACTCAATGGGAGGCGAGCGTCTTGAGATACCGGTAGAAGAACTCATTGCCCCGATTGAACGACTCCACGCCCACATTTTCATCCTGACCGTGCGCACGGATGTTGTCCTTGTCGATCGCAATCCCACCCGCCAGATAAGTTGGCAGACCGGCCGCGCTCGTATACACGCCATCCGAGGCTCCCGCTGACATGGCAGGCACCACTTTGAGGCCGGGCCACATCTGATCGACTATCTTGTCGAGAGTCTTCATGACCAGGGGATTCAGCGGTGGCGGCGGATAGCCACGCCGGTCGGAACCGGTGTCGCGCGGCTCGCCCTTCTCGTCGAGGTATTGAACCTTGATCCCCGGATCGGCAAACACGTCGATGAGAATACGCCGCACCTCTTCGGTCGAGTGCCCCGGCAATATGCGGCAGTTTACTGTGGCCCGGGCGCGTTGGGGCAGCGCGTTGTTGGCATGCCCGCCTTCGATCCGCGTCGCGACGCAAGTGGTGCGCATGATTGAATGATCCACGGTGTCCTGTGAAAGCCGCTCGACAGCTTGAGGATCCGGCGGGGTCTGCAGGATCGCTTTCATGTCCGCCGCGCGTTGGCCGGTCTCGATGGTCGACAGCCGCTCGTAGTAACTGCGCGTGACCGCGTTGAGCTCGAAGGGAAACTCATGGCGGGCGAGCCGGTTCAGTGCCGCGGTGATCCGGTAGATGGCGTTGTCGGGAACCGGCAGTGAGCTGTGCCCGCCGGGGTTGGTGGCGGTCAGCAGGAAATCGCCGTACACCTTTTCCGTGGCGTCCATCTCGAAATACACCGGCTTGCCATGGTCCGAGGTGATCGCATTACCGTCGTGATTCAACACGAACTCGGCATCGATCAGCTCCCGATGGTTTTTCAACAGCCAGTCCACGCCGTTGGCGCTACCGCTCTCCTCATCCGCGGTCAGGGCCAGGATGATGTCGCGCGAGGGCCGGAAGCCCTCTTTCTTGAAGCGCAGCAGGGTGGCCATCATGATGGCATCGCCGTTCTTCATGTCCTGGGTGCCGCGCCCGAAGAAGTAGCCGTCCTTCTCGATGAACTTGAACGGATCGGTAGTCCAGTCCTCGCGCCGCGCTTCCACCACATCCAGGTGCCCGATCAACAGGACGGGTTTGTGCTTACCGGTGCCGTGCAGGCGCACCACCAGGTTCTTCTTGCGGTCGTTCGGGCCGAGTATCTGCAGGTCGGCATCCGCAAATCCCGCCGCGCGCAAGCGTTTGGCCATCGCCTCGGAGGCGGCTGTTACGCTGCCCACCGAATCGGTGGTGTTGATCTCAATCAGCTCCTTGAAGATCTCGCGCGCGAGCGCGTTGGAGGCCGGGTCGGTGTCCGCCTGGGCGGCGCCGGTGCAGGTCAGAAACAGCGCCGCGGCCGCGGCTGCAAATTGGCGGCAATACATGCAATCATTTCCCCCCGGGGTCATGAATCGATGCAAGGCAATAGTATGACCAGATTTGCGGCCGCCGTGGGGGCGGTCATTGGCTTGTGGGTATGCATGGGCCATTGGGCGACTGCTGCCGAGGAGACTTCCGAGGACAGCCTCGTGCGCCAGTGGCGCGAGACGCGCGTGGCCGAATTGACCGGCGAGCACGGCTGGCTGAGCCTCGTGGGACTGCTGTGGCTGGACAAGGGCGACAATTCGTTCGGGCGCGCGCGCTCGAACCGGTTGGTGCTCAATCACCCCGCCCTCGCGCCCAGCGCGGGGACTTTCGCCCTGGACTCGCGCGGCATCCGTTTCACCGCGCGCCCAAGCAGCGGAATTACGCACGCGGGTGTGCCTGTTACCACGCTCGATATGGTGCCCGACAGCGTGGGCGAGCCCACCGTCATATCGAGCGGCTCGCTGCGTATCTGGATCATCGGGCGCTCAGGCAAGTTGGGCGTTCGGGTCCGGGATGTCGACAACCCGCGCCGCCGGAATTTCAAGCCGATCGAGTATTACCCGATCGACCCGGCGTGGGTTTTCCAGGCCCGCTTCGAGCCCTATGAGCCGCACCGGCACATCCGGATTGTCAACATCCTGGGACTGGATGAGGAAATGGATTGCCCGGGCGCGCTGGTATTCAACAAGGACGGGCGGCAGTGGCGGCTGGATGCGGTACTGGAGGATCCGCACGATCAAACATTGTTCGTGATGTTCGCGGACCGCACCAACGGCCAGGGGACCTATGGTGGCGGCCGGTTCATGCGCGTCCCGCTGCCCGCGCAGGGCGCCACCCGGGTGGATTTCAACCAGGCCTATAATCCCCCGTGCGCCTTCAACGACTTTGCGACCTGCCCACTGCCACCGGAACAGAACAAATTGGCGTTGAGCGTGGAGTCAGGTGAGAAGGTGTGGGGGAACGGGCACGGTGGCGATTGATGTGCGCTATAGTTGGATCAGCCAACCAGGGGGACTGAAACGTGAAGAAGATTCTCGCAGCTTTGGCGGTGCTGGCCGTCGCGGTTTCCGGCAGTGCGGCATGGGCAGATGCGCCGAAGACACTCAAGGTCGTCAAGTCCGTCGATGTCGCCGCTCCGGTCGACAAGGTGTGGGATGCGATCAAGGACTTCGACTCGCTGAACAAGTGGCATCCGGGATTTGCGAAGGACGAGCTCGTCAAGGGCGAGAACAACAAGCCCGGCGCGGTTCGCAAGCTGACTGTCAAGGACGGTCCGTCATTCACCGAAGAGTTGCTCGCCTTCGATGCGGCGACCCACTCCTACCGGTATCGCATCATCGAGTCCCCGCTGCCGTTGCGCAGCTACGTATCCCACATCTCGGTCAAGCCCAACGCCAAGGGCGGCTCGCACGTGACCTGGAGCGGAACCTTCATGCGCAAGAGCACTTCGGACACGCCTCCGGAGGGTGAAAATGACGACGCCGCCCTCAAACTGATCAACGGCGTGTATGACGGTGGCCTCGCCAACCTGAAGAAGATGCTGGGCGGCTGAGAGGCTTCTAGGCTTCAATCAAGCCGTGCCGGATGGCGAGCAGGGTCAGCTCGGACTGGTTCACCACGCCGAGCTTCTGCTTGATGTTGTAAAGATGAGTGCCGATGGTCGAAGCCGACAGCTTCAGATCATCGGCAATCTTCTGTACGGTGGCCCCTCCGGCCAGCCGGATGAACACTTCGAACTCGCGCTCGGACAGTTGCTCAATGGGTGAGCGGCTCGCGCCCTCGATTTCGGCCAATGCGAGCTTCTGCGCCAGGCTCGGATCGAGGTAACGCCGGCCGGCCGCCACCGCGGCGATCGCCTCAATGAGAGCCTCCGGCGCGCTGCGTTTCGACAGAAATCCCAGAGCGCCTTCGCGCAGTGCCCGGCGCGCATGCATCGGATCATCGTGGGCGGACAATGCCAACACGCGCGCAGTGGGATTGCGCGCGCGGATACGGCGCACGGCCTCCAGGCCACCCATTCCGGGCATGCCCAAGTCCATCACCACAACATCGGGACTCAGCTCGTTGTAGAGCTGACAGGCCGCCTCCCCCGACTGCGCCTCGGCCGCCACGTTGATGTCGGGTTGAGACTGCAGCAGCAGGCGAAAGCCCGTCCGCACCACCGCATGATCATCAACTAACAGAACCTGGATCATGTTTCAGCCACCAGGGGAATCCTGGCGGTCAGCCGCAGCCCATGGGGCTCATGATTGGCCACCGTGAACGAGCCGCCGAGATGCTCGACCCGGTCAGCCAGGCCGCGCAACCCGAAATGGCCGGGGCGCGACCAGTCGGGCGGCAGTCCCACTCCATTGTCGGTAACAGTCAGGACGATGTGGTGATCATCGCGGCTCAAATCGATTTCCACCTGTGTTGCCTGAGCGTGGCGCAGGGCATTGATCAAGCCCTCCTGCGCAACGCGGTAGATGGTCAAGGTCACCGTGGGACCCAATTCCACGGACAGATCATTCCGTGCCGACAGCTTGATCGCCGGGTTGCGCCGCTGCCAGTCGCGAACGAGATTTTCCAGCGTATCAGCCAGCCCCAGTGTATCGAGTGACAACGGCACCAGGCGCGGAATGAGGCCGTGCATGGCGTCATACAAGCGACTGGCCTCATCCGAAATCAACTTCGCGGCTTCACTCATGGCCGGATGCTGAGACTGAGTGACTATCGCCATGGCAAGCGAACGGATGGCCGTAACCGACTGACCAAACTCATCGTGCAACTCGTGGGCAATCAGTCTGCGCTCCTCTTCGATGCGCTGCTCGACCAGGCGCGCCAGCTCGCGACCTTCCGCCAGACGGGTCTCCGCTTCGGTCGCCTTCTGCAGCGAGGCCGCCGCCAGGCGCTCGGCCTGGACCTTGTCCTGAACTGCCTGGGCCATGCGATTGAAGGCGGCTCCAATGGAGTGGGCCTCGAATCCTGCTAGCGCCGGCAGCCGAAAAGCCAGGTCCCCTTCCTCGAGCCGCTGCAGGCCCGCAGTAATGACCGGAAATGGAGCAAGGGCCAGCTTGACGAGCCAGAAGGCGAGTCCGTTCACCACGACCAGCATCACCGCCCCGATCAAGAACAGGCGCCGCAGGTCATCCCAGGCGTCCAGGATGGCACGCGACGCATTGGCCTCGACAATAAGTTGAACGCCACCGGGCAACAGAAAGGTGCGCTTGGGGATCCGGGGGGCCAGCAGGTGCACGAACCAGGCAGGCGCTTCCCGACCGGCCTTGTACGTAGCCCCCGGTGATCGATACAACACCTCGCCCGTCGGCGCGCGCAGCAGCAGGTCGTTCGCCCTGACGTGTCCCAACTGCTCCAGGAACAGCAGCAGGGTCTGCGAGCCGCCTTCGCGGGAATAGATGGTCGCCAGGCGACCCAGGAGTTGCGAGCCGACCCGATTCGCCGCCTCGACCTCTTCATTGACCGATGAGCGCGTGTCCTCGATCTCCGCAAAGATCAGGACAATGATGAACGTCGCCGTGAGTCCCGCCACAATGAGGTTCAGGCGCGTACGCAGTTTCATGAGGGGCAGTGTACCCGCCGCAGGCTCATGAAAATCATTAGGTCCCATTCATGATCGTCCCCTATGGCGCCGGCCCGCCGGCGCGGATGATCAATCCGACCGAGTAGACACTGTCCAATGTTCTTTGAGGAGCCTGTTATGAAGTGGGAAACCCCGGAAGCGATTGATCTGCGTTACGGCATGGAAATCACGATGTACATCAGCAACCGCTGATCGAATCGACTGATTTAGCCTTTTCGGCTCATGGCGTCGGCCCGCGCAAGCGGGCTGCGTCTCCTGAAAAAATGCTCTACACCCCCGGCGGGTGACGCCCATGAAAATCAGAGTCCTGGGGGCGGCCGCGGGTGGTGGCTTCCCTCAGTGGAATTGCAACTGCCGCAATTGCGCTGGAGTGCGCGCGGGAACCGTGCGCGCCCGGCCTCGTACCCAATCATCGATCGCGGTTCGCGGCAATGACGTCACGCGGGGAAGTGGCGCCACGCAGCAGATCGATGACGACGCGCCACAGGCTGGCGCCCCGGTAGCGGGTCGCGACGGCCGCTCCGGTTGGGCGCTCGTCAACGTATCACCGGACATCACCGCACAAATGCAGGCCAACCCGGCATTCCAACCGGGCCGCGCGCTTCGCGACTGCGCCATCACCGGCATCGTGTTGGTCGATGGGCAGGTCGATCACACTACTGGTCTATACATGTTGCGCGAGTCAACACGGCCCTGGCCGATCTGGTGCACGGAAAGCACCTACGCCGATCTCACTCGTGGCAACCCCATCCTGAATGTGCTTGGGCATTTTTGCGGTGTGTCGTGGCGTCGCATCGCTCTCGAAGGTCAGGCTTTCGAAGTCGACGGCGTGAACGATGTGCAATGGCGTGCGATTCCCGTGCCGGGAAAGCCGGCGCCCTATTCCCCAAATCGCGAGTCGCCGGTTCCAGGCGACAACCTGGCCTTGGTGATCACCAGTAAGGCTTCCGGCCGTTCGGTGGTGTACGCACCCGGACTGGGAGAGATGGACGACCGCGTCTGGCGCTTCATGGAAGCTGCATCCTGCGTGATGGTCGACGGCACGTTCTGGACTGACGACGAAATGATTCGGCTCGGCGCCTCGAAGAAACACGCACGCGAAATCGGGCATCTGCCGCAGAGCGGCGCGGGCGGAATGCTCGAGTGGCTGGACAAGCTGCCCGCGAGCAAGCGCAAAGTACTGATACACATCAACAACACCAACCCGATACTCGACCAGGACTCCGAACAGGCGGCCGCCTGCGCGCGGCGCGGCATTGAGGTGGCCTGGGACGGGATGGAGATCGAGCTGTGACCGAGACTGCCTGGAGCCGGGAAGAATTCGAGCGACGGCTGCGGGAAAAGGGCCGCGCCTATCACATCCATCATCCCTTCAACGTGATGTTGAATTCCGGGCGCGCCACGCCGGAGCAGATTCGCGGCTGGGTGGCGAACCGGTTCTATTACCAGATCAACATTCCCATCAAGGATGCCGCCATCCTGGCCAACTGCACGGATCGGGCGGTGCGCCGCTCCTGGGTGCAGCGAATATTGGATCATGACGGGTATGGGGATGATCCGGGCGGGATCGAGTCGTGGCTGACACTTGCCCAGGCGACCGGCCTCACGCGGCAACATGTCGAAAGCCTGGTCGACGTTGTCCCGGGAGTCCGGTTTGCCGTCGACGCCTACGTCAATTTTGCTCGGCGCTCACCCTGGCAGGAGTCCGCCTGTGCGTCCCTGACAGAGTTGTTCGCCCCGGAAATCCACAAGCAGCGGCTGGCCAACTGGCCGGAGCACTACCCCTGGATCGACCACGCCGGATTGCACTACTTCCAGAGTCGCGTCAGCCTCGCGCGCCGTGACGTGGAGTTCGGGTTGGCCGTCACACTCGACTGGTTCAACACCCGTGCGGCCCAGGAACGGGCACTGGACATTCTGCAATTCAAGCTGGATGTGTTGTGGCAGATGAATGATGCCATGCAGCTTCGCTATGGGGTCAACTCGTGACAGGAGTCAACTCATGACAGGAGGCAGCTCGTGACCGTGATTGGCACTGATGCGCGGCCGGCGCTCGGGCGTGGGTTTCGCCTTCAATGGGAGCCGGCACAGAAGGCACATGTTCTGCTGTATCCAGAAGGCATGGTCAAGCTGAACGGTAGCGCCGGCGAAATACTCAAGCGCTGTGACGGTGCCCGGACGGTAGGCGAAATTGTCAGTGACCTCGAGAGCACCTTCGCCACTACCGGACTGACGAACGATGTCACTGCATTCATGAATACGGCGGTGGAGAAGCGGTGGTTGGAGATTCGGGAATGAACGCGCCGGTAGCTGTCAGCACGGCCGCGCGTGTGAGCACGTCTGCGGCCGCGAGCGGACCTGGCGCGGAACGGAAGGCCCCTGGCCCACCCCTGTGGCTTCTGTGTGAGCTCACCTACACATGCCCCCTCCATTGCGTCTTCTGCTACAACCCGACCAACTTCGCGCGTACCGAGCAGGAACTCTCGACGGACGACTGGTTGCGTGTACTACGCCAAGCCCGTGAGTTGGGCGCCGTACAGCTCGGCCTGTCAGGCGGCGAGCCGCTATCGCGGGACGACCTCGAAATCATTGTGGCTGAAGCGCATAAGCTCGGGTACTACATCAATCTGATCACCTCGGGCATCGGCCTCACCGAGGCCCGCATCAAATCGCTCAAAGAGGCGGGCCTGGATCACATCCAACTCTCGTTTCAAGACAGCACGCGTGAAGTCAACGATTTCCTGAGCAGCACGCGCACCTTCGAGCTGAAGTCGAAGGTGGCCGCCCTCATCAAGAAATACGAATACCCGATGGTGTTGAATGTCGTACTGCATCGACTCAACATCGATCATGTCCAGGAGATCCTGGAGATGGCGGAAGCGATGCAGGCAGAGTACGTGGAGCTGGCCAACACCCAGTATTACGGCTGGGCCTGGCACAACCGCGAACGGCTGCTTCCCAGCCGCGAGCAGCTGCGACGCGCCGAGGAGACCACCAACCGGTTTCGGGAGCGCGTCGGCCAGAAAACGAAGGTGTTCTTCGTTGTGCCGGACTACTTCGAGCGCCGTCCCAAGCCCTGCATGAACGGCCTCGGCTCGGTCTTTCTGACCGTGACGCCCGACGGCACAGCCCTGCCCTGTCACGCCGCGCGCATGCTGCCCGGCCTCACTTTCCCCAACGTCAAAGAGGCTTCGGTGGAATGGATCTGGCGCGACTCGCCGGGCTTCAACCACTATCGTGGGGATAGTTGGATGAAGGAGCCCTGTCGCAGTTGCCCGGAGAAAACCAAGGACTTTGGCGGGTGTCGTTGCCAGGCCTACCTGCTGACCGGTGATCCCGACAATGCCGATCCGGTGTGCGATCTGTCGCCGCACCATCACCTGGTGACTGAGATGGTGGAGCGGGCCAGTGCGCCTCAGGCGCCCGCCGCGATGGCGTCCGGGGCCGCAAGTGCGGCCGCCAGCCCCGGCGGTGAAGCCGCACGCGCCGGCGGCGGCGTGCTGGAACGGCCGCTGATATTCCGCGACCGCAAGAACTCGCTGGCGTTGACAGAGTAGATCGGTGGGACCGGTTCAGCGGGCGGCAATTTCTTCCATCTTTCGACGCCATTTCTCCTCATTGACGCCAAAAACAAGCAGCCACAGGGCCAGCGACAATTCGGCAACGAGCGTAATCCACGGAATAGAAGGGATCGGCAATGCGAGGAAGAGCCGGAAGCTGTTGATCCAGTAAGCCACACCGGCGACGATCATCATGAGGCCGATCATTGCCGGCAGAAACTTCGACCGCAAGATGAGGATCCCGATCAGCGCGCAGAACACGCCAAAGAACGTGAGGCTCACACTGAAGGCATAACCGAACATTCTTATCGAACCGCGTGCGAGAGCCTGCCGTTGCTCTGCGCCGAAAGCACTGACGTACTCCGGAAGGCTGAATGTGAACAAAGGCTCGATATAGTTGAAAAGATTGACGGCCTCAATGGTGGCTGAGGCTGTGATGAAGACCAGGGCGAGTTGAGCGAGGCGCGGATTCACCCCCTTGAGAAGTTCGCAGAGGATGAACCCCAGGGGCAGATTGCAGACGACGACAATGACGGCGGCCGCAAAGCCGCATCGATAGAGCTGCTCATGCGCGAGGAAATTGGCTGCGGTCTGAGCCATATTGTCAGTGACAATCACCTGATCGCGAACATACAGGTAGGCAAACAAGGCGCACGCCGTAATGATCAGGTAAAGCGCGCCCGCAATACGCGCAAGCAAACGCGGATGTTCGGTGAAGGTCATGCTTTGCTCGTGATACCTCTAGCGCCCAAAATCAACCACGGCGGCCGCTGCCGGGAACTCCATCAGCCGGTGCGTTGCCGATCCGTTCGACGTGACAGTCCAGGGCTGTTCCTTCCCAAACGCCTCCAGCGATTCATAAGCTCCGAGCATGTTGAAGCGGTCGATCACGTAGGGCAAGCCCTCCGCCTCGAGGGGAGAATTGCCGTCGCTGACATGGAAATGAAGATGGGGTCCCGTCGAGTCGCCTGTATATCCTAGGCGCGCGATCACTTGGCCGCGTTTGACGCGGTCACCGGTTTTGACGGCGACGCTGCTTGGGACCAAGTGTTCGTAGAAGGCGTAACGCCCTCCTCCAAGGTCGAGCGCAACGTAGTTTCCGCTCGCATTTTCGAGTGTGTTGCGGACGAAGTCGGCGGTCGATGAGCTCTCGTTGATACCGTCGCGTGCCGCCGCCACGCGAGCATCGGCAACCGCCAGCACCTCAGCGCCATAACCGTACCAATTGGCCACTCGCGAGGCATCATCGTGTGTGTATCGGCCGTCCTGGTTGACCTTCATCCAGTCAATCGCAAACCGGCCTGGAATTCGCGCCCGGCCATTGAGCGTGTAAATCACCCGGCGATGGCCGCGATCCGCGGTTTGATCGTAAATGGCAACCCACGGTCCTCCACGCAAAGGTGGACCGAGTGCGATCGGTTGGTGCGCGTTGACTGAGACCGTTCCACCTTCGACGATAACGTGCTCACGACCCGACGCCTGAACTAGATCGAGCTCTACACGGTGACTGAGTGCCCGTGGCACACGAGACGTGTTCACATTGAATCCGAAGTACACGACCGCACGCTCGCCCGGAGAGATCGAGGTCCTGGCGGCGTCGGTCGGGCGCCCTGGGTTCGCTTGGTTCGCTTGGTTCGCTGGATGCACAGGGTGCCCTGTCAGCTTCGCCAGGTCCGCATCGTGGAATTCGCGAATGACGTGTCGGCTCTCCGCGGCATCGAGAATGTCGATACGTGTGAGCTCGACCGGCACGGCCGCGAAATTCGTAACATGAAGCTCGTACCGGAACTCCAGCGAGCCGTCAGTTCTAACAGGCTCAGGCGATACCGGGACCTGCAGATCGACCGACTGCCGCAGCGGCGCAGCGGCCGAAGCGGGCGCGGCGCCTGAACCCGGCTCAGCTCCTGAGCTGACGTCGGCGCCAGTAGCGGTGCCAGTAGCACCGTCAGCGGCGAGCGCCAACATCAAAAGTGCCCGGATGCCGATGTCCATGGCAGCTCGGCTGGTCGAGATCTTCAGCGCGGCGAGCACTCATCACGCGTGACGTCAAGATCGAGCCCACCAAAGCGCTGCCCGAAAGCGGCGAGCGCCGAGCCAATCTTCACTCGCCCCTCGGGCCGCAGCGCTTCCTCCAGAATTGCCCGGATCTCTGCCGCGGTACTCCGACCATGCTTGGCGGCTCGCAGGCGGAGCGCGCGATTCGTTTCTTCAGGTAAATCGCGGACGGTAACGACGGCCATACGGACTCCACAATGAGTAAATAGATATCAATAATCTCGATTTGAAGTCAATGACCGCAACTTTCTAGCCGTAATTGAACTCCGACCGCAAGCGGGGTCAGCCGGCCGATTGGAAATCGGTTGAGCGCGTGACGGCTTCCCAGCGATCAATCTCATCAATCACCACGTCGAGCTTCTCGCGCGCACGCCGGAGCGCGTCGGATCCCAGCAGCAGTTGCAGCGGCGGCGTGTCCGAATCGACGGCATTCAGAATGGCCTTCGCGCCGAGCACCGGGTCACCGAGCTGTTTGCCATCCATGCCTCCAAGGTAATCGACGATCTTACCCGCCGAAGTTGCATAGTCATCCGCCATGGAACCGCTTCTGCGGACGGAATGATCCGACAGAAAATCAGTGCGGAATGCACCAGGCGCAACCACAGTCACTTTGATGCCGAGCGGGGCCACTTCCTGTGACAACGCCTGCGACAGTCCTTCGAGAGCGAATTTTGTAGCGGCATATAGACCTGAGCCTGCATTCGGTGCACGCCCCGCAATCGAGGAGATGTTGACGATATGACCGCTGCGCTGAGCTCGCAGTCTGGGAAGGACTGCGCGGATCAAACGCACCGGACCGAAAACATTCACCTCGAACAGATGGGTCATCTCTGCGTCGTTTGAACTCTCAATCGCACCCAGCAGCCCATAGCCGGCATTGTTCACCACGACATCCAGCCGGCCTGCCAGATCGAACGCTTTGGCGACGGTCGCCTCAATCGCCGCAGGATCACGGATTTCAAGGCGCAGGCAGTGGAATTTGCCCTTGCCGGTCGCGACCCGGGGATCGGTATCGCGTACAGTTCCAATTACGGTGTCGCCGCGGGCCAGCGCCGCCTCAGCCAGAGCCTTGCCAATCCCACGTGAAACACCAGTGATGAGCCAATTCTTCATGGTCGATTTCCTAATGCGTAGGCATTTGCCTGCCGTGCGAGCACTGTAGCGCGCAGAGGCGCGCCGATTAATCTCCTGGCACTGAGAGAGCTTGTAAGCCGCGCTAAGCAATCACTGATGAGCACGAATGATCCCCTCCTGACGACCGGTGATTTCGGTCAGCTCCGCGCATTCGTAGCGGTCGCGGACGCACTCAACTTCACCAGAGCGGCGGAGAAGCTCGGCGTCTCCTCTTCTGCCTTGAGCCAGATGGTGCGCGGACTCGAGGAGCGTGTCGGCGTCCGGCTGCTGCACCGAAATACCCGGAACGTGTCCCTGACAGAGGCTGGCGATCGGCTATTTCAGCGCGTAAGGCCGGCCGTCCTGGAGCTGGCGGCGGCCATCGGGCAAACCAGCGAGCTGCGCGAACGCCCCGCCGGGCTACTACGTATTCACTGCTTTCGAACCGCCGCAGAACTCTTTCTCAAGCCGCTCCTGAGATCCTTTCACGACACCTACCCCGAGATAGTTCTCGACATCACACTGGATGACGAGGTCGTTGACATCGTTGCCGGCGGGTACGACGCCGCCATACGCATCGGTGAAGTAATCGAGCAAGACATGGTCGCCGTCAAACTTGGACCCGACTTACGGCAGATCGCCGTTGCCTCCCCTGACTATCTCGCCCGACATGGAGTACCCCAACATCCGCGCGACCTGGTGTCCCACCAATGTGTTGGATGGCGTTGGCCCGGCCATGAGATTCCCTACAGGTGGGAATTCCTGGAGGACGGCAAGTGGTTTGAGGTGACCGTCGAAGGACCCATCATTACCAACAGCAAGGAATTCGCCGTCCAGGCGGCGATTGAAGGGTTGGGGATCGCATTCCCCACTCAACAGCTCAGCGCTCCCCACGTAGCTGCCGGTCGGCTGGTGTGCCTGCTCGAGCCGTGGTCGGCGCCATTTCCGGGTTTCTTTCTGTGTTATCCGTCGCCACGGCAGATGGCGCCCGCGCTGCGGGCCTTCATTGATGCGATTCGCGCCAGCTCGACGGCATCGAGCTGAGCTGGCTCAGTAGAGGCCGCTTTCATCCCCACATATCGGCCACTTGGCCGATATACGAGTCCGACTGGCCGATATATGGCCGATATCCGTGGACGCGGCCCTGCTTGGCCGATATAGTGGCCGATATATGGCCGATAAGCACTCCATTACTCAGCTCCTGAGTCAGCAGGCGGAACGATGGAGCTCAGCCGCCGACATCAAAACCTCGGTGGCCGTGCCTGATCGCACTCTAAGCCGATGGTTAGGCGAGCTTGTGCACGAAGGTGCCATAGAACGCTCCGGAAGCCGCAAGGGAACACGCTATCGCTGGAAACCGACTGCAGGGCTGGAACAGCGCCCGTCGGCTGTGGCAACCGACGCCGCTATCGGCAGGTCCTCGGAACAGATCCAACCGGTCTTTTCGACCGCAAGCGAGCAACTCCTCAAGCGCATTGATGCGCCCATATATACGCGGCCTCCAGTCACGTACGCCCAGGAGTGGGTGGCAAGCTATGTCCCGAATCAAACCACCTACCTCACCAGCGAGCAACGCGCGCAGTTGCATGCTAGAGGCAAGCGCTCTGCGCTCTTCGGGCAAGCGGGTACATACATCGAAAAAATCTACAACCGCCTGCTCATTGACTTGAGTTACAACTCCGCGCGATTGGAAGGCAACACCTACACACTGGCTGATACTGAACATCTCGTGCTTCAAGATGTATCCGCTGCAGGAAAGCTCGACGCAGAGCGCATCATGATCCTCAACCACAGAGATGCGATTCGGTACTTGGCGCAGAACGTTAGCTCCCTGACACCCAACGAAGAAACGATTCGCACGCTGCACTATCTGCTGTCGGATAGCCTCGTGACACCGGGAATGGCCGGGCAGATCCGCAGCGACAGCATTGGCGTGACAGGCACGACCTATGCCCCACTCGAGGGAAAGGAACGCCTCACACAGCTTTTGAACCAACTGCTCGACACCGCGCGTCGCATCGACAACCCCTTCGAGCAAAGCGTATTTCTCCTCGGTCACATCTCCTATCTGCAGGCTTTTGTGGATGTCAACAAACGTACAGCTAGGCTGGCATCGATCATCCCACTCATCACTCAGGACTACGTGCCGCAGTCCTTCGTCGACGTCAACAAAGACGACTATCTGAAGGCGACCATTGTCTTCTATGAGCTCAACGACGCCCGGCCACTAGCAGACTTATATAGCTGGGCCTACCACCGTTCCTGTCTGCGCTTCGACACAGCCGTTCAGGTTGTCGGGTTCGATGAGATCGCTGCGCTTTACCGGCCTTTGCGTCGTGCACTCGTGTCCGAATTAGTACGCTCTCTCGTACCACCTGCAGAAGTCATGGGCTTTATTGAAACTCGCATCACCGATCAAGTTCAACCGCAGCACCGGGACAAATTCAAGCAAGACGTGCTTGCGGAGCTCGATCATCTGGATGCCTCACGCATGGGCGGGCTCGGGATCACCCGAGAGCAGCTGGAGGCATGGTTGAAACTCAAGCCGATGTCAGGACTGCGAAGCCGCTGACGACCGATCACTCACCGCCCACCGCGGGTCACCCGAGGTCTGCGGCCACGCAAACAGCTGCACGGATTTCCCGGCGGGAATCATCTTGCCAGGCGGATCGCCAGCGAAAAAATAGTGTGCCTTTTCCAGCGCTCCGGAGGACGCGTCCGCGCAGCAGACAGCAAGCAGCGACGGCAGGTCCGTGACCGGTTTCCCGCCGTAGCTGACTTCGACCGAACGCAGTCTTGCCGGTCCAATTCCCGTGTTGACCAGCGCGATATACACAGCCGGCCGCAGGCAATGAGCAACTACCGCCGCTGGGGCACTCTATCAACGTCTTACGCGCCCGGCATCCGCCCCTCTCCCTTTAGATAGCCCTACCGCTAGTCCGAATTCGCAGCCCTTGTGTCGTTTCTTGCCCGGTCCCCACGATTAAACTGTGGGCAATGACGAAGAAGCCCCATTACGCCTGGATCGTCCTCGGCGTCACATTCCTTTGCCTGCTCATTTCGGCCGCGACCCGCGCCACCTCCAGCATTCTCATCGTGCCGCTGGAGAAGGAATTCGGCTGGTCGCGGACGACAATCTCCATGGCAATTTCGGTCAGCATCCTGCTTTACGGGCTGATTGGCCCGTTTGCGGCCGGATTCATCAATCGGTACGGCCCACGGCGGGTCATGGCTGTGTCGGCGGTTCTCCTCGGAGTGGGGACTCTGGCGACCACCACCATCAAACAGCCCTGGCAGCTCTTCGCGCTTTGGGGTGTGTTGATCGGTGTTGGTACGGGCATCATCGCCATCGTCCTGGGTGCCACCGTCGTGCAACGCTGGTTCTATGCGCATCGCGGGGTGGCTCTGGGAATGCTGACAGCCAGCGCGGCCACCGGACAGCTCGTATTCCTGCCTTTCCTCGCCAAGTTGGTTGTCGACTACGGCTGGCGTTCCGCCGTTTTCGCAATGGCAGTACTGGCGCTTTTGATGGCGCCGCTCGCGCTGCTACTGATGCGCGACCGGCCGCAGGACAAGGGCTTGCTTCCCCTGGGCCAACCCGAAGGGATGCCGGTCCCCACCGCGGTGCTGCAAAACCCGTTCGCCGCGGCAGTCGGCGCCCTGGCGACGGCCAGCCGCTCGAAGGAGTTCTGGATTCTGGCCGGCAGCTTCTTCATCTGCGGAGCCAGCACCAACGGCCTCATTGGTACCCACCTGATCCCTGCCTGCATGGACCACGGTATGCCCGAGGTGCAGGCCGCCGGCCTGCTGGCCGTCATGGGCATCTTCGACCTCATCGGCACCACCGGCTCCGGCTGGCTCTCCGACCGGTTCGACAACCGGGTGCTGCTGTTTACCTACTACGGCCTGCGCGGCCTGTCCCTGCTGTACCTGCCGTTCGGATTCATCTCGGAAGGACATGGCCTTTCCATCTTTGCCGTGTTCTATGGACTCGATTGGATCGCGACCGTCCCGCCCACGGTGGCGCTGGCGCGGCAGGCCTTTGGGGCCGAAAAGACCGGCCTGGTCTTCGGCTGGATCATGGCATCGCATCAGATCGGGGCCGCCTTGGCGGCTTCGTTCGCGGGGTTCATCCGCACCAATGAGGGCAGCTATGACCACGCTTTCTTGATCGCCGGCGGGCTTTGCCTGGTCACGGCCATAGGCGTCCTGTTCGCCGGACGGGGCCCCAAAAGCGGACTTGTGCCTCAACCGGGGTAAATTCACTTCGGTGGGTTGTTGTACTGGCAACCAGTCACATATAGCGTGGTCCTATGACGCGCGCAGTCCATACCGACGTGGGAACCACCAACGACGGGCCTCAATCGGCCCCTCCTGTTGATGCCCTGCCGCTGGACCGCAAACGGTTACTCACTGCGTTTGCCCTGACGCCGCTCCTGGCCGGTTTCTACCCAGCGATCTTCCTGGCCGAGCCGTCCATCATGCCCATCGGCCTGCTCCTGGCATACGCCTCAACAGTGCTGTTCGGCATACCACTGGTCGTCTACTTCAACAGGCGCAAGGTCCGCGAGTGGTGGCTGTACATCGCTGGCGGAACTGCATGCTCTCTGCCAACAGTGCTGCTCTATGCGCTGGCACCTCTGCCGGATCACCTGCAACCATTCGGAGCTATTCCCGTGATGGGCGTGCTCTTCTGGGGCGGCTCCTCCGGCGTTGTGTTCTGGATGATCGGTATTGCCGGGGACTCCGCAGTCAGTCTGCGCTCGCTGTTTGACCCGGTGTCGTCAAAAAAATAACCTACCAGGCTTTGGCATGCAGGGCGCGGAAGTTGACATCCGTGCCTTCAGGAAACCAGAGCATATGGGCATCAGAACCATCAAGTTAGTTGCGGCTGCGACGGTTGCGACATTGTTGGCAACCTCCACTCGTGCCGCGGAAGAAGAGCATCACTCTCATCCCGTGCCGGAAAGGTTGGGCTCGGTGAGTTTTGCAACAACCTGCTCGCCGACGAGCCAACCCAAGTTCGATCGTGCCGTTGCGCTTCTGCATTCATTCGCATACAGCGCCTCCCACCAGGTGTTTCAAGATGTCGCGAGCGCGGATCCGGGCTGCGCGATCGCATACTGGGGGATGGCCATGACCCACTATCACCAGCTGTGGGATGCGCCTTCGGGCAATGAGTTACATGAAGGTGCGGAGGAAGCTCGCAAGGCCGCAGACATGCGAGCAGGCTCGCCGCGTGAGCGCCAGTTCATCGAGGCGCTAGCGATCTACTATCGTGAAGCCGAACAGGCGACACCTGCAACTCGCGCCGAACGGTACGCGGTTGCCATGGCCGATGTGGCGCAAGGCAACGCGAACGATACCGAGGCGCAGGTCTTCTACGCGCTGGCGCTCATCGCAACGGCGTCGCCGGCGGATAAGGCTCATACCCACCAAAAGCAAGCCGCTGCGATTCTCGAACCCCTCTATCGCCTGCAGCCTCAGCACCCCGGAATACCGCACTACCTGATTCACGCCTACGACAGCGCGGAGTTGGCGCCGCAGGGTATCGCGGCGGCGCGTGCTTATTCCAAAATCGCCCCCTCCGCGCCGCATGCCTTGCACATGCCTTCGCATATTTTTACCCGCCTCGGACTTTGGGAAGACTCCATTGCTTCGAATCGGGCCGCGCGCGCGGCGGCCCATGATCAAGGTGATCTTGGGGAAGAGCTGCATGCGATGGATTATTTGACGTATGCGTATCTGCAGCGCGGCCGGGATGCGGATGCGCGGCAGGTTCTGGCCGAGCTGCGATTGATCACCAACCTCCCCGCATCGAGGTTCAAGGAAGGTTACGCCGCCACGGCGATGCCCGTGCGTTTCGCCATCGAGCGCCGCGCTTGGGACGACGCCGCTTTGTTGGAGCCGCTGCCGCAGTCGCCGCCGCACGTCGGCGCCCTGGCCCACTGGGCGAGGGCACTAGGCCACACGCGCAGCAAACATCCGCAGACATCCGACCCGGATATTGAGAAGTTGGATGAGTGTCGGCGTCAGTTGCAATCCGCAGGGAACACCTACTGGGCCACCCAGGTAGACGTGCTCGTAAAGGAAGCCCAAGCCTGGCGGGCGGCGGCCAACGGAGAGTCGGAAGCAGCTATTCGAGGCCTGCGTATGGCAGCGGATGAGGAGGACGCGCTCGAGAAACTGCCGGTGACGCCCGGCCCAATCGTCCCGGCCCGTGAGCAGCTTGGCGAGCTGCTGTTGGATCTGAAACGCCCCGATGAGGCCCTGCAAGCGTTCCAAGCCGCCCTGTCACTCGCTCCGCGGCGTCGGGGGGCACTGGTTGGAGGTATTGCCGCGGCCGAGCGCCTGGGCAACACTCAAGTTGTCACTCAACTTCGAGCGCAGCTGACTCAGTGAATCAACCGTGCGCACAAATCCAACAACGGCGCCGGTATCACCCCCAGCCCCAACACCGCCAGCGCGTTGAGTCCCAACGCAGCGCGAACGCCAGCGGAATGCTGCGGAGGCGGGTACTGGGCAGGCGGGGCGTCGAAGTACATCAGCTTGATGACGCGCAGGTAGTAGAAAGCACCGACGACCGACATGGCGGCCGAGATGATGACGAGCCAGGTGTGGTTCGTCTCCCATAGCGCCTGGAAAATCCGCAGCTTCGCCCAGAACCCCACGAACGGCGGCACGCCGGCAGTGGAGAACATGAGCATCATCATGGCGAGCGCCAGCAGCGGATCGCGCTTGTACATGCCCTTGTAGTGGTCGAGATGGTCGGCCTCGAAACCCTTACGGCTTGCGATCAGAATTACGCCGAAGGATCCGAGCGCGACGAGGATATAGATCAGCGTGTAGTACAGCGCAGCGGTGTAGCCATCGGGCGTACCCGCCGTGAAGCCCAGCACGATGAAACCGACATTCGAGATCGTCGAGTAAGCGAGCATGCGCTTCAGATTGGTCTGCACTATCGCGACGACGTTGCCGACCACGAGAGTGAGCACCGCGAGCACGCCCAACATCTGCGACCACTCGACTGCCGTGCCGCTCAATCCATGAGCCAACAGGCGCAGTGTCAGCGCGAAATAAGCGATTTTGGGGGCCGTGCCAATGAATAGCGTCACGCTGGTCGGGGCACCCTGATACACATCGGGCAACCACATGTGAAACGGCACGGCACCCAGCTTGAAAGCGACGGCAACGACTATGAACACGAGGCCGATGGTCACGCCGAGGTTGGGAGGCTCCTGCAGATGACTCGAGATCTCAGGAAGGCTCAACGTGCCTGTCATGCCGTAAATCATGGACATGCCGTACAGGAGCGCGCCGGACCCGATCGCGCCCAGCACGAAGTACTTCATTGCAGACTCGGCGGCCACCCCGGAGTCGCGATCGAAAGCAGCCATTGCATAGACTGACAGCGCGAGCAACTCGACGCCGATGTAGACGGTCAGCATGCTGTTGGCCGAGACCAGTACGAAGATCCCCAACAGCGCCGTCAAGGCGAGTACGTAATACTCACCGCGAAGGATCCCCCGCTCTTCGAGGTAATCGCGCGAGTAAACCAACCCAAACGCGACGAACAAGTAAGCGGCGAGCTTCAAGACATAGGCAAGCTCGTCGGCCACGAACATCCCGTCGAACAGGATTGTCGTTTGCGAAACATTCGCGTACTTCGCTGTCAGTACCGCGCCAACGACCAGGACAACCAGGGTCAGGATGGGAGTCAACCCGCGGCGGGTCTGCCCGGCGAATACATCCACCAGCAATATCAGGCAGATGGCCGCAACCAGGTAGATCTCCGAGATCGCGGGCGCAATGCTTTGCCAGGTCATGATCGTGTCGGGCATTTTGAAACCGGTTGTGCGTGTCTTTAGAGCGGGATCTTACTGGCCACGGCCTGGTCCACCAGGTGATGGATGGTCGGTTGCATGATCTTCAGCAGCGGCGCGGGCCAGATGCCCACCACCAGCACGGCAATGGCCAACACGGCCAGGACTCCGAATTCGCGGCCGTTCAGATCGGTGAGAGCGGCCACCTTGGCGTTGCCCACCGGACCGAACACCACGCGCTTGACCAGCCAGAGTGTGTACGCCGCACCGAGAATCAGGGTCGTGGCCGCCAGCAGCGAGTACCAGAAGCTCGCCTTGAAGCTGGCCAGGATGACCAGGAACTCACCGACGAATCCCGAAGTGCCGGGCAAGCCGGTGTTGGCGAGCGCAAACAGCACCATGAAGGCCGCGAAAATCGGCATGGTGTTGATCACACCGCCGTAGTCCGAAATCTGGCGACTATGCATCCGATCGTATAGAACGCCCACGCACAGGAACAGCGCGCCCGACACGAGGCCGTGCGAAATCATCTGCACCATGGCTCCATCGAGGCCCATGCCGGCGCCCTGCAGTCCACCCGTGGTCCGGACGATCTGGTAGACGATGAATGCTCCCAACGTCACGAATCCCATGTGGGCAATCGACGAATACGCGATCAGCTTCTTCATGTCCTGCTGAACGAGAGCGACGAAGCCGATGTACACAACTGCGATCAGCGACAGCGAGATGATGACGAGGTCGAGATGCCTGCTCGCGTCCGGTGTGATCGGCAGGTTGAAACGCAGGAATCCATAGCCACCCATTTTCAACATGATGGCGGCCAGGATGACGGAGCCACCGGTGGGCGCCTCAACGTGTGCGTCCGGCAACCAGGTGTGCACCGGCCACATCGGTACCTTCACCGCGAAAGCCAGGAAGAACGCGACGAAGATCCAGTGCTGCTCCACCAGGGTCAGGGGCAGCGCCTGGAAGCTCGCAATCGAGTAGTTGCCCGCCTTCACGTACATGTAAATCAGCGCGACCAGCATGAAGACCGAGCCGAGGAAGGTGTACAGGAAGAACTTGATGGTGGCGTAGACCCTGCGGGGGCCGCCCCAGATGCCGATGATGAGGAACATCGGAATCAGCATCGCTTCCCAGAAGAAATAGAATAACAGCGCGTCGGTTGCTGAAAACACGCCAATCATCAGGCCTTCCATGATGAGGAAGGCTGCAAAGTATTGCGCCGGACGGGCTTCGATCACTGTCCACGCGGCGACAATCACCGGAATGGTGATGAATGCCGTCAACACGACCAGGGGTAGCGAAATGCCATCCAGGCCCAGCGCGTAATTCGAGTGGAAGCGGGTAATCCACGGCACGTTCTCAATGAACTGGAAGTCCGGGGTGCCGGGATTGAATTGAGCGAGCAGCGGCAGCGACAGGAGCAGTGTGGCAATGGATGCAATCAACGCGACCCAGCGTGCCGCGCCGATGTTCCGGTCACCCAGAAACAGCACCACAATGCCCGCCGCGATGGGCAGCCAGATCAGAACTGACAGGTTGGCTAACATTCAATGACCGCCGTAACTTACCGCACCAGGAACCAGCCCAGCAGAACCGCCAGGCCGATGACCATCCAGAACGCATACGAGTACAGATAACCGTTCTGCACGCGCCGAACGATACTTCCGATCCAACCCACGGTAGCCGCCGACCCGTTCACCAGCACGCCGTCAATCAACACCTGGTCCCCACCCTTCCACAGCGTGAAGCCCAGGCCGCGCGCGAACGTCGACAGAATCTTCTCGTTGAACCAGTCGAAGTAGTACTTGTTGAGCAACAGGTTGCGGATCGGCGCAAACGTGCGCGCCGCAGCTTCGGCCCAGGCGGGCCGGTACATGAAGAACAGCCACGCGGTGAACACGCCCGCGGCGGCCAGCCAGAATGGTGCGCCGGCGAAGCCGTGCAACGCCATCATCGTGGGAGTCTGGAAGTCCTTACCCAGCTCGGCCAGCACGTCGTTCTTCTCGAGCACTCGGATCGAATCACCGAAATAGCCGCCGAAGAGGACGGGGCCGACAGTGAGGGCGCCAATGACGACGGACGGGATCGCCAGGGCGATCAGGGGGCCGGTAACGACAGCGGGGCTCTCGTGCGGCTCGACCGGACCGTGGTGGGCGTGGTCATCGTGAGCATCATGAGCATGATCATGGCTTTTCGCTTCCCTAAACCGCTCCGCCCCATGAAACGTCATGAATATCATGCGGAATGTGTAAAGCGCCGTAACAAACACGCCGCCCATCACACACCAATAAGCATAAGTGGCGCCCCATCGATGCGACTCACCCACCGCCTCAATGATGGTGTCCTTTGAGTAGAACCCGGCAAAGAACGGCGTACCAATCAGCGCAAGCGCGCCGATCCAACTCGTAACCGCCGTGATGGGCATGTACTTGGCAAGCCCGCCCATCTTGCGCATGTCCTGCTCGTGATGCATCCCGATGATCACGGACCCGGCGGCAAGAAACAGCAGCGCCTTGAAGAACGCATGGGTCATCAGATGGAACATGCCAGCCCCGTAGGCCGATACCCCAAGGGCGGTCACCATGTAACCCAACTGCGAAAGCGTTGAATACGCAATGACCCGCTTGATGTCGTTATTCACGATGCCCAACAAGCCCATGAAGAACGCGGTCGTCGCGCCTATAACCAGTACGAAGGACAACGCGGCTTCGGATTGCTCGAACAGCGGCGACATGCGCGCCACCATGAAGATGCCGGCGGTCACCATGGTGGCCGCGTGAATGAGCGCGGAAATCGGGGTCGGACCTTCCATTGAGTCCGGCAGCCACACGTGCAACGGGACTTGGGCTGATTTGCCCATTGCGCCGATGAACAGGCAGATGCAGATCAGGGTAATCGCCTGGACGCTGGTGTTCGAAGTCAATGGCAACGTCGCCTGCGCGATCTTGGGAGCCGCCGCGAAGGCGTCTGCGTAGCCAAGCGAGTTCGTGAAGTAAAAGATGCCGGCGATACCGAGCACGAAGCCGAAGTCGCCTACCCTGTTGACCAGGAACGCCTTGTAGTTGGCGAAAATAGCGGTCGGCCGCGTGTACCAGAAGCCGATCAACAGGTAGGAAACCACGCCCACCGCTTCCCACCCGAAGAACAACTGCATGAAGTTGTTCGACATCACGAGCATGAGCATCGAGAAGGTGAACAACGAGATGTAGCTGAAGAAACGGGTGTAGCCCGGGTCATCGCTCATATAGCCGATGGTGTAGACGTGCACGCAAAGCGATACGAACGTCACGACCACCATCATCAGCGTGCTCAACCGGTCGATGAGAAAGCCCACATCGAGCTTCACACCATCGCTGATCAACCAGGTGTAGACGGGTCCGTCGAATGCCGGGACGCCATCGAGGTAGATCTGCTTGAGGATGTGCAACGACAGCACAAACGAGGTGGCCACGGCCAGGATGGTCACCGTGTGAGCGCCGACGCGCCCGATCACGCGACCGAACAATCCGGCCAGGATCGCGCCAATGAGCGGCAATACTGCGATCAATACGAGGAGGGTCAGATTCATGCTCGTGCTCAGCCTCGCAGCGTATTCAGATCTTCGACGTTGATGCTGCGTCGCTCACGGAACAGCACCACGAGGATGGCCAGTCCAATGGCTGATTCGGCCGCAGCCACCGTCAGCACGAAAAACACGAACACCTGGCCGTTGATATCGCCCAGATAACGCGAGAAAGCGATGAAGTTGAAGTTGGCCGCCAGCAGCAGCAGCTCCACGCACATCAGCAGCAGAATGACATTCTTGCGGTTCAGGAAGATGCCGGCCACCGACAGGGCGAACAGAATGGCCGACAGGGTCAGAAGCTGGGAAAGCGTGATCATGGGCGCTTCTCCGAGTCCATTTTCACAATCCGGACACGGTCCTTGGCATTGACGGCAACCTGTTTGCCAATGTCCTGGACCTTCAATCCCGGCCGGCGCCGCATGGTCAGCGAAATCGCCGCGACAATGGCGACCAATAGCAGTACCGCGGCGAGCTCAAACGGATAGGCGTACTTGGTGTACATGACCTGCCCGAGCTCGAGGGTGTTGCTGTAGTCGGCCGCCGTGGGAGTCGGTGACTTGGAGACATCGATACCCACACCACGCACCCAGATGACTCCGACAATCTCGACAATCACCGCCAGCGCGGTGAGCCATCCGAGCCAGGCAAAGCGGGTGAATCCGGTGCGCAGCTCCTCGAGATTGATGTCGAGCATCATCACTACGAACAGGAACAAGACCATCACCGCGCCCACGTACACGAGCACCAGCACCACGGCGAGGAACTCAGCCTCGATCAGCAGCCAGATCGCCGCCGACGTCAGGAAACAAAGCACCAGCGACAGCGCGGAGTACACCGGGTTGCGCGAGGTGATCACGCCCAGCGCCGCCAGGACCAGGATGGTCCCAAAGATATAGAACAGAATTTCTACTAGCACGGTCTCCCCTAGACGCCGGATCGATCAGCGGTACGGCGCGTCGGCCGCTTTGTCGTTCGCAATCATGGCTTCGTAGCGCTCGCCCACGGCCAGCAGCTTGTCCTTGCTCATGATGTTTTCGCCACGATGCTCCATGTGGTACTCGTGGATCCGGGTGAGCACGATCGCATCCACCGGGCACGCTTCCTCACAGAAGCCGCAGTAGATGCACTTGAACAGGTCGATGTCGTAGCGGCTCGTGCGGCGTGTGCCATCGGGAGCCACTTCCGAGTCGATGGTGATGCAGACCGCCGGACAAACCGCCTCACACAGCTTGCAGGCGATGCAGCGCTCCTGCCCGTTCGGATAGCGGCGTTGCGCATGCAGCCCGCGGAAACGAGGCGACTGCGGAGTCTTCTCTTCCGGATAATTCAGCGTGTACTTGGTGCTGAAGAAGTTGCGCGCAGTCACCGACATGCCCTTGATGAGCTCGGTCAGCAGCAGCGTCTTGACGAGATTCACGGCCATTACAGATGCCCCTTCAATGCGACCACGGGCCGACCTTGTACCAGGCCAACACCATTTCCACTCCGATCCACACAATGGTGACCGGAATCAGCACCTTCCAACCCAACCGCATGATCTGGTCATAGCGGTAGCGCGGGAAGGTCGCGCGGAACCAGAGGAAGAAAAACAGGAACACAAACACTTTGACCAGCAGCCAGCCGATGCTGGGCTGGGCCAGGATGGAGTCGCCCAACCCCAAGGGCCAGCCGGCCACCGGCGAAAGCCAGCCGCCGAAGAAGAACACGGCGGTGAGCGCCGAGATGAGGATCATGTTGGCGTATTCGGCCAGGAAGAACAGCGCGAAGGCGATGCCCGAATACTCCACGTGGAATCCGGCGACGATCTCCGACTCACCTTCCGCAACGTCAAACGGCGCGCGGTTGGTTTCAGCGACGCCCGAGATGAAATACACAATCATCAGCGGAAACAGCCAGAACCAGTTCCAGGAGAGCAGGCCGCCCTGCTGGCGTTCAACGATCTCACCGAGATTCAGGCTTTGGGAGGCAATGATCACGCCTACCAACGCAAACCCCATGGCGATCTCATAGGCAACCATCTGCGCGGCGGAGCGCATCGCACCCAGGAACGCATACTTCGAGTTGGCGGCCCAGCCGGCGATAATGACGCCGTAAACACCCATCGAGGTCAGGGACAACAGATACAACAGGCCTGCGTTGGCTTTGGACACCACCACCGTCGCGGACAACGGGATCACGGCCCAGGCCGCAAAAGCCGGAATCAGCGTGATCATGGGGGCCACCCAGAACAGGAACTTGTTGGCCTTGGCCGGGATGATCACTTCCTTGGTCAGCAGCTTCACCACATCGGCAAATGGCTGCCCGAGACCAGGGAACATGCCGAGGATGCGAACGCGGTTCGGGCCGCGGCGCAACTGCATCCATCCAATGACCTTTCGCTCCCATAGCGTCAAAAACGCCACGCAGAGGATCAACACAATGGTTATGGCAATGGTCCAAACCGTCGTCCAAACGGTGTGTTGACCGTATTCGGACAGTGAGTTCCAGGCGTCTGAGATACTTTGCAGCACGCGGACCAGACCCTCGATCAGTAAGTGACGGCCAACGTGCGACCTTCGCGCGTCTTCTGCAGAGAAGGCGCACGACGCACGAGAGCATCGACGTGGTACATGGAAAGATCCAGGACATCGACACCGGCCGCCACACTCGGCGCAACACGGTGACTACCCTTGTAAGCCGTGGCCGCAATCTCGGCGCACAACTTGCGAAGCTCCTCGCGGACGTCTTCGGAGGACTGATATTCGAATCCACTGAGGTTCAGCAGATTCCCGAGAACCCGCAGCACCTTCCAGCCCGGCCGGGACTCACCAACAGGTAGCGCGGCACCGCTCTGACTCTGCCAGATCCCTTCGAGATTGACGTAGGTCCCCGAGGTCTCCACGAACGTGCCGATGGGCAGCAGTACGTGAGCGATCTCTTTGAGTTGATCGTTGGCGAACGGTGTCACCGCCACTACAAACTCTGCCTTCGCCAGATTGCGTGAGCTCTCCGTATCCACGGAATCGATCCAGGGCTCGACTCCACCAAACAGGATGTAGCCCTTCAGGGCGCTCTTGAACATGTCCGCGGCAGAAAGCCCGGCCTTGGCAGCCGCCTTGCCGCCCGCCTCCCGGTGCGGAACCGCCCCAGCGAGATAGGCGCCGGCGGCGTTTCCGCCTTCGGCCAACACTCCAAAGGAGGCGCCAGTCACTTCAGCAAGGGCCGAAGCCAACGCGCGCAGATCAGCGTATGCAGGATGACGCACGGCAAGTGCGCCCAACCACACTGCCCGCTTCTCGCCAGCGACCAATGCTGCCGCCGCGGCTCGATGTGCATCGCCAACCTTGGCCTGCTGCACTGTTGCCGCGAGGTGATCGGGAATCGACTTGCCGGCGGACTGCGCCGCGACTGCCAGAATTGCGGCCAGGTCTTCCACCTGCTTTGCAGGCGGGGACACGATGTTGACCGCAACCGGGAATAGATACTCAGCCTGAACGGGCGCGAACGACACAACCTTCGCACCCTTCGTTGCGGCCTTGCGTACGCGGTGTGCGAGGATCGGTACTTCTCGTCGCAGGTTCGCACCCACGACCAACAAGCCGTTCAGGGTGTCGATGTCCGCGATCCGCATCCCGAGGTTGGGATACACCGGATCCGCGTCCTGATCCCGGAAATCACGCTGGCGCAAACGATGGTCGATGTTGCCGCTGCCCAACCCGCGGGCCAGGCGGCCCAACAAATAGAGCTCTTCGAGCGTGCTGGTGCTGCTGGCGAGAACGCCGAGATCGGCGGACCGCGACTTCAACCCTTCAGCCACTTTGGTCAGTGCCGTTTCCCAAGTCGTCTCCACCCACTCAGTGCCCTGCTTCAACATCGGCTTCTGAATGCGGTCGGCGCTGTAGACGCCTTCATAACTGAATCGATCGCGATCGGAAATCCAGGTTTCGTTGATCGCTTCGTTTTCGCGAGGAATCACCCGCATCAGCCGGCCCCTCAGGACGTGGCCGTACAGGTTGGAGCCCGCGCCGTCGTGTGGCGATACCAACGGATGCGAAATCATTTCCCACGCACGGGCGCTGAAACGATACGGCTTGGAAACCAACGCCCCAACCGGGCAGAGATCAATGACGTTGCCGGACATCTCGTGATTGACGGTCTGCTCGATGTAGGTACGAACCTTCATCTGCTCACCACGACCAATCATCCCGAGTTCCTGGTAACCCGCAATCTCCTGCGTGAATCGAATACAGCGCGTGCAATGAATGCACCGCGTCATGTCGGTCGCGATCAAGGGCCCCAGGTTCTCGTCCTGCACGGACCGCTTGCGCTCGTGGAAACGCGAAAGGTCGCGGCCGAACCCGACAGCGAGGTCCTGCAGCTCGCACTCCCCGCCCTGGTCGCAAATCGGGCAATCCAGCGGGTGGTTGATCAGCAGGAATTCCATCACCGCGCGCTGGGCGCCGATGGCGCGTGGCGACTTGGTGAATACTTTCATGCCGTCGGCAACTGGTGTTGCGCACGCGGGCATGGGCTTGGGGGCCTTTTCGACCTCCACGAGACACATGCGGCAATTCGCCGCCACGGTCAGCTTTTCGTGGTAGCAGAAGCGCGGAACATAGACGTTGTTGGCGTCAGTCACGCGAATGATCATGTCGCCCTTGCGCGCCTTCACCGGCACGCCGTCGACTTCCATATTCACGAATTCTTCGCCGCTCATGCCGCCTTCGCTCCGACCTGGTCGGTCACCATGCTGCGGCCACCGTGGTCGATCATGTATTCAAACTCGTGTCGGAAGTGCTTGAGGGCGCTCTGCACCGGCCACGCCGAGGCGTCGCCGAATCCGCAGATGGTGTGACCTTCGATGCGACCCGCGACATCGAGTAGCAGACCCAACTCCTCGCGGCGCGCTTCGCCTGCCAGGATGCGATTCACGAGGCGGTTCATCCAACCCGTGCCTTCACGGCACGGTGTGCACTGCCCGCACGACTCGCTCTTGTAGAAACGGGTGATGCGCTCGAGGACCCGTACCATGCAAGTGGTCTCGTCCATCACAATCACGCCCGCGGAGCCGATGGCGGAACCTGCTGCCTTCAGCGAGTCGTAATCCATGTTGGTCTTCAACATGATGTCGCCGGGCACAACCGGTACGGACAGTCCGCCCGGGATCACTGCCTTCAACTTGCGACCGCCCTTCACGCCACCGCACAGATCGAGCAGATCCTTGAACGGGATACCCAACGGCAACTCGAGGTTGGCGGGCTTCTCCACGTGTCCGGACACCGAAAATATCACCGTGCCGGCGGCGTTCTTGGGGCCGAGTTGTACGAACCACTCCCCTCCCTTGCGCAAAATCGCCGGGACCGAAGCAAAACTCTGTGTGTTGTTGATGGTCGTAGGAGCCCCGTACAGGCCGAAGTTGGCCGGAAACGGCGGCTTGAAGCGCGGCTTGCCGGGCTTGCCCTCGAGCGAATCCAACATCGCGGTCTCTTCACCGCAGATGTAGGCGCCCGCGCCGACGAACGTATAGATGTCGAAATCGATCCCGGTACCGCGGATGTTCTTGCCCAGCAGGCCGGCCGCGTAGGCCTCCTTGAGCGCCGCCTCGAAACGCGGAATGGGCTCGCCCAGGAATTCACCGCGGATGTAGTTGTAAGCCACGGTGGAGTTGGTCGCGTAACCGCCAATTGCCAGACCTTCGATGAGGGCGTGCGGCGTGTAGCGCAGGATGTCACGATCGTGGCAGGTCCCCGGCTCGCTCTCATCCGAGTTGCAGACCAGGTACTTCTGGACCGGGGAATTGCGCGGCATGAAGCTCCACTTCATGCCCGTGGGGAAGGCGGCGCCGCCGCGCCCGCGCAGGCCGGAGCCCTTGACCAGGTCGATGACCGAATCGCGTGTCGGCTTCTCGGTCAACATCTTCTCCCAGATGTCATAGCCGCCGATCTTGCGGTAGCTGTCGAGAGTCCAGGGCTGGTCGTATTTCAGCGCCTCGAACAGCAACAGGTTCTGCTTATCCGCCCACTCGCTCATTTCAGGTCATCCAATATCTTGTCGAGTTTCTCGGGTGTCAGATACTCGTGGAACACGTGGTCGACCATCATCATGGGCGCGCCGGTGCAAGCGGCGAGGCACTCCTCTTCCTTCTTCAGGAAGATGCGCTTGTCGGGGGTGCTCTCGTTGAGCTTGATGCCGAGCTTCTTCTCGGTGTGCTCCACGAGCTCCATGGCGCCGTTCAACATGCACGACAGGTTGGTGCAGATGCTGACATGGTGGCGGCCGCACGGATGCGTCTCGAACATGGAGTAGAACGCGGCGATCTCATACACCTGGATGGGCGGCAGGCTCAAGTATTCGGCCACCGCATCCATCAGGTCGGACGTCAGGTAGCCGTGGTTCTGCTCCTGCACCGCCCGCAAGGCCGAGATGGTCGCGGAGCGCTGCCGGCCCGGAGGAAACTTCTTCACCCACTCGTCGATCTCGTGACGGGTGGCTTCGGACAACAGCTTGATCTTGCTGTCGGCGCCGAGCGCGCCTGGCTTTATATCTGTACTCAACGGTCGATTTCCCCGAACACGATATCCTGGGTGCCGATCACGGCCACGACATCCGCCAGCATGTGACCGGTGCACATCTCCTCGAGCGCGGCCAGATGCACGAATCCCGGCGCACGGCACTTCAACCGGTAGGGTTTGTTGGCCCCATCCGAAATCAGGTAGATCCCGAACTCGCCCTTGGGCGCCTCAATGGCCGCATAAGTCTCACCCTCGGGCACGTCGTACCCTTCGGTGAAGAACTTGAAGTGGTGAATGAGGGATTCCATGTCGTCCTTCATCCGCTCGCGGCTCGGCGGCCGGACCTTGCGGTCATCGACCATCACCGGACCCGAGTTGGCTTTGAGCCAATCCACGCACTGACGGATGATCCGGTTGGATTGGCGCATCTCCTCGACGCGCACCAGGTAACGGTCGTAGCAATCGCCGTGCACACCAACCGGGATGTCGAAGTCCATGCGGTCATACACTTCGTAGGGCTGCTTCTTGCGCAGATCCCACTCGACACCCGAGCCTCGCAGCATGGGGCCCGTGAAGCCGAGCTGCAGCGCGCGTTCCGGCGAGACGACCCCGATGTTGACGGTGCGCTGCTTCCAGATCCGGTTGTCGGTCAGCAGCGTCTCGTAGTCGTCAATGTTGCCCGGAAAGTGATCGGTGAAGTCCTTGATGAAGTCGAGCATCGATCCGGAGCGCGCCTGGTTGAGGCGATCGACTTCCTTCTGCGAGCGCCACTTGGAGGCCTGGTACTTCGGCATCGAGTCCGGCAGATCGCGGTAAACGCCGCCCGGACGGTAGTACGTGGCGTGCATGCGCGTGCCCGATACCGCCTCATACAGATCCATCAGCTCCTCGCGCTCCTTGAAGCACAAGAGGAAGACGGACATGGCGCCGATGTCCAACCCATGGGCCCCCAACCACATGAGGTGGTTGAGGATGCGGGTGATTTCGTCAAACATCACCCGGATGTACTGGGCACGTTCCGGTGGAGTGATGCCCAGCAGCTTCTCGATGGCCAGCACATAGGCGTGCTCGTTGCACATCATGGAAACGTAGTCGAGACGGTCCATGTAACCGATCGACTGGTTGAACGGCTTCGACTCCGCCAGCTTTTCAGTTCCGCGATGCAACAGGCCGATATGCGGATCGGCTTTCTGGATGGTCTCGCCATCCATTTCCAGAACCAGGCGCAGCACGCCGTGCGCCGCGGGATGCTGCGGACCAAAATTCAACGTGTAGTTTCTGATCTCCGACATCAGCGCGGCCCCTGCAACTCTTTGGGCACCAGGTCTTTGAGCGCGGGATCGTAGCGGTGGTCGTGGCGGATGACCTTCGGCACCAACACTCGCGGCTCGATGCTCACGGGCTGGTACACAACCCGCTTCTTTTCGGGGTCGTACTGCACTTCAACGTTGCCGCACAACGGGAAATCCTTGCGGAAGGGATGACCGATGAAGCCGTAGTCGGTGAGCAGGCGCCGCAGGTCCGGATGGCCGCGAAACATGATGCCGAACAGATCGAAGGCTTCACGCTCGAACCAGTTAGCGCAAGACCATACATCAATGACCGAATCGACCACCGGCTCACCGGCATCCTGACACTTCACACGCAACCGCAATCGCCGGTTATGAGTAATCGACAACAGCTGATAAACCACCGCAAAACGGCCCGGCATGTTGGGATCCGGAGCGCTCGTGCGCGCCACCCGGCCGCGGCTGAATCCCGAGCGCGTTGCAGTCACGGTCTGCCATTCGTCGCGGCCGTAGTGCAGGTAATCCACACCGGCTGCGTCGATCAGCATTTCAAACTTCAATTCCGGGGTATCGCGCAGCGCGCGGCAAACCGACAGCAGAGCGGCCGGTTCGACCTCGTAGGCCAGCTCGTGCGCAGGCGATGCGATGCGACGCACATTGCCACTCAGGTGCGCGTCGACTTGAAGCGCCATTGCTTCCATCCGGTCACTCACCGTGCAATCTCTCCTACCGAGCGATAGTGCTGGTTCGCTCGATCTTTTTCTGAAGCTGAATGATGCCGTACACGAGCGCTTCAGCCGTCGGGGGACAGCCAGGCACGTAGACATCAACGGGGACAATACGGTCGCAGCCACGCACTACTGCATAGGAGTAGTGGTAGTAGCCACCACCGTTCGCGCACGAGCCCATGGAGATGACCCAGCGCGGTTCGGCCATCTGGTCGTACACCTTGCGCAGCGCGGGAGCCATCTTGTTCACGAGCGTGCCCGCGACAATCATTACGTCCGACTGACGGGGGCTCGGGCGAAAGACCACTCCAAATCGGTCGAGGTCATAGCGGGACGCGCCTGCATGCATCATCTCGACCGCGCAACACGCGAGGCCGAACGTGACGGGCCAAAGAGATCCTGTGCGCGCCCAATTGACGAGGCTATCCACCTGCGTCGTGAGAAAGCCGCGCTGGGCGAAGCTTTCTGCGCTCTGCGGATCTGCCACTGCTTCTAATCCCACTCAAGCGCTCCTTTCTTCCATTCGTAGATGAAGCCCACGACAAGAATGGCCAGAAACACAGCCATGGCGATCAGTCCGAAGCCGCCGATCTTGCCGAGGGCCACCGCCCAGGGAAACAGGAACGCGATCTCGAGGTCGAACACAATGAACAGAATGGCCACGAGGTAGTAGCGCACGTCGAATTTCATGCGGCTGTCTTCGAATGCTTCGAAGCCGCACTCGTACGGCGAGCGTTTCGCCTTGTCGTCGTGGAAGCGCGAGAAGTAGCTGCCGATGCTGGTGCCAAGCACCATCATCACCAGCGCCAGCGCTGTGGCGATCACCAGGAAGATCAGAATCGGCAGATAATTGGACAGCATTAGCGTTCGCCCACACGAAAAAGGACAGGACCGGTTTAACGGCCTGCCCCCTCATAATTATTTACGCGATCAAAGCAGTTGCGACAGCTAGGTATTGTAGCAGTGCGTAACGAGATTTGGTGCCGACGGCGAGATTCGAACTCGCACACCTCGCGGCGCTAGCCCCTCAAGCTAGTGTGTCTACCAGTTCCACCACGTCGGCAAGGAAACATCATTTCGGAGGCGCGGTGCCCTCAGGTGCCGCAGGCGCCGGGCTCGGCGTTGGAGCCGGAGCTGCAGCAGGCGGCACGGTCGCAGTATCCGGAGACGGAGTCTTCACCGCGCCCGCCGGCGACTTCGGTGTGCTGTCACCCGCCTCATCGAGAATCGTTCGCGGTTGCGCTTCCGACACCTTGGTGCCCATATACGCCAGCGCCAGACTGTTGATCATGAAAACGGCGGCAAAGATTGCCGTCGCACGTGACAACGCCGTGCTCGCGCCACGAGCGCCAAACACTGTGCCGGACGCACCCGCGCCAAAGCCTGCGCCCGCCTCAGCCCCTTTGCCGCGCTGAAGCAGCACGAGGCCGATGATGGCGAACGCCGAAAAAACCTGAATAACTGTCAAAATAATTCGAAGCATTGTCCGTCCAGCCCCTTAGGGCATCCCGTGTGGGCCGCCCTGCGCAACCGTCTATCCAGCGGCGGCCAGGATGGCCAGAAACTCATCAGCTTTGAGCGAGGCTCCGCCGATCAGACCACCGTCCACGTCGGGCATCGCGAATAGCTCCGCCGCATTGCTGGCCTTGACGCTGCCGCCATAGAGAATACGGGTTGCACCCGCAATTCTAGCATCCCGGGCCTCTATCCGGGCGCGGATCAGGGCGTGAACCTCCTGCGCCTGCTCCGGTGTCGCATTGCGACCAGTACCGATAGCCCAAACCGGCTCGTAGGCAACCACGCCGTGACCCAGCGTCTCAGCCCCACACAGCTCCAGCACTACGTCGAGCTGCCGTTGCACAACCTCAGCGGTCCGCCCTGCTTCGCGATCCGAAAGCTGCTCACCCACGCACAGGATGGGGATCAACGCCTTCGAATGGGCTGCCGCAAACTTCCGCGCCACCAGTTGATCGCTCTCCCGGTACAGCAGTCGCCGCTCCGAGTGACCCACAATGGCGTACTCACAACCGACATCCTTGAGCATCGCCGCCGAAACCTCGCCGGTGAATGCACCCTGGGTATCGGCGCAGACATCCTGCGCGCCCAGCCGGATAGGCGTATCGCGCAACAGCCGACCGACCTCCTGGAGGTACACCAGGGGCGGACACACAACGCACTCAGCCACCGGGTCGGCCGGATAACGGCTCCCCAGCTCTTCAATCAGCCGCGCGTTTTCGGCGCGCGTGCCGTGCATTTTCCAGTTTCCGACGACGATGGGGCGGCGCATTGTCCGACCTCCAGATTTCGCGGGCGCGGGATGATAACGACCGTCCCACCGTGGTGCAACGGATTACTCTTACACTGCGGCGGCTTTCACCACTTCTGCCAGTTCGGTCGCTGCCGCCCGGGTGGCGCTTTCGCCCTTCCCCTCCACCATCACTCGAATCACGGGCTCGGTACCTGAGGCACGCAAAACGACGCGGCCATCGGCACCCATGCGCTTTTGTATCTTCTGTACGGCCTCTTGGACCGAGGGGACCGATGACGGGTCGAAACGCTTGGCCACTTTCACGTTGAGCAGCACTTGGGGAAACTTCTTCATGCCCGAAGCGAGTTCCGCCAGTGATCTGCCGGTCTGTTTCATCACGCTCAAGACTTGTAGGGCGCTGACGAGGCCATCACCGGTGGTTGTCTTGTCCAGACACAGAATGTGGCCAGAGGTTTCTCCACCGAGCGTTCCGCCCGTATCGCGAAGCATCGCCAGCACGTAGCGGTCGCCTACGGGAGCGCGCAGGAACTCAATGCCGCTCTCGCGAAGCGCAACCTCCAAGCCCAGGTTGCTCATCACGGTGCCAACAACAGGTGTTGACAGGTTGCCGGCGTCTTTTCGAGCGCGTGCAATAACATACAGAATCTGATCGCCATCGACGATTCGTCCAAGGTGATCGACCATCACCAGGCGATCGCCATCGCCGTCGAGAGCGACGCCGACATGCGCGCGGACACCTGGAACGGTGAGTTGCAGTAGGTCCGGTGCAGTCGACCCACATCCGTCATTGATGTTGCGGCCGTTAGGTGAACAGCCGATGGGCACGATTTCCGCGCCCAGATCGGCCAACACGCGCGGACCCACTTTGTAGGCGGCGCCGTTCGCACAGTCCACGACGATTTTCATGCCGGACAGATCGACGCCGGGGGCAATCGTCGCGGCGCAGAATTCCTGGTATTGCGTGCGCGACCGGTCGACGCGGCTTGCCCGGCCGAGGCTGCGCGAAATCCGGGTCACGGGCGGTTGGGCCAACTCGGCTTCGATGCGCTCTTCCAGCTCGTCCGACAGCTTGCCTCCCGTGGCGTCAAAGAACTTGATTCCGTTATCGTCGTACGGGTTGTGCGAGGCGCTGATTACTACACCGAAGTCGCAGTTGAAGCGGCGGGTCATGTAGGCGATACCGGGGGTCGGCAGAGGCCCTATGAGCATCACGTTGACACCGGCAGCGACGAATCCGGCTTCCAGCGCGGACTCGAACATGTAGCCCGAAAGACGGGTGTCCTTGCCTATCAGCACGGTGCCACCCTCAGGGGCGAGCACTCGTGCGGCGGCACTGGCCAGATGCAGGGCGAAGTCCACTGTCATGGGATGCTCGCCCACCGTGCCACGAACGCCGTCTGTGCCGAAATATCGCCTACCCATTTAAGCGCCTACCCATTTAAGAATTGCCCCTGCCTAGTAACTTTGAACTGCTGCAACCGTCTTCAAAGCATCAACCGTTGGCCCAACATCGTGAACGCGCACGATGCGAGCGCCGTTGAGCACCGCCATTACCGCCAACGCGACGCTACCGTAAACCCGTTCCCCCGAGGGACGGCCTGTCAGGCGACCCACGATGGACTTGCGTGACAAGCCCACCAGTATGGGCCATTCGGATCCCAGCTCGCCCAGATGACGCAGCAGCTCCAGATTGTGCTCCAGGGTCTTCCCGAAGCCGAATCCCGGGTCGACCACGATGCGATCGGCTGACACCCCTGCGGCGCGGCACACCTTAACGCGCTCCGCCAGGAACGCTTTGACCTCGTTCACGACATCGGAATAGTGAGGGGCTAATTGCATGCTGCGGGGATCGCCTTGCATGTGCATGAGGCACAGGGCGCACTCTGTCGCGACTGCCGCCGCCAACGCCCCGTCCTCGGACAATGCACGGACGTCATTGATGAGCCCGGCTCCGGCTTCTGCCGCCGCTCTAATGACTTGGGGCTTGCTCGTATCGACTGAGATGACCGCGTCCGTACCTGCCCGCAGCTTCTCAATGACGGGAACGACGCGGCGAATCTCCTCCTCGGCATCTACGAGATCGGCACCCGGCCGGGTGGACTCGCCGCCGACGTCGATGATTTGCGCGCCTTCCTCGACCATGGCAAAGCCACGGCGAACCGCAGTATCGACTTCTCGATACTGGCCACCGTCGGAAAAGGAATCAGGGGTAACGTTGAGCACGCCCATGACTACGGGACGTGTCAGATCTAGCGTTCTTGTCCCACACCGCAGCAACACGTTAGTTCTTCGCTGCGAGGCGGACAGGGAGTCGGGACAGTTGAGAGTCCCGACCCCCTTCAGCGTTTAGTGTTGTCCGGCTGGGGAGCCGATCGGGCCACCTGGCGTACCTTCAGCAGGCGCCTTCGGCGGCTTGTTGGACAAGGTTTCGTCCCAGTCCTTCGGCGGCTTCGGCAGCTTGCCCGCCATGATGTCCTTCAACTGCTCTTCATCAATGGTTTCGTACTTGATGAGGGCATCGGCCATCGCGTGCAACTTATCCAGCGCTCCGACCAGGATCTGCTTGGCACGCTGGAAGTTGGATTCAATGACGCTGCGTACTTCTTCGTCGATCGCATGCGCGGTCCCGTCAGACACCAACTTGTGCTGCGTGACGCTACGGCCGAGGAACACTTCGCCGTTCTCCTCGGAATACGTGAGCGGTCCGAGCTTGTCCGACAGGCCCCACTTGGTAACCATGTTTCGGGCAAGTTCCGTCGCGCGCTCGATGTCATTCGAGGCACCCGTCGTCACACCCTCGCGTCCGAAGATCAGCTCTTCAGCGATACGTCCGCCGAACAGAGTCGCAATGGCACTCTCGAGGCGACGCTTCGACAGGCTGTAACGATCCTGCTCCGGCAGGAACTGGGTAACACCCAGTGCGCGGCCGCGCGGGATGATGGTGACCTTGTACACGGGGTCGTGCTCGGGAACCGTCATGCCAACGATCGCGTGACCAGCCTCGTGATAGGCCGTCATCCGCTTCTCTTCCTCGCTCATCACCATGGAGCGCCGCTCGGCGCCCATCATGATCTTGTCTTTCGCGCGTTCGAACTCGTCCATTCCAACGATGCGCTTGTTGGCGCGCGCCGCAAACAGCGCGGCCTCGTTGACGAGATTGGCGAGATCCGCACCCGAGAATCCCGGGGTGCCGCGTGCGATGAGGCCCGGCTTGACGTCGTCGGCCAACGGCACACGTCGCATGTGAACCCGCAGAATCTGTTCGCGGCCACGTACATCAGGCAGCGGAACGACAACCTGCCGGTCGAAGCGGCCCGGACGCAACAACGCCGGGTCCAACACATCCGGCCGGTTCGTGGCGGCGATGACAATGATGCCCTCGTTGCCTTCGAAACCGTCCATCTCCACGAGCAACTGGTTCAGCGTCTGCTCGCGCTCGTCGTGACCGCCGCCCAGGCCCGCGCCGCGATGGCGGCCGACAGCGTCGATCTCGTCGATGAAAATAATGCAGGGCGCGTGCTTCTTCGCCTGCTCGAACATGTCGCGTACGCGTGACGCGCCGACACCCACGAACATCTCGACGAAGTCAGAGCCCGAGATGGTGAAGAAAGGGACCTTCGCTTCGCCGGCGATAGCGCGGGCGAGCAGCGTCTTGCCCGTACCGGGCGAGCCGACCATGAGCACGCCCTTGGGAATCTTTCCACCGAGCTTCTGGAATTTGCCCGGGTCCTTGAGGAAGTCGACGATCTCGGAGACTTCCTGCTTGGCCTCATCGACGCCGGCCACATCCGCGAACGTCACGTTCACCTGGTCCTCGCCCAACAGGCGCGCGCGGCTCTTGCCGAAGGACATGGCCCCACGGCCGCCCGATGCTCCTTGCATCTGCCGCAGCATGTAGACGAACACGAGAATCAGCAGTAGCGCGGGAGCAAGCTGCAACAGCAGTTGCGCCAGGAAATTCGGCTGCTTCGGCGCACGGCCCTCGATGGCAACGTTGTTCTTCACCAGCGTGCCGATCAGTGCGGAGTAGTCGGTCTCCGGATTGAAGGTCTTGAACTGGGTTTTGTCCTTGCGGGCGCCGTAGATCATCTCGCCCTGCAGCACCACCGAATCCACCCGATTCGACTTCACGTCATCTAGGAAGGTGGAATAACGCACCTCTTCAGTCTGGCCGACCGTGGGCATGTAGCGGCTGAAAACCGCCAGCAGCACCAGGACGATCACCACCCAGAGGAGGATATTTTTAGTCAAATCGTTCAAAGGGTTCGACCTCTATTGACACGCGGTGAGGTGGCTAAAAAGCAACCTACACCATAAGAAAGTCCTTCGCCAGCAAATACATCTAGAGCTGCGGGCCGGTGCACCGCCCACCCGGAAGGTACACCTTGATTGCTTGATCAGGGCAGCGCACCCGGGTTCAAGACCCGTTGAACCATAAAGTTCCGCTTACAATGGCGCCATGATCCAAAAGCATATGCCCTCCCGCCGCACGCGGCCCGGTGGGCGCCCAACCGCTGCCCGGCCCGCCGGCAGCAACCTGTACAAACCCAAGCGCGTCCGCGCGGGCGGCACGCCCGCCAAGCCGCGGAAGAAACGCACTCCTGGGCAAGGACCGGCGGTCGCGGCGCCAGCCCTGGTGGCGCCGGAGCTCTCCGAGAAGCAGCGCCGTCACCTCCGTGGGCTCGCCCACGAGCTGAAGCCGATCATCCGCCTCGGCAATGCCGGCCTGACGGACGCGGTCGCAACAGAGACTGCCCGTGCGTTGCACGACCACGAACTGATCAAGGTAAAGGCCCCGGGTGGGGGCGACCGTGAGGCAAGGGATACGCTGTTCACCGAGCTGGCCCAGCGCACCGCCAGCGCCCTGATCCACCGGATAGGGAACGTGGCGGTTCTTTACCGCCCCAACGCCAAGCTACCCCGCGTCATGATCCCCGACGCCGGCCCCTAAGGAATGGCCACGATCGCCCGTAAAGTCACTCGAATCTGACGGCCACAATCTCGTAGGACCTGATACCTCCGGGGGCGGTGACGTCCACAACGTCCCCCTCCGACTTCCCCACCAGCGCCCGCGCGATTGGCGAAGTGATCGAAATCCGGCCCGCCCTGATGTCGGCCTCGTCCTCACCGACGATCTGGTACACCACGCGATGCTTCGCGTCGTCCTGATCATCGAGCTCCACCACAGCCCCGAATACGACCCTGCCGCTATTCGTCAGCTTGCTGGGGTCGATGATCTCAGCCGTGCCGAGCTTGGCCTCGATCTCGTTGATCCGCCCCTCGATGAACCCCTGCTGCTCACGCGCAGCGTGATACTCGGCGTTCTCGGACAAATCACCGTGTCCCCGCGCCTCCGCGATCGCCTTGATCACGTTGGGCCGCGATTCGGATTTGAGCTTCTTGAGCTCAGCGCGCAGCGCCTCGGCGCCGCGTAAAGTCATAGGTGTGCGCTTCATGCACGTGCTGCCTCGTTGTGCAGATCTTGTAGTCGATTGACCTCAACGTTATCGACATGGTCGAGAGCCTCGCAAGTTGCGAGCCCTGCCGCCAGTGTCGTGTAGTACGTAACCCGCCGGTGGACGGCTTCCCGGCGAATCGAATTCGACTCGCGCACCGCCTGCTTCCCCTCCGTCGTGTTGACGATCAGGTCTATCTCGTCGTTCTTGATCATATCCACGATGTGCGGTCGGCCCTCCCTGACCTTGTTCACGCGCCGACAGGCAATTCCGGCTTCCTTCAGCGCATGCGCCGTTCCGTCGGTCGCCAGTACCTCAAACCCCCTCTCAATGAGATTTCTTGCGAGCCCGACCGCCCCCGGCTTATCCCGGTCCCGCACGCTGATGAAGCATACCCCGTTGCGCGGCAGCGATACGCCCGAAGCGGCCTGCGCTTTGGCATAGGCTTCGCCAAAGGTCCGCCCCGTTCCCATGACCTCACCCGTGGACTTCATCTCAGGTCCCAGGATGGGATCCGCCTCCGGGAACTTCGTAAAGGGGAACACCGCCTCCTTCACGGAGTAATACACCGGCACCACCTGCTTGGTGACGCCCAGGTCCTTGAGCTTGCGGCCGGTCATCACCTGCGCCGCAATCTTGGCCAAGGCCACCCCGGTTGCCTTGGACACGAACGGGACCGTACGCGAGGCGCGCGGATTGACCTCCAGAACGTAAATGACACCGTTCTGGATGGCGAACTGCAGATTCATCAACCCGACGACATTCAGGGCCTTGGCCAGCTTGCGAGTCTGCTCGCTCAGCTCAGCCTGCACCTCTGCGGTCAGACTGTTCGGCGGCAGACAGCAGCCGGAGTCGCCCGAGTGCACGCCCGCCTGCTCGACGTGCTCCATGATCCCGCCGATCAACACGTCCTCGCCGTCACAGATGGCGTCGACGTCAACCTCGATCGCCACATCGAGAAACCGATCGAGCAACACGGGACTGTCGTTGGAGACCTTCATGGCGTGCGTCATATACGCGCGCAGGTCCTCCTCCGTAAATACAACCTCCATCGCCCGACCGCCGAGCACATACGAAGGCCGCACTACCAGCGGAAAACCAACTTCACGCGCCAGGCGCACCGCCTGATCCTCGGTACGCGCAGTGGCGTTCGCAGGTTGCTTCAGGCCCAGCTTTTTGACGAGGGCCTGGAAACGCTCACGATCTTCCGCAACGTCGATGGAGTCTGGTGTCGTACCAATGATGGGCACACCTGCATCTTCCAGCGCGCGCGACAACTTCAGCGGTGTCTGACCACCGAACTGCACGATGACGCCTTCCGGCTTCTCCTTCGCCATGACCTCGAGCACGTCCTCGAGTGTGAGGGGCTCGAAATACAACCGGTCGGAGGTGTCATAGTCAGTAGACACGGTCTCCGGATTGCAATTGACCATGATGGTCTCGAACCCGTCGTCGCGAAGCTGCAGGGCCGCATGGACACAGCAGTAATCGAACTCGATTCCCTGCCCGATGCGATTGGGACCGCCGCCCAGGATCATGATCTTGCGCTTGTCAGTCGGATTCGCCTCGCATTCCTCCTCGTAGGTGGAATACAGGTAGGCGGTCGAGGTAGCAAACTCAGCCGCACAGGTATCGACCCGCTTGTAGACCGGCACGACCCCGAGCTCGTGGCGCTTCTGGCGAATGGCTTTCTCGGACATGTCGACCAGCTTGCCGAGCCGTGCATCGGAGAAGCCCTTGCGCTTGAGCACGCGCAGCCGGTCGGCCGTCAGGGCTCCGAGGCCCTCCGCGCGCACCATCCCTTCCTCCTTGATGAGATCTTCGATCTGGGCCAGGAACCAGGGGTCGATGTGAGTCAACTCAGCAATGCGCTCGAATGCCCAGCCGGCACGAAACGCATCGGCGGTATACAACAAGCGGTTCGCGCCCGGCGCACGCAGCTCGTAGGCCAGCTTGTCCTGCATCTCATCGGACAGCGGCAACGTACACTGTTCCGTCAACCCATCGAGGCCGGTCTCCAACCCACGCAATGCCTTCTGCAGGGACTCCTGGAAGGTGCGCCCGATGGCCATCACCTCGCCCACGGACTTCATCTGGGTAGTCAGGCGATCGTTGGCGGCGGGAAACTTCTCAAACGTGAAGCGCGGAATCTTCACAACCACATAATCGATCGACGGCTCGAAGGATGCGGGCGTAGCGCCGCCGGTGATGTCGTTCTTCAGCTCATCCAAGGTGTAACCGACAGCCAGCTTCGCGGCAATCTTCGCAATCGGAAAGCCAGTGGCCTTCGAGGCCAGCGCCGACGACCGCGATACACGTGGATTCATTTCAATGACCAACAATCGACCGTCGCGCGGACTAACCGCGAACTGCACGTTGGACCCGCCGGTGTCGACACCGATCTTGCGCAGCACCGCGATGGAGGCATCGCGCATGCGTTGGTATTCCTTGTCAGTGAGCGTCAGGGCCGGCGCGACCGTGATGGAGTCGCCGGTGTGCACGCCCATGGCATCGAAATTCTCGATCGAGCAGATGATGATGCAGTTGTCCTTGTGATCGCGCACCACCTCCATCTCGAATTCTTTCCAGCCGATCACCGACTCCTCGATGAGCACTTCCTTGGTAGGCGAGGCATCGAGCCCGCGCGCCACGATCGCCTCGAGCTCCTCGCGGTTGTAGGCAATACCTCCGCCCGAACCGCCCATGGTGAACGAAGGCCGGATGATGGTCGGATAGCCCGTGTCAGCCACGATCTCCAGCGCATCTTCCAGGCTGCGGGCGATCGATGACTTCGGGGTTTCCAACCCGATCTCGCGCATGGCGTTGCGGAACAACTCGCGATCTTCGGCCATGTCGATCGCGGCCCGGGAGGCGGCAATCAACTCGACTTCGTACTTCTCCAGCACTCCCTCGCGAACCAGGTCGAGCGCCGTGTTGAGCGCAGTCTGGCCGCCCATCGTGGGCAGCAGCGCATCCGGGCGCTCCTTCTCAATGATGCGGGCCACGGTCTTCCAGTTGACCGGCTCGATGTAGATGGCGTCCGCCATGCCGGGGTCGGTCATGATGGTGGCCGGGTTCGAATTGACGAGAATGACCCGATAGCCTTCCTCGCGTAAGGCCTTGCAGGCCTGTGCGCCCGAGTAATCAAACTCGCACGCCTGGCCGATGACAATGGGACCGGCCCCGATGATCAGCACACTCTCGATGTCAGTTCTTTTAGGCATGTAGGGACTAGCGGCCTCCGGCCGCCTTGAGCTGGGCCTGCAGCCGGCGCAGCATCAGATGATTGAAGCGTTCAAACAATGGCTTGAGATCGTGCGGACCCGGGCTCGCCTCCGGATGCCCCTGGAAGCTGAACGCCGCCTTGTCGGTGAGCGCAATGCCCTGCAGTGAGCCATCGAACAAGGATCGGTGGGTGGCGCGCACGTTGGACGGCAGGGTCTGCTCGTCCACGGCGAAGCCGTGATTCTGACTGGTGATGAACACACGACCTGAATCGAGATCCTGCACCGGATGGTTCGCTCCGTGGTGGCCGAACTTCATCTTGATGGTGCGCGCGCCAGTTGCAAGACCGAGGATCTGGTGACCGAGGCAGATTCCAAACACTGGCAGATCCGTATCGAGCAGCTTGCGGGTTGCGTTGATGGCGTAGTCGCAGGGCTCCGGATCGCCGGGACCATTCGAGAGGAATACGCCGTCGGGATTCAGGGCGATGACTTCTTCGGCGCTCGTTTGCGCCGGGACTACTGTGATGCGGCAGCCATAGTCCGCCAGGACCCGCAGGATGTTGCGTTTGATTCCGAAATCATAGGCGGCGACGTGCATCCGCTGGTGCGAGCGAATCGGCGCACGCGGGTTCTCGGGCCACACGGTGCCTTCGTTCCACTGGAAGCTGCGCTTCGCGGTGACGACCTTCGCCAGGTCCATGCCCTTCAGGCCCGGGAACTTGCGCGCGAGTTTGATCGCGGCGGCCTCATCGACCTTCTCGCCGGTCATGATGCAACCGGACTGCGCACCTTTCTCGCGCAGGATGCGAGTCAACTTGCGCGTATCGATTCCGGCGATGGCGACGACGCGCCCACGCTCGAGAAATTCCGCCAACGACTCGTTGGAGCGCCAGTTACTGCGCAGCAGCGGCAGGTCGCGGATGACGAGACCCGCGGGATAGATCTGTGCGGCCTCGAGATCTTCCGGCGTGGTGCCGGTGTTGCCTATGTGGGGAACAGTGAGAGTGACGATCTGGCGGGCGTAGGACGGGTCGGTGAGAATTTCCTGGTAGCCCGTCAACGCAGTGTTGAATACGACTTCGCCGGTGGTGTTGCCTTTGGCTCCGATTGACTGGCCGCGGAAGATTGTTCCATCCGCCAGCGCCAGCACAGCGGTTACGCTCACTGATTACCTTCCCCTACATGAAAATTGAATCGACCGGACAGTTCTTCGAGGGGCAGATATACAAAGCGGGAGGAGTTCTCGCGAACATCCTCCCGCCTTGCATTGGACTAACCCGAACTCGGATTAGGCGGAAATTTTACGGGCTCCCGGTGCGGTGTGTCCATGGAAAATCGTATGCACGAGAAGCGGAAAAAACCGGGTAAAACTCCGCAGGGTTTTTCTCAACCGCCTGATTTATAAGCGACTAAATCGCGCATGAAATACCGACCGGGTGGCCGGGACGCAAGCCAGGCCGCAGCCTGGAGCGCACCTCGGGCGAAGATGGCCCGGTCGGTCGCACGGTGGCTGAGAGTGAGGGTCTCCCCTATTCCGGCGAACAGGACGCTATGCTCGCCCACGATGTCGCCCCCTCGAACGACGGCAAATCCGATGTCGCCATCCTGTCGGGGGACCCCGTCCTGGCGCATCGTCGGATGGGAGCTATCGAAGAGCTGGTTGCGCCCCTCGGCAGCCGCCCTGCCCAGGGCCAGAGCGGTCCCTGAAGGTGCGTCCCGCTTCATTCGGTGATGCGCCTCGACGATCTCGATATCAAACTGAGAGGGCAACGCGCGGGCTGCCTCACGTACGAGTTCTATCAGCAATGTGACACCCACACTCGTGTTGGGGGCTACGAGTAACGGGATGTCTTTGGCCGCGGCGTCGAATGCTGCCGCCAGCCCTGGAGCAAATCCTGTCGTGCCAATCAAAAGAGGCTTACGCGCCTGTCGACACGCTGTCAGGTTTGATTCGGTCGCGTGGGCGCTGGAGAAGTCGATAGCAACATCGGCCTGGGCCAACGCCGCGGGTAGATCTTTCGTGACGCGCACACCGATCGCATCGCAGCCCGCGAGCTCACCGGCGTCTTTTCCGACGGCGGAACTCGTAGCCGAAGCGACGGCTGAAACAATGGAAAGGTTAGCAACCCCGGGCGCAACGCGAACCATCGCCAGCCCCATTCGGCCGCTGACGCCAATGATCGCAGCGCGGATCACCGAATTCCGCTGGAGAAGAAGCGCTTCACGCCCTCGAAGAAGCCCTGCTCTCGCGGCGCATGGCGCGTGGAGTCCTGCTTCAGGGTTTCTTCGAGCTTGCGGATGAGGTCGCGCTGCTCACCCGAAAGGTGTACGGGCGTTTCGATTACCACGCGGCAGAACAGATCGCCCCGTGCGCCACCGCGGACCGGCTTCACGCCCTTGTCCCGAAGGCGAAATACGCGCCCGGATTGAGTTTCAGCCGGAACCTTGAGGGTTACATCGCCATCGAGGGTAGGCACTTCGACCGTGCCGCCCAATGCGGCGGTGGCAAAGCTGACCGGCACCTCGCAGCTCAAATGCTCGCCATCGCGCTCGAAGATCGCGTGTTCCCGCACGTTCACTTCGACGTACAGATCGCCGGGCGGCCCGCCATTTCGGCCAGCCTCACCCTCGCCACTCAGGCGGATACGATCTCCGGTATCAACGCCCGCAGGAACCTTGACGGACAGCTTGCGGGTGCGACGCACGCGCCCCTGGCCGAGGCAGGTGTCGCAGGGGTTCTTGATAATGGTGCCGTTCCCACGGCAGCGGGGACAGGTTTGCTGGAGCTGGAAGAAGCCTTGGGAAATCCGGATCTGCCCGGAGCCGCCGCACGTATCACAGGCGGCGGCCGTACTGCCCTTGGCCGCGCCACTACCGTGGCAGGTCTCGCACTCGGACAGCTTGGGAACTTCGACTTCCGCGGCGTAGCCGAACACCGCCTGATCCAGATCGAGCTCCAACTCGAAGCGCAGGTCGGCGCCCCTGAATTGCTGGGAGCGGGCATCCCCACCGCGACGAGCGCCGCCGAAGATGTCCCCGAACACGTCGCCGAAAATATCGCTGAAAGCGTCGCCACCGCCGAATCCGCCACGACCGCCACCGCGGCTCGCAGCCTCAACACCCGCGTGTCCGTACTGATCGTACGCTGCACGCTTTTGGGCATCGGTCAGAACCTCACACGCTTCCTTGGCTTCCTTGAAGCGTTCTTCCGCATCTTTGTCATTGGGATTGCGGTCGGGGTGAAACTTCATTGCAAGACGGCGGTAGGCCTTCTTGATCTCTGCTTCAGTCGCGGTTTTAGGTACGTCTAGTACCTTGTAGTAATCACGTTTGGACATGCGTTAGTAAGCCGGACCCCGAACACCCCACCATCCTACTGGCGATTCTTCCGCCAATACCCAACGGGGTTCACCCTGTTTGGTGAACCCCGTCAGTTTTTACTCTACGAGGCCTTGCGGTCTTTGTCCTTTACTTCTTCAAACTCCGCGTCGACCACGTCGTCGCGGCCTGCTGCGCTACCCTGCGCTCCCGCACCAGACGGGCCTGCGCCCGCTCCCGCGCCCGGTCCACCCGCGCCGCCCTGTTCTGAGGCGTAGGCACGTTGGGCAATCGCGGCGGACGCCTGTGCAAGTGCGTCCGTCTTCTTCTCGATCACACCCTTGTCGTCGCCCTTCAGTGCCGAGCGCAGATCCGAGATGGCCGACTCGACTTTGGCTCGCTCCGCCGGATCGACCTTGTCGCCCAGGTCCTTCAGGGTCTTCTCGACCGTGTGGGTCAACCCGTCAGCCTTGTTGCGAACATCAACCAGCTCGCGGAACTTCTTGTCTTCCTCCGCGTGCGCCTCGGCGTCGCGAACCATCCGCTTGATCTCATCCTCGCTCAGGCCAGTCGACGCCTTGATGACAATCTTCTGCTCTTTGCCGGTGGCCTTGTCCTTCGCCGACACGTTCAGAATGCCGTTCGCATCGATGTCAAAGGACACTTCAACCTGCGGCTGACCGCGCGGCGCGGACGGAATCTCCGTCAGATCGAACTTGCCCAGGGACTTGTTGTCCTGCGCCCGATCGCGCTCACCCTGCAGTACATGGATGGTCACCGCAGTCTGGTTGTCGTCGGCCGTCGAGAAGGTCTGCGACGCCTTGGTAGGAATCGTCGTGTTCTTCTCGATGAGCTTCGTCATGACGCCGCCGAGAGTTTCGATACCGAGCGACAGCGGAGTGACGTCGAGGAGCAGCACGTCCTTCACTTCACCAGCCAACACGCCGCCCTGAATCGCCGCACCGACCGCGACAGCCTCATCGGGGTTCACGTCCTTGCGCGGGTCCTTGCCGAAGAAATCCTTAACGTACTTCTGCACCAACGGCATGCGCGTCTGACCACCGACGAGGATGACCTCTGCGATGTCGCTCGCGGACGTGCCGGCATCCTTCATCGCCGTGCGGCACGGGCCGATGGTCTTCTGTACCAGGTCCTCGACAATGGACTCGAGCTTCGCGCGCGTCAGCTTGATGTTGAGGTGCTTCGGGCCCGAGGCATCGGCCGTGATGTACGGCAGGTTGATGTCGGTCTGCTGGGTCGAGGACAGCTCGATTTTCGCCTTCTCCGCGGCCTCTTTCAGGCGCTGCATGGCGAGCGGGTCCTTGCGTACGTCGACGCCGGACTCCTTGAGGAACTCTTCGGCCAGGAAGTTGATGATCCGCAGGTCGAAGTCCTCACCACCGAGGAAGGTATCGCCGTTGGTCGAAAGCACCTCGAACTGGCGCTCGCCATCGACTTCAGCGATCTCGATGATGGAAATGTCGAACGTGCCGCCGCCCAGGTCATACACCGCAATCTTGCGGTCCTTGCCGGCCTTGTCCTCGCCATAGGCGAGCGAAGCCGCGGTGGGCTCGTTGATGATGCGCTTGACCTCGAGGCCCGCGATGCGGCCGGCATCCTTGGTCGCCTGGCGCTGCGAGTCGTTGAAGTAGGCCGGAACCGTGATAACGGCCTCGGTGACCGGCTCGCCCAGGTAGTCCTCGGCGGTCTTCTTCATTTTCATGAGCACGCGCGCCGAGATCTCCTGAGGGGCCATTTTCTTGCCCTGGACCTCGACCCACGCATCGCCGTTGTCGGCGCGCACGATCTTGTACGGGACCATCTTGATGTCCCGCTGCACGATCTCATCGTCGAACTTGCGTCCGATGAGACGCTTGATGGCGAACAGCGTGTTCTGTGGATTGGTCACAGCCTGGCGCTTCGCCGGCTGACCGACGAGCACTTCGCCGTCTTTACTGAATGCAATGACCGAAGGAGTCGTGCGGTCGCCCTCGCTGTTCTCAATCACGCGAGGCTTCCCGCCCTCCATGATGGCCACGCAGGAATTGGTGGTCCCGAGGTCGATGCCGATTACCTTAGCCATGGTTTACTCCGCGAGAAATCATTTGTGTTCAACTAGTCACACTTGTTGGGTACTTGCCCCTACCTATTCAAGTAGAGGCGAGTGCAAAAATAGACTGCAAAACGACCGTTCGCCCCCCGGCAAGCGTCAGCCGCGCGCCTTGGAAACAATGACCCGCGCTGGGCGCAGCAGCCGGCCATTGATCTCGTAGCCGGGCTGGACGACCTGCAGCACCGAATTGGGCTCCGCGGTCGCGGACTCCTGGGCCAGCATGGCCTCGTGCCGGGCCGGATCGAACGGCTCGCCCGTGGGCTTGATGGCCACGACGCCGATCTTTTCCAGTGCCTTGGCCAGTAGCTTCAGGGTAGCTTCCTGCCCCTGAGCGAGACTGCGCACGTCGGCCGACCCCGAATTCTGCGCCGCCAGCTCCAGGCTGTCCCAGACCGGCAGAAGCTCGGCGGCGAACTTCTCGAGGCCGTAGCGATTGGCCGCCTCAATGTCGCGCTGCGCGCGCTTGCGAACGTTGTCCAGGTCTGCGACCGCGCGCAGGTACTGCTCCCAGTGGCTGCGGGCCCGCTCTTCCGATTCGGCCAAAGCCTGCTGCAGGCGCTCGAGCTCGACCAGCTGAGCGGCGGTTTCGGGCAGCACTGCGGTAGGTTCGCCCGCGCCACCCTGCCGCTCGTGTCCGGCTTCGTCCGTATTCATTTAAAATCTCCTCAAAAATCAAAGGCCTCTCGGTGCCCCACGGCCCCAGGAAGCGAACACAAGAAGTTCTTCAGCTAATGCCGGTTGAAGCCGGTAACTGGCGACTCAGCGCCGCGAGTTCAAGGCGGCGCCCAGCAACTTTGCAGTCATGTCCACGATCGGGATCACCCGTTCGTAGGCCATCCGCGTCGGTCCGATCACGCCCACCACCCCGACTACGGAGTCGCCGGCCGCATAGGGAGCCGTTACCACACTGCAATCATCGAGGATTTGAAAGCCGGATTCATGCCCAATGAAAATCTGCACACCGTCCGCCTTCAGGCTGTGGTCGAGCAGGTGCAGAAAATCCCTCTTCTCATTGAAGGCCTCGAACAGGCGCCGCAGCTTCTCGACATTGGTGAGCTCGGCCACGCCCATCAGATTCGTTTCACCCTTGATCACGTACTCCAGGCGCTCCTCGCCCTCGCCTGCTTCGCCTGCTTCGAACACATGCTGAGCCACGGAAATGGCATCTAGCATGATCTGATTCATGTGCGCATGCGTTTCGGCCAACTGCCGCAGAATTTCCTCGCGCACCTGCGGCAGAGTGCGGCCGCGGAACTGCTCATTCAGATAGTTCGAGGCACGCCGCAGCTCATCGGGGGAGTAGTAGCGCTCGAGCTGGATGATGCGGTTCTGTACTTCGCGATCGTTGAACACGAGGACCGCAAGCACCCGGTTTTCCGACAGCACCACGAACTCGACATGCGTGATGGTGGAGGCACGCTGTGTGCGCGGTACGGTCACGACGCCAGCGAGTTTGGTCACGGTCGAAAGCAACTGCGAGACGGATGAGATCAGGTCCTTGGAGCTCTCGCGCTTGCCATCGACCTGGCGACGGATCTCCGCGACTGCGGATTCGTCCAGCGGCTGCATGCGCAGCAGCGTGTCGACAAAAAAACGGTAGCCCTTGTCGGTCGGAATTCGTCCCGCGGAGGTGTGCGGCGAGGAGACGAAGCCGTACTCCTCCAGATCCGCCATCACGTTACGAATCGTCGCGGAGCTGAGCTGCAGGCCGGAGTCACGAGACAGCACGCGGGAGCCTACGGGCTGGCCGTCGCGGATGTAGCTTTCAATCAGGACCCGCAGGAGGGTTTGAGCGCGGTCGCTCAAACTATCGTTTTCTCTACCTTCGTGCGCCATGGATGATTGGTCAGCGAGTCACTCTCGCCAAAACCCCACGCTAGCGACGCAGACCCCCACCGTCAAGCAATCGTCTTCAAGGAGGCGCTGGGGCCACATTGGCCGCATTGGCCCTGCCACAGGGTCGTGCTACAAAGGCGCCGCCTCGCAAGGTACGCGGGGCGCGAAATAAGGCTTCCGATGGGCTTTCCCGTTCAACTGTGCGCCCTGGTCGGCAGATTCTCGGATCCGCGTGTGGCCGAATCTGTCAATGCGCTGATCCCGCACCTGCTGTCCCGGCAGGTCAAGGTGATTGTCAGCCATGAAACGGTCTATTCGGGTGAGGCCGAGGGCCTCGTGCGCATGCCCGAAAAGGACATCGGACAGAATGCGGACCTGGTCATCGCCATAGGCGGTGACGGCACACTGCTGTACGCAGCCGGCCTGGTGGCGCGACACAAGGTGCCCCTTTTGGGCGTCAATCGCGGCCGGCTGGGGTTTCTGACGGATGTCATGCCCCAGAATATGTTTCCGTGCATTGACGCGGCGTTGCAGGGAAAGCTGCTGGAAGATGAGCGACCGTTGCTGGCGGCTTGTCTGCACTACGCGAACGGATCAGTCGTGCGGGCGCTCGCGCTCAACGACGTTGTCATGCAAAAGCTGGTGACCGGCAGAATGCTCGACTTCGAGACACATTTGGATGGCACGTACGTCAACACGCACGCTGGCGACGGCATTGTTGTGGCGAGCCCTACCGGCTCGACCGCTTATGCCCTCTCCTGCGGCGGGCCGATTGTCGAGCCGCATCTGGACGTGCTCGTGGTGGCGCCGATTTGTCCACATACACTGTCCGACAGGCCCATTGTCGTTTCGGCGCGCTCTGAAGTTGAAGTCAAGTTGCTCGAGCGTCCAGACACACGGGCACAGGTGACATGTGACGGCACCGTGCTCGGGGAAATCGAGCCGGGTGACCGGCTGACCATCAAGGCGGCCGCGGAGCGGGTCACACTCCTGCACCCCGCGGGCCATGACTACTACCGGCTGCTGCGCTCCAAGCTTCATTGGGGCCGCGGCAGCTTCGAGCGTTAGGCCTCGAACGCACCGCTTAGGGTTAGAAACGCAATGCTGACTTACTTGCAGATCCGTGACTTCGCCATCATCGATGCCATCGAGCTCGAGTTGCGTCCGGGTTTGACCGTGCTCACCGGCGAAACCGGCGCCGGCAAATCCATCCTGGTGGATGCATTGCAACTCCTGGCCGGCGGACGCGCCGGAGCCGAAGTGGTACGGCATGGATCCGAGCGTGCCGAGATCACGGGCACCTTCGACCTGACCAAAACACCGCGGGAATTGAAGCGCTGGCTGGAAGAGCAGTCGATTACGGCCGGTGATGAGCTTGCAATCCGGCGCGTCATCTCGACCGATGGCCGCTCACGCGCCTACCTGAATGGCCAGGCCGTTGCCGTCACGCTGTTGCGTGAGGCGGGCAACATTCTCATCGACATCCACGGCCAACACGAGTTTCAGTCGCTGACGCGAGCGGTCGCGCAGCGCGAGTTGCTCGATGGCTATGGCCGCCTCGAGCCGGCCGCCGGCCAGGTTGGAATCGCGCACCGGGTGTGGCTCGAGTTGTTGAATCGCACGCTGGACCTGGAGAGCAAGGCACGCGACCGCGATACGCGGATCGAGCTGCTGCGCCACCAGGTTTCGGAGTTGAACGCCCTGCAGCTCAAGGAAGGCGAGTTTGAAAGCCTCATCGATGAGCGGGCGAGACTGGCAAATCGCGGCAAGCTCGCCGAGGCGACGCAGACTGCCCTGCAGTTGCTGTACGAAGGCGAGGAAGGTACCGCGCACGCCAGCGTGAGCCGCGCGTTGCAATCGCTGCGGGGACTCGAGGCCGTGGATCCGAAGCTCGCGGCTACGTTGCCCTTTGTTGAGGAAGCCGCGATTCAGATTCGCGAGGCGGCACGCGAGCTCAGTCACTATCGGGATGGCCTCGATCTGGATACCGCGCGACAGGATCAGGTGGAGAAACGGCTGGCGGCCATCGAAGAGCTGGCCCGCAAGAACCGGGTAGCTCCCATCGAGCTGCCGGCGCGCTCGACCGAAATCGCGCGCGAGCTCGAAACGGTTGAACGGGCGGACTCGGATCTGGCGGTGTTACGCAAGGATCTGGCCGCGGCGCTGGAAGAATTTCGGACCTTGGCTGCGCAGTTGTCTGCGAAGAGATCAACCTCCGGCCGTGCTCTGTCGAAAGACATCACAACGCGCATGCAGACGCTTGGAATGGCGGGTGGACGCTTCCAGGTCGAAGTCACTCAGGACGAATCGGCGGAGCCGGCCCAACACGGTATCGATCACATCGAATTTCGCGTAACCGCCAACCCTGGGCAGCCGCCCCGGCCGCTGGCCAAAGTTGCATCGGGTGGTGAGCTGTCGCGACTGTCTCTGGCTGTACAGGTTTCGTGTGCGGCGCGTGAAACGCGCTGCATGGTGTTCGACGAAGTCGATTCGGGTATCGGCGGCGCCGTTGCCGAAATCGTGGGTCGCGAATTGCGCTCGCTGGGCGAAAGTGGTCAGGTTTTGTGCGTTACGCACCTGCCGCAGGTTGCCTCCCAGGGGCACCATCATTTGCGGGTCTCGAAATCGACGGACGGCCGTACGACGCGCACCGCTCTTACTGAACTGGCTCCCAACGATCGCGTTGGCGAGATCGCGCGGATGCTCGGTGGGGTCGAGGTTACTGGTAAAGCCCGCGAGCATGCGCGCGAGATGCTCAGGACCCACCTTGATTTGCCTCCAGACCCGTCTCCTACCGACAAGATGCCGGCCATGACGGCCAAGGACTTGTTGGCCCAAGCCAAGGTGGCTGCTCAGTCTGCCAAGGAGGGGGCTGCCGAGGCTAAGTCCGTGGGCGTGGATCCGAGGTCCACGGCTGTGGATGTTCCTCGCGTTGCGGGGGGGCGTGGGGATAAGGGGGGCGGCGTGAAGGGGGTTCCGCCTCAGCAGGCAGCCGTACCGGTGCCTGGGGGTGGAGCTGGGGCTGGCAGGGCGGCGGCTGCGAAGCCGGCTGCTGCGCCTGCGATTGCCAAGACCGCGGGGCCGACGCCCGCACCGACGCCGGTGCCTGGCAAGACGGCTGTGCCGCCTGCTAAATCAGATGGGTCGGCCAGCCCCGAGGGGAAAGGGTCGGACGACGGTAAGGTGGTGGATATCAGCAGCGCTAAGGCTGCTGCTCGGCCGGCGGCTAAGCGGCGGTAGGCTGCCCGCTGCCGGCAAGGCCGATCGCTGCCGGTTGCCGCGGCCGTGCGGCCCTGTCAGCTCGCCTTCTTCTTGCGATACGCGCAGTTCGTACGTCTGCAATGCCCGTACATGATCAGCGAGTGATCGCGAATGGTGAACCCCAGGCGCTGAGCGACCGACGTCTGACGCTCCTCGATGCCTGAATCCATGAACTCTTCGACGCGGCCACAGTCCAGACACACGATGTGATCGTGGTGCGTACCGTGGTTCAGCTCGAAGACCGCCATGCCATCCTCGAAATGATGGCGTGTGACCAGGCCAGCCGCCTCGAACTGCGTGAGTACGCGGTACACGGTGGCCAGCCCGATATCCTCGTTGCCATCGAGGAGCGTGCGGTAAATGTCTTCGGCCGAAAGGTGTCGTGTCGTGCTGCTCTCGAGGATTTCAAGAATCTTGAGGCGCGGCAGCGTTACCTTCAGGCCGGCTTTGCGGAGGTCTTTGCCTTCCACTGCTGCTCTCCGTCAGATCAACGTCCACAGCTCCTAGGCTCGAGCTGCGAACAATTCGCGATGAGGTATGATTCGCCCGCATTATTGCCCAACGGACCCGCATGAAACCACAACTAATCAATCTGGCCCGCGGCTTGTGCTGCCTCTTACTGCTCACGACGATGTCCGGCTGCGTTTACCGCATGAACATCCAGCAGGGAAATTTTCTCGAGGCCCGCACGGTCGACCAGCTCCAAGTGGGAATGACTCGCAGCCAGGTGCGTTACCTGCTCGGCACCCCGATGGTGCCCGATGCATTCGACAAGGAGCGTTGGGATTATTTGTACTACTTCAAGAAGGGACGCCTGAGAAAACCCGAAGAGCGTCACCTGATCGTGTTTTTCCACGAAGACAAGGTGGAAAAGTTCGAGCGCAACAATGTGCCGAACAAGGCGCCCGAAGGTCCTGAGCAGGGTCCGTCGGTGTCGAAGTTCCCGGTTATCTGAAGTCGCCCAAGGAGTCTGTGCGGCTCATTTGCCGCCGGCTTTGCGCTGCTTCTGGACTTGCGCACGACGCCGGTCGCGAGGATCGCTCGGCAACGGTCGGTAGATTTCAACGCGGTCGCCCTCCAAAGGGCGATCCGATCGGTTGCGCGCTTCACCGAAAATTCCAACTGGCGCGGTATCCCACGGCACATCGGGCTCGTCGGCAAGCTGTCGCGCCGCTTCGATAACGTCGGCTATCGTTGCATCGACGGGAACATCAACTGCCCACAAGTACTGCCGCTCACGAGTGGCATACGCCACGACGCATCGTTTGCGGCCACTCTCGGTCATGGGGGCAAGGCACGCGCGCGCGCAACAAACGCGTCCATCAGTGATCCAGCGGTTTCGGCAAACTTCTGCTCAAACAATACCGCCGTGAGCGGGTTTTTAAACGCGAATTTCATGGTGAGTTGAACACGGCAGCCGAAGTCCCCAGAAACGGTACGTTGGGTGGATGGTTCCGGGGCGTCGGATGCGGCGGCGGACGTCTGCACGCCGCTTTCGGGTGACGCTGACGCGGCGGCCGGCGCCTCGGCTGCAGGGGCAACTGGCCGGGGGCCAGCTTGCGCAATCGGCGTCAACAGCCACTCCCCTTCCAACATTTTGAACGGCCCGGTCACCAGGTGCATGAGGATGCGGCGATCGGGGTCGAGCTCGTTGCGAGTAGTGAACTCACTCTGCAGCGGCCCGCGCTGCACCCCGATAGTAGCCACGATCTCACGTTGCGAACGCGACAATATCTTGGCGTGCGTGCACCACGGGATGAAGCTCGGGTAACTCTCGATGTCGTTGATCAGCGCGTAGAGCCGCGCGGGTGGCTGCGCGATGAGTGCTGAATGCTTGATTTCTCGCATCTGTTAATTGTCACAAGATCACCCCTGATTGTCATTCGCGGTCGCGGCCGGCTGAAACCGGACGTTCGCGGTACAATCGCCGCCCAAAAATGGATTCCGTTCCTGTCCGTACATGGCCAAGCCCGAAAAAACCGAACGTCTCATTGCCGAGAACCGCAAAGCGCGCTTCGAATACTTCATTGAGGAGAAGTACGAGGCGGGCCTCGTGCTGCAGGGATGGGAAGTCAAAGCGATGCGCGCTGGCCGCGCACAGCTAAAAGAGGCGTACGTCTTTGTGCGCGGAGCCGAAGCCTTTCTGTTCGGCGCGCACATCGCACCGTTGAATTCGGCGTCATCCCATGTCGTCGCTGATCCCATACGCACGCGTAAGCTATTGCTGAACGCCAGCGAGCTATCGGGTCTCGTCGGCTCGGTTGAGCGCAAGGGATACACACTGGTGCCCCTCGAGCTGTACTGGAAGAACGGCCGTGCGAAACTGGCCGTTGGTCTTGCCAAGGGCAAGAAACAACATGACAAGCGGGCGGTTGAGAAGGACCGCGACTGGCAGCGCGATAAGGCCCGGATCCTGCGTGACCGCTAGCGCGGCTTGAACTTTTTCCGGCCAGACCCATTCTAGGGTATGCTGACGATGTACTGGGGGCGACCGGTTTCGACGTGGGTAGCGAACCTCCAAGTGCGTGCCGAGGCGCAGTGCCCTCGTTAATAATGCTGCAAATCATAGTTGCCAACGACGACAACTACGCTCTAGCTGCCTAAACGCAGCTGACCTCTGACCAGCTCGTGCCTATGCGACTGAATCGGAGGTAATAATCATAGGATGGCGCTCCGATGTGTCTCTGGCCGGATCGCGAATAATGACAGTGGCTGGCCTAGCGTTTTCCCTGCTCCTCGGGTAGCGCGAAGCGAGAAAACAATGAGTGAGCTACGCACGTAGGTCTTGGTGTCTAGCGCTTGCGGACGGGGGTTCGATCAAGGGTCGCACCAACCTGTGAAGGTTGGTTGATAACGGAGCTCACATCGGTGAAACCTGACGGCACCTTTCGAGGTGGCATGGCAACGCCGAGGGGTAGGAAGAGGGCCAACTTCAGGCCTGCCCTGTAGAGACTCATAGACTCGCCGACGGCGCAAGCCTGGGCGAGCACTAGGATCCAGACGATTTTAGTCGACTGGATAATACGCTCCGCATCCGCTCGAGTGATCGAGCGGATGAAGGCATAGTCCAGGCCGCGGCGAAAGCCGTGGATGTACTGTCCCCCCGCCTCCACCAGTGGGTGGTTCCCGGCCTCACGGCCGGGAACCACGACCGGAATCAGCATCCGCGCATAATCGTGCGAAGTCACCGGTTTCTCGGACTAGCACCCCACATATCTCACGCTTAACCTCGACCGTTCAACCAAGCATGAGCGTGCGTTCCATGGCCGTGCGCCGTGTAAATCAACTTTCGATCAGTGATGCCGCGTACGTAGCCGGAATCATCGATGGTGAAGGCACAATTACGCTTACGAGGACGCATCGCGGAGAACACCGGCGCCCACTGCTGAGCGTCAGCAGCACGGAATTGCCGTTACTGCTGTACGTGCGTCAAGTCATCGGCGTCGGTCGTATCACGCGCAAGGCTTGCGCACGCGCGCACCACACCCCGAGCTTTACCTACGTCGTTTCAAGCAGGCAGGCGCTCGCGGTACTTTCTCAGGTGGTTCAGTTTCTACGTACCTACAAATCTGCACGCGCTCGGCTACTTCTCGACGAATACGTGTCAGTTACGCCACGCAACGGCCGCTATACGCCGGAACAGCGCGTAGCTCGACAGCGATTCGAAGATCGGTTCTTCGCGATCTCGATGCGAACTCCATCACGAAAACCCGAGACATCGCCTCGGGAGGGAACCATGGGCGCGTCCTGTCATTGAATCCCTACGATGACACCGAAGGACGAACAAGCGTCCGCGCACGAGCGGACGCTGAGCTCTACGCGAGAGTTGCCGGACGCAGTCAACGCCTGTAAGCGTTGCGAATTGTGGAAAACGGCTACACAGGGTGTACCCGGCGAGGGCAAATCCCCCAGCGGCCTGATGCTCATTGGCGAAGCACCGGGCGACTCAGAGGATCTGCAAGGTCATCCGTTCGTCGGACCCGCGGGAGCGATGCTGGATCGCGCCCTGGAAGAAGCGGGCCTGGATCGCAAGTCGGTATACGTCACGAACGCGGTCAAACACTTCAAGTTTGAGCCCCGAGGCAAACGGCGACTGCACATCAAGCCGAGCACGGACGAGATTGAAGCCTGCCACTGGTGGTTGGAAGAAGAGCTGCGGCTGGTATCGCCCAAGCTCGTGATTGCACTGGGCGCGACCGCAGCACGCGCGCTACTCGGCCGAATAGTCACAATCGCTCAAACACGTGGCACGCCGATCAAGTTGAGTGACACGACACACCTGTGGGTCACCATCCATCCGTCGTTCCTGCTGAGAATTCCGGACGAAACACGCAAGCGCGCCGAATATCAACGTTTCGTGCAGGAGCTGTCCGACGCCGTACGCTGGGTCAAGGAGGCCTAAGGCCCCGACGCGGGCGCGCGCATCGGCCGAAACTAACGCCCCGGCCCCGGCATCCGCCCATCCAGCGACACAATATTCCCATACAGATCCGGCCGCCGATCACGAAACACAAACCAGTTGCTGCGCAACTGCGCCAGCGCCTCCAGATCAAAAGTAGCCGTCAATACGGCATCGCCCTCCTCGCCCGTCTCCGCCACCTTCGCCCCCGTCGAATCAGCGATGAACGACGATCCATAGAAGCGAATGTACAGCCCTTCCGGATCCTGGAACGACCGCTCGACACCGTAGCGGTTGGATGCAATCAGCGGCATCAGATTGGCAGCCGCGTGCCCTTGTTGGGTCCGCTGCCAGTGATCGCGCGAATTCACCGGCAAGGCCGGTGGCGGCTCCGAGCCGATCGCCGTTGGGAAAAACAACAACTCCGCGCCGAGCAACGCCATGGAGCGCGCGGTCTCCGGAAACCACTGGTCCCAGCAGATGCCGACACCGATGCGCCCGAATCGGGTATTCCACGCCTTGAAGCCGGTGTCCCCGGGACTGAAGTAGTTCTTCTCCTGGTAGCCGGGCCCATTCGGAATGTGCGACTTGCGATACAGGCCGAGATTGCGGCCGTCGGCATCGAGAATGGCAATCGAGTTGAAGTACACCGGACCTGCCCGCTCGAAGAAGCTGATGGGCAACACCACCCCCAGCTCGCGTGCAACGTCGCTGAAGTGCCGGACCGCGCGGTTCTCCTCGACACTCGTGGCGAGACCGAGATGGCGGTTGTCCTGCTCGATACAAAAATACGGCGCTTCAAACAATTCGGGCAGCAGAATGATGTTGGCGCCGCGCGCGGCCGCCTCGCGCACCAGCTTCTCCGCCTTGGCGATATTGCCGGCGACGTTCCAGTCGCAGGACATCTGGGTGGCGGCAACCGTCACCTGGCGCGGGCTGCGGCGAAAATGTTCAGGCTCAGTGGACATCGATGACCTTCCCGGGATTCAGAATGCCGCGCGGATCGAGCGCGGCCTTGAGGGCACGCATGGTGGCAATTTCGGCCTGAGTCCGCGAGATTTCAAGGTAGGCCTTGCGCTCGAGCCCAATGCCGTGTTCCGCCGAGATCGAGCCGGTGATGTTGCGCAGCGGCTCATAGACGGAGCGTTCGACTGAATCGAAGGTTTCAGCGTGCCGTTTCGCATCGCCGGCGCAAACCGAGATGTGCAGATTGCCGTCGGCAACGTGTCCGAACACGAACACCTTGGCACCCGGCACTTGCTCTTCCAGCGTCCGGCGCACCGTGCTCAGATACCCCGGCATTTGATCGATCGCCATGCTCACATCGAAGCCGTGTGATGGCCCATATCGGTTCATCTGGAAGACATCTTCGCGAGGCGCCCACATGGTCCGACGCTCCGTTTCGGATTTGGCAATGGCCGCATCGACAATGAGCTCCTTCTCCAGTGCCTCGGCCAACACCCGCTCGAATCGCTCCTGGTCGGCTTCAGGATCCGCCCCGAGCGACTCAATGAGCGCATAGATGCCATGCCCGTACGGCAGGATCGGTGAGCTGAGCGCCGGCCGGGTGGTGGTGAGCTCGTAGAAATCCGGCCAGAGGGCCTCGAATGCGCTCAGCTGCCCACCGAGCTGTGCATCCAACATTCCCAACAGTCCGGTCATGGCGTTGAAATCGCGACAGGCAACGAACGCCGCGCAGGAAGAGATTGGCCGCGGGGAGAGTCGCAAATCGGCGCGCGTAACAACGCCCAACGTGCCTTCAGAGCCAATGAACAGGTGCTTCAGATCGTAACCGGCGTTGTTCTTCAACATCCGGTTCAGCGAGCACAACACCGTCCCATCCGCCAACACCACCTCTAGACCCAACACGAGACTACGCATCATCCCGTAACGCACGACGCGCATCCCACCGGCATTGGTGGAAATATTGCCGCCAATCGTCGCCGTGCCACGAGCGCCCAAATCCAGTGGAAACATCAGATTGTGACGCTCGGCCTCTTCCTGAGCCCGCTGCAGGGTAACCCCGGCCCCGACTCGCATGGTGCGGCCGGCCACATCCACCGACTCGATCCGATTCAACGCCTCGAGAGACAGGATGAGATCGCTTTCCTTGGCGGAGCAGCCGTACACCAGCCCTGTCAAACCGCCATGCGGTACAACAGGCTGCCCGCGTGCATGGCAAAGGCGCAGGACCGCAGCCACCTGCGCAGTATCGGCGGGCCGGACCAACACCTGCGCCTTCACCGACCCAACATGCGCATCGTAGACGCGGTCCGTCTGCCGCTCACCGGTCACGAGCGCCTTGTCGCCCACGAGCGCCCGCAGATCCGCGAGCAGTTCCGGTGCAGGTGCCGGCATGAATCAACTCTTCCCGCCGCGCTTGGCGGCGGCGCGCTGGGCCAGTGACTCGTTCACAAGCCCGGTGATGCGCATGGCGGTCTCCAGTGCCCGCAGGCCCGCCTCGCCGCTCACCACCGGAGGTTTTCCGGTGCGGATGCAATCCAGAAAGGACTCGATCTCGGCCTTGAGCGCATCGCCTTGCTCCAGCGATTGCTCCTCAATGGTGACGGGCAGCGGACCCGGCGGGTCGTCGGGTTTTTTCTTGCGGATCACCGTGAGAATCTTCTGCTGCAGGTCCAGCGACAAATACGCGTCATCTTCAAACACGCGCATCTTGCGCTCGGTTTTGAGACTGACACGGCTGGCAGTGGCATTTGCAACGCAGCCGTTCGTAAAGCGGATACGCGCGTTGCAGATGTCTATTTCGTCAGAGAAGACAGGCGTGCCAACTGCATCGATGGCCTCAATAGGGGCATCGACCATGGTCTGCACGATATCAATGTCATGAATCATCAGATCGAGCACAACGTTCACATCAGTGCCCCGCTCCCGATACGGAGCCAAGCGGTGACACTCCACGAAACGCGGTGAGTTCAAGTAGGGCTCCGCGGCTTGAAGCGCGGCATTGAAGCGCTCGAGGTGGCCCACCTGCAGAATGCGTTTCTGTCGGGCCGCGAGCGCAATCAACTCGCGAGCTTCTTCTGCGGTCTCGGTAATGGGCTTTTCGACGAGGACATGCGCGCCTGCGTTCAGGAAGTCGCGGGCGATTTCAAAATGGGCAGGCGTTTGCGTCACGACACTGACTGCATCCACTGAACCGAGAAGCTCACGGTAGTCAGCTACGGTGCGGACACCGAGCTCACCGCCGATCTGATCGCGCGCCTGCTGTCTCGCGTCAGCTACGGCTATCAGCTCGCATTCAGCGGCCTGAGCGTATTTCTGTGCATGAAATCGGCCGAGATAGCCGACACCGACGACCGCTGCTCTGATTTTTTTCATCACACAGGTATTATGCCCCGCCCTCTTGGCCGTGCATCGGCCGATGATCAAGGAGTTCGACCCTGCAGGATCCGCTGGCCCGTGCCGACCGTTCGTTGTTCGACCGGTCACGAATCATCCGCGAGCTGATCATTTTCGCAGCCGCGCTACTCCTGGGGCTCATTGTCGTGCCGCTGGCAATCTGGTTCGTTGGCAACCGGATCCTCGGGCCCTACACGCACGGAGCGAATCCAAACGCCGGACCCATGGCATTGCTGGGAGATTTCTTCTCAGGCCTGAGCCAGGGCGCGCTCACCTTCTGGATGGTGGCCATCGGTCCGCTGGTCATCATTCTGTTCGTGCGGCTCGCCTGGGTCGCGATTAAGTCCAATCCGCGCCCCCGCTCTTCTGTCGCCAAAGACAGACTGTGAACTGCGTCATACCGCCGGCAACGGCGTCGGTGACAAGCTGTGCCCAAGCAATGCACGCGTCAAAGACGTGCAAGGGGACGGGGAATGAAGAAGACCACGGGACCGGCTCAGCCGGCCAACCACTCGAAGACCGAATCCGCATCAGATCCAATGTCGGCACTGAATCGGATCAAATTGGCGTTCCTGGACGAATACGTCTGTGAGAAGTCCGGATACGACCCTTACGACACTTCCAGGGGGCGTGCGCCGGATATCTGGGCCTCCAAGCGTAAACGCGCGTAAGACCCGCTGAAGGGCCCTGGAAGCCCTGGAAGCCAAGACCGAGCTGGGCGCCCCGCACCGGCACAGCCCGCCATGGGGCCGGCCCTTTAAGTCGGCCAGTACACCCATATGGTTGTCCCTAGCAGCGCCAGGGACAGCGCATGCGCCCCCAGGCGCCATGTCCGGCTTCGGAGGTCGCCGTAGAAGCTGAACGCGCTGGTCGCGGCCAATGCGGTGAACAGCGCTATGGCCTTCAGGAGCGCCGCCTGCTCCGGAGCAAAGCGATCGGCTTCCTGAGGCAGGAACAGGATGACTATCCAGGTTCCCAAGAGGCCGATGGCAAGTGATACCGTCGAGCCCATCACGATTCCGAGCAATATGGTTAGAGGACGCATGACTGTAATGACCGACGTAGCGGTTGCCGCACTTGCTGAGCCGAACCACACGCTCTAGCCTTACTCCAAAGTGTAATGCCTTTCCGAAACTGCGAGCGTCATGAATGATGCCTAAACCTTCTCGCCGTACAGCCGGGTGGATCGCCGCCTCGATTGTGGCAACCCTGGCCGTACTGACGCTGGCCGAGTCCGGCTCGGCCCGTGCCCCGGCTCCTGCAGTCGCCCTGCTTCCACCGGGTGCAATCGCGCCCACCGACGCCCAGAAGGCAACGGCCCGGAAAGTCGGCCGCATTCTCGAAGAAGCGCACTACAGCCGCGCTCCCATCGACAAGAAGATGTCGGAGCAGGTATTCAACCGCTACCTGGACTTCCTCGACGGCCAGCGCAGTTATTTCCTGGCGAGCGACATCGCGGAATTCCAGTCCTACAAATTCAAGTTCGATGACATGATCCGCACCGGCGACGTCGAGCCGGCGTACGCCATCTTCGCCCGCTTCCAACAGCGCAATCGCGAGCGGATCCAACAGGCCATCGGCTTCCTGAAGACCGAGCCTGACTGGACGGTCAACGAGACATTCGAATTCGAGCGACAGAAGGCTGCCTGGCCTGCCAGTGAGGCCGAGGTCAACGAGTTGTGGCGCAAGCGCGTGAAGAACGACGCCTTGTCGCTGCTGCTCACAGGCAAACCGTGGCCCGAAGTTACGGATCTGCTGCGCAAGCGCTATGAGCGCGTGCTGAAGCGAGTCGACCAGATCACCCCGGAGGATGTGTTTGAAAACCTGATGAATGCCTACGCGCGTTCATTCGATCCGCACTCCTCGTATTTCTCACCCCGCAATTCCGAGGAATACCGCATCCAGATGAGCCTCAACTACGAGGGCATCGGAGCGTCGCTGCAACTCGTCGATGACTACGTCACCATCATGAACGTCATCGAAGGTGGCCCCGCCGCGGTGGCGGCCACTCTCAACACCAACGACCGGATCACCGGTGTCGGTCAGGGTCACGAGGGTGATTTCAAGGACGTCATCGGCTGGCGGTTGGACGATGTGGTGCAGTTGATCCGCGGCAAGGCGGGAACGACCGTGCGGCTGCAGGTTCTGCCCGCGGGCGCAGCCCCCGGCTCGCAGGAGAAGGTTCTCGAGTTCGCGCGCGGCAAGGTCACACTCGAAGCGCAAGCTGCGCACAAAGAAGTCAAAAACATCACCCGTGATGGCAAGACCCTCAAGGTCGGAGTCATTACCGTCCCCGGCTTCTATCAGGACATAGCGGCGCAAAACGCCGGTGACCAGAACTACCGCAGCACCACGCGCGACGTGTTGCGCCTGTTGAATGAGCTGAAAGCCGAAAACGTGTCCGGCATCGTGCTGGATCTGCGCGGCGACGGCGGCGGTTATCTGCCGGAGGCGACTGCCCTCACCGGCCTCTTCATCGATCACGGTCCCGTCGTACAGCTCAAGGACACTTCGGGACGCCTCGAGGTGCTCGATGATCCGCAACCCTCGGCCGCCTACGCCGGCCCGCTGGCCGTGCTGGTGGATCGTTTCAGCGCCTCTGCCTCCGAGATCTTCGCCGGCGCCATCCAGGACTATCACCGCGGCATCATTCTCGGCCAGCGTACGTTCGGCAAAGGCACCGTGCAGAACCTGGTGCCACTGGATCGCTGGTCGCAGAAGCCCATCAGCGGCCAGTTGACGGTGACCATCGGTAAGTTCTACCGGGTGACTGGTGAAAGTACTCAGCATCGGGGCGTTGAGCCCGACGTTCCGCTGCCCTCGCCCATCGACATGAAGGAAGTTGGCGAGAGCGCGCTCGAAGCGGCGCTTCCCTGGGATCGGATCGCCGGCGTGCCCTTCCAGGCGAGCGCGACTTCAGTGACCACGCTGCCGCTTGCCGCACTGACTTCGGATGAGGACACGCGCGCGCAGAAGGATCCCGACTATCGCTGGTTGCTGTCCGACATCGCTGCCATCGACACAGTGCGCGAGCAACACAGCCTGTCGTTGAATCTCAAGATACGGAAGGAAGAGCGCACCCGGCAGGAAAAGGAACGGTTGGATCGTGAGAACAGCCGCCGCGCGGCCAAGAGCCTGCCGCCCTACAAGACGGTGGAAGAGATCGACAAGGACAAGTCAGTGTTGCCCGACGTGGTGTTGACGCAGGCCGCCGAGATCATGGCTGACATGGTCACGGGTGTGCGGGCGACGCCCGCCGGTCAACAGCAGAAAACCGCACGACGCGGCTGATGGAGGAAGCCAGGGTCAATGAAAGCGGCAAAAACCACGCTTTTTGCCGCGGGCTCGCCCAAGGGACGACGCCAACTTCCGCGGCGGCGAGCCGACGCCTATCTCAAAAGTATCCTAAACAGATCCCAGGTATCCTCGGCCAGCACGTTAGGCATCCGGGCGGCGGTGGCGCCGACCGGCGCGTTGGCCAACACGTCGCCTTCGGAGAAGGCGAGTGAGTCAGCAGTGGGCGACGTGTCGGTCGCTCCACGATAGCGCGCAACTTGTTTGAGTCGCTCAGTGCGACTGGTGATCTCCTGCGCAACACTGGCCCGCCCCTGAATCAACCCGCGCGCCTCCTCAATATCCCGCATGAGCGCCTCGCACTCGGACTGCGAACCGTAGTCGTCAGTCACTTCCCGCCGCTGCGTTGCCTCGCGAGCGAGTGTGACCAGGCGGGTCTTCGCCAGGCGCAGGCACAAGGCCTCCGCATAGGCGATGGCAGCAAGGTTGATGGCGCGCCGGGCGTCCACTGACAGTCCGGGAAACTCCGGCATCTGCTCTTTCTCGAACTCCTCCGAGGCGGCACGTGCGTCGGACAGAGTTGCATTGGCGGAAACTGCGGCAGCAACGGCGTCGGCAATTCGCTGTTCCAACGCGCGCCGCTTGAAGTAATGCCAGAATCGCGTGAGACGCGCGCGTTCGGCTTCGAGCTCGGCCACTCGCTGCGCAGTTTCTGCAGCGCTCGACTCTGCGCCCCGCAACTGCTTTTCCACGGCCTGACGTTTGGTGAATTGGCGGCGGTTGTGCTCGGCTAGATGTTGCCGACGTTCCCGTTCGTCCTGTTGACGCACGAGATCGGCCACCATCTGTTCAATGAGCTCGCGACCGGACTGCCACAGCCGGCGCAGCTGATAAAATACCAGTGCGGGATAACCCGAGTCGGACAGGCCCAGGCGCGTTTCCAGCGCATTGAGCATTTCCTGCACGCGCTGCGTCGCCCCTTCCTGCTGCTTGATGCGGTCCTTGAGGCGGTAGATCTCGTCTTCCAGCTCGCCGTAGGCCTTCTTGAGCTCGGCCCGATTGCGAAACAGGGTGAGGACGCGATCCTCCTCTTCAGAAGGCGCTTCCTGACGCAAGTTGAGCTTGAAAAAACCTAGTTGTCGCAACGCCTTCATGAGATGCAGCGGTTCCACGTCCGCGCTCATCTCACTTTGCGGCGGCGAGCCTCGTGGCGGATGAGAAGCGATGGCCTCGCTCTACGCAATATTCCAGCCACTTGTTTAGCATCACGTTGCGGGCCCAGCGCTGATCCAGTTCACGCTCCGCATGGGTCCGCAGCGCTTTCAAAACGGGTTGCGTATGGGTTCCGGCCCACTCCTGGGCTTCGGCCACGTGGGCATCGTGGTACACCCGTACCCGCATGTCCGGGTACTGTATTTCGCCCTCGGCCCCGGGCAGCCCCTCTTCGGAAAAAAGATACGTCAAATTGATGGTACTGGTGTAGGGCGAGCGCTCGGTCATGGTGAGAAAAAGATCACAGTCACCCACGACAATCGAACGATGCTGTCCCTCGAGCGCCGTCAGCTCACCAGCGAGCCAACCCAGTCGGATGTAGTTGCTCTCGTACAGGCCCATGAGCGCAACGAAGCTGCGCGGCCGTGCTCGCCAGGTGACGGGTGTCAGTGTGTCATTGAGCATTCTGTTGACTATAACTCAGGTGAGGACGCGCGCAAGCCGCACAGGATGCGTTTTTTGAAGTTCCGCCAAAACGCATGAATGCAGGCATGAATCGTGCCACCAGCGGTGAATTTCAAGGCCGCAAACGGCGCTCGATTCCCGAAGTGTTTAGAATGCGACTCGCGATCTCTTCGATGGAGCATTCCGTCGTGTCGAGGCAGGGAATTGCATAGCGCGTAAAAAGTGCTTCCGCGGCCCGCAGCTCGTACTGCACCTGCTGGCGCGAAGCATAACGGCTGTCGGGGCGACGCTCGTTGCGTATTTGTTGCAGACGTTCGGGTTTGATCGACAGCGCGAACAATTTGCGCCGATGCGGCTCCAGGCGTTTGGGCAGGCTGCCGGCCTCCAAGTCCTCCTCGGTCAGGGGATAGTTGGCCGCGAACACTCCGTATTGGAGTGCCATGTACAGACACGTGGGAGTTTTTCCGGAGCGTGACACTCCGACCAGAATTACATCGGCATGCGCATAATCGCCGCCCGTACCATCGTCATTGGACAGCGCAAAATTAGTTGCGTTGATACGCGCGGTGTAGGCGGCAATATCCGCCATCCCATGCGCACGCCCAGCGCGGTGCGTGGAGCGAGTGTTGAGCTCGCGCTCCAGCGGGCCCACGAAGGCGGCGAAAAAATCCAGAAACAGGCCGTTCGCCGTCATGACAATATCACGCAGATCGTCCTGCACCAGGGTGCTGAAAATGATGGGCCGGACGCTCTCCTCCTCCGCGGCGCGATTGATGCGCCTGACAGCCTCGTGCGCCTTGTCAACGCTCGATACAAATGGCAAAGTTACTGGTCGAAATTCCAAGCCTTCGAACTGCGTCATGAGACTGTGGCCCATGGTTTCCGCAGTCACGCCCGTCTGGTCCGAAACGAAGAAAACGGTTCGACGACTCACAGCGCGAGACCTGCACGGTTGCTTGAGTAATACCCGAGTGTTTCACCGCTGTGTTGCCGTAGCAAGCGTTGTCGTATCCCATAGAAAGTTGACCCAGGAGTCCCTTTGAACACGTATGTGATCCCTTTCGAGCGCCTTGGCATGCACGATGTCGAGACGGTGGGCGGCAAGAACGCCTCCTTGGGAGAAATGATCGGCTCCCTGGCCAATCTGGGCGTGCGCGTCCCCGGCGGCTTTGCCACGACCGCCCAGGCGTATCGGGACTTCCTGAAACAGGGCGGTCTGGATGATCGCATCCGCAAAGAGCTGGCCACCCTGAATGTCGACGATGTTAGCGCTCTCGCGGCCACCGGTGCGCGGATCCGCGGCTGGATCATGTCTACACCGTTTGCGCCCGAGCTGCAGAAAGCCGTTGCTGATGAGCTGCGCAAGATGAGCAACGGCAAGGAGATCGCAGTGGCGGTGCGCTCTTCTGCCACGGCCGAAGATCTGCCGGAGGCCTCCTTCGCGGGTCAGCAGGAGACTTTCCTCAACGTGCGCGGCGAAGCCAACGTGCTCAAGGCGATGCACGAAGTGTTTGCTTCGCTGTTCAACGACCGCGCCATCTCCTACCGCGTGCATCAGAACTTCGACCACAACGCCGTGGCATTGTCAGCCGGCGTACAGCACATGGTGCGCAGCGACCTCGGTGCAAGCGGTGTCATGTTTACGCTGGACACCGACTCCGGATTCCGTGATGTTGTATTCATCACCGCCTCCTACGGACTGGGCGAGACAGTCGTGCAAGGTGCGGTGAATCCGGACGAATTTTATGTGTACAAGACTGGCTTGCGCGCCGGCAAGTATCCCATCCTGCGGCGCAATCTCGGCGGCAAAGCTATCAAGATGATCTATGCACCCGCAGGCTCTGCCGAGCGCGTGCGGACCATCGACGTATCGCAGGCCGATCGCATGCGATTCTGCCTCAACGACGAGGACATCCTGACTCTGGCGCGCCAGGCACTGACCATCGAGGAGCACTACAAAGCACCGATGGACATCGAGTGGGGCAAAGATGGCTCGACGGGTGAAATCTTCATCCTCCAGGCCCGCCCGGAGACGGTGCAGAGCCGCGCGGGACGCACCATCCAACGTTTCTCGCTGAAGTCGCGCTCCAAAGTGCTGGCCACCGGCCGCAGCATCGGCCAGCGCATCGGTTCGGGACCTGTCCGGGTGATCAAAGACGTTTCGGAAATGGCGCGTGTGCAGACTGGCGACGTGCTCGTAGCCGACATGACGGATCCGGACTGGGAGCCCGTCATGAAGCGGGCTTCAGCGATTGTAACCAACCGTGGTGGCCGGACCTGTCATGCAGCCATCATTGCGCGCGAGTTGGGTATCCCCGCCGTGGTCGGCTGCGGTGATGCGACTCAACGCGTTCGGGAAGGACAAGAAGTGACCGTGTCGTGCGCCGAGGGTGACACGGGTTACGTTTACGAGGGGTTGCTCGAGTTCGAGCGCAAGCAGATCGAGCTCGACTCGCTGCCCAAGATCGATGTGAAGATCATGATGAATGTCGGCAACCCCGACCGCGCCTTCGACTTCGCCGGCATCCCGCATCGCGGCGTGGGACTGGCCCGGCTGGAGTTCATTATCAACAGAATGATTGGCGTGCACCCGCGTGCACTGCTCGAGTTCGACCGCCTGGACGGCGAGCTGCAGGACCAGATCCGCACCCAGATGGCCGGCTATTCGGATCCCGAGGGCTTCTACGTCGACAAGCTGGCCGAAGGCATTTCGCAGATTGCCGCGGCATTCGCCCCCGAACCGGTGATTGTGCGACTGTCGGATTTCAAGTCCAACGAGTACGCCAACCTGATCGGCGGCTCGCGTTACGAGCCGGATGAAGAGAATCCGATGCTCGGCTTCCGGGGCGCGGTGCGCTACGTGGATGAGACTTTCAGGCCCTGCTTCGAGTTGGAATGCCGCGCGCTGAAGAAGGTGCGCGAAACGATGGGGCTCACCAACGTGCAGGTGATGGTGCCGTTCGTCAGGACGGTCAAGGAGGCGAAGCAGGTCACCGAGTTGCTGGCCCTGAACGGTCTCAAGAGCGGCGTGAATGGCCTCAAGATCATCATGATGTGCGAGTTGCCGACCAATGCGCTGCTGGCCGATGAGTACCTGAATCACTTCGACGGCATGTCGATCGGCTCGAACGACATGACCCAGCTTACGCTGGGCCTGGACCGTGACTCGTCAATCGTGGCGAAGAACTTCGATGAGCGTGATGAGGCGGTGAAGATCCTGCTGGCCATGGCCATTTCGGCCTGCAAGCGGCGCAAGAAATACGTCGGGATTTGCGGGCAGGGCCCTTCCGATCATCCCGAGCTGGCGCATTGGCTGCAGGAGCAGGGAATCGAGAGCATGTCTCTCAACCCGGATACCGTCGTCGAGACGTGGATGTTCCTGGCGCAGCATCAGCATGGTGGAGCTGGGAAATAGGGCCGCTCCGCGGGCCTGCCGGCTGCAGGGCCGCATTCGCGGCCGTGTGCTGGGCGTCAGCTCAGTTCGCGTGACAGGTCGCGGACCTTGGCCTCGGAGGTCTCGCGATCATTGTCATCGAACAGCTGCACTTCGACGTGCTCGATCGTTGCCGGATCCAGGCAACGCACGTTGACGCTGTATCCATCGGGATTCGATCTGGGCACATAGAACGATTTCACACCGCATCGGCTGCAGAACAGGTGGCGCGCAGTCCCGGTGTTGAATTTGTACTCACTCAGCACATCCGCACCCTGCAGCAGCCGGAAGCGTGAGCGTGGCACGATCAGGTGCAGGTAGCCGCTCATCCGACAGATGGTGCAATTACAGTCGCTGGCAATGATTTTCGCGGGGGCGTCCACTTCGAAGGCGATGGCGCCGCAATGGCAGCCGCCGCTGTGAGTTACATGAACCTCGGTCATTTTCAGGCCTCCCCGCGCAGGAATGGGCACTGCTCCAGATCGACATTCCCACCCGACAGGATGATGCCAACACGCTGGCCGCTGCTGCCCAACTTTCCGGCGAGCAGAGCAGCGACCGCGACAGCCGATGAGGGCTCGATGAGCAGCTTGAGGTCCTGCAACACGATCCGCATGGCATTGACGATTTCCCGCTCCGTTACCGTCACGACATCATCGACGTAACGTTGCAGTAACGCAAAATTCAACACTCCGATCGATCCGCGCAGCCCGTCGGCAATCGTTGCCGGCACAGTAACAGACTGCCGACTCCCCGAACGAAACGACCGATACGCATCGTCAGCCTCAGAAGGCTCGGCACCCACTACACGACACCGCGGTGCCATCGCCTTGGTGGCTACAGCAGTACCGCCGATCAATCCACCGCCCCCGATAGGCGTACAAATGACATCGAGATCGGGCTCTTCGGTCAGCAGCTCCAGAGCGGCAGTCCCCTGCCCTGCGATCACACGCGCATCATCGAAGGGATGCACCAAGTGTGCATCAATGCGCTGCATGACTTCAGCCACCGCCGCTTCGCGTGCCGGGAGGCCAGGCTCGCAGAAAATGACGGTTCCGCCAGCCTGCTCAATATTCGCTATCTTGGTGCGCGCTGAATTGTTGGGGACGACCACATACGCATCGAGTCCGCAAACCTTTGCGGCCAGGGCAACGGCCGTTCCGTGATTGCCCGACGAGTGCGTCACCACCGCGCTGACATTCCCAGCCATCGCAAGAGGTAGTATGGCGTTCATGGCGCCGCGATATTTGAAAGCGCCCCCGTGTTGGAGATTCTCGCACTTGAATACAACTCGTCGATCGGTCCGCCTGTCAATTGCAGCAGAGCTCATGACGGGCGTGCGCGCGAGCCTGGATCCAATGCGGTCCGCAGCGGCGGCGACGTCTGCAAATGTGGGGGTGATGGCTGAGTCGGATTGCATAAATAGCCTGGGGGCGTTCAGCTGCGAGCGTCTAACCCGCGTACGCAGGCGCAAACAGCTTTGCGCGGTAATGTTTCAATTCGCGAATGGATTCGTGGATGTCCGCATGCGCCAGATGCGTGCCCTGCTTCACAAAGCCCTCAGTCACGCCAGGCGCCCAACGACGGGCCAGCTCCTTGAGCGTACTGACGTCAAGGTTGCGATAGTGGAAAAAGCGCTCCAGCTTCGGCATGTGGCGGGCGAGGAATCGCCGGTCCTGGCAAATGCTGTTTCCGCACATCGGAGACGCTCCGCTCTTCACCAGCGGCGCAAGGAATTCCAGGGTGCGCGCCTCGGCGTCCGCTTCACTGACGGCGCTGCCGCGAACTCGCGCAATGAGCCCGGACGAGCCGTGCTGCTTTTGATTCCAGTCGTCCATCAGCGCGAGCACATTCTCGGGCTGATGGATCGCGAACACCGGGCCGTCCGCGATCACGACGAGCTCCTTGTCCGTCACGACGGTCGCAATTTCAATGATCGAGTCCGATTCGGGCTTCAGGCCCGTCATCTCGAGGTCGATCCAGATCAAATTGTCACTGTTCGGCATTGCGCGGGTGCCACTGCCATTACTGGGTTGAGCTGCAGTTTACCAGAGGCTACCCTGAGCCGGCCCTATGACTGACACCTTCGATGCGCTCGTCATCGCGACCTTCGGACGCCACCTGCTGGTGCGTGACGCCGGTGGGCGGGAACTCAAAGCGCGGCCGTTCGGCCGCGGCCTCGTCATTGTGGCCGGCGACAATGTCGTGTGCAGCGAGAATGCGCGCAATAACGAAACGCACGTCCTGGAGTTGCGTCCGCGACGCAATGCGCTTTTTCGATCCAATGTGCGCGGAGGTGCAGAACCCGTCGTCGCCAATCTGTCGCAGCTACTGGTGGTATTGGCGCCCATGCCGGTGCCGGATCTGTTCGTGCTGGACCGCTATGTTGCGGCTGCCACTTCAGGCGGCATTTCCGCGACCCTGGTGTTGAATAAACGCGAGCTCGGTATCGATGCGGACATGCAGACGCAGCTCGACGTGTACAAGGCAGCAGGTTATGACTGGCTCGCGTGCTCTACTCGAACCGGAGACGGCATGGATGCGGTGCTCAGCGCCTGCGCAGGCGCAACAACCGCATTCGTTGGACAGTCCGGAGTCGGCAAGTCATCGTTGATTCGTCGACTCGTTCCGAAGGCGGAAATCGAAGTCGGTGAACTCATACGTGAGGAGGAAGGCCGGCACACCACGACGGTCTCACGCCTGTTCGATCTGCCCGGAGGCGGCAGCTTGATTGACTCGCCGGGGGTCCGCGACTTCGCGCCGGCTATCGACCGGCTTGATAGTGGTCACCTGGGATTCATTGAGGTGGCACGGCTGGCACCGCAGTGTCGGTTTACTGATTGCCGGCACATGAGGGAGCCGGGGTGTGCGGTGATTGCCGCCGCTGAGGTGGGAACCATGCATCCGCGGCGCTATGAGAGCTATCGCCGATTGCGGCGGTTGTTTGAGGAGTTGACGGAGGCGCGGGGGCCGCAGAAGCGGGGGTCGGATCCGGATCGGCGGCGGTAAGCCGCGCGTCAGTCGGCCCGGGCGTATGGACCTACGAATGCCCCGACGAAGCCGCCCGCGACTTCAGTGCTGAGAATGGAGCCGTCATCGTTTTCTTTCAGCGCCTTCCAACCGGCACCATCGGCATCGAAGTAAAACGAGTATGCACGCGCGTTTGCCGTGATCTTGAGTTTTACGCGGCTGGCATCGCTTAAGGGTTGCCGTGCGATAGTGTCTGTTTGTTTTCCGGCGCGCTTTTCCAAGATCACCTCGCCGCGGCGGACCGCCAGGAAGTACCACGCATTCTCGTTTTGAAATGCGGCCAATCCCGCCGACAGGCCTGTCTTCGCCGGCACTTCCAACTCCGTACTGGCATCGAACGACTGATGCTGTTGACGCCGCGCGAGGAATGACATGTTTTGCAAACTGTCGAGCGGCGTAGTCAACGCATGGATCGTAAGCCAGCCCGGGCGAAGCGCCAGGTCAGCCCATGGTTGTTTCGGGACCCGCACGTACATCCACTGCGTCTGCAGCAGGCGCCCGACAAAATCATCCCTGAGAACAAAGTTCCCGGTGGTGGGTGTGAGCACGCTGCGCCCGCCCGCCCCCAGCTTTGGCGCTGAGGCGGTATAGGGAATCTCCTTGCCGGCCTCCAGGATGGTCGGCCAACCATCCCGCCACGTCACTGGCAACAGGAAGGTTTCGCGACCCGTGTTGTAGTAAATGCGCTCGTACGGACGTGACGCCAGAAATACGGCCCACCAGCTTCCGTCCGCGGCTTCCACCAGTTCGGCGTGTCCGGCGTTGGTAGCGGGATTTGCACGATCCGCCGGCAGATCGCGTTGAGTCAGGATCGGGTTGCCGGCATAGGGTTCGAACGGCCCCCACGGGGAGCGCGAGCGCAGGACCACTTCCGAATGTTGGAAACTCGTGCCGCCTTCCGCGCACATCAGAATGTACCAACCGTCGCGATGGTACATGTGCGGGCCTTCGATCCAGATCGGCTTCTTCGAAAAATCAGCGCCGCCATTGAGAATAACTTTGCGGGGCCCAATGAGCTTGCGCGTGACAACGTCCATCTCCTGGATCCAGATTGCCCGGTGCCCCTGATACTGATCTGGGCCTTCCGGCAGTCCGTTGTTCAGGAGATAGACTTTGCCGTCGTCATCGAAGAACAGCGATGGATCGATGGCGCCTTCGAGGCCGGGTAAGAATATGGGGTCCGACCAGGGGCCAGCCGGGCTCTTCGCCACCGTGAGGAAGCTGCCTCCGGAATCGACTGCGGTGCAGACGACGTAGAACAGCCCGTCATGAAATCTGATGGTCGGCGCAAACATCCCTCGAGAGACGTTCAGGCCGTCGAAATTGAATTCATTGGGTCGCTCAATGACGTTGCCGATCTGGCGCCAGTGAACCAGGTCGCGGCTTTCGAAGACGGGAATGCCTGGGAAATAGGTGAACGTTGAGTTGACGAGGTAGAAAACGTCGCCGCGTCGCGTGACGCTGGGGTCGGGGTAGAAGCCGGCGAGTATCGGGTTGCGATACGTGCCTTGCGGCAACGGGGTGTCAAACACAGTGTCATGCCCGGCGTATTCGAACCAGTCGAAATACGCGAGCGGGGCTTCGGCGACTGTGGGGGTTAGTTTGGCGATGCCGGTGAGGTTGGGGGCGGGCTCAGCCGCGGTGACCGCGAGCGCGGCGCCCGCTAGCGCGACAGCGAGCAAGCCGTGCCGCACTGTCATGCGCGCATGCTTATATAACTGACTGACGGCCCGCGAGCGCATGTGCCAACGTGCCGCCATCGACATACTCCAGCTCGCCACCTATTGGCACTCCATGTGCTATACGACTCGCCCGGATTCCGCGCTTCGTAGCCAGCTCGCCCAGGAAATGGGCGGTGGCCTCGCCTTCCACTGTTGGGTTGGTCGCCAGGATCAACTCACGAACGGCGCCTTCATTGAGAATCGCCTCGAGCTCACGTACACCTAATTGATCGGGACCGATTCCATCCAGCGGAGACAGGTGCCCCATCAGCACGAAGTACCGCCCTCGGTAACTGCCTGACTGTTCGATGGCTACAACGTCAGCCGGCGACTCAACGACACACAGCAACGACGAATCTCGATGAGTGGCCGAGCAGGTGGAGCACAGTGGCTCCTCCGTAAGCATGCGACACCGTCCGCACCTTACGACCGACTCCAATGCAACATCCAACGCGCTTGCCAATGCACGAGCACCCGACCGCCCTTCCTGCAACAAATGAAACGCCATGCGCTGAGCCGTCTTCGGCCCAACGCCCGGCAACGCGCGTAGGGCGTCGATGAGTTGAGTCAGGCGGGGAGAATGCTTCACTTTAGAACGGGAGTTTCAATCCCGGTGGCAACTGCATGCCCGCCGTCACGGCGGCCATTTTCGCGGAAACCTGTGCTTCGACCTTGTGAACGGCGTCATTGATGGCAGCGGCAACCAGATCTTCGAGCATCTCGCGGTCTTCGCCCGCGACCGCAGGCTCGATCTGCACGCGCTTCACTTCGTGCTTGCCTGTCATGGTCACTTTGACCATGCCGCCACCGGATTCACCACTGACTTCAATGGTCGCGATCTCGGCCTGGACCTTCTGCATGTTGGCCTGCATGGCCTGGGCCTGTTTCATCATATTGCCAAAATTGCCACGCATGGTTTGGGCGCTCCTCCAGACGAATAAAATCTACTTTACGGGACGGACAGTTTCGGGCAGCAGCGTCGCGCCAAAGCGCTCACGCAACCCTTGAACGCCAGGATCGGCCTCGAACGCACGACGCGCGGCGTCGAGATCCTCCATTGATGCGCGCTGCTCCGCCAGCGCGGGCGTCTCGATGCCCGTCGCCACAACTTCAAACTCCAGCCTGATCGGCTGGCCGAAATAGCGCGAGAGCGCCTGCGTCAGTTTCTCTTCCTGCGCCGAGGTACGCATGTGCTTGTTGCGTGCATCCAGCGCCAAGCGCACTACACCACCCTGTCGGCTGACCAGCACGCAATTGGTAGCGAGCTGGCGCGCAGCGCCACCTAATTCAAGACGACCCACGAGAACGGCCCAGGGTTCCGCGACCTCCCCCGCACCGCCCAGGGCACCCGCAGCCGGTGCGGTGGCCGATCCCGCGCCCGGTTCGCCGTTCGGCGCGGCGCCGTGCGAGCCACCGTGTGGCGCCGTGCCATGCGAGCCGTTTGGCGAGGCGCCGTGGGAGCCCTGCACGCCAGCGCGTGGGACGTTTGCGCTTGGCGCTGCCGCGGGGCCGAACCCCGGGTTCGCGCCCGAACCTCGAGCGGCATTGCCGGCCGCCGCCGCTGCGGCCGCAGCGCGTGCCGCCGCGGGGCCAGACTGGCCCGACGCCGCAGGTGCGCCGAAGCCTGCGCCTGAGCCCGCGCCAGCGCCGACACCGGCGCCTGCACTGGGGCCGGCGCCCACGCTCGCCCCAGCCGCACCACTCCGCCCAGCGCCACCCGCTGCAGCGGCTCGCGCTGCCGCGGCACCGCCGCCGGAGGCGACACCACCACTGGAGGACCCGCCGGATCCGCCACCGGCGCCAGGCGCAGCTCCACGCGGCTGCTCCGCCTCGCCCATCGGGCGAAACGCAATCATCCGCAACAACGTCATCTCAAACCCAGCGCGCGGATCGGGAGCCAGGCCAAGATCCCGCCGCCCGGTAATCGCTGTTTGGTAAAACAACTGCACGTCTTCGGGCGCGACGGCGTTCGCGAGTCGCTCGAGCACCTCGGGTTGGTATAGCTCGTCACCCTCGAAATCGCTCACGGCCTGCTTCATGGCTATGCGAACGAACAGCGACGCGAGCTCGTCGAGCACCTGCGCATAGTCGGGAGCGAACTCCTCGAGCGACCGCGCGCAAGCCAACAGCTCGGGCACATTCATCGCGCCGAGCAGCTCAGCCAGCCGCACCACGTGATCCCGTGCAATCGTGCCCAGCATGGCGCGCGCTTCCGCCTCGCCTGCTTTGCCACCGCCGAACGCGATCAATTGATCCAGCAGCGACAGGCCATCTCGCATGCTGCCATCGGCCGCCTGCGCAACCAGTCGCAGACCGGCAGGCTCGAACTCGATCTTTTCCTTCTCGAGGATTTCCCGCATGCGCTCGCTGATCTGGGAAACCGGCAGGCGTTTCAGATTGAACTGCAGGCAGCGCGACAAGACGGTGACCGGCAACTTCTGCGGATCCGTCGTAGCGAGCAGAAACTTCACATGCGGCGGCGGCTCCTCCAGCGTCTTCAACATCGCGTTGAAGGAGTGAGTCGACAGCATGTGCACTTCGTCGATCAGGTAGACCTTATAGCGTCCGCGCGTGGGTGCGTATTGCACGTTGTCGAGCAGCTCACGTGTCTCGTCAACCTTGGTGCGCGACGCGGCGTCGACCTCAATGAGATCGATGAAGCGTCCAGAGTCGATTTCGCGGCACGCTCCGCAAACGCCACAGGGAGTGGCGGTAACGCCCTTTTCGCAATTGAGGCACTTTGCAAAGATGCGCGCGATCGTGGTCTTGCCGACGCCGCGGGTGCCGGTAAACAGAAAGGCGTGATGAAGGCGACCGGATTCGAGGCCATTCGCGAGCGCCCGGCGGACATGCTCCTGTCCGACCAGCTCGGCAAATGACTTGGGACGCCAGGTTCGCGCTAACGCGGTGTATGCCAACTGTCTCTCTCACACCTGGAGATGGCCCGCATCAGCCGAAACTCCGGCACCCGACATCGCCGCTGCCGCTGCTGCCTTCCGGCCCTGACGGGATTCACGACTGGTCGTCGCGGAGAAGCCGATGCGGGCCACCAAAACCGCAACCATAAGGTCTGCATCAAAAACACAGTGGGGGCGAATTCCGAAAATCCAGTAGCCGACCCACGCCATCAATAAGTTATTGATATCGCAGACCCGGCGGCCGGTTCCGGCTCACCTCACGTCCGCGGCGGATCGGCCAAGCCAAACCACCTTCGCGGGGCGGCGATCCTACCACGGTCCGCACGGCCTATCAGGGTTGCGGGTGACCCAGGCTGCGAGCGCAATCGACGAGCGTCATGGTCGCCGGGCGCGGCGAGAAGCCCAAGACGCGCCGTGCCTTTTCCGAGGTGAGAGCGAATTGCCGTCCAATCAGCGGCGCCAGCGTTCTCAGGTCTGCCATGAATGGCAACAGGAGTTTGACTACGAAGTTCGGCAGGCGGCGCCTCGGCACGCGGGAGGCCAGATTGCCGAGTTGGGAGCGCAGGACGTTGGCCATGTCCTCCATCCACATGAACTCGCCAGCGGCAATAAAGCGCTGCCCGGCGGCCGCCGGCGAGACCATCGCACGGATGTGAAGATCCGCGAGGTCGCGCACATCCGTCACCCAGAATCCGAGTCGGGGCATTGCCACCGGCTGACCTCGCAGCAAGCCCTGGATGATGCGCACTGAGCTCAGGCTCTCCGGAGTCAGGATGGGTCCGAACACCGCGCCGGGAAGCACGGTCGTCAGCTCAGTCGCAGTCGTGGGCTTTGTCGCAGTGGCCGGCTCAGTCGCAGTCGCGGGCTCCGTCGACCTCGCTGCGTGCCTCATGAACTCCCATGCCGCCCGCTCCGCGAGAATCTTCGACACCCTGTACTCATCGAACTGCGGGTCTGCGGGATCCGACCAGACGGTCTCGTCACTCATGCGGCCGGAACTCAGAGGTGGACGCGCAGTCGCTGCCGCGGAAGTCATGACGACGCGCTTAACACCCGCAGCAATGGCGGCTCGAAGCACCCGCAGCGTTCCATCACGTGCCGGGACGACTAACGCATTCCGATCTGCGGGCGCTCCGCCACCGAGCGGCGAGGCGACGTGGAGCACGTAGTCGCAGCCCTCCACGGCGGCGGCCCAACCGTCATCCTGCGTCAGATCAGCAGCAAAGAAGCTCAGCCGGTCTCCGGTGATGTTGGATTTCGCAATGGCCTCGCGAACCCTCTTCTCACTCGAGAGGCTACGCACCGTAGTGCGCACCGCGTACCCACGCTGCAGAAGCTCGACAATGCACCAACCGGCGATGAAGCCGGTCCCGCCTGTCACCAGAACTGTCTCAACACTGGAAGTCTTCATCTGTAGACTTTACGCCCTGAGACCTGATAAGTCTACGACTGTAGACTTGGAGTGCGCATGGCCCCACCGACTACCCCGCCGACCGCCCCACCCACCCGGCCCACGCACCCGCCGCCGCGACGTCGCCGCGACGCCGCCGCGACTCGCAAAGCCATCCTGGAGTCGGCACGGCTGGCATTCGCCAAGTCCGGATATGACGGCGCGGGCGTGCGCGAAATCGCCAAGGGCGCGGGCATCACCGCGATGCTGGTGAATCGCTACTTCGGGTCGAAGGAGCAGTTGTTCGCTGAGGTCGTGGCCGAGACGATGGCAACCACGAGTGTTCTGGCCCCTGAGATCCTCAAGGCGGACGCTTCAGGTGAGGCCATCGCCGCAGCGCTCGTAGGAATCACGAGGCCGGGCGACACGCCGCTGGAAGGATTTCAGATCATGTTGCGTTCGGCTTCCAGTGAGCGCGCCGCGCAAATCGGGCGCGAGCAGATTGAGCGCCACCATCAGAAAAACATAACAGCCGCGCTGGGGGGAGACCTCGCGCCTCAGCGAGCCGCGGTGATGCTATCGCTCATCGCGGGCTTGCAACTCATGCGGCAGGTGATGGGAATTTCCGCCCTGGCCAAGGCGGAGCCGAAAGCACTCGTGAAGGTGCTCGGCCCGATCTTCGAGCAATTGCTCAGTGGCACGCCCACCAAGCGCGACAAGAGCACTCGCGATCGTGGCTGAGGTGGCGGAGAGGGTGGGATTCGAACCCACGTAACCCTGTGAGGAGTTAACTGGAATTCCAGTCCAGCGCCTTCGACCGCTCGGCCACCTCTCCATTCAATCAACCATTTACGGCGACTTGCTGAAGTCATCTCTCAGCTACTGACGTTCCCTCGAGCGGCAAAAACCACGCTTTTTGCCGCGGGGGTTGTTCTGGGTACTGCCCCCAACTTCCGCGGCGGCTAGTGCCGCCGCCAATCAACAAAGCGGCGCGAATCATACACCGTCAGGCCTGGGGAGGCGCCTGCTTTGGCACATTGAACGGTGGGGGCTGGTCGAGACACGGATCGGTCTTTTTACGCTCGGGGGCGGCCGGTGCGCTGACTGCCGGAACATGCAACGCATTGGCCGTGTCGGGTGAATCCAGTCCCGGAGGAATCTTCAAAGGCGCGATGCTCGCGGCCCGCATGTAGGGCTTGACCTCGTGACAGGCGCCGCCGGAATTGCGCAGGTGCTGCAGGGGATGGCACGCGGCCAGGCCCACGAGGGCCACGGCCAAAACTGCGATCGGCGCGAAGCGATACGTCATTTAACCAAACCTTTCTTTCTTACGAAGAGGCCGTGCAACGGACCTCAGGATCAATTCAAAACGCCCGCGGTACTCAGTGCGGCCAGCACAGCCGGCCCATATTGTGCGGACAACTCGGTCAACGGCAGGCGAATGCCGTTCTGTATCAGCCCCATCTGCACCAACGCCCATTTGGTGGGAATTGGATTCGGCTCCAAAAACAGGTCGCGGTGTAACGCCGCTATGGGCGCATCGAGACGCTCTGCCCCTGCTGCGTCGCCCTTCATAGCCGCGCTGACCATGTCAGCGAACGCTCGCGGTGCGACGTTGGCCGTTACGGAAATCACCCCTCTCGCCCCGGCGAGGATCGACCGCCGAGCAGTCGCATCATCGCCACTCAAAATCGCAAAGTCCTTGGGACAGGCTGCGACGAGCTCGCGCACGCGCTCCAGATCCGGAACCGCCTCTTTGACTGCGACGATCCCGGGAAGTTGCGAGAGACGCTGCACCGTCGCCGGAAGCATGTCCACAGCCGTTCGAGCCGGGACGTTGTACATGATCACAGGCGTCCGGCACGCACGCGAAACGGCGGCGAAATGCTGATACAGCCCTTCCTGCGTCGGACGGTTATAGGCCGGCGTAACGATCAGCAAGCCGTCGATCGGCAGTTCGGACAAGCGCCTCGCCCGCTCGACTGTGGTCGCGGTGCTGCTGGTGCCGACGCCGGCGACGATCTGGATTCGCTTACGGGCCTGGGCGCAGGCGCGCTCGGTCAATTCCCATAATTCAGAGTCGCTCAAGGTAGCGGATTCGCCTGTGGTTCCACCCACGACAATCCCGCTAGTACCGCTCGCCAGGTGAAGCTCGACGAGCCGCTCCCATGCGCTGAAATCCACGGCGCCATCCGGCCGCATCGGCGTGACAATGGCGACCAGACTGCCTGAAAACATTGATCTTCCTACGTGTTCGCGCTGCGCATGTTACGAGCCGACGCTGCGGCTAAGCAAGCGATCCGCGGCCTGTGCCCTCTCCTTTTGCGAGTTGCCGCCAAGCTGCCCGGGCAGTCCGTAGCTGCTACAATCGGGTTTGCAGACGACGGAATGAAATTCACACGCAGATGAAGCAGCACCTGGCCGTTTCGGCGATCGGTGGCGACCGCACCGGGATGGTTCACGAGCTGACGCGCGTGATCAGCGAGTGCGGTGGCAACATAAGTGAAAGCCGCATGGCGAGTCTCGGAACCGAGTTCGCAATGCTGCTGCTCGTGTCGGGCAACTGGCACGCGCTCGCCAAGCTGGAAACCGAGCTCAAGCGGCTCGCGGAAACCAGCAGTCTCAGCATTCACCTCAAGCGCACCGAGCCCCGTGCCGCCCGCACGGACATGCTCCCCTATTCGATTGACGTGGTCTGTCTGGATCAAACCGGCATTGTCTCGGGCCTGTCAGGCTTCTTCTCGAGCCGGGGCATCGATATCGCGGAAGTGTCCACGCGCAGCTACCCGGCCGCGCACACGGGCGCTCCCATGTTTTCTGTGCAGATGATCGTCAATGTTCCGAGTCGCATACACGTCGCGCACCTACGCGAAGAGTTCATGGAGTTCTGCGACTCTCTCAACCTGGATGCAATCCTCGAACCGGTGAAGTCCTAGCGCATGGCAGCCCCGAAAATCGGCAGCAAGGTGAAGAGCTTTTCGCTGCCTTCCAGTGGTGGTGGTACCTGGTCTTTGAAGGAAGCCGCCGGCCGCAAGCTGGTGATCTACTTCTATCCGAAGGACATGACCGCCGGCTGTACGCGCGAGAGCCAGGATTTTCGCGATCTGCACGGTGCGTTTCGCAAGGCAGGTGTCGACATCGTGGGAGTATCGCGCGACAGCGTGAAGTCTCATGACAAGTTCACGGAGAAGGAAAAGCTACCCTTCCCGTTGCTCTCCGATGAGGAAGAGGCCCTGTGCAAGCAGTTCGATGTCATCCAGGAAAAAAGTCTCTACGGAAGGAAATACCTCGGCATCGAGCGCAGCACGTTCCTGTTGGATGGCACTGGCATCCTGCGGCGTGAATGGCGCAAGGTGAAGGTACCTGGCCACGCGGAGGAAGTACTTGAAGCAGCGAAGTCTCTCTGATCCCGGTCCGGCGAAAGCTCTCACAACAACGACAGCAGCCGGTGAATCACGCGATATGAAGGCCAGGGCCCGCGACGGGCGGCGACTTTTCGTGCTCGACACGAACGTGCTGATGCACGATCCCACCTCGATATTCCGATTTGAGGAACACGACGTCTATCTGCCGATGGTCGTGCTCGAAGAGTTGGACGCGCACAAAAAGGGCCTGTCCGAAGCATCCCGCAACGTGCGCCAGGTCACTCGCTTTCTCGATGACTTGATACGCGACGCGACCAAAGAGCACATTGATCGCGGGCTGCCGCTACCGAACGGCTACTCCGGCAATCATGGCAAGAAGCCTTCGACCGGCCGGCTGTTTTTCCAGACCCGCCAGCTGTCGAGCGCGCTACCCGAGAGTCTGCCCGGTCAAGGCAACGACAACGTCATTCTCGCGCAGACACTCGCGCTGCAGAACGAGAAGCAGGATGCGCGCGTCATCCTGGTGTCGAAAGACATCAACCTGCGCATAAAGGCCGCGGTTCTCGGCGTGCATGCCGAGGATTACTACAGCGACAAGACGTTGGAGGACACTGATGTCCTCTACAACGGGATGATGGCTCTGCCGTCGGACTTCTGGGAGCAGAACAGCAAGGACATCCGCTCCTGGAAGGAAGGCGACCGCACCTTCTACGAGCTGTCAGGACCGACTGTCGAGCAGTGGCAACCGAACCAGGGTGTTTACGAGGACACTCCGGAAGGCATCGAGGGAATCGTCCGCAAGATTTCCGGCAGCCAGGCGACCCTCGAGCTGCTGCGCGATTACCGCAGCGACCGGCACAACGTGTGGGGGATCACTGCGCGCAATCGCGAGCAGAATTTCGCGCTCAACCTGCTGATGGATCCGGAGATCGACTTCGTAACCATCCTGGGACCGGCGGGAACGGGCAAGACTCTGCTCACGCTGGCAGCCGGGCTGATGCAGACGCTCGAGACCAATCGATTCGTGGAAATCATCATGACCCGCGTCACCATCCCCCTGGGTGAGGACATCGGCTTCCTTCCAGGCACCGAAGAGGAGAAGATGGAGCCCTGGATGGGTGCCCTCATGGACAACCTGGAGGTGCTCACCGGGAGCCAGGAAGGCGGTAACTGGGGCCGTGCGGCCACCAATGACCTGCTGCGCAACCGGATCAAGATCCGGTCCCTGAATTTCATGCGCGGGCGGACCTTCCTGAACCGGTTCATCATTCTGGATGAGGCCCAGAACCTCACCCCGAAGCAGATGAAGGCCTTGATCACCCGCGCGGGTCCGGGCACGAAAGTGGCGTGCCTGGGCAATATCGCCCAGATCGACACGCCGTATCTGACTGAAATGACCTCGGGCCTGACTTATGCTGTCAATCGGTTCCGCGGGTGGCAACACTCGGGTCACATCACCCTGGTACGGGGTGAGCGGTCCCGGCTGGCGGACTTCGCGTCCGACATCCTGTAAGTACTACGCTCAAGGAAACTCTGACCGCGCCGCAGCGGTCGAAGCCGAATAATGCGTCCCCTGCTGCTGTGCCTCCTCGCCGCCCTTACGACCTTCGCTACCGTGGCGGCGGCGGAAGAGCCCATCAATCTGCCGAACCCACCGGATCTCCCCGACATCGGCAGTCCCGCCTCCGCAATTCTGTCCGGCTCGGACGAAGTGCAGCTGGGCGCGATGGTCATTCATCAGTTACGCGACCAGAACGCCATCATTGAGGATCCGGAGATCACGGAGTACCTGAATGCGCTGGGCTCGCGGCTCGCGACACAGGCTCCGGATGGGGCGCCCCACTTCCAGTTCTTTGCCGTGCGCGACAATGCCATCAACGCGTTTGCGCTCCCGGGCGGCTTCATCTGTATCAACGCCGGACTGATCATCCAGACTCACAGCGAGTCGGAGTTGGCGAGCGTCATGGCGCACGAAATGGCGCACGTGACTCAACATCACATCGCGCGTCAGATCCGTGCACAGAGTCAGCAAAGTCTCACGACGGCGGCCGCGATGTTGGCGGCGATTCTGCTCGGTACGCTCGGTGGCGGTGGCGGCCAGGCCATTGAGGGCGGGCTGGCGGCCGCGCAGGGACTGGCAGTGCAACAACAGATCAACTTCACCCGCGACAACGAGGCGGAAGCGGACCGCGTCGGCATTGCCTTCCTGGCCGGCAGCGGCTTCGACACACGCGCCATGGCCAATTTCTTCGAGACCATCGGCCGCACCGAAGGGCTGGCCGGTACCTATATCCCGGCCATGTTGCAGGACCACCCCGTAACCTCCGTGCGTATTGCCGAGGCACGGGCCCGCGCGGCGCAGTTTGGTGCACAAAAGGTCAAAGAGTCCCTCAGTTACCAGCTCATCCGCGAGCGCGTGCGGGTTGTGACCTGGCCGGGCGACCAGGATATCGAGAGGTACTACTCGGCCAAGTTGACGAAAGGCAACAGCGAGCTGGGAATCCGCTACGGCGAAGCGTTGGCGTTGATGGCTGAGAACCGGCCGGTGGAGGCCGAGAAGATTCTCGACAAGCTGACTGAACAGCACGACGGACTGACTCTGCTGCACGCCGCTCTCGGCCAGTCGCAGATAAAAGCCGGCCAGACGAATGATGGCGTGGCCTCCCTGCAGCATGCGGTGCAATTGTTTCCCCGTAATGTCCCGGTCACAATCCGTTACGCCGAGGCGCTCATGAAGGCTGGCCGCGCGGCGGAGGCGCACACGGTGCTGCTGGATCTTTTCAACAACGTGGCGCCGACGCCCGAACAGATCCGACTGACCGCCCTGGCGGCCAGCGCCGCAGGCGATGCGGGCGATGCCTACTTCTACATGGGCGAGTACCAGATTGCCGGGGGTGACCTGCCGATGGCCGCCCAGCAGCTGCAACTGGCTCTGTCGACACCCAACCTGACGCAGGTGCAACGTGCCCGCTTCCAGGCGCGGCTCGACGAAGTACGCGAATATCTGCAGAATTCGCGGCTGCGCAAAGTCAGCAATTCACAATAACGCTTCGTTTGCCCGGAACACCTGCCCTGGCGGCCTCTCTCGAACGGAGCAGCGGCAGGGCATAACAACGCTGGTAGACTCGCCCGTTATGCAAAGAACAGCCCGTGCCTCGCTGCTCGCCGTCGCCTGTCTGACCCTGTTCGGATGCGCGACCCTGCCACCCAACTCCAAGCGCGATCCACGCGATCCCTGGGAGCGGATGAACCGCACGACGTTCAAGGTCAACACGGCGCTCGACCATGCCATCGCAAGGCCGGTGGCGCGGACCTATAAGAAGGTCACGCCGCAACTGGTGCGCACGGGGGTGTCCAACTTCATGGACAACCTGTTCTATCCCGTCACCATGGTCAACGACCTGCTGCAGCTCAAATTCAAGCCCTTCGCTCAGGATACGGGCCGGTTCGTGTTGAATACGGTGGTAGGCGTCGGGGGTGTATTCGATCCGGCCACTCCGGCCGGATTGCCGAAGAACGAAGAGGACCTGGGGCAGACGTTTGGCCATTGGGGCGCTCATCCGGGACCCTATTTCGTACTGCCGATTTTAGGGCCGTCCGATGTGCGCGATGGGATCGGCAAGATTGGCGACGGCTGGTTCGCCCCCCTCAGTTATGTCAATAATAATTACGTGCGGTACGGTGTTTATGGCGTTTACCTGGTAGATACACGCTATCGACTGTTGCCTCAGGATGCGATCCTGGAGGAAGCGTATGACCCGTACACGTTGCTGAAGAACGCCTACCTGCAACGGCGGCAGTTCCAGGTCGAGGACGGGAAACAGTCGGACAAGGATCGGCAGCTGCAGGAGCAGCAACAGTTGGACGAGGAGAAGCGGATCCTGGAAGAGGCTGGCCCGGACGCGTCGGATTCAGGGAACGCGACGCAGACTCCACCGCCGGAGCAGCCGCACTAGTCGGCTAGACGCCTTTCTCCAACAACTCGAGCGTATCGCTGATACGCGCAATGGCCTGCACCTGTTCGGGCAGGTTGCCGTAATGCATCGTACGACCGGACCGCTTGGCGAACGCCAGCCAATCCAACAGCACCGTCATACCGGCGCTGTCCGATGAAGTAATCCCGCTGCAGTCCACGTCGATCTCACGCGAGCTGGCCGCCCCGAAGGCGGCCAATCCCGTCTCGCGCGCCTGCCGTGCCGTGGCGAACGTCAGCGCTCCGCTGGCTGCGAATTTGCCTGGCGCTTGCTCCTGGAGCTGCACGGCACCAGCCTGGACTGCGGCGGCTCTCATTACGACTTGTTGCCCACGGACTTGGTGGTCTTGCTGATATCGCCGGGCTTCTCGCCCTTCTGGAGGCGCGTAATCACCGAGTCAATGCCCTGCTGTTGGATCTGCGAGCCGAAGTCATCGCGATAGCTCTTCACATAGCTGATGCCTTCGATGTTGACGTCGTACGCCTTCCAACCGTCGGGCTTCTTGATCATCGAATAGTTGACCGCAACGCGATCGCCGCTGTCGCGCTTTATCTCGGTGCGGACCGTTGAGTGATCGGCACTCGGATCTGCCTTGGTCGGAAACACCTTCAGCTTGTCGGAGGTGAATTCAGCGAGGGCACTGCCGTAGTTGGTCAGCAGCGAGTGATAGAACGCATCGACAAAGCGCTTCCTCTGATCCGGCGTTGCGGTCCGCCAGTACTGGCCCAGCACGAGTCGCGCCGCGTATTCGGTGTCGAAGTGCGGCAACAGGTACTTGTCCACCAGCGTGCCGACCTTGTTCGGGTCCTTGCGATACGCCTCGCGGTCCGCGTCGAGGTCCTTGAGGATTCCTTGAGCCGCGGTTTGCACTACGTCGCTCGGCTCCTGGGCGGCTGTCGCGGTTGCCGCCGGTGCGGGGGCCGCGCCCTGGGCAGCGGCGAGATCCGCAAACAACATCGCGGCTGCGAGCCAGGCGCCGGCAAACACTGAGGTTGAGAGTTTCATTTCGGGTTTCCTTGCGGTTGACTGTTGCTGCCCGAGCCGTTGCCATTTTGGCCGCCGCTCTTGTCCGCGAAGCTCGCGAACAGCTTGTTGATCAGGCTCTCCAGCACAATGGCCGACTGGGTCTGCTCGACGCGGCTGCCATCCTTGAAGTTGGTGTCGGAGCCGCCCGGGCTGAAGCCGATGTACTTGCCGCCGAGCAGGCCCTGGGTCTGGATGCTGGCGAAGCTGTCATCCGGAATCTGTGTGTACTGCGGATCGACGCGCAGCTTCACCACGGCCTTGAAGTCCTTCGAATCGAAGTGGATACCCTCCACCTCCCCGATACGGACGCCCGCCATGGTAACGGGCGAGCCCACCTTGAGATCCCCGATGTTGTCGAATTCGGCGGTGAGGTGGAATCCCTTCTTCGCAGCGCTCAGCTTAAGCCCGCTCGAAGGCAGCTGCGTGGTCAGGAAAAACAGCGCTGCGAATCCCAGCAGCACGAACATTCCCGTCCCGAGTTCCAGTGTTCGATTGGCGCGCATGTGATGTCTCTATAAGAAAACGGCGGTCAAGACGTAATCGAGCAAAAGCGTCAGCACGGAAGATGCGACCACTGTTCGCGTCGTCGCAAGGCCCACACCTGCGGCGGTCGGAGGCGCGTTGTAGCCCTCATGAACCGCGATCAGGCTGCACGTGGCCCCGAATACGATGCTCTTGATGATCCCTTCCGTGATATCGCTCATGCCAATGGAACCCTGCATCTGCGACCAGAAGGCCCCCTTGTCGACGCCCATCAGCTGAACACCGATGAGCTGCGCGCCGAACAGGCCTACCAGGCTGAATATGGCGGCGAGCAACGGCATTGCAATGAGGCCGCCCAGGAATCGCGGCGCTGCAACATAACGTAGCGGATCCACTGCCATGATCTCCATGGCGGTGAGCTGGTCCGTGGCGCGCATCAGGCCGATCTCGGAGGTAAGCGCGGTGCCGGCGCGGCCTGCGAACAGCAACGCGGTCACGACCGGTCCCAGCTCTTTCAGCAACCCAAGCGCCGCCGCAGTGCCCAGCGCCTCTTCCGATCCGAATCGCTGCAGCAGCTCGAATCCCTGCAGTCCCAGCACCATGCCGACGAACAGTCCCGACAACATGATGATGATCAGCGAGCGCGCGCCCGCGTTGTAGATCTGGGCAACTATCAGGCTGGGACGCGCCAGCGCCGGTACGCACTGCGCCAGGATCTTGAACAGGAACAGCAGCACCGCGCCCATGCGGCGGATGCCTGCGAGTACGAAGTCCTCTTCTTTGCGGCCGTTGCTCAAGCTTCTTCGTCCGTCAGCAACTGCTGCGCCAGGTCGGGCGCGGGATAGTGAAACGCCACCGGTCCGTCCGCCTCGCCGCTCATGAACTGATGGACTACCTGCGACTCGCTGGCAGCCAACTGCTGCGGCGAGCCTGAAGCAACCACGCGACCCCCGGACAACAGATAGCTGTCGTGCGCGATCGTCGCCAACTCCTGCACGTCATGTGACACCACGAGACTCGTGATCTTCAAAGCCTCGTTCATCTGTTTGATCAAGCGCAGAATGACTCCCATGGAGATGGGATCCAGGCCCACGAACGGCTCGTCATAAATGAGAATCTCCGGGTCCATGACAATGGCCCGGGCCAACGCGACGCGGCGGGCCATGCCACCGGACAACTCAGTCGGCATCAACTCAGCAGCCCCACGCAGCCCCACGGCTTGTAGCTTGGTGAGTACCAACCTGCGGATCAGCGTCTCGGGCAGATCTGTGTGCTCACGGACCGGAAAGGCCACATTCTCGAACACACTCATGTCGGTCAGCAGGGCACCGTTCTGAAACAACATGCCCATGCGTTTGCGCAGCGCGTAGATCTCCGGGCTCGTCGCCTCCGCGATGTCCTGACCCAACACCACCACTTGCCCGGAGTCGGCAAAGATCTGGCCGGTAATCAGCCGCAGCAAGGTGGTCTTGCCGGTGCCGCTGGGACCCATGAACGCAGTGATGCGGCCCCGACATACCTTGACGTTGAGGCCCGAAAATATGGGACGCCCTTCGACGGCGTAATGCACGTCGCGCACGTCGGCAACGACGTCGTCGGCACACGCCGATGACGTGCCTTGCAGCGAGTCAGTTTTTGTCACGCGAGCTTTGTGCAGCCGCCTCAGGCGGCCTGGCTCTCCATGGAGGAGGAATAGCCGCCGGTGGTGGCCAGGCTGTTGAGCTTGGCGCGCTTGGCCATGGCTTTCTGACCGGTAGCGAAGTTGCCCGCCTGCCCTGCCCAGGTCTTCAGAGCATCATCCTGCAGCGCGCGCCCGTAGCTGAAAGTCAGCGACCAAGGCAGCGGACTCTTGTTCATGAGCGAGAGGTGCAAAGTGGCTTCCGCCGACGACTGGCCTCCCGAGAGGAAAGCGATTCCGGGTACGGCGGGCGGCACATGGCGCTTGAGGACTCGGAGCGTCGCTTCCGCGACCTGCTCGGGACCGGCGCGATTGGCGGCCTTCTTTCCCGAAATGATCATGTTGGGCTTGAGGACCATGCCTTCCAGCGCCACGCGGTGCTCGAAAAGTTGATTGAAGACAATTTGCAGCACGCTGCTGGTGACTTCTTCGCAGCGCTCGATGGAGTGACCGCCATCCATGAGAACTTCCGGCTCGACGATCGGCACAATGCCGTTTTCCTGGCAGAGGGCTGCGTAACGAGCCAGTGCGTGCGCGTTGGCCTGCACTGCGAATGAGGTCGGGATTCCGTCAGCGATATCGACGACCGCGCGCCACTTGGCGAATCGTGCGCCCAGCTTGTGGTACTCGACCAGACGCTCGCGCAGGCCATCGAGACCTTCGGTGATGGTCTCACCCGGGAAGGCCGCCATCGGCTTTGCGCCTGTGTCGACCTTGATGCCCGGAATGATGCCCTTCTGGGTCAGGTACTGAGGAAATGGCGTGCCGTCCTTGGTTTTCTGCCGAATGGTCTCATCGTACAGAATGACGCCGCTGATGTAGTCGGCCGCGCCTGGGGCGGTGAACAGCATTTCGCGGTAGGTACGGCGATTCTCTTCGGTCGACTCGAGCTTGATGCTGTCGAACCGCTTCTTGATGGTGCTGGTGCTCTCGTCTGCGGCCAGGATTCCCTTGTTCTTGACCACCATTGCGCTGGCAATTCGAGCGAGCTCACCGCGGTTCATCTTTCTGCTCTCCGGTTTGGGGCTGTCGGGCCGGTAAGAATACCAAATTCGCTCCTGCCACGGCGGCGGCGCCCCTTGGAATGGACGCGAATCAGTACTAAAATAGTCCTGTATGCTGAGAATCAGCAAGCTTACCGACTACGCGACCGTGATCCTGGCAGCCCTCGCTGAGCGGCCGGAGCACGTCCGCACGGCTGCGGCCCTGGCTGAAGAGACCCACATTGCCGCCCCGACGGTGAGCAAGCTGCTGAAGCAACTTCAGCGGGCAGGCCTCGTGGCCTCCACTCGCGGCCTGCACGGCGGCTACCAGCTGGCCCGCCCGGCGACCCAGATCAGTGCGGCGGCCATCCTGGACGCCCTCGAGGGCCCGGTGGCGCTGACCGACTGCTCGGTGGGCCATGGCAATTGCGGAATCGAAGCGACTTGCCGCGTGGGCCGCGTCTGGCAGCGGCTGAATCTGGCGATCCGGCGCTCGCTATATGACGTGAGCCTCGCTCAGCTCGCCGGACTCGACTCGACCCAGGTCCGGCTGCCGGAGCTGGAGCGGGAAATGATACAGCGACCCCGCCCCCGGGCGGCCGGTCGGGAGTGAAGCGACATGGGTAAAGACAGTAATGAGTGAGACCGCTGACCAGCTCGAAACCCTGATGGGCCGTGGCTATCAACACGGCTTCGTGACGGATATCGAGTCCGATACCGTGCCACCGGGCCTGGACGAGGATGTCGTCCGGCTGATTTCGCGCAAGAAGAACGAGCCCGCCTTTCTGCTGGAGTGGCGGCTCAAGGCCTTGCGTCACTGGTTGACCATGCCCGAGCCCCATTGGGCGCATGTGAAGATTGCCCCGATCGATTACCAGGGCATCTCTTATTACTCCGCTCCGAAGAAGACAACCGACGGTCCGAAGAGCCTCGCTGAGGTCGACCCGAAACTGTTGGCAACCTACGAGAAGCTGGGTGTTCCGCTGCACGAGCGGGCGCGCCTGGCCGGCGTCGCGGTGGATGCGGTGTTTGACAGCGTGTCGGTGGCAACGACCTTCAAGGATCGGTTGGCCGCGGCGGGAGTCATATTCTGTCCGTTCTCGGAAGCCGTGCAGAATCATCCCGAGCTGATCGAGCAGTACCTCGGCACGGTCGTCCCCCACACCGACAACTTCTTTGCAGCCCTCAACTCGGCCGTATTCACCGACGGCTCGTTCGTATATGTGCCGAAGGGCGTGCGCTGCCCGATGGAGCTGTCGACCTACTTCCGCATCAATGCGGCGAAGACCGGACAGTTCGAGCGTACCCTCATCATTGCGGATGCCGGCAGCCAGGTGAGTTACCTCGAAGGCTGCACTGCGCCGATGCGCGACGAGAACCAACTTCACGCTGCGGTCGTTGAGCTGGTGACACTGGATGATGCCTACATCAAATATTCGACCGTGCAGAACTGGTACCCGGGCGATGCCAACGGCGTCGGCGGTATTTATAACTTCGTGACCAAGCGCGGCGAGTGCCGCGGGCGCAATTCGCGCATCTCCTGGACACAGGTGGAAACCGGCTCGGCCATCACCTGGAAGTATCCGAGCTGCGTACTGCGGGGCGAAGGCTCGATCGGTGAGTTTTATTCGGTCGCGACCGTGAACAACCATCAGCAGGCCGACACCGGCACCAAGATGATTCACATCGGCCGCGACACGCGCAGCACCATTGTGTCCAAGGGCATCTCCGCCGGCCACGGCGAGAATACTTATCGGGGACTGGTGAAAATCCTGCCGAGTGCCGCGGGCGCCCGCAATTTCACCCAATGCGACTCGCTGTTGATGGGCGGCAAGTGCGGTGCTCACACCTTTCCGTACGTGGAGGTCAAGAACCCCACGGCCACGGTGGAACACGAAGCGAGCACCTCGCGCATCAGTGATGACCAGCTCTTCTACTGCCTGCAGCGAGGCATTCCGCAGGAAGACGCGGTCAACATGATTGTCAGCGGCTTCTGCAAGTCGGTGTTCAAAGAGTTACCCATGGAATTTGCTGTCGAGGCGCAAGCGTTGCTGGCGGTGAGCCTGGAAGGGGCGGTTGGCTGATGTTGAAAATTTCCAATTTGCACGTCACGGTCGGTGACAAGAAGGTGCTCAACGGACTGGATCTCGCGGTTCCCACCGGGGAGGTCCATGCCATTATGGGACCGAATGGGTCCGGCAAGAGCACGCTTGCGCACGTGTTGGCGGGGCGTCCTGGATACACCGTCACTGACGGTTCAGTCACGCTCGACGGACGCGACCTGCTGGCGTTGGCACCGGAAGAGCGCGCCCATGAGGGTGTGTTTCTAGGGTTCCAGTATCCGGTCGAGATTCCTGGCGTCAACAATGTCTACCTGTTGAAGGCCGCACTGAACGCGGCGCGCAAACACCGCGGCCTGCCGGAGGTGGATGCGTTCGAATTTCTCACGCTCGTGCGCGACAAGATGAAGCTCATGAAAATGGATGAGAGCTTTCTGTCCCGCGGTGTGAACGAAGGATTCTCGGGCGGCGAAAAGAAGCGCAACGAGATTCTGCAGATGCTGGTCCTGGAGCCCAAGCTGGCCGTGCTCGATGAGACGGACTCCGGGCTCGATATCGATGCACTCAAGGTCGTGGCGAACGGAGTCAACACCCTGCGCTCGCCGGACCGCTCAGTCGTACTGGTGACCCACTATCAGCGGCTGCTGGACCATGTCGTACCCGATCACGTCCACGTGCTGGTGCGCGGAAAGATCGCCCGCAGCGGCGACCGCACGCTCGCACTAGAGCTCGAAAAGCGTGGTTATGATTGGGTGATTGAAGAGGCGGCGTGATGAGTGCGGCACTGGCAACTCGGATCGCCGAGGATTTTGCGGCGGCGGCCCCGTCGGATCTGCAGCGCCAACGCGCCATGCAGGCGCTCACTGAACGCGGCCTGCCCACTTCGCGGGATGAGAACTGGAAGTATGTGAATCTGCGCCCGCTGGAGAAGGTGCGGTTCGCGCCGCCGGCTGGGCAGTCGCAGGGGGTTGTGGGGCTGCAGGACTTGCCGGCGGGCATCGCGGGGTACACGCGATATACGTTTGTTGACGGTGTGTTTGCGCCCGCCCTTTCGGCTGCGGATGCGGGGCATGCCGGTGTCGTCGTCAAGTCGATGAAAGAGACGGCGATGACGTCGGTGACGGGGCCCGACCTTCGGTTCGCCCTGTTGAACGAAGCGTTTGCCACCGATGGCGCCCACATCCAGGTGGCACCGGGCACCGACTGCCAGACCTGCATCGAGTTGGTCTTCGTCGCCACCGCCGACTCCAAGACAGGCGCCTCCTACCCCCGTGTCAGCTTCCAGGTGGGGGCCGGTGCGCGGGTCGGACTGATCGAGCGCCATGTCAGCATCGGTAATGATTCGAATTTCATTAACTGCGCTGTGGATGTCGGTGTGGGTCGGGATGCGATCGTGCAGCACTACCGCGTCCAACAGACGGGCGCTCGCGCGATCTGGTTCGACACACTGACGGCTACGCTCGCTGAGAATGCCAAGTACCAGATGTATGCCGTCAACCTGGGCGCCCTTTCGGCTCGGTCTACGGTGCACGTGCAACTCAAAGGCCAGCACTCGGAAGTTGGCTTGTTCGAAGTCTCCGTAGGCGGCAAGAACCAGGTACACGACACATTCGCGCTCGTCGAGCACATTGCCCCTGATGCGCGAACGGAGCAGAGCTTCCGTGGCATCTCCGGCGGCCGAGCGCGGATCGCATACAACGGCAAGGTCATTGTTCGCAAGGATGCGCGCGGCACGGACTCACGGCAGTCGATGCGCGGCTTGCTTGCCGGCACCGATGCTGAAATCGATGTTCGGCCGCAGCTTGAAATCTACACGGACGACGTCAAGTGTAACCACGGCGCAACCGCCGGCAAGCTGGACGACAACATGCTGTTCTACCTGCTGTCGCGCGGACTGGATCGCGAGACCGCACTGCGCCTGCTCAAGTGGGCGTTCCTTGAGGATGTGGTCGCAAAGATCGAGGTGCCCGAGCTGCGGCGGCAGATCGAGCAGAATCTGGCGGGCCAGTTGAACGAGACCGCCGCGTTCAGGGATGCGCCGTAAGGCGCGGGAGTTGTTCTGATGGCTGCAACTGCCTCACAGGCCGTGCCCGTTCCGGTTCTCGACGTCGAGCGTGTACGTCGGGACTTCCCGATTTTGGAGCGGATGGTCAATGGGCGACCGCTCGTATACCTGGATAGCGGAGCCTCTTCTCAGCGACCCCTCGCGGTGCTGCGCGCTGTTGAGGAATATGAAACGCATTCACACGCAAATGTTCATCGCGGCGTCCATGCACTCAGCCAAGCCGCAACAGAAGCATTCGAAGGCGCGCGGGAGCGCGTGCGACGATATATAAATGCGAAATCGACGAAAGAAATCATTTTCGTCAGAGGTACCACGGAGGGGATCAACCTGGTGGCGCAATCTTATGCGCGGCCGCGCTTCAAAGCGGGTGATGAGATCATTGTCACCACGCTCGAGCACCACGCCAACATCGTTCCCTGGCAGATGGTGTGTGAGCAGACAGGCGCGATTCTCAAGGTGGCGCCCATCAACCAGCGCGGTGAGCTGATATTTGACGAGTATCAGAAGCTGCTGTCGCCGCGTACCAAGCTGGTGGCAGTCGCTCACGTCTCGAATGCCCTAGGGACGATCCTGCCGGTCAAGAAGATTGTTGATGCGGCACACGCGCACGGAGCGGTCGTTGTTGTCGATGGAGCTCAGGCGGTTCCACACTCTCACGTGGACGTTCGTGCCCTCGGTTGCGATTTCTACGCCTTCTCGGGGCATAAGCTCTACGGACCTACGGGCATTGGCGTGTTGTATGGCCGTGAGGAATTGCTGCAGGCCATGCCACCCTGGCAAGGCGGCGGCGACATGATTCTGACGGTCTCATTCGATAAGACGACGTACGCCGACCTGCCCTCCAAGTTTGAAGCGGGCACGCCGAACATTTCCGGTGCGGTGGGGCTGGCCGCGGCCATGGACTATGTGGAAAGTCTCGGCATCGATGCAATTGCCGCCCATGAGCATCGTCTCGTGGAGCTGGCGACCGCAGAGCTGCAGAAGATTCCCGGCATTCAGATCGTAGGAACGGCGGCCCAGAAGGCCTCCATTGTGTCGTTCACCATGGAAGGCGTGCATCCACACGATCTGGGCACCATTCTGGATCATGAGGGTGTGGCCGTACGGACGGGTCATCATTGTGCAATGCCACTGATGACGTTCTTCGGATTGCCGGCGACAGCGCGCGCTTCGTTCGGCGTCTATAACACCGAAAAGGATGTCGCAAGCCTGGTGGCGGCGTTGAAGAAAGCGCGCGAGGTGTTTGGCTGATGGACCTGAAAGATCTGTACCGCGATGTGATCCTGGATCACAACAAGCGGCCCCGTAACTTCGGGAAGCTGGAGTCGGCCGACTCGCGTGCCGATGGCCACAACCCGTTGTGCGGGGATCGTTTGACCGTCTTCCTGAAGATGGACGGCGATCGAGTCGAGGACATTCGCTTCGAGGGTAAGGGCTGCGCCATCTCGACGGCCTCCGCTTCGATGATGACGGAAGCCATCAAGGGCAAGGGTAAGGCGGATATCCACTCGCTGTATGACAAGATCCATACTTTGCTGACCCAACAGGATGCGGTTGCCGACTCTTCGCTCGGCAAGCTGGCTGCGTTGTCGGGCGTGCGTGAATACCCTGCGCGGGTCAAATGCGCGAGCCTGTGCTGGCACACGTTGAACGCGGCGCTCGCCATGGCTGCCCACGACGGCCATGTCAAAGAGCCGGCGACGGTCTCGACGGAGTAAGCCATGCGTACCCATGAGAACGAACCGTTTGTAGTCAATCGCGAAGTCAAAGCCGTGATCGTGCCGGCGGGCGTCGAGGTCAATTTGAAGCCGGGCCAGGCGGGATATATCACGCAGGCCCTGGGTGGCAGCTTCACCGTCTATATCGAAGGCAACCTGTTCCGGATCGCTGGTGATAACGCGGACGCGATTGGTAAGGAGGCCGTCAAAACTCCGGAGCTTCCGCCCAACTCGACCGAAGATGACGTGAAGAAGCTCGCCTGGGACCAGATGCGGACCTGCTTCGATCCGGAGATCCCGATCAACATCGTGGATCTCGGCCTCGTATACGAGTGCGACGTGACCCCGAATCCGGATGGCACGCGCGCCATCGCCATCGCCATGACACTCACGGCACCGGGCTGCGGCATGGGTGAGGTCCTGGTCGAGGACGTCAAAGACAAGGTTCAGCGCATTCCGACGGTGACTGCAGTCCGCGTGGAGCTGACGTTCGATCCGCCCTGGAATCAGAGCATGATGTCCGAAGCGGCGCGCTTGCAAACCGGCATGTTCTGAAGTGGAAGCGAGCCGCCAGCAATGAGTGCCGATTGGGTGGACGTCGGCAGTGCCGAGGCCATCGCAGACTCCGCTTCTTCCTCAGTAGATGTCGACGGCCTTGCCCTTCTTGTCGTACGCTGCGGTAGTGAGCTTTACGCTGTAGAGGATCGCTGCACGCATGACGGTGAGCCTCTCGAGGGCGCTGAAGTGGAGTCTTGTCAGATCATCTGTCCTCGTCATGGGGCTCATTTTTGTGTGCGAACCGGAGAGGCGCTCACGCCTCCCGCCTACGAACCTTTGCGGACGTTCAAGGTGCGGGTAGAAAACGGTCGAATCCTGGTGGAGAACCCTGCGTGAAGCGTCTGACGCTCATGCGCCACGGAAATGCACAATGGAAGGACCCGCAAATCTCCGACTTCGACCGGCCGCTGAACCGTCGAGGCACTTCTGAAGCCGAGGCGATGTCCCGGCGGCTCATTGAGCTGAAGCTCATTCCCACGTTATTGCTGAACAGTTCGGCTGTTCGCGCTCAACAGACCGCGGATATCGTTGCCCGGGAGCTGGGTGTGGCGGCGCGAAATCGGTACAGCGAGGAGTCGCTATACCTCGCACCGGCTGCTGACATCCTACGGGTGGTTCATACGATGGGGCCGCGCATTCCGCACCTGATGATTGTGGGACACAATCCTGGGATCACTGAGGTAGCCAATCTCTTTGCGCCTGGGCGGGCGATTGAAGAGCTGGGGACTGCGGCTGTGTGCTCGCTCACTTTTGACTCGCGGACTTGGTCTCATGTTGAGGCCAGTAATCTGCGCGATGCGCAGAGCGAGGCGCCCCCAGTGGGGTTATTCGCGCTTTGGGTTTGACGCGCCGGCGGGCGTGGCCGGCCGAGCCGGCCTAACACTCGGGGACGTTCACCGCGAGTCCGCCCTGACTCGTTTCCTTGTAGATGGTCTGCATGTCCAACCCGGTCTGGCGCATGGTCGCAATGACCTGGTCGAGTGACACCTTGTGTGTCCCATCGCCGCGCATGGCCAGGCGGGCTGCGTTGATGGCCTTCACCGCCCCCATGGCGTTTCGCTCGATACACGGAATCTGAACCAGCCCCGCCACCGGGTCGCAGGTCAGTCCGAGGTTGTGCTCCATTCCGATTTCGGCCGCGTTCTCGATCTGCTCGTTGGTGCCATGTAGCGCGGCAACGAGTCCCGCGGCTGCCATGGAGCACGCAACACCCACCTCACCCATGCAGCCCATCTCGGCTCCCGAGATCGAAGCGTTGCGCTTGTACAGCATGCCCATTGCCGCCGCGCAGAGCAGAAAACGCGCGATACCCGCGTCGTTGGCGCCTGGTTCGAAGCGCATGTAGAAGTGCAGGACGGCCGGAATGATTCCGGCTGCGCCGTTGGTTGGGGCTGTGACGACACGGCCACCGGCCGCGTTTTCTTCGTTCACAGCCAACGCGTAGGCGTTGACCCAATCCATCGCCTCCAGCGCCGAAACCCCCTTGCTCTCAGTCAATACACGGTACATCTTCGGCGCACGCCGGCGGACCTTCAAAACACCAGGCAGGACGCCTGTTTGTCGAAATCCACGCTCGACACAAGCCTGCATTACCTTCCACAGGTGTAACAGTCCCGCTTTGATTTCGTCTTCGGTTCGCCACGTCTTTTCGTTTGCAAGAATCAGCTCATACAACTCGAGCCCGTGCTCGCGGCACTGCGCCAACAACTCGGCACCGGAGCCGAACGGGTACGGTGGGACGGCATGCGCACTGACCTCACTGGCTTCGGCCTCGTCGCCGCGCACGATGAAACCGCCTCCAATGGAGTAGCAATCCTCTTCCCGCAGAACGCGCAGATCATCCGCCAGCGCCGTGAATCGCATTCCGTTGGAGTGGCGGGGCAGCCTTTCGTGGCGCATGAAGAGGAGTTGCATTGGCTCGTCGAAGGCAATGTCATGCTCGCCTAACAGGTTGATGCGGCCGGCGGTGCGGATCCGCCGCAGAATGGGCTCGATGGCATCCGGATCCACAGTCTCGGGCTCGGCACCTTCGAGGCCGGCCAGGATCGCGCGGTCGGTTCCGTGGCCGACACCCGTCAGGGCCAACGATCCATACAACCGCACTGCGATCTGGGTCGTTGCCTGGAGCAACCCATCCCGCTTCAAAGCGAGCACGAACTCGCGAGCGGCACGCATGGGACCCATGGTGTGGGAGCTGGAGGGGCCGATGCCCACCTTGAAAATGTCAAAAACACTGAGCGACATGATCGTATCCTCTTAGGTGCGGTCGCCTTCAGGCGACTGCCCTCAATTGCGGCCGCGCAGTCTCCTGAGCAGCTTGCGGCCGTGCTTGTCCGGGCGCTCGTCGGGCCGGGGAGTCAGCCCCGCCGCGACTTTCATCCGTGCGGCGAATTCCTCGCGACGCACCTTACTCGCCGGCGTTTCGTCATAACATCGGGCCGCCTCGCTTGCCGGGCCCCGGCGCAGCGGAATGGCGGTCACCACGCACTCGAATACAACCGTGCCGCGCGTGAAAGCTACGCTATCGCCGACTTGAAGTGCGCGTGACGGCTTCACACGCTCCCCATTGATGTGTACCTTGCCGCCGCTCACAGCATCCGCCGCGAGGGAGCGCGATTTGAACAGTCGGACTCCGAACAGCCAGCGGTCGATCCGTGAGGTGCCCGGCCCGGTTTCGGTGGAAGATTCGCCCATGCCGCCAGAGTATAATTGAACGCATGAATCCAGCTTTCATTGAACGGCTGCGAGCGGATCTCGCAGGGCTCAAGACCCAGGGCCTGTACAAGAGCGAGCGCGTGCTTGCGGGCCCCCAGGGCGGACTCGTCAGAACCGGCGACCGCGATGTCCTGAATCTGTGCGCAAACAATTACCTCGGGCTGGCAAATCACGCCGCCGTCCGCGAAGCAGCACACCGTGCCATCGATCGCTTCGGCTACGGCATGGCCTCGGTGCGATTCATTTGCGGTACACAAAGTGTTCATAAACAGCTCGAAGAAGGTTTGAGCCGGTTCCTCGGAACCGAGGACACCATCCTTTACTCCTCCTGCTTCGACGCCAATGGCGGTCTGTTCGAGACGCTGCTGGACGAGCAGGACGCAATCATCTCGGACGCTCTCAATCACGCGAGCATCATTGACGGCATCCGCCTGTGCAAGGCGCAGCGTCATCGTTATGCCAACAACGACATGACGGAGCTGGAGAATTGTCTAAAGGCGACACAGTCTGCTCGCACGCGGCTGATTGCCACCGACGGTGTGTTCTCCATGGATGGGACGATCGCCAACTTGCGTGGGATCTGCGAGCTTGCCGACCGATACGATGCACTCGTGATGGTTGATGACTCACACGCCACTGGGTTCATGGGTGCAACAGGGCGTGGCACACCGGAGCACTGCGGTGTTGCCAGCCGCATCGACATTGTGACCAGTACTCTTGGTAAAGCGCTCGGTGGCGCCAGTGGTGGTTTCATCTCTTCCCGCAAGGAAGTGGTTGATTGGCTGCGCAACCGCTCGCGACCGTACCTGTTTTCGAACAGCGTGCCGCCGGTGGTCGCCGGCGTCAGCCTGCGGGTGCTGGACCTGCTGGAGAACTCGCCGGAGTTGCGCGCGCAGTTGTTCGAGAACACCCGCCACTTCCGCGCCGGGCTTGAAAAAGCCGGTTTCAACCTCAAACCGGGTGAGCATCCCATCATCCCGGTGATGCTGGGCGATGCGGCCCTGGCCGGCCGGATGGCCGAGCTGCTTCTGCAACGCGGCGTATACGTCATCGGCTTTTCGTTTCCCGTGGTCCCGAAGGGCCAGGCGCGCATCCGCACCCAGATGTCGGCTGCACTGACACGCGAACAGTTGGATCGTGCGTTGGCTGCATTTACCTCAGTAGGCAAGGAACTCGGAGTTATTGCTTGAAGGCACTCGTCAAAAAGCAGGCAACACCCGGCATCTGGCTGGACGATGTGCCCGAACCCAAGGTCGGCCCCAACGATGTGTTGATCGAGATCGCGAAGACGGCGATCTGCGGTACCGACATGCACATCTACAAGTGGGATGCGTGGGCGCAGAAGACCATCCCGGTGCCCATGGCCGTGGGGCATGAGTACTGCGGGCGGATAGTTGAAATGGGCTCCGAGGTGCGGGGGCTGCAAATCGGTGACCGGGTCTCGGGTGAGGGTCACATCACCTGCGGCTATTGCCGCAATTGCCGCGCTGGCCGCCGGCATTTGTGCCGCAACACCGTAGGCGTTGGCGTGAATCGGCCTGGTGCGTTCGCGCAGTATTTGGCGATCCCTGCCGTTAATACTTTCAAGTTGACGGATGCCATCAGCGACGACGTCGCATCAATTCTGGATCCGTTCGGCAATGCTACTCACACCGCCCTCGCCTTCAACATGGTGGGCGAGGATGTCCTGATCACCGGTGCCGGCCCGATCGGCATCATGGCAGTCTCCATCGCCCGCTTCGTCGGCGCTCGCCACGTCGTCATCACGGACGTGAACGACTATCGACTCGACCTCGCGCGCAAGATGGGCGCCACCCGCGCCATCAACGTGACGCGCGAGTCGCTCGATAACACGATGAAAGACCTCGGCATGCAGGAAGGTTTCGACATCGGCCTGGAGATGTCAGGCAACGCCTCCGCGTTCCGTGAAATGGTGCGCACCATGAACCACGGCGGCTCCGTCGCCCTCCTGGGGATCCCTCCCGGCGAAGTCGCCATCGATTGGAACCAGGTGATCTTCAAGGGCCTGACCATGAAGGGGATCTACGGGCGCGAGATGTTTGAGACCTGGTACAAGATGGCTTCGCTCCTGCAGAGCGGGCTCAACTTGCAGCCCATCATCACTCATCATTTCCCTGTGCAGGAGTACATACAGGGGTTTGAGACTATGGGGTCGGGGCAGTCGGGGAAGGTCATTCTTGATTGGGCGACACTCTGAGAGTGGCTTGAGCTGACGGCGCCCTGAGTACCTAGCCCCGCCGGCTGGGCGGGTAGGAGCGCACGCCCAGCCGGCGGGGCTAGGCACTCATGCCGCCTGGCACATCAATCGTCGCGACTGGATTTGGCATCAGAACGGACTGAGGAGGCCGTCCGAGGTGCTGTGCTCCATGGAGCGCGCGGCAGAAGCGCTCTGAGCGGCGAGCCGATGCGAAAGCTCGGCGATGCGCTCATGCATCAGACGCTCCTCGAACTCCTCCATCGCACGGCGCGCGCACTCGGATTTGCTTACGCCCAAGCGCTTGGCAGTTGCCTCGATGCTGGCGGCCAAGGTCTTGGGGATGCGAAATGAAAAGGAGATGAGTTCGTCCATCTGTGCGGTACCAAGCGAGGACAGATCGTAAATCGCCAATACCCCGCAGAGGCGTCCTGAATGCATTAGCCCTTCGGCCGAGCGTGTCGCCTCATTCTTCCGCACGGCTGGAGGCTAATGCATTCAGGACTCGCCCAAGCACCGCGATCTTTGATTCTCCTAGTGCCGCTGCAACGGCGGCACTCCTAAACTCTTTCAAAGGCAAGCACTTAGCATAACGGCAGCGCGACTATCTGTATATAATGACAGGTATGCATGCCTATCTCAAAACTGATTACGCCGCATTGACAAGAGAAAAAACATAACCATAATGGTTACCCGTGCATGGAGAAACGAAACAAACCCGAGTGGTCGTTGACGCGAATCCATGACTTGGCAGCCCGACAAGCGATCGTTTACGGCAGCAGCCGTGTCCAGAATACGACCGGAAATTTGTGCTATGGCATCGAATCGGTCTGCGAATGCCTGTCGAGACTCACGCTCGATCATTTTCAGCACGCCGTGCGGTATTCCGATATTGAACCCTGGTTGGACGTATATCGGATCAAGTACCGCGGTCCAACCGACCACGACGATCTGTTGTATATCAAACTCAAACTGAATCGCGACTGCATTTTGATAGTGGTCTGCTCATTTCATTTGGAAGGTGCTCTGTGAACTTGTCTCCTACCTGCCCCGTTTGCGACCGAGGGTCTTTGGTTGCCGAGAAGTACTCTGATGACTTCCGACACAACAGCACGTTGGTGCGCGTTGATGATCTCGAGCGCTATCGGTGTGTTGCTTGTGGCGCCGATCCAATATTGACCGACCAGATCAAGCGCAATCAGCTGCGTATCTGCGATGCGAAAAGACGCGCCGACGGATATCTGACGAGCGCTGAGATAAAGGCTTTGCGCGAGCGCTTCTCTTTGTCACAGTCGGACGCGGCCGGCGTGTTCGGAGGTGGTGCCAATGCCTTCTCAAAGTATGAACGCGGCGAGGTCGTACAAAGTCTTCCGATGGACAGGCTCATGCGCTGTGTATTGGCTTTCCCGCTGTTGCTCAGCTTCCTGAGGAGAATTGCGCATCCGTCCGTGAATTCGAGTGCCACAGAAACCTCTACGATCACATCCGGCGTTTCGCTTAGCGACCCTTGGTATACCTCGAAACCCGTTCACGGCAGCACGGTCCTGGTTTCCAGACGCAACGTGCAATCTTCGGTGATCTGTTTGCCTTTGAAGAAAGTTGCATGAAACAGGCTGATCGCGAGTTGATCTCGCAGGCCGCCGCTGCATTGCGGATACGCGATGTCATGCTCAATCGGTGCAGCTTCAGCCGTCCGACACCGCCACCAGCGGATTTGGAATCTATCCAAGTCGAGCAACTCACGAAGCAAACAGTTCAGTATGTGCTCGGTGAGGCTCCGGACAGCGATGGGCGGCTTTCCAAGTTGCTGCAGGTCATCGTGGGATTGGGAGTCCGTATCACTGCAATGGAAGCTGAGAACGCTTCGATTTACTTCGAGATCGAAGCTGATTTTCTCGTCGAATATCAGATGATCGCTGAAGTCAGCGAAGGTGCCATCAAGGTGTTCGCAGACCACAACTCCGTGCACAACGTCTGGCCGTTCTGGCGCCAACATGTGTTTGATGTCGTTAGCCGCGGGCGTTTGCCGCACTTGGAAGTTCCGCTGTATAGCGTCTCGATAGCGCGTGCAGAATCTGAGCAAAGCAGCACTGGCTCTGCTACCGGTGGCACAGCGCCGAGTTGACGAGTCGCACCAACAACCCGCGGAGGTGCCCCGAATGCATGGGTCCTCCGGCCGGGCGTGCCGCCCTATTCTTCCCGCACGGCCGGTGCCATTGGCACCGCATCGGAATCCATGCTGAGGACGCGCCCGCTTGAACACTTTGGTCGAGCGATGGAATCGTTATTTTCGCTGTTTTGATAACGCACGTGTGTTTCGTCGATGAGATAGCGGTTGTGGGACCGAATACTTGCTGCGCCGCGATTCGAGCGCCGCGCCGTTGACGGACGCGATAGTTGGACACCGTAAGTTTCCCCGCAAGACCATCGCAAGATATTGCGCTTCGCACTCCTTCTCTGTTTCCCGCCTTACAACTCCACGCCATTTGCGTGCCCAATCTTCAATGCTACGTTGTTTGCTAGGGGGTATGCTTACCTCTGAGACAGTGTCGGAGTGGAGGGATACATTGAAGAAGATCGATTTGCATATTCATACTATCCCGACGTTCAGCGACGCCCCTTTCACGTTCAGCCTGGAAGCCTTCAAAAGATACGTCACGGAAGCGCGGCTCGATGCAGTCGCCGTCACCAACCACGATCTCTTCAACGGCGCGCAATACAAACAGATTCAACAATTCCTCGGGATCGACGTATTTCCCGGTATAGAAGTCAACGTGGAGAAGGGCCACGTTCTCATCATCACGGACCACTCCGATCTGCCCGACTTCGAGCCGAAAGCGGATAAGGTATCCAAGCGCATCACCAAGACCGGGGACACTATGTCCCTGGCGGAACTTCAATCGATCTTCGGCGACTTGGGAAAATATCTGGTCATTCCCCATTACGACAAGTCGCCCCCCGTCGTAGGCACTACGCTTGAGAAGCTTATGCCGTTCATATCCGCCGGCGAAGTCGACAGCCCGAAGAAGTTCATTCGCGCAATCAAGGACGCCTCCAAGCTGGCGCCAGTGTTGTTTAGCGACTCCCGCATGAAAGACAATCTCTCGCCCTTGCCCACAAGGCAAACCTATGTCGACTGCGGAACCATATCTCTTGGCGCGCTAAAGGCGTGCCTCAAGGATAAAGGGAAGGTTGCGCTTTCCGAACAGGATGGGAACCGCCTGTGGCAAGTGTTTGACAACGGCCAGAAGATTTCTACAGGACTGAACGTTCTCTTGGGCCCGCGCTCAAGCGGGAAGACGCATACCCTCGACGCAATCAACAACACAATCGAAAACGTCAAATACATAAAGCAATTTTCCCTCGTCCAGCAAAACGACGCTGCATACGAGAAGGAATTCGTGGGCAACGTCGAACGAAAGCGCAGCGCCGTCGCGGACGAGCATCTCCTTGGTTTCAAGCGCGTGCTCGAAGATGTTATGGACGTTGATATGACCGCCAACGGGAAGAGGATGGAGCGTTATATCGAGACGTTGCTTAAGTCCGCCGAGGAGACCGATCGGCACGATGCCTTCTCAAAGGCTACGCTCTTCAACGAAGTCGATTTTGCACTTGATAAGCCCAAGGTACTTTCCGATCTCATCGCGTCTGTCCGGCAGGTGATCGAGAACATGGAGTTCCGCACCGTTATCGAAAAGCACGTCCAATTAGCCGCTTTGAGAGCGCTTGCTTGTGAACTGATCGAGCTTCTTTGGGCAAAGACACTTGAAAACAAGAAGAAGGATGCTGTCAACACCATCATTAAGGACGTCAAGCAGGGACTAAAGCTCCACACGGCGGTAACGCAGGTTGAGGACGTGGGTTTGTACGAAGTTGCGATGGATGAGCGGCGGGTTCACCGGTTTACCGAAATAGTTGGCTTTCTCAAAAAGGAAGCCGTGATCCACGAAGAAAGCATTCAGGGATTTCGGGTCGAGGCGAAAAGGCAACCCTATACCGGTGCTGGCGAAATGAAGGACGCCAGCCGAGTCAAAACGGCTTTTGCCGATGCCTTTGCCCAGTATGACGCGCCTTACGACTATCTGAAGCAGTTGTTGGCAAAGGAGACTCTCCCTCGCGCCGAGCTTTATAGGCTCTTCGTGAAGATTACCTATCAGATTTTGAACAAGGACGGATTCGAGGTATCCGGGGGCGAGCGATCCGAATTCAGGCTGTTGCAGGAAATCGCGGACGCCCAAAACTACGAAATGCTTTTGATCGACGAGCCCGAATCCTCGTTCGACAACCTCTTCTTGAAAAGTGACGTAAACGAAATCATGAAGAATGTCGCCGCGACAATGCCGGTCGTTGTCGTAACCCATAACAACACAGTCGGCGCTTCCGTCGGCGCGGACTATGTCCTTTACACGAAGAAGGAGTTTGAGAACGGCCAGGTGGTCTATCGCATTTACTCCGGACACCCGACCGATAAAAAGCTTTACTCAATAGATGGAAAGATCGTGGACAACCATGACGCCGTGATGAACTCACTTGAAGCCGGCGCGTTCGCTTACGAACAGAGAAGGCAAGGGTATGAAGCTATTAAGCGTTAGGGACAACTGCGGCCACTACCGCAACGAGAACGGAGATTTCAACCCGATCGACAAGATCGGAAAGGAGGATTTGCTGCGCCTCGTTAATTGGGTGCTCCACGAAGACAAAGTGGAATTCGACCCGTACGATGAGAAGACCATCAAAAACCAGGCACATCAGATCATCTACAAAAGCGTCATTCGAAAGCTTCAAGACCTTCGCGATAGAAAACAGAAATTCCTCGATGAATCAGCGCGTATTTATCTGGATGACTATCAGAAATATCGAGATGATTCAGGCAAGTAGGTCCCTCCGCAAACGGTCCTTATCATCTTATGATCGTGCGTCGAGGGGGCGGTGCGTTCGTGTGTGATCAGGCGCAAGGCCTCGCGGAGCGCATCGTCTCGTCGTGCAGTCTGCCGACTACCCTGGGGGGACACGCACAAGAAGTGTGCCCGTCTCGCGCCCTAACTCAGATTGGCTGTGCCATGGGTGTGCCATGGCGAGGCAGGAATGCGGAGTGGCAAGCGCCGCAAGTGACTGATTTTTAAAGGACTGATAAACGGGCGCCGGACTCTTAATTTTCTGGCCAAGGCTGCACGCTGTAAAAAGCTGATGTCGCCAACCACCCGTGGAGGTGTCCTGAATGCATGGGCCCGCCGGCCGGGCGTGCCGCCCTATTCTTCCCGCACGGCCGGAGGGCCAATGCATTCAGGGCGCCGGCGTCTGACTGCGGTCTTGGTTCTTATTCAGCAGCGCAGAAGCAATAAGCAAACGCGTGGTAAGGCTGCTCGCTGAAGCGAGTAACCCGCTCCACTTCCCGCGTCAACGGATCAAACTTCTGCGCCACCCGCATCAGCGGGTTGGAAGTCAGGTCGGTTGAGATGAACGCTTTGACAGCCCGCGTCTTCATCTGCAACACCAGCTCCTGGGCCCAGGACAACTCGGGCTCCATGAACTCAACTTCATAGTCAGTGAGCTTGGCCCGGCGGGCCGCAGCTTTGGTGGCGTCGTCAAACGAACCCAAGCCGTCCACCAATCCCAACCGCTTGGCATCCACACCCGCCCAAACACGGCCCTGGGCGATGGAATCAACCTGCTCTCGCGTCTTCTTCCGTCCCGTGGAGACACGCTCCAGGAACACATCGTAGCCGCGCTCAATTTCGCTCTGGATGAGGGCCCGCGCTTCGGCACCCAACGGCCGGTCGAGGCGCATCTGCGACGCCAATGGGGTCGTCCCGACGCCATCAACATTGACCCCGATCTTCCCAAGCGTCTTATCGATCGTCGGAATGATCGCAAAGATGCCAATAGACCCCGTAAGGGTCGCCGGGCTCGCCCAGATCTCATCAGCCGGAGCCGCGATGTAGTACCCGCCTGAAGCAGCCAGGTCACCCATGGACACAACGACAGGCTTACCTGCCGCACGCAATGCCTGCAGCTCCCGGTAGATATGCTCCGAAGCAAGCACGCTCCCGCCCGGGCTATCGACACGCAAAACAACAGCCTGGATATCCTTATCCAACCGCGCCTGCCGGATCAGCCGAGCAGTTGAATCACCACCGATCGTGCCCGGCGGCTGATCGCCATCGAGGATCTCGCCCGAAGCGACAATCACACCGACATGTTTCTTGCCATCGCCATGGAGCTTCTTCTCCGCATGCGCGATACGAGCATAGTCCTGGGCATGCACGGCCTGGAACGAACCGTTGGTGTCGTCCTGGCCGACGAGATCGATCAGGCGCCGCTCTATATCCTGGCGCGACTTGATCCCCGTGATCAGCCCGGCCTGCAAGGCAACCTGCGCGGCATTGCCTCCGGCGGCGGGTATTGTCTTGGCAAGGGTGTTGACGTAGTTGGCGATGGCATCCGCGGGCAGTTTGCGCGCGCGGGTCATGGAGACCTGGTAGTTGCTCCACAAGACATTCAGATACGCGAGGCTCTCTTCCTTGTCCTCGGGCGACATGTCGGTGCGGGTGTAGGCCTCGACGGCGCTCTTGAACGCACCAACACGGAAAACATTGATGTCGACACCGATCTTGTCGAGCACCTGTTTGAAGAACATCCGATAGCGGCCGTACCCATCGAGCAGCACGAAGCCGAGCGGATCCAGGTAGATCTCATCCGCCTGGGCGGCGATGTAATAGCGTTCCTGGGTGAGCTGCGTGCCGAAGGCTATGACCTTCTTACCGGTGGCCCGGAATTCCCGGATGGCCTTGGCCAGCTCCTCGAGAGTGGGCTGACCGGCGCCGTCGAACTTCTCCAGATCGATGGCGAGGACCGGAATGCGCTTGTCCTTCGCAGCCGCCCGGATGGAGTCGACGAGGTCCCAGAGGAGAGTTTCCGGCCGGCCCTGGCCGCGCGCCTCCTGGATGGCCCGCTCCAGGGGATCGCCCGACATCTGCTCCACGAGCTGACCTTCCGGTGAGACCAGCAGCGCCGCTTTCGCAGGCACAACGGGCAGCGACACGCGCAGTGCCCCGAACACAAATCCGAAGACGACGAGCAGCGCAATCAGGTGCAGGAACTTGCGCAGCACGTCCAGGCCGCGCCACAGCCCCCACAGAATCGCCCGGACTATATGCATATTTGCGGCCTCCGGCCGACGCAAGGTACGGCCTCCGGCCGAACGGTCCTAACGACTAGATCTTCTCTTCGATTCTCGCTGCCTTGCCCGACAGATCGCGCAGGTAGTACAGCTTGGCGCGACGGACACTGCCACGACGCTTGATCGAGATGTCGCTGATGGCCGGGCTGTGTGTCTGGAAGACACGCTCAACGCCCTCGCCGTGCGAGATCTTGCGTACGGTGAACGAGGAGTTGAATCCGCGATTGCTGATCGCAATCACGACTCCTTCGTACGCCTGGACACGCTCGCGATCGCCTTCGACCACTTTCACTTGCACGACCACGGTATCGCCGGGCTTGAAGTCCGGCACGACGCGGGTCATGCGTGCTTTTTCGAGTTCCTGGGTAATCTTGCTCATAGTCATCATCCTCGATGTTCACCGCTCAGCGGTGACCAAAATCATTCAATCGTCCCCACCGCGCGTGCAGTGAGAAACTCATTCAGTAGCCGGCTCGCCTCGGGCGAGAGTTGCGTCGCGGCAATCAGGTCCGGCCGGCGCAACCACGTACGCCCCACCGCCTGCGCCAACCTCCAGCGGCGGATGTCGGCATGATTGCCCGACAACAACACCGGCGGCACGGCCAGCCCTGCAAACACTTCCGGTCGCGTGTAGTGCGGCCAGTCCAGCAGTCCCGCGGCAAACGACTCCTCGACACTCGAACGCTCGTCGCCCAACGCACCCGGCAGCAACCGCGCCACCGCGTCGATCACGACCAGCGCCGGCAACTCACCGCCGGAGAGGACATAGTCACCGAGCGACAGCTCGCGATCGATGCCCAGCGCCAGCGCGCGCTCATCCAAACCCTCGTAGCGCCCCGCGACCAGTGCGAACCCCGGCAATGCGGCCAGACTCTCCGCCTGACGCTGCCCGAAGGGCTCCCCCTGCGCGGAGAGATAAATTCTCGGGCTGCCCTGCGGCAACCGTCCCCGCGCCGCCTCGATCGCCGCCAGCATGGGCTCAGGTTTGAGCACCATCCCGGGGCCGCCGCCGTACGGTCTGTCATCAACCGTGCGGTGCGGATCGCTCGTATGCGCCCGCGGATCTTCCGTTCCAACACTCAACAGGCCGCGCTCGATCGCCCGGCCCACGATGCCGAACTTCAGCGCCCCGCTGATCATTTCCGGAAACAGCGTGACGACCTCGATCTTCATCGCCGAGAACCTATTCCAGATCGATCGGCCAATCCACCAGGATCAGTCCGGCCTCCACCTCGACCTTGCGCAGATGCTGGCGAGTGGCGAGCACCCAGTGCTCTTTTCCCGCTGCATCCTTCACTATCATCACCGGCCCGGTGGGCGCGTCAACAAACTGCGCGACGTTACCGAGCTCAACACCTTCGAGGTTGCGTACCGCCAGTCCCACGAGGTCAGCGCGATAGTGTTGGCGCTTTCCCGGTGGCGGCAACATTGCACGCTCCACCTCGATCACGGCGCCCGTCAAAGCAGACGCGGCATCGCGATCCTCGACTCCTTCCAACCGCGCGACCAGGCGGTCGCCCTGCGGATGCCCTTCGACTAACTTACGCGTCGATCGACTGCCCGAACCCACTCGCAATACCCATTCGGGATATTCGAGCAGGCCCTCGAGCGGGTCCGTGTAAGAGTCAACATGCATCCAGCCTTTGACGCCGAAAGGGGCGCCTATGCGGCCGAGTTCGACCCAACGTGCGGCCATGCCGCGGCCGCCTCCGAGATCAGGCCGTAGCCTGTTTCCGGTAGGAGGCCACGAGCGAGCGCACGCGGTCGGACTGCTGCGCACCCTTGCTGACCCAATAATCAATTCGCGGCAGATCCAGCTTCAGTTTCGGCTCGGCGCGACGGGCAATGGGATTGAAATACCCCACGTGCTCGAGGCTCAAGCCACCCTGCCGCTTGCGGCTGTCGGTCACTACCACATGGTAGAAGGGCTGATTGCGTGCCCCGCGCCGCGTCAGGCGTATGGTTACCATCGTCGATATTCTCTCGTTCGGTACAGAGCCGGGTGAGACCCGGCCCAAAAAGAGCGCGGATTCTACGTGCGTTTCGTGTCTACCGAAAGGGCCTCAGGGTCTTATTTTCAGTAGCTTAGCTCCTCCGGGGCACTTTAGCGTCCGGGGAAGCCTGGGGGCCCTCCACCGCCGCCCTTCAGGGCGCTCATGAGCTGGCGCAGCTTGCCGCCTTTCATGCTCTTCATGACGCGCTGCATTTCCATGAACTGCTTCAGCAGTCGGTTTACGTCCTGGACCTGCACGCCCGATCCGCCGGCGATACGGCGGCGGCGGGAGCCGTCGATAATGCCCGGCGCGCGGCGCTCTTTGGGGGTCATGGAATTGATGATGGCAATCTGCCGGCGCAGGTCACGGTCCCCCTGATCGGCCGAAATCGCCCCCGCCTTCTGCGCGGCAGCGGCGGGAAGCTTATCCAGCAGCGCCCCGACGCCGCCCATCTTCTGCAGCTGCTCGAGCTGGCTGCGCAGGTCGACCATGTCGAATCCCTTGCCCTTCACGACCTTGCGCGCGATGCGCTCGGCCTCTTGCGTATCGACCTGTCGATGGACCTGCTCGACCAGGCTGACCACGTCGCCCATTCCCAGGATGCGCGAGGCCATGCGCTCGGGATCGAAGGGCTCAAGAGCCTCGGTCTTCTCACCGACGCCCATGAAGACGATGGGTTTCCCCGTGATCTGGCGTACCGACAGCGCACCACCGCCGCGTGCGTCGCCATCCGCCTTCGTCAAAATCACGCCCGTCAGGTCGAGCGCCGCGCCGAACGCCCGAGCAGCATTGACGGCGTCCTGACCTGCCATCGCGTCAACGACGAAGAGTCGTTCCGCAGAGCTGACAGCGGCGTCGATCTCACGAACCTCCGCCATCAGGCTCTCATCCACGTGCAGTCGACCCGCGGTATCGACGATGAGAACGTCGAAAACTCCCCGCTTCGCCGCCTCAACAGCCGCCCGCGCAATACTCGCCGGAGCATCCTTGTCACTAGCCGCGAAATATTGCGCCCCGACCTGCTCGGCCAGGCGTTCGAGCTGCAGCATGGCGGCCGGTCTGCGAACGTCCGTGCTGACGAGCAGCACGCGCTTCTTTTCACGCTCGATCAGCCACCGTGCCAGTTTCGCCGCGGTCGTTGTCTTACCGGCACCCTGCAATCCGGCGAGCAGAACAATGATTGGAGGTTGAGCACGTAGATTGATGCCGGCGCGCGGGCCGCCCATCAGTTGGACGAGCTCGCGGTGCAGAATCCCGACGAACGCCTGGCCGGGCGTCAGGCTGGAAGCGACTTCGGCGCCCAGTGCCTTGGCCTTGACCGCCTCAATGAACGTCTTGATGACCGGCAGCGCAACGTCCGCTTCCAGCAGCGCGATGCGCACTTCGCGCATGGCCTCGCCAATGTTGTCCTCCGTGATGCGGCCCCGACCCCGCAGGCTCTCAATGGTGCGGGACAGGCGGGAGGTGAGATTGTCGAACATGGCGTTTCCGGCTTAGCTGAACGTAAAGGGCGTCGGGTCGATTATAGTCCGGCAGGGTCTGCTCAGATCGAGGAACACTGCCTTGGACGATGCCCCGACGATTGGATTGCTGTGCGCGCTGTTCTTTCTGCTGGTCATCATCGCCTTCTCTTCCGGCACGGAAGTGGCGATGCTCTCGGTGAACCGCTACCGGGTTAAGTACCGGGCACAGCAGGGGCAAAGCACCGCAAAAGTTCTGGAGCGGCTGCTTCAGAAACCGGACGACTGGCTGGGCGCGAACCTGGTGATCCTGGCGGCCGCAAGCGTGTTCGCCTCGGCTATCGCGACGATCCTGGCTCAGCGGACTGGCTACTCGATTGCTGTGCCGCTAACCGGCTTCGCGCTGACCGTCGTCGTGATCGTCTTCTGCGAGCTGACGCCAAAGATTTACGCCGCGACCTACCCAGAACGGGTCGCCCTGAACGCAGCACTCATCTACCGCGCGCTCGTACTCGTGGCACGCCCGGTTCTATGGCTGACCAACAAGATGGCGTACGGACTGTTGAGGGTCTTTGGTGTTGGCAAAACGTCAAGGGCCAACCAGTCGTTGAGCAGTGAGGAGCTGAGAACGGTGGTCGCCGAGGCTGGCCCGCTGATTCCAGCCCGACACCGGCAAATGCTGTTGTCCATCCTGGACCTCGGGCAGGTGACGGTGAATGACATCATGATCCCGCGCCAGGAGATCTCGGCCATTGACGTTCAGGAGAACTGGGACGACATCCTCGACCAGCTTCGTCAGACGCCCCACACGCGCCTCCCCGTCTATGACGGCGAACTAGATAAGCTCCTTGGAATTCTGCACATGAAGCGAGTTGCCCAGGAGCTCGCACGCGGCACTCTGACGCGCGACAAGCTGATCGAAGTGGCCATGAGTCGGGAGCCCTACTTCGTCCCCGAAAGCACGGTGCTGACGGTGCAGCTCTCGCAGTTCCAACGCAACCGCAGGCGCCTCGCCTTCGTCGTCAACGAGTACGGTGATATCGAGGGCCTCGTTACTTTGGAGGATATCCTCGAGGAGATTGTCGGCGAGTTCACTACTGATCCGGCAACTGTGATGCACAAGGACATACACGCGGAGAAGCCGGGGATATTCATAGTCAACGCCAGCGCGACAATCCGGGCCGTGAATCGCGCACTTCAATGGCATCTGCCCACCGACGGCCCCAAGACGATCAACGGATTGCTGCTGGAGCAGCTCGAGACCATTCCGGACCCGGGAACCACTTTGAAGGTCGGTGATTACCAGTTCGAGGTGCTCCAAATTGCCGATAACGCCATCCGCACAGTCAGGATCTACGCCCCGGCTACGGACGAAGTCACTGCGACCGGCTGAACGCGGCTTCCAACGCCTCGCCAACACGGCTGACTCCGACCACCCGCAGCCCGTCCAAAGGCTTTCGCGGCAAGTTCTCTTTTGGAACGATCGCCACCTTGAAGCCCTGCTTCTGTGCCTCCCGCAGCCTCTCCTCACCGTACGCAACCGGACGGACCTCACCCGTGAGCCCGATCTCCCCGAAACAGATGAGAGAGTTGGGAATGGTCTTGTCGCTCAGGCTGGAGGCGAGAGCCAGGACCACCGGCAGATCCCAACCCGTCTCACTGATCTGAATGCCGCCCACGACATTGACGAACACGTCGTGCTCCTGGAGGGAAACCTGCGCGTGGCGGTTCATAACCGCCAGCAACATGGCCACGCGGTTGGAGTCCAGACCCTGGGCGATGCGCCGCGGTGCACCAAAACGCATCCGGTCAACCAACGCCTGCAACTCGATGAGGAGTGGGCGGCCGCCCTCCCGTGTCACGGTAACGATGCTTCCCGCAGCAGGCTCAGGAGCGCGCGCGAGGAAGATGGCAGAAGGGTTGCGTACCTCCCTCAGGCCACCCTCGGTCATCGCGAAGAAACCCAGCTCGTTGACAGCTCCGAATCTATTTTTCGTGGAGCGAACGATGCGAAATCGGCTGCCGGCTTCGCTCTCGAAGTAAAGAACTGTATCCACCAGATGCTCGAGCATCCGGGGACCGGCTATTGCTCCCTCCTTGGTGACGTGCCCGATGATAACGACGGCCGTGCCTGTAGACTTGGCATACCTTACGAGTTCTGCAGTACATTCACGCAGTTGGGAAACGGCGCCGGCGCTCGCGGTGACTGTGTTCGATTCGATTGTCTGGATAGAATCCACCACCAGCAACGTTCCCTTCACCTCGGAGGCCAACGCAAGAATGGCATCGAGACTCGACTCCGCAACGATCTGGAGATGTTGTCCATCGATGCCTAGACGTTGGCCCCGCAGAGCGATCTGGGAGACGGACTCCTCACCGCTGGCGTACAGCACGGCGTTGGTCGTGGCGACATGGGAGGCGACCTGCAGAAGCAGCGTCGACTTGCCAATTCCAGGATCTCCTCCCAACAAGGTCACTGATCCGGGTACGATGCCGCCACCCATGACCCGGTCCAGTTCCTCTTGGCCGCTTGCGAGCCGCTTCTCGACACCGGCCAGGGCGGCATCCAGCCGCCGCGGCGCCGCGGCATCCAACTGTCCCCCGGACGACCGCCGGCCCATGGCAGCGCCCTTGCCCGCCCCGCCCCGGACGTTGGCGGCGCGCTGCTCGAGCGTGTTCCACTCCGCACACAGGGGACACTGCCCCTGCCACTTCAAGGTTTCGCCACCGCAGGCGCTACAGACAAATACGGGACTTGCGCGGGCCATCTATGCGCTCAGGTGTCAACTCGTTAGGATGCGCGCCCATGCCCGGGCACTGAATGACAGGTTTGTGACCGGTCACCTGCACTGCAACGGGGCCAATGCTAGCGTATGCCGGCTCGAACCGGGGACGGGAAAGTGACGCGTATCACATTTAGTGGGCCGTATGAAGGTCAGGACAGCGCATGAGCCTGAAAGGCAGATTGCGTTTCGTCGGCCTGACGGATACAGGCAAGGTCCGCGAGCACAACGAGGACACCATAGCGTTCGATGCTGACATCGGACTGCTGGTATTGGCGGACGGCATGGGCGGCTACAACGCCGGCGAGGTCGCCAGCGGCATCGCGGTGAAGACCATCGTGAACCTCGTCCGTGAGCAGGTCGAGCGAGAGGATTTGAACGTGCAGGACCGTGATTCGGGGCTATCGCGCCCGACCATCATCCTGCGCGATGCGATTCATCGGGCGAACAAGATCATATACCAGACCGCGCGGACACAGCCTCAATGCGAGGGCATGGGAACTACGGTGGTTGCGGCATTGTTTTTCGACAACAAGATAACCATCGCCCACGTGGGCGATTCGCGGCTGTACCGTCAGCGCAGCGACAAGCTCGAGCAGGTCACGATGGACCACTCGCTGCTGCAGGAGCTGGTGGACCGCGGCTTTTATTCGGCGGAAGAAGCGCAGCGTGCCGCGAATAAGAACTACGTCACACGCGCCCTGGGCGTCGAGCCCAACGTTGACGTCGAGATCCAGGAAGTGCCCGTCCAGAAGGGCGACGCCTACATGCTGTGCTCAGACGGCCTGTCGGACATGGTTGAAGATGAAGATATTCATTTAACCATAAACACCTTTAATGATAATCTGGATACGGTTGCCAAGCAGTTGATTCAACTGGCGAATGACAATGGCGGCCGGGATAACGTGTCAGTGGTCATGGCACACATCCTGGAACCATTTCCGGCACGTACGCGAATTTTCGACAAGATCCTAGGCTGGTTCGGCTGAAGAGGCTAAGCACATGGCAAGGTTGGTCTTGAGCCTGGATGGCCAGGTGATGGCGGAATACAACATGAACAAGGAGCGGTACACGATCGGCCGCCTCCCGGACAATGATATCCGCATCGACAACGCTGCCGTCAGCGGCCATCACTCGTTGATTATCAACATCCTCAACGATTCGTTCCTCGAGGATCTGAACAGCACGAACGGCACCTACGTCAACGGCAAGCTGATCAAGAAGCATGCCCTGCAGCATGGTGATGTGGTGACCGTCGGCCATCATCAGCTGCGCTTCGTCGAGGACGACGAGGCCCAGGACGAATTCGAGAAGACGATGGTGATTCAGCCGTCGTCACGCCCTGTCGAGAAGGTACGAGCGGCCAGTGAAGCGGCGGAGAAAGCATCCCCTGCTCTATCGGCTACCGGCAAGACACGCGCTCTCAACAACGACACGGCGGCAGCCGCGCTCAAGAAGGCGAAACTACAGGTTTTGTCCGGTGCCTTCGCGGGTCGCGAGCTCGAGCTCAGCAAAGCACTGACCACCCTCGGACGCCCTGGCGTCCAGGTTGCCGCCATCACGCGGCGAGCCGAGGGGTACTTCATCGTTCACGTCGATAGCGGCAAGGACAATGACTTTCCGCTGCTGAATGGCAATGCCATCGGGGCACAGGCCACCCGGCTGGCTGATAACGATGTCATTCAGCTTGCGGGCGTGAAGATGGGGTTTTTCGTCAGCTGATTGGCTGACCCCGCCACCGGCGGTGGACTACCCCGCCCGGTCGGCGTTGAGGTAAACACGCGGGACGCGCGTGTTGATGCTGGTCAGTATTTCGTGGGGAATCGTGTTCGCCCAGGAAGCCAGCTCCTCGATACGGATGGCGTGCTCTGCGGCGCCTCCGTCAGCAGTGCCGAGAAGCACCACCTCATCCCCGTTGTAGGCCGTCCCAGAGCCTATATCCACCATGATCTGGTCCATGCAGATCCGGCCCACTACAGGCACCTGCTGCCCACGGACAATGACTTTGGCCCGACCGCTCATGGCACGCATGTACCCGTCACCATAGCCCACCGGCAGGGTCACAACGCGCGTGTCGGTTGCAGGCCGCCAGGTCGAACTGTAGCTCACCGGATTGCCCGCCTTCACCACCTTGAAAAACACAACCTCGGTGACCCAGCGCAGCGCTTGCTTCACGGGCAACGTCACAGACAGTTCCAGGGACGGGCTCGAGCCAAACAACAGGATGCCCGGTCGCACTATGTCCAGGTAGCTCTGCGGCATCTGCAGGATGGCTCCCGAGTTGGCCGCATGCCGCAACGGACTGGGTAGTGAGCGACGCTCATAAAAGCTCAGGACTTCCTCGAAGCGCTCCAGCTGCAGCCGGGAATGAGCCAGGTCCGGCGCATCCGCATTCGCGAAATGGGTGAAGATCCCTTCGACTTCCACATTGCGCACCTGCAAAGAAGCCTCGAGGAGCCGCTGTGCGCTATACCAGTGTGTGCCGATGCGCTCCATGCCGGTGTCTACTTTGAGGTGCACCCGGGCTTTGACGCGCTTCGCAACCGCACATGCCTCTATCGCCAGCAGCTTGTCCACCGAGGATGCGGTGAGGGTTAGATCCTGCTCGAGGAACCGGGGAATCTGCGCACCTACCAGCCCTCCCAGCACGAGCACCGGGACGCGCAACCCTGCCTTGCGAAGACGCACGGCCTCTTCCAGGTAAGCGACGGCCACGGCAAACGGTTGCTCGCGCTCGAGCATTTTCGCGACCGCCACGAGCCCGTGGCCATATGCATTTGCCTTGAGGACCGGCATGACACGTGCGGGAGCCACGTGCCCGGCAATGATGCGATAGTTTTCCCGCAGGACCGCGAGATCTACCTCCAGGTGCGTCGGTCGCAGCGCAGCCGTGGGTGTGTTGGATTCGTTGCGACCGGGCGAATTCACGCCGCTTCGGTCCGGATCAGCCGGTTCACCGCAGCACGCCCTCGCCATACGCATCGGGCACGTAGTTGGCAAAGCGCGTGAACTGGCCCTGGAAGGTCAGCACGAAGGTACCGATCTCGCCGTTGCGGTGTTTGACCAGGTCGATTTCCGCGATGCCTTTCTTGGTTGTCTGGCGGTCGTAGACTTCTTCGCGGTAGATCAACAGGATCATGTCTGCATCCTGCTCGATCGCACCTGAGTTATGACTAACAATACCATCAGCCAACCAACATGACGTGTCAGGGACTGTCAGATCAAACACATCCTCTTCACCAACCAACTCAACAGTCAGGATGCGATCCCAAAAGATGTCATTCTCGGACATTTCCTTCAACAGGCGATCATCGAGTATGTGCGCGTATTTCGCCATCAGGGGACGCGACGGAGCATGCCTGAAACTGACATTCGTTTGATTCAACATCACAGCCATTTCGCGCCGTGATACGCCCTGCTGCTGCATCAGGAAGCGCACTCGCCACACCATCTCCTCCGGCACAGTATCCACGTTGGTGTTGGCCTCGATGCCATCCAGCGCAGCTGTCAGCGCCTGTGCCGGGCCTACACGTGGCCCGAATGCGCCCACCCGGTCGAGAAACAGCATCTGCTTCTCAACACCGTGCACCCAGACCATGTGAACCGGATTCTTGTAGCCGGAGGTTACTGTTTGAATTCGTGCGACGATGCCGAGGCGCAGCAACAATGCCGCGACGTCATCGGCCAGACCGCGGCTGCAGGTGGAAAAGTGGACGCCATGTCCGCCTTTTTGACCCGGCTTGCGTGCCGAAATCGTGCCGTCAGTGGCCCACAGGTGCCGCAGGAATAGTCCGACCTGCTCGTTCGAAAGCTTGAAAACCGCTGCGGGAATGCGCTTTTCCGCCGACCGCTGACCGAAGATACCGAGCTCGCGCAGCCACAGATTGACGCCGGCGGGCCTCCAGCGGTTGCCATTGCCCGACAGCAGAAGCTGGTGCCAATTGCCACGACCGGCATAACGTGTCACGGTCATTCCGAATTCGGTCTCGGCTGCGCGGCGTACCAGTTCGCTACATGCTTCAGAGCCGGTCGTGTACCTCATCGGTTGCTGCTTGAGGAAGCTGCCGTCGCCAATGAGGTGCGCAAGCAAAGCGACCCGATCATCGGGCCACTTGTCGGGAGTCTGCGGCTCGGGCAACTGACGGGCCAACGCCAGCCGATCACCAGGTCGAAGATCGCTCACTTCTTGCCAGCCGAAGGAGCAATACAGACGATGCTTACCCGTAGCGCGTATCTTCCGTCCGCTCGCAAGCTTCAGCTCGTAAACGGGCTTCTTGCCAACTTTCCAGACCAGGTCCGATTTCGCGTGCGTGATGCGGCCGTCCTGAGTCATCGACACGACCTCGGGAGTCTGCCCTACCAGGTCCTGGATCGGCACACGCTGACCGTCCGCCAAGCACACCAAAGTATCGCCGGTGACGCATTCGCGCAAATCCGACATCACCGGTTTCTTGTTCTCGCGCTGCTCGACACCGCGATTCAACTGCGACAAGGCGATGACGGGGCACGTCAACTCCTTGGCGAGAACTTTCAGTCCGCGGGAGATTTCGGCTATCTCGGTGGCGCGGTTTTCTTTGTTACCCGGAACCTGCATGAGCTGCAGGTAGTCGACCACAATCAGATCGAGTCCATGCTCGCGTTTGACACGGCGCGCGCGAGCTCGTAGCTCGGTCGGTGTGAGCGCGGGAGTCTCGTCAATGAAGATCTTCGCTTCTGACAACTGACTCGTGGCACTGGTGATCCGCACCCAGTCGTCGTCGGAGATTTTGCCGCTGCGCAGGTTGTGCAAGGGCACGCCGCCGATGGAGGACAGCATGCGGGTAATCACCTGCTCGGAAGGCATTTCCATGCTGAAAATAGCCACGGACGCCTTGGTATTCTGGGAATGAAGCGCCGCGTACTCCGCCATGTTGACGGCAAGTGTCGTCTTACCCATCGACGGTCGGCCGGCGACGATCACAAGATCGCCGGGACGCAAACCGCCGGTCATCTTGTCGAAATCAGTAAACCCTGTAGGCAGCCCGCGCAGCTTGTCAGGATTGGCGTACGCATCATCGATCTGGTCGATGACGCCGGGCAGCAGTGAGCGAACCGCCTGGGCGCCTTGTTTGCCGCGGAAGCCCATTTCCGCGATCGCGAATACTTTCTGCTCGGCCTGGTCGACGAGCTCGCGTGCGGTCTCACCCTCGTTATTGAAAACGGCGGAGGCGATCTCGGTACCGGCGCTGACTAGCTGCCGCAATATCGAGCGCTCGCGCACGATATCCGCGTAGGCACGCACATTCGCGGCCGAGGGTGTGTCACGTGCGAGAGAACCGATGTAGGAGAGGCCACCGGCCTGCTCCAACTCGGAACGCCGCTCCAACTCACCGACCACGGTCACTACATCGCTCGGCTTCGATGTGCCGGCGAGGGCTGCGATGGCCTGGAAAATCAGCTTGTGATCGGGGCGGTAGAAGTCTTCCGGGACGACGACGTCAGCAACGTTGTCCCATGCCACAGGATCGAGAAGCAGGCCGCCCAAGACGGCCTGCTCGGCTTCGATTGAATGCGGTGGCAGCGGCGCATCCGCCAGCGATAGTGAGCCGGAATCTCGGCGCACTTTGGCGGGACCGGCCACCGTACGAAGACCCGCCGGAGCTTATTCTTCGGCGACGATCGTCACTGCCAACGGCACATCGATATCGGCGTGCAGGTGCAGAACAACCGAATGATCACCAACCGTCCGCAAAGCGCCGTTCGGCAGACGAACTTCGCTGCGCTCGATCTTGATCCCCGCCTTGGTGGCAGCTTCCGCGATGTCAGCCGTGCCGATGGACCCGAAGAGCTTGCCCTCGGTGCCCGCCTTGGACGGGATGACGAGTTTGAACTCTTTGAGAGCCGTGGCGCGCTCTTCCGCCGAAGACAACTGCTCGTGGGCTACTTTCTCGAGCTCCGCACGTCGCGCCTCAAAGCGCTTCACGTTGTCCGGAGTAGCCACCGTGGCCTTGCCCTGCGGCAGCAGGTAGTTGCGGCCGAAGCCGGACTTCACTTTCACGCGGTCGCCGATGTTGCCGAGGTTGGCGACCTTCTGGAGAAGAATGATTTCCATTTAAGTACGCCTCAATGCTGGTCGGTGTACGGCAGCAGGGCGAGGAAGCGTGCGCGCTTGATCGCAACAGCGAGTTGGCGCTGATAGAACGACTTCGTGCCCGTGATGCGGCTGGGGACGATCTTGCCCGTCTCAGTGACGTAGCCCTTCAACGTGGCGAGATCTTTATAGTCGATGTACTTCACGCCCTCGGCTGTGAAGCGGCAGAACTTCTTGCGGCGCGAGAAACGGCCACCGCCGCTACCGCCACTTCCACCACCGGGGCCGCCACGGTCACCACGGTCTCCACCGGAGCCGCCGCCGCTGCCACCCATTCCACCGCCGCCGCCACCACCACCTGAACGTTCTCTGCTCATGGCCATTTGAAAATTCCTCTACGAGTCGATGCTGTCAGTACGTTTGATGCGCGAGTCCGCGCTTCAGACGTTGTCGCCAGCAGGGCTGTCATCGTCATCGGTCGCCGCGACAGGGTTATCGTCGCGGATGCGACGCGGCGGCCGATCGCCGTCATCATCGCCATCATCGCGCCGATCGCGCCGCCGGCCACCGTCACCCTCTTCGTCCGCGGCCTTGGCCATCGGTGAAGGTTCGGTCACTGCAGCGTCCATGTTGACTACGAGGTGACGCAGCACCGCGTCGCTGAAGCGAAACGCGCCGGTCAGGTCGTTCAACGTCTTCTGGTCGCACTCGATGTTCATCAGAACGTAGTGCGCCTTGTGGACTTTGGCGATGGGATAGGTCAACTGACGTCGACCCCAGTCTTCCAGGCGATGCACGCGGCCTTCACCGGCGGCGATCATGCCCTTGTAGCGCTCGATCATGGCGGGCACCTGCTCGCTCTGATCGGGATGGACGAGAAAAACGATCTCGTAATGCCTCATGGTTCCTCCTTACGGATTTGGGAGCCGCCCGTCGCGAGGCGCTGCGGGGTGCGGCAAGGAGACCTACGTTTACGGCACCTGCCGCAGGCGTAGCACCCTCGTTTCCGAGGGGGCGCGAAGGATACACAATTGAGGGGGTGGGTGCCAGCGGGGCGCGCACCGGGGCTCGGCGGTGTGCGCCGGTTGGCGGGGCGCGGGGATTGCGGTTGGCGGGCGCCGACGTTTTGGAGCCGGCCGCGTCACGGTGGCCACCGGCGATCGGCCGCGGCGGGCGACTCAGCCCCCTAGCCCATGGCCGGCACCGTCCGCTGCCTTACCGCCTCATAAAGGAGCATTCCGGCGGCGACCGAGACGTTCAGGCTCTCGACCGTGCCTAGCTGCGGCAACCGGACCATCCAGTCGCACGTCTGCTTGGTCAGGTGGCGCAGCCCTGACCCCTCGGCCCCGAGGACCAGTACTGTGCCGCCTTTGAGGTCCGCTTCGTGGGCCGGCTTGGCACCGTCTGCGTCGGCCCCGACCACCCAAAGGCTGGCCTCTTTCAGGAGCTTCAGGGTGCGCACGAGGTTTGTCACAGCAACCACCGGGGTCGTTTCCGCCGCACCGACTGCCACCTTTCGCACGGTTGCAGTTAGTTGCGCGGCTCGATCGCGCGGCACGATCACGGCCAACACTCCGCAGGCATCGGCCGTGCGAAGGCAAGCGCCCAGGTTGTGGGGGTCTTGCACGCCGTCCAAAGCCAACAAGAGTGGGTTCTTGGCAGTCTGCAGAGCTTCGAGCAGGTCGTCTTCCGACCAGGGAGGCAGTGGCGCGATCTCCGCCACGACGCCCTGATGCGCTACGTCTCCAAGATTTTTGCTCAGGGCGTGCGCATCGATGCGCTGAACTGGACGTCCGTGCTTTCGCGCCAGTTCCTCGATTTCCCGTACGCGCGGATCGTCGCGCCGATCAGCCAGCCGAATTGTTACAACACGCTCCGGATGCCGTTGCAACAGCACCCGTACCGGATGCACTCCGTAAATGATCTCGGTGTCTTTCAAGCGCGTTCAACCAGAAACGTCTTCGACGAGATCCAGGTCAATGAGACCCTCGATGGGATTGACCGAGGTGACAATGACTCTGATGTGCGCACCTGTTCTCAGGCGCCGCCCTCTTCGCTGACCTGTCCAAGCGTGCCCGTCGTCTTCCATTACGTACTCGTCATCGCGGAGATTATCGAGGTGAAGCAGTCCATCCACTGCGACGTCCAGAATCTGCACAAAGCATCCGAATTCCACGACGGTAGTGATGATGCCGTGGAATGTCTGGCCGATGCGCTCACGCAGGTACGAGCATTTTAGGAACGTCGCGACATATCTGTCCGCTTCGTCAGCACGCTTCTCGAGCTTCGAAGTGCTCTCGCCCAAACCCGCCAACTCATCTGCCCCATATTGCACACCCGCTTCACCGCGCGCGCCGATCAACGCCTTCAGCGTTCTATGGACGACTAGATCTGGATATCGTCGGATCGGGGACGTGAAATGTGCGTAGTGCGTCAGCGCGAGCCCGAAGTGCCCGATATTCGTGGGCTGATACACAGCTTGAGGCATCGCACGGACGACCAGCGACTCGATAAACGGTCGCGCCTCGGAATTCCCAAGCCGACGTGTAATGGCCTGCAAATCGCGAGTCGTGACCGTCTCAGGAATCGGTGCGTCAATACCAAGGGCATGCAACGTCGTCTGCAACCGCTCGAGCTTTTGCTCTTCCGGCGTTCCATGGACGCGATACAGCGTTGGCGTACGCTTTTTGGCTAGCTCCTGGGCAACTGCCACGTTCGACATGATCATGCACTCTTCGATCATTCTGTGAGCATCGTTCCGCACGCGCAGCTCAATGGCTCGGACGCGCTCACTGGAGTCGATAACAAACTCGGCTTCCGCCGCGTCGAAATCCAACGCACCTCGACGCCCACGCGCCTTTAGAAGGGCGCGATAGACTTCAACGAGAGGCAGAAGCGGCTCGACCAGGGAACCCAATTCCTCGCGCGCAGCAGGACGCCCTTCGAACAACGCCTCGTAGGCTTGGGTATACGTGAGTCGCGCAGCTGAGCGCATCACTGCTGGGTAAAACCGCGCGGACTTCAATGCGCCGTTCTTCGTGATCACCATATCGGCCGCAAAGCACAGGCGATCCACGCGCGGTGCCAGCGAGCACAAGTGGTCTGAAAGTGCGTGCGGCAACATGGGTATGACGCGCGTCGGAAAATAAACCGAGGTGCCACGCTCGCGCGCTTCCGTATCAAGCGAGCTTCCAGGACGTACGTAGTGACTGACGTCCGCAATCGCGACAATCAGTCGGTAGCCGTCCGGGTGCGGCTCAGCAAAAACGGCATCGTCGAAGTCACGTGCAGTCTCACCATCGATAGTCACCAGCGGGGTTGAGCGCAGATCCTCACGGCTATCAGCTTCCGCTGGATCAACCTGATCACCCCACGCCTGCGCTTCGCGCAGCGTCGCTGATGCGAAATCGTGTGGTAAATCGAAGCGAGCGATTGCGGATTCGGTCGCCAGCTCCACGGGACGATCTGGGTCTAGTCGTTTCACTACGACCGCTTGCGCCGGCGCAATGGAATTCGCGTGCTTCGTGATCCGTGCGATGACCCAGTCGCGGCTGCGAGCGCCGTTCAAGTCACCGTATGACACCGCACAGTGGAGCTGCAGTCGGCGGTCTGCGGCGTTGACCCACGCGCTTCGCCCCTGTACGTCGACCGTTCCAAGGAACTCCTTGATGCCGCGGGAGACGATCTGCTCCACCGAACCTAGCCAGCGATTGCTCGAGTCCTGCGCCAGCTTCACCCTGAGGCGATCGCCGTGCATGACCCCCCTCATTTCGTTGGGCGGGATGAAGACGCTGTCCTTCAACCCGTCGACCCGTAGGAAACCGTAGCCGGCGCGGTTTGCGCTTACGACGCCTTCAACTGAGCTGCCGACGTGAGCGCCGGAAGTGTCCTGGGCGCCGCCTCTAGCGGAGCCTCCTCTAAAGGAGTCGCCCTTGCCGTCTTTGGTCCGCGTGTGGCCATTGCCGCCGCCGCGCATCTTGGGCGCACCGCCTGAGGAGCGGACGCCGGGGCCGCGCGAAACATTAGGTCCCGACGACGTCGATGACCTTGAGGGGTGCGGGCCGCGCGCACCGCTGCCGCTGCGGGCGCCGCCGCCTTCCGAAGAACGTGAATCGTGCCCGTCACTTGCACGCGCACCGCCTCCGCTCGAGGAGCGGGACCCGCGGCCGCCTGTGCCAAACTTGCCTCTACGCGCTTTCAATTGACAGCTCCCGAGGCCCTGCGTAGATTTCGCCGCCTTCCAGCAGCCTTCGCTTGCCCTGCCCGGGTGGCGGAATTGGTAGACGCACTAGTTTCAGGTACTAGCGGGTAACACCGTGGAGGTTCGAGTCCTCTCCCGGGCACCAGTCGGCTCTTTCCAGCGCTTCTCACGCCGGTTCGCCAGGTTTCAAATGCGCTCTTAAGCGCTTGTTCTATATTCAATTTTCTCTTCTTAAGTGATCTCAGGAGGACGCTCCTGTTTCCATCCCAGCCCTATTTGGTAGCGGGTGGATTTCCGGTCGGTTACCCACCAGAAGCCCACCCGCCCGTCCCGTGTAAAGGGGCCGACGGGAATCGCCGTACGCAATGCGCGGGCCCGGGATCGAGCTTACAAGCTCGCCGATGGACGCGGATTGTGCCTGCTTGTGCAGCCGAACGGGTCGAAATGGTGTCGAATCCGCTATGACTGGGACGGCAAGGAAAAGCTGCTGTCCATGGGCACGTACCCGGACACGAGCTTGGCGGACGCCCGAAAGCGTCGCGATGGAGCTCGCCAAAAAACCGAAGCGGGCACCGATCCGGGCGCGCAGCGACGTCTGAGTGAGGGTGCGCCGGATCGAACCTTTGAAGCGGTCGCCCAGCATTACTTGGCAGGAATGGAAAGGAAGGTCCTGTTAAAAAAACGCTCGCCCGCGACACTTAGAAAAGCGCGCTGGGCCTGCGTGTGTATGTCTTCCCCTATTTGGGGTCGAAATCGATCGATTCAATATCGACCCAAGAACTTTTGGCGGTTCTCAAAAAGATCACCCACCCCACCCAAGTAGGCGGGCTGCTGCGCGCCATTGATCGCTACAGCGGACGCCGACTCACACATCGTGCGCTCAGCCGCAAGGCGAGCTCCCCGTGCTGTTCATCGCTGCAGGGCAGATACAAATGGAACGTGCGCGGGCTCAGTTTCCTTGACGAGCTGCATTTTCGAGCCACGCACGGCAAGACCGCCAGGTCCGCAGAAATTGCTTCTTCGCCCTCACGATGAACTTCAGGCGCTCGAACAGGAACATCGCCGCCCAGGCGAGCCTCCCCGGCAGCGCTGCCCGGAACACGTGCCCTTGCGGCAAGGTTCGGGGCCCGGCATACGCGGGAAACATTTTCTGAATGCGCCGCAGGTCATCACCCGGGTCGATACCTGCCGCTCGCAGTTTGCGGTAGAAGGTGGTTGGACGGCCGTTGCCTGTTCGTGTGTGCTGCATGGATACGGCGTCTACGACATATAGTGGCTCGTGACCTTCCAGCAGGGCACCCCACGCCCAGTCGATGCCCCAGACACTGCGTGTCCACCGAAACGTGTGTACGAGGCTCTCGAGGGCTGCGTTGGAAAAACAAGGTGCCATCGCCTCGACGAAGGTAACCCTGCGAAGCAGGCACATTGGATTGCGTACCAGCGAGTTCAAGGTTGTATGCGTAAGCCAGCGCAAGGCGGGTTGGCACAGATAGACGCTGTGAAGGTCACAAAGTTGAAAGAACCGTGACAACTGGCCCGGGCGTAGATAGACATCGTCGTCCAACAGTGCGATGTAGCGGTAGTCCCAAGGCAGCGGGCGACGCCCCCAGAACTCCAGGAAGCCCTCCAGTTTGTTGATCGCGGGGGAGTCGGCCGCCCCGCAACAGTATTCCGCCAGTCCGTCCTCCGGCGGGGCATCGTACCAATTGACACAACAGTCCCAGTTACGGTCAGGATCCTCCAGCATCAACTGCTTATGCCACGATTCGCGGCCCGCGCGCACAAACACGAGATACTGCCGTCCGGTTGCTGCACGAGGCAGTGGAAGTCCGGCAGCGGCCTGCGAAGGCTGGCTGCCGGATGCATCAAGAATCGGCTCCAAAGTCTTTGCCCCTTCCCTGGAACGTGCGCAAATGGCTCCAGCCATCCCGCGCGGCTCGACGACCGGAAGGGTACCATTACCTGCAGGCGGCACCCAGACCATGAAAGAGGTCCTGATTGTGTACCCTACCGGCGCGCTGCGACCTGGTGGGTCATCAGCGCGAAGCAGGAACAGACCCGGCTCAGGCGTGCGCAGACACTCATCGAGTTGTCGGGCAAAGGTGAGTTGATTCCTCAGTTCACACGTCGGTAGCAGCCCTCAATGCCGCGTGCGGGTCGCCACGAACCCATGCGCAACATTGCTCGCGTCCAGGTAGTACCCTACGATTTCGTCGAGATCGTTGACAGTCTGAGCTGACACGAACGTAGCGCCGAAGCGCGCCGGAAGATCGAACGGGCGAAACTCGTGGCCGGTTTTCAGGAAGTTGTGCTGCCCGCCGCCGGAATCCGCGAACGCGCCGAGGATCTGCTGTCGATTGTTGATCGAAATAAAGTAGGTCTGCTGCGGTGCCGATCCCGGTGCCGTGGTCAGCGTGAACCGGCCATCGGGTCTTTGCAGGTAGCCGAAGCCGAGCGTTCCGACGGTCTGCGTGAACTCGCCCACGATTTCCTCGAAATCGTTGATGCTCAGGGCAATCGTGCCGTAGTCCGCTATACCGCCCGGCAAATCGATGTTGCGGTAGTGGCCCTTGTGCAGGACAAACGCCCGGTGATTGTTTTGCGCGTCGGTGTAGAGGCCGATCACGGTTCCCCAATCATTGACACCAAATGCCTGGGTATCGAGCGCGTCCGGGAAATCGATCCGGGTGATGCTCTGGTTGGCGTGATGGACGTAACCGTGGAGCGTCCCCTCGGCATCCCTATACGCGCCGGCGATGTCATCCCGGTTGTTGATGGAGAAGGCCCAGCTCTCGCCGCTCGTACCGATCAAGCCCGCCGGATCGAGTAACCGCAGCTGACCGCCGTCGTCGAAAATCGCGTGGTGCGCGCCGGCTGTGTCCTTCTCTGCGCCCACGAACTGGCCGAGATTGTTGACGGCGTAGATTGCAGTGTTGGCGGCGCCTGGGAAGTCAACCGCGCGGAACTGGTAGTTGCCATCGGCGTGCGCGACTGAGATTGCGAATGCGAGTGTGGATGCAATCAGCATTTTCATGGGGTCCTCCCGTTGCTGTCAGAACAAGCGCTGATCGGTACCGTAGCGGCCATCCGGGCCCACAGTACGGGTCTGGGACGGATACCCCTGCTGGAGGGACGAAATTCCACGCCTGGGGGGATCGGCGGGCCAACACCATTGCGCAATCGCGCGACCTTCTGACAAGCTGTGCGTACCAACGGATCGTGACCGTATGAAAGCGTTCGCCAGACGTTTTGCACTGGTCTTTGCACTGTGGACCCTCGTATCCATCTGCGGCGGACTGGCCGATTACCTGTACTCCTTCGTGCTGGGAGGCCATCTGTCGTTCTGGGGTGCCTTCAGGCGCCCGCTCACCGAGCAATGGATCTGGGCTGCGCTGACGCCGCTCGTCTTCTTCATAGCGCATCATTTCCCTTTGAGTCGCCCGCATTTGACACGCGCCATCGGCGTGCACGTGACGGCCTTCCTGCTGCTGTCACTGCTGCACTGTGTGCTGGCCGAAGTGGTTGGTGGACCGCTGGCGGTTCTGCCGGCGCACTACACGGGTCCCACTTTGCCGCTGCGGTTCTTCGAGGAATTCTATTCGGACATCTGGATGTACTGGCCGCTGGTCTGCATCCAGGCCCTCATGGACTCGCATGCGCGCGCACGCGAGAAGGAGCGGCAGGCGGCGCAGCTGGAGTCACTGCTGGCGCGGTCGCACCTGGCCTTTCTGCGTGCACAGATCCAGCCGCATTTCCTGTTCAACACCCTGCACGCCGTGTCGGCGCTGATCCGGATTGACGCGCTGGCCGCCGAGGACATGGTTGCGGACCTGGCCGAGATTCTGCGCGCCTGCAGCGCCGAGTCCGGTTTGCAGGAGACGACCTTGCGGCGCGAGCTGGATCTCGTTGCTTGCTACCTGCGGATTCAACAGCGGCGCTTTGGTGATCGCCTGCGGGTCAAACAGGTCGTGGCGCCGGAGCTGCTCGACGCGGCGGTCCCCGCGTTGGTGTTGCAATCGATAGTGGAGAATGCGGTCATCCATGGGGTTGCGCCGCTCGACAGGCCCGGTACGGTTGAAATCACGGCGTATCGCCGCGACGAGCAGCTCGTTCTGCAGGTCGAGGATGACGGGATGGGGATGCGGAGCGGGGCGTCAGCCGGAATTGGCTTGGCCAACGCCAGGCGGCGAATGTGCGAGTTATATGGGACTGAGCAGTCTCTGAGCGTAACGGGCGCACCGGGGCAGGGCGCAGCAGCCGTTGTATGCATTCCACTCAGGATACTGCCGCGGAGTGCGCAGCTGGAGGTTGTTACTCGTGAACATACGGACACTGATAGTGGACGACGAAGTGCTTGCGCGGCGGAGCCTGTCGTCGCTGCTGGATCTTGAGCCGGACTTCCAAGTTGTTGGTGAGTGTGCCGATGGCGGCGGCGCGCTGCGCGCAATCGAGAGCACCGGGCCGGACCTGGTGTTCCTGGATGTTCAGATGCCCAGGTTGGACGGCTTTTCCGTCCTGCAAGGCGTGCGCCCCGAGCGCATGCCCCTGGTAATATTCGTCACGGCGCACGATCAGTTTGCGATCAAGGCATTCGAGGCACAGGCACTCGACTACCTGTTGAAGCCCTTTCGCAGAGAGCGTTTCCGGGCGTCGCTCGAGCGGGTGCGGCGAACCATCGCTGCACGGGATCCTGCCAAGGTCGCGAGCGCGGCGGCGGCGGATTCCATGGTCGTCAGATGCCGCGATCGGTTTGCGTTCGTCCGTTTCGACTCGGTGGAGTTTGTCCGCGCGGCTGCCAACTATGTGCAGTTGCACGTGGACGGCTCGACGTACGCGGTGCGCGAGCGCATTGCTGTCATGGAGGAACGGCTGCCGGCGGACAAATTCCTGCGCATCCATCGCTCGCTCATTGTGAACATCGCTGCTGTGAAGGAACTCTACGCCGCAGGCGCAGGTGAATACATGGTGTCACTGCGCGGCGGGCGGCAGTTACCGGTCGGGCCGAGCTATGTCGAATCTGTGCACGAGAGGCTGCTGAAGGCCAACACCTCGCGTTTCGGCTGACGCTGCAGCGGCACGCTGCCGCATCCGGTGGATTCACGTATGCGGCAGCCTGAGCGGCGTTTTGCAGAGAGTGGTAGCGCCGGCACTTGAAGGAGGTCATTGGCCCGAAGCAGTACAAGCGGCGCTGGGCACAATCGACAGCTACACCCTTGTGAATGGGCGTCTGACATGGCTCTCACCCGAAAAAAGCTGGCAGGCGTCGATCGAATGCCAGAACATGACCGACAAACAGTACTACTTGACCAAGAATGATGGTACGCGCCTGGTGTTACCAGCGCTTGGTTGGTAGCGGCGCCGCCAGATCATAAAAGCGGCTCAAGTCGCTTTTCATGCTGCGCAGCGCCGCCTGGTCGCCGTACGCCATATGGCCCGTCTCGTAGTAGGCGAATTGCACATTCTTGCGCAGCTCTGCACTCAGCAGCATATGGGAAACATCGAATTCGGTTGCAAAGAACGGGGTCGCCAGGTCGTACAAGCCATTCAGACAATACACCTGCAGTTGCGGGTTGCCGCGCATCGCCGCGGCCAGATCCAGCGCCGTGTTGGGAGTCGTCAATGGCTCATCCAGTCCGGGTGCCTTGTGATGCATGTCCCACGCGGGCTCGATCACCATGTTGTACAACGCGCGATAGTCCAGATCGCTCGAATAACCGAGCTCGCCGCTGAGGTAGTCGCGGTAAGTTGACAGGTAAGCACTGCCCACGCCGCGCGTTGCAGGGTCGTTTGTTGCCGGATCCATGGCCCCGCCACCGGGAGTCGCCGCGGCCGGCGCGGTAAAACGCGAGTCGAAACGCCCAATAACCTGTCCTCGCTCCTCGAGGAGCGCTTTGCGGAAAGCCTCCATATCGATGCGCAGCCGGCTCTGTTTGAGATAGTCGGCCGACAGGCCGATGATGTCGTGCAGGCGCCGGGCCACTTCCTGCTCCTCGGCTGGAGGGATGCCATGCCCCTTCGCAAGAGCCGCGGCATAAGGCCCCTGCGCGTACTCACGCACTCCCTGGAGAAATGCCGCGAAATCGGCAGGTTCGTGAGCGACCCTACCGTGATACCACGCAGTAGCGGCGTAGCTGGGCAGGAGGTGGATGTACTGCTCATCCAGGCCGGGCTGCTGGCTGCCAAAATTCAGGATCGTCGAGAGCAGCACCACGCCGTTGAAATCCATACCCTGGGTTTGCAGCTTGTAAACCAGCGCAGCCGCACGTGTCGTACCGTAAGACTCGCCAAACAGGAACTTTGGCGAATTGCCCCGCCTGTTGATTGTGACGTACCGGGTGATGGCGCGCGCGAATGCATTGACGTCTGCATCGACTCCCCAAAATTGCGATTCCCTCGTATCCAACAGCGTGCGCGAATAGCCGGTGCCGATCGCGTCCAGAAACACCATGTCCGTTTTATCGAGAAGACTCGAGTCAGCGGGCCCGAACTCGTACGGTGGCAGGCCGGTGGGTTTGGGACTAGCGGTCGGAGCGTGCAGCGGCCCGAACCCGCCCACGTTCAACCACAGGCTGGCTGACCCCGGCCCCCCGTTGAAGAAAAAGGTCAGGGGACGTGGTGGCGCTGCCTTGTCGGCGCGCGTCGCGACATAAGCAACATAGAACATGCTAGCCGCGGGTTTGCCGTCGTCGCTGCGGATTGTCAGGGTCCCGGCCGTCGCCTGATAACGGATCACGCGGCCGGAGATCGTCGTCTGATGCGAGGTTGTTTTCTGAATCTCGGCCACAGGGGCCAGGGCGACCGGATCCGTTAGCTGTGCAGGTGCTTCGGCCCACACTGCCAGACTTGCCGCGCTCAGCAACAGAACCAACGCACAAGACTTCAATGATATCTGCATGTTCAATTGACCTGCCGTTGCTGAACCACCGCATGGGGGTCGCGCAACTCATCGAGAACCAGGAAAACAAAAGCGCGCACACCGGTCGCAAGGGCCGCTTCGTTCACAAAGAATCGCGGCGAGTGGTTCTCCGCGGCATCACCCGGCGCGACGCCGGGCGCGTTGATGCCCAGAAAAACAAACAGACCGGGAATTTTCGCAGCATAGCGGGCAAAGTCTTCCGACCCCATTACCAGGTCCATCGTCCCCACCTGGCCGTCGCCTGCGGCCCGTAGGAGCGCCGGGCCGGCCCGTGCAGTCAATGCGACATCGTTATAGACAACGGGCGCGTAAGACTCCACTTTGACGTCGGCCGTAGCGCCTGCGCTCGCCGAAATGTCCGTCGCGGTCCGCTCGATACGCCTGATCGCGTCCTCGCGTATCACTGGATCGAATGTACGCACCGTGCCATTTAATTCAACACTTTCGGGCAGGATGTTACCCCGCAATCCGCCGCGGATGCTGCCGATGGTGATGACGGTCGGCGCGGCCGTAGCATTCAACTGTCGGCTGGGAATCAGTTGCAAGCCGAGCATGATCTGCGCCGCGGTAATGATCGGATCAACGCCGTGCCAAGGTTGAGCGCCATGGGTCTGGACGCCGTGAACGACAATCGACAGAGTGTCGGCCGCCGCCATTGTTCCGCGGGTGCGATACGAGATCTTTCCGGGCTCCCCTGGCCAGACGTGCATACCGAAGATTTCTCGAGGAGCGTCCTCGCCCGCAAGCACCCCTTCCTTGATCATCAGCGCCGCGCCGCCCTCTTCTCCACTCGGCGCGCCCTCTTCCGCGGGTTGAAACAGGAATCTGACCGTGCCGTGTAATAGATCCCGGTGCGTCGCGAGAATCTCCGCAGCTCCCATCAGCATTGCCGTGTGCGCGTCATGGCCACACGCATGCATAACGCCCACTTCGGCGCCGTTATATTGCGCCCGCTCCTTCGAAGCAAACGGCAGGCCCTCTGGTTCAGTGACGGGCAACGCATCCATGTCTGCGCGCAGGGCGATGACCGGACCTGGATGCGCTCCTTTGAGGACGGCGACCACACCCGTATGGGCCACATCCGTCCGCACCTGAAGCCCCAGCCGGCGAAGGTGGTCTGCCACGAGCTTCGCCGTCCGAAATTCCCTGTTCGACAGCTCGGGATGCTGATGGATGTCACGCCTCCAGGCGATCACCTTGGGTTCGACGGCAGCGATCGCTCGATCGATACTCTGGTCGCGGTCGGCATTGGCCGCCGGCAGCAACAGCGGAAAGCACAGCAGCCCCGTCATCGCCCAGAATGCCGAGTGCCGATTTGCCGTCCGCATGGGATTACCAGTGAGCAGTCACTTTCACCCCGATGGTGCGCGGCCGATTGGTCAGCACCCTGATCGGATCGTTGACATCGTAGAACACATTGAGCTCGGCGTTCTTGTCCAGCAGGTTATTGACGTACAACGTTGCATCGTAGTTGGCCCATTTGTAACCGGTATAGATGTTCACGAGCGAGTAGGCCGCCGTCGGCAAGTCATATTCGTCATAGCGTGTGTGTTCCACCCTACCCACATGTTGCAGATTGGCCCCAAAGCTGGCCGCATGCCCATCAGCGAGCGGTAGCACGTAATCCGCCGCAACGCTGTAAGAGACTTTCGGTACATTGAGCAAGGCGGCGCCGTTGACTGCCTCAGCTCCCAGATCGGGCACGTCCTTTACGAGTTTCGCCTCCGTATAGCTGGCGGAGACACTGACCTCGAGGTGGTCCACAGGTCGCGCAATCACATCCAACTCGCCGCCCGTCGATCGCGCCACGGTGCCCGGTACGTTACCTACGCCCGAGAATGCGCCACCGGGACCGAAGAGCTGATTGGTCTGCAGGTTCTTCAAATCGATCTTGTAGGCCGCGGCATTGACCACCAACCGGTTTTCGAGCCAGCTCGTCTTGGCGCCGATTTCATAGTTCGTCGTGGTGTCGGGATCGTATTGAGGAGGAACTGCGGCGATGGTTGCCGCGTTGGTGCCACCCGCCCGATAGCCTTCCGCATACTGAGCGTAGGTCAGAATATTCTTGGTAACGCGAAACGAGGCGACCGCCTTGTATATCGTTTTGTTGTTCTGGCTGTGCTGCGGATCTTCGGCCCCGGGAGTACCCAGTCCGAAGAACGGGAAGAGCGTTTCGGCGTTCAAATCCCGCGTTGTTCGGAAGCGGCGGGCACCGCCTGTGAACGAGAGCCGCTCCGTTGCCGTCCAGGTAGCCTCGCCGAATACCGCCAGATCCCGCGTCTTGTCGTGAAGAGAACGCGACGAAACCTGCCCGAATGCCGCGCTCGGCACCCCCGTCGCGAAATCCGTTCCGGTGACATCGTTGAGATAGTCGATCTTGCGATCCGCCCAATAAAATCCGCCGACACCGTTGACCGGGCCTGCAAACTTGGTGTTGAGGCGGATTTCGGAGCTGGTCAGCCGGGCGTTCTGCGGCGCCGTGTTGGCGCCGCCCGCGGGAATGGTGACAGGCGGCAGCTCGCCGATTCCCTGCAGAAAGCGGAAGAAGTCGAATGACACCGTATAGTCCTGGACGTCCGTAATATCACGTTCGAAGCGCGACGCAGCCCAGGTCAGATCCGACCAGCCGAAGTCGTGTTCGAGCGTCAACGCATAGACCTTCGATTTGTCGTCATGCTTTTCCGGGGTGTAGAGCGATGCGCGGCGCTCGCCATCCGCCGCGTAGGTGTTGGCAATGATGGTGGCATCGAACGGCTGCTCGATCGGCCGGCCGCTGGAATCCAGATGCTGATAGAACACCTGGCCCAGCAATGAGGTGCCTGGGGCGATTTTCCACAGTGCCGAGAGCCTTGCACCGCTGGTCTTATCCTCATTGACATTGTTTGCGTGGCGCAGCGGGTTATCCACGAAGCCATCATTGTCCTCACGATACCCCAGGAGCCTCAGTGCAAACACTCCGGGTACGACTGGCGCGTTGATCACACCCTGTACCGTGTAGTTGGTACCACCGTCACGCGTCGTGGACAGATCGACTCCAGCCGAACCCTCGAGCTGTGCGAGGTTGGGTTTTTTGGTGACGATGTGGATGACACCCGATTGCGAGTTCGAACCGTAGAGTGTGCCCTGGGGTCCGCGCAGCACTTCTATCTGCTGAACGTCGAATAATGCGAGATCGGGCTGCGAGCCGCCGAAGTCCGAGGCGGTTCCACCGAGGCCGGTGACTGGAATATTGTCGTAATACAGCGCGGTTTGCGCCTCACCCGCCGAGTTGATTCCGCGGATCACGTAGCGCTTGTTGCCGGAACCGCCATCCACGAAGCTCAACCCGGAAACCGAGCGCGCAAAGTCGGCGAACTCCTTCACTCCCAGATTTTCGAGCCGATCGCTCGTCAGCACCTCGATGCTCGCCGGGACATCCTGCACCGCCTCGCTGCCGCGCTTCATGGCGGTAACAACGACTTCCTCCAGTTGGACCGCCGCCGTCGCATCCGCCGCGTGGCCGATTCCGGGCAACGCGGCCGGTACGAGCGTCAATCCTGAAAGGATTAGCCAAGAGCGGTTGACAGCAACAGGCATTGCGGACTCCCCATTTTAGTTTCGTGTGCTGAAACGGTGTTTCTCACACCGAGACTCAATTTATGAGCAAAAACTATCACACGGAAAACTCCTAAAGCAATAAATGTATTGCCTGTCGATACGAGTATTACTAATATCGAGACAAATTAGTGCGCGTTTACAGCCGCTGCCCCGACCTGGAGCGCACCGCGGCAAGGGCTCGATTCTTGAAAGACGGGGTATCTGATAAAGGTGTCGCAGCGACCCACTTGCCGACGGGTGGGCAGGCGCTCATGCAACAGGTAGTGCGGGAGGGCGCTACCCAGGTGTTCGCGGTGCCCGGAATTCAGCTCGATTGGGCGATGGACCCACTGCTCGATCTGACCGACCGACTGTCTTTATGCGTCCCGCGACATGAGCAAGCCACCTCCTACATGGCGGACGGGTTCGCTCGAACGACCGGGCGTACCGCAGTGTGCATGGTGGTACCCGGCCCCGGCGTACTCAACGCGATGGCGGGTCTCGCCACGGCCTATGCGTGCTCATCGCCGATCGTATGCATAGCAGGCCAGATTGCGTCCTCCGGCATCGGGCGCGGCTACGGAATGCTGCACGAAGTAAACAACCAGTCTGCGATGTTGGCATCTGTCACCAAGTGGACGGGCCTCGCTCTGTCCGCAGCCACAATTCCGGCGTTGATTCATACTGCGTTTTCCAAGGCCCGCTCCGGTCATACACGGCCGACGGCCGTTGAAGTGCCGCCGGACGTGTTGCAGGCCAGGGCTGAGATGTTGCCGGTCGATCCGCCGGAAACAACTGAAGTGGCGACTCCCTGTCAGGCTCAAATCGACGCGGCAGCCGCCCTTCTGAGCCGAGCCCGGGCGCCGCTGATCTATGCTGGCGGCGGAGTGATGGCCTCGGGTGCTGAAGAAGCCTTGCGCGCGCTCGCGGCGCGCCTCGATGCTCCTGTGGTGATGAGCGAAAACGGCCGCGGTGCACTGTCCGATCGGAGCGCACTCGCCCTGCCGCATCTGGCCGGCCGCGCACTTCTCCCGCACGCGGATGTGGTCCTCGTCGTCGGCAGCCGATTTGTGACCCCACGCGCACAACCGATGTTTGCCCCGACCGGGGCGCGCTTCATCTATCTCAACATCGAAGAAGCGGATACCCAGGCACCGCGCGACCCGGGACTGACTCTGATCGGCGATGCCCGACTCAGCCTTGAGGGCCTCCTGCAGGCGCTCGGACGCAAGTCCGGCAACGGCTGGGGAACTGTGGCGTGTGCCAAGGTCCGCCAGTGGTGCAAGCTGCAGCTGGCCCCGCTCGAACCACAAATGTCGTGGATATCGGCGCTGCGTGCAGCAATTCCAGACGATGGCATCTTCGTCAACGAGCTCACGCAGGTCGGGTATCTGGCCACCCTGGCCTATCCGGTTTACGAGCGGCGTACGTTCATCACCCCCGGTTATCAAGGGACCCTCGGCTACGGCTTTCCGACAGCCATCGGCGCCGCCATCGGCAACCGTGATCGGCTCGTCGTCTCCATCAGCGGTGATGGCGGCTTCGGCTGGAATCTGCAGGAATTGGCCACCGCGGCCCGGTACGAAGTGCCCCTGGTAGCCATTGTTTTCAAAGACGGTGCCTTCGGCAATGTACGGCGCATACAGCAGGAGGTGTTTGCCCGTGAGATCGGATCGGAGCTGAGAAACCCGGACTTCGTAAAACTCGCCGAGAGCTTTGGAGTGACCGCCGCACGAGTCGACAGTCCCGCCGCTCTGACCGGGGCGATTCGGGAGGCCGCGAATGCGCGTAAACGCGGGCCGCTGCTGTTGGAAGTGCCCGTAGGACCCATGCCGAGCCCCTGGCACCTCATCAACCGATTCGCGCTTGCTCCCGCTGCGCCGCCGCCCAATCCACTCGGCGAACCGGCGCCGTGAGCCTGACCCGAAGCCGCCAACACAACACGGCAACCCTGTGACCATCGAGACTGCCGCGCTGGCCCATGTCAGCGCAATCGAACCTTACGCGCCCGGAAAACCGATCTCGCATGTTGCCCGCGAGTTGGGCCTCGACCCGGCGCGCATCGTCAAGCTCGCCTCCAATGAGAATGCGCTCGGTATGTCGCCAGCCGCCCGGCGTGCTCTGGAGCGATCAGCCACCGATGCGCACCGCTATCCGGACATGGACTGCATCGAGCTGCGCGAAGGGCTCGCGCAGTACCTGGATCTGCCGATGGACCGCCTGCTGGTGGGTGCCGGATCGAGCGAGTTGATTCTCCTGGCCGCGCGTGCTTTTCTGGAACGCGGCCGCCGTATCGTGGTATCGCAGCATGCATTCGTATCCTATGAAGGCGCTGCCCGGGCGGTGGGCGCCCGCGCAGTATCCGTCCCAACACGAGGTTGGCAGCCGGACCTCGATGGCATGATCGCCGCCATCGACCCGTCCGTGCGGATTGTGTTCATCGCCTCTCCCAACAATCCGACCGGTGTGCTCGTCGAACCGGCCGCCCTTGAAAAATTCATAGCTGCGGTCCCGGATAACGTACTCGTCGTGCTCGACGAGGCCTATCACGATTTCGTCGAACCTCGCTTGCGGGTCGATGTGCGCTCCCTGACTGTCCGTCATCCCAACCTGCTGGTGTTACGGACGTTCTCCAAGGTCTATGGACTGGCTGGTTTGCGAGTCGGCTACGCCGTCAGCAGCCCCAAGGTCATCTCCCTGCTACGCCGTCTCCAACCTCCGTTCAGCGTCAGCGCCACGGCCCAGGCCGCAGCGCTGGCCGCCCTGGGAGATGCCGATTTTCGCGAGCGTAGCGTGGACATGATCCGTACCGAGCGCCCCAGGGTATGTCAGGAATTGCAGTCGCTGGGTGTTGAGTACGTGCCGTCATTCGGCAACTTTGTGCTGGTGCGAGTTGGTAATGGCAAAGATGTTTTCCGCGCACTGTTGCCGCGTGGCGTAATTGTCCGTCCGGTGGATAGCTACGGGCTCGCGCCGTGGATCCGGGTCACCGTGGGGTTGCCCGAGGAGAATGCCACCTTTATCCGTGAGCTACGCCAGCTACTGGCTGACGGGCGTCAGCTCGCGGGGAGCGGGTCGAGGAAATTGCCAGCAGCCAACTTCACGAGCGATTGACTTTCGTCGAATGCCACCCCTGGAGGATTTGCACCCCCCGCAACAGCTTCGATCTGCTTTCGCAACAGCTGGCGCAACATCGAGACACCCCGGTCACTGCTCACCAGGTGCTCCTCCGAGTGGAGTGTGACGGGCCCTTGGCCCACCTGTGCCTCATAGTCGCCAGGGAAGCGCTGGTGCTCCTCGTCCGTCAGATCGAACCAGCTCTTGTGGTTGAACTTGGACTTCATGCGCCCGAGCGCCCCGGCTTCGCGTACGCGCCCGGCGACGTAAATGCGGAAATGGGTATCATCGATGGGTAAAATCCATCCTATGGATTCCGCCGCCTGGTAGCTGCCAACACGCGGACTCGGAACGACGCGAACTGTGGGCAATACCGCTTCGGTGACGCGACGGAAGACCGAGCCGTCCTCGAGCGTCCGCAACTGTGTGGACCTGATGCCTCGCGCGGTCGCTTCAAACTTCACCTGCGGCAATACGCCCATCTCGGCCACGAATTGCAACCCACTGAATGATCCGTGCAGAACGGGCACGTGAAAGGGATCCATGACGTTCTCAAAGTGTTGCAACCAATTGCAGGGGACGATGACCGGGCCGCCGCTGCCTATGCTGGAATCATCGGCTTCGATCCACTCTCCCGGGGAGAGTGTCTCCAGCACGTCATAACGAGGTAATACAGGCTTTCGGTCGCTGGGCCCGAGGTACGCAAACAGCAATCCGTAGCGCTCCTCAATCGGATACCAGGGCTGACGAAACAATCCCAGCGCTCGACCACCACCCGCCTCGCACGGCTGCTCCAGGCACTCCCCCTGAGGACCGAATAACCAACCGTGGTAACAGCAGCGAATGCCGCGTTCGTCGACGCGACCGTAAAAGAGATTTGCGCCCCGATGCGCGCAGCGTGGATACACAAGCCCGGGACTGCCCAGCGACGTGCGAAACAGGATTAGGTCTTCACCCAGAACACGCACCTTGCGAGGTGTCTGCGTCGCATCTGCTGCGACACCCACAGGGTGCCAATATCGACGCAATAACTCGCCCATCGGCGTGCCCCGCGTAACGCTCGTGAGCAGGACGTCAGATCGCCCTAACGGCAGTCCGTAGGCTGTGCCGTCACCCGATTGAGTATTCATACACTAATTGTATTGCCTGTCGATACCTACGTCACTAATATTGGAACATCAAAAATGGGAGCTTCCGCCATGGCCGTGCCAGCGCCTATTCATCCTCGGACGCTGGACGCGACTCGCTCGGGTGGCTACGCGTGGTATGTCGCGGCCGTTCTGATGCTGGCCTACACGTTCTCGTTTCTGGACCGCCAGATCCTCAATCTGATGATCGGCCCCATCAAACACGATCTGCACATCAGCGATCACGAATTCGCCCTGATCACCGGCGGCGCATTCGGAATTTTCTACACGGTAATGGCACTGCCCATTGGCTGGCTTGCAGACCGCTACAGCCGCAAATGGATCATCTGCGCGGGGATCGCCGCGTGGAGCCTGATGACCGCGGCCTGCGGGCTCGCGCAGACGTTTGTGCAGTTGTTCATGACCCGCGTTGGCGTCGGTGTCGGCGAAGCGACCCTATCCCCATCCACGTATTCGATGCTCGCGGACTATTTCGATAAGGAGCGCTTGCCGCGCGCCATGAGCATCTACACCGTCGGGCTCTTTATCGGAGCGGGCCTCGCACTGATCATCGGCGGAGAAGTTGTCGCAGCGATCGAACTCTGGACTCCGATCGTGCTGCCGCGCGTAGGCGCGTTACATGCCTGGCAAGTCGTCTTCATTCTGGTGGGTCTACCAGGACTGGTGTTGGCGCTCTGGCTCGCCACGCTAAAAGAACCTGTCCGCAAAGGCCGTACCGAAACTGCAGCCTTCGCAGACCTATTTCGTTTTATCTCACGCAGACGTCGGATGTTCGCCGCGTTCTTTCTAGGGGGCGGCATGTATTCAGTACTGGGCTACTCGGATGCCTGGTATCCCGAACTTTTCATCCGAACCTGGGGATGGGATGCCGCCCAGGCCGGACGCATCAACGGGATCTCATCCCTGGTTGCCGGGCCCCTGGGATTGTTATTTGCAGGCTGGTATTCCAGTCATCTCATGGCTCGAGGCCGGAGCGACGCCTGCTTGCGCCTGACGGCATACGGGGCTATCGGCGTCGCCACTTCGGCCATAGCCATGCCCCTCATGCCAACTCCGGTTCTCATGTCGGCATTGCTGTTTCCATTCAAGTTCTTCGTGGGCTTTCCGCCGGTGCTGATCACTTCGGCCATTCAGATGGTCGCTCCCAACCGCTTGCGCGGCCAACTGGGGGCGCTGTTTCTGCTGGCAGTCGGCATCATCGGTGTGACGTGCGGACCGATTCTTCCGTCCCTGTTTACCGATTACGTATTTCGTAGCGACGCGGCGCTGAAGTACTCACTGGCATTGTCCGCGACGATTGTATTGCCGCTGTCCGTCGGCTTCCTGTGGCCCGGTCTCGCTGAATATCGCGTGAGCCTGGCTGAGGCCGCGAAGTGGCGCTGACTCTTTGCGGTCAACGCAGAGGCTTTGCGATTCCTTCGTAGCGCTTCGACTTGAAGTGTGCGGATATGGCCATTGCGCACGCCTGCACGAGACTGATCTGCGTGGGCGATGGCGGATCGGTAATGAACTGCACCGAACCGACAATGGTGATGATTCCCAGGAGCTGTTCGTCGCCGCCGAAAATCGGCGCCGCTACCGTCGCGATTCCGAGTGTCAGCTCATCGGCGCCGTAATCGTAGAGGCGTTTCTGAATCAGCTGCATCCGCGTGCGCAGGGTGTCGACCTTTGTCAGCGTGTGTTTCGTGTACGCTTTCAGAGGCTGAGAGAGCGCCTGGTCCTGTTGCTTCTTGTGTGCAAACGCCAACACGATTCGCCCGGTGGCTGATACGGCGGGAGGGACAACCGTTCCGGAAACGCCCGCAATTTTGGGCAACCCGGCTGCGGTGTAATCGAGATTGGCAATGAACAGCGCCTCCACCCCGATTGGAATCGCCAGCACCACAGACTGGCACACCTCGTCGCGCAACCGCGCCATGAACGGTTCCGCTACCGTTTTCAGATCGAACCGCTCGAAGGCCACCTGACCCAGCTGATACAGCTTCCATCCCAGACGGTATTTTTCCGAGCCGGGGACCTGCTCAACCACACCAAGCTGGCGCATGGTGGACAGGTGGCGATGTATCTTCGCCTTTGGCTCGCCCAATAGGTTGGCCAGCGCGGTGATGCGCATGGGCTCAACTGACCGGGCGAGAGCATCCAAAAGCGTCCACGAGACGATTACCGAGCGTACGGTCGAATCGCTCCTGGGTATATCAGGGACTGGCTCCAGCCCGCTTTCTTCAGCCATTCGCAACTCCTGTTCCGCAGGGCGATACTGTACAGAACCGCCATGCGGGCCACGAGCAGAATTGCTCTGATTCAAAAAGCGGAGTCCCACCGCGGGTCAGGGGGTATCAGCTTCGCGACTGTCACCGCGCAGAAAAATTTTGGGGTGATCAGGCCCAATTGCGCCGCACCTTATTTTTGCCATTTTTTTTGTGCACAGTTCGAAAAAGCTGGCCGTGCGGATGCGGGGACTCGCCATTCTCGAGGCCACCTTTTTCCGGGAGGGTGTCGCGCAACTCCGGGCGCGAATTTTTGGGTCATTCGCCCAGTAATGCAGCATTGCGTTCCGTGGAGGCGGGGGTCACAAACGACACTGTACCTCGAACAGCAATCGGCCTGGTGTCACTTGTACACGTACGCGCGTGCCGATCTCGAAACCCGCTTCCTCCATCCATTGACCCTGAACCCGCAGCATTGGAACCGGCGGAACGATTGCACACTCAGATTTGGTGCGAACCCGTGTGCCCGGGTTGCTCCGGCACACGGTTAGGAATCGCACATCCTTGGCAATGGCGGGGAGAGCACACGGCAGAGAGCGGGTTCGCCTACTTTTTCTTATCCGGCCCAAAATTGGCGAGCCAGTCCTCGCGTGCGCGACGTCTGATTTGTTCGAGATCCTCTCGCGGTTGTTGCTGTCGCATTTCTAGCCAACTTTCGCGCCCGTCTTTCCGAAGCTTCTCTGGATCGCGTGATGAGTTTGCTTCGGTATTTGGAGCAACGGTGCGCGTCAAAGTGCCGGCGCTGTCGCCTTCTGCAAAACGCCGCTTTGGCAACGGCGGCGCGGGATACCGTCCCATCTTCGAGTTCCAGTACGCCCATGAGCGAGGGTCGATAATCCCGGGAGGGGCGCGATCAAGCGCCTCGCGAAAATCGTCATCCGACACATACTGACGAATGACCCTCATGTCCTCATGCCTTGCGTACGTCATCGCGTAGGCCATGAATCGGATCGGATCCGCGAGAGCCCGCTCAGGCGGCTCGAACCAGATGATCCGCGGTACAACTGACAATGTTTGCGGCGTGGCAGGAATGGGTTTCATAACTCGTGTCCGTGGTCCTGGTCAATCTTCCGAGTTGAATTGTCAAGACTGGGCAAGCGGTCAAGGTCGACGTGGCGTGCCGCCGTGACGAGACGTAACTTCATGTCCTCTGGAAGTTGACGCAGATCTCCGTCGTCGAAGAAAGAAAGCGCCTTCAACGTAATCTGAGGGTTGAAGGTCGGACCGTAGAGCCTTTGGGCTGCAGACAAGGCAAACGGCAAATCAACCTTGCCCTTGGTGATCAAGGCATCGATATCGATGTAATCCTTGGCCTCAGCACGCATCTGAACAACAGACGCCTTGGTCCCTGCGAGATCCAAAAGAGAGGCAACTCTCAGCCCGTTGTCCTTTGCCACAAGTGGCGGGGAAAGTCGGAACAGGTTCGGTAACCCGAAGAATGAGACCTTAACCGGCCCACCGCGATCTACGATCGCACTCAGTGTGTTCTTTTCCCGTTGAATGATGGCGGCGCCCTTAAGAAACGAGACTTCCTGCTCGATCTTGGAAACATCGATTGCGCGGTTGCCGAAGAAATCGAAATCAACGGAATGCCGGTGCCCCAGATGCAGCGCGAGCGCGGTTCCGCCGTACAGAATGAATTCCCCAGGGGTTTCGGATAGCTCATTCCAGAGCTTCCGTTGCGCCGGCGGCAGAATTTCAAGGCGAGGAACAAAAGGCTTCATACGCGACACTGAACCAAAAACGGACCCGCCCGTGAAGTCCCAAATGTAGACCGCAGCCTGACTCTTTGGCCGGGGTCAACGCAAACGGATGTCCTTAACTTTCAAATAGTTCCAATTCAAAGTCGCCTCCCGGGCACCATATTTTCGTTAAAATTCAATAGATTAAATCCAATTTGTGATTTGATTCGAGAGCCGGCTCGGCCTCGATGATAACGCTTGCGGGCGAAGTTGTTGGTCTTTGGGCCCGTGAAGCCCGGACGTCTGATTGGGCCAATCGCGGCGGAAGCAAGAGACCAGGGCACAGCGCCGCAATGGCATCGCGATTACAGGTCTTCTCCCCCTGAGCTGTGTCGATCCATGCGATCACACTGTCGGGCGCTCAATCTCAGCGGCCGCACTCTACCGCTGCACGCAGACCCGGGCGGCCGCCTGCAAACACACCAGTCACCACAAGCTCGTACTGCGTTTCATCCCTGATCTCAACGCGATCGCGTCCGCCCACCTTCGCATGATAAAGCGCCTCATCGGCGAGTTGCAGCGCCCCACCCGGACTGCGACTCAGGTTGGGAGCAACCGCGGCAACTCCCACGCTGATTGTCACGCGCCGCCGTGCGCCGGATCCGTCATGATCGATGTTCAGGTCAGCCACCGCCCGCCGCATCTTTTCCGCCACCTCCCTGGCCTCCCTGATGTCAGTCTCGTAAAGGACCGCCGCGAACTCCTCGCCTCCGTAACGAGCAAGTACGTCCGTGGGGCGACGAACGAAATTCCCGATTGCTTGCGCCACTGCGCACAATGTCCGGTCACCCGCCTGGTGTCCATAACAGTCGTTGTACGCTTTGAAGTAATCGATGTCGATCAACAGGACCGCGATGTTTTGGTGCTGCTCGGCGGCCCGCCGCCACAGATCAGCCAGATGTTCGTCGAGCACTCGCCGATTCTTCGTGCCGGTCAAGCTGTCATGCTGCGCGAGCTCAGCGATGAGCCCGCCTTCGAGAAACGCCAGGCGGGAGGTTTTTTCAAGATGCCTGGCGGCAACCATGAAGCCGATCAACCCGATCGCCAGAAACGCGTAAGAGCGAGTTGCTATTGATAGAGGCATGTTCAGGGTAGTCGCGAAAATCACATACGTAACCACCGTCAGAACGCCACATAGGAGCGCTGCACGGTACCGCAGTCCAAGGAAAAAGAATGGCCCGAACAGCATGAGCGGCAGCACCATGAGCATCTCGAGCTGCCCGTGCGCAGCCACAGCGGCGACCTGGGCCGCAACGATCGAGTTCCGGACCGGTATCAGTATTCGTGCCCACGACAAGTACAGCCGTTGGTACAAAGTGCTCCAGGCCAGCCAGGCCAAAGCGATCGAGATCCCGGTCACGATCGCCAGATCGCTCAGCGACAGGAGATCCCAGGTATCGGTGTATACCTTCTCGACACAGCGCAGCAACGCGACCAGCGCCGACAGCACACAGGCAACGCGAATGAGCGGCCGGCTCTCGGACCAGCGAGCGTGGATGTATTGCGCCTCCAGCGGCGCCGTGAAGCGTAAATGGTGCCCCTCTCGCTGCAGTTCTCGAGCATAGGGCGAGTCGGCGAGTGAATGGCTACCCAATGAGCGCGCGATGGTCACCGCGGCATCTTAGGTCGCCGTGCCGTGTTACAGGCGTGACAGGTTCGCTGGAACGTGAGCACCGGGACAAACGCGCACGAAGATGATCATGATTGCCCCGGAGCGATCAAGAACTCAGGCATCACGTCCGAGTCCTCCTTGAGTCACTCTCTTCATTACGTATTTCAATATCTTACATCATCTTTGTGATTTGATTTGGCAACAGCTCGATCTCATCGACTCGCAGGCCACTTTAATACAGGCAGCGAAGGCGGTAACAGGACCGCGATGAACGCCGTCTGGATTTGATCGCCGCGGGATTCAAACACGAGACGACACTCACCTGAACGTTTAACGAGCGAGCTTGAGGGGCTCCAGCATGTCCGGGACGACCAGGTGCTGGACCGTCGGGATGAGCACCCGCCCTACCCTGTCCTCATTAATTAAGTCCGGCTGAGGGCTGCGCAAATGGCGCGCCGGCAGCACTACCGAACAGGCTCACGATGCTCTGATACTTTTCGATGTACCAGCGGTTCTCGTTGTTGTATTTCGGGATGGGCAGCGGACGAGCATTTGTGCCTTCCGCTTTCCAGACACACGGGCAGGCCACCGAACCCCCTGCGACCTGCAGTCCCGGTCGGCTCAGTTCTTCGAGGTTGACCTTCATTCTCGTCAGGACACGGTAGAGCTTCGCAACATTTCGGGATCCGCCGTTGTACGCGGCGACCGGAAAGATGCCCAGCACTTCCGGGTTGGCGCGATACGCGAGACGGATATCTGTCCGCATGCCCGCCAGATCGAGATCGAGCAGGCAGACTGCCGCTTTCATGGCGTTCAGCAGATTCGTCGCGCCGCGCTCGAAGATCGGGTCGAGCTTTGCGCCAGGGCAGCGTCTAACTACGAGCGCGTAGGTCCCGTTTCCCTTGCGGTTGGTGAATTGCATGGGTCCTAACGCTTTCGCGCTCGAGACGCTGTACCGAAATGCCTCCTCCCGCTTCAGCCCGTACTGGCTCAGTACGTCGTCGAAGGCGAGAACCTGCTTTTCCATGTAGTCGGCGTCATCAGTCTGCTCGATGACTGCAAGGGTCGTGATGACCTGCGGCGGAATAACATCCGCGAGCAGCTCTCCGGGAAAGGCCGCACTCGGCACTTGCGCACGACGTAGCTCCTCAATCGCCTTGCCCGCCGTGGCAACGAGAAACTCCTTACCGCTGCTGACGAAAGCTGGGTCGAAGGTGTCTTCGGTAAACGGCAGATAGACGATTGGCTTCGCGGTCTGGGCAACAGCACTCCACTGTCTGTGCTTGATGAGGTTGTTGTCGAACACGGGGAACTTGCGTCCGTAAACCTTCAACGGATTTCCGTTCCGAGAGAAGGCGAACATCAGCCGCTCTGCACCGGTGCCCTTCACGTGCCGCGCCTCAATACCCGGCGTGAGAGTGCGAAAAGGCATGGGCTTCCCACCGGGTTTCCACTTGATCGGCGGACGCGGGAGCTCGATGTGGGCGATGGACCACTCCTGCGTCGCATCGCTCCAGAGCGCAAACGCGACCGGCCGGCCGCGGAGCACCTGATTCTTCCCTTTTCCAGTGAAAACGTATTGGAGCTCGACATCACGCAGAAGTGTCTGGCCTTCGGCGACGAGGTTGTGGATCGCATCATGACGGCTATGGCTGCCCTGAACGACGACCTCGGGGGGAGCCTTCTCGGCTTGCTCCGACTCGGCAACGGCAAGTGGAACCTCGCCTTCTTCCTGCTTCGAACCTGCGTCCGCGATGGGAGCCGCTTCCTGGGCCGGAAGGGCCGGCTCTGGCTCGATCACTGTGGGCTCAATTTCGGCAGGGGCGCCGCCTGTTGTCGTACATCCTGGGAATATCAGGAACGCCAATGTGAGCAGAGTGAGCGCAGCCGAGTGTCTGGCAAGTGTGTTCATGGTGCGGATGATATTCGCGAGTGGGCGCTGCGCGCCCGTACCGGTATCAAGAAATCTCGTTGATGTTGCAACACGTCGCGCGGAGCAGCTGATGCACAATTGAGCATGGCAGTCGGAATGAGAGGATCTCCGGCTCGGAATCGTGGGCAGGAAATGCGGTAGCAGAGAAAGTAGCCCAAGAAATTGCGCAGTGCAACAAGGACTTAGGCGCGAGGTTCGAGTCCTCTCCCGGGAGCCGATAGATCCCAAAGCCGGGGCATGGCCAGCCGGCCTTGAATTTCCGAAGTAAGGGCGCGAGCGGGTCAGCGATTGTCTGACATTGCCTGCATGCGCTGCTCCAGGGCGCGCAGCTGTTTTTCCTGCTGTGCCATGAGCGTCGATTGCTTCTTCAACTGCTTCTGCAGCTGTTGGACCTCGTTCAGGAGCAATGGCGCCAGCTCGTCATAGCGAACCCCCTCGATGGCCCCTTGCTCATTCCGAATGACGAGGTTCGGGTCCACCGCGTCCACTTCTTCCGCGATCAGGCCATATTGCAGGGCCCCCTGCGGGTCGTTCTTCAAATGAAATGTCACCGGCCGAAGGTGATGCAGTTCCGCTGAACGTCCACCCATGCCGGAGATTTTGGTTTTATAGCGCTCCGAGGAGGCGAGCACGCCCAGTTGTCCCGTTGAAGAGATGTACACCGGACTGCCGGTGACATGTGCGCTGAGAATCCCGGCAATGTATGTCGCGGTTTGCGCGGAGCCGCCGATCCGGATGGTGCCGCTCTCACCACTCACTCCGGCATTGGCGATATCGATATCGTCGTGCCCGGTGGTCAGGTTGTATCCGGCGTTGATTCCGACGGCGATGTTGTTTGATCCGGTCGTATTGAAATGCATCGCGCCCAGACCCAATGCCGTATTATTGACACCGGTGGTGTTCGAGATCAGTGCCTGTGCGCCGAGGGCAGTGTCGTGGTAGCCGGTCGTGTTCGCCTGCAGCGAATGATGTCCGATGGCCGTGTTGCTCGAGCCGTTAGTATTTGAGTACAACGCCTGATAACCGTTGGCGGTGTTGTTGCTGCCCTCCGAATTCGAGTACAGCGAGTTCGCACCGCACGCGGTGTTGTAATTGCCGGTGGTATTGAGCCGCAGAGCGCTTTCGCCTAGACCCGAATTGCCGTTGCCGGACTGGTTGCCGGCAATGGAGTTGGTGCCGATGGCCGTATTGCGGAACCCGACGGTGTTACCACTGAGCGCGCCATATCCGACGCCGACGTTTTCATAGCCGGTGGTATTCGACTGCAACGAATAGCCGCCATGGGCGATGTTGTCGCTGCCGGTGGTATTCGCGAGCATCGAGCTGTAACCGATGGCGCTGTTGTATGTGCCGGTCGTATTATTCTGCAGCGCGAACGCGCCGTAAGCCTCGTTCTGATAGCCAGTGGTATTCATCCACAGTGTCTGCCATCCCGTGGCCGTGTTGTTGCTCCCTGTGGAATTCGCAATGAGACTGGCAGCTCCCAAAGCTGTATTTCCACAACCGTCGGTATTCGCATAAAGGGCACGCCAGCCCAGCCCGGAGTTATCGCATCCCGTCGTATTCGAATATAACACCTGATATCCGGCGCCGGTGTTCGCGGACGCAGGCCCAGCGCCTGTAAAGTTCAGTGTGTTCGATCCCATGGCGGTGTTGCCTTTGGAATCGCTCACGACCACATCAGGTGGTTGAGCAAACGAGGTGCCGGCGGTTGCGCACAGCAAAAGGAGCGAGGCCGATGCAACCTGATAGTGGTGAGACATGAGAGCACCCTCCTGGTTGGAATATCGTTGTTAGCTCACGATTTCGAGTGAATTATCCGCCAGTTCTCGTGGGGGCGCCACCGTTGGTACACTCGCGTGGATGTCCTGCCCCCCCCGACCCCAGACCGCCTCTGGAGTCAGTTTGGTTGCGGCGCATTCAGACCGACTCGCGCGATTTCCGCTAGATCCGCAAGATTCATCTCACGACTCGCCACGACGCAGCACGCTGTTCAGCCAGCGGCAACGCTTGCGAGGGTAGATACGTTGGCGAGTACTGCCCCCGTGCGTCAGGTCGAGGCTGCGATTTCGGAAGCGAAGTCGCGATATGAGCGCAGTGGGCGCCCGAGAAGCGCCGTCAAGCGCTCGGCATCGCCCGGCTCGGGAATCATTCCCTCGCTCAAAAAGCGCTCGCTCATCAGGCGCATATCGAAGGCCATCCAGCTCGGCATGAACTTTCTGAGGTTCTGCTCGAATCCGCCGGTGTCGTCACCGCCATAGGCGATCGGGCGATCCAACACCTCCGACCAGATGGCGGCGACATCCGCGCCGGTCAGAGTATCGGGACCAACGAGATTGATTCGGTCCAGTGGGAGCGGCCCGGTGGCCCGCTCGCGGCGGATCAACTCGATGGCCGCGATCTCGCCGATATCGCGCGCGTCGATCATGGCCAGCCCCTTGTCGCCGATCGGCATCGGGTAGACGCCGTGCCCGAGTACTACGTCTTTGATCGTGAGATCGTTGTTCATGAAATAGGCGGGACGCAGGATGGTGGCGCTGAAGCCCATCTGCTCAATCATCCGCTCGACGCCGAACTTGCCCGCGAAGTGCGGCACGTTCACGTAAAGGTCGCTGTGGATCACCGACAGATAGACGACGCGCTCGACACCGGCCGCTCGAGCCAGGTTGAGCGCAATCAGCGCTTGGGTGAATTCATCGGGCGCCACTGCGTTGAGCAGGAACAGGGTGGAAACACCAGTGAACGCGCCTCGCACGGAGTCGACATCGAGCAGGTCGCCCTGTACGACGGTGACGCCCGCCGGGAATTTGGCCTTCGCGGGATCGCGGACGAGCGCGCGCACATCCGCGCCGCGCTTGAGGAGCTGTTCGACAACTTGGCGACCGACTGTGCCGTTGGCGCCAGTAACAAGGATGGTCATGGGAATCACTCCGGGTTTCGTTGAAAGACGACCCCTAAACTAGTGGTCCCACGTGTGGTCCGATAGACGGTATATTTGGACATACCGTCTTACTGGTGGAACATATGGACTTGCTTGCCCTCGCTGATTTCAATCTCGTCGCCCGGCACGGGGGTTTCGGACGAGCGGCGCGGGCGACTGGCCGCCCGAAGGCGACCCTGTCCCGGCGGGTTGCGGAGCTGGAGAGCAAGCTCGACTTGCGCCTATTCGAACGCGGAGCGCGCGCACTGAAGCTCACGCAGGAAGGACGCGCGTTGTACGAGAGGACGGGGGCGTTGCTGACCGAGATCGACGAGACCGCCGCAGCAATAGCTTCGGGCGGGGACCGGCCGCGAGGCAGGTTGCGGATCAGCGCGCCACTGCTTTTCGCACAGGTCGCAATGGGAAAGCTGGCGGCCGAATTCGCGCGAAGATATCCGGAGGTCCGGCTCGAGGTCACGACGGAAGACCGGACCGTCGATATGGTTGAGGAAGGTTACGACTTGGTGATCCGGGTCAATCCGGATCCGGATGAAAGCCTCGTCGGGCGGATTTTTCTGCGCGATCGGTTGGTGGTCGTGGCAAGCCCGAGGTTAGTTCGAGCGGCGTCAAATTCAGCTGTCCCGGCTGTTGTGCGCGACCCAGGCGACCAGACGTCAGCCTGGGAGGTGAAGGTACCCACTGGACGATCGAGCATCGCGATCGATCCGATTCTTCGCCTATCGTCCCTCGTCATGGTCCGCGATGCAGTCCGAGCGGGCGTCGGCTGCGGACGCCTTCCAGTGTCACTCGTAGGTCACGATCTGGCGGCCGGCACGCTGGTACATTGGGGGGATGTAGACGCACCAGACATCGCGCTGTGGACGCTCTATCCATCGCGGCGGCTGCTGAGCACTCGTGTATCCGCCTTCCTTTCCTATTTGAAGGAAGCGTTTCCAACCGGGACACCTGAGGAACTTGCGGCCTATGTCGAGCGATGAGTCAGACGTGTTGAGACGGAATGCCGCATCGGTCGTTCGTCGCTCATGTCACGTTGTTGCGCTGGAAGGAACATGCCAGCATCGAGACAGGAGGTTGACGATGCGCCTTGTGACGACGTTGATGGTCGCTATGGTTTCGATAGCTCTCTGGCAGGCCGCTGCCGCGACAACCCCCGCAGAGCCACCTAGCCCCACGGTCGCCGAGACTCCCGCCACGGCCGCCCCAGCCACCCAGGCGGCGACCTCTAACAACAGCAATACCTCAACCTCCCAAGCGACAACTTCATCCTCATCGACCAGCGTGACCACCGACGACGGTAAACTGAAGCTGACCGCCGGCGATGAAGAGGCAGCCGCGCAACTCAAGCGCTTCAAGGCTGCCGGATACAAACCTGAGGTTCACGACGGCTCGGTTGTCTTCTGTCGAAACGAGACCAAGACGGGCTCCAGGTTCGAAAGGCGGGTCTGCACCACGGCACATCTGCTCGAGCAGCAGATGGCAGCCGCTCGGGACACGCTGACCACCGCACAACGTAATGGAACAATCGTACCGCGATAGAAATAGTCGGGGGAAAGTGTCGCCCTTTCATCGCGCTTTCCGATGAAGGTGGTCATGAGCGAATTCGTCCCCTCCGTGAGTTTAGCCACCGTAGACGCTGTTGCAGCGACCGGTTCCCAGCCATCGAATCAGCGCGCGTACCGCATGACGTCGATCGACATTTTGCGGGGCCTGGTGATCGTGATAATGGCTCTCGATCACGTGCGTGACCACATGATGATCGCTTCGGTGCAGGATCCGACGGCAGATCCTTCAACCGGCCCGCTTCTGTTTGCCACACGTTGGATCACCCATTTTTGCGCTCCGACGTTTGTGCTCCTCGCGGGAGTCAGTGCGGGTCTCATGGCGCGCCGCAAGAGCCCGGCGGAGCTTGCGCGGTTTCTGGTCCTGCGGGGTCTGTGGCTGCTTCTCATCGAAGTCCTCGTGATCTCGACCGCTGTCTCACTCTCTCCGCTGGGTCTCGACGATCTCGGCGGCCGCACATACGTTGGTTTGCAGGTCATTTGGGCGATCGGCGCCAGCATGGTGGTGCTTGGGGGTATGCAGTACCTGGGTCCACGCGCGTGTCTCGCCGTCGGCTTGGCGATCATGTTCGGCCACAATCTGTTGGACGCAGTAT